>JAESFS010000014.1_pt1 | contig 488275 bp, 361 predicted proteins | sample 9269441 | NCBI WGS metagenome assembly JAESFS01 (sample SAMN14502548, study PRJNA617105) | algae metagenome | isolation source: Scytolyngbya sp. HA4215-MV1 and co-occurring heterotrophs from sample from... | place: USA: Laie Falls, Oahu, Hawaii | collected 2010-08-22 | reverse complement strand
GGAGCGTGAGTTGGACCGCGGATGGCAAAACCCTGGCCACCGGCGGAGACGATGGCAGCGTCAAACTGTGGAACCGCGATGGCACCCCCATTACCACCCTCAACGCCAATCAAAGCATTGTCTGGAGCGTGAGTTGGACCGCGGATGGCAAAACCCTGGCCACCGGCGGAGACGATGGCAGCGTCAAACTGTGGAACCGCGATGGCACCCCCATTACCACCCTCAACGCCAATCAAAGCAGTGTCATGAGCGTGAGTTGGACCGCGGATGGCAAAACCCTGGCCACCGGCGGATCCGATGGCAGCGTCAAACTGTGGAACCGCGATGGCACCCCCATTACCACCCTCAACGCCAATCAAAGCATTGTCTTGAGCGTGAGTTGGACCGCGGATGGCAAAACCCTGGCCACCGGCGGAGACGATGGCAGCGTCAAACTGTGGAACCGCGATGGCACCCCCATTACCACCCTCAACGCCAATCAAAGCATTGTCAGGAGCGTGAGTTGGACCGCGGATGGCAAAACCCTGGCCACCGGCGGATACGATGGCAGCGTCAAACTGTGGCCCATTGATGATCTCGACACGCTTTTAGTGAAAGGTTGCAACTGGCTGGAGGTTTACTTAATCAATACTCCGTTTGAACTACAAAAGCTCACCACCTGCCAAACCCCCGCTCGTCGTCTTGCTGCTGCCCCCAACCTGGTCGCCGATAGTGAAGAACTCGCTAAAAAAGGCAGAGTTGACGAAGCGATCAAGGGCTTTCAGACGGCGAAGGAATGGGACCCCAGTCTCAGGTTTGATCCGGTGGTGCGGGCGAATCAGTTGGCGGAGGAGGGGAAGAAGGTGAGGGAGATGAGGTGATGGGGAAGATGGGGGAGATGGGGAAGAGAGTTTAGGTGTAGGGTTAGAGCGGAGTTTGGCAGGTGTTTATGACCATTGATCAAATTGCAGCGGAGAAGATGCGGGAGCTGCCGCTGGATAAGCAACAAGAAGTCTTGGACTTTATCGAATTTCTCCACTCAAAAATACACACCGCTCAACCAGAATCCGCTGTTTCCTTTCTAGACGCTGCCCAAGAGTTTGTCGGGTGTCTCGACAGTGACCTCACCGACCTCTCCTACAACCCGCAACACATGGAAGGCTACGGACAGTAATGCGGCACAAAGTATTGCTCGACACAGGTGCCCTGGTCGCATTTCTGCAACCCCGCGATCGTTTTCATCACTGAGTCACGGCTGAATTGGTAACGATCGCCAAACCGCTCTTGACCTGTCTCCTTAAAACGGAGTGGATCGTGTCTGTGGCTCCTTGCCAAAGGACTTTTAATACCAGTTCCAAAAGATAGCACTCCAGATGACCGTCTGTAGGGGCGTACGGTTGTGCCCCTACGAGAATTTGTAAACAGACTTTAGAGAACTCGTATAAAACATCCGCTTAGGGGCGCGATTTAGAGGCGCGATCGGTGAGTATCTCCAAAGTCCGCCAAAACAGCGTGCTGCCTGTTTTTTTAAATTGCAGTTAATTTTACGAAAGAGTAGACTAATGAAGCTACAGCATCATTTGAGTGCTGTAGACACTTTGTCATCACAGGTTACGGTATGGGGAAACAGCGTTCGACACTAGCGTTTATCCTGGCTCTTGTATTCGCCGCCATTTTGGTCATTATCTTCATTCCAATTCGGCTGGGGTTAGATTTACAAGGCGGGTCGCAATTAACCATTCAGGTCAAGCCAACTGCTGAAAGGCAGCAAATCCGTCCTGAGGATTTGGAAGCTATCCAGCGAGTGATGGAAGGACGGGTGAATGCTTTGGGCGTATCTGAAGCAGTTGTCCAAACGGTTGGCAATAATCAATTGCTGGTACAGTTGCCTGGAGTCAGTGACTCTAAGCAAGCAGAACGCGTGCTGGGAGGTACGGCACAACTCGATTTCCGCAAGCAGAAACCTGGCACCGAGACGCAAATGGCGATCGAACGTGAGCAACTGCGAGATAAGTTGGGAAAACGGGATGAGTTGCTAAAAAGCAAAGATGAAGCTGCGATCGCCAAAAATCAGGCAGAGCTAAAAGCCGTTTACGAGTCTATTGATACGTTGTTTGAACGCACTGAATTGACTGGCAAAAACCTCAAAGATGCCTATCCCGAACGGACCAACATGCCCGACGTTTGGAATGTCGGCTTGAAGTTTGATGGCAAAGGGGGCGATCTGTTTGCTGAGCTGACTAAGAGCATCGCTGGCACGGGTCGAACGTTGGGCATCTTTCTGGATGATGGTCCCATTAGCTATAACTTTGCCTATTCAGTCGATGTCCGATTTGCGGAAACTGGGATTGCAGGCGGCGAAGCGGTGATTCAGGGCAATTTTTCATTGCAAACTGCAAATGACCTGGCAATTCAGTTGCGCGGGGGCGCGTTGCCTTTCCCGGTCGAGATTGTGGAGAACCGGACGGTGGGTCCCACGTTGGGGCGGGATAGTATTCAACGCAGTGTATACGCAGGGATCGCGGGGCTGCTCCTGGTTCTCATCTTTATGGTGGCTTACTATCGCCTCCCCGGCTTGATTGCCGATATTGCCCTCATTATTTACGCGATTTTGACGCTGGGCACTTTTAGCCTGGTTGGGGTGACGCTGACCTTGCCAGGGATTGCCGGATTCATTCTCAGCATCGGCATGGCAGTGGATGCCAATGTGCTGATCTTTGAACGCACACGGGAAGAACTGCGCGCTGGCAAATCGCTGTATCGTTCAGTCGAATCTGGCTTCTATCGAGCTTTTTCCAGCATTTTGGATAGTAACGTCACCACCTTGATTGCTTGTGCCGCACTATTCTTTTTAGGGTCTGGCTTGGTTAAGGGCTTCGCACTCACCCTCGCGCTGGGGGTATTGGTGAGTATGTTTACTGCATTGACTTGTAGCCGGACTTTGTTGATGCTGGCGGTTCTAGGATCGCCTCAGTTACGCAAGCCAGAGTTCTATTGTCCCAAACTGCCCAATGCTGTTACTTCTGCTGAGGCAGGTACCGCGCCATGAAATTGCAAATCATTAAACAACGAGGTGTCTGGTGGTCTCTGTCGGCTGCCATCATTTTGGCAGGGATGGCTGCCATGCTGATTTCCTGGCAACAGATTGGCGCGCCGCTGCGTCCCAGCCTCGACTTTGTGGGGGGAACTCGGATTCAGGTCGAGCGAGACTGTACCAAGCCCGGTAACTGTGATCGTCCGATCGATCTGGCAGCGGTGAGTCAAGTCATGGCATCGGCAGGGCTGAGTAACAGCAGCGTTCAGTTGGTGGACAAAAACGGAGTGTCCATTCGCACCGCAGCGCTCAACGCCGATCGCCGGAGTCAGGTGATTTCGAGTTTGGCGGAGAAAATCGGGAGTTTTGATACGAAGAGAACTCAGATTGATACCGTAGGTCCCATTCTGGGGCGACAGTTGTTTGCCTCGGGTTTACTAGCATTACTGGTTTCTTTTGCTGGCATTACGATCTATCTGAGTTTTCGATTCCAGTTTGACTATGCTTTGTTTGCGATCGTGGCGCTGTTTCATGATGTTTTGATTACAGTCGGTATCTTCTCAATTTTGGGTTTAGTTGCTCAAATTGAGGTGGATAGTCTATTTATTGTGGCTTTGTTGACGATCGTCGGTTTTTCAGTCAACGATACAGTGGTGATTTACGATCGGGTGCGCGAGACCATTGCGCTCAACCCCAACCGCCATATTGACGACGTTGTGGATGATGCGGTCAACCAAACCATGGGGCGATCGATCAATACCACTATGACCACGCTGCTCACCTTGTTTGCGATCTTTCTCTTTGGCGGGGCAACCTTAAAAAACTTTGCCCTAGCGCTCATTATTGGGTTCACGATGGGTGCTTACTCCAGTATCTTTATTGCCAGTACCCTATTAGCATTGTGGCGAGAACGCACTGGACAAGCCTTTCCGGTAGTTCCTGTAGCGGTGAGTGATTCTGATAGTCCTGCTGTTGGCTCCGAAGATACCCTTGGGTAGCTTCGGCTAGCAGCCACCTGTTGAAACCCATCATGAATGATTTACCGGACCAGCCATTGTCGTCGTCCGTTCCAGAGGTTGAGTCGGTAGATTCAACCTCTGTGGTCGATCCCCGTTTCGAGCGTGCCATGCAGCGGTTACACCAGGTGAATGTATGCGCTCGTTGGGCGTTTGTACTGTTGCTCTGGTTGGTTCTCGCTCCTCTGAGTCTTTGGGAATTACGTTATCCCATTCGCTTGATGCTGGAATATTTTACCTGGGCAGCCTTGCGCTATGGCATTATCTATACGCCCCTACCCAGCATGGGCTTGTTTTTTTGTATTGGAGTGACGATCGCCGTCTTGGTCTGGCAAAGCCGCAATATCTTGTTTGGTTTTCCCAAGGCTTATCAAGCTCGGTTAGCCAAACGGGTACAGCGCATTCACCAGCAAGGCGAAAGCCACCCATTTTGGCAATGGGTGCATGGGGAAAAAAGCTGAGGCAAATTCACCAGTCTGCTTCTAGTAGTCCGTCAGGATAGATTTTAGGGGTCACTCAAATCTACAAAAAACATTTTTGAGATGTTTTGACAGACTACTAGGCTACACTGCCAAAAATCGCTGTACCACATCGTTGCTGAGTTCACTGGTGGGTCCGGCGGCCACAATCCCGCCTTTTTGCATGGCGTAGTACCAGTCAGCTTGCCGGACAAAGTGCAGGTGCTGTTCAACCAATAGGACACCAATGCCTGTGGTTTCAACAATGCGACGGACTGCCGCTTCAATTTCGAGAATGATAGAGGGTTGAATGCCTTCGGTGGGTTCGTCGAGAACCAGTAGACGAGGTTTGCCCATCAACGCACGGGCGATCGCTAACTGCTGCTGCTGCCCACCACTGAGGTCTCCCCCCATGCGCCACAACATGGTTTTGAGGACGGGAAATAGGTCAAAAATTTCCTCTGGAATCTCTGCCTTCCTGCCTTTGCCCGGTCGGGCTTCTAAACCCAGCAACAAGTTTTCTCCGACCGTCAGCCGAGGAATAATCTCTCGTCCTTGGGGCACATACCCAATACCCGATCGGGCTCGTTGATCCGGGGTTCTAGTCAAAATCGGTTCGCCCATCAGCTTGATCATGCCCTGGCGGGGCTTTAGCAAACCCATGATGCTCTTGAGCAAGGTGGTTTTGCCGACTCCGTTGCGTCCAATCAGACAAACCATTTTTCCAGCAGCAACCCCCATATCCACATTTCTTAGGATGTGGCTTTCACCGTAGTAAACATTCAGGTTGGTGATCTCTAGCAGTGGATTGACGCCGAGTTCTGAAGGTTGGATTGCAACAGTACTGTTGGTTTGAGTCATGGAATTTTGGATTTTGGATTTTGGATTCTGGCGTAAGTTTTAAGAGGTAGAAAGTGGGAGGACAGGTGTTCGCCGCAAGAAAGATAGGTGCATTCCATCAAACGCTCACTTCTCCAACGTTTTCTCCCTTTACGGGTGTGCACTACGTTACTCCTTGCCTCTACGCTGCTTGATGTCCATCCTCTTCCTGCTTGCCGAGATAGACTTCAATCACACGAGGATCGTTTTGGACTTCATCCATGTTGCCTTCGCAGAGCACCGAGCCTTGATGCAGCACGGTGACAGTCCGGGCAATTTGGCGGACAAATTCCATGTCATGCTCGATCACCATGATGGAGTGGCTTTCGGCAAGTGCCAGTAGGAGGTCGCCGACTTTTTCGGTTTCTTCGTCGGTGAGTCCAGCGACGGGTTCATCGACTAGGAGGAGATCGGGGGATTGTGCCACCAACATGCCAATTTCCAGTCGTTGTTTCTCACCATGGGAGAGCAGATCGGCGGCGATATCCGCTTTGGGCGCTAGCCCGATCGTCTCCAACAAACCAGCGACTGTGCGCCGTTCGGCAGAGGAGGATTGACCAAACAAGGCACCTAGAACATTCTTTTTTTGGGCGCAAGAGAGTTCCAGGTTTTCTCGCGGTGTGAGCTTTAGGAATACGCGAGGGGTCTGGAATTTTCGACCAATGCCCAATCGAGCGATTTGATGTTCGGAGTAGGGACGCAGGTTTTTACCTTTGAAGTAGACACGACCTTCAGTTGGCTTGGTTTTGCCCGTAATCACGTCCATAAAGGTGGTTTTTCCGGCTCCATTGGGTCCAATGACGACTCGCAACTCGCCCTCATCCATGCTGAAGTTGAGGTCATTGACTGCCTTGAAGCCATCAAAACTGACGGTTAGGTTTTCAATCTCTAAGATTTTCCCGCTCATATTGCACTTCCGGATCTTCTTCAAGGCTGGGGTAAGTCATTACTTGCTTGCGGCGACCCAGGAGCGATCGCACAAAATTGGCACCCTCGGTACGGAACCAACCCAAGAAACCACTGGGGAGAACAGTCACCACCAGGAGAAAGAGCGCTCCCTGGAAAAATAGCCAGAATGCAGGGTACTGTTCACTTAGAAGGGTTCTGGCAAAGTTCACCACCAGTGCCCCCAAAATTGCGCCCACTAGGGTTGCTCGTCCACCCACTGCCACCCAGATCACCATCTCGATCGAAAAGGCAATATCCATGGACTTGGGGGTAATGATGCCCGATTGCACCGTGTAGAGTGCTCCGGCAATCCCCGCCAACCCTGCTGAGATGGCAAAGACAAATACTTTAAACCAGGTGGGGTCATAGCCAGAAAAACGAACCCGGGTCTCGTCATCTCGAATGGCGACGAGCATTCGCCCAATCCGTCCACTGGTGAGCCAGCGGCAGAAGGCGTAACCCAGCACGAGGAACAACACACTCAACGCATAGAAGGCTCCCATAATTTGGGGATTGTTACCGACTTGTTGCCCAAACAGAGTGGCGGTGTCGGTTTTCAAGCCATTGGTGCCGTTGATCAATTTTTGTTGACCATTAAAAAAGTTGAAAAATACGATGAGGGCAGCCTGAGTCAGGATAGAAAAATAAACCCCCCGAATGCGGTTACGAAATACCAGATAACCCAGAGCGGCTGCCACGATGGTGGGCAGCGCAACCACTGCAATCAGGGTGAAAGGGAAGGAATAAAACGGTTGCCAAAACCAGGGAAGGGTTTCTACGCCATATAGGCTAAAGAAATCAGGAATTTGGCCTGCGGGCAGTTGCAGTTGCAAATACATGGCGAAGGCATAACCACCCAGGGCAAAAAAGATGCCATGCCCCAAACTCAGGAGTCCGGTGTAGCCCCAAATTAAATCAATGCCCAGGGCGACGATCGCCAAGGATAAGAAGCGTCCCAATTGGTTAATGCGAACGCCCTGTCCTGCTGCGGTGAGCAAAGGGGGAATAACGACTAGCAGTAAAACTGCTAAAAAGATGACGATCGCGGCTTCAATCAAGAGCGATCGTTGCTTTTTACGAGAATTTACGCCAGTGGTTGGTTCAGTCGCAGGTTCCAAAGTTTTTACTGTCATGACAAACCTCTAAGCATCTACCGTTCGCCCCTTCTGCGGGAACAGCCCGGCAGGTCGGAACTGAAGGAAGATCACAATTAATGCAAATACCATGACTTTTGCCATGCTTGCTGTAGCAAAGAACTCAAACAAGCCCTTTAAGCTTTCACTGAACCCGACCAGAGGACCCAAGGCATTGGAACTCACCACATAACTGATCACACCAATCGCGGAGGCTGCCACAATGCTGCCCACCAACTTGCCAACGCCACCTACAACCACCACCATGAAAGTATCGACAATGTAGCTCTGTCCAGTGTTGGGGCTGACTGATCCCAAAAGGCTGACTGCACACCCGGCAATGCCTGCTAACCCGGAACCGATCGCGAAGGTTAGTGCATCGACCGTTGCGGTCGGAATGCCCAGGCAAGCACTCATATTACGGTTTTGGGTGACGGCACGAATACGCAGCCCCCAGGCTGTTTTGTTGAGAAACCAGTAAATGCCCAGCACACAGACCACTGTTAATACGATGATGAACAGTCGGGTGTAGGGAAGCTGATATTCTTTAACGATCGGCAAACCACCTCGTAACCATTTGGGTGCAGTTACATCAACGCCCTGAGTGCCAAACCAGGGATTGGTAACGGCTAGCTTGTAGGTTTGCCCCAAAATATGAGAGATAGTCAGGGAAATGGCTGCTGATATGGGCAGCATGAGTCCGATCACCCAGCCTCGAATTCGTTCAAAGTTTGCCAGACGAGACAAGACCCCCATTGCCCCAAAAAACAGGAGGCAAAAAATCAACAAACCAGCGATAAATTGCCAACTGACGCTGCGAACAAACTGTTGCAAGATTAAACTCACACCCCAGGTGGCTAAGAGCGTTTCTAGCGGCCTGCCGTAGAGGTAGCGAATCACCCCCCGTTCTAGCAATAACCCCAGCAGCGCCGTTACGATGAACGCGGCAATGAGCGCGAAGAAGATGTAAAACCCTTCCAATGGCGTTTTTTTGAACGCATTTTGCACCACAAAAGTGGTGTAGGCTCCCAACATCATCAATTCGCCGTGAGCCATGTTGATGACACCCATCAAGCCAAAGACGATCGCCAAACCCAGGGCTGATAGCAATAAAACCGAGCCGATACTTAATCCGCCAAACAGGGATTCCAGAAGTTGTGTCAACGAACGCTCTCCTCAAATAGGTATGAGTTTTGAGTTGATGAGTTTTGAGTTGATGAATGATGAGGTTTGAGTGAGCGCAGAAATTGCCAACTCAAACCTCATCCCAGTCATGCCGATGCTTTAGCTTTTAACTTGATACTTGCCACCTTTGGCGGGGTCAGACCAGTCGCAAGCATAGCCCTTGGTATCTTTCACAAATTGGTTCCAGGGCACTGGCTTCACTGCGGTCTTGGTGTCATAGACGATGTTGAACAATCCATCCTCTCTGACTTCGCCAATCCGGACGACTTTTGCCAGGTGGTGGTTGTTTTCCAGGGTGACTTTGCCTTCGGGTGCATCAAAGGTTTGCCCCAAAGCAGCCATCCGTACCTTTTCTAAATCGTCAGCAGTGCCCGCTTTTTCGACCGCTTGCTTCCACAGGTAAACCATGATGTAAGCCGCTTCCATGGGGTCGTTGACGACTCGCTCCTCGCCATATTTCTTCTTGAAGGCTGCTACAAACTTCTTGCTTTCAGGGGTATCGACCGTTTGGAAGTAGTTCCAGGCGGCGTAGTGACCTTTCAGATATTCCACCCCGATCGCTTTCACTTCTTCTTCAGCAATACTCACCGACATGGAAGGATATTTGTCGGGACCCAGACCCGCTCCTTGCAACTGTTTGAAGAAGGCAACGTTGCTGTCACCGTTCAAGCTGTTGTAAATGACGCCGCCATTGGGCAACGCGGCTTTGATTTTGGAAATAATCGGGGTAACTTCAGTCCCCCCCAAGGGGATGTAGTCTTCACCTACGGTTTTGCCACCCAAGGCTTCCAATTGAGCTTTGATGATGGTGTTGGCTGTCCGAGGAAATACGTAGTCAGAACCTACCAGGAAGAATTCTTTGCCCTTGTTTTTCAGCAACCATTCCACAGAAGGCTCAATTTGCTGGTTAGGGGCTGCGCCTGTATAAAAGATGTTTTTGGAACATTCTTGACCTTCGTATTGCACGGGATACCACAGCATGTGGTTTTTCGACTCAAAGGTGGGCAATACGGCTTTACGGCTGGCAGAAGTCCAGCAACCAAAGATCGTAACGACCTTATCCTGGTCGATGAGTTTCTTTGCTTTTTCATTGAACGTGGGCCAATCGGAAGCACCATCTTCGGTGATCGCTTCGATTTTCTTGCCTAGTACGCCGCCTGCTGCGTTGATCTCTTCGATTGCCAAGTTTTCGGCATCAACGACGCTCTTTTCACTAATTGCCATGGTGCCACTGAGGGAGTGCAAAATCCCTACTTTAATCGTGTCACCGCTGGCTGTTGGAGAGGCTGGAGCCTCTGTAGAACTGGGCGAAGAAGTAGTATCCGTACCACTCCCTGTACAGGCTTTCAAAAAAACCGTGCCGGTAGCTGCGGAAGTAAAGATGATAAATTCACGACGACCAAACTGTCTTGTCATGGAGTAACTCGCTCCCCACTAAGATTTAATGCCGAGAACAAATGAAGGCTCGGTAATAACTCTGAGATATTAGGGCGAAGCTTCTAAGGCAAATTGTATTTGACTATACAAAACTGTATTACTGGTAGGGATGTGTAAGATTCGTAACATATCGCAACCGTAGGTAGGGGCGCTGCTGATACTGGCATGCGGGTGAAAAAGGGGGCGATATGAAGAATCAGAGAGCGGAGACAGAGAAGGTGCAGAAAGTCTGGTTACTGGGTGACTGCCAATGCTGGTCTCAGGTGAGTTTGCAGGAATTCAAGAACTGTTGCGAGTCCCACTTGAGTTTTCAAGTTGGTAAAGGCGAAGGGTTTGGCACCCCGCATTTTTTGGGAATCTCGTGCCATCACGGCAAGATCTGCACCAACCATGGGAGCCAAGTCGGTTTTGTTGATCACAAGCAGGTCAGATTTAGTAATCCCCGGACCGCCTTTGCGGGGGATTTTGTCACCTCCGGCAACATCGATAACATAAATAGTGAGATCAACCAGTTCTGGGCTAAAGGTGGCTGCCAAGTTGTCGCCGCCACTTTCAACGAAGATGATGTCCAAATCGGTAAAGCGTTGTTCTAGATCAGCGATCGCTGCCAGGTTCATGGAGGCATCTTCTCGAATGGCAGCATGAGGACATCCGCCTGTTTCCACCCCAATGATGCGATCTTGCTCTAAGGCTTGGCTACGCACTAAAAACTGCGCGTCTTCTTGGGTGTAGATGTCATTGGTGACGACGGCAATTTTGTACTGTTGCCGCATCATCTTGCAGAGCGCATCTACCAAAGCGGTTTTGCCTGAACCGACAGGACCTGCAATGCCAATCCGAAAAGCGTTCATAGGATTTTGGATTTTGGGTTTTGGATCTCCATCAATATAGTTGCTGCTATTCGATTAATAAGGCAATAAGAAAGAGAACAATTCTACCGCTGGTTTTCTAGCTGCGAAATAGACGGGAGTATTGGGTTTCGTGGGTCATGCTTGCCAGAGACAAGCCCCAACCGCAGGCGGCGAGGTCGTCGTCGGATAGGGTCAGGATGGTTTGGCTGGCCAGTTCGATCGCTTCATGCAAGTTTAGAAGAATTTGCTGTCCGATCGTTTGTCCTAGTGGGATCAAGCGCACCCCTGCACCGACTAGATTATTTGCCCAGCTAAACAGATAGCCAAAGAGAGCCGATCGCTCGTCAATTTGCCAATAGGTCGCGGCGAGAGCAAAGGCGATCGCAAAATTGCAATGATGACCGCAGACTTGTTGCACTTCAGCGAGTTTTGTCACCATTTCAGGGTTAGGTTCCCTATTGGGTTGAGTGTCTTGCAGCAAGCGGAGGAGCGATCGTCCCATTTGCCAGCTTTGCGATCGCAATTCTTCGGTTTCTCGCACAGCTGATAACCAGGCGTTCCAATACAGAATGGCGGCACAATCGTCGGTGGCGATCGCGCGATAGGTTCGCACCATGGCAGCGGCTTCTAACTGGATGGAACCATAGCGTAATTCCCACGCTAGCCAGTGTTGCAGGCTTTCTCCATGGAAAATTTTGCCAGCTTCGACCAATGCTTCTAGTCCTTCAGAGTAGCTATAAGCGCCAACGGGCAATGTTGAACTTGAGAGTTGTAGTAAACCCAATAGAGAAAGGGATGAGTGGAGATCAGGCATGAAACACGATTGACTGTGATTGGCTAACAGCTACTAGCGGGTTAGGTCGTGGACATGTTGTTGGTATTTTTGAAAGCTTTACTCAGCAAAGTTTTCAAAAATACCAACAACACCTTTGAAGCACTACCTACTCGCGCTACTGTGACTATGACTATGACTATGGCTATGGTTTTGTCTGTAGGCTCCAGTTTCAGGTTGAAAAGGCACCAGTTCTTCGACCACTTGTACACCCAATTGTTGCAACATGGATTGCAAAACGGGATCGGTTGCCAGATGCAGAGAGTTTGCGGTGATTTCTAACGGGACATGACGGTTGCCCAGATGATAGGCGGCTCTGAGCAAATCGACCCAATGCTCAGCTTTTACTGTGAGTACGGGTTCTGGCTGTGCAACGATCCGCACAATTTGTTGTCCGGTCTCGTCGGTTAGGAAGTCGCCATCTTGCAGTACGGTTCCTCTGGGCAAATATAAATAGACGGAGATCCCGTCGGGCGTGTGAAATAAATGTCGCGATCGCGTACGTTCTTCTGAGGTTAGCGATAACACAAGACTGGCAGTAGCTTTGGGTGCCGTGGAAAGCTTTTGGGTTAGCGTTAGCATAAGGACGTATTGAGGAGGTGGGTTGCCAAAATCAGCATCTCCAGAATTAGATGTCTCCAGAATTCTATAGCAGTAATTTCTCCCCTACCCACTTCAATTCAGCTTTGTTAGGCTGAAAGCGCTCATTGGTAGAAGATCGTCCCCATTTATGCATAGGCTCCTAACTGGACCATTATCGGTAGAAACAGTGACCGTGCCGATCGCTGGACTTCCTGAAAAATTGAGGGGCACAAAACTAGTTCAACTTTCCGATTTGCATTACGACGGTGTTCGACTTTCAGAAAAACTATTAGCAGAGGCGATCGCAGCTTGCAATTTTGTAGAACCCGATCTGGTGGTCTTTACAGGCGACCTGATCACCGACGACCCAACGCCAATTCATCAACTGGCGCAACGACTCAAACAGTTGCAAAGTCGGGCGGGGATGTTTGCTGTGTTGGGAAACCATGACAATTGTCTGCATGTTTCTCGTAAACTTCTTTCTCAAACCTTGGGGAATGCTGGTATCCAGGTGTTATGGAATGAAATTGCTTATCCCCTGGGAGCAGAACTGGCACTGGTTGGGCTGGCAGATTACTGGTCGGGACAATTCAATCCAGCCCCTTTGATTGCTCAAATTGATCAAGCTATTCCGCGCATCGTTTTATCGCATAATCCTGATACGGCTGCGGTGCTAAAAAAATGGCGTGTCGATTTGCAACTTTCGGGACACACCCATGGTGGGCAGATTGTTCTACCGGGGGTTGGCAATGCTTCAGAACTGTACCAGAATTTGCAGCGCAAAATTCCCAAACGCATTCGTCGGTGCATTCCTTTTTTAAGGAAGAAGCACCGGGTTGTCCAACACTGGGAGTGGGCTTCGGGTTTACATCGAGTGAATGACAATTTTCTGTATGTCAATCGAGGCTTGGGTTCTTATTTCCCCGGACGCTTTTTTTGTCCCCCCGAAGTAACGGTGATTACGTTGGTTTAAGAGGCAGGGGTCGGGAGGCACGAGTCAGGAGATTTTTTTATGTGCGTACTCTTTCTTTCACGCCAGATACTGTACCCAGGCTTGCAAAGGTTCTGGCGATCCATACCAGATGCCACGGGCACGGGGGGCATGCTGCACGCCTGCCAGGGTTAAATTGGTTGCGCCTTCTAGGTGGGCGGCGATGATTGGGGTAATGCCGTCTCCCCAACAGTTGCCTTCGCCACAGGTGATTTGGTAGCTGCTGTAGGCAAGCCAGTTTTTAAGGCGACGTTCGCCATAAATGGCTTTGCCAGCAACGCAAATGTAGCGCACGTCAGGATAGAAAGCTCCGGGGTAGGAGTGGTTGACAAAGTCTAGGTTTAACCGTGTCCATCGCTCCAGACTAGTGTGGGGGGTGCCCAGGGTGATCAGGGTGTGAACGTGGGGATGAGCTTGCCAAAGTCGGTCTTTTCCAATGTCTTTGGTGTGCACCCAGTAGGGTTTTTCGCCCAGGTATATGCGCGAAATCCACCCCCCGGCGGAATGACCAATCAGATTGATTTGGCTGGCGTTGTGTTCTTGCCGAACTTGCCGGACGGTGCGATCGAGCTGTTGCAGAATAGGTGACATGGATCTGCCACCCAGTGTCGGGAACCAATCGCGCTTTTGGATAGGGACTGTAACTGTGGGATATCCTAACGATCGCAGGGCTTGTTCCAGGGGCTGGTATTCGATCGCGGCTGCCAGATAACCCGGCAAAATCACAGTCGGTAAAGGCATACAAAGTTGCGTGAAATTTCTGTAAGCTCGCCTTTCTCACTCTATCGCAGAGAATCGGCGAGATGGAAACCGAGGCGATTGAGATTCGCCCCTTTCGGCAACTTTCTGAAGTATCTGTCGTCTCTGGTGTTCGAGCGGGTAGTGTTTCAAAGGTGTTGTTGGTATTTTTGAAAGCTTTGCTGAGCAAAGCTTTCAAAAATACCAACAACATATCTAGAACATAACCGTTCGAGCGTTGAAGATCAAAGGGTGCTTTAAAAGTCCTACTGCTGGTAGCAAACCCGATAAGATTCTCCTCCCTCTCTCTTAGGAAGAGCGACTTTAAGACTCAGATTTTGCCAGTCATCTTTGAGCTTCTAAAGCTAAGATTTGAGCGGGATGATTTCCCTGTTTATCGGATTTGCTTTTGTGCCTGACCTTGTCGAGGCGATCTCTATGCCCTATTCATTTCCGTCCTCTTTTTTCAAAACGTTGCCCACCACCCTGCGTCAACCTGTCTGGATCGCAACTTTGACCTCGATCGGGTTGCATGGGTTGTTTGCGCTAGTGGCACCCATTTTGCCTCTGTCTTCGAAGACTCCAGAGATAGACAAGCAACGTACGGTGCAGTTGGTGCAGTTGACTCCCGAAGAACAAAATCGGGCACCTCAGTTTTCTCAGCCTGAGCCTGCGATCCCCAATTTGACACAAACTCCGCCTTTATCCACAACACCGTTGCCCAATCAATCTCCCCTGATTGATCCGTTGTCTCTGTATCCCAACATGACGACTCCGCCTCCCCCACTCAATTATGAGACGGGAACACGCGATGATTCATTCTTGTGGAATCGTAAGTCTACTCAACGAACACAGCGATCCGACACAACAACTTCTGGGTCATTTAACAAGCCGACCACTTCTCGAAATAATCGTTCTTCGAGTTCCAGTCAAAACAATCAATCGAGCCAGAATAATAACGCTAACCAAAACAATAACGCTAACCAAAGCACTCATTCCAGCCAGAATAACAATTCGAGCCAGAATAATAACGCCAGCCCAAACAATAATTCCAGTCAAAACAACGCTCGTCCACCGTCAGATCAGCCAGTTTTGCCGCAAAATATTCCATCGGGGGCGATCGCGCGGCAACAAGAGCTACGCCAGAAACTTACCTATAACGGTGCTGGGAGGACAGGCAAGGCTTATTCCGAAAGTGCAGATTTATTATTTAGTTTTGCTAAAGACGTTGCCAAAGAGAGCAAATTGGCGGCGGATGCCATTAAGGCAGATAAGGTAACGGGGGTTTATCCTCTGCTTGCCTGTCTCACGAAGCTGAAGAGTAATGCTGAATTGGGTGTTGTGATTGATTCTGAAGGGAAGGTTGTCGATAAGCCCAAGGTTTTGTGGTCTTCTGGTTATGCAGTGTTGGATGAGGCGGCATTAGATTATACGGCAAAGCAAAAGTTTGCTGCGACTGGGGAATATCGGGTGATTATTGTGCCTTTTGATTTTCAGCCGTCTGAAGCTGCTTGTCCTCCGGCTAAGGCAACGAGCTAGGTCGGTAGCCTGAATGAGCTTCATTTAGACTCATCATCTCTTTGACCTTTTGAGCGGTTGCAGGGGCGAGGAGGATGCCGTTGCGATAGTGCCCGGTGGCGAGGAGAACATTTTGGTAACCGGGAAGGCATTCAATAATCGGGGCGGGGCGACCTTCGGGACGGGGGCGCAAGCCCGACCAGGTTTTGCCGATCGTCCCGGTTGCCAGAGCCGGACAAAAAGAGATGGCACCCTGAAGAAGGGGTTGTAGGCGATCGGGATCAGGCACAATTTTTTCCGGGTCTAATTCATTCGCTAGAAATTCGACGGTTGCCCCAATCCAATAGCTGCCCTGTCCCAAAGGCACAATGTGGATGTCTTCGCCAGTGATGACAGGTTCAGCAGTGAGTTGTAATGGCTGGGGCAGTTGGATGTGTAGTGCTTGCCCCAGGACGGGGCGCAGGTCGATCGGGGAATGCAGGCTGGCGGTGAGAGGGGTGGAGCCTAGCCCTGCTGCCACAATGACCCAATCGACGGAGAAGCTACCGGATGAGGTGTGGAGTTGCTGGCAAGTTTGGAGCGATGGGTGCTCAGTTTGGGGAGAAGAGGTTAACTGCTCGACCTTCGTGTTGAACTGAAAGATGACGCCTTGTTGTTGGGCAGCAGTGATGAGGGCGAGGGTGAGTGCAACGGGATCAACTTGACGATCGTCGCGTGAATGGATGGCAGCAAGCACCCGCTCGTTTTGGATGTGGGGATAGGTTGCTTGCAATTGTGTTTGATCCAGAATTTCTAGATGCCAGCCCTGGGTTTGTCGTAGTGCGATCAATTTTTGCCAGCTGGTGAGGTCGTCTTCGGCGAAGCAAAGCCGTAAAATGCCTTGTTGGTTGAAGGGAATGGCGTGTCCGGTTTTGGCTTGAAGTTCGGGAATGAGGGTGTTGTATCGCTGGATGCTGGCAAGGCGCATGTGTAGACGATCGCCCTTTTGCTTCTGGCTGATGGCTCCCATCAAGACACCAAGAGCGGCTCCGGTTGAGGCTTGGGCAGGAGCTTGGCGATCGAAGACGGTGATATTGAGATGGGGGATTTGGCTGAGTTCGTAGGCGATCATGGCTCCAATCACGCCACATCCGACGATAGCCACCTGAGTCATGATGGTTGGTTTAGGGTTGTCATGAGGGGAAAGAGCCATGGACGATCGTCTATGGCTCTCCGATTCCATACGGTAATTTCTGAGCCAGGTTTACCTGCTGAAGGAGCACCAAGCATTGTGTCTTTTTAGGGGATAGGGCACGAAGCTTTATGTCCTGACCTGCAGTAAGTAGGTAGCCCTAATTAATTGTAAGAAACGGGTTGGGGGCTGCGCCCCCAGGCAGGGGGTTACCCCCTCCACCCCCAAAAACATCTTCAATTTAATTTAGCTCAGCTACTTAGACACATGACAGAAATCGATTGTCTAGAAATCTTCTTATGCCTGAGGAAGCAGCTGGAAAAAGGCATCTAAATCTCTGCGCAATTCGCCGTAGCTGCGAATTGCCAGGTCGTAGTTGGTTGATTCTGCAGCAAAGTCAATTTTGATCAAGCGACCAAAAATATTTTTCGCGAGTTTTTCTGCTTCTGGCTGAGCATTGGGCAGCAAGTTACGAATGAGTCGGCTGGTTTGGCTGCGCAGTTCACCGAGGGGACCATGGATGAAGTTTCTGACGTTTGTCCATTCACGCTTTTGGATGAGGGTTGCCAACTCTGGCAAGCGCTGTTGCATCGCGTTAATATCTGACTGATATATCTGAATTTGTTCTAGCTGAGCGCTGGTGTAGGTGGGAGGTTTGGCTTTAGCAGGGCTGCTGCAACTAACGAGCAGCGTGGTCACAAATGCCAACAGGATTGCCAAGATAGAACGATATTTTGCCATAGTGCCTCTTAAGAAAAATTAGTCCATCAGTTCCCGCAAATTTTGGGGAGTTTGGGGATTTCGTAGAGCAATATATCTCAAAGCCCATCCCAAAGTCTTCTCCTCAAAGGATCAGGAGTGATGAATTGTGCTAGCGAGATTTCATATCTGCGATCGCGCCACGTGCCATATTGGCGATCGCCTGATCGGTGGCTTTGGGTAGGTGATAGTACTTGCCGCCTGCCTGTTTCGCCAGTTCTTTGGCAAAGCCGGTTGAAATGAATTTGTTCTCAGTATCAATCACAAGCAATTGAATGCCAAGCGCACGGATGCGAGTGGCGATTTCCAGTAGTTCGGCTTTGATGTCAGGCTTTTCACCTTCGGGAATGGACTCGCCCAGCGATTTCGCCAGGGGAATATTGCCGCGCCCATCGGTAATGGCAACAATCACCACTTGCCCGATGTCACCTGATTGTTGGGCGTTAGTGCCGACGCGGACTGCTTGAGTCAGTCCATGGGCGAGGGGTGATCCTCCGCCACAGGGCATGCGATCGAGGCGGCGTTTTGCCGCTTCGATCGATCGGGTTGGAGGCAACAGCACATCAGCTCGCTCTCCCCGAAAGGGGATCAGGGAGATCTGATCTCGGTTTTGATATGCCTCGGTCAACAGACGCAACACTGCACCTTTGGCAGACTGCATCCGATTCAGCGCCATAGAGCCTGAGGCATCCACCACAAAGACCACCAGCGATCCGGCTTTGCGGGCAAGACGCTTGGCACGAATGTCGCTTTCTTCTACAAAGACACGCTTGCGGGAAAAGGTTGGGGCTGAGGCTGGATGGTTGATTGCTGATGACTGACTATCTGCTCGCTGTCTGCGAGATTTTTGGTAAGGAGCGGCGGCTCTTAAGGTGGCGTCAACGGCAATGCGGCGGACTTTGCCTTTGGGTAAGAAGGGTTTGATGTAGCGTCCCCGGTCTTCGGAGAAGATCAGCGATCGCTTTCCCGATTTGCCACGCCGTTGCGACATCTGAGCAAAGTAGAGAACCGAGGGATCTAAGATCACCCCTTCTGCATCAAAGACAAATTCTTCGGGGATGCTGGGCGGTTCTTGGTCGGGTTCGTCGGGTGTATCATCTTCTTCTTTTTCTTCCTGCTCTTGTTCTGAATCTTCAGGGGGTTCGGGGGGGGGCGGGGGCGGCGGGGGTGCCTCGTCCGGGGGGGGTGGCTCAATGAAGATCGATCGGGGCACAATCACCAGTTCCACAGCGCGGCGCAGGTCATCGGCGCTGACTTCGGTACGCCCTTCCAGTGCCGCATGGGCTTTAGCCACTCGCAAGGCAAACAGTTCTGCCCGATGTCCCTGCACGCCCCCTCGAATGGCTTCTTCGACTAAATAGGCAATTTGGTCGGGCTGCAACTGCACGTCTTTCAGCCATTCTCGCGCCAAAATCACCTGAGTTTTCAAATTGTCGATGTCTTCGGCATATTGCTGGAGAAATTCTTGAGGAGAATCGGCGTAGTGGGTAGCTTGTTCTACTGCCTGGACGCGATCGTCTAGTCCCAATACTTCATCCGCTGACAAGGCGATGGCGATGCGATCGAGCAAATGGTTGCGTAAATCGCCTTCTTCGGGATTATACGTGGCAATCAGCAGGGGTTTACAGGGATGCTGAAAGCTGATGCCTTCTCGTTCAATTTGGTTGCGTCCTTCGGTCAGCGATGTCAGCAACAAGTTGGCAATCTGATCATCTAATAGATTGACTTCATCAACGTAAAGGACCCCCCGATTCGATTCTGCTAAAAGTCCAGCTTGAAAAACAGTTTTTCCCTGTTTAATGGATTGGGTAACATCCACCGAGCCAAGCAGTCGATCTTCGGTGATACCGAGTGGAATTTGAATGAAAGGAGCGGGGATAATTTCCGTGGGAAGCGATGCAGGATCAAACTCACGGTTGCCATTAGCCTTCATCCTGTCCAAAAGCTCGTCGTCCCAATCTTCAGGAGCGTTAGGGTCACAGTTGCTGAGCGAGCCTTTGACAACTTCGATTGGAGGAAGGAGTGCGTGGAGTGCTCTTGCCATGACAGACTTTGCCGTTCCCCGTCGTCCAGCAATCACTACGCCTCCCAAGCCCGGATCGATGGCTGCAAGCAACAACGCTAGCTTAATGGCTTCTTGACCCACGACAGCGGTCAACGGAAAGGTTGTCGTAGTGGGACTACTCAGAACAGGCATGATTTCACGGGTAGGGTTGCAAATATGCTATTGAGCGTTTGGTAAAGTTACCAAACCCAGCAACAGCAGGTCTGGAACAGGTGTCTCCTAAGAGGATGTTTTAAAAGTCCTTTCGTAGTCGCAACAGACACGATCCCCCAAAATTCCCCTTAAAAAGGGGGACTTTGAGGCAGCGGTGCGTTAGTACGGGGTCTAGGGGGGATCTCTGAGTGCTCAACATCACAGCGAGCACCTTTTCAAACACCCTCTAAGGAGGAGAGACAGTATTTCAGCATACTCCTTAATGATTGTGCAACATAGCGAGTGCGGTGGGGAAAAGATTCTTCATCAAAAATTGATGGCGCTTTGATGGGTCTGCTGAAAATGTGGTGTAAACAAGAAATAGCGCTCTGGCTCTCTTATCTATATTTTCCTTATGCCTGATCCACAGGTTTCGGCAATTATCTGTACACACAATCGGGAGGGTTATCTGGGGGCGGCGATCGACAGTTTGCTTGCCCAGGATTTCCCGGATTTTGAAGTGGTAGTGGTAGACAATGCATCCAGCGATCGCACCCGCGAGGTGGTGGATGCTCGAATGCCGCATCCCCGGTTGCATTATGTCTATGAAGCAGTCACAGGGTTATCAGTTGCCCGCAACACGGGGGCAAAAACGGCGAAGGGAGAAATCTTAGCCTATTTGGACGATGATGCAGTGGCAACACCGCACTGGTTATCGGTATTGCACACTGCATATGCGACTAATGAGAAGTTGGCGATCGCAGGGGGCAAGGTGACGTTGCTCTGGGCAGAGGGCATGGCACCACCAAACTGGCTGTCGGATACGCTGGCTAGTAATTTGGGACTGTATGACCTGGGCAATGCGATGGTGTATATCGATCGTCCCGGGCTGACTCCCAGAGGTCTTAACTATTCCATTCGACGCAGTTTTTTGGAACAAATTGGGGGTTTTGACCCGAATTTGGGACGAGTTGGCAAAAATCTGTTGTCCAACGAAGAGCTCCATATGACGGAATTGGCGCTCTCGCTGGGCTGGCAGGTGGCGTATTTGCCAGAAGCACTGGTGGCGCACAATGTTGCTCCAGAACGAGTGCAGCGTGCCTGGTTTCTCAATCGGGGTTGGTGGCAGGGCATTAGCGATTGCTATCGCGAGCAACTGTCGGGCACTGCGGGTATGGGACAATTACGCAGTGGTGGAGAACGCCTGATTCGCGGACTGTATAAGTCCTGCCGCTACCTGAATGATCCAGCCGTGCGGTTCGAGAATCTGGTCTATGCTTATAGCCAAATTGGGTATCTGAATAAGGCAGTGCAGGGGATGTTAGGGGGTGGGATGAAGCGGGAGTAAGGGGGGGACGGGAGTCGGGAGTCGGGAGGCAGGCGGTAGGAGACATGAGAATAAATTCAACCTATCCCCCTCTCCACATTTCCCCTCTCCCCACCCGCTACACTATTCTCGGAGGGGCAAACTTCTGTCACTCGAAACTCAAATTTCAAAATTTCTCACTCCATGGCTGCTCAACAAAAGCTGTACGAAGGTAAGGCAAAAATTCTCTATACGACAGAAGATCCAGATATTTTGTTGTCGTATTTTAAGGATGATGCAACGGCGTTTAATGCCCAAAAGCGGGGCAGTATTGCAGGGAAGGGGGAGATCAACTGTGCCATTTCTAGCCATTTGTTTCAGGTGCTAGAAGCAGCGGGGGTTCCAACCCATTTTGTCGATCGTCTAGCTCCTGATCAGATGCGGGTTAAGGCGGTAAAAATTGTGCCGTTGGAGGTGGTGGTCAGGAACATTGCAGCGGGTAGTCTCTGTCAACAAACTGGACTGCAATTGGGCACTATTTTGAAGCAACCGCTGGTGGAATTTTTCTACAAGAATGATGCGTTGGGTGATCCACTGTTGACACCCGATCGTTTGTCGCTGCTGGATCTGGCAACAACAGAACAGGTGGCGCAAATGCGATCGCTGGCGTTAAAAATCAACCAGATCCTTTCTGCTTTTTTTGGGCAGTGTGGCATTACGCTGGTTGATTTCAAATTAGAGTTTGGGTTGGATCATCAACAGCGTCTCCTGCTGGCAGATGAAATCAGCCCGGATACTTGCCGTCTTTGGGATCAGGCAGAAACTGACCCCCAACGACGGGTGATGGATAAGGATCGATTTCGCCAAGATTTGGGGCATGTGGAAGCTGCTTATCAGCGTGTGCTGGAAAGGGTACTCGGCATCGGTCAATTTTTAACGGATGACTAGGATGTCTTATAAAGGATACTTGGGAAGGGCTTCAACCTTTCCACTCAGGCTTAAAGACAGATTTGCTAATTCGGTGTAACCGAATTAGCGCTGCATTCGTATCACTGATGCGGTAGAATTCTTCAGTTTAGCTCATGTAGTCTTTCGGCTTGTTTATTTTCTTGAACTGCCTCGCGCAGTGTGTGGTGTGTGGACGTGTCAAGTGGTTTGAACAAAATGCGCTTTTCTCCAGTCTTGGTAGCGGTTCTTGCTGCCTCAGCAACGCTCGGATTATCGAATGCTGCAAAAGGGGAAACCCCGAATGTGGTTTCTTTGGATGCTGCTTCTGTTGGGTTAGAAGGGGTGACAGGTCAATTGGGACAAGCTCCCACGATCGGGTTGGCGGCAACCGGGGAGGGGAAATCTACAGCTGAGCAAAAAGCACCCTCTCGCGATCGAATCATCCCGCTGCAAGGGATTGCACCACCAGAACGGTTAACTCAAGCTCCTGCGACGCCAGTATCCCCTACGACAGCACCAGGGCAGGCTACTCCCGCTCCTGCTACTGATGGATCGCCTCAGCAAGATACGCCCGATCGCATCCAGATCAATACAACTCCTGCTCCTACAGGCACCCCCCAAATTCAGCCAGAAACGCCATCCGCTCCAGCAGAGGCACAACCGGCACCTGTACCAACCCCAACCCCGACTACAGCCCCTACAGCCGAGCCAACTCCTACTGGTGAACCAGAACCAAGAGTGCTGGTATCCGAGGTTGCGGTGAGTGGTGTATCCGGTAATCCGGAGGAAGCCAAGCTCCTGGATGCCATTTATGGAACGATTCGGACGCAGCCAGGGCAGACGACAACCCGCTCTCAGTTGCAGGAAGACATTAACGCCATTTTCGCAACCGGCTTTTTCTTGAATGTGCGAGCTGTCCCAGAAGATACCCCCCTGGGGGTACGGGTGACGTTTGATGTACAGCCCAACCCGGTGCTGGCAGTGGTCGAAGTGCGGGGTAGTTCGGTGTTGCCTCAAGCTGAGGTAGATAAAGCCTTCAGCCCACTCTATGGCAAAATTTTGAACCTGGTAGAGCTGCAAAACGGTATCAAAAAAATCAATAAGTGGTACCAAGACAATGGCTTTGTTTTGGCACAAATCACGGATGCTCCTAAGGTTTCTGAAGATGGCAAAGTGATTTTGGATGTTGCCGAAGGGGTTGTGGAAGATATCCAGGTGCGCTTCTTGAATAAGGAAGGGCAAGAGTTTGTCGAGGATAAAGAAGGCAACCCGGTTACGGATAAGGAAGGCAACCCAGTACGGGTGCGAGGACGCACACGCCCTTTCATTGTGACGCGTGAATTTGAACTAAAACCCGGCGAGGTTTTTAACCGCAATAAGGTGCAACGAGACTTGCAGCGGGTGTTTGGTCTGAACATCTTTGAAGATGTGAAGTTGTCCTTTAAGCCAGGTCAAGACCCCCGTAAAGTAATTGTGTCGGTGGATGTGACAGAGCGAAATACTGGCTCGGTTGCCGCAGGTGCGGGGATTAGTTCTGCCAGTGGTTTGTTCGGGACATTGAGTTATCAAGAACAAAACTTTGGCGGCAATAATCAAAAATTGGGGGCAGAGGTGCAACTTGGGATTCGTGAGTTGCTATTTGATTTAAGCTTCTCTGATCCCTGGATTGCAGGTGATCCTTACCGAACTTCCTATACGGTGAATGCTTTCAGACGGCGAACGATTTCGCTGATTTTTGATGGGGGAGATGATGAAGTCAAGTTGCCGAATGGCGATCGCCCTCGGGTCAATCGGATTGGTAGTGGATTGAGTTTTGTACGTCCGCTGGCAAGAAATCCGTTTGTGAGATCGCAATGGACAGCTTCGCTGGGTTTGCAATATCAGCGAGTCTCGATTCGGGACTCTGATGGTAATTTATCTCCTAAAGATGAATTGGGGAATAACCTGAGCTTCAGTGGAGAAGGCAAAGATGATTTGTTCACTGTGCAACTGGGTGTTGTACAGGATTTACGAGATAACCCTCTACGCCCGATCAAAGGCTCTCTGTTGCGATTGGGAACGGAACAATCGGTTCCAATTGGGATCGGCAGTATTTTCTTCAACCGTCTGCGAGCCAGCTATAGCTATTACATGCCGACCCAGTTGCTCCGGTTTACCAAGGGGTGCCGTGCTACAAAAATTACCGCTTCTGATTGTCCCCAAGCGTTCGCGTTTAACGTTCAAGCAGGCACAGTTGTCGGTGATTTGCCACCTTACGAAGCATTTTCTCTAGGAGGCAGTAACTCAGTGCGGGGTTACGATGAGGGAGAGTTGGGGAGTGGTCGGAGTTTTGCTCTGGCAAGTGTTGAGTATCGCTTCCCTCTATTCTCAGTCATTTCGGGCGCATTGTTTTTTGATGCTGCAACGGATTTAGGGTCTGCTGACCAAGTGCCGGGTAACCCAGCTGGGGTGCGAGGTAAGCCAGGTAGTGGTTTTGGCTATGGTGTTGGCGTTCGGGTACAATCTCCTCTAGGTCCCATTCGGATTGACTATGGCTTTAACGATCAGGGCGATAGCCGCTTGCACTTTGGAATTGGAGAACGATTCTAATGCAATCAGTGATCCAGGGTCACGCAGCGATCGTTTATCAGCCAGAAAGCAACCCATTACTCAAGTCACAGCAAACGCTGAAAGAAGAAGTGGTTTTGTCGGGGGTGGGGCTGCACACAGGACTTAGTACCTCGGTGCGGCTGCTCCCGGCTGATGTGGGGCGGGGACGCTATTTTGTGCGCGTTGACTTGCCCAATGCACCCGAAATTGCAGCAACGGTGGAGTCGGTCAGCCAAACGGTACTTTCAACCGAACTAACCGCAGAGAATTCACCGGGGCAACTGGCTCAGGTGCGGACAGTGGAACATTTACTGGCAGCTCTGGCTGGCATGGGAGTAGATAATGTTCGCATTGAAGTCGATGGAGCAGAGCTGCCGTTGTTGGATGGATCAGCACAGCCATGGGTGAGGGCGATCGCACAAGTTGGGCTGATCGCTCAGTCGCTGCCTCAAGCCATCTGGCAGTTGGCTGAACCGCTATGGATTCATCACGGGGATGCGTTTGTAGCAGCTTTGCCAGCCCCAGAAACCCGCTTTACCTACGGCATTGATTTTGATTTACCTGCGATCGGCAACCAGTGGCATAGCTGGTCAGTAGCAAATGATGAGAGTTTCGCAACAGAAATTGCCCCGGCTCGGACGTTTGGGCTGGCACACCAGATTGACCAATTGAAAGCGCAAGGTTTGATCAAAGGGGGAAGCCTGGAGAATGCCTTGGTCTGTGGATCGGAGGGATGGATCAATCCACCCTTGAGATTTTCAAATGAACCAGTGCGTCATAAACTTTTAGACTTAGTAGGAGACTTAAGTTTGTTGGGATCTTTTCCCCTGGCACACTTTTTGGCATACAAAGCCAGTCATCACTTGCATAGTCAAATGGTTCGTTTGCTAGTCCAGAGGATGAACCATGGAAAGATGGAAAGAGGATAAAGAATTGGGTGACTGATTCTTGGTTCGATCTCACATCTTCTTAAGATTCATTTCTGATCCCTAGCAAGATCGTTTGCTTCTCAAGCAAAGTACCTGCACACCTCACTCTTCCGATATTTGCTCATGTCCATACTCGTTGATGTCAACACGCCGGATTCTGTTCCCAATCATGTCGAATCCAAAGATGGGAATGCTGCGGTTTCCAAGCGAGCGGTTTTAACGATCGAAGAAATCCAAAAGCTGCTACCCCATCGCTATCCTTTTGCCCTGGTTGATCGCATTATTGAGTATGTGCCAGGAGAGCGGGCAGTTGGCATCAAAAATGTCACGTTTAATGAGCCTCATTTTCAAGGACACTTTCCAGATCGACCCATCATGCCTGGGGTTTTGATTGTGGAGGCAATGGCTCAAGTGGGAGGCATTGTGCTGACTCAAATTCCGGGGGTTCCGGTTGGGCTTTTTTTGTTTGCCGGAATTGATAAAGTGCGGTTTCGTCGTCCTGTCATCCCCGGGGATCAACTGATTCTAACCGTGGAACTGCTCAGTGTGAAACGTCGTCGGTTTGGGAAAATGCAAGGTCGCGCTGAGGTTGATGGGCTATTGGTGACTGAAGGCGAACTCATGTTTTCAATCGTGGAATAATGAAAGTTAAAAGTTGAAAGGTAGAAGAGTGGATCACTTTTTACGTTTTGCTTTCTACTGTGTAGGAGTGTTTGCTTGACTACCCTGATTCATCCAACGGCTATGGTTCATCCTCGGGCAGAGTTGCACGCCACTGTTCAGGTGGGGGCTTATGCTGTCATTGGGGCAAAAGTAAAGATCGGTGCTGGAACGACGATCGGTCCTCATGTGGTTTTAGAAGGCTGGACAGAAATTGGTGAACGCAACTATATTTTCCCGGGCGCTGCGATCGGATTAGAACCTCAAGATCTGAAATACAACGGCGCGGACAGCTTGGTTAAAATTGGGGACGATAACCGAATTCGCGAATATGTCACTATTAACCGAGCAACTGGGGAAGGCGAAGCGACAATTCTTGGCAATGGCAATTTGCTGATGGCTTATGCCCATGTGGGTCACAATTGTGTGATTGGAGACCAGGTGATTATTACCAATTCAGTCTCTCTCGGTGGGCATGTTCGGATTGAGTCCCAGGCTCGAATTGGGGGGGTCGCCGGTGTTCACCAATTTGTGCAAATTGGTCGATTGGCAATGGTTGCAGGCATGAGCCGTGTGATTCGCGATGTCCCTCCTTATATGCTGGCAGAGGGCTACCCTCTGCGGGTTAGGTCGCTGAACCAAGTGGGGCTGCAACGGGCAGGTTTGGCAACCGATGAGGAAAGGACGCTGCAAGTCCTGAAAAAAGCGTTTCGTATTCTCTATCGGTCTGGACTTTCTCTGAACCAAGCGCTAGAAAAGCTTGATTTATTGCCAGATAACGAACATTTGCAGCATCTACAGCGATTTTTGCAGCTTTCGCATGTGACGGGAACGGGACGTCGTGGCTCGACTCCTGGACGACGCCTTATCAGGGACGAGAGAAAGAGTGATGAATGATGCAGTGACCCGGAAGTTGGATGGTGAAGCTAACTCGGTTACTCAAAGTTCGCGTTCTTCTCAAACCCTTCGTCTTTTTATCAGCACGGGTGAGGTGTCTGGTGATTTGCAAGGGGCATTGTTGATTGAGGCGCTCCAGCGGCAGGCGGCGGCGATCGATCTGAAGTTAGAGGTGTTGGCACTGGGGGGCGATCGCATGGCGGCTGCCGGAGCCAAACTATTGGGTGTCACCAACACAATTGGTTCGATCGGGATCTTTGAAGCGTTGCCTTTTGTGTTGCCTACTCTGCAAATTCAGCGGCGGGCAAAGCAATACTTACGCCAATATCCGCCTGATTTGATTATTTTGATCGATTACCTGGGTCCTAATCTGACATTGGGTAGCTATCTGCATCGCCATCTACCGCAGATTCCTTTGATCTATTACATTGCCCCTCAGGAATGGGTTTGGTCGCTCAATGCCCAAAATACCCGTCTGATTGTGAAGATTACTCGCCGACTGCTAGCAATTTTTCCAGAAGAGGCTCGCTATTATCGCGCGAATGGAGCGCAGGTAACCTGGGTGGGCCATCCCTTAATCGATCGCATGCAAGATGCACCCCAGCGCCAGTTTGCTCGACAGCAGTTAGGGATCGGGTCAGAAGAACGAATCATCGCGCTGTTGCCAGCTTCTCGGCAACAGGAGGTGAAGTATTTGATGCCAATCATGTTTGAAGCAGCACAGCGAATTCAGGCACAATTACCGGATGTCAGGTTTTGGGTGCCGTTATCGCTGGAACGCTATCGCGGGGCGATCGAGGAGGAAATTCGGCGCTGGGGATTGAATGCCACGATCGTATCCGGGCAAACGCAAGCCGTAATTGCAGCGGCAGATCTGGCGATTACAAAATCGGGAACGGTGAATCTAGAAATTGCATTGATGGATGTGCCACAAGTGGTGGTCTATCGAGTCAGTCCGCTCACTTATTGGATTGCAAAGCACATTATCAAGTTTTCCATTCCTTTTATGTCACCCCCTAATTTGGTGGAGATGCAGCCGATCGTGCCAGAGTTTCTGCAACACCAGGTCACGCCAGAAAATGTCGCTCGTGCTGCGATCGATCTTCTGACCAACCCCCAGCAACGCCAAGCGATGCTCACTGGTTACCAAAGCATGAAAAAGGCATTGGGTGAACCTGGCGTTTGCGATCGAGCGGCAAAAGAGATTCTCAGTTTGCGGCAGCCAATTTAAAATCTTGTCTTCTCAGTCTTGTTTGAGACTTTTTATTAGACTAAATATGAGTCTAATTTGAGACGATAGAGATGGCACTCCAGAGCGGTCTGGGGCTGAAGGGAGGATAAAAAAGGTTTGCACTGTTACCCCCTCTGAAATAAATTTGGCAGGATGCAGCGATCAGGGTATAAAGGCTACAACAGAATATTCTCCCAATTCATTTTTGACAAATTGCGTGTAAGGAGGACGAAAAAAATAGTCCAAATCTAGTCCAGTCCATTTCTCGTATTTATCTAAATGCTTTGAAAAGATTGCTCACTAATGATTTTGCTGCTTTAGATCGAATTTGAGTATTTGCTTTGCCCACAACTACTCTGCCAGAAATCACAAAATCTACTAGCAGCCCATGCTGCTAGTAAAACTTGACAGAAATCTGCCTACCATTCTGACTCTGGATCCTAACTCCTGGATCCTAACTCCTGGATCCTAACTCCCTCAGATTGCCTGACTTACGCCCCAGAGTACCAGTCCAAAGCCCCTCTTTCAGCAGTCAGGCACTTTTTATCAGAAAGTCAATTCGGTCTCGACCCGGAAATCCGTACCCATTGAAAAATCTGTTAAGAGAACGTCAAAAGTTTTGGATGAGTAATACAATTCCAGCAAATCTCGAAAAGTTCCCAACGGTCTTTCTTTTGAAAGCCTTGTCAGATTGGCGATTGGGAACTCCTGATCGATTTCTAGCCCAATTCATGTCTCCAATCAGACATCTGTCTTTTTCCTAAAAGGCAGTTTACAGAATTTGGTCATTCAGGAGATTATCTAGTTTGCAATCGACAAACGCTAGATCCACCATTAGTATGTTTGGCAATAGCCAAACATCTCTTTTAATTCAGTTACGGCTGGACTACGATCAGCGCCTCTAGTAATCACTGCCGTGTTATTAATCTCAAGGTATCGATATGGAACCTGAAGTTCAATCATCCGAATCCCCCGATGTTGGCTCCTCCACCTTCGCCAGCGGAGTTGACAGTCCCATTGTTGAAGTAGACATTAACCCCGAAAAAGGAGCCGTTTTGACTAAGTTATCCGCTTCAGATGCGCAAGAGCAGTGGCGGCATTTTGGTGAGAAAGCATATACAATTCTTTCCCAGTTGCCCGACTATATCTCCGACTTCTTTGCCACCTATCGCAGACCTATCATTACGCTGGGGTTAATCTTTGGTGCAGTGATCTCCGTTAAACTCACTCTGGCACTTTTAGGTGCCATCAATGAGATTCCTCTCCTGTCACCTACATTTGAGTTAGTTGGGCTGGGGTATACCGCCTGGTTTATTTATCGCTATTTGCTTCGTGCTAGCAACCGTCAAGAGTTGGCTGACGAAGTCACCTCTTTCAAAGATCAAATTGTTGGTAAAACTTTTCCTAAAAACTAATTTTTACGGAAATGCAATTACCTCAGAATTTAACCCAAGCCAGCCCAATTTAATAAAAAGAGAGATGCGGAAGCCCCATCTCTCTTTTTATTTTTAGATTATTTTTAGACCATTGAGTCGAGCGAGAAGTCATCAGTTAACGCCTGAGTGGTTCCATCGGTCTCTCGATCGGGTGTACGATCGCCTTTTGGGAAAAATGCTGATCAATCAGCGCTGGAATCGCCTCTGCTCCAATCTGGCTATAGCGTGTCTTATCTGGCATCACCACAACATTAGGACCTGCTTTGCAATGTTTCATACAGCCTGTCCCTTTAACCACCACTTGATCGGTTAACCCACGATCGCTCAACGCAGTTTCTAGCGCCCGACAGACTGCTCGTCCCCCACGCTTCATACAGTCCGACTTCTGACAAACTAAAATACTTGCCTTGGGCTTCACCGATGGGGGCTTAGCAACTACGCTCTCATCAAGTGGGCGTGGCATAGAGGTACGAATGAAAGTCGCCCTCCACTTCACCTCACCCGTCATCCGATCGACCTTCTTCTCTCCAGAAATCTCCAGCCATTCGCCAGGAACCAGCACGCGCCCCACCGAAGCCCGCGCTTCTTTCGACAGCTTAATGCAATACTCTCCTTCAGCTGTTGCCAACCAGAGCCATTTCAGCTTATAGCCATCTTCGAGATCCAGCCGTAGAAAGCGCCCTTCCAACTGAAATGATGAGATTTGGCAGTCTTGCGATTTATGCTTACCCATGATGATTCCTTGGAAAAATTTGCTTAAAAATTGCGGGTCAACTATCTACCCGCCAGCATTGCTCCAACCATTGAATTAATTTTTGCCGAGGGGCAGTAAGCTGCCAGACTACACTCCTCACTTGCAGCGCAGTTGTTGGACTATTTAATTCTGCATACAATCTGCCATCTTCCCGACAATGACAGGCGATACCCAATTCTTCTAACCGTTGGCAAGCTTGCCAGCGATCGCACCGGGAAATTTCAATGACCTGCTTGACTGGGAGCTCAAAGTTTGACTGATTCATTATCGGCTGATTCATCGAAATTATTAATGCAATAGATTCTTAAGTGAAGAGGTTAGAGAAACAAACGATTTTCGCTCCAAGTTTGCCATCCGCTGTAAAAATTCAGTTTCACTAAGAATACCCAAACCTTAGATTGAATCATCTCGATCCTGCAGTGATAACCTTTCGCTTCAGCAGAGGCAGCCTTCTGAGAATCATCGGGACTTTGACTATTGAGATATATCTTCAATAAGCTCACTCCTTCAAGATAACTCACATTGCCACAACTGCAAACCCTTGTCATTAAGGTTTCATATTGATAATTCCTAAAAGGAATCTGAAAAACTTCACCTTCCCAGGGGGATTAGGTTTGAATCTCACCTTGGAAAAAGTCGATCTAAAACGTCTCATATAAGACTCTTGAAGAGTCTTATATAAAGTCTTATTATCTATTTTCAAGACTCAATAAAGCAACTCGAGACTCTTAATAAGACTCACAAAAAGGCTTACTATTCCTTTATGAGACTCAATCCAAGCATCTGAGTCTCATAAAAAGTCTAACGAATAGTCTTTTAATTTCAATTGGGACTCAAAACGAGTGTTTAAGACTCAAAATAAGTCTATTATATAGTCTCGAATTCTCATGTGAGAGTTCGAGACCATATTGCGTACTTCCAACTGACACATTGGATATTTCAACAAGACAATAGGATTCGCAAATAATCTGAACGGAGACTATATTCAATCAGCCAGACTCATGCTCAATCACAGCTTGACATTCGCTTGAGCTAAAATCTGTGTATTCCTTGTCAAGTAAGCCTCTCAGCGCTCAACATTTGAGTGTGACACTTAAAGTGAACAATGTAGGCTTCAATTGAAAGTCGAGACAATCGCTACGCCAACGGCAGCCAAATCTCAAATTCAGTGCCAATGCCGGGATGAGATCGCAACTGCAACTGTCCTCCATGTTTGGCAGTCACAATCTGGTAGCTGACTGCGAGGCTGGTCTCTTTCATAGCGCGTTTTTCGATCGAAAACGACTCCAAAATTTGCTGCTGGACTGCGGGGGATAGACCGGGTCCATTATCGGCAATACAAATCGAGACCCAGCGCGAATCCACACCCGAAGCATCGGCAGCAGATTGGGAAAAAATGCGCGTCGTAATTTCAATCCGGGGCTTGCTAGAAGCCGACAGAGCGGGAGCCATGCCAGGTTTAGCGGGGAACTCGGACGCAATTTGCTGACTAACTGACTGATTGAGCAAGGCATCCACTGCGTTGCTCAAAATGTTCATAAATACTTGACTCAGCTGCCCAATATAGCAAGTGACCGGCGGCAGCGGGGCATAGCGTCGGATGATTTCAATTTCACTGCTGAGACGACTTTTGAGCAAGCGCAAAATACTGTCCAGGCACTCATGCAGATCAGCTGGTTTGGGATGCACCGCATCGATATGACAAAAGGTTTGCAGACTGGTCGCCAGTTTTTTCAGCCGTTCTGCTCCCAGTTGGATGCTGGCGATCGCTTCTGGCATATCTTGTCGGAGAAAATCAAACTCGATTGCGGTTTTCAAATCGGCAATTGCTTGAGCGGGTTCTGGCAAAAGCGCTTCGTACGCATTGAGCAACTGGATCAAACTGTCACTATAAGCCGAAACATGGCTTAAATTGCCCCAGATAAAACTTACCGGGTCGAGAATTTCGTGTGCCAAACCATCGACTAACCGTCCCAGACTGCCCATCTTGTCACTCTGAATCATTTGAACTTGAGCACGTTCATAGCGTACCTGGGTTTCTATGCCTCGGAGTTGCCAGGAAGCGACATTCAATTCGTGAAAGTCGAGGAGTAGATAGGTGTCGGCATCGACCTGGACGACGATCGGCTCACCCCGTTGTTCAGGTGATCGTCGCAGAGCAACCTGCGCCGCGGTCAAGATCGAAGTGGCGATCGGCAAAATTAACCACTCACGCCGAGCATAGCTCTGAAGCACTCGCAACGGCTTTTGCAAAAATAATTCCATCCCATGCGGGCGAATCAAGCATTCTAACAATCGATGGCGGGAGACCATCCCCACAAACTTTCCCTGATCCGCCAACACAACCCCCGGCACTCCAGCATGGTGCTCAAATACCTGCGCCACCTCAATCCCCAGACAACTAAGATCTGCCTGAAACTGATAAAGGCGCAATTCGCCCAGATTCGACTCCAGACTCAACGCTTGGTTACTGCCTTCCCGAATCATTGGAGGGGGGAGTTTGGGGTGTACAGGATTGATCACAGAAGCTCAAGACCCAAATGGTAATGCTTGCCAATTTCATCCTGATGATATCGTCAAGTCTAAAGAAAAATAAAACCCCTTTAGTCAGAAAATTTAATGTCAGCAGTGATATCCTCTGCATCTTTGCGTTTCCAAGTTCTAAAATCTCATGAACCTCACAGCAATTTCCTCTCCTTCTGAGTTAGAGATAATCCGCTAAACTGAATAACGTACTTTCATGGAGCGATCGATCCGGTGTTAGACGAACAAGCTAAAAAGACGATTCTCCGCAAAATTCCTCACGGCCTTTACATTTGTGGTGTCAAAGAGAATGAAGAAGTCAACGGCTTTACTGCCAGTTGGGTGATGCAAGCTTCTTTCCAACCACCGCTTGTGGTGAACTGTGTAAAACAGGATTCTAAATCTCACGCCATGATCAAAGCCAGTGGTGTATTTGCCCTGAGTATTTTGGCAGCCGAGCAAAAAGAATTGGCACAAAAATTCTTTAAACCACAACGCCGCGTCGGCAACAAATTTGAAGATGTCGATTTTTACTTAGGTGAAACAGGTTGTCCCATCATTTCCGACACGCTGGGTTACGTTGAATGTCAGGTGGTTGGTGCAGTAGAAAAAGGTGACCATACCGTTTTTGTCGGTGAAGTCATCGCTGCGGGTGTGCATCGCGAAGGTGCCCCCTTGCTACTCGAAAGCACGGGTTGGCAATACGGCGGCTAAAATTTTCCTCCTTACTTACAAATTCCCCTGTTAGTATGCCTCTGATCAAAGTTCAAACCTCCCTTGCCGCCCCAGATCCGTCTGAGGTCGAAGCCTTACTCAAAAGCCTTTCTGCCAGTTTAGCGAAGCACTTGAGTAAGCCAGAGTCTTATGTGATGACTGCGTTTGAGCCAGATGTTGCGATGACATTTGCTGGCACTGTCGATCCCGTGTGTTATGTGGAAATTAAAAGTGTCGGTGGCATGAGTTCGGCGCAGACAAAAGCGATGAGTCAGGATTTCTGTCATCAATTGAGTCAGACGTTAGCGGTTCCTGCCAATCGAATTTACATTGAGTTTGCCGATGCCAAAGGTGCCATGTGGGGTTGGAATGGCTCAACTTTTGGTTAGGGACATGAGGATTTTGGCGAAATAGAAATTTTCGAGAAAATCCTTAAGGGAAAAGCTGAACCGTTGCAAAAAGTAATCGTTTTCATAATTTGGTATAAGCTGTTGGATGTTCTTCTTGTTCCTGGTAGAAACTGAACATGCCATTCAGCAACTTGTTCTCTTCAGGTGGCGTAGTGATGTGGCCACTGTTAGGGTTTTCTATTTTGGCAGTCGCACTAGTTTTGGAGCGACTTTTATTTTGGGTGCGGATTGCCAATCGTCAAGATCGAATTGTGCGAGAAATCTTGGTACTCTATCGACGAAGTCCCCGATCGGCATTCCTGAAACTTGAACAGCATGGAGACTTACCGATCGCCCGGATTTTTCTCGCTGCTCTGGAACTCGACCAACCCAACCCAGAAGAATTTCGTCTAGCACTCGAAAGCGCTGCCCAGGCAGAAATCCCATTACTCAAACGGTTTAATAATATTTTTGACACGATCATCAGTGTTTCCCCCCTTTTGGGGTTGCTTGGCACCGTCCTAGGTTTAATCGCTTCTTTTGCCTCGCTCAAAGTTGGCAATCTTAGCGGTAGCAATGCCTCAGGGGTAACTGCCGGCATCAGTGAAGCGCTGGTTTCCACTGCCTCTGGTCTGGTGGTGGCAATTATTACCCTCCTATTTGCCAATACATTTCGGGGGTTATATATTCGGCAAATTGCATTGATTCAGGAATATGGGGGGCAACTTGAACTGCTCTATCGTCGTCGTTATGAGCGAGGAGACACGCCCTATCTTTCAGATCCGAAGCTATAGGGAGCAATTTATTGATTGGAGAGATTCAAGATGATCAAATTCATTCTGGTCAGTGGCTTCATTCTGATTTCGACCTTTTTCAGTCCTGCGATCGTCCAAGCCCAGACCCCTGTTGCTACGCCACCTACAGCTCAACCAGCTCCTCCTCAAATCACGCCATTCCCAAGCACACCGAAAACAGAAATTAGTCCTGAAGAACTCCGAAAGTTTTCCAGGATTACCAAACAAATTTTAGTGATGACCGAAGCTGTTAAGACTCAAATTATTCAGACAATTCAAAAAGCCGGATTTACCGAACAGCAATTTGACGAAATTTACCAGGCACAGTCTGATTCTACAGTGCAGCCTGCAAAGCCGCTTTCTGCCCAAGAAAAAACCCGTTACGACCAAGCGATCGCTCAAATTCATCAGATTCAGCAAGCCGCTCAAACCCAGATTGCGACGTTGCTAAAATCAGAAAGCATGGATTTACAACGGTTTAATCAAATTCTGGCGATTGTGCAAAACGATCCGAAACTGTTACAAGAAGTCCAGCGATTAATGAAAAGCGAATCCCCCTCTTAAAGCAACCGCAGTTGGGTATTACGATTGTCTTCCAAAGCATGATCGGGCGAATTTGACGATTGTATTCCAGATTCAGCCACCCAAATTCCTCCATCTTCTGCTTCTAATAGCAGGCTTTGGGCAACTTTGACCATGTTGTGGGCAATATCTTGCAAATCCTGACGATCGCTCAAATAGGTTTGTAGCGCTTCGATCGGATCAATGTGGCTACCGACCCCCAATTCGGGCAGACGAGGGCGCGCCAGTTGACTGACTAACTGTGACTGGATGGTATAGCGATGAGCTGGACTCAATGCCTCGTGCAGAGACGCATTCTCAATCAGATCCATTTGGTCAGCACGAAGATGATAAGTCAACCGAACTACAGCATCTTGAATGACTTCAGATTGAATGGCCTTCAGTAAGGCAGCTTGGGGATTTTCTGCTGTAGATAAATCCACTTCCAAAGTCCGAAAGGCGCGTACTGTCAGGGGACAAAACGTGACCTGCGCTCGTCCCCGTTCCAGTGCAACCATCACATAACCTTTTTCCTCTTTTTCTTCACTAAAATCCACTCGTTCAATGCTGCCGGGGTAAACCACGGGAGGATTGTCACATAGAATTTGGTGGCGATGCACATGCCCCAACGCTACGTAATCGAAACAGGGACGGGTGAGCAACGCCAGTGGAATGGTAAACCCTTTGCCTACTGCAAGAAATCGCTCTGCACCGTAGGTGGCAGCATCAACCATTAGATGTGCCAACAGAATTGTGGGCAGGTCTGGATCTAAGCTACGAATTTCGCCTTCCAGAGCAACCCGTAGACGATCGAGTAACAGGCGATCGACCTCAGCTAAAGATAATCCTTCCGTTTCGGGACGGGTCAACAATGTAGAGCGAGTTAACCAGGGAAGTGTGACCACCTGCACATCTCCATGGCGCGTAGCAATGCAGTGGGTTTCGAGTCGATCGCCTACCACAAAGCCGGGCACCCCTAGCGTTCGGTAAATACACAAACTGGCACCCCCCATCCCCTGCGCGTGCTGATCGTGATTGCCCACCAGTAAAACAGTGGGAATCTCAGCATCGGCGAGTCGGCGAAACTGTTGGGCAAATGCCTGTTGCACGATCGGGGATGGCGTAGCATCTGGAAACGCATCGCCACTAAACAACACCAGATCAACAGGTTCTGCAATAGCGCGATCGATACACTGCGATAAGGTTCGGACAAAATCTTCCAATCGGGTATTCAATCCAGTGTCGGGATTAGTCTGTCCATGGGAAAAGCCACTTCCCATATGGATATCGGACAGGTGCAGCAGTTTAATCATCGAGGGTGCATCAAGTATTTGAGCGCGTCTTGATAGAAAAACGTGATTGCTGGAATGTCTCCCGCAGCCATCTCCCCGCAGCCAGAGCAGATTGATCGTAACAAGAGCAAGTGTATTATAAGACAAATGTACCTAAAAACCAACTGCCCCACTCGCCGCGTCCCTGCGTCTCCCCCGCCCCATATCCATCTTGCCTCTTTCCCCAATCTGAGAGGTACCCATCAGTGCGGTAACACGCCTATCCAGTCGAGATAACCGAATCTGAGCGATCGCTAAAAATTCTTTAGAATGAATTTCAGAAAAGCATTTGCGATTTGCTCGTTGCTAACTGCAAACAGTACACGACTTGGCGATCGCCCGTTTACTCCAGGAGCTTTGACTATGCCCGTTGAAACCCATAATAAACCTCCGATCAAAACACCAAAACCTAGACAACTGGGTGGGGGGTTGTTAGTTCTATTTACCGTTTTGTTAGTGTTGAATTTTATTCTGCCTGGGTTTGGTCCCCGCTTGCCGCAAGTGCCCTACAGCGATTTTGTGGCGAAAGTCGAAGCCAACCAGGTCGATCGGGCCATTATTGGTCAAGAACAGATCGAGTTTTCAGTCAAGCCCAACACGCAAGACTCACAGGATCAGCCCGCAACTGCCAAAGTTTTCAAAACCACTCCTGTGGCACTGGATCTGGATTTACCCAAGATCTTGCGTGATCACAACGTTGAGTTTGCAGCTCCTCAACCCAGCAGTAACGGTTGGATTGGTACCTTATTGAGTTGGGTGGTGCCGCCTTTGATCTTTTTTGGGATTTGGGGATGGATACTCAATCGGCAAGGCGGTGGACCCGCATCGCTGACTGTGGGCAAGAGCAAAGCCCGTATCTACTCCGAGGGCACCACCGGAGTGAAGTTTGGTGATGTGGCAGGTGTGGATGAAGCCAAAGCTGAATTGCAAGAGATTGTCGATTTCCTCAAAAACGCCGATAAGTACACCCGTCTGGGCGCCAAAATTCCCAAGGGAGTTTTGCTAGTGGGGTCGCCAGGAACAGGTAAAACCTTGCTTGCCAAAGCCGTGGCAGGTGAAGCAGGGGTGCCTTTTTTCAGCATTTCTGGTTCGGAGTTTATTGAGCTGTTTGTTGGGGTCGGTGCTTCACGGGTGCGTGACCTGTTCGAGCAGGCAAAGCAACAGGCTCCCTGTATTGTGTTCATTGATGAGTTGGATGCGTTGGGTAAGTCTCGCGCGGGCAACAATATGCTGGGTGGCAATGATGAGCGAGAGCAAACCCTCAACCAATTGTTGACCGAAATGGATGGCTTTGAGGCGAACACGGGCGTGATTTTGTTGGCAGCAACTAACCGCCCAGAAGTGCTTGATCCGGCATTGCGCCGTCCCGGACGGTTCGATCGTCAGGTCGTGGTGGATCGTCCCGACAAGATTGGGCGCGAGGCAATCCTCAAAGTACACGCTCGCAACGTCAAACTGGCGGATGATGTCAACTTGGGATTGATCGCCATCCGCACCCCTGGCTTTGTTGGAGCCGATCTGGCAAATCTGGTCAACGAAGCCGCATTGTTGGCAGCGCGAGGAAACCGTCCCGCTGTGCAAATGGCAGACTTCAACGAAGCGATCGAGCGCGTCATTGCGGGGCTGGAGAAAAAGTCACGCGTACTCAACGAAATGGAGAAAAAGATTGTTGCCAACCACGAAGTGGGTCACGCGATCGTGGGAGCACTGATGCCCGGAGCTGGCAAGGTTGAGAAAATCTCCATCGTGCCGCGGGGGGTGGGGGCACTGGGCTATACCCTACAACTGCCTGAAGAAGACCGCTTTTTGATGGCAGAAGACGAAATTCGAGGACGAATTGCCACACTTTTAGGGGGACGATCGGCAGAAGAAATCATCTTCAACAAAGTTTCCACGGGAGCCAGCGACGATATCCAAAAAGCCACCGACCTAGCAGAACGCTCTGTTACCCTCTATGGCATGAGCGATACCCTGGGTCCGGTTGCCTTTGAGAAAGCACAACAACAGTTTTTAGATGGCTATAGTTCGCCTCGACGCACAGTTAGCCCCAAAGTGACTGAGCAGATCGATCGCGAAGTCAAAGAAATCGTCGATAATGCTCACCACATTGCGCTGGCAATTTTGGATAAAAACCGTGAGTTGTTGGAAGAAACTGCTCGTGCATTGCTGGACAAAGAAGTTTTGGAGGGGGATGCATTGCGCGCACAACTCAATCGCGCTCAAGCCCCAGCAGAAATGGAATCCTGGTTATGCACCGGCAAATTGCCCGAAGAGACCCACTTAATGCAGACGGTTTTAGTTTAGGCGATAGCGTTGCTCCAGACTCGACAGTTTGGTAGACAAAAACTTGATCAAGTCCACAAAATCTCCAAATCTTAACGATTCTGGAGATTTTGTGCTCAATGGATGCATATGGAAAGAATATTGGCGTTGCTGAAAAGCGAGATGATTTGAAACTTCGTTCCAAATCATCTCGCATCGTTATCATCCCGTTGTTAAGCAACGTCAGAATATTCGCTAAAGGGGATTCCCTATTTGTAAGCGATCGCTGCACTACAGGGTCCTGCCAGATGCAGCACTTCATAGCGTCGAAATCCAGCTTCCTGGCACCAATTCCAAAAATCTGCTCCGGTAAAATCAAATGCATCGCCAAACTCAATCAGCATATTGAGTGACATCATTAAACCAAACGCATTTTCTCGCCGATCGTCATCAATCAAATTTTCGATCGCGACAAAAGCTCCGTTCTCAGGCAAGGCATCATAAGCCAAACGGATCAGGTGTTTCTTCTTTTCTAGATTCCAATCATGCAAAATCATCCCCATGGTAATCACATCTGCCTTGGGTAAGGCATCAGTAAAGAAATCGCCAGAGATCACTTGAATACGATCGGAGAGTCCTGCTTGCTCAATCGATTTTTGGGCAATGGATTCTACCGCAGGCAAATCAAACGATAGGCAACGCAAGTGTGAGTGTTGTTTGGCAACCAACTGAGACAGCAATCCCGCTGCTCCTCCCACATCACATAGAGTTTGGTAAGGAGAAAAGTCAAACTTGGCAGCAAAGGCTTGAAAGTTACCCCGTGAAATGCCCGTCATCGCCCCCATAAACTGTTCTAGTTGCGGAATGTCTGCATACAGCGTCTCAAACATCGACTTCTGGCTATGCTTAATTTCGTTCTGGGGTTTACCAGTTTTGAGTGCAGGCCCAAGGTCACTCCAAAATTTGAACAGGCGATCGTTCGCCATTTCCAGAATGCCTCCAATGTAACCTGGTTGATGCTGATTCAAGTATTGGGCAGTGGCTTCCGTGTTGCGATATTGTCCTTCAGTCCCATTCCCTTGTCGGTATAGGAACCCTAGCGCCACCAAGGCATCAAAAAAGTCGAAAATGCCGCGTGGATGAATTTCCAATGCTTGACCCAATTCTTTACCCGTCATCGCGCGATCGCCCAGGGTAGTAAAAACGCCTAACTTAACCGCAGTCAGCAGAACCTTAGAACTCCAAAAGCCAAAGCCCACTTCCAGAATGTGTGAAGGATTGGGAGCCGGATCAGACTTTGAGTCAGCGATCGGGTCAAGTGCGGTCGTTGTTTCCTCAGTTAGCATCATTTGCTCCAAAATTTGCTAGAAAAGGGGACTCAATTGCCCTGCAAAAGGGCACAAGATCATCGAATATTGCTATCTTGTTGCGGAAGCGAGAAGGGAATGGAAAGCAGAAATAGAGTGAAACATAATTTTGTCTCACTTGAACTAGGATTTTGCTGGTTCTAACTCAATTTGTGTTGGTCATGCATGGGAGCTCGACTTAGGTCGAGCTTAAGTGAGTTAGCTCTCTAACTCCACTGGGAAGGGCAGATGATATCGATCAAGTCACAGATAAAATAACGATTTCGTCCTGCTTGCTTTGCTTGATACAGCGCTTTATCCGCCTGTGCAATCGGAGCGTCCGATGTCATGCTTGCTTGAGGAGTCACACAAAAAATTCCCATGCTGAGGGTAATGCGATCGCTCACCGGCGATTTCAAATGGACTAAATTAAGTCTGTAGATCTCCGTCATAATGGCATCAGCAAGTTTGGTTGCTCCCTTCAAGGAAGTGTAAGGTAACACCACTACAAACTCTTCTCCCCCGTAGCGGGCGACGAGATCTGTGGGGCGATTCAAGACCCGCTGAATACCTTGAGCAACGGCTCGCAAACACTCATCTCCTGCTTGATGCCCATAGTAATCGTTATAGAACTTAAAGTGATCCACATCGATCAACAGTAACGACAATGGATGACGCTGCTGCGTTAAAAGCTGCCATTGTTGCTGCCAATATTCATCAAAATGACGGCGATTGGCAATTAGCGTCAGGCTGTCCAATGCCACCAAACGATACAATTCTCGGTTAGCTGCTGCCAAATCCGACGTCCGCTCTGCTACCTTTTTTTCAAGAGTGTGCGTATATTCTTCCAGCTGAAGTTGGGTTTGTCTTAACTGTACTAAAGCATGCGCCAGTTCAAGACGTTGTTGGTCTATGGTAATGATGTCGCGATAAGACCGCAGAGCCGAAATTACACTGGTTAAAAGTTTTTGCCGAGTCAATTCAACTTTGAGCTTATAGTCATTTATATCGTAAGTGAGGATGACAGCCTCTTCGGGAGCCTCACCAGGATGCCCCGTTCGTAAAATAATTCGAACCTGTTGATTTTTTAGCTCTTCTCGAATATATTGTATGACTTTGAGTCCAGCATCATTGGTTTCCATCACAACATCTAACAAAATCAATGCTGCATCTGGATGCTCAACCGTAATTAATTGTTTGCCCGCTTCTGCTGAATAGGCAGAGAAAAACATTAAAGGTTTTCCTTCAAAGTGCAAATTCTTGAGTGCAAGTTGAGTTGCTCGATGTACGTCCGGTTCGTCATCGACAATAATGATTTTCCATGCATTCGCCAATAAATCTGACGGCAGAGTTGCCGCTTCATCACTCAAGTCAAGTGGCTCATCTAGTAAAATAATGAAGTCGTCATTGTTCTCTTCAGGAATAGATTTTGATGGTTGATTGGGAGGAATCATGATTTACATTATTTTTTGCGATTAAAAGGATTACACATGGATAGATTGAGGAAGTCGAATATTGAACTGAGTCCCCTTCCCGACTTCGCTCTCAAGATCCATCCTGCCCTGCAATTTTTGTGTTACCAAGTTATAAGCAATATGTAATCCTAAACCGGTTCCTCCCTTCTCCCGAGCCGTAGTAAAGAATGGTTCAAAGACTTTACTTAAAATATTTTCGGGAATCCCCATGCCATCGTCACTGTATTGAATGAGGATATACTCATTTTGTTGAATCACTTCGAACCACAATATTCCTTGTTCATTGGGTAAATAAGCATGGAGCAATGAATTGGTTACTAAGTTAGTTGCAATCTGGGCTAATGCTCCCGGATAGCTATCGATCTCGATCGCGTCATCTCCTTTGACCGCAATTGTATGAAGCGTTTGTTTGAATTGAGGAGAAAGACTGATCATAACTTCTTCTAAATAGGGTTTTACTCTAAAGGTGCGTTTCTCCAAACTCGATTGATCCACAGCGACTTGTTTAAAACTTTGCACCAACGCTCCGGCGCGATTGAGATTACTCAAAATTAAACTGGCGCTTTCTTGAGCAATTTCAATGTAGTTGTTTAAAAGCGATCGTCTCAATTGCCCAGACTTTAATCCAGCTAGAAGTAATTGCGTTTCATCCATCAGAGTAGAGGCAAGGGTAATACTAGTACCCACAGGGGTACTGATTTCATGAGCAACACCTGCCACCAAACTGCCCAATGCAGCCATGGTCTCAACCTCAACTAGTTTGGTTTGCATCAAGCTTAATTCATTAAAAGCTTGCTCTAAATCGGCACCTTTTTTTTCTAAAATGACTTGTGAGGTTTGTAATTCACCAATCACCCGTTTTAGCAGAGATTCTTTATTGCGATTTGTAATCTCCAACCGGGCACGATCGGTTTCCGAACGCTCCAGTTTCCTTGCTAGAATCCGGATCTCTTTCTGCAATTGTTTAATTTCAGCATTCAAGTCTCTAGGTTGCATGGCGCATTATTGATTGCCGATTAGCAAGGCAACGAAAGTAGTGTTGTGAAAAAACGTTTGCCCATTCTCTCGTAATGGGGCAATCTCTCCATAGGTGTAAAAGCCACAACTGGTAATAGGTCGTTTCCAACAACGAGCGATCGCCTGATATTCTTCATTTGCACGGGTGCCCAAAATTTGTCGTCGCCAGGCACAAGAGAAGAATAAGGCGACTTGGGGATCTTGTCCTGGATAGTTCTTTAATGCATCAGTAAAAGCGACTTGAGAGGCGATCACGATATCTTCAAGGGATGCATCAGTAATTTGAACTACAGAATGCTCAGGAACATCACCTGAAACAGTAATGCTACCAATAGCCGAGTCGTAGCCAAGAGCACCGCGCAAGAAGAAATTTTCTTCTTGGGGTGGAAAGACGGCTAAAGGATAAACCGCGTCCGGATCTGAATCATTGAGGTAATAGTGATAAAAATCTAGAGCAGGTTTCCCGTCAATTTCATAGATGATGTTTTGATCCACCTTGGTGATCAGACGCTGTTTGCCGATCGGATACCATCCTCCTGCAATGCCATGAGAGAACAAGATTTGCCCTGAAAACAGGAGTAGGGGCACTGCATCACTTAAAACCTCTGTTTTATAAAACTGATAGGTTTGTTGATATTGCCATTGGTCGGCAGTGGCTCCGCCAAAAATCGGAATATTCTCTAACCCTAGCATTAACCCTTGCAAAATCGCGACCGTACTGGTGGTAAGACTTTCAGGTATCGTAATACAAAATTTGGGGGGATAGGAGAGTTGCCTTTTGGCAGCTTCAGCTGTCTGTTGCGCGATCGCTGTTGGATTTTGAGATACATTCCGTCCGACAGCTGCCCGAATTTCTATGTTGTCTGAACAAAACAAGATCAGGGTCAGAGAATCTTGCTGAAATTCTAAAACTGAGGAAAGTTCACCATCCGTTGTGCCACCAATTAATTCTAGTCCTGGAAAAACCTCGTTAATGCGTTGAAGAATCCAAGAATGATCGAAATTGAGTGCAGAAAATAGTAGCCCTGCTTGTGGAGTGGCTCCAACCAAGGAATTTAGGCATTGCTCCAAAATTTCCTCAACAGCTTCGTTGGAATCAGGATCGTTGCTGTGACCAATGGCTATCTTAAACATAACGAACAGATGGGCTAAAGACGAAGCACTAAAAACGGACTACAGACTAGGAGATCAGTTGAGAGTCTCTGGTTCTACCTCAGTTTGTGTTGACCTGGCGTAGGGGCTTAAGCATTTGGCTAAAAATCGATGCGGCCTTGCAAAGAATATTGCCCGAATGCTAAGCCCTTAAAGGATTTCAGAGATCCAACACAAAATCTGTCAGAATCAGGAGAATCTATGGCAAGTGAAAAAACAACGAGATTCTTTTGGATCGATCAAGGCTTTCATGTCTGAATAGTTACAGCTTAAAGAAGAAATATGAAAATCTTGGGTACAAACGACATTATCCCAAGAATCGACTGCGTTGTTAACGACTAAGCCCGTAGCAATCTTGGGTTGCTGTTAATGATTTATCGAATTTCGTGCAGTTAAAAGGTGCTGAATCACCGTTAACAACTGCTTGAGTTTAACGGGTTTAGACAGATAATCATTCGCTCCTGCCGCTAAACACTTTTCTCGATCGTCTGCCATCGCAAGTGCCGTCAGAGCAACGATCGGTGTATTGACCAGAGCCGGATCGAGGCGCATCCGGCGGGTTGCTTCCAGCCCATCCATATCAGGCATCTGGATATCCATCAAAATCAAGTCGGGTTGGTGCATTTTGGCAAGGTCGATCGCGGCTTGAGCATCTCTAGCAAGCAGCAGGTGATAACCCTTTGCTTCCAGATAGCTCGAAACTGTCTGCATGTTGGCTTCATTATCTTCAGCGATCAAAATCAGGAGCGTGTGCGCTTGAGTGCCATCGAGCGGTGGAGAATCCAGCCCAATTGAAGGGGACGTCGTCAGGCTGGTTGGTGCAGAATGGAGCACTACAGGAACGCGATAGGGAAGCTCGATCGTAAAGCAACTACCTACGCCCAGTTCACTGGTTATGCTGACTTTGCCGCCATGAAGTTCAACAATTTGCTTCACTAACGCCAATCCTAACCCTGTTCCCATATATTGACGATTCAGAGAACTATCAATTTGAACAAACGATTGAAATAACTTCTTAATATCTTCGGGAGCGATCCCAATTCCCGTGTCAGTAACCGAGAAGCAAAGCAGGGTAGAGACAGAAGACGCGAAAGAAGACGCGACTGTATGATCCTGATCTTTCGTTATTGCCTCCACACTGACTACCAGACTCACCTCGCCACCCTTGGGAGTAAATTTGACCGCATTGCTGAGCAAATTAATTAGAACCTGGCGAATACGCCGTTCATCGACAAGTAAATGAGGTAAATGGGGAGGCACGTAGACATTGAGTTGAATCTGTTTATTAAACGCTTGCTGTTTAATAAATCCCAGACTCTCTTGGCAGAGATGGCTAATTGATATGGGGGCATAATCTAGCTGAACATGCCCGGACTCAATTTTTGCCAAATCGAGAATGTCGTTGATCAATTCCAACAGATGGCTTCCACTGCGCTCAACCGTTTGCAAGACTTTGAGCTGCCGCTCATTCAGCGTACCGAAAACTTGTTCTTGTAAGCCTTCCGTCATGCCGAGAATAACATTGAGGGGGGTACGCAATTCATGGCTCATATTCGCCAGAAAACTATCTTTCAAACGATTCGATCTCATGAGATCCGAATTTGCGAGTTGCAACTGCTGCAACAGTGCATTGTGTCGATCGACCATACTAAAAAAAGCATCCGATAAACGGCTAATTTCGTCTTTAGGTCTAATCACTCCCTTTTCGTGAGTCAGATCTGCATCGCAAACATCTAAAATAGGCTGTAAGCGACGGTTGAGAAATCGGATAAACCAGAAAACAACTAAAGCCAAAATAATTCCTGCAATCAGAGTTGCACTAATCGCTCCCCGTAAAGCTGGCTGGATCACAGCTGAATAGGGAATCGCTTGCAACATCACCCATTGACTGCTCGGTACTTTCTGATAAACCCAATAACTTTTCGTTGAATTAGATTTTAAAAATCCCTGCGATTTTCTTTGAACGAATTCATGTTGGATTTGATTCCAAACTGGCTTCAAGGCTGGAATCGAGGTAATATTTTCTAGCTTGGATGACCTTATCGGATCGGGAGAATAACTTAATAGAGTGCCCTTTTGAGTCACTAATACATAATACGTTCCATTCGATAAAACACTCTTGTGGACTTGATTCAAATCTTTAATATTAATGTCGCCATTCATAACGCCAATTAAGTGTCCTTTGCGATCGCGAATGGGACCTGCAAATGTCATTAATGGAATCGGAAAACTTGTATTAAGGTAAGGCTCTGACCACGAGTATTGATTTGCCTGAATTGTATTTGTGTAATATTGCAATTTCGGATATTGCTCGACCTGCCAGAGTTCCACCAAGCTGAACCTGGAATGACTGGCGATTGGGATACCTCGATTCGGTTGTGATTCTTCAATATACGGACCAAACCACTGTCGATCGATTAAACCATGAGGTAGCTGCATTACGCCAAACCCTGTAATCAGGCGAGGGCGAGCCGACATAAATGACAGCACCAATTGTTCATAAGCTTTTGGCGATCGCACACTACTGTCGTGCAAAAAGCTGGTAGCCGCCACCAGGCTCTTTAAAAAACTTTCACTACTACGAAGTTCAGAATCCAGCTCCCTGACCTTAATATCCGTCTCTGCAGTTAACTGGAGCAGCCTAACAGACTGCAACTCACGATAGAACAAAGTCCCTAAACCACCAAGCCCAATGGAGGCAGCCATCATCACCGCTACAAAAAGCCGAGTCCCTATGGAAGACAGTCCAGGATTGACTGGTTTGGCTACATGATGGCTGGCTGAATTGAGATCCATATTGATTTTAGAAAGTGTTACAGAAGGTATGGGTAGAATATCCACTCGTTAAAATAAACCAATCTTCACAAATTTGTTAACTTCGGTTCACTAAATTTGATGCTGATCAGGGTTATCAAATTTCCATAGAAAGCTCACATTGGGTATTTAGTATTGGGAAATATGGGAAATATGTATATGTTGATTGTTTAATGGTTGAATTAAGCAGAGTACTGAAAGCCAGTCCCCGATCTAACACAGCTTGACAGCAGCTGAGACTGCTTATGACTACAGGATTCCCGATCTCCGACTGTGGCTAACAACGCAGGTGAAGTATCGATTTAGCTGCGATCTTGTGTTTACAAGGCTTGACGCAGATGTTGCATAATCACTGATAGACTACACGAAGTCAAGATATAGTCAGAGTAGCCAACCTCATTCATTGCTGCGATATCTTCGGCTCGGTCTAAGAGAAGAATAATGCGAGTGTTTCGAGTCACTTTCTTGCGTTCCAATTGCTGCAATAACGCAATCCCATCCATATCATGCAGGTGTTTGGCTATTAGGATTTTGCTAGCACAAAGTTTTGGTTTCTTTCCACTGAATTGTTCCAGGGCTGAAGCTCCGTTGCACAGGATTTGACTGCGATACCCCCTCCTTTCTAGGGCATCACTCAGACGTTTTGTCAGGTTTGGATTGGGGTGGACAATGGCAACATCAACCGTTGAAATTTTCTGTTGGGGAGGGATCTGCCAGGTAGCTGGATAGACTCGATCGCCCCCCGCTTGTTGTGCTTGTTCTAAAGCAGATCTAGCACTCTGCTGAAGTGCAATCAGGGTCTTACCATCGTCAGGAAATTGAGCAACTCCTGCCGAAAACGAGACAGGCAGCCATTGCTGATCAAGACTCTTCAAAGGATATTCTTGCAAAATTTCCAGAATACTGGCAAGCCACTCAATCCCTTCACTCCGACCAATGCCATACATGCCAGCGACAAATTCTGCACCACTCCAACGGACAACAATATCTTCTTTGCGGAGTTCTTGTTTCAGGAGCTTTCCCACGTGGCGCAAGACCAGATCTCCTTTCCCATAATCGTATTGCTGATTAATTTGTTGCAAGTGATCCAGCTTCAAGACTGCCAGGGAAACCGTTTGCTGGGCACTATGAGCCAGTTGCAATAATTGATTTAAATCTTGGGAGCCTCGCTTACGATTGAATAAATCTGTTAAACCATCTCTCTCACTTTGACTGCGTAGTAGGCGGGTGCGTTCCAACCGATTGAAGATGCGGGTAATCAACTCCGGTGCAACAATGGGTTTATTAAAGTAATCGTCTGCACCCACAGCAAAGATTTGATGAATAGTCTCAGCATCTGTACAACTAGTTAGAAACATCACGGGTAACCAGTTCCATTTCAAATCATTGCGAATAATTTGACAAATCTGAGTACCATTAATGTCGGGCATCTGTACATCCAGGATCAGCAAATCAGGCTGGCTCTCTTCTAAAACCTGCCAAAAATTTTGTGGATCAGACAAGCTCGTAACCTGGATACCCCATTTACGCAGGAGGTTCTGAAGAGTCTTCAACACAAGGGTGTCATCGTCTACCACCAAAACTTTTGCCTCCACGGGCTGGCTTGAATCCAGAATTTGGATAATCTCGTCCAAAACCTGTGCTGGAAGTTTAGGCTTTTGGAGAAAGCCTTTTGCTTTGAGATCGACCACTGCCATGCGTTGGGCTAGGGTATTGCTCGCCGTAAAAACCACGATCGGCAAGTGGGGCAATTGTTGCGCGAGATCAGCCATGAGGGCAATCCCTTCGCCCGGAGTTTGACTCAGGTCAAGATCTAAAAGTACGAGATCTACTGAAGTATTGCGGAGTATACCACGGGCAGTTTCAGCGCTAGATGCAACCATAACCTGAATATCGCGAGTAGCTGCTTCCACGACTAATAAATCAGTGAGTTCCGGGTCATCGTCCACAATTAGCAACCGTCGTCCACCGATCTCTTGAGATTCTAGAATTTGTGGATTCCAAGCATGACTTCGATTTTCTTGAATTTGAGGGGTTGCGGTTTCAACGATCAGGAGCAATTGCTTGACTAATTGATAGAGTGCTTTGGTTACTTTGCCCGGAGGAGATGGACTTTGGGCTAGTGTTTCAATCTCCCTGGCAATACGGCAACCTTCTGCCAAATCAAACGCCCCCAATGAACCGATCAGTTTATGGGCTTCCTGAATCACCTGCTCTCGGGTAGATTGATCCAGTTGAGAGCGATCGCTTAAGGCATTTTCTAAACCGCGAATGCGCTCCAAAATCCTAGTTCGGCTGCGTTTCCAAATTTGAGTTAGGGTGTTTCTTTCTAGAGAAGCCGCTTGCGAGTTCGATAATTCTGGTTTTGCTATAAGAGATTTCACTTGGGCATAAGCAGGATTGAGCCGATATCCAACCCCATAAACAGTTTCCATGAGATTTTCGGCTCCCACCGGTTTCAATTTTTGCCGTAAACCCTTGATATGTGCTCGGATTGTTTCTTCACCAGGCAATTCATCATCAAACGACCAGAGTTGCTCTAACAACTGACTGCGGCTGTATACCCGATGGGAGTTCCGTAAAAACAATTCTAAAATGGCATATTCTTTCGGAGTGAAGTGTAGAGGATGGTCTCCATAGGAAACCACTCGTTGATTAGGATCAAGTCGTAATAATCCCCATTCCAACGTTGGAGCAGTACTCGTATGCCCCCGGCGCAAGAGTGCACGTATTCTAGCTGTAAACTCCTTGAGATCGGGAGGTTTGATTAGGTAATCGTCTGCGCCAGAATCTAAAGCTGACACTTTATCATCATGAGTCCCTCTTGCCGTCAGCATAAGAATCGGAATTTGACTACCGTGGGATCGAATCTTGCGACAAAGGCTAATGCCATCCAATTTCGGCAGCATGATATCCAGAATCACTAAGTCGTAATTCTGATCCTCAAAGAATTCCCACCCAATCTGACCATCTTCAGCAATATCAACGACATAATTCTCAGAGTTGAGAATTGCTTTAAATAGAATAGCGAGTTCTTCAGTATCTTCTACGAGTAAGATTCTCATGATGTAGCCATGGGAGGTGAGATGGAAAGAGCCGTTGATCCAAAGATTGCTAAAAAAGTTCTCTAAATCTATCTTTACTCATAAATCGCTACCAGGAGAGATTTGAGAAACTAAAAATTACGATTTCCCGCTGACGATGAACTGTACTATTGGATGAGACAGGTCTACTTCATGAATTTTCAGTGGCCTCTCATCATTTTTACGGAAGCGATTATCTATTAACCAGTTCATGCATTCTCAATCGTGACTCTCTAAAAATCTTCCCAAGTTTTTCATGTTTTCTACTTACCTTTGAAATAAGTAGATAGCTCTAATGAATTTTAAGACAAGTGTTTAGGGACGCACCCCCCTTCACTTGATTGGTGCTACTCAAAAAATAAATTGAGGTGTATTGAGTTGAGTTTTGTCATCATTTGACTCGTGATTAGTGCATCAATTTACCGCTTTTCCCACAATGATTTAACCAAAATGTCTTGTCAGTAAAGCCCCTATCATGTCAGATCCTGTATTAGTTGTGGATTCTTTAGCAGTACCTTTTAAGTTCTGGGATGAGCAGATCCAGGATGGAATCAGGCTCGGACGTGGGCTATTCCGCCACTATAAGACCTTGACCAAAAACGAACGAAGTCAGGCTTTTGAAATCGCAAAAAAATTAGCTGTAAAGGGTAATGAAGTAGTAATTACTAGCAATTTCCATCAATACCGAATTTGGATCAAATTGAGAAATCTTTAAAACCTCTTCTCCCGTCTTCAGTGTCATCAGTTCACCAGCAATTCTTTCTCACTACTTCTTATGAACCAAATCTTAATTATTGAAGATGATATTGATCTATTAATCATTCTTCAGCAAATTCTAGAAATGAACAATTTTCAAGTAACCATCGCTGAAAATGGAATTCGCGGGCTAGAGCAGCTTTTGCGGAAACCACCAGATCTTGTAATTTGTGATATCGATATGCCGGGGCTTGACGGATTTAGTATTCTTTCGATGCTTCGTCAAGAAACCGAACTTTCCTTGATTCCATTCATTTTTATGACAGGAAGGAGCGATCGCAAAGACGTACGATTAGGGATGGAACTGGGAGCAGATGATTATCTGATCAAACCTTTTTCAGAGTCAGAAATTTTAAAATCTATCTCTACACAGATTGAGAAGAAGACTCTATTGGAACAACTGCAAAACCAACAAAAACAAAAATTGGATTCTTTGAAAGATCAGATTATTACTGCTCTGCCCCATGAATTTAATACTCCCTTGAATGGAATCATGCTTTCATTAGGATTCTTACAGGAAAGCTTAGAAGAACTTGACCCTCAGGAGGTGCGAGAAATTTTGGAGATGATGAGAAAATCTGCTCAGAGATTAAATCATCTGGTCAAGAATTTTTTGCTTTACGCTCAGCTTGAAACAATTCATTCCGATCTCGATCGCCAACAATCTCTCAAGGCTTCTATCACTCAAGATCCTGTCGATCAGACCGTACTGAATACTACCCAAAAATGTGCAGCAGAATCTCAGCGAGCGCGAGATCTCGAAATTGATCTAAAAACCGAGCTTGGAGAGGCTGTCGTCCAAATCACTGATTCTTTATTGGTCACGATCGTCAGGGAATTGGTTGATAATGCCTTGAAGTTTTCTGAACCTGAAACTGTGGTTCAAGTCTCTTGTCAAGTAGATCAGGAGTGGCTAACGCTGCAAATCACTGATCAAGGTAGAGGCATGACTCTCGATCAAGTTGCTAATGTTGGAGCCTGTGCCCAATTTGATCGTGCCATCTATGAGCAACAGGGAGCTGGGTTAGGACTCGCCATCGTGAAGCGCATCGTTGAATTGCATGATGGAAACATCAGTATTCGCAGTATTCCATGCCAGGAAACAACCGTAACTGTTAAATTACCGCTGATTTAACCGACATCAAGGTTGCCTTGCTCCTCTTAGCCAATCCAAATCGATTTGTTGTAATAGGTAGGTCCTGAGTGAAAGTACTGAGCCTAATCGTGATTAGTCGATCTGGCTCAGTGTTTTTGGCGTTGCTGATTCTGAGTATGAATTTGGAGTTGTTATGAATTGAAACTTCGTTCCAATTTATACTGCGATTCAGCACCACCGTATTTTTGCCTAAGGCATTTCTTCCCAAGTTTTTCATGTTAATGGTTTAACTTAAATTAAAGTTCAGTAGAGGCTGCAGTTAGGTAACAATAGATTGATATATAGCGATCCTATCTGGATCGTAAGAAAGGATTCCGCTGGAATCCTTTCTTACAAAGTCCCTTAATCTCATAACTGATTTAGGACTGCTATATATATCTACATATTGTTAGAAGTGTATAAGCCGGCTTATACACTTTTAAATAAATTTCTTTTGTAAAAAGAGTTAAATTCCTAGCTATTCAGGTTTATGCGCTCCTAGCTGCAATCAACCTGATGCTTCGTGTGATTCATGCTGAGATGCCTATCTCAGTGGTTGTTTTTAAGGACTAAACTGGGTACTTATAAATATACCTGTACCGATAAACAGAAACCATTGAGGTAGAGTCCTAATGATATGCAGACGTACTGTGGTGAAAAATTCCAAGGAAAATTCAATGGCTGCCACAGTCCCTTCTGAAAATTCCTTGAGTGAATCTGGAGATTCCTTGAGTGAGTCTGTCAAAGAGTTAAAAGACATTAAATATGCCCTTGACCAGTCAGCTATTCTAGCCATTACAGATGTGCAAGGAACTATCACCTTTGTCAATGATAAGTTCTGTGAAATCTCAAAATATAGCCGTGAGGAGTTAATTGGGCAAAACCATCGCATTCTCAACTCTGGGCATCATCCCCATGAATTTTTTAAGGCGATGTGGAAGACGATCGCGAACGGTCAAACTTGGCGCTCTGAAATTAAAAATCGTGCCAAGGATGGCTCATTTTATTGGGTAGACACGACGATCGTTCCCTTCTTGAATGAACAGGGCAAGCCCTATCAATATCTTGCAATTCGTTCAGACATCACCTCACGTAAGACGACTGAGGAAAAGTTGGCTGGACTATCGATGCTCCAACAAGCTATTTTGGATAGTGCTAATTTTTCTATCATTTCAACAGACTTACAAGGTACGATTCAAACTTTCAACGCCAGTGCGGAAGCAATGTTGGGGTATACAGCGGCAGAGGTTGTGGGTAAAACCACCCCAGCGCTGATCCATGATCCGAAGGAAGTTGTAGCACAGGCTCAGAAGTTATCTGAGGAGCTACACTGCACGATTGAACCAGGGTTTGAAGTCTTTGTCGCCAAAGCAAAGCTAGGACAAGTTGCAGAGCAAGAGTGGACTTATATCTGCAAAGATGGCTCCCGAATCCCAATTCTGTTGTCAATTACGACAATTCGTACTGCCGAAGGTAAGATTACAGGTTTCTTAGGAATTGCGAAAAATATTACGGAGCAAAAACATACTGAGCGGGAGCTACGGGATGCCAAATATGCGATCGACCAAACCGCGATCGTTGCCATTACCGATCCCAAGGGCACGATTACCTCAGTAAACGATAAGTTCTGTGAAATCTCTAAATACAGCCGAGCAGAACTGATTGGGCAAAATCATCGCCTTCTCAATTCGGGATATCATACCCACGAGTTTTTTACCGAGATGTGGAAAACGATCGCCAGTGGACAAACCTGGCGGGCTGAGATTAAGAACCGGGCAAAAGATGGTTCTTTCTACTGGGTCGATACCACCATTGTGCCGTTTTTGGATGAACGGGGCAAACCCTATCAATACTTGGCGATTCGCACAGATATTACGGCTCGCAAAGCTGCCGAACTCGAGTTACAAAAGTTGTCTTTGATTGCCAGCCAAACCGATAATGTCGCGATCGTCACCGATCCGCAGGGACACATTGAGTGGGTCAACGAGAGCTTTTACCGGGTTACGGGCTATACCTTAGAAGAGGTGATCGGACAGAAGCCCGGTAGTTTCCTCCAGGGACCCAAAACGTCGCAAGAAACCGTTGCCGAGATTCGGTATGCTTTATGTCGGCATCTCCCCTTTTCAGGAGAGATTTTGAACTACCACAAGGATGGGCATCCCTATTGGCTACTCTTACAAATTAACCCTGTCCTAGATGGGAACGGAAAACTGATTCATTTCATTGCGATCGAAAGTGAAATTACCACTCGTAAGCAAATGGAAGCCAGTCTGAAGAAAGAGATAGCGGAGCGCCAACGGGCCGTACAAGAGCTACGACATCTGACTGAGCGGCTGGAAATCAGCAACCGCGAATTGCAGGATTTTGCCTACGTGTCGTCCCACGATTTGCAAGAACCTCTGCGGAAAATTCAGGCGTTTGGCGATCGATTGAAAGCCACTTGCAAAGATTCTCTCAATGACAAGGGGCTAGATTATCTGGAACGAATGCTCAATGCAGCAGGTCGAGCGCAGATTTTGATCAATGATCTACTGGCATTTTCTCGGGTCACCACCAAAGCCCAACCGTTTGAATCGGTTGATTTAACTGAAATTCTGGAGGGAGTGCTGTCTGATCTGGAAATACGGATTGAACAGACAAAAGCAACCGTTGAGATCGATCCTTTGCCCAAAGTAGAAGCCGATGCCCTGCAAATGCGGCAAATTCTACAAAATCTGCTTAGCAATGCGCTCAAATTTAAGCAGGAAGATGTTGTTCCTGTTGTCCAGGTACGATCTCAGCAATACCAACATCAGGGTCAAGACTGGTGTGAAATTCGAGTCATCGACAATGGCATTGGATTTGAACAGAAATATACCGATCGTATCTTTCAAATCTTTCAACGGCTCCATGGACGAGGTACCTATGAAGGTACTGGCATTGGTCTAGCAATCTGCCGTAAAATCGCTGAGCGCCATGGTGGAACATTAACGGCTGAGAGTGAGCCTGGCAAAGGTGCAACCTTTATTTTCAACATTCCGTGTCATCATAGAGACGATTTCCATGGCTAAGAAAAGTGTAACGATTACGATTTTGGTGGCTGAAGATGATGCAGACGATCGCTTCTTAATGCAAGAAGCGCTAGAAGAAAATCGGTTGGCTAACGATTTACATTTTGTTGAAGATGGTGAAGCATTAATGGATTACTTGCATCATCGAGGCGAATACAGCCAGCCTCAATCTTCCCCCCGTCCCAGCCTCATTCTGCTGGACCTGAACATGCCTCGCAAGGATGGACGAGAGGCGCTCAAAGAGATCAAAGCCAATCCAGATTTACGGCAGATTCCGATCGTTGTCCTCACAACCTCCAAAGCCGAAGAAGACATTCTACGAACCTATGATTTGGGGGTTAGTTCTTTCATTGCGAAACCTGTGGTTTTTGAGTCAATGGTACAAATCATGAAAATGTTGGGTACTTACTGGTTTGAAATTGTGGAATTGCCCGATCGCGTTGCTAAAAAATAGCTCGATCCCAACCTAAATTAATCATCCGTGTATCAGACATTAGATACCTGATTGACTGACAAATCTTTTTTGTAGGTTGGGTTGAACAACGTGAAACCCAACACCAACAGCGGTTGCGTTGGGTTACGCTCATGCTAACCCAACCTACGCAAGAATCAGGATTTGAGGAGTTTTGTCAGTCAATCAGCATTAGATACTTGTGACCAGGAACTCACAGGAACTCATACGTTTGAATTCATTATTCCTGCCAAAGGTGCAAGAAAGTATGCAATGAGGGGAATCGGTGTAATAGAAATCATTATTTATTCTGATATAAAGCCACTTCAAATATAAGCTCAATTGAAGCTAAGCTAAACCCATCTGAGCACTTCTTCGCTCACGGCGTTCTTTGGCAGGAGCGATCGCTCCTTGCTAGTTTCGTCAACTGAGAGAAAGGTGAAAATGACCCCGCAGTTTCAAGGAGCATCGGATGCAGAACTCTGTGATTTCCCCCCCTATCAATCGTTATGAACGAATCAAGCGGTATCGAATTGTTCGCATTTTGGAAATCATTCAAGATTTAATTGTCATTTCACTCTGCATTGGGCTATTTAGCTTTATGGTGATGCAACTGCGAGAGATGTTTTTAGCACTCTGGCCCCCACTCGATTTTTCTGCTGTCACTGCCGATATCTTGTTTCTGCTCATTTTGGTCGAGTTGTTTCGGCTGCTAATTATTTATCTACAAGAACAACGGGTTTCAATTGGGGTTGCAGTTGAGGTCTCGATCGTATCAATTTTGCGAGAAGTGATCGTCCGGGGCGTTTTGGAAACCCCCTGGAGTCAGGTGCTTTCAGCTTGTGCGTTTTTGTTCATTTTGTCCGTTCTTCTAGTGGTTCGCGTTTGGCTACCGCCCACATTTGAGGGGATTGACCCGGAACAACGCCTCTCTGCAAAACGCATTCGGGAACTGGCTACCGAATTAGAAATGAACAGTTTCCAAGAGACTCATCCACAAGACATCCATTCCAGAGACAACCCAAAAGACAAGTTGCCAGTGGAAGCATCTGTCTCGTTGAATCATTAGCCAAGCCTAGACGAGTCGTCTACCAAAAACGGGGTTACCCACGTTCAACCATCAGCATCATGCGCTGGTTGAACGTGGGTGTGCTTTGGATGTGAATCGGGTGGACTGTCCTGGTAAAGAACCCGACCCGATCGCTTATAGAAGTTTAAAGTATAAAATTATTGACTATATAACTGTATAGTAGTACAGTAGCCTTATCAATCCTTGCTAGTTGTTTTCTGTTTCCCGCTAACAGATTTACGGCAAAAGTCAGGGTTGGGGAAGGATAACCAGGCAATCGGGTAGATACAATGACTCACTCTTTTGTCCCAATCCCTCTCATTTTGATGATTCAAAGTATTAAAACTGACATTTAGGAGTCACGCTTATGGCTCGTGTTGTGGTGATTGGAGCAGGATTAGGAGGGCTTCCTGCTGCTTACGAACTGAGACACAGATTACCTCATTCCCATCAAGTAACGCTGATTTCCAATCAACCCAAATTTACCTTTGTTCCCTCGCTTCCCTGGATTGGGTTGGGATTGAAATCCCTCGATCGCATCCAACTAGAACTCGCCAAAATCGTTCCGCAGCACGGTATTGAGTTGATTTATGATGCAGTGACTGCGATCGACCCCAAATTAAAACAAATTACATTAAAAGATCAAACACTGGATTACGATTACGTGGTGATTGCAACTGGACCTGAGTTGGCACTAGATGCCTTACCAGGCTTGGGTCCAGAGGGCGGCTATACTCAATCGGTGTGTAATCCTCACCATGCTTTATTGGCACGCGAAGCATGGACAAAATTCTTGCAAAACCCTGGACCGATCGTGGTGGGGGCGGCACCAGGAGCCAGCTGTTTTGGACCTGCCTATGAATTTGCGCTACTGGCTCACCATACGCTGCGCCAAAAAGGACAGCGCCAAGACATCCCTATCACCTTTGTGACTGCCGAACCCTATGCCGGACATTTGGGCATTGGTGGCATGGCGAACTCGCGCTGGTTAATTCGGGCAATGCTAGCCGATCGCCAGATTGATGTAATGGACAACACGGCAATTTCTCACATTGAACCAAACACAATGTATCTGGCAGACGGACGCAGTTTGCCCTTTCAATATGCCATGATTTTGCCACCTTTCCGAGGTCCGCGATTTCTGCGTGAAGCCCCTGGATTAACCGATGCCAAAGGGTTTATTCCGGTACTTCCCACCTATCGTCATCCTAACTTTGACTCTGTTTACTCCGTCGGAGTTGTCACCCAACTTCGACCCGTGGAGCCAACTCCTATCCCTATTGGTGTTCCGAAAGTGGGACAAATGACCGAAGAAATGGTAATGACCGTTGCCCACAATATTGCTCTTGACTTGGGTGTCATTTCTGGGCAGCCGATCAAACCAACCTTGCAGGCAATTTGCTTTGCCGACTTTGGCGATACGGGAGCGCTATTTCTAGCAGATCCGTTGTTGCCAGATCAGCAAGGACATCGACACCGAGCCTTTACCACAAAGGGGATTTGGGTATCGTGGGCCAAAACTGCATTTGAAAAATACTTTATGGACAAAATGCGAGTGGGTTGGACGATGCCTTGGTTTGAACGGGCTGGCTTGCGCGCGATCGGATTGCCATTGGTGGAACCTTTATCGGCTGACTCCAGCCTTCACATAAGCCATCCGATTCTTTGAACAGCCAGACTGTTCTTTTTGCCAGGGTGGGTTTAGCCAATATCGGGTTGGAGCGCAGATCACGTGACAAAACCAATTTTGCCCAGGAGATCGCCATCGCCATCGTAATTGAGCATTGTCATCTGTTCGCTGTGGCGCATTTGGAGGAGGAGAAAGCTGATGGAGATGGTGTTAACTCCCAATGAACTCGAGGCACTCGCCAACCGCTTCAAGCTTTTAGCTGAACCCGCCAGACTACAAATTCTGGCGGCGCTCTGTAATCAAGAACGAAGCGTACAAGAAATTTGCGATTGCACCGGACTCCAGCAGGGCAATGTATCTAAACATTTGCGATTGATGAAAGATGCAGGTGCAGTCACGTGTCGTCGTGAAGGTGTTTGGCGATATTACCGAGTGATTGATATCGAGTTACTCGCTTTATGTGCTCATGTTCATCAATCTTCAATCAAGTATGTTCGATAAAGAATCAATTTGGAGCATTTCAATGGCAGAGTTGTTTTCACTGGAATGGATGCAAGCGTTTGGTACGCAATGGAACGCAGAACCCGAATTAGCGGACGCCCTTGCCAAAATTCATTTCAATTCCGTAATTGGGTATGGTTTTGCCGATCGCAATAATCCTACGGGTGTGCTGACTGTTGAAGAAGGTTGGGTGGTGGCTGCGGAACCCTACACAGGGCAAAAGTTGAATTGGGATTTGCGTGCCGATCGTGAACATTGGCAGCAATGGCAAACCAAGGGTTTAAACATGATGGGATTGAGTATGGCGTATATGAGTCGGAAGTTGCAATTTCGGGTAGGAGACTATACTGCCATGATCAAAGATCCTCGCATGGCTGGTCCTTTTATCAAATCATTTGCAGTGATGAGTCGAGTTTGAGGGGCTATTAAAATTACGTAGATTATCAAGATTAGCAAAGGAATAGAAAATGAAATTGAAATCAAAAAATAAAGGATTGACCAATCCAATTCTACTTACTTCTACTCAACTCAAATCACAAAAAAATCAGTTGTTGATCATTGATGTACGAGGCTGGTTGGAATATTGGCTGGGACATGTTCCAGGAGCACGAAGACTCAGTAGAAGCCAGATTCTAAAAAGCATTCCCAAAGATCAGCCGATCGCCCTCACCTGCCTGTCAGGATATCGGAGTGCGCTGATGGCTCAGTGGCTAGTCACTCAGGGATACCGACAGGTCTACAACCTGCAAGGGGGCGTTTTAGCATGGCAAGGTTGCGGTTACCCTGTGCAACGGGGATATCGTCCAGGAGCAATCGGGGGATAGCGGAGAAGTAGACCATGACCACTTCCAAGCAATCGTTTGATGAACCCCTGAAGCCAAAGCATTCCCACTTCCCAACTTTATCGGTTCAAAAATGGGGATGGTTGTTAGGGGGTGCACTAATTTTGGCAGGAGGGATCTGGAGCATTGTGCAATGGACTCGATCGCCGCATTCTGAACAAGTGGTATCTGTGCCCGCGATCGCAGTCACCACTCTCACCATTCGTCCCCAGTCCCGACCTGCCACGTTAGATCTATCGGGAACGATCCGACCGTTAGAGCAGGCAACCCTTTCGACCCGTGTCATGGGACGGATTACTCAGCTATCGCTAGAGTCCGGCGATCGCTTCCAAAAAGGCGAGATTCTTGCCCAAATCGATGTGATGGACATGGTTGCTCAAACCAATCAGGCACAATCGGGCGTGGCACAAGCGCAAGCAGAAGTTGTGCGGTCTCAGGCAACCTTCCACCAGTTGCAAGCTCAACAGGTAGAAGCCCAAGCATCGCTCCGATTAGCCCAGATCAATCAGCGTCGCATGGCACAATTGCAAGCCGAAGGAGCCGTTTCTCAATCACAGTTGGATGAGGCAAATACCCGCTTTGAGGAAGCAAAAGCCCGATTGGCACAGGTTGTAGCCGGAGTGCAACAATCCCAAGCCGCGATCGCCCAATCCCGTGCAGCAGTTAACCAGGCAAAATCGGGGGTTGACTCAGCCAGCGCCAGCGAGCGCTACGGTACGATCGTGGCTCCTTTTGACGGAGTAGTTGTCCAAAAACTTGCCTATGAAGGCGAGATGACAGCCCCCGGCACCGCTTTATTGAAGGTAGAAAACCCCCATCGCCTCCAACTAGAACTCTCTGTTCCCGAAGAGAAACTGCGCTGGGTTCGAGTAGGACAGTCTGTACAGGTGAGGGTGGATGCTGCTAATCAAACCGATCGCTCCACAATTCGGCAAATCGTGCCATCGGCTGACACAACCTCCCGCAGTTTCCTGGTCAAAATTCCACTCCATAATTCTGGTCGTTTAATTTCTGGGATGTTTGGACGGGTTACCTTACCCTTCGGTGAACCCCAAGAAACAATTCTGATTCCCAGGGATGCCTTCATTCAACGTGGGCAGTTGCAAGGGGTTTACGTGGTAGAAGCAACCGCCGCTCAACCCAGGGCTGTATTGCGTTGGGTAAAAACAGGCAAAGTGCAAAGTGGGCAGATAGAAATTGTGTCGGGACTCACGACAGGAGATCGGCTGATTACCAATCACATTCCTCAGCTCAGTGAAGGACAACCTGTCATTACACAACCCTAACTTTTCGCAGGAGGTTTCCATGCAGCGTCAATCTCTAGTCTGGGTTTTTGCATTGATTCTGATTGGAGTTTTCCTCCTTTTCCGAGTCGCCCATGCACCCATGGGTCGATATCCCGTCGCATCACCTGCGGTGACGATCGTAAATCCAGGCATGGGATACCCGGGCGACACGCAAACCATTCATCAGCTTTTTGCCAATCACAATTTGATTGAGCGTACAGTCACAGCTATTCCCAAGGGGATTCGTACAGTCACAGAATCCCACCATCCTGAAGTTGCAGCGCTGATTCAAGCCCATGTTTCTGAGATGTACGATCGCGTGAACCGGGGGCAACCCATCCCCATGATTGCCATGAGTTCAACCCTGCCGATCCTGATTCGATCAGCCAATCAATATCAACGCCAACTGCGCCTCACTGCCCAAGGGATTGAAATCACGGAAACATCGAGCGATCCGGATCTGGTTGCAGCGATTTGCGAACACGCCGAGGAGGTGACCCAATTTATCCAACAGGGGATGCCTGCCATGATGAAAGGGGGAATGAGAGCGCCATGAACGATCGTCCACAGGCTGAACAAAATTCTCTTCCCCTCCACAAATTGGGTTTTGTGGGTCAGTTAGCAAAACAGTTTATCGATTCTAAGCTCACACCACTGATTATTTTGGTGGCACTGCTCTTGGGGATTGGTGCGACCTTAATTTTGCCACGGGAAGAAGAGCCCCAAATTACGGTGCCCATGGCGGATGTCTTTGTCCAGATGCCAGGCGCATCGACAAAAGATGTTGAGCAGCGCGTTACTGCACCGATGGAGAAGTTAATTAAAGAGCTGCCCGGTGTGGAATATGTTTACTCTACGTCCCGTCCCGGTTCATCGCTGGTCATCGTGCGATTTTTGGTCGGTCAAAATCCGGAAAATGCGATCGTTCAGCTTTACAACAAGCTCTATGCCAACTTTGACAAAATCCCTCCGGGGGTGTCGCAGCCCCTGATTAAATCGAGATCCATCGATGATGTCCCCATTTTGGCGCTAACACTCTGGGGAGAGCAGAGTACGGGCGCAGAATTACGCCAAATTGCGGCTCAATTAGACGAACAAATCAAACAAGTTCCCAATGTTTCAGAAACCACGATCATTGGTGGGCAAAAACGCCAACTTCGGGTAGACCTTGATCCGGCAAGGCTGAATGCGTTCGGGTTAACCCCGCTGGAAATTTCACAGGCATTTCAGGCTCAAAACGCTGAGCTTGCCAGTGGCAATTTCAATCAAAATAATCAATCCTTTTTAGTCAGAACCCAGAGTTTTATTCGATCGCCAGAAGATGCCCAAGGATTAGTAATTGCGGTTGCTAACAACCAGCCCGTTTATTTGCGGGATGTCGCGACAATTACGGATGGTGCCGAAGAACCCGCAAGTTACGTTTTTTTCGGGCAGGGAAATCAACCCCCAAAAGCCTCGCGGGAGCCAGCTAAAGCCATTGCAGAAACTGAAGCGGTCACGATCGCGATTGCCAAACGATCGGGTGCCAATGCGATTCAAGTCTCTCATCATGTTTTAGAAAAACTAGCGCAAATTCAGCGCAACTATCTTCCCAACAATGTCTATCTCACCGTTACACGGGACTATGGCGAGACCGCAGCTGAGCGCTCTAACGAATTGCTTTTTCATATGCTCATTGCAGTGGGTTCAGTCACGCTGTTGATGGGATGGGTGATGGGCAAAAAAGAGGCGATCGTCGTTGCAGTCTCAATTCCTGTCACATTGGCGTTAACCCTCGCCAGTTTTGTTTTTTATGGCTTCACGTTGAATCGGGTCACATTTTTTGCATTGATTTTTTCTATCGGGATTCTGGTGGATGATGCGATCGTGGTGGTAGAAAATGTCGGGCGACATCTGCAATTGCCAGAAAACAAAACTCGTTTACAACACGCTACCAATCGTCGTCGCACTCTGCAACAGATTGTTTTGGAAGCAGTGGATGAAGTGGGCAATCCGACAATTTTGGCGACGCTGGCAGTGATTGCTGCCATCTTACCCATGGCATTTGTCGGTGGGTTGATGGGACCTTATATGCGCCCAATTCCGCTGGGGGCATCGGCAGCCATGATCTTCTCGGCTCTGGTGGCGTTTGTCGTAGTGCCCTGGACAACCCTGCGAGTGTTTAGCCGTGCCAGTCACACTGTCCAGAATCATAGCGAGGATGCCCTGAGTCAACTGTATCGTCGCTGGATGTACCCACTGGTGCATTTCCCCCAACGAGGCACCACTTTTTTAGTCGCAACCGTGTTGGCATTGGTCTGCATTGTGGGCGGACTGGCAGGATTCCGGTTGGTGATTTTGAAAATGCTACCTTTCGACAACAAAAGTGAGTTGCAGATAGTGTTGAATCTGCCAGAAGGCACCACGCTAGAGCAAACCGCTAGAGTGACGCGAGAAATGGGGCAATATCTGGCTACGGTGCCGGAAGTGCTGAACTATCAAAGCTATGTGGGCACCGCTTCTCCCTACAACTTCAATGGATTGGTGCGGCATTATTTTTTACGATCGGGTGCCAATGTTGCCGATATTCAGGTGAACTTTTTGCCCAAAGGCGATCGTCACCGCCAAAGTCACACCATTGCCAAAGCGATTCGCCCCCAGCTCAAGGAAATTGCCGATCGCTACCGTGCCCGCCTTCAGGTCGCCGAAATTCCCCCGGGTCCCCCAGTGCTGCAAACGCTGGTAACCGAAGTATACGGTCCCGATTACCCGGGACAGATTGACCTCGCCACCCAAATTCGCCAGTTATATCAATCCAGTGCAGGCGTCGTGGATGTGGATTGGTATGTGGAAACGCCGCAAACCAATTATCGATTCGTCATCGATCGCGAAAAAGCCGCACTGAATGGCATCAGCCCCAGCCAGATTTCTCAAGTTTTGCAAATGGCACTTACGGGACAAACCGTGGGACTACTCCACGATGACAATGCGCGCGAGGATGTTGCAGTTTACTTGCGCTTAAGTCAGGCAAATCGCACCAGTCTAGATGATCTACAATCTCTCAACCTCCAGGGAAGCAATGGTAACCGAGTCCCCCTGAGTACGCTAGTGAACACAGAAACGACGATCGCCGATACCAGCATTTACCACAAAAATCTCCAACCGGTTGTCTATGTTTTGGGAGATGTTTCCGGCAGAGTCGAGAGCGCCGTCTACGCCATGCTCAACCTGCAACCGAAAATTGACCAATTGGTTCCGGCGACTGGAAGCAAAGTCCAAACCTACCTGACTGAACAACCCCCCATCACCGAAACTTATGGAATCAAGTGGGATGGTGAATGGCAAGTTACCTATGAGGTCTTTCGCGATCTGGGGATGGCTTTTGCGGTTGTGCTGGTGTTGATTTATGCGCTGGTCGTGGGCTGGTTCCAATCGTTTACCACGCCACTGGTCATTATGGCAGCCATTCCCTTCTCGCTAATCGGCATTATGCCCGCACACTGGTTCATGGGATCATTCTTCACCGCCACCTCCATGATTGGCTTCATCGCCGGAGCCGGAATTGTCGTGCGGAACTCGATTATTCTGGTGGACTTTATTGAACTGCGCCTGAAGGAAGGAATGCCCCTAGAAGAAGCTGTCATTGATGCCGGAGCCGTGCGATTTCGTCCGATGCTCCTGACGGCGGCAGCAGTGGTGGTGGGGTCAGCCATCATCTTAGCGGACCCCATCTTTCAGGGCTTAGCTATCTCCTTAATGGCAGGAGAAGTCGCATCTTTGTTGCTGTCGCGATCGGCTGTTCCGATTCTCTATTACAAACTCTGGCGCAATCGACCTAGACATCTCCAAACCCGGTAGCCTTGATCCATCGGGTTGGCAATGACAACCTGATGGCGACACTGAATTTGCTGTAGTCTTGGTGTGTTATGCGGCTCTCGATGTGCTAATTTCCAGGCTTGCCATCAGGTTATAAAGAACTGTAAAGAAATGTTTTTAGACAATTCCAAAAACAATCGGGGAACATTAAGGAAAGACGAATAATTGGTTGAAGTGGGAGTGCTTCAAGGATGATCGACCCAGCTACCGTATTGTTCCCCGTTGAACTGGCGACTGCAATCGCCCGTCATCCCCTCAACCTCACACCCACCGCCAATGGAAGCGATGCGATCGCGCAGATGTTCCTTGACGGCACAACCTGTGAATTGGTGCTGGAGGACGATCGGCTAGTGGGAATGGTCACAGCGCTTGATCTGGTGCGCCTGAGCGCTGCGGGGCAAAATCCGGTAGAGCAAGCGATCGCAAATATCATGTCCGCGCCTGTATGCATCCTTAACCTCACAGATTTTACCGATGTATTTGTTCCCCTCGGTCTGTTGCAGCGACACCAGATTCACCACTTGCCCGTAGTGGACGATGCAGGAACCATCGTGGGATTGCTCACCCACGACAGCCTACAACCACTCTTTCCCTCGCTTGACCTGTTACATCTGACCCCTGCGGCAGAAGTGATGGCGCAGACTGTGATCCAGGCAGCATCCACCGCCACCCTCGCCGAACTGACCCAGATTATGGCAGCCCATGGCGTGCATTCTGTGGTGATTGTGGAAACCAGGAGTCAGGACCAGCCCCTGCAAAACCCTGAAGCCCCCAATCCCATGCCCGTTGGCATTGTGACCGATCGAGATGTCGTTCAGTGGCTATCCCTAGAATTAAATTTTGCAACGATTCAGGTTGAAACCGTAATGAATGCGCCCATTGTGGCGATGGCGTCAGGCTGTTCCTTGTGGGACATACAACAGTTGATGCAAACGCAGCAGACAACTCAAGTGGTGATGACCGACGACAACGGTTGCTTGGTGGGCATTGTGACGCAACCGCTGGTGCTCAATCAGCTCAATCCGATGGCAATCTACGGTATCGTCGAGCGCTTAATGCAAGCGCGTCTTAAAGCCAAGCAGCCAACCCAAACCAGGCTGGCAGAACTACCACAAGAAGGGCAATCCCGCTCAGCCAAAGAGGTCGCCGCTGAAGATGATGATAATGACCTTGAGCAGACCCATGAGAAATTGCAGCGAACGCTGGAAGAATTACAGGTTGCCGAAGAAGAGCTGAGAGGGCAGAATCTCCAACTGGCAGAAGAACGGTTGAAATATCTGGATTTATTCGACTTTGCCCCCGATGGCTATTTGGTCACGAATACACGAGGGATCATTCAGTCAGCGAACCGGGCGATCGCAGTTCAGTTTGCAGTTTCACAGCCCTTTTTAGTAGGTAAACCCCTGGCGCTCTTCATCGCCCGATCCCACCGTTCAGGGTTTTATACCCAGTTGAATCAATTGGCGCACCAAAACCAAAAACAGACCTGGGACATCACGTTCCAACCTCAACAGGGCAATACATTTCCTGCCGAGGTAACAGTTGTACCTATGCCTGACAATTCGGGTAACGGCACGAGTTTGCGCTGGCTCATCCGGGATATCAGCAGACGGGTGCAGATCGAGGCTGAACGCAAACGGGCTGAAAATGCCCTGCAAAATCTGATCGAAGGAACCGCCGCTACTACCGGAGAAAACTTTTTCCCTGCTTTAGTCAGTCACATTGCTGAGGCTTTGCAGGTTTCCTATGCCCTGGTGACCGAACAGGTTGACGATACACTGCATGCACTAGCATTTTGGGCAAACGGTGCCTTGCAACCGACTTTTTTCTACCATCCTGCGAAAACCCCTTGCGAACGAACCTTGCAGAATGGCAAATTTTATTGCGAAGCCTTAGTTCAACAGCAGTTTCCCGACGATCTCGACTTGGTTAACATGGGTGCAGAAAGCTATCTGGGCATCGCCTTGTACGATACGCAGGGCAACCCGATTGGCAATCTGTGTATTCTCAATCAGCAGCCGATCTCCGATCCAGAATGGGCAGAAAACCTGTTGCGTGTCTTTGCCGCGCGCGCGGCGGCAGAATTGGAGCGCGAACGAGCCATACGAGCGCTGGAGCGGTTGAATGAAGAATTAGAAAACCAGGTAGCCGAACGGACTGCGGCTCTGCGAACCAGCGAAGAACGCTGGCAGTTGGCGTTGAAGGGAACTAATGATGGCATCTGGGATTGGGATCTCACCAACAATAAAATCTTCTTTTCCAGTCGGTGGAAGCAGATGCGCGGCTTTACCGATGACGAAATTGGAGATTCGCCCGATGAGTGCTTAAGCCGAATGCATCCTGAGGACTACGATCGCGTCATGGCTGCGGTGGACGATCACTTTTCGGGTAAAACGGAGTTCTTTGAAGTCGAATATCGCACTCAACGCAAAGATGGCAGCTACATGTGGGTGCTCGATCGGGCGCAGGCATTGCATGATGAATCAGGACAAGTCATTCGCATGAGCGGCTCAGAAACCGAAATCACTCAGCGCAAACTGGCAGAAACGGCCCTACGGGACAGCGAACGTCGCTATGCGACGCTAGCCACCGTCGCTCCAGTTGCCATTTTTCAATTTGATGAACCGCTGAATTGTACTTATGTCAACGATCGCTGGAGCGAAATGACAGGTAGACCCAAAGAATCTGCTCTGGGCAGGGGGTGGGTCGAAGCCCTGCATCCCGACGATCGCGATCGCATGCTTGCCCAATGGACTGAAAACTATGCACAATGCGATTCGAGCCAACAAATCCTCAACCATGGCGAGGGCAGACATCTGCGTCCCGATGGCAGCATTAACTGGTATTACATCCAAGTGGCCAAGGAAATAGATGCGACGGGTCAAGTGATTGGCTACATTGGCACCTTAACCGATATTACCGATCGCAAACAAACCGAACTTGCCCTCCAAGAAAGTCAGCGCTTTATTCAACAAATTTCTGAAGCCTCACCCAATATTCTCTATCTATATGATATACAAGAACAGCGCAATGTTTACAGCAACCGGGAGATCGCAACCACGCTTGGCTACACACCGGCAGAGATTCGAGCCATGGGATCAAATCTGTTCCAAAATTTGATCCACCCTGATGATTTAGACCGATTGTCCCGTTATCAGGCTCAGATCTACGCCGCTCAAGATGGCGAAATCTTTGAATTTGAATATCGCATGAGACATGCGAATGGCGAATGGCGTTGGCTCTATAGTCGCGATTCTGTCTTCAGCCGCGATGCCAGAGGACAAGCCAAGCAAACTATTGGGGCTGCTCAAGACATCACCGAGCGCAAACGCCTGGAACAGGAACAAAATCGCCTCATTGCCATCCTGGAAGCTTCGACCGACTACATTAGTATGTCAGACCTGGCAGGCAATATTATCTGGAACAATACGGCACTCAGGCAGATTTGTGGCTTAGAGAGTGAGGCAGCCGTGAGGCAACGCCATATCATCGATTACCATCCCCAATGGGCAACCGATCTGATTCTGCAACAGGGATTACCCACTGCGATCGCGCACGGAAGCTGGATTAGCGAAACCGCCTTGCTGGATGCAGAAGGGCAAGAAATTCCCCTGTCTCAACTCATCCTTGTCCATAAATCCCCTCGAGGAGAAGTCGAATTTATTTCCACGATTGCCCGCGATCGGCGAGTTCACAAAGCCTATGAACAGCAGCTTGAGCGAACCAATGCCGAATTGCTCCGCGCCACTCGCCTCAAAGATGAATTTCTCGCCAACATGAGCCACGAACTCCGCACTCCACTCAATGCCATTCTAGGTATGTCGGAGGGCTTGCAGGAAAACACATTTGGAGGTTTGAACGATCGGCAACAGAAAGCGATCGCCACGATCGAACGCAGTGGGCAGCATTTGCTGGGATTGATTAACGACATTCTCGAACTTTCCAAAATTGAAGCTGGAAAGCTAGAACTGAACATTACAAGCACTTCAGTCGCTCAACTTTGTCGATCCAGTCTGGACTTTGTCAAACAACAGGCATTCAAAAAACAGATTCAACTGAAAGTAACCTTGCCACCAGAACCCAGAGAAATTGCGCTAGATGAGCGCCGGATGCGGCAGGTGTTAATTAATTTATTGACCAATGCCGTGAAGTTTACTCCCTCGGGCGGTCAGATCAGTTTAGAAGTTTATCTTGAACCCATTGAGGTGAACTTAGCTGAGCGCATTTCGCTATTCCGTTCACATACAGCGCAATTGTTCCAAGATGATCCGCAAGCAGCCTGTGATCCACTAGAAGATTATTATTTCTGTATTGCTGTAACTGATACAGGCATTGGCATTGCCGCTGCCGATCAAGCCAAACTCTTTCAACCCTTTATCCAAATTGACAGCAAACTCAACCGTCAATATGAAGGAACCGGATTGGGGTTAGCCCTGCTCAAGCGCATCGTCGAACTGCATGGGGGAGAAATTAATCTACACAGTAAACTAGGACAGGGAAGCTGCTTTACGGTGCGGTTACCTGCTAGGTGTCAGATTGCGAACCAGCCAGCCGCATCTCTCGTCCATCTTGCACCTCAAACATTCATCCCAACGGCGATCGCCGCATCTGAACTCCCCGCTGAATCGACGATCGCCCCTCAGCCCCTCATCCTCCTAGCAGAAGACAACGCAGCCAATATCAGCACCTTCTCCGACTATCTGAGCGCAAAAGGCTATCGTATCCTGGTGGCAAAAAACGGACGGGAAGCAATCCGCTTGACTCAAACTCACCAGCCTGACCTAATTTTGATGGATATCCAAATGCCCGAAATGGATGGCTTAGAAGCCATTCAAACAATTCACCAAGATCCCCAATTGGCGCAGATCCCGATCATTGCGCTGACCGCATTGGCAATGCAGGGCGATCGCCAAAAATGTTTGGCTGCTGGAGCCACGGAATATCTCGCCAAACCTGTGCGACTGAAAGACCTCAACCAAACAATACAAACCCTTTTAGCCCGCCAGTCGAGGGATTTATGAGAACTGCTGCAATCTTGCTCACCCCAATGGATCTCCAGTCTGCGATCGTTCGCGATCCTCTGCTGATTTCGCCGAATGCGACGGTCATGGATGCGATCGTCCAAATGAGCAGATTGCGTTCAATGTGTGCGTCTGCCCCCCAAACCGATCACTCCTTGTCTGATCTCCACCTCGAAGCTCGATCGAGTTGTGTATTAGTGGTCGAAAATGAGAGACTTCTGGGAATTTTGACCGAGCGGGATATTGTCCGTCTGAGCGCCCAACAGCGTTCTTTAGAAAGCCTCCTTATCCATGAAGTGATGGCATCTCCCGTCCTGAGTATGCGCGAGTCTGGCTTCACCGACATTTTCTCAGCCACCAACTTCATCCAGCAGCAACGGATTCGCCATCTGCCCTTGCTGGATGAGCAGGATCGCATTGTGGGCTTGCTGACCCACGAGAGTTTGCGACAACTGTCGCGTCCTGCGGACTTGTTGCGGCTGCGCCTGGTGTCAGAAGTGATGACAGCGGAGGTCATTTGTGCCAATCCTCAAGTTTCCATGCTGACGATCGCGCAATTAATGGCAACCCATCGCGTGGGGTCGATTTTGCTGATACGCGAGGCGGTGCGCAACTCAGAAACACCCGATTCCACCGAGCCAAATCAGCCCTTACGAATTCCGCTGGGCATCCTCACGGAGCGCGATATTGTTCAATTCCAATCACTGAGCCTCAACTTAGCAAGCGTTCAGGCAGAGTCTGTCATGAGTGCTCCCGTGTTTACGATCGCGCCTGACGAGTCTTTGTGGGCAGTGCAGCAGATGATGGCGCAGCGACTGATCCGACGCTTAGTTGTGACAGGGAGTCAAGGAGAACTGGTGGGCATCATTACCCAAACCAGTCTCTTGAAAGTGTTGAACCCCCTGGAGCTATACAATTTAACGGAAATCCTGGAACAAAAAGTATCTCAGCTCGAAGCAGAAAAAGTCAGACTGCTGGAAACCTATACCGCTGAATTGGAGCAGCAGGTTGAGCAACGAACAGCCGAAATTAAAGCACAGGCAAAGCGAGAGCAGCTAGTTACCAAAATTGCCCTGTGTATCCGACAATCGCTTCAGTTAGAGGAGATTCTAGAAACGACCGTCACCGAGGTGCAGCAATTTCTCCACGCAGACCGGGTGCTGATCTACCAATTTCAGCCCGATATGAGCGGCACCATCCTCACAGAGTCGGTGTTGTCCGGTTGGACGGTAGCATTGGGCAACCAGATTCAAGACACTTGCTTTCAGCAAAATGCCAAAGGCAACTATTCAACTGTTAGAAAACGAGCGATCGACGATATCTATCAAGCAGATCTCACCCCATGCCATGTGCAATTACTCGAACAATTTGAAGTAAAAGCCAATCTCGTTGCGCCAATTTTACTCAGAGATGGGCTATGGGGTTTATTAGTAGTTCACCAGTGTTCTGGTCCTCGTCGATGGCAAACCCTTGAGTTGGACTTATTGGATCAACTGGTAGGGCAGATTGCGATCGCCATTCAGCAAGCCACCGCCTACCAACAAGCACAAGCTGAACTGGCAAAGCGACAGCGCATCGAAGCAACGCTACGTGCCAGCGAGCAGCGCTACGCAACGCTGACTGAAACAGCTCCTGTGGGAATTTTTCAGACCGATGCAGTAGGACATTGCCTTTATGTCAATGAGCGCTGGTGCCAGATAGCCGGACTCAGTCCCGAAGAGGCAGCGGGCTTTGGCTGGGTCAATGGCATTCATCCCGACGATCGCGAATTGGTCTCCACAGAATGGTATGCCGCAGCTCAGGTAAACCGTCCATTTCGGCTGGAGTATCGATTTCAAAATTCAGCCGGGCAAATCACCTGGGCTTTTGGCCAAGCGGTTGCAGAGCAAGACGCAGCAGGTAACATTGTCGGCTATGTCGGTACGGTTACAGATATCAGCGATCGTAAACTGGCAGAAGAACAGGCACAGAGTCGTCTGGATATTCTAGAAGCAGCGCGAGACATCATCGCCTCTGCCAATAGCACCGGGCAGGTGTTGTATCTCAATCAGGCAGGTCAGACCCTATTGGGCATTTCCCCCAACGAGGACATTTTAAATACCCAGATCTCCGATTACCATTCGCCCCAGATGGCAAACCTAATCCTACAGGAAGCTCTCCCCCAGTGTGTAGAGCGAGGTTTTTGGGCAGGAGAAACACGATTTCGCCGCCGTGATGGCAGTGAATTTCCCGTCTGGCAGGTCATTGTGGCACATCGTCAGCAGAATGGTCAGGTTGGCCATTTTTCGACGATCGCGCGGGATATCACCGATCTCAAAAAGGCTGAAGCGGAGAAGATCCAGGCAGAGCAAGTCCGCCGAGAATTTAAACTGCTGGAGAACATTCTGGACATTATTCTGGCAGGCTATTGGGATTGGGATCTGCAAAACGATCAAGAATACTTGAGTCCTGGTTTCAAGCGCATGTTTGGCTATCGAGATGAAGAATTGCCCAACTTGCCAGAGACTTGGCAACATCTGATCTTTCCCGAAGATTTACCCATTGTGCTGGAAAGTTTCGATCGCCATGTCCAAAGTCATGGAGAAATTCCTTACTCTAACGAAGTTCGGTATCGCCATAAGGATGGCTCTACGGTTTGGGTGCTCTGTTCGGGGCAGGTGATCGAATGGAATCAGACGGGTAGTCCTATCCGGATGATTGGTTGCCACATTGACATTACCGATCGCAAGCAATCAGAACAAGCCGTCGCCCAATATACGCGCGAAGTCGAAGATCTCTATAATCATGCACCCTGTGGTTATCACTCTCTTGATAGTGAAGGTCAAATCGTCGCGATTAACGATACTGCATTGCAATGGTTAGGCTATACCCGTACAGAAATCCTCGGTAAATCCTTTGCGAATCTCCTGACAGCAGCGAGTTTGCTGACATTTGAAAAAGCCTATCCTGAGTTTAAGCGCCAAGGACAGATTCAAGATCTCGAACTTGATTTAATTTGTCAAGATAGCAGCATTTTCCCGGTATTTTTGAGTGCGATTGCCGTCAAGAATGCTGAGGGCACTTACCTTTACAGCCGTTCTACCCTATTCGATGCCCGCGATCGCAAGCAAGCCGAAGCAGCCCTACGCATCAGTGAAGAACGCCTGCACCTGGCACTCGAAGCTGCGGGGGATGGCTTATGGGACTGGAATGTCGCCACTGGCGATTTGTATCTCAGCCCTCGGTGGTTAGAAATGTTGGGTTTTGAGCCTGATGAGTTACCAGCCAATGTCAGTGTATGGGAGCAATTAGTTCACTCTGATGACAAACCTTGGGTGATGGAACGGCTCAATGCGCACTTCCAGGATGCAACGATTCCCTACAAATTTGACTACCGAGTTCAGAGCAAAACGGGCGAATACCGTTGGATTGCCAACTACGGCAAAGCAGTCAGTCGAGATTCGCAAGGGAATCCTTTGCGAATGATTGGCACGCATCGAGACATTACTGGCAGTAAGCAAGTGGAAGAACAATTACGAAAAAGCGATGCCCATCTGAAAACTGCTCAGCGGATTGGCAAATTAGGCAGTTGGGAATTTGATTTGTCAACCGAGCAAATTACCTGGTCAGAAGAAGTCTTTCGCATTTTTGGACGAGATCCTGGCACAGCCCCCCCAAGTTTTCACGAACTTCAACAACTGTTCCACATAGACGATCGCAGCCATCATGAGCAAGTGGTACAAATGGCGATCGAAACTCGACAATCCTACGAGATTGAATGTCGAATCTGTCATCCCGATGGCTCTTTTGGGTATATACAAGCACGCGGAGAACCCATCGTCGATGCGACGGGTCAGTTGATTCAACTGATCGGCACAGTGCTCGACATTACCGATCGTAAACGGACTGAGGAAGAACTCCGCAATCTTTCCGCTCGCCTGACCCTGGCTGTGAAGTCAGCCGCACTCGGCATTTGGGATTGGAATGTCGTTCAAAATATCCTGACCTGGGACGATCGCATGTATGAACTCTACGGCATCACGCCCGATCAGTTCGCCAGTGTCTATGATGCCTGGGCAAACAGTTTACATCCAGACGATCGCCCCCTCGCCGAAGCAGCAATTCAGCAAGCACTAGAAGGCACAAAAGACTACGATCCCGAATTTCGAGTGATCCATCCCGATGGCACCATTCGTTTTATCAAAGCTTATGCACTCGTGCAGCGCAACGAACAGGGCATGCCTCAGCACATGATCGGGATTAACTTTGATATCACCGAGAATAAGCGGGCGGAAACTCAACTCTTGCAAACAAGTGCCCAACTAGAAGCCTCCAATCGCGAATTGGAAGCGTTTGCCTACTCAGTTTCTCACGATCTGCGCTCACCGTTGCGGGCGATCGACGGTTTCAGCAAAGCTTTGCTGGAAGACTATGGCGACCAATTTGATGAGGATGGCAAAGATTATTTCGATCGGATTCGGAACAATGTGAGCCGCATGGGAATGCTAATTGATGACTTACTACGCCTGTCTCGCGTGTCCCGCACAGATATGCAATACGATGTGGTGAACCTCAGTACATTAGTACAAGAACAGATCCATGATTTACAAATCGCAGAACCAGAACGGCAGGTTACAGTGGTGATTGCACCTGGTGTAGTTGTCTCCGCCGATGCTACTCTGATGCGCGTTGTCATCAACAATTTGTTGCAGAATGCCTGGAAATTTACTAGTCACCATAACACAGCCCGGATTGAATTTGGTGTAATACAAACAGAAGCGCATCCTATCTATTTTGTGCGCGACGACGGTGCAGGTTTTGATATGGCTTATGCCAAAATGCTCTTTCGCGTCTTCCAACGCTTACACAACACCTACGAATTTCCGGGCACAGGGATTGGGTTAGCCACAGTTCAACGGGCGATCCATCGTCATGGCGGAAAAGTTTGGGCAGAAGCCGCCTTAGAAAAAGGTGCCACCATTTACTTCACCGTGCCCCATACACCTACCCAGGCAGGAGCTTAAGCCATGACCGCTTTACGTGCCATTTTGCTGGTCGAAGATAATCCCGATGATGAAAAATTGACGCTTCGAGCTTTGCGGCGAGGCAAGATTGGCAACGAAATTTTGGTTGCCAGAAACGGAGAAGAAGCATTGACAACTCTATTTAATCTTGATCCACTTCCCTGTGTTGTTTTACTGGATCTAAAGCTCCCTAAAATTGATGGATTGGAAGTGTTACGACAGATTCGGGCAAATGAACGCACTCGCTTGTTACCTGTGGTAGTACTTACCTCTTCAAGTGAAGATCGCGATATTGTTGAGAGCTATAGCCTGGGGGCAAATAGCTATGTCCGCAAGCCAGTTGAGTTTGAGCAGTTCACAGATGCGGTATGCCAACTGGGTCTGTTCTGGGCGGTGATTAATCAACCTTTGCCACAAGGACTATAACCCATGAGTGATCTGCTCAATGTGCTGATCGTGGAAGATTCGGAGGATGACACACTCTTGATCCTTCGAGAATTGCGGCGCAACGGATTTAACATCGTCTGGGAACGGGTGGAAACAGCAGCAACACTCCAAACCGCGCTGCACAGTCGAATGTGGGATGTGCTGATCTCCGACTACAACTTACCCGGATTCAATGCCCCAACCGCACTCAAAATCGTGCAGCAGATCCAGCCGAATCTTCCTTTTATCGTAGTGTCAGGCACTGTCGGCGAAACCTCTGCCGTGGAACTGATGAAAGCGGGTGCTCATGATTACCTGATGAAGGAGAACCTGACTCGATTGCCAGAAGCAGTGCGGCGAGAGATTCGGGAAGCCAAGATTCGGATAGAACGCCACCATTCTCAGATCATCCTGGATCAAACCAAAGAGCGGCTGCAACTTGCGCTAGAAGGTTCGGGAATTGGGCTATGGGATTGGTCGATTCCAACAGGAGCCTTGACCTTAAACGATCGCTGGGCAGAGATCATTGGCTATACCCTGCCAGCCCTGGAACCGATTAGTATCGAAACCTGGCGACATTACATCCATCCCGAAGATTTACAGAAAGCAACTCTGGCGCTGGAGCAACACTTTTGCAGAGCAACCCAGGTCTACGAATGCGAACTGCGGATGCATCATCGATCGGGCATGTGGGTTTGGGTGCTGGCACGAGGCAAGGTGGTGGAATGGGATGCGGCAGGCAATCCCTTACGGATGACGGGAACCCATCTTGATATCAACGATCGCAAACAAGCTGAGTTGCGGTTAGCCTTTCAAAATTCAATTCTAGAGCGAATAGCGAAAGCGGAACCCCTGTTAGAGATTCTCGATCAGCTAGCACGGACATCAGAGGAGCAACTGGAAGGGGCACTCTGCTCTATTTTGCTTTGCGATCGCGAAGGTAAATTGCACTATGGTGCGGCTCCCCATTTGCCCGCAGCCTACAATCAAGCGCTTGAAGATCTCTCCATTGGCGAGGGAGTGGGTTCTTGTGGAACGGCTGCGTTTCGTCGAGCGCCAGTGATTGTTTCCGATATTGCCACCGATCCACTCTGGCAGAACTATAAAGACTTGGCGTTGTCCTATGACTTGCGATCATGCTGGTCCGTCCCCGTTATTGCAAGCGATGGTTCCGTTTTGGCAACCTTTGCCGTTTATCACCGAACCATCCACAGCCCGCAAGCACGAGAGCTAGAAGTCATCGCTTTAGTAGTCAACGTTACCAAAATTGCGATCGAGCGAGAATACGCCACTCAAGCGCTGGAACAATTGAACCGAGAATTAGAAGACCGGGTAGCACAACGCACTGCTGCCTTACAGCAAAGTGAAGCCAGTTTACGCGAAGCACAACAGGTCGCCCATCTCGGCAGTTGGGAATTGGACGTACAAACTCGAAAAATTACCTGGTCGGCTGAGATTTTTAGAATCTTTGGACTCGCCCCCACCAACCCAGAACCCTCTTATGAAGAACTACTGCAATACTTTCCACCCGATGAGCGGGTTCGCTTTAACCAACTCATCGAGCGAGCCATTCAGACTGGGGAACCTTACACAACGGACCTACAGATTATCCGAGCGGATGGCTCGTCAGGTTATATTTTCGCCAAAGCAGAAATTACTCAAAATGCAGCCGGACAGGTCACTCGCTTGTTTGGTATTGCCATGGATATTAGCGAACAGCAAGCTGCACTGCGTGAACGCAAAGCCATCCAAGAAGCCCTCCAACGCAGCGAAGAACGTGCTCGTGCCACACTTTTGGCAATGCCCGATCTGGTTTTTCGGGTCAATCGCGACGGTCGATATGTCGATTTCTTAACCTCACCTTTGGTTAGCAATTTGGTAGACCCCCAGCAGGTGATTGGCAAACGTTTTCACGAAGCACTACTGCCAAATATTTCGACCGTGCATGCTGAAAGTCAATATTTTGCCCTTCAGCAAGTGCTGGAGACTCAAACAGTACAGAGTTATGAACAGCAAATTTGGATTGAGGGCAAAGTGTGCTACGAAGAAGTACGCGTTGCCCCTTGCGGCAATGACGAAGTGGTCTTTTTCGTTCGAGATATCACCGATCGCAAACAATCAGAAGCGCAACTGCAACAAACCAATGAAGAACTCGCCCGTGCCACTCGACTGAAAGATGAGTTTCTAGCAAATATGAGCCACGAGCTGCGCACACCCCTCAACGCCATCTTAGGCATGACAGAAGGCTTACAAGAACAAGTCTTTGGAAATATAAATGAGCGACAGCTAAAAGCGCTACAAACCATTGAGTCCAGTGGCACCCATCTCCTGGAACTGATCAACGATATTTTGGACGTAGCAAAAATTGAAGCCGGACAGATTGAACTGACCTACACTTCAACCTCTATCCATCATCTTTGTCAATCTAGTCTGGCATTTATCAAACAGCAAGCGCTCCAAAAAAACATCCAGGTTCAGGTCAAGCTACCAACCCATCTCCCTAACCTCGTGGTTGATGAACGGCGCACCCGCCAGGTGCTCATTAACCTACTCAATAACGCGGTCAAATTCACACCCGAAGGGGGACAGATTACCCTGCAAGTTCAACGTCCGACACCACAAGATAGAGCAGATTCTGTCTGCTGGGTTCGGTTTTCGGTCACTGACACTGGCATCGGCATTACTCCCGAAAATATCAAAAAATTGTTTCAACCCTTTGTCCAAATCGATAGCGCCCTCAATCGTCAATATACGGGCACTGGCTTAGGACTGTCGCTTGTCAAGCGGATTGTTGAACTCCATGGTGGCAGGGTGGGAGTCACCAGCGACTTAGGGGTGGGCAGTTGCTTCACGATCGATCTTCCCTGTACTCCCGGTGTTCTTCTTACCCCAGAAGGGACAACCCCAAATCCGTTAGCCCTCCCACTAGAACCGGACTTCTCCCCGATTGACGAAGTTGCCAGCGATGCTCCCCGGATTTTGTTAGTCGAAGATAACGTAGCCAATATCAGTACAGTTTCTGACTACCTCGAAGCCAAAGGTTATCGTATTCTCCTCGCATCCGATGGGCAGGCAGCGATCGACCTTGCCAAAGCACACCAACCGGACTTGATTTTGATGGATATCCAGATGCCGGGAATGGATGGTCTAGAAGCCACCCGTCAGATTCGTCTCGATCCAGCCTTGACTGAGATTCCCATCATTGCTCTGACCGCATTAGCCATGACGGGCGATCGAGAAAAATGTCTGGAAGCAGGAGCCAATGATTATTTAACGAAACCCGTCAGGCTCAAGCAACTGGCAAACGCCATTCAACACTGGACAGACAGAAAAGATGCCCAAGCATGATGCCCCGATCGCGGAAAAACTCTGCAACAAAGCGTAGGAAGCCATACTTTTTGAGTCAGGCAAATCCATCATCCTGAATAGGGCATCAAAATTCTCACCCTGTGGCAAGCTCAGCCAACGCTTTTTGCGGGGCACCTCTCGCCAAAATCGATCGAGCAGGATTGGCAGCAGGGTAATCGTCAATACAAAAAACGATAATCATTATCATGATATAGTTCTCCGGAGCACTCCAGGATTGGGTGTAAGAAACTTTAGTTCAACGCAGGATGAGGCAAGATTGTGGGATTGAAAACACAACCTTTGGGCTGGCTATGTGGCATCACCACCACAGTGACTGCAACGATCGTTGCAGTCAGTATCGGAAACTTCAACGGTCATGAAGGTGTTTTTGCTCAGACGACCCAGAAGATTGCCCCCCCCAGTCCACTGGTTCAGCCAAAAGCGTTACGGAGTACTTCTCAGTTTTGCCCGGGTGATTTGGCATTGGCGATTACCTCGATCGTCCGCAGTCCTAAATTCGAAACCGCACAGTGGGGGATTTTGATCGAACCACTGGCAGAGCCAGCCACCCTCTATCGGTACAATCCAGATGCATTGCTCATTCCCGCATCCAACGTCAAGTTATTAACCACAGCCGCTGCATTGCGAATGGTTGACGATCGCACTCCGAAAACGTTTGCAACCCTGGAAAAGTGGATTCAGATTGTCAATCGAGAAAGTGATAATGCCTCTGCGGATGCACTCCTGCGGCACATTGGGGGGCAAAATGCTGTGCGGCGTGTATTGACCTCCTTAGGGGTCAATCCCGCAAGTTACACCCAGTTTGATGGTTCCGGACTTTCTCGCAAAAACCGAGTCAAACCATCGACTTTTGTGCAGTTGCTCAAAGGCATGTATACCGCTGACGAAAATGGGGTGTTTTATAGCTCTTTGCCAGTTGCAGGCGTCAGTGGCACATTACGAAATCGCTTCCGCAAAACGCCAGTCGAAGGCAAGGTTCATGCCAAGACTGGAACCTTGAATGGGGTGAGAGCACTTTCTGGTTATCTGGAAGCCCCCAACTATGGCACGATCGCCTTTAGTATTGTGGTGAACCAGTCTGAACAATCGGGCGATGTCCTGGTTCAAGCGATTGATCAGATTGTGCTACAAACTGCTCAGGTCACTCGTTGTGATTAAGCCTTCTAAACCCCTATCAGTCTTTTCTCCGAATCCAATGGAGAGGGCGATCATTTAGTTTTTTATATTTTTCGATAAAGCTTAATCATTTGCGCGTTTCATATGATTCAGCAAATGTCCAGCGATCATGATTTCGGACACATCGTCAATCTCTACGACCTCTGTTTCCAACAGGCAAAAGCCAGGTTCACAGCATTTTTTTAAGCAAGATCTACGGATCTCTTTTAGAACCTATATGGAATTTTAAAGTCTTTTCCTGAAATCTTTGAAAATTTAGGAATTTGTCATAATGAATGAGTGCGGTGAATGGATCAAGACACCAGTATGACCTGATGAGTAAATCCAGAGAACGCAAACTGAGCAGCGGATTGGTTATCATCTTGAACGATCCAAGCTAGCCACCTCATCTACACAGCATCCCTAAATCATTGGTGAAATGAAAAATTTTGTGGAAAAGGTGCTGCAGAATGCTTTTATGTAATCTTGATCGAATTATTTTATCGCAATCCTATCTGGATTTGAAGAGCGATTTTTTTAGCTTTTAAACCATCTTCTGAGATGAAAGTCAATCTACTCATCAGTTTTTAATTTCCAGGAGTCCTCAAAAAGGCCGAATAACAAGGGGTGCAACGGTTTACTGGTCAATACCAAAAATTCAAGCGATCGTCGTGATTCTTATGAAAATCATCGCTAAGAAACCCCGTATCTGTTTCGCCTTGCCAGGAATTCACTATACTGCCCACTCTCCCTATATCCGCAGTACTCTGCCAATGCTCCCCTACCTGGCAGAAGATTTTGAGATTACATTAGTCTATCGAAAAATGCTTGATCCGCAGCCGTATGACCACCCGGAGCATCGCTATCTAACCATACTTGACCCCACGCAGCTATCCTCAAAAGAGCAACAAAGCACACAGGAGTATTTTGCGCTGCCCAACTACATTGCATTTTGGAAATATCGGCAGACGATCGCTCAATTTGCCCAGAAACATGCCACCGATTTTGACCTGATTTTTGAAAAGGAATGGGCATGGTTGGGCATGTTTGCCCAGGCATTTCACCCTTACCAAATTCCCACTTTAATCCTGATTGAAGCATTCTACAAATATCAAAAAATACAACAAGCAGGATGGCTAAAACAACTTACTAGTATAGGGATTCAGCCATTTCGTTTGGCTTTGAGAAAACACTGGAGCCAAGCAGTTGATAGCATTGTTGTGGAGACCAGGCAAATGCAAAAAATGCTACAAGCTCATGGTCAAGTCACACCTCAACAACCAATATTTCCCATTCCCTACGGAGTCGATTCTGAGATTTTTAAGGTACGCGATCGCAACCAATGTCGGCAACAACTGGGCATCAAGGTAGATGATTTGGTCTTGACCTATGTCGGCTCTCTCAATCGCTTTATTCAAGAACCCGGAGCGATGATTGAAGCCCTCGGGCGAGAGCGCCCTGCCAATGTAGTGCTTTATATGGTCGGGGATGGCAGGAAGCAATCAGAGTTGGAAGATCTGGCGCGGCAATATCAAGCGCCAGTCGTGTTTACTGGCAGGCAACCGCAATCAGTCGCCGCTTTGTATATTGGAGCCGCAAATCTTTGTGTTGCCCCCTACAATAAATATCTCTACCTGGATGATCAATTCACCTGCGCCAGTCTCAAAATTCCCGAATATTTATCCTGTGGCAGACTTGTTCTCTCCATTCGCTGTGAAAGAATGGACGATTTGCTGGATCACGAACGTTATGGCTTTGTTGTAGACAATCGAGTGGAGAGCTATTGCCAGTTCTTTCGCAATCTCCCCCGTCAAACCTATTTGAGTCAGATGGAACAGACGCTTCTCCATGATTTAAATGCAGGCATCTTGAAAAGCAAGGAGATTTTATTCAGGTGGTGGGAAATTGCGGATATGTACAAAGAAGCGATTGAAAGAACCCTGGCTGGAAAACGTAAAATTTCCCCTGGGAAGCACGTATCTAGAGTTGCTAATTTCTGAAGAGTAGGGTTCTGGTGGGACAAGATCAAGCCTTCTGCGATCGTCTATAGCGCCTGCCATTGGGGATGGCTGTAATGGTTAACGCGCGATCGCAATTTCCTGAGTCGCTGCCCATTGCTTGAGATCTTGACGATTAATCGCGGCTGCCATCAAGTCAGGAAAAAGATCCGGCGTACAAGCAAAAGCAGGAACTCCTAAAGATGCCAGAAAATGAGTATTGTCGTGGTCATAGCAGGGGGCACCTTGATCATTCAACGCCAGCAGCGTGATGAATTGAATACCCGACGCCACCAGTGAGTGAATCCGCTTTCGCATTTCGGTTTGATTCCCACCCTCGTATAAATCACTAATGAGCACGAGAATCGTCTCTTGCGGATGACGAACCAATGCCTGACAATAGGCAAGTGCTTGGTTGATATCGGTTCCACCGCCTAATTGGGTGCCGAATAACACGTCTACCGGATCTTGTAGCATCTCAGTCAAATCGACCACTGCCGTATCAAATACGACCAACTGAGTTTTTATGGCAGGCAATGATGCTAGAACGGCACTGAAGATGCCAGCATAGACGACTGAAGCTGCCATTGAACCACTCTGATCGACACATAGAATGATTTCTCGTAGAGCAGAACGTTTTCGTCCATATCCAATGCGTGTTTCTGGAATGATGGAGTGGTAGTCGGGTTGGTAGTGTTTTAAGTTTGCCCGAATCGTGCGATGCCAATCAATTTCGTGATGGCGAGGACGACGATTGCGAGTTGCCCGGTTTAGGCTACCGAGAATCGCTTGCCGCGTTGGGTTTTCGAGTTTACGGAGGAGATCCTCGACCACGCGCCGTACCACAATTCGCGCAGTTTCTTTGGTTTTACCAGGCATCACCTGACTCAGGGACAAGAGGTTTGACACCAAATGAACATCAGGTTCCACCGCTTCGAGCATTTCTGGTTCTAGCAACATTTGCCGCAAATTTAATCGCTCTAACGCATCTTGCTGCATCACCTTGACGACAGAAGTTGGGAAATAGGTGCGGATGTCCCCTAACCATCGCGCGACCTTGGGCGAAGAGGCTCCCAACCCTGCCGATCGTTCGCGATCGTAAAGAGCTGTCAGCGCTTGATCGATCGCCTGATCCGTCGTATTGAGATTCAACCCCGCTGTCATTTCGGTTCCCTGCCCAGTTTCCTGCCCTTGAACACAAATTCCGTCCGCCGCACCGCCACCCAAGATCAGTCGCCAGCGGCGCAATCGTTCTGTAGAAGTTGGAAGTTGAGCGTTTGGGGTAACTGGATGAGTCATAAGTAAACACGGGGAATTATTTGCCAATTTCAATTCACAAATTTGCCCCATTCAAGGGCTTTTTGCATTAATTCATAGAAAGAGCGATAGCGGTACGCACCCGGTAGCTTACTGCCAAAATGCCAGGCTTCCCATTCTCCTCGGCGATCGATAACAGCAGGGATCAGTAAGTAGATATCACCATCGCCACTATCGCTGCTAATCTCCAATGCAGTGTCTAAATACTCAGCACGCAGGTGCACCGGGTCTTGGCTTTCTCCATAAATAAAATATTTTTCATCGGGGACTGAGGGTCTTGCATTGGTGTAGGGAGGCCAAATCCAGTCGGGTTTACTGTTACGGAACCAGGTAACTTCTTCGGTTGACCACAGTTGGAGCGTCGTCCAATCGGCATTTATCCAACCATTGGACACCTGTAAGAATTCTCGGTAGGAGGGAGGAAATTGGGTGCCCAACCGGGTTTCTGCCTGGACGATTTGGGCTTCGGAGGCACCGGGATACCCCAGCCAGCCAGCCGCGATCGTGGCGGGCGGAATCTGTTCACGGTTGCGATCGTTCAACTCTGCAATCAGCTTTTGGCTGAATTGCCTCAAAAGACTTTCCCATTCAAAATCTGCCATGACTTTCTGCTCCAAACGCTGCCTGTGCCATTAGGTGGAAACTCCCAGTAATTGAGCCAGCAAGGGCAGAATGGCATCTGCTCGATCGCGATCAAATTCGCCGCCAGCCTGCCACGACTGTTTGCCGCTTGCCGTTTGCCCTTGCAGCCTTACCCGCTCTCCCATCTGACGCCGCTCTGGTGCAGGAAAGGTCGAAAACGTGCGCCGCAATAGGGGCACGATTGCCGTAAAAGTCTCTGGGGCAAGTTGCATCACCCAATCGTCTAGCACTTGCCAGAGTGCCGGATTGTGCAACAGCAACAGCCCGCTGCCAGAGAGAAAGCCCTCCAACCAAGCCGCCGCTTGAGTCGGTTCACTGACAGTCGAAAGCGCGACCCCCAACCGCCGCGCCATATCGTCTGATTGAAAGACACCTGCTTCAAACAGCAACCGACCACAGCGTCCAGCGATTAATCCATGTAAGCCCTGCTGGTCTGCCAGTTTGGCAAGCACTTGTTGCCACATCTCCAGGATGTCGGCTTGCTGAATTAACCCGATCGCCCCATGTACTGCCACCAACAAAGGATACAGCTGAGTTGCGGCATCATCATCCAGCGACGCACAGGCGACAGGCAAGCCAATGCAAATTCGGGCGATTAACCCATCTACCACATGTCCCATCACCGCTGTTTCCAACTGACGCACAGTGCCATAGCGCATCGTATTGACCAAGGGTGGCAATGCTGTCATGAGATGAGTCAGATCACTGGCGATCGCAGCTTCAGCTTGCAACCGGTTAATCAAATGAGTAGTGGCTAGGGGCAGGTTTGCCAATAGGGTGTGATCAATCAGTCGGGTCAGTTCAGGCAAATTCGCTCGGTTTGCCCGATCGCAGGTCCAAGCAGCCGCAGCCACTTCAATCGTGTTGCCCCAAACGCCTGCTTCGATTAACTGGATGGCAAATTCCGGTTGCCACTGCAAGCGCCAAGACTCCCGAAAGGTTCCTTTCGCATTGCCAACCGATTGAGGCTTACCCCAGGGTAGATTTAGGAGGGCAAGCCGATGCAGTAGGTGAGATCGCTCCAGATCGAGCGGTTTGCGTAGATCCAACTCCAAAGGGGTTTCGGTGGCATCTGGTTTCAGCCGCGATCGCTTTTGTTGTCGCTGGAGATCTTGCTGAAGGGGCACCATGGGCGTTTCTGCTGGCACTCGCCCCAACCGTTCACCTACTACCAACTGTTGATGAATGAGTTGCATCGGCAGTGGATCACCGAAGCACAAGACCGTTTGAGTCGCCTCGTTCAGTTCCAACAAGCCAGGGAGGGGGCGATCGCGCAGGGCTGCCAATGTCTCCGCCAACCGGACTGCCTCAATCACACTGGCAGGAGAGGCATCCAGATCTTGTTTTCGCAGCAACCGTGCCACCTGGGTCATCCACCGGATGGAACTCTCCAGCGTTGGGCTAAAATCCTTTTGTCGGCGCTGTTTTTGGCTCCGTGCCCCGTGCTGCCACAGATGCTGATACCAACCCGGCGACTCCACGCCCGCCCCATAGCCACTACTCATCGACAAGCGTCCGTACGTCCAGGGAACCCAGGTCGTTTCGACCTTAAGTTTTGGCAATCCTTTTAGCAAAGCCTCATCGTCTTTAGCAGGGGGTCTTTGCACCAGTGCAGGCGCGTGCCATGCCCCACAGACCACCGCAATTTTTTGAAAGCCCTGCTTTTCAACCGTGCGAATCGTTTTTCGCATAAAAGCTTCTCGCTGCGCTTCCAAGGGATCTGGATTGACCAATCCCGGCTCGATTTCAGACCGGAGCACTGTCATTGCTGCCAAAATTGCTGCAAACAATTCCGTACTGTCCTGGCGTTGTTCTACCAAATGTTCCCACCAGCGTTCTCCATCGCGATAACCCGCTGCTTGCGCCAGCAAATCGAGTGGGTCAAAGCGAACGTTGACCGAGGGTGGGGAAGGTGGAGGATCTGGGGCAGAAGGAGTAGTAGCATGAGCACTTTGCTCTGTCCCATTCTCCTTGCCTTTATCACCCTGCTCTTGTTGCTTTTCCTGGCTTTCCATAGCAAACCGATGCGCTTGGGGCAAGTCCATTAATCGCACTGGAATTTGTTGCTGGAGGGCAAAACGAATCGCCTGCCATTCAGGTGAAAAGACGGCAAAAGGATAGTAGGCAGCTTGTTGAGACTGGTCTGGGACGTAGACCAACAAAGCGACAGGAGGGCGCATCTGACGATGCAGGATGAGCGGCAGGATGGGTTCTGCATCGGCGGGACCTTCCACCAGCAAAATATCGGGTTGGAGTGTTGTTAATGCCTGACCCAGGCTGCGCGCTGAACCGGGTCCGTGATGACGGATGCCAAACACATGAACTGACATAATGTCTACTCTGGGAAATCTGTCATTTTCGATGAACGAATCAAGGAGTTTGGGCAGGATGATTTTGGCGGATTTTCGACTTCTCAAAACATCTCGCCAACCCCCTAGAGCATTTCTCGACTTGCTCGGTACAGATCTTTCCAACCATCTCGTTCTTTGACCACGGTCTCCAGATATTCTTTCCAGACCACCTGATCTTGAATGGGGTCTTTAATGACTGCGCCCACTAAGGCGGACATTAAATCATTGGCTTTCAGTGCCCCATCGCCAAAGTGAGCCGAAAGTGCCATGCCACTGCTAACCACAGAAATCGCTTCGGCAGGGCTGAGGGTGCTGGTGGGCGACTTGAGTTTCGTTTTGCCATCGATCGTCACGCCATTGCGCAATTCCCGAAAGATCGTGACAACACGATTGATTTCCTCCAATGCAGGCACTTCGGCAGGCAATTCTAACGCCCGTCCCAGGCTGGTGACCCGCTGGTGGACGATCGCTACTTCCGATTCGATCGAGTCCGGTACTGGCAGAATCACTGTGTTAAAGCGACGTTTCAACGCACTGGAAAGCTCATTGACGCCGCGATCGCGATTATTTGCCGTGGCAATGACGTTGAAACCCTTGGTTGCTTGTACTTCGGTATTTAGTTCCGGAATGGGCAGCACTTTTTCTGACAATACTGTAATCAACGTATCCTGCACATCCGAGGGAATGCGTGTCAGTTCTTCAACTCGAGCAATTTTGCCATTTGCCATGGCGCGCATCATCGGGCTGGCGACCAGCGCCTCCATCGAGGGACCTTCGGCTAGCAAGCGGGCATAGTTCCAACCATAGCGAATCGCTTCTTCACTGGTGCCTGCTGTGCCCTGAATCAGTCGTGTCGAATCGCCAGAAATTGCGGCGGCTAAATGCTCCGACACCCAGGATTTGGCAGTACCGGGAACGCCATACAAGAGCAAGGCGCGATCGGTTGCCAGAGTAGCGATCGCCACTTCCATGAGGCGTCGATTACCAATGTACTTAGGTGAAACCTCAAAGCCATTATCCAGCGTGCCTCCCATCAAATAAATCGACACCGCCCAAGGAGAGAGTTGCCAATTGGGGGGACGTTGCCGTTGATCAGCTTTTGCCAGTTCCTGCAATTCATGGGCAAACTGTTGCTCTGCATGGTCTCGCAGTAGGGCAGAGGCAGGGGAGGCAGATTCAGGTGTGGATTGAGAATGAGAGTGAGTGGATTTCGATTTTGTGGTTGCCATTTCTATAATTTAAATGAGTACAAAATTGTGATTGGATGAGTTGTCAGACCGTGGAGAGTACTGATATGAGCGAGAGTTTGACTTGAAGTTGGATAAGAAATCTGGATAGTGCTACAGCAATATGAATTGGAACGACGTTTCAATTCATACAACTCCCAATTCATATCCAGAATCAGCAACGCCGAGGCATGGTTAGCTACCACCGGCGATCTCAAAGGCTTGCACAATGTCCTGTCGAAATTGTAAGAGGGTTAAAAATGCCTCCAAACTTTGGCTCCAGGGAGAATGGGCGGGAAGTAGGGTTTGCAATTTTATCGCTTCCGGTAGTAATGAGACAGGCATGAAACGGGCAAAATCTTTGAGTGCAGTCCAAAGTTCCCAGGAATAGTTGGTTGGAGACTGGGCAGTTTGAGCGATCTGGGCTTCCAGTCTCAACAAAACCCAATGCGCCAAAACAGCGCTCCATTCCTGACGACTCTGTCGTAAAAACCAGAGTGTGCGGGAATCGGAGAGAGGATTGCGATCGGCGCTCAACATTTGGGTGAGAAACTGATCTTGAGTATCGTTGGGTAGGATCTCGAATAAATTTTCTAAGCTGACACCCGGTAGCATTTCCCCAGAGTTTTCCGTTAACCATCGATTTAACAAGGCTTCGCTCCACTCACTCCTTTGCTGCCGCTGTGCCGCCAGCGCCCATCCTCCCAGCAACACCCCTTCCCATTCATGGTTTCTGACCAGTGCAACAATTTCGACCGGAGTCATGCCCCAATCCTCCCAAACGGTCAAAGGCGTTGCCCCAATCAGTTGAAACAGCCAGCCGGCTTTTTCTCCCAATTTTTCTGAGATCGGCTGGGCAAGTTTCGGCTCAATCCCCGCCTGAATCAGGGAGGCATTGAGGGTATCAGGCAACTCCACCTGGAGCGTGGGTGTAGGTTGAGGTACAAGGGTCAAATAGCGCGTGGTGTGGGTTGCAATGTGTTGGCTAAGGGGGGCATCAGGCAACCTTGCCAGCAGATCAGCGGCAACGCGACGCACCTCTTTACCGCGATCGTTCAACCCTGCCGTTAAAAAAGGCTCATCCGCCATACTCAACCCAATCGAAAAAGTTTCCAGAAACTTGGCGCGATCGCTGGCAACTTCCTGCTTCCAGGTGGTTTGCAGCAATTCTCTGGCGCGATCGGGATTGTTCGCCCGCAAGTCCTGAAAATACAACTCTCGGGCAGCCTGATGCCCGGTTTCCCAATCTTCTTCGGTCGCTACCGTAACCGCATACTTCCATTCAGGATTCTGCGCCGCCAACCACCTGCCCCGTTGCCCCAGAACCCACAAAATTTTGGCACGTAAGTCTCGTCGCTGCTTGCCCAGATCCAGCAGTTCAGGCAACTCCAGTTCGGGGACTCGTTGCCCCCTTTGCGCTGCCAGGATCAACCACTCTGGCAACACGACAGCATGTTGTCCTTGAAGCATTTGTTGCAATAGTCGTGCTGCGCGAGGGCTACAGCGAGGCAGGTCATCATACGGTTCCCCCGTTTCATGGGGTATGGGAGCAGGGACAGGCAATTGGGGGGGCAGCCAACCTGCATGCTTATGTAACGCCAGAGCCGCAGCGGCAGTCAATAACGTGGCTTCGCTGGATAAGTGTGCCAGTTGGGGAAGGAATTGTCCCAGTTGCCCCGGTGCAGTTGGCAGGGTAAAGGGTTGCCGATCGGTGCCCAACAGGGCAGCAGAAACCACTTTTTGCCAGGCATCCCCCTCTGCCAGTTTATTTAAGCTCATAAAACCGATCCTCCAGCCAAACAGTCAAGGGCAGTAGATCCGTACCGTTCCATTCTCCAAACAGCGTCAACGATTTGCCCCCACTCAAGGCGAGTAATTGCCAACCTTGTTTGGGGTCGATGCGGGGAGAAAGGGGTAACCCAACACCCTGAACATCTTGAATCAACCAGCGATCGCCTTCTCGTATGGGCAGTACGGCTTGCAACAGCAGGGGAAACTGTTCCAGCCAGGGACAGACAGCAAACGCTCGATTGTAGCGCGCGATCGCTGTAGAAATGTCGGCACCTGACGGTGGTTGAGATAGCAAGACGGCTTCCTGGCGAGTTTTGAGCAGGGCGCGAAGGGGGTAAGCGCTGGGATAAAAAACGAACTCAGCTTCCTGACAAGTTCCCAGTAAAAAATTTTGCTCAAAGGGTTGCTGTCCATGGGCAAAATCTAGCAGCAAGGCAAAGGTGGCACTGCTTAACCCCAACAGCCAAGTGCGGCGAGTTTTGAGGCGATCGTCCGTGTCGGTGCGTTGCCCCACCACCAGCCAACAATCGGCTTGAGCCGGTTGAGTGCTGAGCACCTCTTCCTGACTCAGACTCCAGCCAATTTGGGTTCGCAGATCAGACTGGACAGGAATAGGTAGGCGCTCAAGGCGCTGAAATCCTTCGGTGATCAAGTAGATTCGTCCCAATTGTTCTAACAGGCGATCGCTCCACCCACCGCCACTATGGGCAATGCCCGCCAGCATACGAACTTGCCGGGCCAATCCGGGGGCTTGGGCATCAATCATGCGGGAAGCCACTCTATCCCAAGTCTGGTAAGACTCTTGTGGCACAGTTGCCAGCCCTTGTCGAATGCGGTCTTCCAACCAGAGGCGCAACTCCTGAACGCCGGCATTGACTTTTTGCTGCCGTGCAGCCGTTCGCTTCGCCTGCGCCGATGGATCGGTCGTCTGGGACGATGGCTTTGCCTGTTTTTCAGCTTGCTTTTCTGCCCGTTGCGATCGTGTGGTCAACCATTCTGTCACCCAATCCGGCGGTGCTTTTGCCTCAAACACATTGGGGTGTTCTGCTCGCAACAAAAACAACGCCAGACTATGTTTGCAGGGGAATTTGCGACTGGGGCAACTACAGCGAAAAGCGGGTTCGCTCACATCAATTTGCGTGCGGTAGGGCGTCTTGCCACTGCCTTGGCATTCTCCCCAAATGACCGATGCTTGTTGTCCCAGCGATGACCATTTATTAAGCATCGCAAGCCCTTGCCCATTCTTGGCAGATGCCGCATCCGGTGCCAGCGCCAACACATGTTCAGAGGTCCATTGGGCAGACATAACCACTCCAACTCCATCTTTTTGGGGAGAACTCCCAAAGCTTTGATAACTCTGCGCTTCTGTCAACGTCATCCGTATTGGATATTTAGGTGTGACGAATAGTACTAATGTATCACTGATTAAGAGGCGGTGTCGAGACTGTCTGGGAGAAAGGAGGACGTAGGGACGCGGAGAGTAAGAAAGTCGGTGCCCTACGACCCTATCTGTTCAATCCAAGCCAGGGCAGCCTCTAGCGTATTCACTTGCTCGCCTGGGGGCATGGCGGGACGTTGCACCATGATCACAGGCAATCCCAACTCACGAGCGGCGATGATTTTGGCGTAGGTGGCATCGCCGCCACTGTTTTTGCTGACGATCGCCTCAATCTGGTACTGGTGCAGCAACGATCGCTCTTGGTCGAGGGAAAAAGGTCCCCGTTCCAGTAAGAGTTTGCCAGGTGGCACAGGGACATCAGGTTGGGGCGGATCGATCATCCGCATCAGAAACCAGAGGTCCCGAAGATAGGCAAAAGTGGACAATTCCTGTCGCCCGATCGTTAGGAAAATGCGCTGGGCAAGGTTGGGCAAGCGAGTAGCTGCCGCTGCGTTACTTTCGACCTCGATCCAGCGATCGCCTGGGATAGGTTGCCACGCCGGACGGATCACCATCAGGTGCGGAATTCCCACCTCTAGTGCGGCCGCCGCCGCATTGAACGAAATTTTCGCGGCAAAGGGATGGGTCGCATCAATCACCCGATCGATCTGCTGGTCCCGCAAGTATTCCACCAGTCCAGCAACCCCACCAAATCCGCCAATGCGCGTATTTTGAGATGAAACCAGCGGTTGACGAGTGCGCCCTGCCAGAGAAGTAATCACCTCAATCTCTGGAATTGCAGCAGTTCTCGCTGCTAACGCCACTGCATCCCCCGTTCCCCCCAAAATCAACACTCGTTTCACTACTCTATTGGATTGTAGATGGATGATTTGGATTTTACAGGGAATTTGTCAACCCCTGAGGCTTCCTGCGTCAAGAAGTTGAATATATCTCATCGCGCTTAAAACCGTCCTCAGCAGCCCCCTTCACCCCTTCATCTCTCTCTCTGAATTGCCGCCAACCATTGCCCTGCCGTCACCGTTTGCCCGGGTTGACAGAACACCGCTGTCATCGTACCTGCGCCTTCTGCAAACACCGCAATTTCCATTTTCATCGCTTCCAGAATCAGCAGCCGATCGCCCTCTGCCACCCGATCGCCCGGTTGCACCAACACTTGCCAGACATTAGCAGACACATGAGCCACGATCGCTTCAGATTGTTCCGGTAAAGTCACTTCCGGCACTTCCGGCACTTCAATCTCTTCCAAAACCTCTTGACGGGCAAACTCTCCTGCTGCAACCCAGCGATCGCGTTCTATGGCAAACGCAGCTTGCTGTTTGGCTTTGAACACAGCAATTTCGTCTGCATTCGTCTGCAACAACTCATGATATTGCCGCAAACTAAACGTTTCTTCTCGAATCTCCAGCTTCACCTTGCCCTGAATCACCGCTTCCCGATAGCGTAGCAATTCATCGGGGGTTACCGGAAAGAAGCGAATTTGGTCAAAAAAGCGCAACAACCAGGGTTGCGTAAAATCCTCGGTTTGTTTATAGCGATTCCATACGGGAACCGTCCGTCCCACAAACTGATAGCCTCCCGGTCCTTCCATGCCATAAATACACAGATAAGCCCCACCAATTCCAACCGCATTTTCAGGAGTCCAGGTACGGGCGGGATTATATTTAGTCGTGACTAAGCGATGCCGAGGATCAAGCGGCGTCGCCACGGGTGCCCCCAAATAGACATCCCCCAATCCCATGACTAAATAACTGGCATTGAATACGACGTCACGCACCTGCTCAATACTATCCAGTCCATTAATCCGACGTATGAATTCAATATTACTGGGACACCAGGGCGCATCCGATCGCACCGATTGCATATACTTCTCGATCGCCAATTGGGTCGAGGCATCATCCCAAGAAAGTGGCAAATGAACAATTCGAGTTGGAATCTCCAGATCCTCAATGTCCGGTAGTTCAGCTTCCGCTGCAACGAGTGTGTTGAGCAACGCTTGCGCTGGCAATACCCGATTGTCGTAATGAATTTGCAGCGATCGAATCCCCGGTGTCAGGTCAATGATGCCCGTTATAGGGTTAGCTTGGAGCCAAGTCATCAACCCATGCACACAGAATCGCAGATTCAAATCCAACACTAGGGGACCGTATTCTACCAATAGGTAGCGATCTCCTGCCTGGCGATAGGTCACGGCGATTTGACTAGGTGTGGTGGTGAATTGATGCAGGATGGGAGAAGAGATGAGGGGAGATGGGGGGATGGAGGGATGAAGGGATGGGGTTTCTACTGCTTCATGTCTCAGCGCTGCAACCTGATGATCTTGCTCCAATTCAAGCTGGCGGGCAACTTCTGCGGTCAGACAATGAAAGCGAACAGTGTCCCCGGGTTTCAGTTGTCCAATTTTCCAGAGTTCTGCCTGGACGATCGTGGCGGGACAGACAAATCCGCCTAAGCTGGGTCCATCGTGCGCCAGGATGATTGGCATGTCGCCTGTGAAGTCGATCGTGCCAATCGCATAGGCATTGTCGTGAATATTAGAGGGATGCAAGCCAGCTTCCCCGCCATCTGTCCTTGCCCAATGCGGTTTGGGACCCACCAGCCGAATCCCTGTTCGGGCTGAGTTGTGGTGAATTGTCCAACGGGTTGAGAAGAACATCTCAATATCGGCTTCGGTGAAGAAATCGGGCGCGCCATGAGGACCGTAGAGCACACCGATTTCCCATTCGTTGGTGTATTGGGGCATGAGGGAGGGGGGAAGGGGAGAAGGTTGCTCTGCTGCTTTGACGCTGCCCAGCTCCAACCGCAACACGTCACCTGCGCGTAAGGTTCGTCCCGCATGTCCGCCAAACTGTCCCAACGTAAACGTGGCTTTGCTGCCCAGGTACTCTGGCACATCAAAACCATGCTGGATGGCGATATAGGTACGATAGCCGTGTCCTTGAATCGTTTTGAGTTTGAGGGTGCTGCCAGCGCTGACGGGAATGGCAGTCCAATAGGGAATCGGTTGCCCGTTCAGCGTGGCTTTCATGGCTGCCCCGGTGAGACAAATTACCGTATCGCAGTTGAAGCGTAAACTAGGACCCATCACCGTACATTCGAGTCCTGCCGCAGATTCGGGGTTGCCCAAAATCCGGTTTGCCAACCGAAACGCCAGGTGATCCATGGGACCGGAGGGTGGCACGCCCACATCCCAATAGCCTATTCGTCCGGGATAGTCCTGAATCGTGGTATAGGTGCCTGCGTCGAGTACATCGATCGTGCGCGGTTGGTAAACAAAAGCGTTGAGATCGCGAGTGCTGACGATTCCCTGGATGAATTTGGGACGGGCGATCGCTTGGCGCAAATAGTCCAAATTGGTTTCAATGCCCGCAATTTCGGATGCCTGGAGAGCGGACTGGAGTTGGGCGATCGCAGCCTGCCGATTTTCTCCATAGACAATCACCTTTGCCAATAGCGGATCGTAATAGGGGGTGACTTCGGTTCCGGCTTCGATCCAGGCATCACAGCGCACGGTTTCAGGAAAGCGCACCTCACTCAACAGCCCCGCACTGGGCTGAAAATTTTTGTGAGCATCTTCAGCATAAATTCTCACCTGAATAGAGTGCCCTTGCGGTTGATGTTGATAATTCTGCAAAAAGGCAGAATCCCCAGCTGCCAGACGCACCATCCACTCTACCAAGTCAATTCCACAGACTTTTTCTGTCACACCATGCTCCACCTGAAGGCGGGTATTGACTTCGAGAAAGTAAATCTGCTGGGTGGCAACATCGAAGACAAATTCAACCGTTCCCGCCGATCGATAGTTGACTGCCTGTGCTAATCGCACCGCATCTTCTGAAAGTTGCTGTCGCAGGGCAGGGCTGATACCCGGTGCAGGGGTCTCCTCAATGACTTTTTGATTGCGTCGTTGTGTAGAACAATCTCGTTCGCTCAGGGCAATCACATGTCCCTCACCATCGCCAAAGATTTGGACTTCAATGTGTCGTGCCGTTTGAATATATTTCTCTAAAAATAGTCCCCCTTGTTTGAAGTTGGTTTGACTTAGCCGTTGTACTTTCTCAAAGGCATCGACCAGATCTACCTCGCTGGTACACACCTGCATCCCAATGCCCCCACCCCCCGCCGTACTTTTCAGCATTACAGGATAGCCGATCGTAGCGGCAGCAATCTGAGCTGCTTCCAGACTCTCTAGTAATCCGCTCCCAGGCACCAGCGGCACCTGGTTTTGTGCTGCCAATTCACGCGCGGTGTGTTTCAAGCCAAACGCGCGAATTTGCTGCGGGGTTGGACCAATAAAGACAATCCCAGCGGCTTCACACGCGATCGCAAACTCAATGTTCTCACTCAAAAAGCCATAACCGGGATGAATTGCCTGCGCTCCTGTCGTTTGTGCAACTTCCAGGATGCGATCGTAGCGCAAGTAGCTCTCCGCTACAGGTGCCGCCCCAATCCACACCGCTTCCGTCGCCATCGATACATGCTGAGCATGGGCATCTGCATCTGAATAAACAGCAACCGAAGCAATGCCCAGACGATCGAGCGTCCGAATCACTCGGCAAGCAATTTCACCCCGATTGGCAATGAGAACTTTACGGAACATACGTTTACTCATTCCAGACAATCAACCGCACCGGCGTCGGATTATACGCATTACATGGGTTATTGATTTGGGGACAATTGGAAATCAATACCATCACATCCATTTCTGCTCGCAAATCCACCATTTTTCCGGCTTCGGAAATGCCATCCACAATTTCCAACGTGCCGTCTTCACTGACCGGCACATTCATGTAGAAGTTGATATTGCTGACCAAATCGCGCTTGTTCATTTCATACTGACTCAACTCCAGCAAGTAATTTTCCACACAGGCATGGAGATGTTTTTTGTGTAAGCCATAGCGCACCGAGTTGCTTTCCATGCTGCACGCACCGCCCAGCGTATCGTGCTTGCCACAATCGTCATGAACCACGGTCATCATCACGTTGCCTTCGTTGGAAATGAGTTGCGTGCCCGTAGTGATGAAAATATTGCCCTGCCGTACTACTGTATCGGGGGCGCTGTAGCGTTCAGAGGAATCATGAGCGTTGTAAATCAAAGTATCCACGGCTTGATTCGCCAGCAGATCAATAATCCGCAAGACTTGTCCCTTTTTGATCACCCGTGACCAGGGTTGACGGGCAGCGAGTTCTTCGTCATAGATTGCAATAGCGGGATCACGTTCGATCGATAAGTGAGTGACCATGGTTTTATCCTTAAATTTGGGAATTGTTCTGACGATTACACTTGAGCGAATAACGCATCGGTGTTGATGAATCCGCGTATCACTTCTTCGTTAGCAGTGCGACAGAGATCGTCAGCAGCCGGAGCAGGCGATCGCCAAATTGTCAATTGAATCGGCTTGGGTTTGTAAACCGTGTCAGGATGTAACACATGGGGGCAATTGGAAACGACCACCAGCACATTCATCTCAGCCCGCAGATCCACAAAACTACCCGGCTTCTCGCAGCCCGCAACGTAGGACAGATCGCCATTGGGCCGCACAGCTACGCGGCTGAACAAGTTAATGTTGGGCATCAAGTCTTTACGAGTTAAACCCCGTTTACCCAGCGCTTTAAGAAAGTTATTGCGCGAATTGTTGTAGTCGCTTTCCCCATATTTGTTATAAGGTCCCACGCCATATTTGGCAGCGTTGCTGGCAGCATTGCTACAGCCGCAGATCAAGTCATGATATCCAGATGTGTCTTCGGTAATAGAAAATAGGATACGTCCCATGTCGGAATACATGACCTTGCCTTTTTGCAAAAACGCATTGAATTGGATTTTGGCAGTGTCGGCAACATTGAGTCGTTCGATCGGGCTATCGGCGTTGTAGCAAATCAAGGAAACGCCCTGAGAGCCTTCTAAATCAGTGATCCGTAAGGTATTGCCTCGCTTGATCACGCTATGCCAGTATGCCCCACCGGGTAGCTTTTCATCCAACAAAATCAGGTTGGGGTCGATCGCGCTCGTCTCTGGCAAAACCGATGCTTGCACCATAAATCCTCCTCAAGTTCTTTGACTTGCATAATTTGTCTCAGTGCTAAAGCAGCGGAAGAACTCATTGATTCCAACAGAAAAGCCCAGGAATGACCAACAGTTGTACAAGACTGTGTGGCTCTCCCGGGCTTTTCTCCCGCCGTGTGCTCGCTCTGTGACTAGTCAATCAATTCAGTTCGCTTAATCGAGCCAAATTAATCGAAGTTAAGTGCGAGTGCTTCTCTCGGACCAGACATATGACCCATAAGCCAAATCGGAACCCTAGAAGCAAATCCTGATCAAACTTTTCTAGGCTAAATGAATCTCTTCGCGATGCCTTAGTCGATAAACTTCTACTTACCCTATCACAGGAGTGAGACAGAAGCGTATCCCTGACTACCATTTTTGAAATTCAGATCGATTTTGGTAAAGACTCCTATACCATTAGAAAATTGGCTGACGCAGCATAAATTATACCACTAGATAAATTTAACTATTTAAAGGCCATCGATGTGTAGAGCAATTGAATTCTGAGGTTCGGATTATCGGCGATTTCCTTTAGGGTCGGGAACACAATCAAACCGCTAATTTGGTTGTAGGAGCTTCGCATTCGGCCTGCCACTGTTTGCTTATCGCCAAGTTGTTAGCCCATAGCTTGCTTCCCGTAGGGTATGCGCAGCCCTGACGATTAGAAAATTGCCGATGTTATTGAATTCCACCATCCTTATCCATTTGAGTGCTCACAATTATTTTCAGTTCATTTCTGTGCATCCCTTTTCTTCGGTTTCTTATTCTTCCGTGAATGATGAGGTTTCACCTTTACCTGATTGGTTGCATTGGCTGGAGGAATGTCCCAGTACCAATCGTTGGGCGATCGACCATGCAACCGAGTTGCAGCATGGCGATGTCGTATTTACCCGTCGCCAAACCGCAGGGCGCGGGCAACATGGGCGCACCTGGCACTCTCCAGCGGGTGTGTTGACCACCAGTCTGGTGCTGGATCATTTGCTGCCGCATCAACTGTCTGGACTGAGTTTAGTAGCAGGGTTAGCGGTCATCCGGGCAGTGGAAGCGCGGGTGCCTGACCTAACCAACTCACTGCAACTCAAGTGGGCAAACGATGTGTTTGCCAAGGAACACAAACTGGCAGGCATTTTGTGTGAAGCGACATCGGGGAGCCAGTCTACAGCCACGCGCGTAGTAGTGGGGATTGGTCTCAATCGCTGCGTGGACTTTGCCCAGGTGGGCTTAAGTTCGGCACAAATTGGTCACGCCATCAGTTTGCACCAGCTTGCTCCGGTGATTCCAACTGAATGGGAATTGCTGGCGCAATTGCGCGATTCGCTATTGCAAATGACCGACGTGTTGCGGACAATTGATCCCGCTGAAGCTGGATTAACTCCTTTTCTGTCGGAGTTGCACGATCGCGATTTTTTGCGAAACCGTCCCTTGACAGTCTCACTGGCAGAAGAATCATTGATGGGACAGGGGGCTGGGATCGATGGCATGGGGCGGTTGTTAGTGGAATTACCGGAAGGAGGGGTAAAGGCGTTTGTGTCGGGACGGGTAGTGGATTGGGGTGATGAGGTAAAGGAGTGAAGGGGGATGGAATGGGAATGAATGGGGAGAGTTTAGATGTGCGATCGCTGTTGCGAGCTTACCGCAATGGGGAAACTACACCGGCGGCGATCGTGGCTCAGGTGTATGAGCGAATTGAGCGCTATGCGGATCCGGCGATTTGGATTTATTTGGCTCCGTTAGCGGAGACGTTGGCACGGGCAAAGGCTTTGCAGGAGCAAGAGCCGGCAGGGTTGCCACTTTATGGTATTCCGTTTGCGGTGAAGGATAATATCGACTGGGCGGGGGTGCCCACCACAGCTGCCTGTCCTGAATTTGCCTATGTGCCAGCCCGATCGGCAACAGTGGTAGAAAAGCTCTGTGCCGCAGGGGCAATTCCCATCGGCAAAACCAATCTGGATCAGTTTGCCACAGGACTGGTGGGCACGCGATCGCCCTATGGCGTCTGTCGTAATCCCTTTGATCCCACCTACATTCCCGGTGGATCGAGTGCCGGATCGGGGGCAGCGGTTGCCGCCGGATTAGTCAGCTTTGCCCTAGGCACCGATACGGCGGGGTCGGGTCGGGTTCCCGCCGCCTTCACAAATATTGTCGGGTTGAAGCCGACCAAAGGCTACCTCAGCACTCAGGGGGTGGTACCTGCGGTGCGGAGCCTCGATTGCGTCTCGATTTTTGCTCTCACCTGCGCCGATGCCGCAAGAGTTTTGCACGTGGCAGGCGGGTTTGATCCTGAAGATCCATTCTCGCGAATCCTGTCCTCGGTGCCAGTTCCAGAGATACAGTCTTTGCGAATTGGCGTGCCCGATCGAGCCGATCTCGACTTCTTTGGCAATGTGGATGCCGAGAAAAACTATCAGGCAGCATTGGCGCAATGGGTAGCAATGGGAGGGGAGATCATTGAGATCGACTTCAAACCCTTTGCCCAAACAGCGCGCATGTTGTACGAGGGGTCATGGGTGGCAGAACGCACAGCTGCAGTGGGACAGTTTTTGGAGCAGGATCACCCCAGTATCGATCCGGTGGTACAACAAATTATTCTGGGGGGCAACCAAATGGATGCCATTACCGTGTTTCAAGATTTCTATCGGCTGATGGCGTTAAAACGTCAGGCAGAGCAGCAATGGGCTGAGATCGATATCCTGGCTTTGCCGACCACAGGCACCATTTACACGCTGGCTGAAGTGCAAGCCGAACCCTTTGTTCTCAATCGCAATCTGGGACTATACACCAACTTTGTTAACCTGCTGGATTTAAGCGCGATCGCCGTTCCTAGTGGCTTTCAAACCAACGGCTTACCCACCGGCATCACCTTCATGGCACCGGCGTGGCAAGATGCGTTCCTGTGTCAACTGGGAGGGCTTTTTCATGCCAAGTTAGGAGGCACTGTAGGGGCGACGGGCATTCCTCTGGCAGCGATCGAGGCAACCAATCCTTGAGGCAGCTTGTAAGAATAAATTTCTCAACTAGGTGCTCTAAGTAGCTTGAACAAGGGGCTTAAGCCCCTTGCCTGCCCAAGTTATTTCTACAGGACTCCTAACACTAAGAACAGCTAAACTCTGCATCGCAAGTCGCTATACTAAAACCACCCTTCGCTAGCAAAATTGGTCATGGTCACGCTTGAGCTTCAACAACCTAAAGGACTCAGCCAAACACTAAAGCCTTTCGGCAATGGGTGAAAGGCTTGACTCAAAAGGCTTAACTAAATCCATTTTTTCCTATCCATCAACGTCTTAAATTGCAATGACCGCTTCTGAATCCCGGATCAAAATCGCAGTGGTGGGTGCCCACCTGACCGGACAACCCCTCAACTACCAACTGACTGAAGAACAGGGCACATGGGTGCGATCGTGCCGAACCCAACCCATTTATAAACTCTATGCTTTGCAGGGAGGCAGCATTCCCAAACCTGGGCTGATTCGTCAGGCAGACAGGCAGGGTGCCGCGATCGAAGTGGAAGTGTGGGAATTACCCCCCGCAGGGTTTGGGCGCTTTGTCGCCAACATTCCCTCGCCTTTGGGCATTGGCACGCTGGTGTTAGAGGATGGCGAAGAAGTCAAAGGATTCTTGTGTGAACCGTTTGCGATCGTGGATGCCCCCGACATCTCCCACCTGGGTGGTTGGCGGGCTTACCTGGCCGAAGGCAAGAAGTGAGAGGTGGGGAGTAAAGCGCAAACCTGACCCAAAACTTAAAGAGCAGGGAATCAGGAGTCGGGAGTCAAAATCTAAAACCCAAAACCCAAAATCACAAAATCGCAAATCGCAAATCGCAAATCCAAAATCCATGGATTCTCCCATCTGGCGACCCTTTACCCAAATGAAAACCACCCCAGCACCGCTGCCCGTCAAGCGGGCGCAGGGCGTTTGGTTGGAACTGGAAGATGGACGACAAATTTTGGATGGCATTTCCAGTTGGTGGGTGACAATTCACGGGCACAGCCATCCGGCACTGGCTGCAGCCCTCTATCAACAGGCGCAGACCCTGGAACACGTCATTTTTGCCGGATTTACCCATGATCCGGCAGAAACCTTGGCGGGCAAATTGCTGAATCATTTACCTTCGCCCTTATCGCGCGTATTCTTTTCAGATAATGGATCAACATCGGTGGAAGTGGCGCTGAAGATGGCGTTTCAATACTGGCGCAATCAGGGTGAACATCAACGCACCACCTTCCTTACCTTTGAAGGGGGATATCATGGCGATACGATCGGGGCAATGTCGATTGGGGCTGGATCAAGCTGGTGGCAGCCATTTTACCCACTGATGTTTGAGACCGAATTGGTGCCGTTTCCAGCCACTTTTGATGATGATCTAAATGTAGAGACGAAAGAAGCGCAGGCATTGGAGAAGATCGCTCATTTACTGAAAACCCAGAGCGATCGCATCATTGGCATTTTCATCGAACCGCTGGTGCAGGGGGCTGGGGGAATGCGGATGTGTCGCCCTCAGTTTTTGCAACAACTCCAAACCCTGGCGCGTCAGTTCAACGTGCTGTTGATCTACGACGAAGTCATGACCGGATTTGGGCGAACGGGCGAACTATTCGCCTGCTTGAAATCGGCAACCCAGCCCGATTTGATTTGTCTCTCCAAAGGCTTGTCGGGTGGTTGTTTGCCCCTAGCAGTCACCGTTGCCACCGAAGCGATTTACCAAGCTTTTTATAGCGATGATCTTGCCCATACCTTCTATCACGGACATTCTTACACGGGCAATCCTCTGGCTTGCGCCACAGGCGTGGTTTCTTTAGAACTGCTGGAACAAAATCCCGAAGCCTATCGCCAACTGGAAACCTGGCATCGACAATTCCTTGATCGTTGGTTGCGTGACCATCCCCGCTTAGAGCACTTTCGCATCTGCGGCACGATCGCTGCCATGGAGATCAAAACTGACGAAGCTAGCGGTTATTTTAATGCGATCGCCCCCGTCCTGAAAGCGCAGTTTTTGGCAGCAGGATTTTTGTTGCGCCCATTGGGTAACACCCTCTACATCATGCCGCCTTACTGCATCACCTCGACTGAACTGGAGTCGGTGTATCAAGTCATTCACCGGATTCTCGATCGCTAAAGCTTGAATGATTAAATTGAGAATGTGACACTTTCTCATTCCCCCATCTCCGCGTCTCCCCATCCCTCTATGGCACGTACAGGTTACACCCTCCCCGTTTTCGCCGTTGCCGCCGCCAAAGCTGCCCTATTGCACCTGCAAAGCCCCTCCCCTGAATCGATCGAAACCGTGACCCTTGATCTGATGCCGGGCGACGCCACCATTCCGATTCAACAGGTGGCGAGACTCCAGACGGAGAGCGCTTTAGCAATGACGCTCAGCGATCCAGGCGACAATTTGGACTTGACCCGCGATACACCGATTTGGGCATGGGTGCAATTACAAGACCGACGATCGTACCCCCTGATTCTAGAAGCTGGAGAAGGCATTGGTAAAACCGCAGCAGGCGAACTAGCCATTTACCGCTATGCCCGTCAATTGTTTGAAACCAATCTGCTGCCCCTGATTCCCCCCGATCTCACCGTCACCGTGACGATCGTCCTGCCAGAAGGACGCCAATTAGCACAACGCACGTCTAACGCCGCTTTTGGCGTTTTAGAAGGATTGTCGCTGCTCGGCACCAGTGGCATTTCGCAACCTCTCTCCACCGAAGCCCATCTAGACGATCTGCGCCAAATTCTTCACACTAAAGTTCAAACCCAGCCCGATTTGGTCTTTTGTATTGGTAGTCACGGTATGCAAGTTGCCCAACGGATGGGGATTACAGAAGCGCGAATTGTCCAAACCGGCAATTGGATTGGGGCACTGTTGCTGGAAGCGGGAGTGCAAGGTGCCCGATCGGTACTGTTATTGGGCTATCAAGGCAAGTTGATTAAACTAGCAGGAGGAATTTTCAACACATCAAGTCACTTAGCCGATGCCAAGTTAGAAATTATCAGCGCTGCCGTAGTCAGAAACGGGGGCAATCTCCAAACAGTAGAAGCCGTCCTCAATGCAAAGACCGCAGACGCTGCCTACAAAATTTTAGTGGAATTGAAACTCGCAGAGAGTGTCTTCTCGTCATTGGCAACGCAGATTTCTCAAAGAGCCAGGGCGTATGTGCAGAAGTACGGCAATGAGGCGCTCAAAATCGGCACTGTTCTGTTCGATCGTCAGGGACAAATCATCGGACAAGACGAGATCTCGACCAAACTGAGACCAAACTGAATCTGCCCCTTATTATTCCCACACATCCAATCTAAAAGCAGCAGCGTATCTCTCCATAGATACCACTATTGATACTAGGAGATATACTCAATGTCTGAACGATTGATCTTACCAGCGCGTCGAGCCAAGTCTTTTAGCCGCCGGGGCATGTTAGTCGGTAGTGCGATCGCAGGGGTTTCCTCCGCCCTGGGTTTGTCTGCGCTCACCGCCCGCCCCAGTTACGCTGCCAAAGGGAACGGCGATGCTACAATTTTGAACAATGCCCTTTACTACGAGCATCAAGCGATTTGGGCATATAGTTTTGCTGCAGGGAAACTAAGCGATACAGACGTAGGGCGAGCAGTTAAAGCGTTAGCACTTCGCAATCAAGCAGACCACAAAGCGCATCGAGATGCCCTTACCAAAGCAGTTCAGAGCTTGGGGGGAAAACCGGTCGCCGCAGAAGCCAGCTATGATGTTTCATCCTATATTCAACGGGGAGAAGGGAACGTCGATTCCGATGTCAATATTGCAAAACTTGCCCTTGCTTTGGAAATCGATGCTGCGATCGCCTATACCACCGAAGTTGCCAAGCTCAAGACGCCAGCACTCATCACCGCAGGTGCCAGCATTGGCTCAACCGAATCTGCTCATGCAACGGCAATTCGAGCCGCTTTCGTCTCTTTAGGCGTTAATATTCCCTATGTTCCTTCCTCCTTTATCAGTGCCGAAAACCGTTCAGCCTGGATCTTGAAGGTGTGAGTCGCAATCCTCTTTCCACTACGGGGCAAGCGGATAAAGTATTTGGCTTCAACTCTAAAGTAAGTCAGGTCTTCTCCAACTTGCCAAATGCGGAGACAACTGCAGGAGGGAGGGAGGCACTGCGATTGGGCAATGCTGCCTGATATTCTGTCCAATCTCATTACCTCAACGAGTCCCGTCGGCAAAGGCTGTTCCTCTTGCAGACGGGACTCATTTCTTCATCAACGCTTGCTCAACGCACTACTGGATGGATTTGCCCCCGCATATCGCCGAAATAGGTCTGACCCTTGGTATGCAAATTGAAGTAAAGCTGTCCTTGCTGTGCAATATACTCCATACCCGCAATGGTTTTGACCTTATCGGGTAATCCTGGCGCAATTGGGCATCCCACCGTGTAGGCACCCACAAGACCATGTGCAGATTTACTCGTGTTTTCGATATTGGTATTTGTGAGTTCCACTGAATAAACGCCATCAGCCAGGTTTTCTTGAATATTCCCGGAAAAAGCGAAATCCACCAGAATGGGACCTAACGTGTCAGGTCTGCCGCAATGGATATGGAACATTACCACTTCCTTAGGATCAACATTCTCGACCTTGACATCCACGTAGGCTTTACTCAGGTCTTTTGTAAAGCGCAGTGTCCCATGCCCCCGCGACTTGCGCTCACTTCTGAGCAACGAGGGTGCTGTAGAACGAAATTCTTTAGGGGTTAAAGCAGGGGTATCTTTTTCTTCGCCAGGCTCTTGATGCGGACTTAAAAAAGCTTCGTAAACATAACCGATGTCTTGCCCTTTGTGCGGATTCAGATCCACTCGACTTGCCTGCTTTGCAGCCCCTTCTTTCTCTCCATTTTGGGCAAAAGTATTTCTTTCCTGTTGAGCAAATACAGTAACCCAGGCGAAAATCAGCAGACAACCTAGGGGTATAAATATATATTTGATGCGCATAATTTTCTCCTTGTGTGACATTTTCCTAATAACAGATAGTCACCGCATCTGGTCTCTACTTAATATAAATTTGGGACGATCGCTCCAAATTGCCCAGATAAACTCCTTACAACCCCATGAATGAAAAGATCATTATTTTTGACACGACTCTTCGAGATGGCGAACTGACCCCGGGTGTCGCGTTTACCCTCGAGCAAAAAATACAACTGGCTGAATTGCTTGACGACATGGGGGTTGACATTATTGAGGTGGGATACCCCGGTGCCTTTCGCAAAGATTTTGATGCTTTGTTAGCAGTGTCCAAACAGGTAAAACAGGCAACCATCTGTGGGTTGGCTGGCTCGAAACCCGATGAAGTTATGGATGTCGCCCTGGCAATTAAACCTGCAATCCACGGCAGAATTCATGTGTATACGCCAGTGGATGTACCCCGCCAAGCCCGATCAACCCTGGATGAAACATTAGATTTAATTCGCAGCACTATACAACTGGCTCGCAATTATCGGGATGATGTGGAGTGGAGTGCGTTTAATGCCCTGAAGAGTGACCCAGATTTTTTATGTCGATCGTTCGAAACCGCCATCCAATCGGGCGCAACAACCATCAACCTTCCCGACACATTGGGCAATTCCGCTCCAGAAGACTTTGCCGCATTGGTTCAGTCTGTGATTCAGCGAGTTGCCAACATTGACCAAGCTACGATCGCGGTTCACTGTCATGACGATCGAGGACTTGCGGTTGCCAATTCGATCTCTGCTCTTAATGCAGGTGCCCGTCAAATTGAATGCGCGATCAACGGGCTAGGAGCAAGAAAGGGCAATGCTAATCTGGCAACTGTGGTAACCGCGATCGCCCAACACCCAAACTATTGCACCCACGTAAATTTGGCTTTCCTTGATCAAGCATCAAAACTGGTGAGCCAATTTCAGGGGTGACCTTTAGAAATCTTGAAGCAATTCAGCTACCTTAGACTATGAAATGTTGTGTAGTGTAATCGAGTCATGGCTCTCCAAGTTTACGGAATTCCTAATTGTGGCACCTGCAAAAAAGCATTCACCTGGCTCGAAAATAACGGAGTTGCCTACGAATTTATCAATACCAAAGAGCAACCCCCCGATCGTGAAATGATTCAAAACTGGATGAAGGCACTGGGATCGAAGCCCATGCGGAATACATCTGGTCAATCATATCGGGCTTTAGGCACTGAAAAAGATGCTTGGGAAGATGAACAATGGGTCGAAGCATTTGCCAAAGATGCCATGTTACTGAAGCGTCCTTTGTTTGTCAAAGACGGCACAGCGGTGCTGGTCGGATTTCGCGACAAAGATGAAGTCATTCGGCAAAAATTGGGCGTGTAGACCCTCACAAAAAAGGGTGCCCGTTCAAGGCACCCTTAAAAATGAGCGTAGGTAGGATTGAAGACAAAGATTTACATATCAGGTGGCAAAATCACTTTGTTAATCGCGTGAATCACTCCATTACTGGCATTCACATCTGGCTGGATCACTCTGGCATCGTTGACCTGAACGCCACCATCGCTGACCTGAATTTCGACAGACTTACCTTCAACTGTATTCACTGCACCAGACGTTAGCTGATTTGAGGAAACTCTACCAGACACCACATGATAAGTCAGGACTTTGATCAACATTGCCTTATTCTCTGGCTTGAGCAGCTTTGCCAGAGTGCCTGGGGGTAATGCTGCAAATGCCGCATCCGTCGGGGCAAAAATCGTGAAAGGGCCTTCTTGCGATAAGACGTCTGTCAGATCTGCGGCTTTGAGCGCTGCCGTTAGAGTTCTAAATGAGCCATTCGCAGCAACTGCTTGAACCACCGTATTGGTGCTGGAATCGCTAGAGGTCGCAGACAGAGAACTCCCAGACCTCTGACTGGGCATCATTTGACTATCATTCCGGGAACCAGGAGTAGAGGGTGTAGGTGTCCCCATTGACAGACCCGTCATATCACTTTGGGAACTCGAAGTGGAGGGAGTGGTGGTTTCCATCGAAGTGCCCGTTACATCATTCCGGGAACCAGGAGTAGAGGGTGTAGGTGTCCCCATTGACAAACCCGTCATATCACTTTGGGAACTCGAAGTGGAGGGAGTGGTGGTCTCCATGGAAGTACCCGGAACTTGCTGCGCCGATGGGCTGGCGTTTGGAGGAACCGTACCAGGAGTCACCTGGCTACCTCCAGGTAGAGGCGTCGAAGCTGTCGGTTCCATCGAAGCAGGGGCTGTCGAAGTGGAGGGTGTCATGGTAGAAGAAGCTGAGGGTCCCATGCTATCTGAAGCAGGCTTTTCAGCAGCTAACCGCATCTGTTCGTCTGGGGAAATCATCACTCGTCCCCGATAGAAAGTCGTCTGTGCCAATCCAGGTAGACTGAACAGCACGCCAGCACTAACGACGCTGGCTAAAATCGCCAAGCGAGTGAACCGATTATTCTGTGTCTCTAGAGTCATGGAACTCTCCTTTTGTGAAGCAAGATGTGAAGTTCTGCAAATTTAAGGTTACGTTGCCCGTCTTAGGCTTTTCTCTACCCCTGGTTGGATCTTAAAAAGAGAAGAACCAGGACATAAAATCCTTCTTCCAACTGACACCGACAAGATTTTTCTGGCTGTATGATTGACCTTATGGTTATTTGAGTAGTGCTGAAACTCAGACATATGCAGGAGATGAACTAATGCTGGAGCTTTATCAATTTGAGCTATCGCACTACGTTGAGAAGGTTCGCTTGATTCTGGATTACAAGGGTCTGGCTTATCGCAAGATTCAGGTCACGCCAGGAATTGGGCAAATTGATCTCTATCGTTTGTCGGGTCAGCGCCAGGTGCCTGTCCTCAAAGATGGCAATGAGGTGATTGCGGATTCTACTGCGATCGCCGAATATCTCGACAAGACTTATCCCGATCGCCCCATTATTCCTAGCGATCCTAAACTTAAAGGGCTTTGCTATCTGATTGAACAATGGGCGGATGAACTGATCGGCTTAAATGCTCGTAAAGCACTACTGGCAGCTCTGGGCAGTCAGGGCTTCCGTACCGCTCTATTACCCAGTACCACCCCAGACCCACTCAGAACACTGGTTAGCTCAATTCCTACTGAGTTCTTCAGCTTTCTCAGTCTCGGTATTGGCATGGGCACCGATGTTGCCAAAACAGCTCAAGAAGCCCTGAAGCATGATCTAGCATCTCTTTGCTTCATTTTGATGCAACAGCCTTACCTGGTTACCGACCAACCAACCCTGGCAGATTTTGCCGTTGCTGGGTTGTCGATGTATATCAAATTCCCAGAGGGACCCTATCTGAATATTCCGGAACAACTAAAGGGCAAAGGTGTCCCTGGCATAGCTGATGTTGCTACATTTGAACCTTTCTTCACCTGGCGCGATAAACTCTATGCTGATTTCCGCAAACCTCTAGCAGCAACGAGCACCAGTGCTTCTTCACCGACTTCTATCAACATCGATTAGGCAAGCAGAGCCGCCCAGGGGTATTTCCCAGCAGAGCCAGGGAAAGTGTGTTTTACCAACTTAGCTTGAGTGGCGTTGCTGAAAAGCAGGATGATTTGGAACGAAGTTGCAAATCATTCAGCACCATCTTCATACCGTTGTTGGGCAACGCCGCTTGAATAGCCTGGTGGGGACAGGCATTTGCCTGTCCCTGCTTCAGAAAATCTGAAGATTAAAACCCTAAAAATCCAAATTGACGCGGGTAGCCGAACCATTTACTAACCCTGTTGGGTAGAGTCTGTCAGGATCAAACGCTATGGACTTTTATTCATATCCGTCAGGCAACCGGATGAAAATCTTCAACGGGTTTGCTGGGCAATGTCTAGGAAGTAAAGAATTTGGGTATATTCAAATTCTTCGGCGAGATTTTTAAAGACCGTTGACAAGTTGGGGTTTTGGGTCTCGATTTGGTGAATGATGTCTTGAATTTGGTGGGTATAGCCGAGAATAACAGATTGCTTGAGTGCAGTCTGGAGGTCTTCGGGTAAAGCATTGATCCATACAGCTACCCGAGTTTCATCGATCGCTTGGTTGGCAAAGCATGACACTCCAGCATAGCGATATTGCAAATCGAGATGGCGCTTGAGGGTCGCAAAAATTTCGGATTCAGCGAAGGGTTTGCTGATGAAATCGTTGCAACCAGACGCGATCGCGATTTCGTGATGGTTGGTCAAACCCGTTGCCGAAATGCCAATCACAATCACGGGAGATTGAACTGCTTGGGCGGTTTCAAGTTGACGAATCTGACGGGTCACTTCGTAGCCATCAAGCTCAGGCATTCGCAAGTCCATCCAGATTAAATCGGGGTGCCAGTCCTTCCACAGGGCGATCGCGTCCATGCCATTCGCAGCTTCTTGTAAATCCACTTCTAAAACACTGAGCAATTGCACTAATAACCGACGATTGACTGGATTGTCATCCACAATGAGAAAGCGATAGCGAGGCTGTCCGGGGGCAAGTCCGATGATGGGGCAATCGTCGGGCTGCGGGTCATGCGAGAGATGCTTGGTCAGCAGCAGAATATCAAATCGGAAATAACTGCCCTGACCCAGATGGCTTTCTACTGAGATGTCTCCCCCCATAATGCGGACAAATTCACGGCTAATGGTGAGTCCTAATCCGGTTCCAGATTTTTGTTGTCCACTTTGGGTTTGGCTAAAAGCTTCAAATAGTTTTTGCTGATCAACGATAGAAATCCCGCTACCGCTATCTTCGACTTCAAATTGAATCCGGGTGGGCGTATCGTTCTGGTGATGCTGAGTGGAGTGGTTCAATGGATGGAATGGCTCCAACTTCGATTGCTCAGATATGCTAACTCGCAGAGTCACATGACCACGATCGGTAAACTTGAGGGCGTTGTCAAGTAAGTTGATCAGCACTTGTCGCAGTTTCACTTCATCGGTGTATACCAGCCTGGGTATATCGGGCGATTGTTCCAGGCAAAAAGCAACATTTTTGTCGAGGGCTTTGAGTTTGAACAGGTCATGAACGTCATGCAGGAGTGCCCAGAGGTCAAAGTCAGTTGCATTGAGAGTGGCACGTTTGGCTTCGATTTTGGCAAGATCGAGTACTTGATTGATGATGTTGAGTAAATGGGCACCACTGCGTTCAATAATCGCAGCATTTTCTTGCTGGGCTGGTGGAATCAGCGGGTCTCGTTTGAGTAGATGGGCAAAGCCCAAAATGGCATTCAGGGGCGATCGCAACTCATGACTCATGTTGGCAATGAAGTTTCCCTTTGCCTGGTTTGCGGCTTCAGCCAATTCTTTGTTTTTTTGAAGCTCCAGTTCTACCTGTTTGCGTTCGGTGATATCGGTATTGACGACAGTGACGTTCCAGGCGTGAGCAGCTTCATCCCAACGGGCAGAAATCCGAGATCCAATCCAACGCAAAGAATTATCGCGGTGACGATAGCGAAATTCTTCTCTAGGCGGCTGTTTTTGTCCATTCAGAATGCTGTGATAGGTTGGCACCAAAATCGATTGCCAGTCATCTGGATGCACTCGTGAGCGCCACAATTCTGGGTCGGCGATAATTTCTTTCGGGGTATAACCACAGAGATCAATGCACCCATTGGAAACGTATTGGTAGGCAATGGAACCATCATCAAATAGATGAAAGTTAAAGATAGTAGCAATCGTATTGTCCAGAATGTCACTCAGCTTAGTTTGAGAGACTTGTAAAGCCGATGTTTTTTCGGAGATTTGTCGTTCTAATTCACGCGCATAGTTGAGGCGAAATTGTTCAGCTTGCTGTCGATCGGTAATATCTTGAAAAGCATTGATGACATAGATCACTTTGCCAGTTTCATCAATGACTGGCATTGTTTTTACTTCAAGGGGAATCCGACGACCATTCACCTCAATTTCAATGTCATTGTTATCGCTCATCTCACCCCGTAGTACCCGCATTGCGGGGAGTTGATCAGTAGGGTATGGACGATCGGTCCCTGCGACATAGACTCGATAAACTTCTGAGATTTGCTTAGCGGGCACCGGCGCAGTTTCCTGTCCAGTAATTGCCGCTCCTTGCCGATTGACCAAGAGCAAATTACCCTCAGCATCAAACACACTGACACCCACAGGCACACTATCCAGTAGCGTCGAAAACTTTTGTTCACTTTCGCGCAGCGATCGGAAAGAACGACTCAACTGATTTGCCATTTGGCAAAACGATTTGGATAGAGCCGCAACTTCGAGGATCTGGGTAGCAGAGACTGGGCGATCTAAATGCCCCGAAGCAAACGCCTCAGTTGCCCGAGTCAACTGCACTAGGGGATGCGTAATCCGGCGAGCTGTCCAAATTCCAAATCCGAGTGAAGTGCTCAGGGCAACCCCACAAAGCAGTAAGGTTTGGCGCCAGTTGCGATAGATTTCGCCCATGAAGTCAAACTCTGGCACCACAGTGACAATCAGCCAGTCCAGCCCATATTTGTCTTGATAAGAGGTGACGTTAGCAAAATACCGTTGACGCGCCTGCTTTCCCTGCTTCAACGACACCGTATCCACAAAGTCAAACTTAGATGGCCGAATTTTTTTGAACGAACCAAAATGAGTCAGGAGTGCCTTTGCCGTCGCCTGGGTTAAACCGTCTTGGCTCTTCACTGCATTCAGCCGAATCAGCTTTCGCTGGTTGGCTGCTAGATGAATAGCATAGGTTTTCTCCAGGGTGGAGGTGGCAATTAAATCCCCCGATCGCTCAATGACGAATATTTGACCATTCGGAGAAAAATCTAAATGATTCAGAAATTCACTGATATCGTTCAGTGAAACGGTGACCGATAAAACCCCTCGTAATTGTTGATTTTTGTAGACAGGGGCCACCGCCGCCGAACTTGCAAGGGGGGCAAGCAGAAGTGGATAAATCGGAGTCCAGGATGGCTTGCCGTTTTTTGCGGCAATTTTGTACCACGTTATCTGGCGGGGGTCATAATTGTGAACCGTTTGAACCAGTTCAATTCGCTTCCCCTGGGCATCCAGACGATAGAGCCGATTCTCTTTGGGGTAACGGTTGGTCGTTTCGCCAGAGATCCAAGAACCTGGCACAGTGAGAATTCCTCGCCTATCATGGCCGATGAAAAGCGCTTCGCCTTGGGTATTACCAAGCCCGATCGCCGTAAAATCGTCATATAAGGGTAAGGTTTGAAAGAAGTAATTTTCTAATTGCTTAAAATTGGTATCGTCAAGTTGTTGGCTTTCTAGTGCTTGCTTGCTGATAGCTAAAACTTTTTGGGCATTGCCTAAAAAACTATCGAGGCGATCCTTGACTCGATCGCTGGTTGATTCGATTAATTGATCGGCAAGGTCGGTGACTGCTTTTTGCCCACTGCAATAGGAAAGATAGCCAACCAAACCTGTAATTCCGACCACTTGCAGAACAAACGGCACAATCAACAACATTCGAAGCGAAATTCGCATTTCTGAATGCCCTATGGCTCCAACGAATAACAAGCGGATTAAGAGGGGGTACTGAATAGCCGTATGAATTGGAACGAAGTTTCAATTCATACAACTCCCAATTTATACCCAGAATCAGCAACGCCAATTTAGAGGAGTGGCAATCGACATCTATGAACGGTTTTGTTAAGTGATCATGCTAGTTTTACAAAATCATTCACAGCCTATTCAAAATCACCCGGTTTGCCAGTCAACCGAATAACTACTGAATTATATGCAAGAGTGCCCAAATCGAGCGGGATTGTATCAGGTTATATCAAAATTCATCAGCCATAAGATTAGCTTCGACGAAGTTTGATCGGCATCATCCGAGTTCGGAACTGCATCGATGATATTTGGAGCCAAAGATACTGCTTCCTGGAAACATGCGTTTGCTGCCGATCAAGATTGCCGATCGCGGGTCACAAACGGGAGATCCACCAATTCCGCTTCCCAATTCCCCACCTGTACCTTCAGACCGGCGGCTGCCTCAACTTTAGTGCGGATATAAGCTAAGCCCAGATAACCCTGTTCAGTCTGGGTGAGGCTGGTCAAGGTGCCCACTTTGTCTGTACCCAGAGTGATTGGGCTACCCAGTTCAGTGGAGTGATGGAAGCGAATTCCCCAAAGCTGCTGCTTTACGCCTTTATAAGTATCCAGACGGGCGATCGTTTCTTGCCCGATATAGCACCCTTTGTTAAAAGAAATGGTTTGCCATAGCCCTGCTTCCAACGGATTGTAGTCTTCGGTCAACTCGTGACCGGGCATAGGACGCCCCTGCTGAATGCGAAGTTGCTGCCAAGCACGATTACCCAGTGGCACCGCATCTGCTGCCACCAGGCTTTGCCAAAGGCTTGCTGCCTGCTCAATTGGAGCAATTACTGTATAGCCTGCGATCGCCAACTCATTGCCCACCGCGACCAATACTTCCTGCCCTGCAAGCCAAAGGGTTTGGTGGCTGGCATAAGGTTGACCTACCAGCGCTCCTGCCCCCAATTTATCTAGTAAGGCATGGCTGGCGGGACCAATCAGACTGAAGGCAGCAGTTTCGGCAGAAACATCGGTTAGTTTTACCTTGTCGGCAAAGAAAATGTAGCGATCGAGAACTGTCATCACTTTCTGGCTTTGTTCTGGCGAGGTCACCAACCATACCGCATCTGCCAGCACATAAGCCGTGATGAGATCAATTGTCCGAGCTGTAGAGGTCAGAAAAACCGTATCGCACCCCTGCCCTGGTTTCAGAATCTTGAAGTCGTTGCTGCTCTGGTTGTGCAAAAAACTGAGACGATCGGCATCGGTGACCCGAATTCGACCCCAGTGCGTGCGATCGTACAATGCCACCCCCGAGATCGCCGCCTGCAACGCCATCACATCATTGCCAAAACTGACAGGGACATCTGCTTCTACTACTGCCCCAAACGCGCCCTGAATATCCCGTAAAGCTTGACTCATAAGTTCGATCAATTTTTTCGATCAATTTTAAAGATCTGGTCTGGGTGCAGACCTCCGAAGTTTTAACAACCTCGGAGGTCTTGGATGCCAGCGTAGCGCATCATCAATCAAGCTTTGGGGTTTCGCGATCGCGAAAACCTCGCGTTTGGCTTGACAGCACGCTACCAGCTTAGATTATTCATAAATCCAGGGTGTAATCGTGGGTTGCCAATTCGCCAGTTCCTCATCTTTAAACCACAGGCTAATCTCGCTTTGAGCCGTTTCAGGCGCATCGGAACCATGGATCAAATTGCGTCCTACACTGACCCCAAAATCACCCCGAATCGTTCCCGGTTCAGCATTCAACGGGTTGGTAGCGCCAATCATCTTTCTGGCAGAGGCAATTACCCCTTCCCCTTCCCAAACCATTGCCACTACGGGACCAGACGTGATGAACTCAACCAACCCCTGAAAGAAAGGTCTTTCCCGATGAACGCCGTAATGGGTTTCCGCCAGTTCACGGCTCACGTTGACCAACTTCAGACCCACCAGCGTAAAGCCTTTTGCTTCAAATCGGCTAATAATCTCACCGATCAGCTTACGCTGCACACCATCCGGTTTAATTGCCAAAAATGTCCGTTCCAAAGCGCTTCCCTCATCTTGAACTAACTGAATACAGCATCCAGATTAACTCAGAACGGCTCCGATGCCATTTGCGACTCAGGCATGGGGAAATGAAACCAGCTGGGTTAGGCAAAGCTTCAATACATCCTGCGATGCCGAAACATCCAAAATTTCGTTCAGCCCGATCGTCAGCCATCTTACCTACAACTCCTGAGTGAGTGCGATAGACTGGCTATCTAAAAGGTTGTGAGGACAGGTACAAGGATGGGTGGCGAATCGACTCAAGCTCAAGCGGCAAGTGAGAAACTAGTCAACAATGGCACTAAGTTGAAGCCAAATCGGGCTGAGGTGATGGATAGCTCGAACGGTGTCAAACTAACGATCGGTGAAACTGCAACAACCTGGACGATCGAGAAAAGCGAAGAACTCTATCGCATCCAGGGTTGGGGTGAGCCTTATTTTTCGATTAATGCAGCAGGACATGTAACGGTGTCGCCACAGGGCGATCGCGGTGGCTCGCTCGATCTGTTTGAGTTGGTCAATGCTCTGAAAAAGCGCAACCTGGGTCTACCTTTACTGATTCGATTTTCAGACATTCTCGAAGACCGCATCGAGCGATTGAATGCTGCCTTTTCCCGAGCGATCGCTCGCTACAGCTACGCTGGAACGTACAAAGGCGTGTTTCCGGTAAAGTGCAACCAGCAACGCCACCTGGTGGAAGATTTGGTGCGCTTTGGCAAACCCCACCAGTTTGGGCTGGAAGCAGGCTCCAAGCCTGAGTTGATGATTGCCCTGGCAACCCTCAATACCCCAGGCGCTTTACTGATCTGCAACGGCTACAAAGATCGGGAATACATCGAAACCGCCATTTTGGCGCAACGGTTGGGACAGACCCCCATCATTGTGCTAGAGCAACTGGAAGAGGTGGCATTGGTGATCGAGGCAGGGCGGAAGCTAGGAATTCAGCCGATTCTGGGTGTACGTGCAAAACTCAGTACCAAGGGGATGGGGCGTTGGGGCACCTCAGCCGGCGATCGTGCCAAGTTTGGCTTAACCATTCCCGAAATGATTCAGGCAGTGGAACGGCTCCAAGCTGCCCAAATGCTGAGTTCGCTGCAACTCCTGCACTTCCACATTGGTTCTCAGATTTCGTCGATCGCGGTCGTCAAAGATGCGATTCGGGAAGCCAGCCAGATCTACGTCGAACTAGCACGACTGGGAGCCGATATGAAGTATTTGGATGTAGGGGGAGGGCTAGGGGTAGACTACGACGGCTCCAAAACTAACTTTTATGCCTCCAAAAACTACAACATGCAGAACTATGCCAACGACATCGTGGCAGAAATCAAAGAGGCTTGTACTGAGCGAAGCATCCCGGTTCCTACACTGGTCAGCGAAAGTGGACGAGCGATCGCCTCGCACCAATCGGTTTTGGTGTTCGATGTGCTCAGCACCAGTGATGTCCCTGCCAGCCCCCCCGAACCGTTGAAAGAGCGGGAACACCTGATTATTCGCAACCTTTATGAAACTTGGGAAGCGATCGCTCTTGAGAACTATCAGGAGGCATATCACGACGCAGTTCAGTTCAAAGAAGAGGCAATTAGTCTATTCAATTTTGGCTACTTGAGCTTGACCGAACGCGCCCGAGTGGAACGGCTCTACTGGTCCTGCTGCCATAAGATTCTCGCGATTGCCCGCCAGCAAGAATATGTGCCCGATGATCTGGAAGATCTGGAAAAGATCATGGCATCGATTTACTACGTCAATCTCTCGGTATTTCAGTCGGCACCTGATAGCTGGGCGATCGACCAACTCTTCCCAATCATGCCGATTCACCGATTGGACGAAGAACCCACCCAGCGCGGCACCCTGGCAGACCTCACCTGTGATAGCGACGGCAAAATCGACCAATTTATCGATCTGCGCGATGTCAAATCTGTACTGGAACTGCACCCCCTGAAATCGGCAGAGCCTTATTATCTGGGCATGTTCCTCAGCGGTGCCTATCAGGAGATTATGGGCAACCTGCACAACCTATTTGGCGACACCAACGCCATCCATATCCAGCTCACCCCCAAAGGCTACCAGATTGAACATGTCGTCAAAGGCGACACCATGCATGAGGTGCTGGGATATGTGCAATATGATTCCGAAGACCTGATCGAAAGCATTCGTCGCCAGACAGAACAAGCTCTGCTCGATAAACGCATTACCCTCGAAGAGTCGCAACTCCTGTTGCAAAACTATGAACGGTGTCTGAGTAGCTACACCTATTTATCGGCATAGGAGAGAGTGATGGAGTGAGGGAATGATAGAAGTCATTGGAGGCAGCGCCTCGAAAGGAGCATTCCCAAGCAGAACATGAGAACGAAAAATCTTCTGACTCCTAACTCCTAACTCCTAACTCCTAACTCCTAACTATCATCCTTCAACCAGCACCGCTTGCGCTTTGAATTGAAGAAAAGCTTGTATCAATTCAGGGTTATACCATCCCTTCGCAGCATCTTCTAGCATGATGCGAAGGGCATGCTGTGCACTAAACGCAGGCTTATAGCAACGGGGATGAGTGAGTGCGTCGTAAACATCTAGGACTTGCACAATTTGCGCGAGATCAGGAATGTCGTTACCTGCCAAACCGTCGGGGTAACCAGAGCCATCCCATCGCTCGTGGTGATGACGGATAACAGGGAGAATGTGAGATAGGGGTTGCAGGGCAGCACAAATTGATTCGCCAATCAGGGTATGTTGCTTCATCACTTCCCATTCTGCTGCGGTTAGTGTGCCTGGTTTCTGAAGCACCTCAGTGGGAATCGCCATTTTACCGATGTCATGGAGGTATCCCCCCCACATCAAAATATAGATTTCGTCGGTCGGTAAGTTGAGGAACTCGCCAAAAGCCCGACATTCTTCAGCTAGACGTTCGCAATGCTCGCGAGTGTCACGATCGAGGGCACCCACAAGGCGGCCAATGGTCGAAAGAATATTTGCAGTTTCGTCCAGATCTACCGTGGAGAACCGCTGGGATATCACAGTTTGAATCGTCTGGGGGCGAGTGATCATCATCGGACTCATGACTTCCATTGCAAAAAGGGGGCTTACAAAAATCGGTCATGTTGATCTATCGGTTGTGTTCAATTCTTTTATGCAGCCATCAGGTGCGACCATCGCAATTTTTTGGCAATACCCCCCAGATCCTTCTTTTGGCATACCGATTGTGGAGGATGCGTTAGACTCATTCACTTTGAACCTGCTACCCGTGGCAGAGGTGGGGAAGCAGGTAGAAAAGTAATACTGGCTTTAGAGTTCACATCGGGGTGTCTCGGCTTCTACCCAGTTTTCAGTTTGAGGAGTATGAGATGCAAGTATTAGAAAGGCCTGTTTCTGTGGCGATCGACCGTTTAACCGATCGCGTTGTTGAGCCGACCCCCGACCCAGTGCAATTGGTAGAGATTTACCTGGGGTATCAAATTTTTCTAAAGCGACTTTGGGTCTCTGGGGTAGATAAGGGGCTTTGGCTGCACTGGTGCCATCCGCAAGATGTGGGTCGCAAAGCGCATCTCATCTATGGTCATTTTTTGCCTACTAGAGACATGCTGCCGGAAATCCTTGATCGAGTCAAAGAAATGATTGCAGTAACGGTCAAGGTCGAATCAGCTCACCAGCGATCGTCGAAACCAACCAGCCAACCCGGCTTAGCGACTTGGTTAAAAAAGTGGTTCAAGTAGCTGCGACTCAGAGCCGCTGAACTCGTCCAGGCATCAGCTCACCGAAGGCGCTTTCTGCTTGATCCCCTGTAACAGATAAGTCATCATTTCGCCCTTGCCCTTCACCACAATCATCCCCCTCTGCTTGAAATGATAACGGTGTTTAAGTCGCTCATAGGTTGCTTGGGTTACTTGAATACCCCCTGCCATCCCCTGTGACTCCATACGGCTGGCAACATTGACCGTATCGCCCCAGAGATCATAAATAAACTTTTTGGTGCCAATCACCCCAGCCACCACGGGACCTGTGTTGATGCCAATGCGAAGATGGAGAGGAATTTTGAGTTCCTGACGAAACCGAGCGATTTCTCGCTGCATCCCCAATGCCATATGGGCGATCGCCTCAGCGTGATCGGGTCGCGGAGTTGGCAACCCCCCTGCCACCATATAGGCATCTCCGATCGTCTTAATCTTCTCCAGACCATATTGCTCAGTCAGGCGATCGAATGCCGAAAAAATTTGATTTAACAGCTCTACCAATTCCAGCGGCGCAACCTGGGTAGATAGGGGCGTAAAGTTGACAATATCCGCAAACAAAATGGTGGCTTCAGGGAACCCGTCAGCAATGCTGCTCTGTCCTTCTTTGAGGCGATTGGAAATCGCTGCTGGCAAAATATTTAATAAGAGACGCTCAGACTTTTCTTGCTCTTGCAGTAACTGCTCATTTGCCTGTTGCAAGTCTGTGGTGCGTTCATTCACCCGCACTTCCAACTCTTGTGAAACCTGACGGAGTCTACCAATCACCAAGGCAATTCCAGACACCCCAAAGATTGCCAAAATCACCAGCATAACTGAAGTGCCTCTGATCCCCGCCCAGGTCTTTTGCATAAAGCTGTCCAGCGTTGTAGAGATCTCTAAGACTCCTCGCACATCTCCTACTCGCCAATCGGTTTTAGGACTATCAGGGTGGGTGTTATGACAATTCACACAAGATTGCTGCATGATATCTGCCTGAGCAAATCGCAGCGTTAGATGCCCTTGAAAAGACTCAAACCGAGAAAAGTGATGATGAGGATCGGTTTTGAGATAGTTTAAGGCGTCTCGTTCAAAAGTATCCTGAGGTCCACCCTGCGCCTTTCTCCAGGGAAATGGATATTCGCTGTAGAGTCGCACTGACATACCTGGATTTTTTGACTCCAGGCGTTGACCTAAATCCATCAAAAAATTGACTGGCAGTGGAATTTTATCGACTTTGCCATGATAATCGTGGGTAACTTCCACTGGGTGGCTGGCAGGGAGGCGATCGACCACTTCGGCACTGTAGAGCGTTCGGGATTCCTGAATTGCCTGTGCGTAAAGCATCGCATTTTGAAGTGCCTGTTCTTTGACCAAATTGGTTGAAAGATGAGACATATTAAACAGGGCAGCCGCAATGCTGGCACCGAATAAAAGCACCAATAGCAAAATCGTCCGACGATAGAACAGACGTGTCATTGCCTGCTTCAGTGTAGCGATCGTCGCTGGTAACCCATACCGACTGGAATCAAAATCTAATGAGTGCATCAAACCTCTCATCTGCCAATTGAGTTCTCCCTTTCTTTGTCAAACAGGCAAAGTACAACCCTGCCCGGATTATTTTCAACCTGATTTATTTCTCCCCTGTCCCTCGGTAGCAGTTTCTCCCCCAGGTCGGATAAGCTAAATCAATACTTAATCTGGAAGAAAAGCAAGTCATTCTGTCCAAGTTGCTCTCATTAAGGTTTAATTTTTTCATGGAAACATCTTTCATTAAGGAAGTCGCCCTGAATTAATTGTCAAAAGGGGTTTGGGGACGCAGCCCCCAGGCAGGGGGGGTACCCCTCCACCCCAAAATAATTTAGCCCAGCCACTGAGCATCTCATCTGTTGTTCATGAAACCATTCTCTAAACCCAATTTGCAGTCCATCGCAGTCTGCTGCGTAAAGTCTGCTGCATAAAGCTAAGTTATAGATAAAAAAATTAGCCAATCCATTGATGCCATGCTTGTTGCTTTGTTATGTTTCTTGCCCCCGAACAACTACAAGCGCTACGAGACTGTTGTAAAGATGAAGCCGCTTTTGTTCGGCTGCAACAGCTTTTAGCTGAAATATTGCCCCATCCCCCGGCTGAGGCAGCACCTTCGCACCCCAGAGAAGCCTGGTATCAGGCAATCTTGCAAGCCATGCCCGATCGCATGTTTCGGGTAAATCGTTGCGGAGAATATCTGGACTTCAAAGGAATTGATGACGATGCAGCGATCGGAGTGCAAGCAGAGGCGATCGTCGGCAAAACAATTCACTACTTTCTGCCTGCCCCCATTGCTGATGCCTGCCTCAGTCTAATTGACAAGGCGTTAGAGACCCGTACCTTACAAACTTATGAGTATCAACTCGCCTCGCCTTGGGAAGGGCAATATGATACGGCACGCGACTACGAGGCCCGCCTGATCGCCTGCGGCAAAGATGAAGTCCTGATTTTGGTGCGCGACATTACTGCATATAAGCAGTCAGATAGCAAACTGCGACGCAGTGAGAAGCTCTATCGGACACTGGCACACAATTTTCCGAATGGGGCAGTTTTTTTGTTTAATCACGATTTGCGTTATGTTGTTGCCGAAGGCAGCGGATTGGCAATTCTCGGATATTCCAGAGAAGCCTTGGAAGGAAAAACTATTTGGGAAGCCTTGCCCTCAGCAACTTGCGCTCTGATTGAACCTATCTATCGGGCAGCCCTAACAGGAAACGTCACCGTAGAGGAAGTGGCTCACCACGATCGCATCTACTTGTGGCATGTTTTGCCAGTCCGCAATATCCAGGGAGAAATTTTTGCGGGTATGGTGATGACTCAAGACATCACCGAACGCAAACAAGCCGAAGAAGCTCTCCGAGAAAAGGAGGCACGTTATCGATCGCTGTATAACAACACCCCGGTCATGCTGCACTCAATTGACCCGGAAGGACGATTGATCAGCGTGAGTGATTTCTGGCTGCTCAAGTTAGGCTATGCCCGACACGAAGTTATCGGTCGAAAATCGGTGGAATTCATCACTGAAGCCTCTCGTCGCTATGCCGAAGCAGCAATTTTGCCAGACTTTTTTAGAACAGGGGTTTGTCAAGATGTGCCTTATGTGTTTGTGAAAAAGAATGGGGAGACGATCGATGTGTTATTGTCCGCGATCGCAGAAAAAGATGCTAACGGGCAGATCACTCGCTCTCTGGCAGTTTTAACGGATGTCACGCAACGTAAACAAACCGAAGCCGCTTTGCGGGAAAATGAAGAACGATTTCGCAGCCTGGTTGAACAATCCCTGGTAGGAATTTACGTCATTCAGCATGGCAAGTTTAAATACGTCAATCCCAAGTTTGCTGAAATCATTGGTTGCACCCCGGAAGAAGTCTACCCCTTTCCCGTCATCGAGTGGGTAGTGCCAGAAGATCGGGCACAGGTGAAGGAAAACATTCGTAAACGCATGGAGGGTGAAATTGACAGCTTGCACTATGGCTTAAGAGTGCGTCACAAACATGGGGACATCGTTGAGGTCGAAGTTCTGGGTAGCCGAACGGAATTTAATGGGGAACCCGCCTTGATTGGCACTCTGATTGATGTGACTGAACGCAAACAAGCTGAACTCGCGCTCAAAGAATCCGAAGAAAAATTTTCCAAAGCCTTTTCGAGTAGTCCCAGTCCGATTTTGATTATCCGGTTTGCTGACTCCAAAATTATTGATGTCAATGACAGCTTTTTGAAGAGTAGTGGCTACTCTCGAGCGGAGGTCGTCGATCGCAAAATTGATGATTTAGGACTGTTCATCAATCCCATCATTCGGGAACAAATTCGGCAGTTGCTTTGGCAACAGGGATCAGTTCACGATCTAGAGTTCGAATTTCGTAAAAAATCGGGCGAAATTGGCATTGGTTTATTTTCAGCCGAAGTCATTCATTTGGGGCAAGAGCTTTGTACGCTAGCAGTGCCGCGCGACATCACCGAGCTAAAGCGAGCAGAAGCCCAACTACGCGCCGCCGCCGAACGCGAGCGTCTATTAGGGCAGAGTAGCTTGCGTATCCGTCGATCGCTCAACCTGGATCAAATTCTCACCACCACTGTTGCAGAAGTGCGTCAGGTATTGCAAGTCGATCGCGTATTTATCGGACAGATTGACGAAACCGGACAAGGCAGAATCATGGCGGAATCAGTCGAGCCGGGCTGGCAATCGATTCTCGCCTGGATTACAGACGACATCTACTTGTGCGAAGTGCAAATGCTGTTCGATCAGGGGCGGCGGCAAGCGATCGACGATACTGATCAAGCAACACTTTCTCCTGAGCTGGTAGAATATTATGCGATGTGCCAGATTCAAGCCAGTCTGGGAGTGCCAATTATGGTAAACAACAAATTCTTTGGGGCACTCATTGCCAACCACTGCGCGAGTTCTCGTCACTGGCAATCGTTTGAAATCGAGCTTCTGGAACAATTGGCAAACCAGGTGTCGATCGCCGTGCAGCAAGCAGAACTCTACCAACAGGTGCAAACCTTTGCCAGCAGCCAGGAACAAAAAGTCCAGGAACGCACCGCACAGCTTCAGCAAAAAATGCAAGAACTCCAAGAACTCAGTCAAGTGAAAGAGGATTTCTTACATGCCGTTTCCCACGATCTCCGCACTCCCGTGATGGGGTTGGCACTGGTGCTGCAAAATCTACACAAAAAAACCAGCGAGTCAGTCACGATTTCCAAATCAATGCTGGAACGAATGATGCAGAGCATCGATCGCCAATTAATGATGATCAACTCTTTGCTAGAAGCCCATTCTAGTGAGGTGTCTGGTGTGGTATTGAAACACGAACAAGTGCAATTAACCCAGTTGATTAGCACGATCGTGGCTGACCTAGAACCGCTAATGGCACAAAACCAGGCAACCTTCAAGAACTTGTTACCTGCCAATCTGCCTGTTTTGATCGCCGACCCCGCCCAGCTACGCCGCGTCTTCGAGAACCTGATCACCAACGCCCTCAAACACAATCCGCCCGGACTGGTGGTCACCTTACAAGTCAACGTCGAAAAAGATAAGTTGCGCTGTCTGGTGCAAGACAATGGAATTGGCATGAATGCAGCCGAGTGCGAATCGTTGTTCGATCGCTATGCCCGTGGTTCTCGCGCCCGTCGATCGGCAGGTCTCGGCTTAGGCTTATATCTATGCCGGCAAATTATCAACGCCCATAGCGGAGAAATCGGGGTGATTAGCTCACCGCAAGCAGGAGCAACGTTCTGGTTTACTCTACCTTGCGCTGTAGCCGCTGCCGAACGTTAAGAGATCGGCCAAAGGAAACACAATTTACGTTTGGGACGATCGTCCTGATCTCTCAGGCGCAATGCCTTCAACTCAGACATCCCCAGATTCATCGTCTACTCATCTCCATGGGAAGATTCAAAATAAGCTCGCTTCATCAAAACGGTATAAGCCACTGCAATTCCGAGCAGTGTCACAATGACTCCCGTCAAAAATCCACTTAACCAAACCAGCAACATTGTTCAACTCCAGCCGGACAACCAGGTAATAAACACCATTCTGGAGTCTTTTCAAGAATTCCTAGATTGAAAAGTAATAAGGTTTACCGATTCTTAATTCCTTTGCACCTTCCTGACCTCGTTAGTTAGAGAGGATGAGGAATAGATCATGCGCTGAGAATGCCGCTATAGATGGATTTGCACGTTCATTCATCCTTCCAAGGGTGCTGACGAGCGCAATCACGATTCTTTATATCTGCTGCCTCATCTCGCCTGTACCTTACCCTCTTTCATCCCTCCACTCTCCTTTAACCCCTCTCCGTTCTAATCAACCGCTTTACTCAAAGCCCGCCACGAGCAAGCTCCCACAATGCCATCAATTACTAATCCATAGCGCTTTTGGAAAGAACAAACTGCCAGTTCCGTCATTTCGCCAAACTCACCATCGATCTCGCCACAATAATCTTTGGTTACAATCAATGCTCGCTGGAGCAACCGCACTGCGGGTTCGTCACTGCCTCGGCGCAAAACCGGCATATTGACCGGAGATCCGGTATAAAGCGCCTGCCAGGTTGCAGCCCCCACAGCGCCATCTTCTTTTAAGAAAAAGCGGCGCTGAAATTGACGAACCGCTTTCTCTAGCTCTAAATCAAATTGGTCGTTGCAACAAGCAACCGTCACACCCCAATTGTTTAGCAGCTTTCGCAGCTCCAAGACCTGTACCCCTTGCAAACCGACCCGAAGCGTTGGTTTATTGAATTGAGTATACCGAAGGGGGACTGGTATCCCTGGATTCCACATTTCAGAAGGGATAATCATTGAACGGAGCCTCACAGATGTTAAACCTTTGTTTTTAGCTTGTTACGCCTGCCATACTACATTTGTGGTTGCATATGCTACAGTCATGCGCTCTACAGCCAATTGTGCAAATACTTCTTTACCCGTCAATCGCACTTCGATCAGGGTTACCGAATACACATGCTGTTGCTGTATATCTACACGCTACTGCTGCAAAGTGTGAGAGGCTTCACCAGGCAAGGTCAACCGATTGGGTGAGTATGAGGCGATCGCAGCCAGGGGCGAATTGTTTCGGTTGATCGCAAAAGATAGATCTCTGCAATCATGCTCAATCGGTTCTTGACACGTTACTCTAGGAGTTTATCTATCTCAAATTTGGCACTCTAGGAGCCAGCAGTTTTTTGTCTTTTTGAGTTAAAATTACACCCTCATTCCTGGCAGGGCATCATTTAGATGAAAGATTGAACTTTACTTCATAGTTCCGTAGTTAAGTTCTTTGCTTGTGTGGTTATTAGTGCCCCGCTGATGAATGATGCTTTAAACTGATGAGTATTTTTTACAATCAGTTCACCATTAGCTTGGTACGGACGGTTTTATACACGCTGCTCAAATTGTCTCTAAACGACTCTGCCCCCTTGCTATCCCAGGAGCTATCTGCGATGAAAGTCGGTCTGCAAGCTATGCTCAATGATGCCAATGTTGATGTGCGTCAGTCGATTAGTCAGCGTCAACTCTCAATTTCGATTTCTGCGATCGCAGAAGAAATTGGGCGTAGTGTGCCGTTGAATCTTTGCCTGATCTTAGATCACAGCGGTTCCATGGGTGGACGACCGATGGAGACCGTGAAGCAGGCGGCACAAAAGCTGGTCGATCGCTTGTCTCCCGGCGATCGTATCTCCATTGTCGTGTTTGATCATCGTGCCAAAGTGTTGGTACCCAACCAGGTCATTGAAAATCCAGCGGGTATTAAGCTCCAAATTAGCCAGCTGAAAGCATCGGGCGGAACTTCGATCGATGAAGGCTTACGACTTGGTATTGAAGAGTTGTCTCATGGTAAAAAAGAAACCATTTCTCAGGTTTTCTTATTGACCGATGGCGAGAATGAGCATGGGAGTAACGATCGCTGCTTGAAACTGGCAAAATTGGCGACTGATTACAACATGACCATTAATACCTTGGGTTTTGGCGATGCCTGGAACCAGGATGTGCTAGAGCAAATTGCTGATGCAGGTGGAGGTAGCCTCTCATTTATCCAGAAACCCGAACAGGCAGTGGAAGAGTTTGGGCGCTTGTTTACTCGCATTCAATCAGTGGCATTAACCAATGCTTATTTATTACTGTCGTTGCTGCCAGAAGTGCGATTGGCAGAGTTGAAACCCATTGCCCAGGTAGCTCCCGATACGATTGAACTGTCGGTAAGTCAGGAACACGATCGCTACGTCACCCGATTGGGAGATTTGATGGTCAATGATCCCAGAGTTGTACTGGTAAATCTATATCTTAGTCAGTTGGCAGAAGGTGTGCAGACGATCGCCCAGCTACAGGTACGCTACGATGATCCGGCTCAGGGCAAAGAAGGATTGTTGTCTGAAAAGATTCTCGTTGCTGTTCAAGCAATGAGTTCCTACCAGCCTGCCCCTAGCCTAGAAGTACAGCGATATGTTCTGGCGCTAGCAAAATATCGTCAAACTAAGATTGCTGAGACCAAGCTGCAAATGGGCGATCGCTCCGGAGCTGCCACGATGCTGCAAACCGCTGCTAACACTGCGCTACAAATGGGCGATCAGGGCGCTGCAACTGTTCTGCAAAGTACTGCGACTCGCTTGCAGTCGGGAGAGGAGTTATCGGAAGCCGATCGCAAGAAAACCCGTATCGTTTCCAAAACTGTTTTGCAATAAAGGAAAGTAGCGAGTCTTTGCGGTAGCCTTAAAAAGGCCATTTCAAAACCTGAAAGCCACAGGGGGCTTAAGCCTCTTCCATCGAAATCCGCTCTAGTGGCTGGTCCAGAGCGACTGCAACTTGGGCACACAGGTCATTGAGCAAAGCATAAAAAATCGGGGGTATGGTCGAGATTTAACGGATGGCGGGTCAACAACTCCCCCACGATACACTCAGCTCAAGACGATGGCGACCATCATCGGTAGGGTCAGCAACCGTTCTCGCATTTGCTTATCATGGTTGCCTTGAATCCCGGTCAACGGCTTAAAGCTGGCAGGCTTAAGCGTGCTCATTAAGCGCTGCTCAATTTCAGCAATCGCAGGGGCTGGAACTTGAGGGCGTCGCCGTAAATCTGCATTGGCATTGGACCAGGGGCGACTGCGAGTCATAGCTCATCCTCAGTCAAAAGTGGATAGACTTTAATTATGATTCTCTCTCCAAGGTTTTAGTTAAGTTGAGACCAGTGACAGTTGTACGCTCCTACAGACGGTCATCTGTAGTGCTAGTGCTATCTTTTGGAACTGGTATAAGGACAACTTCAACATTCCTAGAGAAACGAGAATTCAATACTATTTATTTTGACACTGACGCTCAAGCTTGCGAGGTTCTTGAAAACCTCGCAAGTCTAAACCCAAAGTCGAGATCGCGCTTCTCGTTTCTCCTACCATGCCAGCGCCAATCCATCAGCCCGGGGTTCCGATGCTGCCACCAGGCTACCCTGGTGGCGCAAAATGATTTGCCCTTTGCCAAAAGGAGCTAGGTCAGGGATGAGCTGGATTTGATGCTGCCGATCGCCCAATGCCAACGCCAGCGATCGAGCCACCGCCGACTCTAACCAGACCCCATTCTCCCGCATAAACTGCCAGCGGGGCGCATCCAGCGCTGCCTGCGGATTCATGCCGTAATCCACCAAATTCACCACCACTTGCACATGTCCCTGCGGTTGCATGGGTCCCCCCATCACGCCAAAAGGACCGAGCGGTTGGCGACCCTGAGTCAAAAAACCCGGAATAATGGTGTGGAAAGGACGCTTGCCTCCTGCAACCTGATTGGGATGCGCGGCTGCCAGAGTAAATCCCAGCCCCCGATTGTGCAGGGCAATGCCTGTACCAGGCACCAGCACGCCGCTACCAAACCCTTCAAAATTGGACTGGATCAGCGACACCATCAGATCGCCATCGGCAGTCGCCAAGTAAACGGTGCCGCCCTGAGGCAAGCCCGGTTTTGCCAGAGGCATGGCGATCTGCTGAATCAACTGCTTGCGTTCTGCGGCGTAGAGTTTATCTAGCAAGCGTTCGATCGGAAACTCCAGATAGCGTGCATCGGCAACATAGCGATGGGTATCGGCAAACGCCAGCTTTATCGCTTCGATTTGTAGGTGATAACTGTTGGCAGACTCACGCGGGTAGCGTGCTAGATCAAAGCCTTCCAGCAAATTCAGCGCGATCAACGCCGCTAGACCCTGCCCGTTCGGGGGAATTTCCCACACGGTGTAGTCCCGATAGGAAGTAGAAATCGGATCGACCCATTCGGGCTGATGTTGTGCCAGATCGTCCAGCGTGAGCAAGCCACCGGTTTGAGCGGCAAAGTCAGTGATACGCTGTGCCAGTTCGCCCCGGTAGAAGCTTTCGCCTTCGGAACGGGCGATCGTCCGCAAAGTCTCAGCATGAAAGGGGCTGCACCAAAGCTCACCTGCTTGGGGTGCGCGTCCCCCTGGAAAAAATACTGCCTTAAAGGGTTGAAATTCGGGTTCTGTCAAGGGGAGATAGAGGTCGGCGGCACGCCTCCAGGCACGGGCAGTTTCTGGCGAAACCGGAAACCCCTGCTCGGCATAGTGAATCGCCGGCGCAAACAGTTGCTCAAAAGGCAATTTGCCCCAGCGTTGCCAGAGGCTTTTCCAGCCAGAAACCGCACCGGGAACAGTTACAGGCAACCACCCCCGATCGGGAATGCTCATCCGACCAGCAAAATGCTCCAGGCGAAGACTCTGAGCGCTTTTGCCGGAAGCATTCAACCCGTGCAACTTGCCATCCCAGACCAGAGCAAAGGCATCGGAACCAATCCCGTTGGATGTCGGTTCGACCACTGTCAGGGCGATCGCCATTGCCACCGCAGCATCGACAGCATTTCCCCCCGCCCAGAGCATCTGCATGCCGGCAAGGGTTGCCAGTGGTTGGCTGGTTGCCACCGCACCGCGTTGACCCAGGACAACCCGGCGACCGGAGGGATAGGGATAATCGGACAAAGAGTGGAAAAGATTCACGATCAGGGAAGCTACCCAACGCAGGGAGACAAGGTTTTTCACCCCTTACAGATATCATGTATCCCAGTGCCCATAGAAGTACAATGCCTTCCTTGCGCCCTCTTCCTAAAACGTAAACGTCGTCCGAATCACCCCGATCGTCGTGGTGTCATTATTCGCATCCGCTTCTGGGTTAAACAGCACAAACGCACCAGGCGTGATGCTGATGTTATTGTTGATGCGAATTCGGTAGTAAGCTTCGAGATGATAGGCAACCGCTGGATCGACGATCGAGGCATCAAACCGTCTGCCATCTGCCCCCCCGGAAGATGCCGGATTGAGTGGTTGCCCAAACAGAATCCCCAAGGCATTGCCCTTGGCAAATAAATCAGAGAAGTGCAGACCCACCATATAACTGGTGTAGGTCACGTTGGCATCGACCCGCCCAGACGAGTCTTCCACAAAAATCCAAGCACCGTACGTAGAAAAAGCAATTTTGGGAGTAATGCGCCAGGTCAGGGTGCCACCGACCGAGTTGAGCTTCACCGGAATCCCCACAGGCAATCCGGGTAAGGCGCCAGCCGAGAAAGTTGCCAACCCTGTGCCCAGGATGTTGATTTCGTGGTAGCTGTGAGCATAATTGAGTCCAATATCCACAGTACTGAAGGGCTTCAGGGTCAATTGTGCAGCCGCAACCGTGCTACCACCAAATAAGCCAGCCCCCAGTGGCGTGCCCGGAACCCCCGGTAAAATATCGGGGGCAGCACTGGGTAAATTGGCATTAACGCTGCCATATAAAGCTCTCAGATCAATCTTGTCCGTGATTTGCCAGATGAACCCGGCAGCAGACGCCAATCCTCGCTGGGAAGTCCCGCCAGAGACACGCACCACCGGATTCAACCCACCAAAACGAGAGATCGATTCTTGCCCTTCCCCATAGAAAGGAGTGATAGCGGGGAAAGCATCGGTAGTTTCTGCTGCGGTGCCTGCAAAAAGAGTCAGATTTTTGAAGCCAGACGGGAAAACATAGAGCAACTTATATAGCTCAATATCATTGGCAGGGATGGCAGAAAGGGTTTTGGGATCGAAACTATCGAACTGAGGTTCAAAACTCAGTTTGGTCATCCCGGAGGTGAGAAAGGCTTTGCCTGGAAACAGGGTGGATTGCATCGTGCCCTCTCCTGTGACCGGATTGCCTGCCATGTTGCCTGCCTGGAGTCCGGTGATCAGCATGTCTTTGCCGGTAAAGCTGGTCACAAAATTGAGGCGCACTCGATCGACTAAAGTTGTCGAGGTGTCTTCTCCATCGGGTGAGCCGCCCCAACCTTGGGCAACGGCAAAAATGACTTCGCCATTGAGTTTGGTAGTGGTGGAAAACTGTTGCTTTTCGAGCGTAGTGGTGCGAACTTCCAGCCCATCCACTCGCCCGCGCAAAGTTGCCAGTTCTGCGGCAAATTCTTCTTGGAGCTTTTTCAGCGTTTCCAGGTCTTCTTTGGTTGCCAGTCCGGTGGTGCCCGCAGCAATCAGTTCATTGACCCGATCGAGGCAAGCATTCACCCCTGCCGCAAACTCGTAGCGGGTCATCGCCCGATTGCCTTTGTAAGTACCGTCCGGATATCCAGCAATGCACCCATACCGTTCCACAAGCGATTGCAAAGCCTGAAACGCCCAATCCGTAGGTTGCACATCAGACAATTGCGAGACCGATGTCACCTGAGCCATGGGAATGGTTTCCACGCTGGCAGGAGCGGCTGGACTGGGCTGGCTCTCAGTCTGGGCGGGCAGATTGGCAGATGTGCTTTGAGGGAGGGATTGCGCCAGTTCGATCGGTGCTGTCGTCTCAGTGGGTTGGTTTGCCGTCGTTGACACTGGCGAAGCAGCAGTTAAAGGCAAAGGTGAAACACTTGCCGCTGGCTGCATGGTTGGTAAAGAGGGGGCGCTCACGGCTGGAGCTGCCGTTGCCATAACCAGCGGCAACCCACTGGCTAACAGTCCGACCCACCCAATCTGATTCAAAGAAGATAATTGACGATGTTTCACAATTTGCCTCACACAAGGATAGGGACAGTGACCACCAGGAGGTAGGGCGTATCAACACGCACCACGCTCTGTCGCCTGACCCATCCGTAGCAGTGAGCATTGCTACGACAAATGGGCAGACGCAAGCAGCGGGGCACTTGACGTTGCAACGTCAAACAGCTCCGACCTGACTGGCAATTCAATGGGTTGAAAACCTATGGTTGAAGTCTACGGGTCACGATCGCGACCAGCGACTTCTTGCTAACAAGGATTGTACCGCTTGCTGCCGCGACTCTTCGCTTACGGTGGTTACAGAGTTCTTATGTTCTTGATAGATTTAAGTTGATGATATTTAAATTTGAGATTGAAAATAGATGATGGTATGGTGAACTGAGACGAGAGATCAGGAGTCAGCCGTCAAATGTCCAGATTTCACAGGATTTGAGGGGCTGACCTGACTCCGACAAGTTGAAATTTGAGTCGCCAGATCTCCGATTAGTCTCCGATCGTTGCCCAGGCTCGTAACACTTCTGCCACCGACCATGCCTGGGCAATGCAGCCTCTGGGCGTCATCGGGGCATCCCCGTCGAAAATTTCGCTGATGTTACCCAGCCCATGGGCATTGAGATGGGCGGCGATCGGTTCCAAAAATTCACGTGCTTTGACCCGATCGCCGTAGACTCGCAGATGCGCCAGCGCAAAGGGACCCAAGAGCCAACCCCAAACGGTGCCCTGGTGGTATGCGCCATCACGCTGGCGCTGATTGCCACCATAGATGCCCTGGTACTGCATATCATCCACTGCCAGTGAGCGTAAGCCATGGGAAGTCAACAACGCCTGCGCGCAGGCATCAACTACCCCTTTTTGTTGGGCTGGGGACCAGGGGCTATCCGGCAGGGAAACCGTAAAGATCTGGTTGGGACGCAAAGCCGCATCATTACCCTGGGGACTATCCAACACGTCGTAACAGTAGCCCAATTCATCGTTCCAAAAGCGCGAAAACCTTGCTAGTGTGCGGCTTGCCATCGCTTCGTACTCTTGATGGGGTTTGCCAATCTGGCGCGCAAAATAGGCCAGAGATCGCAGTGCGTTGTACCAGAGGGCGTTGATTTCGATCGGTTTACCGATCCGGGGAGTCACCACCCAATCTTCCACCTTGGCATCCATCCAGGTCAGTTGCACCCCGTCTTCTCCGGCATAGAGCAACCCATCGGCAGAATCGAGATGGATGTGGTAGCGTGTGCCCCGACAATGCCAGTCAATAATATCTGCTAACACGGGGAATAGCTCTATCAGGAGTTCATCATCCTGGGTGGCAGCATAGTAGGAACGGATTGCCTCAAAATACCAAAGCGTAGCATCAACGGTGTTGTACTCAGGCACTTCACCTGAATCGGGAAAGCGATTGGGCAACATGCCCCGATCGACATAGCGAGAGAAGGTGCGCAAAATCGATCGGGCGACTTCTGGACGCCCCGTTGCCAGGGTTAATCCCGGCAGACTAATCATAGTATCGCGCCCCCAATCGCCAAACCAGGGATAGCCTGCAATCACCGTTTTGCCGTTGGCTTCTCCCGCTGCCGCAGGACGATTGACAACAAACTGATCGGCTGCCAGGACCAAATGACTGATCCAAGTAGGCGGAGCTTTGGCATGCACAGGGCGACTGGTTTTCCACAGATCAATCAGCTTTTGTTCATAAGCGCGACGAGTCGAGAGGGCAGTTTCGCCATACAGCTTGGGTTGGGCTTCAGTACTGGCAACGATCGTCACAGATTCGCCAGGATTGAGCGTGATCTGAAAAGTCGCCGCGTGCAAATGATCTTCGCGATCGTTTAGTCCCCGGTAGCGTTCGACTGCCAGATCAAACCCGTAATACCAATCATGCATAGGGGTCACGCTAGCCTGGTCAGACAACAGGTAAAGCGGCGTCGCATCGGGAAAAGCGGTGACACAAATTCCCTGGTTCACTGGGGTGAGCTCCATGCGCCAGCCCTTGCCTTGAGTGCTGCTGTGGTAGTCGCGGTAATTGACGATCGCCTTGATGCTCAACGCCACCGGACGAATCGATCGCTGCAAGCTATAGCGGACATAGGTCGTATTTTCACCTGGCTGCATCCAGATCCGCTTTTCCAGCAAGGTATCAGCACAGGCAAACCGCCACATGGGCGTCGTTCCCTCTAGGGCAAAGCTCTCAATATGACGATATCCATGGGGACCTACTGCCCCATCTGCCCACCGATTAGTGTGAAGGGGGTAAAAACGTTCTCGCAAATTGCCGGAGATGCCATCCCCATACTGAATCGTTTCGTCCAGTTTGGTAAGCAGCAGTGTGCGTCCCAAAGGGGGCTTCAATGCTGCAACCAATAACCCGTGATAGCGACGGGTTAGCAACCCAGCTACCGTACCTGCGGCGTAGCCTCCAATCCCATTGGTGACTAACCACTCTCGTGCTTCGGCTGTGTACAAATCACCACAAATTTCCCGACCAAATTGAATCACCATCGGTTCTCCCGGCAAGTCCGGACCCATTGCGCTTACCATTACCCCGCTCCCATTATTCTCAGATCTTTTTTTGATTCAAGCTGATGAATCTGAGAATTTACCGAAGCATTATCGATTTCAAATAAGTTTGTGCTGAGAAGAAAGGCATTGATCTATAGCCGATTCTGACGAAGCACCCGTCTATCTATCAACCCCTCTGGAGAGGGAATTAAGAAAATTTTTCTTACGTAAGTAGTCTTACTTAGCCAGTGGAATGTGGGAATGCAAAAACAGAGAAATATGAGAACACCTAATCCCTAAACGCATACTCTATCTTCAAAGTGGGAACACTATGCCGACGATAATTTTAGTTTTTTATCTGAGATAAGTCTTCTCATGCTTCAGCTAAAACAGACGTTTCAAGGCGTGTTGAACTTGTTTCTGGAAAGGGCATGTCCGCTGTGTCAGCGATCGACAGCTCATTACCTTTGCCAAGACTGTCAGCGCCAGATCCAGCGATGTCAGGTAGCAGGGAATGAGTGGTCTGAACAAACGCCATATCCTGTATTTGCCTGGGGTACTTATGGCGGAGTACTCAAACGCACATTGTCTGCTTTGAAGTACGAGAATCAACCTCAATTGGCGCAACCCCTGGGACAATGGCTGGCTGAAAGCTGGTTGAAGTCGGGCAAAGCAGTTGTGGGTGCCACTTCTATCGTCGTCCCCATTCCGATGCATGAAAGCAAAAAGCAACAGCGGGGATATGACCAGGCAGAATTGTTGGCACAAAGTTTCTGTGCTGCATCGGGACTGCGTTTGAAAAGCCAGGGGTTGGAGCGAGTTCATAATACAACCGCGCAGTTTCAGCTTTCGCCAGCAGCACGGGAGCAGAATCTGGCTGGGGCGTTTCGGTTGGGGCAAGCGTTGCAACGATCGTCTGTGCGATCGGTCTTTTTATTGGATGATATCTATACAACAGGGGCAACCATTCGTTCTGCCACACAAACCTTGCAGCAGCAAGGAATTCAAGTGAGCGGTGTATTGACGATCGCGATACCCAAAACAGTGCGATGACCCATTTCGCCTCACAACGAAGGAGCAACAGAGAGGCACGACGATCGTTCAGGAAACCCAAAGATAGGTGCCGGATCTAAGCCAGTAATTTGGTGGAATTGATCGGGGCGGAGCGTGGTGACGATCGTCTGACTTTTCCAATTTTTTAGTTTTTGATGCGCCTGTTTTAAAAAGGCGGAACCTCTCATGAGGGGAACGGTTAACCAACTGTCGAGCAAGGTTTCGACTAAGGCTAACTCTACCAGAGGAGTTGGATAACTTGTGATTAAATCGCTTAAGTAATGATCAAATGTTTCCACTTCACTACCATTCAACTGATAGCTATCAACAATATATCGAACTCGTTGTTGATTAATTTTTTCTTGAATTTCCATCTTTTGGAACTTTTACGATGATTTCAATTTTCTATGGTTTTTAGTCAACTACTCACGATAGCAGCAATGTTAGTTTTCGCCACACCAATTTGTTAAGTTTGTTGCGAGAAGTGCTTTAGCGCTTCGCAAAATTTAGCTTTGCAAAAATTTATGCTTCAGGCACCCCAATCGCTTTGTAAAAATTGACGCTTCAGCACGGGAGGTATTTTGATAGCACTGAGCGGGGACGATCGCGGAGTTACTTTTCGTCTAGATTGGCAAAGTCCATCCAGGTCTACCTCTTGACCACTGTTCTGCGGCAATCTCTGGCGCCAGCCTCCCCATAACACCCTGGAAATGGCTCAGAAACCTGAAGAAAAATTTTCTCCAAGTGCCCGATTTTCCTCCCTCTCCGCACATCACTGAAACAAACAAATACAATGCTGTACTTAAAATTACATAACCACCTCTCTAGCTTTGCTAATATTCTTGGCATTTGTTGATAGTGTGTTTTTGGGTGTGAGGAGTATGGATAAGACTGTTAGTGCATGGAAGTCTTTGTTGGTAGTACCGACCTTGGCTTGGGTAGCATTGTTGGCTCCAGCCCACGCGATCGGGACTGAAGTACAAAATGAGAATGCGCTGCCTCAATCCCAAGCAGCAGCTTCTTTGGTCAAACCTGAAGTGGTTCAGGTGGATGCTGTGGCGACGACGGTTAACCCAGCAACGGCGGCGCAAAAGCCTTTGACGATCGCGAATGGCGCAATCGCTGCTGATACCGCTGCGGTTGATGAATCCAGCACGGTGAGTGTTGCGGATTTAGACCAGGCTCAGCCAGAGGCAACCCCAAGTGAAGGCATGGCACAGGTTACATCTGTGTCGCAGCTTGCCGATGTGCAACCGACCGATTGGGCATTCCAAGCTTTGCAATCCCTGGTCGAGCGCTATGGTTGTATTGCTGGATATCCCGATGGCAATTTCAAGGGGAATCGGGCGCTGACCCGCTACGAGTTTGCGGCAGGGGTGAATGCCTGTCTCGATCGGGTGAATGAATTGATTGCCGCGGGCACCACCGGACTGGCAACCAAAGAAGACCTGGAAACGCTGAAAAAGCTCCAAGAAGAATTTGCCGCAGAATTGGCGACCTTGAGGGGTCGGGTGGATTCTTTGGAAGCGCGTGCGACTGAGCTCGAAAAGCACCAGTTTTCCACCACCACCAAGCTCAATGCCTTGGTTTGGGGCAACATTACGGGCGCATTTGCGGGCGATGATGTCAAGATCAATGCCACTGCTTCCGATCCCTTCGGTCGTCCTGAGTTGCGGCAAGCTGGACGAGATTTGGCAGGGAATCCTTTGGTCAGAACGGTAACCGATGACCCGGAAATTACCTTTAGTGATTTGGGTTGGCTTTCGTTCGTGACATCGTTTAGCGGTAAAGACACCCTGGTTACCCAATTGGCGTTTGGTAATGGGGAATCTCCGGCAAACCTTTTTGCTTCGGCAGGTGCGTTCAACACGTTTGGTACGCCTTTCCTGGATCAAACGGCTGGCATTCAAGGCGAAGGGAACAATGTCATCATTCGGGAATTGTTCTATCAGTTCCCGATCGGGGACAACATCCAAGTGGCAGTGGGTCCTCGTGTCAATTGGTATCGCTACTTTGACGGCAACCGCTTCAACTTCTTCCTGGTGGGCACCAGCACCTTTAACTCCAACGGCAGCACCCTGTTAAATACCCTCGATCGGGGGTCTGGCGCAGTGGCGCAAGTGCAATTGGGCAAGCAACTGAAGTTCAATTTAGGCTATCTAGGTGAGAACACCGAATTTCTCCCAGCAGGTAGTGGCGAAGGCAATCTGTTCAACTCTTCCAGCGATCCCAAGCGGGGTCTATTTGGGGGAACCTGGACGGCAACGGCTGAATTGGCTTACTCACCCAGCAATTCTTTCAATGTCCGGTTGCTCTACAACCGCTCTCGGATTGAAGCCAGAGGTGGTCAAATTGGGGGTGTGCAGGGCGAACCCTTGCAAAATGGCATTGTAGATGCGGGCCCTGGCTTCTCTACCACCGTGAATGGCGCTGGTTTTGTGGTCGATGGCGGGTTGAAAGGATCGTTTGCCAATACCTTTAACATCAACTTTGATTGGTTGCTTTCCAAGGGCTTTGGTGTGTTTGGACGTTACAGCTTTGGCAACGTCAATCTAGAACCGATCGACAAATCCGTGAATGTGCAAACCTTCCAGGCGGGTTTGGCATTCCCGGATTTGGGCAAGCAGGGCGCGCTGGCAACCTTCTCCGCTTCGATTCCGTTTGATGTCGTCAAGGGCAAAAAATACTTTGTCTCTGGTTATGGCGACGGTGGCACCGAGATCGATTTAGAACTGACCTATTTCTATCCTCTAACCAGCAATATCGCCCTGGTGCCTGCCTTCTACGCCATCATCAACCCCAACAACTTTAGCGATAACCCCACGATCTTCGTGGGTAATGTCCGGGCGCAGTTTGCGTTTTAGGGACAGGGCGAGGGGCATGGGTGGTTGATTTTGCCTGACCGCTCAGGTCACTAACTAACGAAACCGGATAGGCGATAGCTGCTCAATGAGCGCATCTGCCTGTCCGGTGGCTTGAATTGCAAAACGTTGGGCGATCGCAGGCACGATCGCCAGCGGATTGCTAAATCCAGAAAAAACAAAGAGTCCCAATTTCCGCGGAATTGCCCCCACCAAGGGCAGTGTATCGCGGCTAAATCCAATCAAACAGTGATGCCAGGTGCCAGGTAAATTTTGCAAATCTGGCAAAACTTTGCCGATACTAGTGCGAATTTCGGCTTCGCTTTGAACGGGATCAATTTTGGCATTGGGATCGGTGAGGGCGCGACTGATTTGCCCCATCCGCAGACTGCCATCCAAAAACTGAATCGCTCCTGCATCCAAAATGGGTGGAGCGGGTTCATGTCCCGGTTCATCCCATAGCGCATCCACCTGAGTTGCGTCCTGCTCGAGTTGAAACCGTTGAGTGGTGGCTGGCATGACCAACGTTCTCAAGGACAAATCAACTGGGGGCGTTTCGATCAGTTCTGCGTGAGTGAAGTAGAGGGGAACCGAGACGCCTGCTGCTTTAAGCAAGGCTCGACTGATACCTCCCGTACAGATAGCGACGCAATTTGCTTCGTAGGTGTGATGGGGGGTGATGATACCGGTGATGCGATCGTCCACCTGGATTAAATCAACCATCGGTTCAACCACTCGTGTTCCCCCAAACCGCTGGATCGCTTGCTGATATGCCTGAGCAGTGGCACTCAGGTCGATATGCCCATGTTTGACAGTGAATGCGCCAGCGATCGCGGCTGGGTTAAGCAAGGGTTCCAATACACAAGCCTCTGACCCACTCAGCCAGTGTGGCGACAGGGCAACAGTTTGATAAGTGGCTGCGATCGCAGCAGGGTCTTGATCCGGGGCGATCGTCAACACCAGATCCAGTTCGCGAAACTGGGTACAGTGACCCAACTCATCCGACAAGCCGCGATGGCGGGCAATGCCTTCGGCACAGAGTTGCCGAGTCAGGTCGGTGGTTCCCGCCCAATACCCAATCCCCCCATAGCCAAAGCGAGTTGCCCCTTGGAGCTTGGCATGTTGTTCCACTTGCAACACCACAAACCCCTGTTTGGCCAATTCATAAGCCAGTGCTAAGCCTGTGATGCCAGCACCGACCACAATCCAGTCATAAGTTTTCATCAATCAAAATACAGTCCGGTAGATGTCAGCCAAACAAAAATTACACCCATTTGAAACAGAGTGATGACACAGGAATCGTAACAAAGTTGATATTTCAGAATTGCTCTCATTCTTTCAGTCTAGAACCCAAAATTCCAAAACGGAGTAAACCATGAGTCACAACCATCTATTTCGTCTACGTCGCCGTCAAGTGCTACGAGGGCTACTGGCAACCGGAGCCTTTGGTGTTACCTCGCGGTTATGGACAGGCTGTTCTCCAACTCCCAGCCCAGAAACTGAGAGTTCCAGTTCTCCCAGTGCTTCTGCCCCAGCCTCGATCGTCATGGGATTCATTTATGTCGGTCCCAAAGACGACTATGGCTATAATCAGGCTCATTTTGAAGGCAAAGAAGGGGTGTCTAAGCGATCGGACACCAAAACTGTGGATCAGGCAAATGTGCCCGAAACCACAGAAGTACAGGAAGTCATGCTCAGCATGATCAACCAGGATGGTGCCACAGCCCTTTTCCCCACCTCCTTTGGCTATTTTGATCCGCATATTCTCAAGGTGGCTGCCGAAAACCCCACAATCCAATTCTTTCACTGCGGTGGACTCTACCAGGAAGGCAAGCACCCCAAAAATGTGGGCAGCTACTTTGGCTATATCGATGAAGCGCAATATGTGGCTGGTATTGTAGCCGGACATATGACCAAAAGCGGCAAACTGGGCTTCGTTGCAGCAAAACCGATTCCCCAAGTTTTGCGCAATATCAATGCCTATACGCTGGGCGCGCGCAGCGTGAACCCTAAAGCCACGACTCAGGTGATTTTTACAGGCAACTGGTCAGACCCAGTGAAAGAAGCCGAAGCCACTAACAGCATGGCGGATCAGGGAATTGATGTGATTACCTGCCATGTGGATAGTCCCAAGTTGATTATGGAAACCGCGGAGAAACGAGGCATTTTCTGTACGGGGTATCACACCAGTCAGGCAAAACTGGCACCCAAGGGGTATCTCACCGGAGCCGAGTGGGATTGGTCGAAGATATACAATACTTATGCCGAAGCCATTCTGGCGGGCAAGACTTTGATGGATGGACGAATCCCTCATCTGGTAAGAGGTGGATACAAAGATGGGTTTGTCAAAGTATCGGACTATGGACCCGCCGTGAGCGAAGTTGCCAAGAAAGATGCTGAAACCGCCAAAGCAAAGCTGATGGCTGACACTCTGGTGATTTTCAAAGGTGGATTGAAAGATAACCAGGGTAAGGTGGTGATTCCGGCAGGAAAGGATTTGAAACAGACTGATCCGGCGCTGGAGCAAATGAATTGGCTGGTGGAAGGCGCATTGGGCAAAATCGCCAGTTAGGACTGTTTTGAAACCTGATTGCTAGGAATGCTCACTGTGACTCTATCGTCCGATCGTGGGAGAAGGCAGAGTCGCCAATTTGGGTTTTCAGGTGGAGCCTGAAAACAAGGGCGTGGGTTGAAAGGATGAGTGTATACAGTCGTTCAACCCTAGAGGGATGCATTCTGCATGGGCGATCGCCCCTCAGCCAGAGTTGACAGTCAAGAACCATTAGAGAATACTGGGAAGTTGGGCTTTAGCTTGCGATGCCGCGATCGCGGGAGCAAACTGTTTGGCTCAATTTCCCCTATTTTTTATTCATTCGGCAATCCTGGTATTTGAGGTCACGCATGGCATCCATCCGCACATTGCATCAACAACTGGTAAAAAAAGAACGATCGGCGATCGAAATTACCCAAGAAGCATTGGAGCGGATTCAGGCAGTGGAGCCGCAACTGCACAGTTTTCTACAAGTCACAGCAGACCATGCTCTGGCGCAAGCGAAACAGGTGGATGACAGAATCGCAGCGGGAGAGGACATTGGCTGGTTAACAGGGATTCCGATCGGCATTAAAGACAATCTCTGCACCCAGGGAATTCGCACCACCTGCGCGTCTCGTATACTGGAAAATTTTGTGCCTCCCTACGAATCCACAGTGACCGCTAAGTTGGCTGAGGCAGGCATGGTGATGGTGGGCAAAACTAACATGGATGAGTTTGCTATGGGCGGCTCGACCGAAACCTCTGCTTTCCAACTGACAGCAAATCCCTGGAACACTTCACGAGTACCAGGCGGATCTTCGGGCGGCTCAGCAGCAGCAGTTGCGGCGGGAGAATGTACGGTGTCGTTGGGGTCGGATACGGGCGGCTCGATTCGTCAACCGGCTTCTTTTTGCGGCATTGTGGGGATGAAGCCGACCTATGGGTTGGTGTCTCGCTATGGACTGGTGGCATTTGCGTCATCGCTGGATCAGATTGGTCCGTTTGCCCGATCGGTAGAAGATGCGGCGATTTTGCTGGGAGCGATCGCGGGTTATGACCCCAAGGATTCCACCAGCCTGAAGGTGGCAGTGCCTGACTACACCCGCTTTCTCACCCCTGATCTCAAGGGCAAAAAGGTCGGGGTGATTCGAGAAACCTTTGGCGAAGGGTTAGATCCTGAAGTGGAAAAAGTCGTGCAGCAGGCGATCGCGCAACTCAAAGCGTTGGGTGCCGAAATTCGCGAAATTTCCTGTCCTCGCTTTCGCTATGGCATTGCTGCCTACTATATCATTGCGCCATCCGAAGCCTCTGCCAACCTGGCGCGCTATGACGGGGTGAAATATGGGGCACGGGTGGCGAATGCTGACAATCTATTAGAAATGTACAAACGCACGCGGGCTGAAGGCTTTGGTGCTGAGGTGAAGCGCCGCATTATGATTGGCACTTACGTCCTGTCTGCGGGGTATTACGATGCCTATTACTTGAAGGCGCAGAAGGTGCGCACTTTGATTAAGCAAGATTTTGAGCAAGCGTTTGAGCAGGTGGATGTGTTGGTGTCTCCCACCGCCCCTACAACGGCGTTCGAGTTGGGCGGCAAAACCACCGATCCGCTCAGTATGTATCTGGTGGATTTAATGACGATTCCGGTGAATCTAGCAGGGTTACCGGGTCTGAGTGTACCTTGCGGGTTTGACAGTCAGGGCTTGCCGATCGGGCTGCAAATCATTGGCAATGTGTTGCGAGAAGACCAGGTATTACAAGTTGCCTATGCCTACGAACAAGCCACTGAATGGCATAAACAAGACCCCCAACTAACCTGAATAAGAACTGCCATCTTTCTCATTACCTATTTCTAAAGGCAGATAAAAAATCCTTGTGGCTCATGCGATGCTATCGTCTGTTGGCGATAAAAACCGATCGTGGGTAGGTAGCACGCAGCAGGGCAAATGTTGGGATTTTGCCCACACTAGACCCATCGTCACATTTGCAAAACTCATTCTGAAACCCTAAAAGGAGGGCAGTTTTACTATGTCTGAGCCAAATGGTGTGATGATGCAATTTTTTCACTGGTACATCTCTCCAGATGGCAACCTGTGGAATGAACTCAAAGAAAAAGTCAAAGATCTGGCAGAAGCTGGAGTTACGTCAGTTTGGTTGCCACCTGCATACAAAGGCACAGCAGGAGGTTATGACGTAGGCTACGGTGTTTACGATATATTTGACTTGGGCGAGTTTGATCAACGAGGATCAGTTCGCACCAAGTATGGGACCAAAGATGAATATGTTGCCGCCATCAAGACAGCCAAAGCAGCAGGCATCCGAGTCTATGCAGACGTAGTGCTCAATCATAAGCTAGGCGCCGACGCAGAAGAAGAAGTTGAAGCGACTCCATTCAGCCCAGACGATCGCCATCAACCGATCGGAGACTATCAAACCATCAAAGTCTGGACGCACTTCACATTTCCCGGACGCGATGGCAAATATTCCGACATGGAATGGCATTGGTGGCATTTTGACGCAGTCGATTACAACGTTTACAACGAAGGCGAAAATGCCATTTATCTATTCAAAGGCAAATCGTTTGATGACAACGTTGACCTGGAGAAAGGCAGTTTCGACTATCTCATGGGTTGCGATCTGGATATGGAACATCCAGAAGTACGCGATGAGTTAAAGCACTGGGGCGAATGGTATGTAGATACCACAGATGTGGATGGCTTCCGATTTGATGCGGTCAAACATGTTAAAGCCGGATTTTTCCCAGAATGGCTAAACCATTGTCGTCAACATGCAGGTCGCCAACTCTTTGCAGTAGGCGAATATTGGTCTAGCGAAATCGAAGCTTTACACCACTTTATTGCAGTCACAGGTGGCGATGTGTTGCTGTTTGATGCGCCTCTGCATTACAACTTTAGTGCTGCCAGTAGCCAGGGCAATAACTATGACATGCGACAAATTTTTGACAACACACTGGTTCAGCAACAGCCTGCTTTAGCAGTGACACTGGTTGATAACCATGATTCTCAACCCTTGCAAGCGTTAGAATCGGTGGTGGAAGGTTGGTTTAAACCGATCGCTTATGCCTTGATTTTGCTCAGACGAGATGGCTACCCCTGCATTTTCTATGCGGATTACTACGGTGCTCATTACAAAGACACTGGTAGGGATGGGAATGAGTACGAAATCTGGCTCGATAGCCACCAGTGGCTAATTGACAAGTTCTTACACGCTCGTCGCAACTATGCCTACGGCGATCAGTACGATTACTTTGATCATGCCAACACGATCGCCTGGACCCGACTGGGCAATGACGAACACCCCGGTGGCATGGCAGTGGTACTCAGTAATGGCGATGCCGGTACCAAGTGGATGGAGGTGGGTACGCCAAACTGCACCTACATTGACATCACTGAGCACATTGAGGAACCTGTAACCACTAATGACGAGGGTTGGGCAGAGTTTCGTTGCAATGCGGGTTCCGTGTCAGTTTGGGTACCACAAGCCGAATAGTCAGGCAGGTGCCAGAGTGAACTTAGCCTACAGCCCTGAAATCTTTGGAGAGCTCAGGGCTTGGGTTTGCAAAAATGCGATCGAGTTCCACCTTATCGACCAAAAAAGTATCGGGTTAACCAAAGACCCAGCCATCCCAAGAGGGCATAAACAATGATGGCAATTATTAGATTCACATCAAAGATATTGGCTCCACCCCCTGCCGTTGGGCTAATAAATAAGGTAGAAAAAGGAGCCATAAAAGGTTCTGAAAAATTGTAGATGAAGTGGGCGAAAGAGTTATCCGGATTGGCACCGGTCAATCGCAACAGTAAACGCAGTCCCAGCAGAATTTCTAATAATCCAACCAACACATAAATACTATTAACAATCCAGACATAGGCGTAAGATTGCTTAGCCCGTTCCAGTCTGGATTCTTCTTGGCGCAGTCGTAGCGCTTCTTCTTGGCGGTATAGATCTTGTCGTCGTTCAACGTTATTCGGTTCGCGGGGTTCTGGATGCATGGGTCATTCTCCAAACTTGTCGTCAAGTGCAATTGGTCAAGCCCAGATTCCCTTATAAAAGCGCCTTATGTTATGAATGAATCGTCCATAACAAATTGAAAATGTCAGTTATTGGAATCTGTCTTGCAGCCTAAATTAGCTTGAAATAAGCTTTAAAAGCTCTATCCAAATATAGAGAATTCAAAAATTTCTATCTTTTGAAAGAGGAATGAGTTTGGAAAACTGGATAGGATTCTAGGACTAAACATCAAGGATTTTTTTTATGACAGCGTCATCTCCCCTGACTGGAATTGAGCTAGTCGATTGTGCTAGAGCTAATGCAACCGAAGGATTAGAAGCGGCTGCACAACGCTGTGGATATGGCGAAGATCTTTCTAACTTTGAACGCAAATTACAAGAAGCCGGCGTAGCGATCGGGGTCGCAATTAATAGCTTGAATGACTTGATTACAACTCCACAAACGCCCGATTTAGGCATCGAAATTGCCCCCGATTCTCCTGATCAATTGTAGCTAACTGTTACAAATTGGAGCGTGATCGACCTTCCTGTGTAGGATGCGCTGGAGTTGTTCAACCAACCCCAAAACGACGGAGAAGCTTATGACTAATACGGAACAGAGTCCCATAGGCTCAGTTCATGCAACCCACTCTACGCGAGATATCAGGTTTGATATTCTAAAAGTGCTTGGGCTATTTTGTATTATTCTGGCGCACACCCAACCCCCTGCTTTTATCTTTCAATTGCGAAATTTTGATGTTCCCTTGATGGTTATGATTTCAGGAACATTGTTTTATTTAACTACTGGCAAAAAAGAGTTTTCTTCGTGGGCTTATTTGAGAAAAAGAGTTCCCAGACTCGTCGCACCGGTGTGGTTATTTTTAGCCTTTTTTTTTACAGCATTCTATCTTCTGTTCTTAGTTGTACAACATCCTTATCCCTATTCCTTCGAAGCGATCTCAGGTAGTTTCTTATTTAGGGGAGGAATTGGTTATGTTTACATCATTCGCATCTTTTTGATTATTGCGATCGCCTCTCCATTCATTCTCAAACTGTATAAATTCTTAGGAAGTGAAACTCAATTTCTAGGTATCCTTGCAATTAGCTATGTCATCTATGAAATCATCTTCAATTTTCTAATTAAAGATGTGAATCTTTCGCCACCCTGGGTTGCCATTTTTATCAAGCAATATCTGATAATTTGTATCCCCTATGGATGTTTGGTTGGACTAGGGATTGTTCTTACAAAGCTCAACAAACAATTTTTATTGGCGCTTGTTTTTGCTTCATTTGCCACCTTCGCAAGTATCTTTATTCATCTTTTTTTCCTAGCTCATAAGCTTGGTAGACCCGCCGCCGAGTTAGTTCAAACTCAAACCTATAAATATCCTCCCACCATTTATTACCTGTCTTACGCTATTTTTGCTGCCATACTGGCTTATCTCATGGTTGACGACCTGATGCAAAAATATGGCAATCGTTTAATGGAGCAAGAAAATCTAGTGGATGCTCTTGTTTTTGTGAGTACGTCGTCGCTATGGAGCTACCTTTGGCACATCTTTTGGCTTACTATCTGGAACCTATTGAGATATGTTCACCTACCATTAATAGAAAATTTTGCAGTTAAATTCTTTGCAGTCTCGTTTTTTGCAATTGCCACAACATATCTACAAAAACGGCTGGCGACAAAATTGATCAAGAGCAACCCCTTTTGTCTCCAATTCTCTCATCTATTGAATATATTGTTTCTGAAATAGTCCAGAATTATTCTATAGAATAAATTTTATCCACACAGAAGGTGATGCCGCAGTAAGAGCACCTTATAGACATGCTTTTAACGCATCAATATCTGTACCGACAATCTTTTCCAGATTTCTCGTTATTTTCTCAATATCCCAGTCCCACCAGGCAATCTCCATTAACCGCTCGATCGTTTCATCCGCAAAGCGCCGACGTAAGACCGTTGCCGGATTGCCACCCACAATGCTGTAAGGTGGCACCTCTTTCGTCACCACCGCTTTTGCTGCCACGATTGCACCATCACCCACTTTCACACCGGGCATTATGACCGCTTCATAGCCGATCCAAACATCATTGCCAATTACCGTATCGCCCTTAAACGGCAATTCGTCAGCTTGAGGCATGACTCGCTCCCAACCACTGCCAAAGATTTGAAAAGGATAGGTAGAGAACCCAGAAATCTTGTGGTTGGCGCCGTTCATAATGAACTTCACGCCTCTGGCGATCGCGCAAAATTTCCCGATGATCAGCTTATCTCCGATGAACGGAAAGTGATACAACACATTGCGCTCAAAATTTTCTGAGTCTTCCGGGTCATCGTAATAGGTGTAATCTCCAATGAGGATATTGGGATTGGAGACCGTATTCTGGATGAAACAAACCTGCGGAAATCCCGGCATGGGATGGGGATTTTTCGAATCAGGATAAAGCATATCCGACTCAGCTCTATTGGGCTTCGCCGCTACTAAACTTTCCCCGTTGGGTAAAATCTTCTGGCCGAAGATTAGAGATAAACTCGCGAAAGGCTTGCCGCTCAGCTTCGTCCGCATCCCGATCTACCGGAATCGAAGCATTTGCCACTACTTCTTCCATCACCCAAATCGGAGCATTAGTTCGCAACGCGATCGAAATCGCATCACTAGGGCGAGCATCAATTTCTTTTTTATTTTCTCCCTGCCGAACGATTAATACAGCGTAGTAAGTATCATTTTGCAGCGAATGAATAATTACTTTCTCTAAAGTCATATCCCATTCTTCCAGGATATTGACCAATAAATCGTGCGTTAAGGGGCGAGGTGGGGTCTGATTTTCCAGAGCGTTGATGATTGCTTTTGCCTGATCTTGACCGATATAAATGGGTAGAGCACGACGATCGGAAGAATCTCTAAGCAGGACGATCGGGCTACGGGATGCCGCATCCAATGCAATTCCAGCGACTTTCATTTCAATCATTGGCTTAGCCTCTAGAACATTCTGGGCGGAGAGTACTCTGAACGGAGGACACTTTGGACGGAAGATAAAGCTCGGACAGGAAGATCAACCAGGACAGTACAAAAGAACGAATGATAGGAGTTCGATTATAGTCTGAAGCCACTGGGACTGAGAAACCACCCAACTAATTTCTTAAAATGTCACAGTTAATACCAGAATGAAATGATTAAAATTTGGAAAATAAATTTTAGCCCTTGAGCCTCTCTAAACCTAAGTATGCCCTGATCTCTCACATAATCCTAAATGATAGTCCTTAAGAATAGGCACAATTTGGCTAGGCTAACGAAATTTTTAAATTTCGATCGCCGCTTAAAGACCCCTGACTATTCAGGCGTTGTTTTTCATCAACTAAAGTAACGACTTAGAGATGTAACTCAAAGTGTTCATAATAGTCCCCTAGCTCGATGCTCTCAGAAACTGATAGTTCGGGTTGCATCATAACGATTTTGCACCAACGCCTGATTAGATAACGGCTATACCCTTTCGAAAGGGGACTGAATAGCAGTATGAATTGGGACGAAGTTTCAATTTATACAGCTCTAAATCTATACCCCGGATCAGCAACGTCTCCCAATGGGCTTGTACTCGAGTAAGGCGAGTAGCACGGCTAAATTCTGCGCTATGGAGTATTCTTGCCTTTCTAGAAGGCAGGTGGCATTTGTGACTGCTTTTGCAGAACTCAGATAATTCACTTCCAGTCAAGGGTGCTGCCATGATCGAGGGGCTTCCGAGCGGTGCGTTTTTGTCGGGGAATTGGCAACAGTCGACAATTCTCGCAAGATTTGGAAATGGAATCGAGGTACATGAGGGGGAGATTAAGGGAACAATGTATGTGTTACAGATAATGTAAGGGAGGGGGATGTGAGTGGAATATTGGCAAAATTTTGTTGCAGAATATACACAGTACATCCCAGACGACAGGTTCATTGAAGCATGGAGCATTTTAGTTGGGCAAGGGTTGTCCTTATTGCCCTAGGTTTTTTGCTAGACAAGCTCACAAAGAATTGGGTTATCAGCTCTTCCTTCGGGAGGAAATTTGGTTAAGTGCTAAAAATTAGTTCCTTTCTCTTAAACAATCTCAAAACTCTGCATCTTGCCCCTCCGGTATTCCAAACCGGAAAAGTTGAGCTTCCGAAAAATCCCGATTATCAATACATTGGCTGAGAACCCTGACGTTCTCAGGGAATGCTTCTTGAAGTTATGAAGTTTAGCCTCGTTATCACGACTTATAACCGCTTACCTCAATTGCAAAGAGCAATTGCCTCAGCGTTGTCCCAAACCCTACCTTGCGAGATCATTATTGCAGATGATGGCTCGTCGGATGGAACTGAAGCTTATATCCATAATCTACTTGAACAACTACACCAGGCAGGAGACTATCGCCTGATTTATCACCGCAATTTGGTGAATCAAGGACATTCTGCAGCAGTGAATGCTGGCACACAGTTTGCAACCGGTGAATGGATCAAAACTCTAGACGACGATGATTATCTGGAGCCTGACTGCATTGAAAAAATTAGTCAAGCAACTTCGCACTATCCGCAAGCAGTGATTTGCTCTTGTCAGGCAGCCCAAGTCAATGTTGAGGGGAAGGAACTGGGTCGAACCTGTTGCTTTGGAGCTGAATCGGTTATCTGCGTGCCTCAAAAAGAGATTCACTATGGCATGTTGCTAGAGCAGCTTCCATTTGGCACAAGTAGCCAGGTTGCTTTTCGGAAAGATGCCTTTGTGAAAGCGGGCGGGTGGGATACACAACTGACCAACTGCGATGAAATTGATTTTTGGATACGTGTGGCTGAATTTGGAGATGCCGTTTTAATTAATGAATGTTTGGTTAATCGAACCATTTGGCAAGGTGGACATGATTACCGCATTCCATTACAAAAGCGCCTGACCACCAATATTCAGATGAAGCAAAAAATTTACGATCGCGTGAGTCCTTTATATCGATCGCAGCTGCCTCAATTCACAGATATTCAGGCTTATATGTGTTTGCATTGGAGCTTTGTAGCATTCAAAAAAAGCGCTCCGTTCACTGCACTGAAATTTTTATTTCCGGCTTTTTTTTACGTTAATGCCTGGAAGCTTTTGTTAAATTCAATGAAGCAACGTCAATCTCAAAATCATGCTTCTGGAGTCTAACTAGTAGAACTTAGCGAAAATCTGCCTACCCTTCTGATCCTGGTTCCTGACTTCCTCAGAAGGTTGCCTAACTTACGCCCCAAAGTACTAGGAATGCGTAATTAAATAAACAACCGTGAATGATGGGGAACGTATCGTGTGCCCATGGTTTTGCTTGTCCATGGGTACGGGCAATCTCTTTACCCATCTTAAGTTGAATTATGACCACCTAACCAATTGCAACTACCTAATCAATAGTCTTCATTCAATAAGATTGAATCGAATTTGATAGGTTATAAGCTGTCAAATCTTTAGCATTCACTGAATGTTACGTCATGCCCCAAAATTGTAAGAGCTTGTGGGGTGTTTCCTTTCTGAGCATTCAGAAAACTTATTCACATATTTTATCTTTCATTCAAAACGGTTTTATAACTGTTGCCAAGTTGCTGGACATCAGAATCAAACGCGAGTGCGTCCCCCAGCCAGGGATGAATCCTTGTACCTTGTCTTAATCCAAAGGGTGATGACTATAGCATCATCAAAACAATAAATTCCGAATGGAATATTTACTCTTCTTCATCTTTAATCGGAGCGTTAAGCTTTTAACAAGCCTGACTCTTTCTAATCCAAAAAATGGCAGCCAATTCATCGGCGATCGCCTACAACAACACAGGATGGAAGGGTCTTCATATTCTCATTATATGTTTTTCCTATGGTTAATAGATTCCCTTCAATCGCGATCCCTTGAGATTCAAGAGTTTTTAACCTATTTATGCGAATAATTAAGGGCTTTTAACAGGCTTATCCCGATCAACTCAATTTAAGGTTTGATGAAAATCGTTAGTAATGCTGGTAATGACCTGGCGATTAATGTCATTTTAGGGAATCAGCATTTCGCACACAAAACACATCGGTTTCGCTCAGATTAAAGACAGACGCCTGAAGCCAAACCAGATTCACAATTAAAATTTTGACTGTTGACAAGGAGCTACGAGTATGAATTCCCCGCGCGTCAGTATTGGTATGCCTGTATATAATGCTGAAAGCTTTATTAGAGAAGCCTTAGACTCAATTTTAAATCAGTCTTATCGAGACTTTGAGCTGATTATCTCAGACAATGCCTCAACGGATAATACAGAAGAAATTTGCAAAGCGTATGCTGCAAAAGATCAGCGCATTCGTTATTACCGAAACGATACCAATCTTGGCGGGGCTGCAAACTTTAACCGGGTTTTTCAGTTGGCAACTGGAGAGTATTTTCGCTGGGCATCCTACGACGATATCTGCGCTCCTAGCTACCTAGAAAAATGTGTAGAAATTCTTGATCGGGAGCCGACGGTTGCATTGTGCTATTCCAAAGCCACTACGATCGACGATGCAGGCAATGACCAGGGCGTTTATACCGAAAACCTGAATCTGCGTTCTCACACCCCTCACAAGCGATTTCACCAGTTTCTTGAAACGTATGGTTGGTATCATGCCACCCAAATTTATGGGTTGATCCGGACGGACATTCTGCAAAAAACGAGAGCCTTAGGTAACTATCCCCATGCCGATCGCGTGCTCTTGTCAGAACTTTCACTGTTGGGTGAGTTTGCAGAGATTCCTGAGTTTCTCTTCCAGAGACGAGTTCATGCTCAAACGGCTCAAATTGCCAACAATACTTATGAATCCCTTGCCGTTTGGTTTGACCCCAAAAATCGAGGCAAGCGGATAATGCCCCGCTGGCAACGCTATATAAACTACTATCAGGCAGTGAAGCAAACTAAGCTACCTTGGTTAGAACAATCTCTCTGCTATCTCCAGATTGCTCGGCGTTTGGCATTTTCACCCGGTTTTGCCACTCGTCTCAAGGGCATGCTGGAAGATGCGGCAAAAGCCATCACTCCATCCTTATATCCAGTTGTGCGTTTTTTGCTCCCACACACTAACACAACCCTTTAACTGAACTGTCGCCAAAAGCATGATTTCTGGGCAATTGAAGATAGTTGCGATGCAGTTAGCAGCCGATACAAAGGTGAGAAAATAGGACTGTTGGACGCCTCGCAACTGTCAACTTTTACCTCACCTCCTACATCACCTTAGGAGAGAGAGGGCAATGCTCATCAGTTCACTGACTTACAGGTGGGCTACCCCTCGAAGGTGACAAATATGCAGGCGGCGATCGAGTGTGCCCAACTCGATAAATTGCTAGATTTCATTGGAAAAACGTCGTCAGAATTGTGTTTTCTTGTATCAGCAGTTGCAAGATTTACAAGATGTTGTTCTGTTGCTGAAAACTCCTATGGACTTTGGCACCGTTGCTCATCGTTGTACTCAGAAAACCCTCTAGCCCCCCTTAAAAAGGCTACAGTGTACACATAATGCAGTAATTAAGCCAAAAAGCCCACAATATCCACTATCTGCTACAGGCAATAATTTGGACATTTGCAGGCTATGCCGGAAGCTTACGCCCATAATCAAAATATAATGCGTTGCTGAAAAGCAGGATGATTTGGAATGAAGTTTCAAATCATCCTGCTTTTCAGCAACGCCAAATATAATCCCGTTGGGATTTCCCGTTTTACTCTTCGCCATCTCTCAACATACTCATTGCCATGATCAGGCTGGTCTTCATCCGATTGAACGCGGCTGCGAGTTTGCCAATCTCATCGTTAGAAGCCTGTTCAAACTCAGCCTCCATATTGCCCATGCTGACTTCATTGGCGGCGGTTGCCATCTGGTTGAGCGGTTGAATCACCGATCGCCTTAGCAAGAGGTTAATAATGATCATGACGAGAACAAATGCCGCGATCACAATGCTCATAAATAAAAGAAAGGCTTTGCGGGCAGTACTCCGTACTCCACTAGCAGGGACTGAAATAATTTGTGCGCCTACAGTTTCGTTGAGTTTCCAGCCAAATCCATTGTCACTGCCGTAGGTGGTGAGTTGGCTTTTAGGCGCTTTTTCGGGGGTACTGTGGCAGCGCAGGCAGCTTTCTTTGACAATAGCAATGGGACGGGCGATATAAAACAGGTCTCCTGCTGGGGACGATCGATATCCTGTGAGTTCTTTGAGCGTAGAACTACTCCGAAACCGATTGACCAAATCTGCTTCAAATCCATCCGCTTTATCGCGAAGATTGGTTGGGTTCAGAGTTGCTTCTTTATAGAAAAAGTCGGAATAGTCTTGATCGGAGCGAAATCGCTCAAACACTTCTCTGGCAGAGTAACCGGGAACAGTTTGAGGTAGAAACTCCGTTTCTGTTTCCAAGCGGGGAGCTAATTCAGGATTGATCTGTGTGGATGTGTAGTCTCGGACTGCCAGCATGGTTTTCAGCAAAATTGTGGCTTTGGCAGTCACTTCTTGCTCGGTATCTCGATTTAATAGGGTTGAAAAGGCGATGCCGCTCAGGAGTATGGCACAAAGAAATGCTGAGAGTAACAGAATATTAAACTTTTGGCTCAGCTTAAAGTTTTTGAGCATTCGTGACCTCAAGATACTTTGGGCGTGAGTCGGTCACTGCCAAGAATGGCATTGCCGACGATCGCGGATGCCGCAATCCTAGTAGTCCATCAAGACAGATTTGAGTAGACTCTCAAATCTACAAAAACGACCCCTAGTTTGAATGGTGAAAGGGCGTTTTGCCAGAAAACGACTTCGCAACTCCTCAATAACTTGTGATTGAGGGCTGCTATAGATGAATATATCTTCTTATACAACAGTCCTAAATCATCGATGAAATTAGGAAGCTTTGCCCAAGAGGTTTCCTTCGGTAACCTTTTCGCAATCCAGATAAGAAGGCAAGAAGCAGCATCACGATATCGACCAGATTTCTGATAGGTTCTCCTAGTTTTTTATGTGAGACAGGTATGGCTTCACGTCGTTGGTTTTTACTGTTAGGTTTTTGGCTGCTGGTCGGATGTTCTACGTCAGAGGCTCCAGAACAGCAGGTGAGCAAGTTGACGATCGGCGTTGTTGCTTATGGAGAGGGAACCCAATCGGTCGATCGCTACCATCGCTTTACCGATTATTTAGGCGATCAGTCAAAAACATTGGTCGAATTGGAGCCAGTCTATAACGAGGTCAAAGCAATCGAACAAATTCATCAGAAAAAGTGGTCACTGGTGTTTGCGCCACCAGGGTTAGCAGCGATCGCTATTTCTACTGGGCAATATTTACCCCTCTTTCCACTGCAAGGAGTGAATAACCAGAGTTCTGTGCTGGTGGTGCTAAAAAATAGTCCCTTGCAAAAACTTGGCGAGGTCAGTGGTAAGCGTATAGCACTTGGACAACCCGGTTCTGCCACCGGGTATTATGTGCCGCTGTATGAACTGTATGGCACTGCTCCAGCAGAAATCCGGATTGCCCCAACCCCCAAAACCGTCCTAGCCTGGATTGCTAAACAGGAGGTGGAGGTGGGTGCCTTATCCAAAGACGAGTTTGAACATCTGCATTCCGAATTTGCTCCCGTGCAGTTTCGGATTCTTCATGCCAGTCGTAGAATTCCGGCTGGCTCGGTATTGATTAGTCCCACGGTTGAGCGGAACCAGCAACGGGTGATCCAGCAGGTGATGAGTAGCGTTTTGCCTGCGATCGCTCAAGAAGCAGGCTATGTGCCCAATGCGCCCGTGCCCGATTACAAAGATCTGATTACGTTTATTCAAAAAGTGAAACCGATCGAAGCCAGAATTCGGGAAAAGCCAGCGCCTTTGTACCAATAGAGGTGATGAGGTGATGGGGTGATGAGGGAACTTGCGTTGAGGGAAGGGGTGGCATCGTTAGAATTGATAAAAGTCTTTTTGATTCCCGTTGCCCTATGACTCTTACTGATCTGGCGATTTCTGAAACTCACTCTCAATCAACCCAAGCAAAACTGGCGGCGCTGCGATCGCGTATGGCAGCCCACCAGCTAGATGCTTACTTGATCCCTTCTGCGGATGAACATCTGAATGAATATGTGCCAGAGGCAAAGCAACATCGCACCTGGATCAGTGGGTTTACGGGATCAGCGGGTGATTTTTTAGTAGGACAAGATCAAAGTTGGTTGTTTGTCGATTTTCGCTATCACGAGCAAGTTGATTTACAGGTCGATTTGACGTTGATTCAGCCGGTTAAGTTGGGGCTGGATGGGCATAAAACGCTGACTGAAAGGCTAGAAGAGTTGGGACAGACCGCTCGTGGTGCGTTCCGATTGGGGCTTGATCCCTTTACGCTGTCGGTGACGCAGTTTCGCGAGTTGCGGGACCAGTTGCAACCATCTGGCGTGGTGCTAGTGCCGCTGTTAGACAATTTAGTGGCACAGGTGCGGCAGCAATTGTCTCAACCAGAGGCTGCAATCCCTTATGGAGAATCTCCTGTTTTCTCGGTTCCAGATGCGTTGACCGGAGAATCTTGCCAGCAGAAGCTAGAACGGGTGCGGGAAGCCATGCAGAAGAAGAGGGCAAATCTGCTGCCAGTGACAAAGCTGGATCAAATCGCTTGGTTACTCAATTGGCGTGGCTGGGATATTTCCTACAATCCCGTGTTTATTGCCTACGCCATTTTGACCCTGGAAGAAGCGTATCTATTTACCAACCTGGAGCGAATTGATCCTACGCTGCAAGCATCGGTGAGTCAACAGCTCAAGTTGTTGCCCTACGAGCACTATGCCGAAACTTTGCAACATTTGGTGACCCAATTGCAAGCCCCTGCCATTTTATTGGATCTAGGGATGACAACGATGGGAACGTATCAGTTGCTGGAACCGCTGGTATTGGCTGGTTCTGCCAAATTCATTGAAGCTAAAAACCCGATCGAGGGGATGAAAGCCCGCAAGAATGCAATCGAGATTGCACAAATGCAGCAGGCAAATTTGCGTGCCAGCCGTGCCAAAACCCGTACGCTGAAATGGCTATCAGATCAGTTCACGCAGGGAATCACTCTGACTGAATTGGATGTGGCAAAGCAAATCGAAGGGTTCTACGCAGAGGAATCTGGGTTTCAAGGCTTGAGTTTCAATACGATCGCGGCAACTGGGGCAAATAGTTCGATTGTGCACTATGGTACTCCCAGTGCTTTGGGGTCTCTGCAAACCGGACAATTTCTGCTGCTGGATTCAGGTGCGCAGTATCTCTCCGGTACGACCGATGACACTCGCACTGCGATCGTAGGTGACCCCACCTCGGAACAAATCGATCGCTACACCGCTGTTCTCAAGGCGCATATTAACTGTGCAATGCAGCGATTCCCGAAGGGAGCCACAGGCGTGCAACTGGATGGTATCGCTCGTGCGTCGATGTGGCACTCAGAACTGGACTATGGGCATGGTACGGGACATGGGGTGGGTGCCTTTTTGAATGTGCATGAAGGACCCAATGGGATTAGTCGGCGATCGCAGCAAGCCCTGGAACCTGGCATGATAACCAGCATTGAGCCGGGGTTTTATCGATCGGGTTGGGGTGGCATTCGGTTAGAAAATCTGTATGTAGTGAAGGAATTAACGACCAAAAACGACCCTGCTTCTGAGACAAATGCGACTCCCTGGTATGGCTTTGAATCGTTGACTTATATCCCCTTCGACAAACGCTTAATTGATCTGGCAGAGCTGGATGTCCGACAGCGGCAATGGCTGGAAACCTATTATGCTCAGGTGATTGAGAAGTTATCGCCAACCTTATCTTTGGATGAAGCCAGTTGGTTGCGGGAAGTGTGTAGCTTTTAATTGCTTGGGCGATCGTGGGAGTGAGTGGAGAGTTTAGAATTCAAGAATCAGGAGTCAGAATTCAAGAATCAGAATGCTCTCTCCTCTCTCAACCTTTCACGATCGCCCCAAAATCCGCCAGCACTCGCGCATGGTTTCGCAAAATGCCTAACAGGTTCAAGCGATTGCGTTTGATGTCGGCATTGGGGTCCATGACTAAAACACTGTCAGCCCCATCAAAAAAGGCATTGACAGTTGGGGCAATCTTTGACAGGGCGGCAACCAGGGCGGTGTAGTCCTGATGCGTCTGTTCTTGTTGATGGAGTTGCACGAGTGCCTCATAGAAGGCTGGCTCTGAAGCTTTTTGGAACCGGGCAGGCTGTACCACTTCAGCCGGATTTAACTGGGTTGTGTCCAGATTGCCTTGGGCTGCCAATCGAGACGCGCGGTTTACAGTTTCGTAAATGGTAGCCAAACGCCCATCTTCGCGAATGGCTTGTAGAAATTGAGCACGATTGCGCACATCCGGCAAGTTTTCTAATGCCCGTTGGCTATAGTCAGGATCGTTTTCTCCCAACACAGCATTCACTAGGTCATAGTCAATGCCTTCGTCATCCAGAAGTAGGGTACGAATCCGTTGCAAAAAGAAATCTTGTAATTGCTGAAGTAGCTCAGCTGGCGATAGTTTTAATACTTTCGTGTGGGACTGTGCCAACGGGGCAATGGCTTGTTCCAACAATTGCGACAGATTTAGCTGACTCAGATTCGCTGCCCAAATGATATGGACGATCGCATTGGCTGCTCGTCGCAATGCAAAGGGATCGGAAGACCCAGTGGGCACCATGCCCAAGCCAAAAATGCCACTCAGCGTATCGAGGCGATCGGCAATCCCCACCACCTGACCCATCAGCGTGACTGGTAGATTATCTTCTGCCCCTTTGGGCAAATAATGTTCCACAATGGCGGTTGCAACCCCAGCAGTTTCACCACTGGCAAGTGCGTATTTTTGCCCCATTACTCCTTGCAGTTCGGGAAATTCACCCACCATTTGCGTCACCAGATCGGCTTTGCTGAGCAGCGCTGCCCGTTGCACCTGGGCACGATCGTCCTGGCTCAACTGCAATTGTTCAGCAACGCGATCAGCGATCTGGCAAATGCGATCGACCTTCTGCCGTACCGATCCCAGATCTTCCTGAAAGGTGACAGTTTCCAGACGAGGTAAATAGCTTTCTAACGGTTGGGCGCGATCGGCATCAAAAAAGAACTTGCCATCCGACAAGCGTGCCCGAATCACGCGCTGATTGCCCTCTGCAATGATGTCCGCCTTGGCAGGGTCGCCATTGGCAATGGTGATGAAATAGGGCAATAACTCGCTGCTCCCCTCACTTTTCAACACAGGGAAATAGCGCTGGTGGCTTTCCATTTCAGTGATGATCACTTCCGATGGCAGTGCCAAAAAATCCACATCAAACTGACCGACGACCGCAGTGGGATACTCCACTAAATGAATCACTTCTTGCAACAAATCGGGATCAATGACGGCTACTCCTCCCGCTTGCTGGGCTACCTGCACTGCTTGCGTTTGAATTTGGGTTTGCCGTTGTTGAGGATCGACTGTGACAAAGATAGATTGCATTGCAGTCAAATAATCACCGGCATGGGCGATCTCAATTGGAGCTGGGTGCAAGACGCGATGCCCCCAGGAGCGACGATCGCTGATGTGGGTTTCAGAGCCATTGGTGAGCGTCATGGGCAGCACCGCATCATCCAGCAACGCCACTAACCAGCGAATTGGGCGAGAAAAACGCAAATCCCCATCACCCCAACGCATGAACCGCTTGCCTTCCAAACTGGTAATCCACTGCATTGCCAAGTCTGGTAACAGTTGTGCCGTGGGCTGTCCCAGCAGAGTTTTTTGGACAAAGACAAATTCCCCCTTCTCAGTCGGGCGAATTTCAAAATCTGCTAGATCGACCCCCTGCTTTTGGGCAAAGCCGATCGCGGCTTTGGTGGGTTTGCCATCCTGAAATGCCGCTTTTGCCGGAGGTCCCTTGATTTCTTCCGTCTGATCTGGTTGTTGGAGTGGCAAATCCCGAATCAGTACTGCCAACCGTCGCGGAGTGCCATAAACTTCTACAGCCCCAACAGACAAGGAATGTTCTGCCAAACTTTTTGGGATTTTTTCCTGCCACTGTATCAATGCATCAGCCACAAACCCAGCGGGCAATTCCTCGGTACCCACTTCCAATAAAAACGTCGCCATAGACCCTAAATGCTTAGCAGCAGGATTCACACATTAACCTCAACAGTTTACCTTGCCAGGGGCTAGAGGGAGACACAGGCATGCAGAGAGGGGATGTAAAAAAACCTTCTCTCAGCTTGAGAGAAGGTTTTGCTAAGACTGAATTTTTGATTCTTTGCTTAGATAATTGTGCCGTCGGGGATGACAGCATTTTTCAATACAACTACAATGCCGCTCCGGATGTAGAAGCCCAGGTTTTCCCGCTCGGCATCTTGTACCCGATCCTTATTGATAATTTGGACATTGCGACCAATGCGGGCATTTTTGTCGATGATGGCACGACGGATGAGGGTATCGGAACCGATCCCCAGAGGAACCTGGTCATCTTCAAGCTCTACGGTGGAGTGATGTTCGGCAAAAGGCTGGTAGTAATCTGCTCCCATAATCAGGGTTTCTTCGATCGTACAGCCCGTCTCAATGCGCGATCTCACACCCAACACGGAGTGGTGAATGCGGCATTTTTTGAGGATGCAGCCTTCGCCAATAATCGACTCGCTGATCGAGCAATCTAAATATTTGCTGGGAGGGAGGTAACGCTGACGAGTGTAAATCGGTGCGGCTTCTTCGTAAAAGCTGAAAGGGGGTTGAGGTTGGCGAGTCAACGCCAGGTTAGCGTCATAGAATGACTCGATCGTCCCAATGTCTTCCCAGTAACCCTTAAATAAATATGCCTGGACGTTATGATTGGTAGCAGCAGCAGCGGGGATAATTTCTTTACCAAAATCAGTTTGGTCGGGTGATTGCCGCAACAACTTTACCAAAACATTCTTATTGAAAACATAGATCCCCATAGAAGCAATGTACGGATACTGCTTCGCTTCTTCGGGAGATAGTCCCAACACCGTGGTATCTACCTGCATCTTCTTCAAGTTTTCGCCCTTGGGTTTCTCGCTGAAGTCGATCACTCGCCCCTCAGTATCAATCTTCATCAACCCAAAGTCCGAAGCACGTTTTTCATCCATCGGCACAACAGAGAGAGTAATATCAGCTCCCGTTTCCCGATGACGCTCCACAAATTGTCGGTAGTCCATCCGGTAGAGGTGGTCACCCGACAAAATCACACACTCGTCTACTTCCCATTCTTGCAAAAGCCAGAGATACTGACGCACCGCATCCGCTGTGCCCTGGAACCAATTAGGGTTCTCTGGAGTTTGTTGAGCGGCTAAAACCTCAACAAATCCTTCACTAAAGCCCGAAAAACTATAGGTTCGAGCAATGTGACGGTTGAGTGAAGCAGAATTAAACTGTGTCAGTACATAGATCTTAAAGATCTCTGAATTAATACAATTACTGACAGGAATATCAATCAAGCGGTATTTGCCAGCGAGAGGCACGGCTGGCTTCGCGCGCTGCTTAGTAAGAGGATAAAGGCGAGTACCTGCGCCTCCTCCTAAAATAATTGCTAGAACTCTTTTCACAAGAAACCTCTTAACTGCCAGTCTGCTCCCAAGAATAGTGTCTGATTCTGTGGAACAGTTGGCAAGGGGGATCAAGAAAATTCGGGGACAAAAGTGGGCAAATCTTCAGAACTTCTCTAAATTTATTCCACTAAAAATTAAATAGCTCTAGAAAAACTGTCCAATCAAGATGGCTGAGAATTCTTGGATTTACCCCTAAATATGAGGCTGATGTGCTTGAAAGCTTGACTAGCAATCCTTCTCAGGACATCAACATTTGCTGTGAAACAGACCACTTGATCCATTAGATAGGGAGTCCTTTTATGTCGAAGAGAAGGAGCACTGTTAAAGATGGGTTAAGGAATCAATTCGAGACATTTTTTCTAACAAATTTTCAGTGGTTTTGGACACTGGTTCAAATCATTGGTTGCCTAAAATGATGGCTAAACAGGTCTCGCATTCTCTGTTCGCGAGGCAAGATTCCTATGTCGAAACCTGAATCTTTTCAGCCCCTGATAAACCAAAAGCCGCATGAATCGCTTGGAGTGCCTGGACTCCCTGATCCTTTGCTACGACAGAGCTAATCTTGATTTCGGATGTCGCAATCATCTGGATGTTGATCTGGTTTTGTGCCAGAGCCGCAAACATACGAGCCGCCACTCCAGGTTGGTTGACCATGCCAGACCCAACAATACTGACTTTGGCAATTTCGGCATCAACAGTAATCTCGCCGCAACCCAGGTCAGTTGCTGCATTGATCAATGCAGTACGAGCGGTTTCTGCATCGATCGCTGCCACTGTAAAAGCAATATCGCGTGTAGTTACTCCATCCACAATGCGACAACGTTGCGACTGGATAATCATGTCTACACTGACCTTCTGATCGGCTAGCAGGCGAAAAATTCGGGCTGCCATACCGGGACGATCGGGGATATGGCGAATGGCAAGACGGGCTTGATTTTGGTCGAGGGCAACCCCCCTCACAGGTGGGGGCATATTTTGAGTTTTGAGTTTTGAGTTTTGAGCTTCATTGACCTGCGGCTTCAACCGGGATAACTCAAAACTTGTCTCCTGTCTTCTGACTCCCGATTGCCGGACTTCAAAGACCCCACAGAGTGCCGCGATCGCCCGATCGCATTCTACTGCATCAATCACACAACTCACCTTGACTTCAGACGTAGAGATCATCTGGATATTGATACCTGCATCTGCCAGAGTTGAAAACATCTGAGCTGCCACCCCAGGACGACCAATCATCCCCGCACCTGCGATCGCCACTTTGGCAATTTGCTGTTCGACTAAGACCTCGGCATCACTGACAGGTTGTCCCCCGCCTAAGGCTGGAATCAGTGCACTAGCAACCGCTTCGGCATGAGTAGCAGAATTTTTGGTTACGGTAAAGGCGATGTCGTTGGTATTCCCTTCATGGATAGACTGGATAATCAGATCCACATCCAGGTCTTGTGAGGCAATTTCACCAAACAGACGGGCAGCAATACCAGGACGATCGGGCACTCTAAGTAGGGCAATCTTTGCCTGATCGGTGTCAAACTCCACCCCATCGACAGGATGAGCAATTTCCAACCCTTCCAAGGGACGCGGTTGGGGTACAGGCGAAAGCACTTTGGTGCCGGGATCATCTGTCCAACTCGATCTCACCACCAACAGTACGCCATAGTTCCGGGCAATCTCCACTGCGCGGGGATGCAATACCTTTGCCCCTAAACTAGCAAGCTCCAACATTTCGTCCGAAGTAATTTCGCTCATCAACTGAGCATCGGGCACAAGGCGGGGATCAGCCGTCAAAATCCCCGGTACATCAGTATAAATCTCACACAGATCTGCTCTCAATGCAGCTGCCAGAGCGACAGCTGAGGTATCTGATCCCCCTCGTCCCAGGGTGGTGATCTCCAGGCTGTTGGCGCTACTGACCCCCTGGAAGCCAGCAACGATCACTACTTGCCCATTCTGGAGGTGTTGTTCCAAACGATCAGTGGCAATGTTCAAAATCCGAGCACGGGTATGGGCAGCCTCGGTTACAATGCCTACTTGCGCTCCAGTTAGAGAAATTGCGGGCTGTCCCAGCTCTTGCAATGCCATACTGAGCAGGGCGATCGACACTTGCTCTCCGGTCGAAAGTAACATATCCATTTCTCGTCGGCTGGGGCTAGCAGAAATCTCATACGCCAGTTTCACTAACCCATCAGTCGTTTTACCCATTGCTGAAACTACGACTACCACTGAGTTACCAGCCTGGGCGGTTTGTAAAACACGCTGAGCCACTGCTTGAATTCGTTCGACTGACCCGACCGACGTTCCCCCGTATTTTTGAACAATTAGCGCCATATCCCTAACCTGACTTTGATGGAAACCCGTCTCACAGGGGAATATTACCTTAGATAAAGGCGAGATGAACCGATCGGATTTTTTGCTGACAACCTTAAAGTCCTTTATAACAGGTAATTTATGACCGACTTTCCCCAACCAGCAAACGAATCTGCAAGGGTGTCAGCTTTGCGAAGCTATCAAATTTTAGATACTACTCCAGAAGAAGCCTTTGATGATTTAACGCGCTTGGCAGCTCAAATATGCGCTACTCCAATTGCTCTAGTGAGCTTGGTTGATAGCACTCGTCAGTGGTTCAAGTCCAGAGTCGGGTTGGACGCAACCGAAACTTGCCGAGAAGTTGCCTTTTGCAACTACACCATCTGTCAGTCTGAAGTTTTTGTCGTTTCCAATGCCCTGATTGACCAACGCTTTGCACATAATCCTTTGGTAGTAGGTGAGCCTCATATTCGGTTTTATGCGGGCACTCCCCTTCTGTCTCCGGATGGTTTTTCACTGGGAAGCCTTTGTGTCATCGATCGAATTCCCCGATCTCTGAACCAGGAACAAACTGATGCACTTCAGGTATTAGGACGACAAGTCGTTACTCAATTGGAATTGCGTCGCAATTTAGCCTGTCTGGCGTATGCCATGGATGAGCAGCAGCGAACCGAAGCCGCGCTCCGTTACAGCGAAGAACAGTTTCGTCAACTGGCAGAACATATTCAGGAGGTATTCTGGATTCGTTCAGCCGAGAACAATCACATCCTTTACATCAGTCCCGCTTATGAAAAAATTTGGGGACGATCGCGCCGCAGTTTGTATGCCCAGCCAAACTCCTGGGTAGATGCGGTGCTGCCAGCCTATCGAGGACACATTCTCGACTGCATTGAATTACAGCAGCCTTACGACAAAGAATATCCGATTCGGCGTTTGGATAGCACGATTCGCTGGGTGCGCGATCGGGCTTTCCCGATTCAAAACGAAGCGGGCGATGTCTATCGCATCGTGGGCATGGCAGAAGACATCACTCAACGCAAACAAATTGAGCTAGAACTCGATTTGGTTCAAGGAATGGCTCAAGCCATTTTTGAATCGAATGATTTTCACTCAGCTCTGAGAGTCGCCTTGCAAAAGGTTTGCGAAGTCACTCACTGGGATTTTGGCGAAGCGTGGGTACCGAGGGCAGATTGGAGCGTCCTCGAATGTAGCCCAGCCTGGTATAGCAAGACCGATCGTCTCAACACCTTTCGCGAACAGAGCCAGCAATTTTCCTTTGCCCCTGGTGAGGGTATCCCTGGTCGAATTTGGATCTCTAAACAGCCAGCGTGGTGTCGAGACGTGTCTGCTATGACAAACGCTCATTACTTACGCGCACAGATGGCACAAGAAGCGGGTCTCAAAGCAGCACTGGGTATTCCCCTCCTGGCAAAAGATGAAGTGATCACAGTGCTGGTTTTCTATATGTTTGAAGCACGACAAGAAGATTCTCGCTTGATGGAGTTAATCTCAGCCTCGACAGAACTAGGGTTATTCATCCAACGTAAACAAGCCGAAGAAGAAATTCGCCAATCTTTGGACAAAGAACGGGAGCTGAATCAACTCAAATCCAATTTTATTTCCATGGTTTCCCATGAATTTCGCACCCCTTTGTCTAGCATCATAATGTCGGCAGAATTGCTTGAAAAGTATGAGCAACAACAAACGTCAGAAAAAAGGCAGATTTATTTCAAGCGGATCAATCGGGCAACCCATCGAATGACTCAACTGATCGAAGAAGTTTTGCTGATTAGTCAGGGAGAACAGGGCAAGTTGCGGTTTCAACCGACTCCGATCGATCTCAAGCAATTTTGTGATGAGCTAGTAGCAGAATTTCAGACCCAGATCGGGCAAGATGAATCCCTGGTCTTTATTTGTGAGGGAGATTTGACTCAGGCTTACGTAGATACTAATTTGCTCCATCACATTTTGAATAATTTGCTCTCCAATGCCATCAAATATTCTCCGCAAGGCAGTTTCGTCAAATTGGAATTGCTGCGGCAAGTGAATAGTGTGGTCTTGCGGGTCAAGGATTCTGGGATTGGCATTCCTTTGGCGGATCAGTCCCACTTGTTTGAGTTCTTCCATCGCGCTAAAAATGTTTCTACGATTCCAGGCACAGGGTTGGGATTGGCGATCGTTAAACAGTGTGTAGATCTGCACGGCGGAGAAATCTCAGTTGAAAGTAAGGTTGGTGTTGGCACCGTGTTTACAGTCAAGCTGCCGATCGAGTTGCTTAAAGGGGAGATGTAGGGATGCAGGCATGGAAGAGGAGAGGGGGATGCTGACTCCTCCTGCTCACGCTGCATATTTTTCAATTTCGCAATATTTGCATTCAAAGCTTTAAGACTTCTTTCCATCTAGCGACACTTTAATCCTCGACAGGCTAATAATTGGGTGTCTAACTTTGACGCACGGTCAAAGTGACATCAGCTCAACTTTGGCAAATCAGCCGACTGGCAATCGATGTGCTCTGGAGGATGGGGATGAAAATTACTCGACGGGAAGCCCTCAGACTGGGATTGGTAAGTGGGGGGATGCTGCTTTCACCACTCGGATTTGCAAACAGTGCTCAAGCGCAGGCTGACCCCTGTGCCACAACGATGCTGCCACCGAGCACGCAGGTTCCACCCATAAGTCCGACGATCGACCGATTTCAGCAACCGCTGCGGATTATGGAACCCCTCAAGCAGGTGCTGAGCAAAACCTACAAGGTAACGCGAGAGGGCATTACGTTTGATCAACCGATCGACTACTACGAAATCACCATGCGGAAGCAGACGATCGAGCTGATTCCTGCCAGAAATGGCAAACCTGCCATCACCACCGATATTTGGAGTTATAACGGCACACTTCCGGGTCCTTTAATCCGCCAACAGAAAAATCGGGAGTCTTGTATCCGCTTTAAGAATGAACTGGGTCAAGATGCCGATGGCAAGGATATCTGCACATCGGTACATCTGCATGGCATGGCTTCGTTGCCGCAGTACGATGGCTATGCTGAGGATATCACTCCAGTTGGCTACTACAAAGATTACTACTATCCCAATAACCGGGCGTCGATTCTCTGGTATCACGACCATGCCGTACACAAAACCTCACGCAACGTCTATATGGGGTTGGCAGGCATGTACATCGTGGAATATGCCGAGGAAGATTTTTGCCGAGCGGCAGATGCAAAATGTATGCCCAGTGGCGAATTTGAGGTGCCGCTGGTAATTCAGGATGTGACATTTAAGCAACCACAAACTGGCGACCCCAATCATTGGGAACTGGTGTTCAACGATCGTCGCCAACGCGGGGTGTATGCCGATGTCACGCTGGTGAATGGCGTGCCCTTTCCCTATTTCCCAGTGAAACGGCGCAAATATTTTTTCCGATTACTCAATGCTTCTGCCTCGCGCACGTTCCAACTGGCACTGAGTCGTGAAGAAAATTCTCTAACGCTTGCAGAGGATGCACTGATTGTGGTGGGCAGTGATGCGGGGCTTTTGGGCAAACCAGCGGTGATCACAGCGCCCAAGTCTTTGCCGATGGGGGTTGCGGAACGCTATGGCGTTATTGTTGACTTTTCCAAGTTTCCTGCCAATGTGAAACAAGTCTATCTGCGCGATTTAGGTTTTTCGGGCAACTTGGGACCAACACCCAAATCGCTGTTGCGGTTTGATTTACAGGATGATCCAGTCACTGATAGCTGCATCATCCCCAGCGATCGCCTGGGAATTTTGACCTTGCAACAAGCCTTGATCGATCGCAGTGTCCGCACTCGCACGTTCCGCTTTGGGCGCGGCAACCAGTGGACGATCAATGGCAGAGGCTGGGAATCCAATTTCGTCTCGGCTGATCCGGGGCAGGGAGATATCGAAATCTGGACGTTGATTAATACGGGTGGCTGGACGCACCCAGTTCATATCCATCTCATTGACTTTCAAATTCTCGATCGCAATGGCATGGAGCCAGCGGAACATGAGCGTGGATGGAAAGATGTCGTGCTTCTGCGAGATGGAGAAGTGGTTCGTGTCATTGCTCGATTTGCGCCGCACCGAGGTAAGTACATGATGCATTGCCACAATATTGTGCACGAAGACCACGACATGATGACCCAGTTTGAAGTAGGTCAGGGAGGAACTTCCCCGCTTGCCGATCGCGCCAAACCGTTGCCCGCACCCGAGCTTGGTTCGACCCAACCGCCCAATTTGTTGGAAGACAAGCTGCCGTGTAAAGCGGTAGAACCCCTGCCCAATAATTGCGATATCGTGATTCCACCGCTCGATCGGTGCAAGCCTCCGAGTTCGTAACCTTAGTGGGAGCCGGTGTTGTTGAATAGCAGTATGAATTGGAACGAAGTTTCAATTCACACAACTCCAAATTCCTAACTGGAATCAGCAACGCCGTGGGAGACACACACGGAGACGGAAGAAAGCGGGAAGCGAATATCTTCCGCTCCGTGTCTTCCTCTCTCCGTTTCCCTATGAGCCGTACAAAGCCCGATTAAACGCCTTGATCGCTTCCATGTCGTAGGGACCGGAAGGCTTCGGTGGCTTCAGTTTGGTAGAAGCAGTTGGTTGGGGTTGCCCAGTGGCAGAAGGCAATGGCGAAGGTTGAGACAGTTGAGGTTGCACCGAAGGTGACATCGTTGGGGTTGGGGTTGCTTGCGGCACAGGATTGTCGGATACCGAACCCTCTACCGGAACTTGGGCAATCTCTAATGGCAGAGGCTGACTCAGTACCATTTCTGTCATCAACACAACCGTTGTGACGAACAGGGCGATCGTCAGAAAAACCGTTTTCAAAATCGATAGTTTCATCATTATCCTGACGAATTCGTCAGCACTTTTTACTCTCGATCATACAAGCGCAATTTCAGCTTCCCACCATTCTGTAACCCAACGAAAAACTTTACCCCTCTACCCTTGACTCCATTTCCCCTAAAATTCCTCCAACATCCACTCTGCCGCCCGTCCTCCCAGCTCCAGCGGAATGCTTACTGCTTTGCCCAGACGAGGACGATCGCGCGTCTTTTCAAGGTAGTTTTGTACCTGTTCAAAACTACCCCAACCTTGTAGATAGTGGGCGATCGTATCCAGGTGTGCCAAATATTCTACTTCTGAAAGAGGAAATGATTGCTGCTCTAGGTACTTCCACATCACCAAGACAAAAATCTTGCCCTGGGTGCGTCGTATCTGGATGTCGTAGGATCTGCCCCATTTATTCAGCAACAGTTGGCGTAAGTCCTGTCCGGTCATGAGAGTGAATTGACTCATTGCTTACGATACTAGCGCCAATTAGTTATCCCGCGATTTCCTGATGTTTGGCTCGTTCCACAGCTTGTCGCCAGGCAGCTAACAGAGAAGTGCGGCGATCATCACTCATTTGGGGTTCAAAGCGGCGTTCCATCTGCCACTGGCGAGTAATATCGGCAGTGCTCTGCCAGTAGCCTACTGCCAGTCCTGCCAGATAAGCTGCTCCTAATGCAGTGGTTTCAGTGATTTGCGGACGCACAACTGGAACTCCCAACACATCCGCTTGAAATTGCATCATGAGATCGTTGCCAGCGGCTCCACCATCCACACGCAATTCTGACAGGTCGAGTTTGGCATCCCGACGCATGGCATCCAGGACATCTACCGATTGATAGGCAATGCTTTCCAGCGCAGCGCGGGCGATGTGGGCACTGGTAGAGCCACGAGTCAGCCCAATAATGGTGCCACGGGCATAGCTATCCCAATGGGGTGCCCCTAAGCCAACAAAGGCAGGGACAAAATAGACGCCGCCATTGTCGGGTACGCTGCGGGCAAGGGGCTCCACATCGGCGCTGTGTTTAAGGATGCCTAACCCATCCCGTAACCATTGCACCACGGCTCCAGCAACAAACACGCTGCCTTCTAAGGCATAGATAGTAGGCTGGCTAATACGCCACGCGATCGTTGTCAACAGTTTGTGGTGAGAAGAGATCGGCGCATTGCCTGTGTTAAGTACAGCAAAACAGCCAGTGCCGTAGGTGTTTTTTGCCATGCCTGGTTGCAGGCAAGCCTGTCCAAACGTTGCAGCTTGTTGATCGCCAGCGATACCCGCGATCGGCACCTGGGCACCGAGAATCCCTTCTCCTGTCACCCCAAAAACCTCTGACGAACTCCGGACTTCTGGCAAGATCGCAGCAGGAATCTCCAGAAGGGAGAGTAATTCTTCGTCCCACTGCTGAGTATGGATATTGAACAACAGGGTACGACTGGCATTGGTGACATCGGTGAGGTGAAGTTGTCCTCCGGTCAATTGCCAAACCAGCCAGGTATCTACAGTACCAAAGGCAAGATCGCCCTGTTCGGCTTTGACCCGAGCGCCAGGCACGTGGTCGAGTAGCCATTTGAGCTTGGTGCCACTAAAGTAAGGGTCGAGCAATAGCCCTGTTTTGGCTTGAAAAGTCGGTTCGTGTCCAGCCGCTTTGAGAGCATCGCACCATCCGGCAGTCCGCCGATCTTGCCAAACGATCGCCGAATAGATGGGTTGACCTGTGGTGCGGTCCCAAACGATCGTGGTTTCGCGCTGATTGGTAATACCGATCGCAGCCAGATCTTTAGCGCGGATTCCCATTTGTGCCAATGCTTCATTGGCAACGCCCAATTGCGAAGCCCAAATTTCATTGGCGTCATGTTCCACCCAACCCGATTGAGGAAAAATTTGCCGAAATTCTTTTTGGGCGATCGCGCGTAAGTTGCCCCGCACATCAAACACAATGGCACGAGAACTAGTAGTGCCCTGATCAAGTGCAAGGATGTATTGAGTCATGGCAGTTTGCATCAGGTCAGACCGGGGACTGGAGACAATGGGTCAGTTTTACCCAAATCGCCGATGTACGGGTTGGTAACATAATCCTTTGCATCTCCTCTCTCAACATCTCCAGTTTCTTTTACAGGGTAGGGGACTGAGAATACCCACATGCAAATGCTTAACGCATTCGTACGTGGGTACATCTTCAAAAACTGAACGATGCAGGAGAAAGCCATCATAAATGCATTCAACAGTTGTCATCTTTGGTCGTAACGCGATTAAGTTTCTGTGTAGAACTCGACTTCTTTGAGCTTGATTTACTTTTACAAAGTAGCAAAAGAGGGATGATGCGTGAATGCACGTAATAACACTTAAGGTTTACGTTTGATGTTAATATGATATTTGTAAGGGATAAAAAATTTCTTCGGCTTTTCTGTAGGCTCATTTGCTTGAAGATGGTTCCTAACAACATAAGGGAAATCCGAACTATCTCCCTGCTTTGGATACGAGCGTAGTGCCAGGATATAAGTGAAATTACGTAATTGATTGCTTCAGAATTTTTAGGGCAGCTTTAGAAGTTTTTAGATCAATTAGGATGTCAGTACCCAATTTTGTAAGGGCAAATTTAATTTGACTTTCTGTGCTGCTAAGATGTTTTTCACGCCGATCGCAGGCATTGTAAAAACTACCCTACACATAATAGACTCAATCGGAAACGGGGAAAGACATAAATTCTTGACGTGAAGTCGTCAAATCTTATAGCGTTATCGTCAATTCAGAGCATGAACAATTTATTAACGATTAAGTCTAATCTTTTGGAGAGAAAGTGCTTAATCATCTGTTGATTAATACCCCACTGAATAAAGTAGGTTTCTCTGAAAAGTCGGTTGTTCTAATCGCTGTCCGAGAGGGAAAGGTGGGCTTTGCCCTCAAAGGTTGTTTAAAAAGGTGCTAGCTGTCATGTTGAATGCTCAGAGATGCTCCCTTGCCCCCCTAAAAAAGGGGGAATCGGACTCAAAGTCCCCCTTTTTTCTAGCGCAGCGGTACGGCAGTATTCTGTTGCGACTTTCCAAAGAACCTTTAAAATATCCTCTTAGTTTGTGTGGATGCTGAAAAGTCAAATTCTTTATGATCGACTGATCTTAGTTGAGTGAAGTGCTCAAGCCGTATTGATTTTTTAAGGGCAGTCGATGAAGTTCAATTTTAATTAGTTCAATTCTGAAGGAAGGCAATGTTCACAAAACGATCGTAGGTTTAGACATTGAGATTGCAGGCATTGAGATCGCAGGTCTGTGCGCTGGTTTAACCACCGCGTTCGTAACCAACATCATCATCAAGGGTTCTACAATGGCTACCAATATCTTTCGGAAAACGGTCTTAACGAGCTTAGTTGCGCTTGCAGCAGTCTTGGGGTTGTCACCCGTACCAGCGAGTGCTGGCACGATATTGCTAGATGGGTTCATTGATCCAAACAATTCTTTCCCTACAGGGTATATTTTTCCCCTGAATCCAAACGCTTTCGGCGGACTGACCTCTGTGCATCTGATACAATGCCTGCCTAGTAACAGCGTTCCTCAGTGTGGACCGCTGACACAACCGAATCCAAATCAGCCGATCTCTTTCCCCAATAACTTCCCATCTGAGTTTTTCTATTACCTGGCGAACGCGAAGATTAACTCCGGTGGATTGAAAGCGCTGCTTGTCTTGTCTACCCAAGGAGCCTTTGCGAATGGCAATTTAGCGATTCCTGCGCAGCAGGTAACTTTTAGCCGCCTTCGCATCAGGATCTCTGGTCTAGTCGCCGGACATTCTTACAGAATTACTCATCCCTATGGGGTTGGCACTTCCACTAATCCCACCCTCGTAGCAGACTCATCAGGGAGTATTAACGTAACTGAGGACTATGGTTGTGGTGCTGTTATAGAGCCAACATGTGATTTTAGCTCGCTCACAACTGATAAATCCCCTCATAATCCCCTTGCAGCGGGTATTCTCGAATGGGATACGAATAGACCCTTTGGGTTTATTGGAGATGGCGTTACACCGCATACCGTGACAGGTAGTCCTAATAACACCAACTACTTCGAGATTTTCGATATCACTGCCAATAGAAGGGTGGCAATTACCACTCTGTTTACAGTGATGGGCAAGATAGCGCCTTAGCTCAACTTTATCCGGTATGTTCGAGTATCGTGATAACGCAAGGATGCTAAAAGAGTTTCTACAGGTCTAGATCCCGACCCATGCATTGCTGGGTAAGTGAGGTTCGAGAGAGGCTGCCCATCTTTTTGAGAGCTTTGCTCAAAAAGATGGGCAACTCGGTTGAAACATGACCAACAAAGTACTGGAGACCAATAGGCCTCTTGCAAATTAAACCGAATCAAGCAGATTAGGACAACTCATCGTTGTACAAACCAGCAACCAGATTACAGCGCAATCCGTAGGGCTGTGTCGTTTATTCTCAGGATGCTGGTAAATCAATATGTCCTGATTTTTTATATCACGACTTCTTCGCCAGAGGTCTGGCAGCTAATGGGCAAGAGGGCTAAGGAGCTGACTCACCATAACACCCAAAGCTGGGATGCCTAACAGCAGCATCAGTCCGGCAGGCATAAATTTACGCGTTTTGAGCCATCGCATTACAAATGCTAGGAGCAGAACTACCGTTACCCCAGATGCAACTGCAAGCCCCCAGGGTTGCCCTTGCATCTGAAGGATGGCGCTACCCACCAATAAAATTCCGCAACCGCAGCCCGCGAACAGGGACACCTTACTCTGCGCCTGCATATAGCCGATAATGCCACCCACGATCGCCAGAATGCCGTAAGCGATCGCCACGATTACACCAAGAGTCATAGGGACGTGCTCCTCAATGTTTGTCAAACTCTACATCACCAGCCTGAATCTAACTCGTTCTTAAAAAGACGCATGGAAATCGCATGAGCCAATGTGCATCTCCAGCCCCACACAAACCCTAGAATGATTTGAGGTCTTTGATCATAAATAAAAGTTACTAATGATGAAGCCGTGGGAGAAGCGTTAAATCTAAGCCTGAGCATCAAAATAGGAACGGAACCCGCCATAGGAATTGTATTGTTAAAGTCAGTGGCAAATTTGAGCGCAAAAGGGATGGATGATTGACATGGGACGAGTCGGAGTTTTACTACTCAATTTGGGGGGACCGGACAAATTAGAAGATGTCCGGGCTTTTTTATATAACTTATTTGCTGATCCAGAAATTATCCGATTGCCTTCTCCCCTATTACAAGCGCCGCTGGCTTGGTTAATTTCGACTCTGCGTGCTCAAAAATCACAGGAGAATTATAAAAAAATTGGCGGCGGGTCGCCACTGCGCCAGATTACCGAAGCCCAAGCGCAGGCGTTGCGGGTGCAATTGCAGCAAGATGGCAATGAGATACAGGTTTATATCGGCATGCGGTACTGGCACCCGTTTACAGAAGAGGCGATCGCTCAGATTAAGCAAGATGGCATCCAACAATTAGTGATTCTGCCGCTGTATCCCCAGTTTTCGATCAGCACCAGCGGTTCTAGTTTTCGGCTACTCGAACGTTTGTGGAATGCCGACCCAGCGTTGCAAGCAATTCAATATACAGTGGTGCCCTCCTGGTATAGCCACCCAGGATATGTGCAGGTAATGGCAAACCTGGTCGAAAAAACGTTGGATCAGGTGCCCCATCCCAGTGACGCGCATGTCTTTTTTAGTGCGCATGGCGTGCCCGTCAGCTATGTAGAAGAAGCGGGTGACCCCTACCAGCGAGAAATTGAACAGTGTACTGAGTTGATCATGAAACAGTTAAATCGCCCCAATGCCTACACTTTGGCATACCAGAGTCGGGTGGGTCCGGTGGAATGGTTACAACCCTACACCGATGAGGCGATCGAAGACCTCGCCCAAAAGGGCGTAAAAGAATTGGTGGTGGTGCCGATCAGTTTTGTCTCAGAACATATCGAAACCCTGGAAGAAATTGATATGGAGTATCGGGAAGTCGCTGAAGAAGCTGGGATTGAGACGTTTGCGCGAGTGCCTGCGCCCAATACCGATCCGATCTTTATCAAAGCACTGGCAGATCTGGTGGTGCAGGCATTGAACGATCGTCCCATTCTCTTCTCAGATACCATTCGTCCGCAAGAGAATGTGAAACTGTACCCGCAAGAGCGCTGGACTTGGGGGATGACCCCCTCTGCCGAGGTTTGGAATGGGCGCTTAGCCATGTTGGGGCTATTGGCAGTGCTGCTCGAATTGTGGCTGGGGCAGGGTCCTTTGCATGCGATCGGGCTGTTGTAAGCCATTGGGCAGGGAGACTTGGAATTTTAAACTCTGCATTTGGACTGTACAGACTTTGTTCCCAAGCGGAGCATGGGAACGCCTGGAGGCAGCAGTGCCTCCAGTAACTTTCTATCGATAGCAAAATAAAACAGAGCCTCCAAACGCAACCTGACAAGGTTCTGCCCTGTCGCGAAGTCAGTCGATTGTCCTAAGTTCAGAGACTATCCGTCCGCCGATCGCCGCGCTTCATTAAGTTTTGCGACATTCATTTTGTAAGATTTGAAGTTTTAAGAGCTTGAGTAAACAATTAAAGATGTTCTCTTGGGGATAGATTGGCTCCAGTGCCCAAACGGTCTTCTCGGCAACTTGCAAAATCGGGTGAACAAAAATCCATCCAGGCTGAGCTGCTTCAGCAACAACAGCGTGTGGAGTTATTTTCGGAAGTCACGCTCAAAATTCGGCAATCGTTGCAGTTTAGGGAAATCTTGCGAACCACGGTGACGGAGGTGCAACGAATTCTGCAAGCCGATCGCGTGCTAATTTATCATGTCTTACCGGATGGGACAGGCAAGGTAATTAGCGAATCAGTTTTACCAGACCATCCCAAGCTGATAGATCTGGAGTTTCCAGAAGAGGTTTTTCCAAAAGATTATCAACAGCTTTATGCTCAGGGTCGGGTACGAGCGATTGCGGATGTCTATGATCCAGCCGCTGGTTTAGCCCCATGTCTGATCGAATTCGTGGAGCAATTTGATATCAAAGCAAAACTTATCGTCCCGATCGTCCAAACCCTCAACGTTCACCCCTTAGCAACGGTTCAGCCGGCTAACCGTCTGTGGGGGTTGTTAATCGTGCACCAATGCGGCGATATCCGCAATTGGGTAGAGTTTGAATTGGAACTCATGCAGCAACTGGGGGATCAGATCAGCATTGCCCTTTCTCAAGCCCAATTGTTGGAACATTTGGAAGAGGTGGTGGAAGCCCGTACTGCTGAGTTGAAAGAAGTTAACCGCAACCTGCAACAAGAAATTAATGTACGAAAGCAGGCAGAAGCCGCACTACGTCAGAGTGAAGAGCAATTGCGACTGATCACGAATGCGCTACCTGTACTGATTGCGTATGTGGATGACCAACAACGCTATCGCTTTAATAATCAGGCATACGAAGATTGGTTAGGGCAATCGCCGAGCGAAATTGATGGCACTCATCTAAAACAGGTTTGGGGAGCCGAGTGCTATCAGCGCATGCAAATGCAGATCGAAACGGCACTATCAGGGCAAGCTGTAACTTATGAAAATGATGTAGTGCTCAAAGACGGCAGTGTACGATCGGTGGATGCCACCTATATTCCTCATGTGGATGAGTCAAAGACAGTCAAGGGCTTTTTCTCTCTGACTAGTGACATTAGCGATCGTAAAGCCATTGAACGGATGAAAGACGAATTCATCTCGGTCATCAGCCATGAACTACGCACCCCCTTGACCTCTCTGCATAGCGCGCTAAAAATCTTGGCAACTGGACGACTAGGCACCCTCTCCAACGAAGGGCAACAAATGCTCGGCATTGCCGACGACAGTACAGAGCGATTGGTGCGATTAGTCAACAACGTTCTCGACTTGCAACGCATCGAATCAGGCAAAGTGGTAATGGATCTACAAGCCTGCAATGCTGCTAACTTGATGATTCAGGCAGCCGAAGCCATGCAAGCCATGGCACAACAACATGAAGTGACCCTGGTGACCCAGACAGAAGAGATCATTATTTGGGCAGATGCCGATTACATCCTACAAACCTTAACCAATTTACTCAGTAATGCCATCAAATTCTCCTTTGCAGGAGGAACGGTTTGGTTGACCGTTGCTTACCTCAACAAGCCCCAACCCCAAAACTCAAAACTCAAAACCCAAAACTCCAAGTTCAAAACTCCAAGCTCAAAACTTAAAACGCAAAATTTCTCCTTTAGAGAAGGTGTGCGTTGGCAAAGTCAGTCTACAGGACTGACAAAATCAAAACCTCAAAACTCATCATGCTCCGAAATTATTTTCCGAGTACGTGACGAGGGTCAGGGGATTCCGACTGATCAACTCGAACGGATCTTTGAACGGTTTCAACAGGTCGATTCATCCGATTCGCGCAAAAAAGGAGGGACGGGGTTGGGGCTGGCAATTTGCCGCAAAATTATTGAACAACACAATGGCAAAATCTGGGTTGAGAGTGCTCCAGGTCGCGGTAGCACCTTTGTATTTACACTACCTGCGTTTAATAAAGCCAATCTCAAATGAGGGAGATCATGGGCAAGCGAATCTTAATCATTGATGACGAAGAGACCATCCAAACAGTGGTGCAATTTGGTATCAGGATGGCAACAGGTTGGGAGGTGCTAACGGCAGGATCAGGAGAGCAGGGCATCCAAACTGCCCAGACAGAAAAACCAGATGTGATTTTGCTGGATGTAATGATGCCAGAAATGGATGGGATTGCTACCTTTAAAGCGCTTCAGTCTCATACTGAAACCGAGCAGATTCCAGTTATTCTTTTAACGGCAAAAGCACAAACAGCCGACAAGTGCCAGTTTAATGATTTAGGTGTCAGTGGTGTGATCACGAAACCTTTTAACTCCCTCAATCTACCGGAACAAATTTCCCGGATTCTCCACTGGTAGGAACGTCAATGAAAATCTTGCTCGTAGAAGATGATGATGTATTAATCAAAGTTTTGACGAGAAGTCTAACTAGCCATAATTATGTGGTTGACACGGTCAAAGATGGAGAAATGGGCTGGACTTACGGCTCTACTTTTGAGTACGACTTGCTCGTTCTCGATATTGTTCTGCCCAAGTTGGATGGCATTAGTTTATGCAAGCGCTTTCGAGAGCAGGGCTATACCATGCCCATTTTGCTTCTCACTGCTCAAGATACTCGCACAGTGAAAGTGCAAGGGTTGGATGCGGGTGCAGATGATTATGTCGTCAAACCTTTTGATCAGGTAGAACTGATTGCCCGAATTCGGGCTTTGATGCGTCGGGGAAGTTCCAATCCCTTTCCGCTCCTGTCCTGGGGTGATTTGCTGCTGAACCCTAGCACCTGTGAAGTGAACTATAACGGTCAGCCCTTATCGCTGACCACTAAGGAATATGAGTTACTGGAATTGTTTTTGCGCGATCGCCAGTATGTCTTTAGTACCGATGAGTTGATCGATCGACTCTGGTCTTCGGAGGAGTTTCCGTCTGAAGCAACGGTGCGTTCCCATATCCGTCGAGTTCGCAAAAAGCTTGCAGATGTCGGTGCACCGCCAGATTTTATTGCCACGCTTCATGGGCGAGGCTATTACCTAAAGACCATGGACGCTGACATGGGGGACGCCTTTACGGCTACCTCAGCATTTGTCTCTGAAGAAGGTACACCAACCGCTGCCCTAGTAAATCTGAGCACCGTTGCCCAATTTCAAACTAAAGAAAATTCGCCTGTGGACTCGCAGCAACAATATCTGGATTTTCTGAATGAGACCTGGGCAACCACAAAACCCAAAAGCTTGGAACAGACGAGTATTTTGTTAGAAGTGGTTCACAGTTTGCAGGACGATCGTCTCTCTTCCAATCAACAGGTAGAAGCTCAACGCATTGCTCATACATTGGCAGGCACCCTGGGAATCTTTGGTCTTTCTAAAGCGACTCATTTAGCCCGCCAACTAGAGCATTGGCTAGCTGGGTATGAGCCATTGCGACCTGAGCAGATCCCTCTACTAAAAACACTGGCGATGGCTCTCCAACAAGCAATTCAGAACACGACAACAATTGAACAATCGCCCCTGTTTGATGAACAATCACCCTTGTTGCTTTTGGTGAGTGATGATTCCAGCTTTAATCAAGCATTAATCATGGTTGCGACGCGCTGTAGTATTCGGGTTGAGGTTGTGTCAGCACTAGAGTTGGCTCCTGAATGGGCAGAGGCACAACCTCAGGTTATTTTGCTGCGTTTGCCGACTGGCTTAACCCCAACAAAAATAGCTGAACCTGCATCTGCCAGCCATTGGCTCAGTGCTTTGCAGGTGATCTCACACCATTACCCCTCTTTGCCGATTTTAGTGATGGGAGATCGTGATGAATTGGACGATCGGCTGGAAGTGGTTCGATGGGGAGGCAAATTGTTTCTAGAAGCGTTGATGCCAGCTGAGCAAGTGATCACAACCGTTGTCAACTTGCTAGGTGCAAAAACATACGCTCCCAAAGTGATGATCGTTGATGACGATCACACCTGGCTCAGTACTTTGCCTTCTCTGCTAAAGCCTTGGGGGTTCAAAGTCACAACCCTTGCCGATCCCAAACAGTTTTGGACGGTATTACAATCTGTGACGCCCGATGTCTTAGTTTTAGATGTGAACATGCCTCAAATCAATGGGTTTGAGCTATGTCAGATTCTTCGGGGTGATCCTGATTGGCAACAGTTACCAGTATTATTTTTGAGTGTGCTAACCGATGCTGCGAGCCAGCATCAGGCATTTACTGTAGGAGCCGACGATTACTTGTGCAAGCCTGTCGTGGGGGGAGCACTTGCCAACCGCATCCTAAGCCGCTTGCACCGGATACGCGCCTGTGCCAGTTGAAACATTGCACACATTTTGCACAAAACATACGCCAATGTAAGTCTAATCCGATTACTCAAATAGAAGCGATTTTAAAATATATGGAAGTCTCATTAAGAAGCCGTCAACATACTCTGATTCGTAAATTAGCCGATTGTATCGAAGCGCTTTGGCATGAATATCTAGAGCTTTCTCCTTACTCTGTGCCAGAAGATTTGGGCTACATTGAGGGCAATCTCGAAGGTGAACGGCTGACGATTGAAAATCACTGCTACCAAACTCCCCAATTTCGCAAACTGCATTTGGAATTGGCACAGGTTAGCAATGGGTTAGATATTTTGCACTGTGTCATGTTTCCCAAGCCTGAGTATGCGCTGCCAATTTTTGGCACGGATTTGGTTGGCAAGCGCGGAGGAACCATTAGTGCGGCGATCGTGGATTTGTCGCCTGTGAATGCTGAACGTATTTTGCCAGTCCATTATCACCAGACTTTATCACGCTTATCTGAAGTTGAGTTCTCTCAACCCCGTGCCTTACCAGCATGGGCTGATATTTTTTCAGAATTTTGTTTGTTTGTACATCCAGCGAATGAACCCGAAGAAGACATGTTCCTCAATCGAGTCAGAGAGTTTTTAACTCTTCATTGTCAAATCGCTAGTACAGAATCTCCTCTGACATCGAATTTGGACATTACGCAAGTTTTGGCAGGGCAGCGTTACTATTGCTTAAAGCAACAACAAAATGACAAAACTCGGCGGGTGCTCGAAAAGTCATTTGGCGCAGCGTGGACAGATCGATATATGAACACGATGTTGTTTGATTATGTGGCGTAACCGTTTCCTCACTGAAAGCGTGTGCGACTTCAGTCATCCCTACACTTCATTCAGACACAATTGACGCCAGCCGATCGCCATCATCTCCTAATGGGTGTTGCTGAAAAGCAGGATGATTTGGAACGAAGTTTCAAATCATTCAGCATCATTTTCATCCGGTTGTTGAGCAACGCCTCTTAATGGATGGATCGACTACCCAAAAAAACTGCCAAATTGTGTAGAAATGATTGGCTAATTGGTTTATGGTTGGGAGTAATCAACTCTGGATTTTGTATCTCTATCTCTGGAGCTTTGCTTGGCTTAGAGACCACTAGGGGGACTTCCTCAATCAAGCCCACCATCATCAAACGAAAGGCAATTTGTTGAATTTTTCCCAATGGCAACTGTAATTGTTCTGCAATGACGGTCAAGGGTTCTGTGCCGTTGGCAAATTCCCACACTTGCCATTCCACTGGATTGATTTTTAACTGGGGGTTACCCACAATCAGGGATGTGATTGCAGAATTGGGAGCAGGGAGTTTTTTCGAGAGAGATCTCCAATCCCTCAATGCGCGCAAGCCTTCCAGCGTAACATTCAGCGGCACTGCACTTAAGCCAGTCATTTCAGCTAAGGGCAATTCAGTTTTCGTCTCAAAGTTAAACCAGCCCTCTGAAAACTGAAAGATTGTACAGACTTGTCGGATCACTTGGGTATAAAATAGCAATTTGAGTTGCTCAGCATTCAGCAATTTCTGGTATTTAAGATATAACCCGAGCGGACGATTGCTCTTAAACGCTTCAACCAGCAGCATTTTGCTATGTTCACCCAGCCACTCTCGTTGATAGAGCAGAGTTGCTAACCCTTTGTAGTCTAGGCGATTAGCAGCTGCGAGAATTTGTCCTTGCTTAAACCAGAGATAGAAGTTTTGTAGGGGTTCCGCAGGAGAATGGGCAGCCCGGATGGTCAACAAACCTGTTTTTTGTCCTCGCTCCAGAAGTTGAAAAATTTCTCCTAGAGAGAACTCTGATAAACGTCCTGAGACTGACATAATTCTACTTTCCTTCCAAAATATGAACTTAAGAGATGTAGGATACTGGCTATACGAGACAGCCTTGGCTTTGCATTAGATGTTGTACCAGAGTCAATACAGCTTGCGCGACAGAAGCACGCTGTCTGGCATCAACTGCAATGATGGGAGGATGTTGCCCTGCATGGGTGTAGCCAAGGGCAAGCGAGATCGTCTCTTCATCCCAAGCATCAGGCGAGTCTGTATAGGTCAAGCCAATAATCATGGGAATTTGTGAGCGTTGTTTTATAAAGTTCAAGATACGGCGGGCGTAGTAGAACTCATCGGAACGATGCGCTGCAACTAGCAGCATGTAAGCGTGGGCTTTTTGGATCAGGATATTCCACATAAAGTCAAATCGGGCTTGCCCGGGTGTGCCGTAGAGATGGAGCGCCATATCAGGGCCAAACTGTAACCGTCCGAAGTCAAACGCAACTGTTGTTTTCGCCTTTAAATTGGCAGTTTCGTCAGTTGCTTGTCGATCGGTATCCACAACCTCAATTTCACTAACTGATCGAATAAAGGTCGATTTTCCCGCCCCTACTGGACCTGTCACAACGAGCCGCATTACTTCCATTGATTTTGTTTGAGAATCGGGTTTCAGTATGAGGAGAAAAGAACTGATGACAGAGGAACCAGTTCTTTCCTCCGGATTAGATAGACTTTGGCAGAAAAACTATGCCAGCAGTAGTTTCAGTTCTGAAATCGATCGCTTAATTTCCAGCATCAGAATCCCTTGTTTGGCACTTGCACTTGCCAGAACCAGGAAAACCGCGTCGTCTCCACAACTGGTCAAAATTGCGTACCCTTGATTTCCCTCAACATAAATTCGATCGATGCCGCCACGAGACAATTCCGTACCAATGCGTTCCCCCAAAGACAGGATAGCGGCTGACATTGCAGAAACCCGTTCATCATCCATGCCGCCAGGCAGGCAAGCTGCTAGGGGTAAACCATCGGGAGTGACGAGTGCCGCACCTTGAACATCATTGGTTGCAGTCACAAAGTTTTGGAGGACGACACCCAGTTTTTCAGTATTAATTGCCATGATGATCTTCTCTTGTAAGTTGTGTAGTGAGCGAATGCAGGAAATTGGATCATCCGAGGACTTCAAAATTAATGACATCGTGGGTCCCCCCGCGCAGAACCGACTCCGTTTGCTTACCCCGCAAACGTTTGCCAGTTGTCTGCTCCAGAACACCTTGGATAGCTCCCAGCGTGAAAGTTAGGTTACGAGGAGAGCCTTGGGGTTCACCTGCGGAACAAATCGTTTCTCGGCAAGACACCTGGATAGATTCTCCAATTTCGACGATCTTGTCTACGATGCAGAGTCGGGTTCCCTCTTTGCCCAGGGCGGACTGGAGGAGCGGCACAATTTCTGCGGAATCAATTCCCTTGCCCGTGAGACCCAGTTGTTCAGCAAGTTGCTTGCCACGATTACGACCGGCTGCGATGAGTGAGATCGCTGCTGCCTTTTCACCCAAGGCTTCTTCAATTCCAACCACCACTGCCTTAAAACAAACAATGCTACTAAAGTCGCCAAGCTCCGCACGTAATTGATTTGCAACAGGAATTGCAACGGTAGACATAATTAAGTACCTCAAAAATTCTCAGAACAGGTTGTTGAAAAACACAAAACCGGATAGTGCTATTTGGAGAAGGATAGAAGAAAAACAGGTTCAAACAGGGGATTAGGATTGCAGGGTTTCTAACCATCCTAATTTTCTCTATTTATCCAAAAACACTACTAGCTATTGCGAATGTGCCCACACAGGCTTTTCATCACTAATCAGATAAATACTGAAAATAACCCTGCATCATTTTTATTCTCAGTAGATATGCGAAAGTCGGAATGTTTTTTCGATAGTGCTATTAGAGGAAAAGTCGCCTCAAGCAGGCGGATTAGGGCTGTAAGGCTTTTGACCCTACCTCATTATTTCCAGTGTTTCTGAAATAGCACTATTTAAAACCGACTACTTTTAAGAGCAAGTTACTAGCTGAGTCTTGGAGTCACAAACTCTTTTGACTTTGTAATCTCGATGGGGCGTGGGAGACAATCTAGTTAAGTAAAGGGCATTAGACTTCGGAAGTATGGGCAAATCTAGTCTTGTTAGACTCCACTCTTTAAGAAAGTAGACTTCGTTTATTGCCTGGGTTTTGATTCATCATGCTCGATGGTATTCATTGAAAACTCCTATGCTTCTCACGCTAAAGGAGGATTGTGAAAAGATTGTGGCAATGAAACATCGTAATATTCCTTAAAAATCCTTATTAATGTAATGTTTCAACATTAATGTAATGTTTCAGCTAAAGTATTCGCTTTCATTGTTAAGTCAGATGATTTATGTTTCAAAGGTAGAGTTAGACTTTTTCTGGATCATCCGTGAGATGCAGTTCTAGAAAAAGGCAGACTAGATTAAAATGCTGTTTGATTAAGATGATCTATGCCCAAGATGATCTATGCTCAAAGAGATAGGTACTACTGAATCTAGAAGAAGTGATCGATCATTCTGCGGTTAAACCGATCGTGATGATACCTAAAAGATTTATCGATGCACAGTCATTTAAGTGTCGTGTACACGCTGTATCCCTCTGATATGCTCTATTACCAGAACCGATGCGTTCGAGGGGCTTGGCGATCAATCCTTAGAAAGTGTTAAGACAAAATTTGGGGAGAAAAGCGGTGTCTGGATTTTGGCGGGGGACGATCGTAATCGGTTTCAGTCTGAGCCATCTCCTTGGGCTAACGACCGCGCAGGCAGCCTATGACCCCAACACACCCCTCAACCCCGTGCCCGCCAACGCATGTCAGCATACTTATTTCTACCAGGTTAAAAAAACCTTAACTGTGCGGAAGCTGGACGGCACCTCCCGATCGGTGGTTCCAGCAACCACCGTCTTATTGCCCGCTGGCACAGGGCCGGATAAAAGCGTACCCATTGCGTTACCAGGCGGTTTTGAAGGCTATATCAGCGATCGCGATTTTCAAACTTCCCTGACTCGCTTTCAATTTGGTTCCCGATTTGAGGGCAAAATGCGAGTCAAAACTCTAGATCCGGGTGGTTCTGTCAATCTCCGCAAAGAACCCACCCGCGTTGGCAAACCCGAACAATTGGTTGTTGGAACTTTGCGGGATGGGGATGAAGTGCGAGTCCGGGGGATGGCACCGGGCAGCACCCTGATGGACTCGCCCTACTACTATGTTCTTTCTGACAAAGGGTTGCGAGGATTTATCGCCACTCCTTACTTGGTCTGTGTGGGTGAGAACCAGGAGTCCAAACTGCCCTCTGCCATTAGAAACCAAGCCACCTTGCCCCGATCGTTTTGTGGCGATCGTCCTGCGCTCGATCGCTTGACCTGGTATCCTGTATTGCTCACCGAAACCAGTGTAGATTCTGCCCGTACTCGCTACTGCGGCAACGCTGCTAGTACTACATACAAGGGTCAGCCAGCCGTTCAATTGGCAGTATTTACCGACCAAGGTAATGCCGCCACCTTTGCTAGAACCGTGAATGGCATAGTAGGACAGGCGCAAGAAACCCCTGCACCTGACAGTAAAAAAGTTTGGCGTTGCTTCTGTACGGTTGGCGAAGAATGCGGTAAAACTCGACAATACCCCAACAGTTTTAGCTATGGCTCTTTTACGAAGCCTCAGATCCCAGGATATGAGTGTGCTCCCTATTAATTAGAAGGGAACTCCGGACTTTTGATGCGTAAACAAACACTTAAAGTTCATGAGTGTTTTAATAAATCCTAGTCAATCGTGCTGTGCTTTATGGCAATCCACGATCGCATTACAAAAAATCCAGTCGAGTGCTTCTCAAAAACACTGACTGGACTTCAATTGAACACCTGTTCGACGTGACTCAGGAAATTGATGGCGGAGACAAAGTCACTCCTGTTATCTACCACCGATTACTGCTAGCCCTCAAAATCTGAATCATGCTTTTTTCGCATGATGTGCCTGAAAAGACTCATAGCAATTTTCAGGATGATAGAGATGGCATTGATCTGTAATTTCTTTCATCAGTTTCCAGGAGAACTTGCTCTCGTAAAGATAAGAGCCCCAGTTTTGCTTCAAGCTCTTGTGAGCCTTGCGCAAGTTATAGGAAGGGATGGCAGTGGAAAGATGATGCGGAATATGCACATTGATGTCATGACAGAGCACTTCAACCCAGACAGGATAGTTACAATGCACCGTGCCCAGCAGTTGTGCTCTGGCAGCATGCCACTCTTCGGGTGAGCGAAACTCGATGTCTGGAGCTGTATGGTGAACCAACGTAAATGTGCTCATCCAAAAGTGATAAACGACCCAGGGCATTAGCCAAAACTTGACAAAGCCCCAAACCCCTGTCGTTGCGATTAACAACGGAAAGGCGATCGCGGCAAAGATCACAACAACTGCGATCGACAACTTCACCTTGCCATGGTCTTTCGTGGCAAATTGCTTCAGATCGAAATGCAGCCCAACCCAATGCACGATCGAGGCGACCCACCAAAACCGCCCTCGTAACGCTTCATATCCTTTTTGGGTCAACCAATTTAAGCTGTCATAAACCTCTGGCGTTATGGGTTGCCAGGCATTATCCACATCAATCTTATTGGTATGCGTGTGATGCTTGTCATGTAAGATGCGCCAGCAATGGAAAGGATAAATGAGTGGCATCATGAACAGATGCCCGACCAAATCATTGACCCATCGACGCTTGGCAAAAGAACGATGCCCACAATCGTGACCAATCACGAAAAAACCAGTCAGTGCGGTTCCTGTAAAGATCCAAGTCAATGGCAGAAAGAACCAGGGCAAGTAAGCGATTCCCAAATATCCCAAACCAACCATTCCGAGACTTAAAGCGATCGTAGTCCATGCTTTCAGGCGATTCTTTTGAAAACAATCCTTCGGCAGGGTTTTCAAAATATGCTTAATTTGTAAGTCAGACAATGGCAATTGAGAGGTTTGGGACGTGAGTGTTGCAGTCATGAATGAATGAATTCTCTCCAAAAGTGATGTCAGTCGAGCGGAATTATTCAGTGCAAACGCCGGCGAGAGGCACATAAAAAACCTGCTGAGTTTTTAGCAGGCACAATATGCACAACGCCTTGATTTGATATCGCTACCCTCAATCATTCGTGAAAATGAGTGGATCGGTGAATCGGAATTTCCGTAGAAAACAAATTCTCAACCCATACAGGAGCGCGACACTGTATGACCCAGTAGACAGATCAAGCAACAGGGTATGTTTTGACACCCAAATCAGGTTTTTTGATTAAACTTCATTATCTTAACAGGATGTTTACTAAATTAAGCGAACTCAAAGTCGCGCAAGCGTAAATCGCAGGAATCAAGGCTAGGGAGTCAGTTGGCACAGGGCTTTGGCGATCGAGATCTTTGTATAGCGTTTTAGGGATAGGGGATAATTTTTAATGTCCTGAGATGGTGGCTTCAATCACCCAGTAATGAACGCAACTATCAAAACAAGACTTGTCCATGGGGGGGTGCAAGATTCTGGGTGTCTGTACCGATGGGCTTTGTTCGGGTTGCTGCGGTTTTAACCGCGCGTATGGCGACTTTCCTGGCTTATTTCGTCCGCCGATGGACTTTGTTCGGGTTGCTGCGGTTTTAACCGCTAGAAACGATCCAGCTCGAAATCTTTAAGAAAATCGATAGCTCGATCGGGCAACATAACCCCTTTCGCCGAGTGCGATACCATCTAAACAATGTGTAAGCTAAAACACACTTCTTTTATGGAGCAAATTTCTCTCCCTGCGGAGGTGATTTTGAGTCACTCGCACCAGGCTTTGGGAACGGTTCAGCTAGACTGGTCACCTCAACCGGGAGCATATCTGGATTTTGAGGGGCAAACCTACGCAATTTTGGAGCGTCGTCACCGTTACCAGTTCAAAGCGGGACGATATCAACTGCAAAAAATTTCGTTATATGTTCAGGCAGCCCAGCGTCCGCTAGAGGGTAGCTTGCTAGAAGATCGATGGATATTAGGAGATGTCAGTTGTCGGTTTAATGCCCGATCGGAAATTATCCGTTGCGCGGTCAATCCTTATGGTCCCTGCGATCGCTGCCCCTTTTACGAAGTGCTTCCCTCATCTGGAGCGCCAACCTGATTCATCTAAACGATCGGTGTTTGGAGAATTTCATCCACAGCCAGTCGAGTGCCGTTGGCAAAATCCCAACCAGATTGGAGACGCTTCCCTGCGAGTTGCACTTCTCGCAAGAGTAAGTAGCCCGTTCCGGTTTGCACGATCGGTCCCCAGCCTTTGAGCACTGCGACGACCGCACCCACTGGCTTTGGCTTGAGGGTGTTGGCAACGGTAGCCCACTCTTTTTGCAAAGGTGCAAATTCGGACGGCAGTGATGCCAGAGCTTCGGCGTCTAGCGGCAAACTGGCAATGACTTTCAGCCCATCGCCTCGCAAGCCAGTCAGACAGTTTGGGAAAAAGCCACGAATCTGATTGTGCAGCGCGATCGCCGGACGAGACCAATCCAGCCAATAGTTTGACTTTTGAATTAAGGGCGCGTAGGTTGCCTGAGTATCATCCTGCGGTTCTGGTTGAACGGTTTGCTGCCCTAGTTTCAGTAACGTTTCGACTAGCAAATCAGCAGATAGCGCCGAGAGTCGTTCTGCCAAGGTATGGGCGTTATCCAGTAAAGCGATCGGCGTCAAAGCTTTAAGCAACATGGGACCCGTATCCATCCCTGCATTCATCAGCATGGTCGTGATCCCCGTTTCTGCTTCCCCTCGATATAAGCTCCACTGAATGGGCGCAGCGCCCCGATAGGCAGGCAAAATGGAGCCATGGGCATTGATGCATCCCAACCGAGGCATCTCCAAAATTGCCTGAGAGAGAATTTGTCCATAAGCCACCACTACAAACGCATCTGCCCCATAGGCTTGGAGCTGGTTCAGGGTTTCGGCATCTTTTTTGACGCTTTTGGGTTGCCAAACAGGCAGCGCATGTCCCTCTGCCACTGCTTTGATGGGTGAAGGGATCAATTGATTGCCCCGACCCCGTCGCTTATCGGGTTGGGTGACCACAGCCAGGACTTCAAAAGCGGGATGTGTCAGGAGTTGCTTCAGGCTGGGAACTGCAAATTCAGGCGTACCAAAAAAAACCAATTTCATCTTGTCATGGAATTATTTTGTGTCTAACGTTCAAGGTCTGCAAAACGGCAGATGAAGGAAAAATATACCGTTTGGGATGCTGATGTGAAATTATTTGAAGTCTGTATGTTTCCTGGAATAGAGGCTTATATTAGAGAGAATCTACAGGTGGATTTGAGAAACCCCGATACGCTCAATTAAACCTGAATTTATTGGTTTACTTTTGTGAGTTCACTGTTGATATAAAAGTTCGCTGTATAGAAAAAGAGCCTTAGTTAGATTCTTCAGGTTTCTATCAACCTGGAAGTCCATTCTCATCGTATTTCAAATCCACGCGATCGGTCGTTGACTGGCAGGGTTTTCAGAGCGCCTTGCGGGTTCGTTTGGGATGTTGAAATACTGGAATCATTTTGATCCTGAGAGTATAGAACGGTTACTCAAATCTACAGTGAGCTGTCTGGCACACAGGAATCTGCAACTGTGGCTAGTTTCGCTTACCCATTTTTGTCTGCTTTTCTGCTGCTACCATGAACCATCGCTCAGTTCAGTTCGACCCGCTTGATAGCCCCCATCCCATTCCCTGGAATTGGGTTATGGCAACGTTGACGGATGTTCATTCAGCTTCAGTCCCGCAACTCCACTGCTACCGGAGCCAGTCTTTGATCTCACCGGATGGGCAATATGCAGCTTATAGTCGTATTCAGGTACAGGTGTATCCTGAAGAACCGCTGCGGAGCCGAGTGAGTAGCGTTTTGTTTCTTGAGAATCTCAAGACGGGCAGTTTGCAGACGCTTATGCCCGCTTCCCCATTTTCAGATAATCCTTTCGCGGGCGAAAACCAAAGTGAATTGGCGGGGACGATCGCGGTTTTGATCCCGATCGGCTGGTCTAAACAGAGCGATCGGCTATTAGCCAGAGAATTTGAGTCCATCTTTTGTTCCGATATCGCATCTGATTACGCCGTGATTTGGGACAGTGCCCTGAATCGAGTCAGCACCTTTGCTCCCACCCAAATTCACTACACCAATGCTGTGATCTTGGGTTGGAGTCAGACCTACCCCAACCGCGTGCTGTTTCGCACGATCAATATGGGTGAGCCAGATTCGGCACTCTGTGCGGTTGATTGGAGTGGACAGACGGTCGCAGCCCAAGATGACCAGGCGATCGTCTTTGGGCAGCGGGTCAACAGCATTTGGACTGGACCCCAAGCCAAACACTAATGCTGGATGATTAGTCTCAACAACTTAGGGCTGATAGCCACGCCAGGGACTGACCTCCAGCTTGCCATCGGGCTTAAAGACGACCTTGAACAATGCCAGGGGTTCTGCTGATGGGGAAGTATCGTCGGACGTGAGCGTACCCAAATCGGACAGGGGGACCTCTTTGACATAATCATTAGCGGGCTGGTTCATGGGTTTATAGTCCACGATCGTCCCATCAGCTTTCAACCGAACCTTAAAGGTTAAGTCTTTGTCAAACGTCGGTTTGGTCTTCCAGCTTTGATCAATTCGCTCGTACAGTTTTGGTTGGAGGGCTTTGATCTGTTCAGGGTCTGTAATTTCGGTAACTGCTAGGGGAGAAGCAAGCGGAGAAGCAGCGGTCTCTTGCCAGGGGCTAACTTGCAATTGTCCCGACGGTGTAAAGACCACTCTGTATTGAGCGAGGGGTTCTGAATTTTTGGTGCTTCCAGGTACAGGCTTATAGTACAGATCGGGCAGGGGGGTTTCATTGACAAAATCGAGGGCTGCCGAGTTGACGTACTTATAGCCCAAAATATCGCCATTGGCACTGACCCCAACTCGATAGACGAGTTCCTCTTTAAATGTGGGTTGGGTTTTCCAGTTTTGATCGATCTTAGTTTTCAGCCCTGCCTCAAGATCCTTAATTTTGACCGGATCGGTCAGGGCGGGAGCTGAAGTCAAAGCTGTTTCGCTAATGGCAGCCGCTCCCGTCGGTGATGCCGAAGCTGAGGCCGTTGGGGATGGGGAGGCTCCAGCTTTGGGATTGGTTGTGGGGCTGGGACTGGAAGTTGCCTGCTTGGCAGCTTGGGGGGTCAGGGCATCTGGTTGCCGTACCTTGGGGAAGGGCAAGAGCGAGAATAGGGCGATCGCTGCTGCTAAAGTCGAAGCTCCCACCGCAACGGGAACTGCCCGCTTCACCATGGGTTGGCTCGATCGGACATCGCGCCGAGGCAAGGGAGTTAACTGGAGGGACAGATCGGGCAGCGTTTGCGAATCGGCAAAGAACTGATCGATCGCCTCAATCAAATCAAACAATTGCACCGTGGTTAAATCAAGCTGAACTTGAGGCGGGGTCGCTTCGGAATGCTTGGCATCGGGATCATGCACGCTTAAACGATGTATTTGTTGCTCGAGTCGGTGCACTTCTACCAGACCCATGCCACTCTTTTTAGCAACCGGGTGAATGCCACTGAGAAATTCTTGCGCGTAGTGGCTAACGGCATTGATCAGACTTTCAAAGAAGTCTCGCCCGCCCACCAGGGGGTTCGTATGACCCACAAAATGGCACTCAGCATTGACCAAGATTGACATCAGCGGTCTAACTTCACTAGAGGCAGTCACCGTGTCGCTCAAGCCTTCTAGAATCAAAGTGCAGTTGGGTAGATTGTACTGGCGCTGAATCGTCATGCCACTTCTCCATCGAACAAGCTAACCCAAAATCGTTGCATTCCAGCCGTGCCCGTGCAAAAGAGCAACTGTCCCAATAGCTGAATTGCCAATTCGTTCAGCTTTTCGTCTGAACTGTAGGCAGTGACTGCGGTTCGTTTGGGATTCATCCTGGCGCGAAAGTGCGATCGAAACCGCTCCAGGTAATCATACAAACGAAAGTGATGTTCAAAAGAAAGTTGCTTCTCACTGAGTTGCTGATATGCCAGCAGTAATTGTCGAATGAGAACAGTCAAGCGTCTTGCCAGATTGCACCCAATGACGACGAGGGCTTTGGCTTCGGTCAGAGTCATAGGACGGCGCTGGTTAAACCGTCGCAGGGGATTGGTGCTCCGCAATCGCCACAATACTACCCGGTTTTTAATAATCCCCTGGAGTTCCAATTCGTCTGCAACTGCCAAAATTGCTTCTGAGCCTCCTAAATCAAGCGCTTCGATCGCGAGGAGTATCAGGTCAATTTGTTGCATCGTTCGTCGGGGACAGGCATCGTCTGGGATAGCCGGATTCATCAGGCTGTCTAAAATCAGAGGGGTCGATTGGGCAGGTGGACTGTTTACTTGCATTACACTCACGGTAACGTTCACTTCAACAAACTATTCAAAAAGACTCTTGCAGACGAGATGCTCAAGATAGCAATCCCTAGTCTCAGGATGGGCATATTAATCCAATTTCTACCCTCGTAGCTCACATCCAGCAGCATTCTACCGAAATCGGGATCATCCGATGGAAAAATCTCAAAGAAATCATGGAATAACGGGGTCAGCAATCTTCAGATCAATTGTTCACCAGCAAGCTAAACAGTGCAGCCTTCTAGTGTACGATTTCTGAGTCGTCTTCATCTAGCTAGACGAGAACAATTCGGTATTTGTTCATACAAGACTGACTCAAATAAGTCTATGGATCTCAAATCTTTAATTCGGGATATTCCAGATTTCCCCAAGCCCGGTATTTTGTTTAGGGACATCACCACACTGCTGCGAAACCCGGAAGGGTTGCGGAGTACCATCGATACCCTGGCAGAAAAATGTGCTGATTTTTCCGTGGATTTTGTGATTGGCATGGAGTCGCGCGGGTTTATTTTTGGTGCGCCTCTGGCATATCGTTTAGGTGCAGGGTTTATTCCAGTACGGAAACCCGGCAAGCTACCAGCTGCGGTTCATGCGATCGAGTACGAGTTGGAGTACGGCATGGATCGGTTGGAAGTTCACCAGGATGCACTGCACCCGCCCGATTGTCGGATTCTGATTGTTGATGATGTAATAGCCACTGGGGGAACGGCGGCGGCCACTGCCAAGCTGGTGGAACAATCGGGCTGTCAGTTAGTGGGGTTTGCGTTTGTGATTGAGTTAAAAGCGCTGGCAGGGCGCGATCGCTTGCCCGATGTGCCGATTGTTACCTTGATTGAATATTAATTGTTGGGGTGAGGGGTTCAGGCGGCGCAAAACTATCCCTATCTCGAAATTTGACTGTATTCTGGTTGGATGATTTAGGCGATCGCAATGACGACTTCTGTGCGGAACTGGGCTGAATGGGCTTGGACTTGGGTGGTAGACGTAATCACCAGCGAGACTTTTATCTTTGTGGTGAAGCGGTTGTTGCAAGCATTGCTGACCTTGTTTTTGGCATCAGCACTCAGTTTCTTCATTATTCAATTGGCTCCTGGCGATTACCTGGACACATTGCGGGAAAATCCTAAAATCTCTCCAGAACGAATTGAACAACTTCGGCAGCAATTTGGTCTGGATAAGCCCTGGCACATCCAATATTTTCTCTGGATTAGGCAAATTTTAACGCAAGGTAATTTTGGCACCAGTTTTGTTTACCAGCGATCGGTGGCGTCTTTGCTTTGGGAACGGGTGCCTGCGACGTTGCTTTTGGCAGTCTCTTCGTTGGTGGTCACCTGGGCGATCGCGATTCCCATGGGGATTATTGGTGCGGTGAATCAAAATCGCTGGAGCGATCGCCTATTGCGGGTGATTAGCTACATGGGTCAGGGCTTTCCCAGTTTCATCACTGCCCTGTTGCTCTTGATTTTGGCGCAAAATCTATCGCCGCTGTTTCCGGTGGGGGACATGACCAGCATTGACTATGCTGATCTGACTCCGCTCGGGAAAATTTTGGATATTGGCTGGCATATGATTTTGCCGACGATCGCCCTGAGTATCACCAGTTTTGCTGGGTTGCAGCGGATTACACGTGGTGAATTATTGGATGTGCTCCGTCAGGACTATATCCAGACGGCACGCGCTAAGGGCTTGCCCGAAAACAAAGTGATTTATGTCCATGCATTACGCAATGCGATCAACCCGCTGATTACGCTGCTGGGGTTCGAGTTTGCCAGTCTGCTCAGTGGTGCTTTTATTTCAGAGTTTTTCTTCAATTGGCCCGGTCTGGGACGGCTGACGCTGCAGGCGGTTTTGGCACAAGATCTGTACTTGCTGATGGCAAGTCTAATGATGGGAGCGGTGATGTTGATTGTGGGCAATCTGCTGGCAGATTTGCTCTTAAAGGGAGTTGATCCTCGAATTCAGTTGATTGATATCAATTAATCAGAATTTGAAGTGATTTCATCTGAGAGGATGTTTGAGAGTCCTGTCGCAAGTCGCAACAGACCCGATCCCGCTAAATCCCTCTATCTCGCGCAGAGAGGCTTCGCCAAACCAAAGGGGGACCTGAGATTTATGTGTACACCGGAGCTTAAAAAGGGGGACTTCCAATCGGTTCCCTCCTTTTTAAGGAGGGCTAGGGAGGATCACAACCCGACCTAGGCTCAATCAGAAGACTTGTGTGTACACCGGAGTTTTTTAAGGGGGGTTGGGGGATCTGTGAGTGCTCAACATCACAGCCGATAACTTTTCAAACATCCTCTAAATCTGCAAAGACCAGCCCAGGGCAACAAAGCTTATGGGAAGAGTGGAATACGCCGCTTGAAGAAATCCGAGCAGTGGCAGAAAAGTTTGTGGCAGCAAGTTGCTACAACCCAGAGGTGGCGCTGACGCAGATGGACAAGCAGCGGTGCCAGGTAACGAAACGCCAGAACCCTGATTCTTCCTAGCCAAACCGCACCGTTAAAAAACTTTAGAAAAACCCAGCAGCCCTATAAGTTACACTTCACAAGCCTGGATGCGAGAGAAGAAATACCAACCCAACCCCAACCATCCACCACCACCCCAACCATCCACCCCAAGCACCACTAACACCCCAGGGAGGTGTCCTCTCAGCGCTAAGGTGCTATATGTTACAGGTACATACTTGTCTTTTACTTTCCAGCCCACGGCGTGGCAAAACTTGTTCCACGCTTTCTGATCATACTTGCCATCTAGAATGCCACCGCATTGCAGATAGATCTCTTTTTGTACACTGAAGCCAAAGTGTCCCCGGCTGTACTTCACCCACAATTCACCAATAGTTCGTAGCTCCTCACAGGGAAAATTCAGTAAGTCCTCCGGCTCAAACCACTGTCCCACTTCTTTGCCCACGGTGGTAATCATGAGCTGATAGGTTTCCTCGTCGGCTTCTTCCCATTGCCCAGTTTTCAGCGACTCCTCCAATCGTTGATAGCGCAGATTTTGTACATTGCCTGTTAGCGCGGCAAGTTCTTGTGCCAGAGTCGGGTCGAGCTTTTCTGGGTTGCGATATTCTCGCAGACAATCGTAAGCCAGTTGGGCAGCTTCTTTGCCGAGGTTACAGGCTTGGTTAATGACCTGGGTCAACAGTCGAGGAGAGAGTTGGGCAGTGTAGAGCAAAATGGTTTCGCGCCACCAGGTTTTGTCCCAATTTTGTTGCACCAGAGACAAAGCCTTGTTGCCTTGTTGCTCTAAACGAGATGCGGCAAAATAGCCCTGAAAGCTGAGGTGAGGAAACTCAAATTCGTTGGGTTCTCGTTCCACCAACAGTTCGCTGACTTGCACCATTTGTTGCAAAAATGCAGTTGGATCAATCTCTTCTTGCTGCAAAATGACATGCTTTTGAAACAAGCTGAGAATTTGAGATCGAGGGATGGTAGGACGGTTGGCATTGACCATTGCCAACGCCAGCGATTGCAAGATAGACAGGCTTTTTTCTAAGGGCAAAAGCATGGCAATGCCTCTGGCTCTGGGACGATCGTCCAGTTGCAGTTTGCAAATCCCCTTGTAGAGTTCTACCCGCCGTTTGGGCAACTCGACCCCTGGATCAAAGCGATGGAAGGTTGCCAGCATATTGAGCAACAGCGGATTTTCTGCCATCTCGCGCAATTCTGGGCGGTTGGGGTCGATCAATTGCACCAGTAAATTTTGAGCTTTTTGCGTTGCTGCGATTTCTGCTTGAGCAAATTGGTTTTCGCTACGGGCACAGCGCTCCTGACACAAATACCAGCGTTCCACAAATTTCTTTTGTTGGTCTGGGCTAAATTTCTGCACAAACAACGGTGCCGTGGGGTGCTTGGCGACATAGTCCTGATAGCCTGCGGGACGAGAAGTGACGATAAAGGTCGATCGGGGAAACTCTTGCATCTGCTGACTGATCCAGTGGCTGGCTCGCTGGCGCTGTCCCTCTGCCAGTTCATCGAACCCATCCAACATGACCAATGCATCTCCTTCGCGCAGCAGGCTTTCTACCCATAGGGGTGGGGGAGTTAAGGGTTGGCTGTGAGACAGACTGGGTAAATAGTGTTTGGTAATCAGGTCTGGCAGCGTGGGTGGGTTCTTTTGAGTTAACAACGCGTGCCAATCGCGCAAGTACAACAAAAAGGGAATTAGTTTGGGTGCCTGGTAATTTCGATATTTGCCTTCCCCATAGATTAGGGCAATGTGACGCATCAGCGTGGTTTTACCAAATCCTCCTTTGGCTTGAATTGCCATTTGTCGGAAGGTGCGGTCTTTGCGCGATCGACGGATCAGATCCCAGATACTGAGTCCTTCTGGAGAGTGATTCAAATCCTGAACACGAACGATATCTTCAGCAAAGTAGCCACTGAGTTGCAACGGCACAAATACCTGTTCCAACATGGGAATGGCAGTTTTATCAGGATTGAACCCTTCAGTGGTGTATTCCTGACAGAGCTTGGCTTGTTGTTTGAGATATTTTTGATCGAACCCAGAGAATTGCCATTGCAGCGTTTGATTCAGACTATCCATCCAAGCGACCAGCTTATCTGCATCGTTCCTGGCTCGTTCTCCATAAATTTCGCTCAGGCGCTCCACAAAATTTTGGCTGTAAGCTGCCCACACGCCAGAAACCGCAGTAACAGGTAATAAAAGTCCCGCTGTCGCCCAATCTTGTTTCAGCAAAAAAGATGCAAAAGCAAAGCTACTGCCCCCCAATGGCGACCAACGAGCAATGCCCTGAAGCGATCGTTGCACGAAGCGCCGTTCAGTGCTGGGACGCGGCACTGGTGGTGTCGAGGCAGGTTCATTTTCTGGCGGTTGAGTCATCGCAGGAGCAAGGGCATTTTTCTCTCAATTGTGGCTGATCGATCGAGCAATGGCACCCTTTCTCTCTGGCAGATCCATCAGCCACCCCCTGCACATCACCGCATCACCGCAAATTCAAGCTGAGTTGGTGCGGCTGCATTATTGCCGTCGCTTCCCTCAAATTCGAAATCGTGATGCCCAGCAACCGGACTGGCTTGTGCCGATCGACCTGGTGCACCAGCAAATCTTGGGCGATCGCGTAGACTCTCTCCGCATCACCCAACTCATCATTCAGAGTACGGCTGCGGGTAATTTGCTGATAGTCGTTGTACTTCACCTTCAAGGTCAGCGTGTGCCCAGAACGCTGATGACGCTGCAGGCGATCGCACACTTCCTGCGCCAGCTTTTCTAATTCGCTCAGCATCGCTGCCAATGTCTGCAAATCTTCCGTAAAAGAGCATTCTGCCCCGATCGACTTACGAACGCGATTCGGATTGACCAGGCGATCGTCCTGTCCCCTGGCAACGTTGTAATAAAACCGTCCCACCTTACCAAACTGTTGCGCCAAATCAGCTTCTGACCATTGCTTCAGATCCAGCCCGGTGTGAATCCCCAGTGCTTTCATCTTGGCAGCCGTCACCGCACCAATGCCATAAAACTTCTCGATCGGCAGGGTGGCAACAAAGGCTTCAGCTTGTTCGGGCGTAATCAGGTAAAGCCCATTGGGCTTGTCCAAATCCGAGGCAATTTTGGCAAGGAATTTGTTGATCGAAACGCCTGCGGATGCCGTCAGTTGGGTCTCTGCCAAAATCGCTTGTTTAATTTCACGGGCGATCGCCATAGCAGAAGCAATGCCCGGTTTATTTTCGGTGACATCTAAATAGGCTTCGTCTAAAGAGAGTGGTTCCACCAGATCAGTGTAGCGATCGAAAATTTCGCGAATCTGGAGCGAAATAGTACGATAGACCTCAAACCGAGGTTGGACAAAAATCAGATGGGGGCATCGCTGGATCGCGACCCTGGAAGGCACCGCCGATCGCACGCCATATTGCCGTGCTTCATAGCTGGCAGCCGCAACGGCTCCCCGCTGTTCGGGTCTCCCACCCACGGCGATCGGTTTGCCCCGGTAGGCGGGGTTATCCCGTTGCTCCACCGATGCATAAAAAGCATCCATATCAATGTGGATGATCTTGCGAGAACCAATCATGAGCCCAGGCGTTGAATCCGCTCCGCCCCTAATATACAAAGAACCCCGACACAAGTGCCGGGGTCAATTTAGCATAGGGAGTTAGATATTAGTACTTTGAGTATTCCCCAATTTTTGCGGAAGCACTCACCTAATATCCACCACTCAAAATTTCTTGCAACGCCTGTTTGGCAGTCGGGTACTGATACTGAAACCCGCTTGCCAGCGTATGTTTGGGCAAAACCTGCTGCCCTTCCAGCACCACCTTGGCACCATCACCGAGCAATACTTCCAGGGCAAAGTCGGGGACGGGTAGCCAGGAGGGACGGTTCATGACTTCGCCCAAGGTGTGGCAAAAGTCGTTCATGCGAAGGGGGTTGGGAGCGGTGGCATTGAAAGTGCCTGCCAGGTCCGATCGGGTCAGCGCCGTCACAATTAGGTTGACTAGATCGTCGCGATGAATCCAGGAGAACCATTGGCGACCGCTGCCGATCGGTCCTCCAGCAAACAGCTTAAAGGGGGGCAGCATTTTGGCGATCGCCCCTCCTAGCCCCAGGACAATACCAATGCGGACGATCACCAGCCGTACCCCTGCCGACTGCACCTTCTGGGCTTCGGCTTCCCAGTTCTGACACACCTCTGCCAGAAAATCGTTACCGGATTGACTGGTCTCATCAAACGTAGTGGTTTCACTGGTGCCGTAAAACCCGATCGCTGAACCACTGACCAACACCGTGGGTTTGGGATTGGCTTGCGCGATCGCTTCCACCAATTTTTGCGTTCCCAGTTTCCGACTCTGCAAAATTTCTTGTTTGCGGGCAGCGGTCCACCGACTTTCTGCGATCGGTTCCCCTGCTAGATTCACCACACCATCACAACCCGCGATCGCCTGCTGCCAATCTCCCGATTGGGTTGGCGTATAAGCAACTTTCTCTACATTGGGAAATTTTGCCTTGGGAAAGACTTGCTCTGCCTTTGCCAAATTTCTCACCAGCACCAGCACCTGATGCCCTTCTTGTTGCAAGCGCTCAACGAGACGACTTCCCACAAACCCTGTGGCACCCGTAATCGCAATTTTCATATAGACCTCTCATTCCCCTCGACTGCCATATTCCATGCCATTTGCTTCAGCATAGCGGTGCATGAAGCGCATGAAGCGTTCCCAATGCTCCTCGCGATCGATTTCAAACTGGCATTCAACGCGCTCCAGGTCATCACCTTCAGGCCCCCCAAAAATGAATTTGACGCCTGAGGGTTCGACGCTGATTTCACCTTCACTGTCTTGCAGTCGAATGGCATTAGAAAAACGCTGGGTAAAACTGTTGAACCGCTCGATCGCTTTGAGTTTTTTAAACGTCATGAGAACAGTGCGGACGCCTGTCGATCGATTTCGTCTCAGGCTGACATCATCCAATTCTTCGTAAAGACCTTCAAAAAACTGAATTGAGGGACGTTCAACAGTCATGACAATTCACCACCTGGCGCGTGCAAGTTATTGCTTTGAATTCATTTAATATACAAAAGTTAGCAGATTCCCAGACAGGCTGAGCCATTCAATCGGTAGAGTCGGTCGCCATGGGGTTGCCAAGATCCACTACAGTGAAGAGTGAAAACTTTTTTGATGAAATTTTCCTGATTCCTTGTTCACTCTAGTCCCTTGGTTGGCATCCATTCCCCCCCTCTGGCTGCAACTCACGATCGTGGGAGTTTGGCTAGCGACGATTTTGTTACTAGCGGAATGCTTGAGTCGCTATACGGCGATCGACTCGGAGGTGGTTCGTAAAATCGTTCACATCGGTGTGGGCAACGTGATTTTGTTGGCTTGGTGGTTTCGGTTGCCGATCGAACTCGGGGTAGGGGCTTCGGTTCTGTTTAGTGCGATCGCCTTTTTGTCTTATCGCATCCCGGTGTTGCTCAGCTTGAACAGTGTGGGGCGCAAAAGCCTGGGCACTTTTTTCTATGCGGTCAGTATTGGGGTGTTGATCGGTTGTTTTTGGACATTACAGCAATATCATCATGCGGTTCTGGGTGTTTTGGTGATGACCTGGGGCGATGGTTTGGCGGCGCTGGTAGGGCAACGCTTCGGGCGACATCCTTATAAAGTATTTGGGATGCAAAAAAGTTTGGAAGGAACGCTGACCATGGCGATTGTCAGTTTTGCCGTTAGTAGTCTGGTGTTACTGGAAGTCCAAGGAGATCTCTGGCAGACAGGGGCAATTTCTCTGGTAATTGCTTTGGTTGCCACGGGTCTGGAAGCCTTTTCTAAATTTGGTATTGACAATCTGACCGTTCCCTTGGGCAGCGCAGCGTTGAGTTTTTTCTTAAGCCAGTTGGCAACTTGAGCCAGTGTTCAAGGAGAATGGCGAGCCGATGCAGGGCGATCGCCTCTCAAGTTTCACCTGAGCGGTTGATGCATTTAGTGTAAAAACTCGATATCGTAACTGTACATCCTGAATGGAAACTTTACCGCAGGATGTTCAGTCTTGTTTCAAGACTCGTAACCATTGAGTCGCAATCTGACTTTTTGCCTATTCTGGAGCTATGCCATCTACAGCTAAGCCTGCCACATCCTCGCAGTTGATTGAGTTACCTCTCGTCAACCAGCCTGACCCCGATCAGTTGGACAACATCAAAGCCCAGCTCGATCTAGTGCTGCTAGCGCTCGAATCGCTGGCAGGAATTGGCTCTGAGGCAATGCTGCAAGCAGCAGTTGAACTCAACCTGGAGTCAGTCGTTGCTGATCGGGTGGCGTTATGGCGATTGCGTCAATCCAGTCCACTACGCAAAGGGCAAGGTGGACGCAAGAAACTAGATGTGGAGGAGGCAAGAGCCCTTGTGCTGATTAGCTGTTTCCTGGCAAGACAATATCAAGAATTAGTGCGCCGCGCGGTCAGTTTGCTAGAGCAATTGACTGAGCAGAACCGGGAGCCACACCATGCCGCCCTATTAGGAGATTATCTGGATTCTTTCAGTAATACTTACCAGGAGCGGATGGAAGACGGAGATCAGGTCAATCCAGAAGGCTTAACGCATCTGGCACTCAAATTGTTGATTGATCTCCTGTTTTATAGTGGTCCGGGAGGTGCCCGCCGTCTCTGGCTGGCATTATTAGATCGTGCCAGAGATGCAGAGGTGCTTGCTTCTGCCAATCGTGCCAAAGAGGCTTAGCCGCGATCGCGGTTGATAGTAATTTTTTCATCCAGTACGCATTCAAGTAGGCATTCAAGCGCTATCTCATGTTTTCCTCGAAGTCAGTTTTGCGACGGTATACGCCTCCGACTTGCACCCTAGAGATTGTGGCTCAAGGTTCGCCCTTATCTCGCTGGGCAGGTCAGACTGTGCTCAAGGAGTTGGAGTTTGAACTGAGTTTTGATGATCCCCGATCGCCAGAAGAAACCTGGCTTTCCTTGCAGGGCGATCGCATTCAGTTAGAAACGCTCCGAGAAGCAGTGGAACTCTACGTGCAGAGTTTTCTGGATCAGTCCTCAGCTCAACTGAATGCAGGCTTACTTGCTTCTGACCAGCGTCTGGATTGGACAGCCACCCCCTTTCCCAAACTGTCGCCTACGGCGAGTCCCTTTGCTTTACGAGGAGTGGAATCCAACGAAGCCCTGGTTTCGACCAGTGAGGCAGGGGGCAAGGTCGTTCCGTTTGAGGCGAAGTGGAACGATCGTCAGGCCCAACGCGAATCGTCACCTAGCGCTGATCCTCGTTTTCACTCCAATCAGATTTATCTGCAACCGCAAGGATTGTTGAACCACTCCTTATTTTTAGGGTCTCTGGCAACTGCCGAATCTGGCCCCGCAATTCGCTTGAGTGCTTTACAACTGTTTGACCTGGCTTCAGCATTAGATGAGTATGCTGCCGATGTCCTGGCTTTACCCACTCTCAATTCGCCTCGTTGGTTAAAAGCGCCTCCCTCCTGGTCTAGAGTGGCAGCGATCGCTCTGCTCACCATTGGTTTAACGACTTCGCTTGCCAAAATTTTGGATGGTTCTTACCAGAGAGGGCAAGTAGCCAACAGTCCGACCAGTAGCCAGGGTGCCAGCAGTGCGGATCAGCAAATGGCACAGGTTGTTCCGTCTGTCAGCCCTTCGACAACGACCTTACCCGTGCCGTCACCGTTGGCTTCGGGACAAAAACTGCCACCCCCACCGCCTCTCGGTTCGACCTTACCCGTGCCGTCCAGTTTATCCACTGTTACAGTGCCTCAATCTGCACCTGTTGCCCCGATCGTGCCCGGTAGACCCTCTACTCCAGGGGGGGGGGCTGCTAATTCAGCCACCAACAGAGATGCCAAGACACCGACCCAAATTGCGCTGGCTGATCAACAAAACAACGCTGCTCGTGGATCAGCAAAAGTCCGATTGAGGTCCGAGATTGCAACGGGTGCCGCTCTGCCTGCGCCTGTCGCGGAGAGCGCCGGAGTAGGTGCCGCTGCCGAACGAAACACGACTGCCTTTGACACCATTCCCCAAGTTGCCGAAGTTCGTCAATACTTTAAAGACCGTTGGCAACCGCCGGAAGGGCTGACCCAAACGTTGGAATATACGCTGATATTGGCTCCAGATGGTACGATTCAACGAATTTCGCCGTTGGGGCTGGCATCGGGCGACTATATTGATCGCACGGGAATGCCGCTGATCGGAGAATCTTTTGTTTCTCCGATCGCAGGTGGACGCAGCCCTAAAATCCGAGTCGTGCTCTCTCCGGATGGCAAAGTGCAAACCTTTTTGCAAGGGTTTGAGTAATCAGCAGTTAGAAGTTTTCCCGGGTTGAGTTTTCTCAAAACTCAACCCGAGTATTTAGCTCACCAAATTATGCTCCATGGCAAATCTGACCAGTTCTGCTCGGTTACTGGTCTCGGTTTTTCTGAGCAAACTACTCACATACTTTTCAACCGTCCTGGGGCTGAGATGTAAGTTGTCTCCAATTTGGATATTGGAAAATCCAGCACTGAGCAGTTCCAAAACTTCTTGTTCTCGCTGGGAGAGACTTTGGGTGAAATCCAGGGGTGGGGAGGCAGAGTGTCTGATAAACCCTTCTGGTTTGTCACTCTGCTTATCACTGTAAAGTTCTGAAGCTTGCACGCGCGATCGCCATTCCGACTCAATCATTTGCGATCGCTCTAACAAATTACGCACCACTGCCCCCAATTCATCCAAATCAAAAGGTTTTGCCAGATAAGCATCACAGCCCATCTGATATCCCCGGATTCGTTCTTTCGTGGCAGTATGGGCGGTCAAAAAAATAACCGGCAGCAACCGAAACACAGGGCGCTGACGCACTCGTTGCACTAATTCGTAACCATCCATATTGGGCATGGCAATATCGGTAACAACTAAGTGAGGCTGATATTCTTCAACCAGTTTTAGCGCTTCTTGTCCATTGGCTGCTGCTATGACGGAATAGCCAGACAACTCAAGATAGTCGCTAACAGAAAGCCGAATACCTGGATCATCATCAGCAATCAGAATCAGTAACGGCATGAGATGTGGAGAACCAGTGATCTTAACCCCTAGAATAGGTCAAGTTTATTGTAGAAAAACAAAAACTCGAATTCATAAAACGATTGAAATTGGGTATCCCACTAGGGGATTCAATATATTGCGAACGCATCCTCACGGAACAACGATAGGCAAGGATGAGCAAAAAGAAAGGAAACTTTGAGGCTGTTGTCCCCTTGCGAAGGCTATGGTGTACACACAAATCTATTCACGGCAAAACCTCTGCAAGACCCCCTAAATCTCCCTTTTTAAAGAGGATTTAGGGGATCAATCGAACTTAATGACATCACGGATCACTTGTGTATGCACCGTAGCTTTTTAAGGAGGCTAGGGAAATCTTTGAGCGCTCATCATCGCAGCAGGATTTTCAAATATCCGCTAAGACAGCCTTGCTAGGGCTTGCCAAGTTCAAGTGGCAGCAACGGAATGAAACGACGAATTCATGAGGCTTCTAGCCATTGCCATGTCGTAATCAAAGGGGCGCTTGAGGGGGCGGTAGTCGCGATCGCAAACGGGCCCATGTCGCAGCACCGCATTCACCATTACACAAGGTTCGTGGCAGAGATTAATGGCTCCATGAGGCACCCCTGGAGGAATTCTAACCACTGCCGGATAGTTTTCACTCAAAGGAATATATTGATATCGGCGGTTTTGCAACACAACCAATACAAAGCTACCACGCACGACAAATAATTGATCGGTTTGAAAATGATGCACAAACAAATCATCCACTGTCCCGCTTGGAACCTGCACTAGCATCGTCTCATTACTTGACTGAGGGGTATAGAACTCAGCCATTCCGCCCTTGATAGACTCCAAGGAGTAAATTTCTACCTGGCTCTTCAGTCCCATCCCACCGTACCTAGCCGTAAACTTCTTCCCTTAATCTAAATCAAAAAATATAAAAATAGCGTGTCTTCTATCACGAAAAATCACCCAATGTGATATGAAGGTGTTCCTTGTGATTCACAGGGCTGGGCTGGAGGCGTATTTGTGACCAACCAATAGGACACAAAAGCTTGGACGGTTTTCTCGAGTTCTTCCAAATCGACTGGCTTGATTAAGTAGCCATTCGCACCATTTTGATAGCAGAACTCAATATCTTTTGGATTTGAAGAGGTGGTAAATACGACAACCGGAATTTTCTTAAATTTTTGATCTTGCTTAAGTAATTCCAGCACGTCACGCCCATCAGTTCCAGGTAAATTCAAATCTAGAAGAATGACAGAGGGAGCAGCCGCCACGATCGCTGGAGCCTCTGAATCCTCTTTGCTTTCGTCTCGATAAAGCAAATCCAAGACCTTATCACCATTGGTACAGCGATAAATCGGATTTTTTACCTCCATTTGCTGCATGAGCAACTGCAACACCTCAAAATCCTCATCGCTATCCTCAGCGATTAGCAGGGGATGCATAGAAGCTGTGATCATTTGATTTTTATTAAAATTAAATTCCGTGTCACAATATTACGATAAATTCTAAATAGTTACAACTTATTGACTAAATAAGTAAAATACGATATATAAAACCAAATACTAATTGTAAATTTTTATTGCGTTTTATTACAAGAATTTGTGCTAACTTAATATTCAGGACACAAAAAACGTTGCATGGCTGTTTTGTTAAGTGAATCTTAAGCTGATCGCTCATGCAGGCAAGATAATTGCACTTCTATGGCATCACTGAGGCCGAGCTCGGCCTTAATTTTCACTGAGTGATTTTCCATGCACGCTGACTCTCGCGTTTAACCACAAATCTGACCAGGTGAATCTGACTATGCCATTTACAATTGATTCGGCTCGAGGCATCTTTCCTGATACGCTCTCTGCGGATGCAGTTCCAGCAACTATTGCCCGGTTTAGCCAATTGAAAGCTGAAGATCAACTGGCACTCATTTGGTTTGCTTATCTCGAAATGGGAACCACGATTACGATCGCGGCTCCTGGTGCAGCTAATATGGTTCTGGCAGAGCGAACCCTGGATGAAATCCGTCAAATGCCCTCTCTGCAGCAATCCCAAGTTATGTGTGACTTGGCAAATCGGACCGACACTCCCATTTGCCGAACCTATGCCAGCTGGAGTGCCAACATTAAGTTGGGTTTCTGGTACCAATTAGGGCAATGGATGGATAAAGGCATCGTTGCCCCGATTCCAGAAGGGTATAAATTATCGGCAAATGCTTCAGCGGTGCTACAAGCGATCCGAGATCTCGATCCAGGTCAGCAAATCACAGTTTTGCGGAATGCAGTGGTCGATATGGGTTACGAATCAAGCTCCAACCGAGTGGCAGAGCCTGTTGTTCCACCCAAAGAAGTTGCTCAGCGGTCTCAGGTAAGCATTGAAGGCGTTACCAATGCAACCGTCTTAAGCTACATGGATAACCTGAACGCCAATGATTTTGATACGCTCATCCAATTGTTTACCGAAGATGGAGCGCTGCAACCTCCTTTCCAGAAGCCGATCGTTGGACGAAGTGCGGTTCTACGCTTTTTCCAGGAAGATTGCCAAAACTTGAAGCTGATGCCTGAGCGCGGTGTAACTGAACCCGCACAAGATGGCTACACTCAGATCAAAGTGACCGGAAAAGTGCAAACTCCCTGGTTTGGTGCCAATGTTGGGATGAACATGGCATGGCGATTTTTGCTCGATCCTCAAGGCAAGATTTTCTTTGTTGCAATCGACTTACTCGCTTCTCCGAAAGAATTGTTGAACCTAGCCCGCTAGAAACATACAACACCAATAAACCTTGACCGTTGGGTGAAAGCGCTCTCTTAATGGGGGCGCTTCGCTGTCGCAAACATAACAAATATAGCGATTTAAATTTGGACGATGGAAGAGAGTCAGCATGAATGGTCTTTAGCAGAGCAACAATTGGCTCGGGAGATATTCGACAGAGCTTATGAGCGTGAAATCACTGCGCTAGTGAAGGATGTTCGCACTCGATCGAGCACATTAGAAAGGATTGAAGATCTCTGGCAGTTGCACGATTTTTTGAGTGCAAAGCGACATGAAATCGATGGCAAGTACGACTATCAATACTCGGTTTTGTTGTTTGTTTTTGCTCGACTCGTTCGAGATGGCTGGCTGCACCTCAATGAGTTGGAACAGCTAAATACAGATAAATTGTCGAAGATTAAAGCCCTGACCCGTATGTAGAGGCTTAGTCAGGAATTCTTTCAGCAACCTCCTTCTTTAATTTTCTAGCCAGATTTTTCTGGCTTTTTTTATTGAGTCGTCTATTTATAGCCATTGACTACCGCTATCGCGAAGCATCCTTTGGGTGAGGGGGGCTAGAGGTGTCCTGAGTACCTACCCATGTCTGGAGCGTGAAACAAAAGGTTGAACCTTCGCCATAGGTGGATTCCACCCAGATTTTTCCGCCATGACGTTCAACGATTTTTTTGGCGATCGTCAACCCTGCACCAGTTCCCCCTCCATACAGATTTTGTTCATGCAGCCGTTTAAATAACCGAAACACTGTTTCTCGATGGCGTTCTCGAATCCCGATGCCGTTATCACGCACGTACAACACGATCGTTGGGTAGAGATTGGCATCTTGGCTGTGAGGAGATGCTGCAATAGGACAGCTTTCTTCCCGATCCTGAAGCTGATCACTGGCATTAGTAAAACCAATTTCGATCCATCGTTCTGGCTTGTCATTATATTTGAGGGCATTACTCAGAAGGTTGGTGAAGACCTCATTTATAAGCACTGGATCGCAATAAACAGTCGGCAGCGATCGTGGTAATCGAATCTGCAACTGGGTGTCTTGATAACTAACGTGTAAATCTTCCAGTGTTTGGTGGACGACTGGGTCCAGATCCGTGGGCTGGAGACATAACTCGGTTTGCCCCAAGCGTGAAAACTTGAGCAAAACATCAATTAACGATTCCATCCGTCGAGTGAGACGAACCAGCGTGTGCAAACGAGCTGTTCCCATCTCATCCAATACGTTTGCATAACTTTTGAGCAAAAGCTTGGAGTAGTTATGAATGCCGCGCAAAGGTTCTTTGAGATCGTGGGAAGCAACATAGGTAAAGGAATCGAGTTCCTGGTTGCTACGCTCCAGGTCTCGATTGATGCGAGCCAATTCATCGGCTTTGTGCAACACAATCCCCACGATCGCGTGATGCAAATCTAAAGCATTCTCTAATTCACACGCTCTCCAGGGCAAAGCCGTAAATTGCACGATTTCTTGCCAACGTTCAAAGGACTTGCGCGGCGATAAAACCGCCTGACCTTCTTGATCGGTGGCCACAGGCGCACCTGCCCAATCGACGGTTTGCAAAACTTCAGGACGAAACCAGAGAATAGCGTAGCGCTGGACTTTAGAAATTTGCAGCACTAACAAACCGCTGGCAATGGCTGGATAAGCTGCAGCTGCTGAATAAAACTGAGTAAGTGTATGGGTATGCCAAAGCGTCTCTTTAATTTGTGTCGCCGTCCAGGACAGCAAAGCACGCACTTCTTCCAGCGCTGGGGTTTTTCCAACCAGCATGATTTCTTCCCCCAGGCAAATCGCGGCTCCTTGAGCGCTGACCAGATCTAACAAACGGGATGCAGGGCTACCCAGAGCCGCTTTGAGATCGGTGGCTTGAGCAATGGATGCGACAAAATCTGAGTGAAGCGATCTCAGCCTCACGACATAATCCAGTTCTTCATGGTTGTGCTGATTAGCAAGTTCTGATGAGATAAACTGTGCTACCAACTCCAGTGCTTCCCTCATCTCAAAGGAGACTGGTTTTGGAGTCTGGTGATGGCAAGAAATCAATCCCCAAAGTTGCTGATCTTTCACCAGCGCCATCACCAGTATGGCTGCCACACCCATATTACGGTGATACTCAATACAACAAGGATCAACCGCTCGTAATCGAGATCGGCTCAAGTCAAGGGGGGGCAGTCCCGGATTCGGCTCAGGGGCAAGTAGCTCGACTGGCATTGCCTGCAAGTCTGGAATATATCGTAATAGCCCGTTGGCATAGAGGGTCCTGACTGGCTGAGGGATATCGGTTGCAGGATAGTGCAATCCCAAATAAGAAACGAGGTCATCTTGCTTGGCTTCTGCAATCACCGCTCCCGAACCTTGTGGGTCAAACTGGTAGAGCATGACGCGATCGAACCCAGTAATCTGACGAATAGATTGAGCAACCCGTTGGGTAAATAAACTCAACCCTTTCTGCTGGCGCAACTGAGCAATGGTTCCCTTGACCCAGCTATAGAGATTGAAAGCCGCTGTCGCTTCTACAGGGCTAAAGGGTTCTAGTTCCAGAACAATGCCCCGATCACTGCGATAAACCCTGGCATCAAAAGCAGAGTGAGCGATCGACTCATGAAACAGCAGCTTGAAAACACTCGCTGACTCAAACGCTTGCAATTGTTGTCGAATGCGGTCTATCTGCTGGGAAACTAGCAACACTTCCAGACGCTGCCCCAACAAATTTTGTGGCAAAAAGCCAAGATAAGTCTGCGTATTCGTACTCACGCTTACAATGCTCAATTCTGGTTCAAGGAGCACCATGAGAATGCCGTGAGGTTGAATCGCATCCGAAAATTGGACAGATTCATCCTCTTTCAGATTGATGAACCTTTCCGATCGGGCATCTGTGGTTTCAAACCCACTCATGAGTCGAACGAATTAGATTTGCGGTTCCTTCAGTATCGCAGCTTATTCAAAGATGTTTCGATTAGTAAAGAGGGCAGATTGAATGTAAAGAAAATATGAAATTGATTTACAGGTGCAAGAGATAATGCCAGGCTACAACAAGAATCTAAAGAAAAGATTATTTTTTCCAACCTCTGAGGGATGACAATGCCGCTGACCTCTACTCTATTGCGCTTAACCTGGACTGTGATTGAAGAAACCCCGACCAGTCAACTCATGCTGCTTACGGACACTGCTTTAGTGCGGTTAATCCTACAAAAAATGGCTCAAAAAATGATGCTGACAGGCGAAGAGGTCTACGAACTCTACAGTTACATTGGCTCCAAAATTTCATTGATTCGGGATATTGCCGAATCTCAATGGGTTCGTGACCATTCCCGACTTCCTAAAAGGATAGTCACCCAAATGCCCTGCTCAGCCACGATCGCTAGAAAAGTCTAACCATTTTACCCATCGCTAAAAGTTTACCCATCGCTAAAAGCTTTTTGGGGTACCCCATTGCCACTCGGTCTAGCTGCGAGCGGTGCAACCTGAATTCTGAGGCTTTGCTAAAAACCTCAGGAGAACGGCTCATCAGTAAGCGCGTTTGTCCTGAGGCTTGATTCCTAACTGCGTGGTACTCAGTGTACCGGGTTTAGCCAGATAATTAGATTTGCTTAACACTTCTCAGGTTACTAATCGTAAAGCGCCGACTCCCAATTCAGGGAATCGGCGCGCAGCGGTGCGTATAGCCTGTCGGCATGGCTTCGCTAAAGCACGGGGATTTAGGGGATCGTGTCTATTGCTACTTGCGAAAGGACTTTTAAACCATCCTCTTAGCGTTAGGATTTTGACCGAAAGTCTGCTTCTGAGGGAGTAATCAAGTATATTCTCAACAATTTTCAATAAAAATATTACGAAAAGACAAGATTTTGGTTACCCCTTCCGAGATCGAGGAACTTAATGCTAAAAATATAAAGAAAATATTAAATGATGGGTGCCCATTCGCTGGAAAGAATGAGGAATCGGCTTTTCCAGCGATTGCTAACTGATTTTTGTTTGATTATTTGAGCCAAGAATAGATACGTGCACTGCGATCTCGGGAATGAAGATTTCATAACTTCAATGTTTTGGTTGGCAATGCAGGATCTTGCGATTGATAACCATCCGCTTGTGAACGATCGCAAGTTTTGGGAAGGTGAGTTGTCAATATTGGTCTAGATGATGGGCAGATTAACTCATCAGTCATTTTGCCCTTTGAGTTTGGCTGAGTTTCACATACTAGGAAGTCAACCCCAATCGTGAAAGTAGGTATTTTTGGAAAATTGGATATCTTTCAAAATATCTCCAAGCAATATCAATTGTCACCGTTGGGCAAGCTCTATGAGCTAAGGAGTTAACCCAATTATGCAATTGATGCCAAAACCTAGGAGGAATCAACATCAGTTTCAAGGGATGGAATTTGAGTCCTCTGCTGATCCTCTCTCTTTCGCGATTGTTCCTAATTTTGAGGATGTAGAGAGCAGTGTTGTATTTGAGCCAGCTGACCCGATCGAAGATACGCTCCGCAATCGGGTGGTTATTTTGATTGATGGTTCAAACTTGTTTTATGCTGCTTCTAACCTGGGTCTTGAAATTGATTATTTGAAGCTTTTGCGCTGCCTGATCAAAAATCGACGCTTAGTTCGAGCTTATTTTTATACAGGAGCCGATCGCACCAACGAAAAGCAACAAGGATTTTTACATTGGATGCGACGAAATGGTTATCGGGTGGTTGCTAAAGACTTGATCCAGTTTCCGGACGGCAGCCGCAAGGCAAATGTTGGCGTTGAGATTGCGGTTGATATGATGAAGCTAGCCAGCTATTGTGATGAGATTGTGCTGCTCAGCGGGGACGGCAACCTGGCTTATGCAGTCAATGCAATCGCGTATCGAGGTGTTCAAATTGAAGTTGTAAGTTTGCGATCGATGACCAGTGACAGCTTAATCAACGTCGCCGATCGCTATATTGATCTCGCCATGATCAAAGCCGATGTCCAAAGAACCGCAAGAGAGCGTTAATACGCTTGATAGGGAACCTGCTTATGCGAATTTTCGATCCGTTGCAGGGTGCATTTTCGGAACGACTTCAGTGCAGTATTGCCCGAAATCAAAGTCTTTTGTTTATCGGGCTGGACCCTAACCCAGAAATGTTGCCTGCCCATTTGGGCGCTCGAGCAAGCACTACCAGTCTAATCGATCGGCTATGGGACTGGATGCAAAGCGTCATTCTCGAAACGGCGGATCTGGTGTGTGCCTATAAACCCACACTCGGGTTCTACGAAGCCCTGGGAGCAGCCGGAATCGAACTTTTGCAGCGGGTCATTGCAGCCATTCCTGCCGATATTCCCATTCTTCTGGATGCAAAGCACAGTGATCTCAACACCAGTACCGTGTTTGCTCAGACTGTGTTTGAGCAATGGCAGGTGGATGCAATCACGCTGAGTCCCTATGTTGGGCAAGATCATGTGGCTCCTTTTTTGGTGTATCCCGGTAGGGCGGCGTTTGTGCTGTGCTGTACTTCTAATCCAGCGGCAAGCCGATTGCAAGCTTACCCCAGTGTTGATGCACCGCTTTATCTGCAAGTGGTGCAGGAAGCTCAAACTTGGGGAACGCCTGAGCAATTAGGCTTAGAAGTGGGAACGACTCGCCCAGAGGTTCTTGCCAGTGTGAGATCGATCGCTCCAGAGCGGTTGATTTTGGCGCGCAGCATTTGGCAAGAGGGCACTGACTTGGCTCAGTTGCTTGCTGCAGGATTGGATGCGAACGGTGCAGGGCTGTTGATTCCAGTGCCTCAGGACTGGTTGAGCCGCGATGGATTAGGCGAATTGGTGCGATCTCTCCAGCAAACTATTAATCAGCTAAGAACCGAGGTTGTCCACGATGCTTCTACCTGCGATATCTGGATGCCAAATGTTTGTACCTTAAATCAGCATCCTCATTTGGACTTAATTTTGCAACTTTACGATATTGATTGCATTCTGTTTGGCGAGTTTGTCCAGGCTTCGGGTGCCATATTCCCGTACTACATTGATCTACGCAAAATTATTTCTAATCCACAATTATTTCATCAGGTGCTGAGTGCCTATGCGGATCTGCTCAAACCGCTGACGTTCGATCGCATTGCCGGAATTCCCTATGGCTCTCTGCCTACGGCTACTGGATTGTCGCTCCATCTCAACTGTCCCATGATTTTCCCCCGTAAAGAGGTGAAAGCTCATGGTACTCGTCGAGTAATTGAAGGAAACTTTCAGGCGGGGGAAACGGTTGTCGTCGTGGACGATATTTTGATTAGCGGCAACAGTGCCATGGAAGGGGCTGCCAAATTGGAATCCGCAGGACTCAAAGTGCAAGATATTGTTGTGTTTCTGGATCATGAACAGGGAGTCAAAGACCGACTGCGACAGAATGGTTATCAAGCGCATTCGGTTTTATCGATTTCAGAAGTGACCGAAACGCTCTATCAGGCGGGCCGCATTGACGAAGCCCAGTTGCAAGCCTTTGCTGAGCATGAAGCAAGAGCACGCTGAGCAAGAACTCGCAAATGCTTATTCATGAACGCCTGTTTTGAGATTATTGGTTGGTTTCTTCCAGGATGGCTTCTTCTTCCACGGCTTCTTGCAAGAATAGCCGAGCCAGACGATCGTACGTGCCGGCTCCTATGTATTTGGGATACTTGTGTTCGCGGCTGTATAGCCAGATTAATTCATCCAATAAATAAATACGCACATCTTGACTCAGGCTTTTGCACTGAGGCATGAGGGCTTTAGCAGCATGGAGGGCATCGGTCCAACGGGCAAACTCTTGTGAATAGCCGGAAGTCAGTACTTTAAACATCAATCTAGTTTGAGCGCCATCTCATATTCATTTTTTGATTATCCAGTTTAGCGATGAATCATGCTAATGCATGATTGCTAATTCGGAGCGAGTGGGTAATTATTTGTTGGAGCAACTGAAGTGATCCAATGACTTGCACGATCAATGGCGGCGATCGCAGTTGCACGGTTAAGTTTATAAACCATTCATACTTTCTCTACAGGGTTGACCTATGGAATCTTCCAATGCACCCAGACAGACTGAAGCACTTGCCCAACAGGATGGGCATCATGCCAACGCTATCAGCGTTTTAGAGCAGGATAAGCCTGCTATCCCAGTAGAAAAAGTGCCCCCTGAGCCTGAATCTCCCCACACATTTCCCCGTAAGCTGGTTCTTTTCGGAGTACTCGGTATTGGGGCAATTATTGTGGCGATTTTGGGGATTCGCTGGTGGCACTATATCCAAACCCATCAAGAAACAGAAGATGCCTACGTGAGCGGGCATGTCAATCCGGTCACAGCCCGCATCTCAGGAACTGTCACGCAAGTTTTAGTGGATGATAATCAAACCGTTGCACCTGGGACAGTTCTGGTCAAGCTTGATCCCAGTGATTATCAGGTTAGTTTGCAGCAAGCCGAGGCAGCCCTAGAAGCGACTCGTCGTCAAGCAGAGGTGGCGCAAACCAAAGTTGGGATTGGCTCCATTGATGCTCAGGGACAGGTAACCACAGCTCAAGGAAATATTGATGCGGCGGCAGCGAGTGTGGCTACAGCTGAGGCGGCACTGGCAGAAGCACAGTCTGGGGTGCCTCAGGCACGATCGCAATTTGCCCAGGTAGAAGCAAATTTGGTCAAAGCACAGTTGGATTATCAACGATATGCCCAGCTTGCCCAGGAAGGGGCTGTTCCCAGGCAACAGTATGATGCAGCCAAGGCAAGTTATGATGCGTTGGTTGCGCAGCGCAATGCGGTGAGAGAACAAATTCGGCAAGCTGAGGCAAGAGTTGCCCAGGCACAAAAAAATCTGAATAATGTGCAGGCAAAGCTGGCATCTTCCCAGGGGGGGTTGCAACAGGCAAACGCTGCCAGTAAGCAAACTGAAGCTAACCAACAGCAGTATCAGGCGGCACTGGCGGCGATCGCGCAATCTCGTGCCCAGGTCAAAAATGCCCAACTCCAACTGAATTACACCAGCATCCAAGCCCCAACGGCTGGCAAAATTGGCAACAAAACAGTGGAAGTCGGTCAACGGGTGCAGCCTGGACAAACGCTGCTCTCGATCGTTCAGGAACAACCCTGGATCATTGCTAACTTCAAAGAAACTCAACTGGAAAAGATGCGACCAGGTCAGGAGGTTGAAATTAAAATCGACGCCTTCCCGCACCATCTCTTCAAGGGCAGAATCAACAGCCTAGCGCCTGCTTCAGGGGCAAAGTTCGCCTTACTCCCACCTGACAATGCTACGGGCAACTTCACCAAAATTGTGCAACGGATTCCAGTCAAGATTGTCTTTGAGACAGAAAGTATTCGAGGCTATGAATCCCGCATCACGCCTGGGATGTCGGTTGTTGTTGCGGTGGAAATTCCCTAAATCTCAGTGCCTCATTTTTCAGTTGCAGCCAGTTTCAGACGAGTAAGCTACAGTTCGGTAGATGAGTGGATGGGTGGATGAGTCTTAGATATGGCTTATGCCAATGAAAACGGCTATCGATGACAAATTGTAAGACTACGACTTCTTCGCCAAAACACAGGCTTCGCTAAAACACTGTTTCATCAAAACACACGAGAACGGGATGACGAGTGCAAACGTTGACGGTCAACCGAGGAAACCCGCGATCGCGCCTGCTCCAGGCACGGATCAACTAACGGCTAAGGACTGGATTGGGGTGCTGTCCACGTTGCTAGGTGCATTCATGGCAGTGTTGGATATTCAGATCACCAATGCGTCCTTAAATGACATTACCGGAGCACTGAGTGCCACGATCGACGAGGGGTCTTGGATCTCGACGGGCTATCTAGTTGCAGAAGTAGTAGTGATTCCATTGACAGGCTGGCTGTCGCAAGTTTTTTCAGTGCGGCGCTATTTATTGGTCAATGCCATTCTGTTTCTGTTGTTCTCGATCGCCTGTGCCTGGGCAACCAATTTGCCCATGATGATTCTGTTGCGGGCAGGGCAAGGATTTACAGGCGGCGTCCTGATCCCCATGGCATTTACGGTGATTTTAACCACCTTGCCTCCGGCGAAACAACCGATCGGCTTGGCACTGTTCGCTATCACGGCTACCTTTGCCCCATCGATTGGTCCCACGATCGGCGGTTGGTTGACTGACAACTATGGTTGGGAATATATCTTCTACCTCAACATTGTGCCTGGCTTGCTTTTGATTGCAGGAGTTTGGTATGCAATTCCCGCGAAACCTATGCAGTTAGGACTGTTTAATCGAGGCGACTGGGGGGGCATCGCGACGATGGCGATCGGGCTGGCATCGCTAGAATTCTTTTTGGAAGAAGGGAATCGCAAAGATTGGTTTGGTTCGGTCGAAATTCAGCGGGCGGCGATCGTTGCTGCCATTACCTTGCCGTTGTTTGTCTGGATCCAGTTCACGCGCAAGCAACCGTTGCTCAACCTGCGTTTGTTGGGACAACGTAACTTTGGGTTATCGGTTTTCGTCAATCTGGCAACCGGACTGGGACTCTACGGCTCTATCTTCATCCTGCCGCTGTTCTTGGCACAGATCCAGGGCTACAATGCCATGACGATCGGGCAAACTATCATGTGGGCTGGAATTCCCCAGCTTTTTCTTATCCCTTTTGTGCCTCGCCTGATGCAACGGTTTGACCTGCGACTGCTGATTGCAGTGGGGTTGACCTTGTTTGGTGTGAGCTGTTTTATGAACTCAGCTTTGACCCATAACACCGGATTAGAGCAACTGCGCTGGTCACAAATTGTGCGGGCGATGGGGCAACCGCTGATTATTACGCCGCTCTCTAGCGTGGCAACCGCAGGAATTGCACCAAAACAAGTTGGTTCTGCTTCGGCGCTGTTTAATGTCTCTCGCAATTTAGGAGGATCGATCGGCATTGCTGCCCTGGGAACACTCCTTTCGGTGAGAGAGCGGTTTCACTCCAACCGGTTGGTGGAAGCAATCTCCCTTTCTAATCCCATTACCCGAGATCGACTGGATCAACTGACCCAACTGTTTATCAGCAAGGTGGGCGATCCGGTTATAGCGCAAAACCAAGCCTACGCTTTCCTCGATCGGCTCGTGCGCCGTGAGGCAAACGTCATGGCGTACAACGACTGCTTTTTCTTTATGGGTTGTGCTCTGTTTGCAGGTGCTTTGTTCGCCCTGTTTTTCAAAAAGGTCAAACCATCCGGTGGTGCAGCCGTCCACTAATCAATCCTTACAAACGGGGCAGCGGATCACTCAGATCTACCCCCACACTAATCAACCGCTCACACTCCGGACAGTCATAAATAGCTGGCGGATATTCCATGGGTGGCAGTTGATTTCTACAAGTCGGGCAGACTTTGACAAATCGAGGCAGTACCGTCTGTGTCGTGGTCAGAACTACTGTTTGCACGAGCACACCCAGCCCAATCAGAACCAGTGCAGTAACCATAGGTTTACCGAAGGGAAATCTATGCCTAAATTAAACTGGATTTTGCCACCGATGGGGAGTATTTGAATACAAATCGTACAGGTTATCCCGCGACCCATGACAAAAATGAGAAATTCAGGCTGAACAGTCTCTAAGATAGAGGACAGAAATGAAATTTCCCTGCTCATCGGCTTGGCTTTGTTAATGATAGGGTTTGAGAAGCGACGATCGATTTGTCTACGACGGGCAGATTAAATTACTAAAAAAAATTCTTGAGGGCATGGCGCTGTATTGCTCCTACACCGAAATCGTGGAATTAATTAGTTCACGACTCTAAGGCAACCGGGGATTAAAGTGAAAATTTTATTGGTGGAGGATGATAGCGCTATTCGTGTCTTGATTGAGAAGGCATTGCGTCCTCATCATACCGTTGCGGTTGCGGAAGATGGACGATCGGCATTGGCTTTAGTCGAACAGACTGACTATGACCTCTTGCTGTTGGATATCGAGATTCCTGAATTGGATGGAATTAGCGTTTGCAAGCGGTTGCGTAATGAGGGGTGTCAAGTCCCAATTCTATTGTTGACAGCGAAAGATCAGGTCAGCGATCGCGTGTTGGGATTGGATGCAGGGGCAGATGATTACATGGTCAAGCCCTTTCATATACCGGAACTGCTGGCACGCATTCGAGCTTTACTCCGACGAGGTAGAACAGCCGCGACCTCTGTCGTGATTTGGGGAAATTTGCACCTGGACTGCCTGACCAACGAGATTCGTTATGAGGACCAGCCGCTACGGCTGACGCCGAAGGAACATGGGATTCTGGAACTGATGCTCCTCAATCCTCAGCGAATTTTTAGTCGGTCTGCCATGCTCGATCGCTTATGGGAATTGGGCGAACCCCCGACCGAAAGCGCTATCAGCAGCCACATTAAAGCAATTCGCCAAAAGTTAAAGGCAGCTGGCGCGCATCAAGACTTGATTGAGACGATGTATGGATTGGGTTACCGCCTGCGGGCGTTGGAGACCTTGATACCCAGTTCACCCTCTGCTTCTGACGACCATTCTCCAGAGGCACCCCAACTAGGGAAGCAAGCCCTGGCAAATGCTGTCATGGCAGAACTTTGGGAGCGCTTTAAGGATTCTTTTGGAGTTCAAATTGATTTACTCGATCGCGTGGTGGTTGCGTTACAGGATGGGCTGTTAACGGCGGATTTGCAGCAAGAGGCAAAGCAGACGGCGCACAAATTGGTAGGGTCGCTGGGTGTGTACGGCTTTCCACAAGGATCAGTACTGGCGAAGCAGATTCAGGATTTGCTGCATCCTGATATTTCTTTGGAAGCAGCAGAAATTCAACAGATGGCTGAGTGGGTGGGGGCTTTACGGCAAGAAATCAGCCGTGTCCCTAAGGCGACAGTTGCCCCGACCGCTGTCCCCAAATTGTCACAGGTGCTGGTCGTGGATGATGATGAGGCGTTGACCACCCGGTTGCAAGCAGAAGCGATGGCACGATCGTTCCACATGACGATCGCGCGTAATCCCGTTGCCGCCCAATCAATCCTCGATCGCACTTTACCAGCAGTTATTTTGTTGGATCTCACCTTTGCCGACAGCCATGGGGATGGTCTGAACTGGTTAGAAACCTTGAAGCAACATTATCCCCAGATTCCAGTCCTAGTCTTCACCGGACGAGGTAGTTTCAGCGATCGCATTGCAGCAGCCCGATTGGGTGTACAGGCATTTCTTCAAAAACCGATTACGGTAGAGCAGATTTTTCAAGCAATTGCCCAGGCACTGAACCCCCAGTCTTCACCAACGGGTAAGGTATTGATTGTAGATGACGATCCTCTGATTCTGCATCAACTGTCAGGTATCTTACCACCCTGGGGCTTGCAGGTGACAACGCTGCTAGAACCCGATCGTTTTTGGGAAGTACTGACACGCACAGTTCCCGATCTCTTGATTTTGGACATAGAAATGCCAGGATTGAGTGGAATTGAACTATGCCAGGTGGTGCGCAATGACTTGCAATGGGGCAACCTCCCGATCCTGTTTTTGACGGCTCACCAGGAGGTGGAAATCATTGTTGAGGCATTTGCAGTGGGTGGGGATGACTATATCCGTAAACCAATTTTGGAGCCAGAGTTGGTTGCCCGAGTGCTCAATCGTTTGGAAGGGGCACAAAGGTGGATGAGAGGGACGGGGTGATGGGGGAATGCCTCTCGAATGCTTTACCCATTTAGCGCGATCGCGAATTGTCTTGAAAGAAGAGAACCTGCCATGACTGGGGAATCACACACCATTTTGAATATCAATGACTACGCTCAAGATCGGGAAATGGTGCAACTGGCTTTGGCATCTGCTCAGATTGGCATCTGGGATTGGGATATGGTAACGGGGCTGATTCGATGGAATCGGGAGCACGAACAATTATTTGGCTTGCCCTCAGGTAGTTTCGATGGCAGATATGAAACGTTTGATCGCCATATCCACCCAGACGATCGGGCACCTCTCAATCAGGCAATTCAACAGGCACTTCAGACGCACGGTGACTATCATTATGAATACCGAATTCTCTGGGCAGATGGAAGCCTGCATTGGATTGAGGGGCGAGGAAATGCTATTTATGACGAGGCAGAACAACCGATTCGCATGATTGGTACGGTGATGCCGATCGATGATCGCAAGCAATCTCAACTGTTGCTCCAGCAACAACTTGAGCAGCAGCATTTGGTCATGGAAATGAGCCACCGTATTCGGCAGTCTCTCAATTGGCTAGAGATTTTGCAAACGACGGCTGATGAGGTGCGCCAATTTCTTCACGTCGATCGAGTGATTATCTTTCAGTTCACTTCCAACTGGGGAGGGGCGATAACAGTCGAGTCAGTTGTGGACCAGGCATTAGCAATTCTACCGTTCGATATCTATGATCCCTGTATTAGGGATGACTATATCGAACCGTTCAAACAAGGCTTAGTGGTCGCTAAATCGGATATTTACAGTGCCGATATTAGCCCTTGCCACGTTGAATTTCTGGCACAACTGCAAGTCAGAGCAAATCTCGTTGTTCCCATTCTCAAAAATGACGAGTTATGGGGGTTGTTGGCAGCTCATCATTGTACGGCACCTCGTCAATGGCAAGATTCCGAGATCGAGCTACTGCGGCAAATTGCATCTCAAGCCAGCATTGCACTTCAGCAAGCTGCCTTACTAGAACAGGTGCAAACCGAATTGAATGATCGCAAACAGGCTGAAAACGCCTTACAACAACTGAATGCTGTGTTGGAACAACGAGTTGCAGAGCGAATGGCAGAGCTTACTGCGCTCAACGATCGCCTATTAGTGGCGCTGAAGGAACAAGCACAGACTGAAGCTGCCTTACGAGAGAGTGAAGAACGCCGTCGCTTAGCACTGGATTTAACCCGAATCGGCTCTTGGGATTTGCATATCGCCAGCGGGAAAGCCATTTGGAATGATAATTCATTCGCCCTTTTAGGACTCTCTCCTGATGAATCTGAAGCTAGCTACAGCCTGTGGCGAGATTGCGTTCATCCGGATGATATTGATTGGGTTGAACAACAGTTTCAGCGCTCGATCGAAACGCATACTGAGTATGTAGTAGAGCATCGAGTGGTTTACCCAGATAGCTCTGTGCATTGGATCATGGTGCGAGCACGAGCTACCTATGACCAAGCTGGACAGCCCTTGCGTATGCTAGGCGTTTTGTTAGACATTAGCGATCGTAAGCAGACAGAACATACGCTGCAACAACAAACCCGACAGAAACAGTTACTTTGGAATATTACGCAAACCATTCGTCAATCGTTGGATCTCGATGTGATCCTTAATTCGGCGGTGGCTGAGGTCAGGCAACTCTTAGTCGTCGATCGGGTCGCGCTTTATCGGTTTAACGCCGATTGGAGTGGTGATTTCATTGTGGAATCAGTAGCTGATGGTTGGGTAAAACTGGTGGAACCCAACGTTTATAAGCTTTGGCAAGATACCTATCTCCAAGAAACCCAGGGCGGTCGCTTTCAAAACCACGAAACCTTCATCATTGCCGATATCTATACAGCAGAACTGCAACCCTGCCACATTGAACTGTTGGAGCAGTTTCAGGCAAGAGCTTACGCGATCGCGCCCATCTTTGTGGGAGAAACCCTGTGGGGGCTGTTTGCGATTTACCAAAATGCGACCCCTCACGACTGGAACTCGTGGGAGATCGAATTGCTGCAACAGATTGCTAGCCAATTGGCTATCGCCCTTCAGCAAGCCGAACTCTATCAACAACTTCGAGCTGAATTGCAAGAGCGCAAGCAATCCGCAGCCGTGTTACGCGAAGCAGAACGACGCTGGCGATCGCTCTTAGACAATGTGCAATTGCTGGTGGTGGGATTGGATCAATTTGGCAATGTTAACTATGTCAATGCGTTCTTCTTAAGCCTAACTGGATACACTGATGCAGAAGTTTTGGCAAAAAATTGGTTTGAAAACTTTTTGCCCTCTTCCCATCAAGCCTCGAATCAAGCAATTTTTTTAGAAGTCTTAAACCAAAATGCTCATCCCTACCATCAGAATTCTATCCTGACCCAATCTGGAGAAGAACGCTTCATTGCCTGGAACAATACCATGCTACAAGATTCCCAAGGCAACAAAATTGGCATCATCAGCATTGGCGAAGACATTACCGAGCGGCAAAGAGTGGAGAAAATGAAGAATGAGTTTATTTCGATCGTCAGCCATGAACTACGAACGCCGCTAACCTCGATCCGTGGCTCGTTGGGACTACTAGCAACAGGCATTATGGATGATGAACCGAATGAAATGAAGCGCATGATTGAAATTGCCGCGATCGACACGGAACGGTTGGTGCGGCTGGTCAACGATGTGCTGGATCTAGAGAAATTGGAAAGTGGCAAAGTTTCCTTTTTCCGAGAATGGATCGATGCGGCTGATTTGATGCAGCGATCGATCGAAATCATGACAAGCAGTGCCCAGGAAGCCGGAGTCCAGCTTGTTGTAGAGCCATTATCGGTGCAAATCTGGGTTGCCCCCGATCGCATCATCCAAACATTCACGAATCTCCTCAGCAACGCCATCAAATTTTCTCCTCCTGATAGCATTGTGACGCTATCAGCAGAGATTCGGAGACCAGACCCACCGCTCTTATCCTCCCCATCTCCTCATTCTTCAGTTCCCTACATTCTCTTCTCAGTCCAGGATCAGGGACGCGGCATTCCCGCTGAGAAACTGGAAAGCATTTTTGGTCGCTTTCAACAGGTGGATGCATCAGACTCGCGCGATAAAGGGGGAACTGGCTTAGGTCTAGCAATCTGTAAGTCGATCGTGCAGCAGCATGATGGAGAGATCTGGGTCGAAAGTTGTTGGGAACAAGGCAGCACTTTCTTCTTTACATTACCGCTGCAAACCCGATGAAATCTGTGAATTGGATATGTTAAATTCCAGTGGATCGTAGGATAGGGTAATGGCAGCCAAACGCATTTTGATTGTGGATGATGAAGAGCGGATTCGGGAAGTGGTAAGGGCATGTCTGGTCAAGCTTGCCCAATGGGATGCCACCACTGCCGCATCAGGTACGGCAGCCATCCAGGCCGCGATCGCCCATCCCCCCGATGCCATTTTGCTGGATGTCTCAATGCCTGGAATGAATGGAGTTGAGACATTTCAACAGCTTCAAAGCAATCCTAAAACTCAAGCGATTCCAGTAATTTTCTTGACTGCCAAAGTTCAACCAGCGGAGCAGGCAGAGTACAACCAATTAGGAGCAGCAGGGTTAATTATCAAACCCTTTGATCCGGTACAGCTTGCCAAAGAGATCAGTCAATTGCTGGGGTGGAGTTAGCTCAGTCAATTTTTGCCAATCTTAAGCTTTATTTTAGAATTCAGACGCTTTCTCCAAACTTTCTCCATCTTTTGTAACTATTCTGAAAGTATCAAGAGTTGAGTTCAGCAGGCAGACTTGCCTTCGCTGTCTTCAGGTCTTGCAGCACCCTATGTGCTTAGGGCAGGCTTTCGGTCACTGTCATGAAAATATGCCCGTTTAATTCAGTCAAAGACTGGACGCTTCAAAAGTCGATTTTGGGTTATCAACCGTCTTAAACGATTTTAATGAGAGGGCAAAATGTCGCAAGGATTAATGGAGCTAACTTTGGTAGGCGTCAATCAAGCGATCGAGGATGTTTTGGATGAGTATCCGGTTCATCCTTATCATTCAGCTTTTTCGATCCCTGAATTACGTCAAAAGCTCATTACCCACATTCTCAATCAGGTTCCTAATCGCTGCGTTGTGGAAGGAGTCCAGGAATCATCCAATTCTGATCAAGTTCGCTACTGTTCACGGTTACAAGCGCGGCTACGCATGGAAATGCTGGTGCGTGGCAGTATTTTGCATATCCTGCGCGAAAATGCGGTTTGGCTGAGCCGCCATCTGCCGAATCTTTGATCTCCCCTGTGGTGATGTTGCTCAACAACGCGATGAAAATGATGCTGAGTGATTTGGAACGAAGTTCCAAATCATCTTTTAGCAACGCCCTCCTACGGTTGAGGGATGGGCAAGGGGCTTACAGTCAGATTCAGACGAGTCAATGACAGGGATAGGGAATGGGTGGATGAGGGATAAGTGTGGCTCATTCAAGTCAAAACGGCTTTAAGTTCCCTGTTTGAAGGGGCTTGCCGTACTTTAGTGTCCAAGAATTGTGCGAACAGTTCTGGGCAATTTCTATTAATAAAGACTTTCCCCCTTCAACTCCGATCGTGGGGGCAAACTGCTCACGTCGCGGACAAGATGCGTGCACTCCATTAGAGAAATTGCTTCGTAGAAATCACTAAAGGACTGATTAAATTTAATATTTCCTTCGGGATTCAAGTCATTTCTCCAAACTTTCTCCACTTTTGCTCTCTACTCTAATAAATATTGTGAGGCTCTCCCATTTGGGGTGTGGATATTTTCCATACCCCTGACAAAAGTAATTACTTCACCGACGATTGAGATCGGTTTTTATATGAAGTCGAGGAGATCCCAGCGTCAATTCACTGCCTCGTTACATACGGTGGAGGTGAGCAAAAAATGTTCGTTACAGAACCTGTTGTTCAAAGCTCAAAGTTGGAAGTGGTTGCTATGACCACCAAACGAATTTTGGTCGTGGATGATGAAGCTACTATCCGCGAGGTAGTGACTGTTTGTTTGAAGCGGTTGGGAGGTTGGGATGTTTTAACGGCGGCTTCAGGACAAGATGCGTTACAGCAAGCTCGTGCGGAAAGACCAGACGCGATCGTGTTGGATGTCATGATGCCTGAAATGGATGGCTTTGCTTTTCTCCAAAATCTGCGTGCCGATCCAACGACGCAGGACATTCCTGTTGTGTTGTTGACGGCAAATAGCTACCTCCCCCACTCCGATCGCCTCACCAATTTGGGAGTCATGCTCACCATTCCAAAACCATTTCAGGCGCTCGATCTCGTTCGGCAAATTGCTCAAGTGATGGGTTGGTGAGGCAAGGGGCTGATTCAGTAAACATCTCGATATCTTTCGCAAGGAAACTTAGCTAAATTCTCATTCATCTCCATGCTTTCTCCAAGATTGTCCAGTATGTTTAACTCGGAACGAATTGCAGAATCTCTAATAAGCCCGATCGATAAGACGTCCATTTAACGACTCATATCTCACCCGACGATTTATATCTCATTCCACACATTAATAAAGGATGTTTACGATGAATACCTGCCCTTGTTGCTCCAACCAAATGCTGCGCCATTTTCGCCATCATCAGCTGTACTGGTTTTGCCGAAGTTGTTGGCAAGAGATGCCAATCCTCGAGCAACGGAGTCTGAGTTTTATTTCCCCGACGTTAGTGCCTCATTTTGTGCCCGCTGCTTTGACCCGATCGCTGGTTACTGTTTAAGCCCCGCAATTGAATTGAATAATAGTTGCTGCCTGTTGATTCAATTTTTCTCCTTCAGTCTCCTATTCTCCAAACCTGACAGCCTATGAAGACTATCGACCAAATCTACCGCTTTCAAATACCTGGTCATACATCTGAAGTTTGGAAATTGCAATGTCGCCTCCGCATTTTCCAGTCTTATGCAGAGGTACAAACCGTCCTTATTGCGGATATGGCATTTGAGATTGGTTGGTTTAACCCTAGCATTGTCGAAAAACTGGTCGATCAGGTTGTTCAAGTCTTTGATCTTGACCCTAGCCACTTGGTCTGGATTGAGCAGTATGCTTCAGAGTTTTCAGCTTACGCAGATGCCCCATCTGCAGATTTTAGTCAGGTCACTTTTGAGTGGCAGGACGGAAAAGCGACGAACCCCCAGTGGACTGCGATTGCCCCCGAAGTAGCCCAGAAACTCATCCATGAGGATTTACAGCTGCTACCCGCTTAGGAGGTCGGCAATTTGTGAGGCAACGGCAGGAAAGTCAATGGTTTCGAGGTCTCAAGCAGGCTTGCCAGAGTTTCTGGATGCCCCTATTGTTGGGCGTGGTTGCCACAATTTCAGTCTTGGGATTGTGGCAACAGTTGCAGGTACAGGAGCAACTGCATATTCAGCAGTTAGTGCAGCAAGAAGCCAATGCCCTTGAGTTAGAACTCGATAAAGAACTGTCAAACCGAATTTTAGCGCTCCAACACATGGCAAACCGCTGGCGAGCCAGTCAAGGAACACCACGAGCGCTCTGGGAAGCTGATGTTGCCGATTATATTCATCATTCCTATGGTTTTCAGGCGATCGAATGGGTTGATTCTTCTTTCCATGTGCGGTGGGTGGTGCCGATCCAGGGCAACGAAATGGTTCACAACCTCAATCTTGGACAAGAATCTCGTCGCCAGATTACGTTGCGTGTGGCACGAGATCTGCGTCAAACTGTTCTAACAAAAACGATTTCCTTAGTTCAGGGTGGAAAAGGGTTTTTGGCTTGTGTCCCGCTATTTGTAGAGATGGATCAAGGGGCACCAGAAACTGAGCGCTTTGATGGCTTTATTGTCGGTGTCTTTCGGTTTCAAGCCTTATTTGACAATATCTTAAAAGTTTCGTCCCGATATCGAGTTCAAATCTATGACCAATCGGGGTTGATTTATAGTCAGGGGGAAACATCACCTTCGGCACTATCCAAAATGGGAATGGTGCGAGTCTATGGTGCAGACTGGAAAGTACAAGTTTTCCCAACTGCAGCGTTAATTGCAGAAGGGCGATCGTTATTGCCAACCTTTATTTTATGGGGGGGATTAGCGGGTGCCTGGACATTGTCACTTGCGCTGTATCTGGCGCAACGCTCTGCCCTTCATGCTCGGCAAGCCAGGAAGATAAACCAACAGCTACGGGACGAAATCATTCATCGCCAACAGGTAGAATCCAATTCGCGCGAAACTGAAGAACGGTTGCAATTTGCGTTAGAGGCATCAGGCGAAGGTTGGTGGGATTGGGATATCACCAGGGGAAAGGTAAATCGGAGTCCTCAATATTTAAGGCTTTTAGGGTACAAGCCAGATGAATTTCCAGATGTGGTGGATAGCTGGGAAAACTCATTGCATCCCGATGATGTGTCCAGCATGTGGGAGCGACTGACAGCTCACCTACAAGATGACTCCGTTCCTTATGCTTGCGATTATCGGCTACGGACGAAGTCGGGTGATTGGCAGTGGATTTCAGACTACGGCAAGGTGGTTAAACGGGATGCTGCCAACAAACCCTTACGGATGGTCGGCACCTTTAAGGATATTCGCGATCGCAAACAAGCTGAATCCTTGTTGCGTCGCTATGAGCGGATTGTTTCTGCCACACCCGATCTGGTGTCCTTGATCGATCTCAACTATCGCTATCAAGTCGTTAACCAAACTTACTTAACCTGGTATCAAAAATCCACTGAAGAAATTATTGGCCATTCGGTGAGTGATTTACTAGGGAAAGAGTTTTTTGAAACGATGGCTAAGCCTTCCCTCGATCGCAGTCTGGCTGGGGAACCTCGGCAAATCGTGGAGGCATGGCTCAACTATCCAGATGGTCAACGACGTTATGTCAGAGCCATCTATACACCTTATGTAGAACTGGACGGCACGATTTCCGGAGTCGTGCTCAACGTCCATGACTTGACTGAACTCAAACAAGCAGAACTAGAAAATCAATCTTTACGCGATCGGTTGCAATTTCTTCTGGCTGCTAGCCCTGTCGTCATCTACTCCTGCAAACCCAAAGGCGACTTTGGCTGTACCTTCATTAGCGAGAATGTCAGTGCGCTGTTTCGTTATACTCCTGCCGATTTTTTGGCAGAGCCGAACTTTTGGGCTAAGCGTCTGCATCCCGACGATGCCCCGCGAGTTTTTGCTGGGCTGCTTCCCCTATTTGAGCAAGGACACCATATCCATGAATATCGTTTTCGCCATGGCGATGGTCACTATTGTTGGGTACAAGATGAACTGAGGCTGGTGCAGGATGCGGAGGGAGAACCGCTCGAACTGGTGGGATGTTTAGCGATTATTGATGATCGCAAACAAGCAGAGGTGCAACTGCAAAGCTTGTCCGATCGGCTCAATCTGGCAGTACAGTCAGCGAAAATTGGCATCTGGGATTTGGATTTGGTCAACGATCGCCTGATTTGGGACGATCAGATGCACGAACTCTACGGCATTCCGCCCACCGACTTTGGTAACACCTACGAAGCCTGGGAAGCGCGTGTCCATCCGGACGATTTGCTAACTTGTCGCATGGGTTACCAGCAAGCCCTGGCTGGGGAAAAAGCGTTTGAGCAAGCGTTTCGAGTCGTGTTACCCAATGGCACGGTTCGCTATATCGAAGCCCATGCGATGGTGCAGTGCGACCCCGAGGGGCAACCCCTGCGCATGATTGGGGTGAATCGGGATGTCACCGATCGCAAGCAAGCCGAGCACACGCTGGAAGAACAAGCTGCAATTTTACGTATCTTTTATGAGTCTTCACCGCTCATGCTGGGTGTGGTGGAGTTATCCGAAACCGACATTCTCCATGTCTCACACAATTCTGCAACCCTAGAATTTTTTGGCTTAACTACCGCAGAGCTGACTGGCAAGTGGGCAAGTGAACTAGGCGTACCTTTAGAATATCGACAGCTTTGGTTGACCCACTATCGTCGAAGCCAGCAACAGCAGCAACCTGTCTGGTTTGAATACGAAGATATTCGGGGAACTCAAACCTATTGGTTGTCAGTCATGGTTTCATTTCTCGGCATGGCTGAGAGTCAGCGTCCCCAGTTTTCCTACATCGTACGAGACGTAAGCGAGAGCAAGCGGCTCGAAGCCGAATGCCAGCGCAGTGAAGCTGAATACCAGCGGGCAGAGCGCATCAGCCAAGAATTAAAACTTTTGGAGACGATCTTAGAGATTATCCTGGCGGGCTACTGGGATTGGGATCTTATCAGCAATCAAGAATACCTCAGTCCCGGCTTCAAACGCATGTTTGGCTATGAAGATCACGAGCTACCCAACGCCCCAGAAAGCTGGCAACAACTGATCTTTCCGGAAGATTTCTCCCTGCTGTTGGATTGTTTTGAACGCCACGTCCAGAGCCACGGCGTAATTCCTTATTCCAGCGAAGTTCGCTATCGCCACAAGGATGGCTCGATCGTTTGGGTGATCTGTTCCGGTCAGGTCATTGAATGGGATCTAGAAGGACGCCCCCGGCGAATGATTGGGTGCCATATCAACATTAGCGATCTCAAACGGCAAGAACTGAGATTGCAACAAGCGATGGAATCGGCTGAAGCGGCAAATCTGGCAAAAAGCATTTTTCTGGCAAATATGAGCCATGAATTGCGCACACCGCTGAATGTCATTCTGGGTTTCGCTCAGGTCATGGCGCACGATACATCACTCACCTCAAACCAACGAGAGGATCTACAAACCATTCGTCGCAGTGGCGACCATCTGCTGAGTTTAATCAATGATGTTCTGGATCTATCCAAAATTGAAGCTGGACATTGCACTTTAGAAGCCATTGGCTTTGACTTGATTGCCCTACTCCAGACGCTTCACAGCATGATGACCGAGCGGGCAACTGCTAAGTATCTCCAGTTTGAATTTGACATTGCTCCAGCAGTGCCTCAATTTGTGATTGCCGATGAAAAAAAGCTGCGACAGATCCTGCTCAATCTCCTCAGCAATGCCATTAAGTTCACCGATCGGGGCAGTGTGATGCTACGAGTCAATGTAAGTGAATTTGCAGCCACTCATCCGTCCCTCTCCCTCTCCGCCCATCGTCCCTTCCTGCTGCGTTTTGAAGTCATTGACACAGGCATCGGTATCGCCGCATCCGACCAAAGCCGCATCTTTGATGCTTTTGTACAGGCAGAAGCGGGCAAGCGATCAGTAAACGGCACCGGCTTAGGGCTGACAATTAGCCGCAAACTGCTTGAATTGATGCATGGAGAAATCTCTGTGAGCAGTGTGCCAAACATTGGCAGTACGTTTGCCTTTACGATTCCAGTACATTCCACAGATCAGGTTCATATCGAAGCAGAACATCCTGATCGAGTGGTGATTGGTTTGTTGCCCGGTCAACCCCGTTGGCGAATTTTAGTAGTTGATGATCAACGAGAAAATCGCCTTGTTTTAGCGCGGTTACTGGCGCTCTTAGGTTTGGAAACCCGGGAAGCAACCAGTGGACAAGAGGCGATTCGGATCTGGCAAGAATGGCAACCTGACTTGATTTGGATGGATATTCGGATGCCGGGGATGGATGGTTATGAAGCGACCCAGCAAATTCGAGCCATGGAGCAAGGGCAACTCAGCATCATCATTGCACTCACAGCGCAAGCTTCTCAAAGCGATCGTGACCTGGCGCTAGCCTCAGGCTGCAATGACTACATCAGCAAGCCCTTTCGAGAAGAAATTTTCTTTCGCAAACTGCAAGAATATCTGGGTTTGAAGTATCTCTACGCAGAACCAGAGCCTTCATCCAAAAGTGATCTCGGTGCACTATCGGATAGTCACAAAAAAATGTCGGGTCTTTTGAATGCAACGATGCTTGCCTCATTATCGCCAGAGTGGTTGAAATCTCTGGAAAATGCTGCAATTTGCGGCTACGATATTGCGATTTTAAAACTCGCAGCGCAATTACCACCAGAATTTGCCGCGTTAGCCAATCAGTTAATTAATTTCGCAGAAAAATATCAATTTGAGCAGATTCTTCAACTGATTGACGATGTCAACGCCTCCTCCATAACTTAATTGAATGGATATTTTTTGAAATGATTAACCTGATTGTTCCTCCAGATGAAAACTCTGATCGTCACGCAACAGTTGTTTCTTTCCAACCGGATACGCCCAATTCTGCCAACAGTCCAACTGTTGGTCATAAACATGACAAATTGGGTCAATTTCTGGCAATGGGTCACGATCGCCCCGCTGATTTACAGCCCCGGGCAAGAAATATGTTAATCAAATCGACAAATCAAATCAGTATCTTAATTGTGGATGATGCCTCCGACAACCTACGTCTCTTGGCAAAGATCCTGGAGACGCAACACTACACGGTGCGTAAAGCGCTCAATGGCAAAATGGCAATTCAAGGTGTGCACCTTGATCCACCGGATTTAATTCTGTTAGACATTAATATGCCCGAGATGGATGGCTATGAAGTCTGTCAACAATTAAAAGCGTCAGAAGCAACTGCGAATATTCCGGTTATTTTCATCAGTGCCTTCGATCAGGTCAATAATAAAGTGAAGGCCTTTGAAATGGGTGGGCAAGACTATATCACGAAACCTTTTCAAGAATTGGAAGTCCTTGCACGAATTAAAAATCAATTGTTAATTCACCAACAGCGACAACAACTTGAATGGGAAATTCAGGAGCGCCAAACTGCCGAAGCTGAAGTGCGACGGCTCAATGCCAATCTGTTGCAGCAGGTGCATGTTCGCACGCTGGAGTTACAGCAATCGCTTAAATTTGAATCAACTTTAAAGCGAATTTCTGACAGAGTTCGCGACTCGCTCGATCAACATCAAATTCTGCAAAATGCGGTGGAAGAATTGGCGATCGCACTGCAAGTTCAGTGTTGTAATGCAGTGTTATACAGTCCTGATAAACACTCCTCCATGGTTCGGTATCAATATGTAGCATCCAAGTTTACAACTGCTCAAGAACAACTGTTGTGCATGGCAGATATCCCAGAAATTTATACTCAGCTTCAAAAACAACGATCGTTTTTTGCGTTTTGTCAACTTCAATCTCTGGCAATCCCTAACCATTCTGCGATCTTATCTTGTCCCATTTTTGACGATCAGGTCGATGAGGTAGGGATTCTGGGTGATCTTTGGGTATTCAAAGACACGTCTGCTAGCTTTAGTGAAATGGAAATTCATCTGGTGCAACAGGTAGCAAACCAGTGTGCGATCGCGCTGCGGCAAGCTCGACTTTACGAAGCAGCCCAGGCACAAGTCAAAGAACTTGAACGACTGGATCAACTCAAAGATGACTTTCTCAATACGATTTCCCATGAACTACGCACCCCCATCTCCAGTATGAAAATGGTCATTCAGTTGTTGAACACGCTGACTGATCAAGGGAAATATTTTGTTGAAGAGTTATCGAAGTCTTCCAATCGAAGTAATCGAATCATGCGTTACTTTGAGGTCTTACAACAAGAGTGCGATCGTGAACTCGCCCTTGTCGAAGACCTATTGAGCTTACAAAACATGGAAGCAGGAACTTATCACGATCAATTAGCCCCCATTGATTTGTGTGATTTCCTTCTGCATCTCATCAAACCGTTTGAAACGCGGACCCAAAATCAACAACAAAGCCTTGAGGTCAATCTTCCTGCCGATTTACCGGCTCTGAAGTTTGATCCGTTAGTCATGAACCGAGTGATTACCGAACTTCTCAGTAATGCTTGTAAATACACTCCCGCTGGTGGCAAGATTTCAATTTCGGCAAAGCTCTCTCAGAAAAAAACAACCCCCTATTCCACAGATTGGTTGCAACTTTCTATTACCAATACGGGTGTAGAAATTGCCCCTGCAGAACACGCTCGTATTTTTGAGCGGTTCTATCGCATTCCCAAGAATGACCCCTGGAAACATGGGGGTACAGGTTTAGGGTTGGCATTGGTAAAGAAGCTGATTGAGCAGATGAATGGCTCGATCCAGGTCGAGAGTGGGGATAATCAAACTTGTTTTACGCTGCACCTGAAAGTTTAATGGCAAGTTGAATGTCAGCCGATTAATTGGCAATAACCACTCCTCGAAACATATTCACGCCGCAGGTAAACTCGTATCGACCTGGTTGAGCAGGCGTGAATTCGATCGCGGTTATCTGATTCAGGGGCAATGTTTGGGCAATGCGAAAATCAGGAAAGCGAACTTCTTCCAGACAGGTGCTGGGGTCTTTTCGATCGAAATTCAGCCTGACGGGTTGCCCTGCTTGTACCTGGATTTGGTTTGGTTCGTAGCCTCCCTCGACCGTTACAGTAACCTCCTGAACCCCAGACCGCATCGTCGCTTGACGAAACTTTGGTTTACTAAGCAAGAACCACCAAAGTTCCAGCCCAATCAATCCTGCTCCTCCTACAGTTACCGCTGTCTTGAGCCATAACGGTTGGTCAATTTTCTGGAACGGTTGGGTTGGTGCTCCGGTCATAGACAGTTCACTTGTCTGTGACCGTTGAACCGCAACTCCACCTCCAAGCAACCCTAAACTGGCAATGCTACTCAGCAAGATTATTTTATAAATCACCATCTTCCCCCCTCGGATATGCTTGCCTGCTCCTATCATTGACTACCTGCCCGGGCTCAGCGCCTTGGGTTGAAAATTTCGCAGGCGCAAAGCATTCGTGACAACTGACACAGAACTTAATGCCATCGCCGCCCCTGCAATCATGGGACTGAGCAACCAGCCAAAGATGGGATAAAGAATGCCTGCAGCGATCGGAATTCCGAAAATATTGTAGATAAAGGCAAAGAACAGGTTCTGCTGGATATTGCGGATGGTGGCACGGCTCAGTTGAATTGCAGTGACAATGCCTTGCAAATCACCCGAAATCAGGGTGATGTCACTGGCAGCGATCGCCACATCCGTGCCCGTTCCAAGGGCGATGCCAACATCGGCTTGAGCCAGGGCAGGGGCATCGTTAATGCCATCTCCCACCATGGCGACAATTTTAGGGTTTGGCTTTTGGCTTTGAGAGGGTGAGTACGCGCCATCGCCCCGCTGCAATGCCGCAATCACCGATGCCTTCTGGTCAGGGCGAATTTCTGCCAGCACTTGTTGAATGCCCACCTCACGCGCAATCACTTCTGCTGTATGGCGATTATCACCTGTCAACATGACGACGTCCAAACCCAGACGCTGTAAAGCACGAATGGCATGAATCGAAGAGGGTTTTACAGCATCTGCAATACCCATCATGCCTTCAATTTTGCCATCGATCGCAATGCCGATAACTGTTTTGCCCTGAGACTCCAGTCGGTGCCACGATTGCTGAAGTGCACTCGGATCAATGCCCAATTCAATCATCCAGCGTTGTGTGCCGATCTGCACGATGCGATCGCCGATCCGTCCTTCTACCCCACTGCCTGCAATTGCTTCAAACCCCTGAGCCTCGGTCAACTCCACTTCTTGAGAGTGGGCATATTTCACGATCGCTTCTGCTAGTGGGTGTTCTGAGTTACGTTCAATGGACGCTGCCAGTTGAAGCAATTTCAATTCATTTTGCTGGGCAGTGCCATTGACGGTGATATAGTCCGTAACCGTTGGCTTGCCTTGGGTAATCGTCCCCGTCTTATCCAGCACGATCGTTTGTAGCTTGTGCGCCCGCTCCAGGCTATCTGCCCCTTTAATGAGGATGCCGTTTTCAGCCCCCTTGCCGGTACCCACCATGATAGAGGTGGGCGTTGCTAACCCCAAGGCACAGGGACAGGCGATAATCAACACGCCAACCATGGTAATCAATGCCATGGAAATATTGCCCATGAGGTTAAACCAAAGCATGAACGTGAGAAGGGCGATCGCCATAACCGCGGGCACAAACCATCCTGTGACTTGATCTGCCAGTTTTTGGATTGGGGCTTTCGAGCCCTGCGCCTGCTGCACCAATTTGACAATCTGAGCCAGGAAAGTATCTTTGCCAACTCGGGTTGCCCGAAATTTGAAGCTGCCTGTTTTGTTGATCGTTGCACCAATCACCTCATCACCGGGTTGCTTTTTCACAGGCACGCTTTCCCCAGTGACCATGGCTTCGTCGATCGTTGAGGCTCCTTCCACAATCTCCCCATCCACGGGAATTTTTTCTCCTGGACGCACCAAAATCACGTCGCCCAAGACCACTTCAGCGATCGGAATGTCCATCGCTCGATCGCTGCGGATTACCCGTGCCGTTTTTGACTGCAATCCGATGAGCTTACGAATGGCTTCGGAGGTCTGTCCCCTGGCTCGATTTTCCAGCAGTCGCCCCAGCAGAATTAACGTCACAATCACTGCAGCTGCTTCAAAATAAACATCGGGGCTGAGACCTTGATCCGTAAACCATTGGGGCAAAAAGGTTGGCAATAGCGAGTAAAGATAGGCGGTTCCTGTTCCCACTGCCACTAGCGTGTCCATGGTGGCTGTGTGCCGCTTTAGCGCTTTCCAGGCATTGATGAAAAATGAGCGACCTGCCCAAAGCAGAATCGGCGCAGTCAACACCAGTTGAAACCAAGGATTGTGCAGCCATCCTGGGATGAACGGAATTGGCAATCCTGTCATAGTCGGCAACGAACTGAGGATGAGCATGGCACTGATGCCGCCGCTGATCCATACTTTTCGAGTCAATTTGCGAGTTTCAGCTTGACGTTCTCGTTGTTCTGCATCATCTTCAGGAGCAAGCACATCGTCTTGTAGGGGCTGAGCCGAATATCCTGCCGCATCCACTGCTGCCTGCATTGCGGCAATATCAGTTTGGCTGGGATCGTAACGAATCGAGGCTTGCTCAGCCCCAAAGTTGACGTTACAGGTTTCGACACCTGGAACCGATCGAATTGCTGCTTCAATGTTGCTAGCACAGGAGGCACAACTCATTCCTCGCAATTTGAGGGTCGTGTTTTCCATCGCGAATTTTGCAACCTTTCTAAGGGCTCCTTTATTCTGGAGTCTCCAGTGGACTGGAAAGTCAAGGGGTAAGCCCTCGATCGTGGCAGCAATCCAGCAAAAACTTCGGCATTACTCAACGACGGGATGAAAATGATACTGAATGATTTGGAACGAAGTTCCAAATCATCCTGCTTTTCAGCAACGCCAAAACTTCTCTGCGCCTGTCATCGGCAACCTGATTGAAGGCTGCTATTACCGAGATGTAATGGTTTCACCCGTTAGATTGTCAACCACGACGGGACTTTCAAAGTAGGTGATTGAGGGTTCGGAACCAAATTTTTCGGCGATCGCCAGTTTGAAATTCTCGTTATAAAAAGATTCCGCTTCCTGGCGTGTCCTCCAGAGGTACACTCCTCCCGCAGTTTTGCCATCTTCTGCCAACAAAAAATATTTACGGATCAAGCCGGGAATCTCATGATAGATTCCGGCGATACGGGCAAAGAGTTTTTCAGCCTGTTCACGGGTCACAGAAGCAGGCAATTGAAATTGAACCAGAACAGTGAGCATGAGCGGAGTTCCTGAGATCAGTGATAAAGGGGAGAAGTTAGGGGGCGATCGCCACTTCAGTTGGCGCAATAAATTGTCGGCTGACTGGAATGGTGTAAATCTGATAATGGACTGGTTGGTGTTGACGGTGATGATGAGTAACGAAAAGGGCAAAGGGACTCAGAAGGCGATCGATTTCCAGATGGTCGGATCTGAGAACCCCCACATCAGTCACTTGACACCAATTCCACCATTCAAAATCTTGTTCGTTCAAGGTCGTTAGCAAGTCGAGATAAGCTTGTCCGGCAGACCAGGGACGATCACTCTTGGGAGATTTTTTCATGGCCAAGCAACAAATGCGTAAATAGGAAAAAGCTCTGACTTTTAAGGGCAAAGAAGCATCTTTTAGCTTTTGCTGTGCATAACTGAGGAGATGAGTCATTGAGTTTTCGCAATCAATGATTTCAAACTGAGTAAAGGGCTGAATCGTTGACATGAGCATTGCTATTGAGTGACGAATTGACATCAAAAGAGCATTGGAACAAAGCCCTTAAGTCAGTTGGCATGGATCGTAATCATGTTTGACTCAAGACTTCATCCTCATAAATGAATAAATTGGCACTTTCGACTAAAACTGTGAGGCAGAGATCGGGACATCTGCATATTTTCAGGCTCGTTGAAAATGGGCTTGCCTGCCCTGCATCGCTTGAGGTTATTGGGGTATTGCCTTGGTACAAGCGATATCGAGAGATTGCGATCTTTAACAGGTGTGTGAGTGCTGAAACATCACCGATTCTTTGCATCCTAAGGAAGAATCGGGAAAAAGTCGGGAAGGCGAAAAAAGTCTGCTTTAGATTTCAGAAAAATATGCTCTCGTCTTCCTTCTTTTCATTGAAATCACAAGCTTGATCAAGCATAAAAAAATCGTGTTTTATGTAATTCATAAAACACGATCATTCTACTCAGATTTAATTGAAACAGGCGATTTTCAATGAATTGAAAACGACATTCAAGAAATCACATTTGTCTAGGGGCTCATCTACAATCGAGACTCCGCTATCCACAATTTTTTAAAGGCTGGGAGGGAGCACCACCTTACGCGCCAAACCTAATCCTCTCAGCAGTTGAATTGCCCACCAGGTCATATCTAGTTCCCACCAGCGCCATCCTGCTTTTGCCACGTTCGGATAAGCATGATGATTGTTGTGCCAACCTTCGCCATAGGTAAGGATTGCAGCCCACCAGAGATTGCGAGAATTATCATCCGAATTAAAGGTTCGATACCCGGTCATATGAGTGGCAGAATTAATTAACCAGGTACTATGCCAGAGCAACACGGCTCGCAGAAGGACACCATAAACCACGAATGACCAGCCACCGATCAGATATAACAGCCCCGCCAGAGGCAACTGAAGCAGGAGAAAGTAACGATTTAGCCAGCGATAGAACGGATCTCGGTCTAAATCAGGGGCAAATTTCTTGTAAGCGTCGTACTCAAAGAAATCGGATTTTGGGTAAAACAACCAGAGCATGTGGCTCCACCAAAACCCTCTCCGAGCAGAGTACGGGTCTTTTTCGTTATCTTCGGTATGGAGATGATGCAACCGATGTCCAGCAACCCAAAAGATGGGCCCCCCTTGCAGTGCCAGTGCTCCAATGATGGAGATCGCATACTCCAGCGGTTTCGGCACTTGCAAACTTCGGTGAGTCAGTAATCGGTGGTATCCCAGGCAAATCCCGATGCTGCCAAACAACCAGTGTAGAAAGATCATCATCCCTAGTGCAGACCAGGAAAAGAACCAGGGCGCTAGCAGCAATGCCAATGCATGAACCGCACCAAAAAACACTACACTTGTCCAGCTTAGCCCAACTAATTTTTCGCCCTCAGGGGCAGTTCCAGCAGAATTTGAAGTCATGAAAATCCTTATCTCGGATAAACAGGGATTAACCAGTGCTCGACGATGCAGCACTGAAAGGCGCTCCCCTATAAACTGGTGCCTTGGGGGCAAACTGGTGCATCGGAGCGATCGCCTCGCTGGAATGCAAATTGCCACACAAGCAAAAAAGACTTAAACCTTTCTTGCGAAAAAGACCGTTACAGTATAAGGAGAAGATGCAAGTGCCACTTACATCTTTAGCCTAACAACAATTGGTCTTTCCTGCAAGTACCACTTGCATTTGCCCATGTCTACTCAACGAGACTCCACCCGGCAGCGTTTAATTCGCGCAGCGCTTGAGTTATTTGCCTCCCAGGGGGTCAGAGAAACCACCACTAAAGAGATTGCCGAATTAGCAGAAGTCAACGAAGTAACGTTGTTTCGTCACTTTGGCAATAAACATGGTCTACTGCTGGCAGTGATCGAGGAAGCGGCTGTTTTTACTCATCTGGGTCAGGCGTTGATTCAGCAAGCCAATCAGACTGGTAGCATTTACCAGGCACTTAAAGACTATGCTAATGCCTGTTTGCAGGCGTTGGATGCAGTGCCAGAAGTGGTGAGATCGGTGGTTGGGGAAGCGGGACAATTTCCTGCCGAAAATCGAGTCGCGCTGGGACGAGGCTTTACTCAGGCAAACCGCTATGTTGCCGAATATTTTGAGACGGTAATTCAGCAAGGTCAATTGCAGACCCATCTCCCTGCTGAAAAACTTGCCAGTTTGCTGAATGGGATGTTGTTAGGATACGCCGTGATTGAGTTCACCAGCGAATTTCACCAACTCTGGCAAGATCGCAGCGATTTCCTGGAAAATCTGGTGACGCTGTTTTTGCAAGGGGCAGTTTCCCCAGCACTGGAGCCAATATCCGGTTCAGATTCAGTGCATTCCAGCTTAGTGACATTGGAGCCGATCTCGCTCAAAACAGCCAGCTATCTCCAAACCATTCGTCCAAAAGTGGCAGATTTGTTGGCAAATTTAGTGCATACCATTCTGCAACGTGCCAAAAAGCAAGGTTTTCAAGAGTATGCGTTGATGTATGTTCTGTTCGGGGCAGGGTTGAGTCCAGCGGAGGTACTACGGTTGGAGCGATCGCACCATATCAGCGATCCCCACCAACAACTTTTGCAAGTCACCCAGGGGCTGGTTCGTCAGGTTCCCGTCAATCAGTGGATTATGGGCAAGCGCTACGGTTCCTATATACGCAATCCTCTGACGCAATGGCTCAAAAACCGTAAAGATAATGAGGCAGCACTCTTTATTAATCCAACGGGTTCGCCTCTGACCGAACTGGAACTCCAGCAAAAGTGGCAAGAGTTGACGATCGGATTGCTCACTCCCGAAGGTCATCCGCCTGCAATCACGCAAGCCCAACAAACCTGGTGTGTGGAGATGTTAATGCGGGGAATGGATTTGGAAAATCTCCGTATCTTGACTGGGTGGACGTTGACCCAACTCCAGCCCTACGCCAACCGTGCTAGAGAAAAAGCTGCTCTGGAACAAGCCATTCGATTAGATCAGAAAGGATAATTGCCCATATAAGAGATCATGACTGCAAACACTGGTTGAGTCAGCTCCTACTCCGCCAAAATCCGACCATCCCAAGTTGCCCTTTTCAATGGACTGAATCAGTTGGCAAATTCCAGCACCCATGCTTGTAAAATCGGGTTTACCAACTCAGGGGCTTCATCTTGGGGACAATGCCCGACTCCTTCGAGGGGAATAAATTTTTTCACAGCCGGAAACTTGGCAAACGCTTGCCCTAGCGCGATCGGTTCCCAGGGATCATCAATTCCCCAGAGAATCAGCGCCGGACAAGGCAAGCTTTCCAGCAGATCCTCTGGTAGGGGACCTTGCGAATAGCCAGTAAATGCGAGGAACACCTCCGCGGCTCCCGCATCTCTCGCAGGCGCCATCAGCAGATCAATCAACTCATCCGTCACGGCTTCTTTTCGGGCGTAGGCTTTCAGAAGGATTTTACGCACTGTTTCTGGGCGCGCAATTTGATTAAAAAAGCTGCGACCTACTCCTTTGACCTGGAGAACTTTTTGCAACAACGGAGCACCCAGGCGTTTGTACCAGGGCTGAGTGGCACGGTGTCGATCGTGCAGCAATCGCAACGAGCAGTTAATCAAAGCCGTACCCATCACCCAATTTGGGTAATCGGTGGCTGTTTGCAGAATGGCGATACAGCCGATCGAATTGCCGACCAGCAAAGCCGGTTCTCCCACCACCTCGCGGCAAAAATCCGCAATTTGCATCCCCCAAGTTTCAAAGGTATAGTCCACTGACTCCCCCGGCATTGGCTTGGCGGAACCCCCAAATCCAAGCAAATCCAGTGCATACACACGACAAATTTCTGCCAAGGCTGGCAAATTTTTACGCCAGTGCCCCAACGATGCCCCAAACCCGTGCACCAAAACCACTGCCGGACCCTGGTTTCCTTGGGTTTGATAGGTGATCGTAAATCCTCGCCATATCCAGGTTTGGGTCTCCAATCCAAAAACGGGGACATCCGACGAAGCATTGGCAGAGAGAAGTGTCATGAGTTTCCGCAAAAAGACTGAGTTCAGCGACTTCCTCTATTGTGCCAAATTTTTGTTACAAAACTTGATAGTTGACGGTCGGCGTTTGTAACTTCCTCTGCTCCTACTCTCCTTCCACCCTCCTTTCCCCTTTCTCCTTGGCTGAAAACCCAAAATTATGTCAGGATCAAGTCACACTAAAGTTTCTGGGCGATGTTGACGCAAATATCTGTTTCTGAACTACCGTTTTTGGGTCCGGATGTGACTGCCAGCTATGAGGCTGCCAAAGTGGTCATTCTGCCAATTCCCTATGAAGCGACAACGACCTATCGGCGTGGTTGTGAGAACGGGCCTGCCGCAATTTTAGATGCATCGCAGCAGGTCGAGTATTATGACGAAGAGTTGGATGAAGAATTTTGGCCCGTGGGGATCGATACCCATTCAGCGATCGCGGATACTCGTCACGATCGCAAAATTTCTGCTGAAGAAATGTTACAAGTCACTCAGCAAACGGTCGCCAAGCTCATTGCAGATGGCAAGTTTGTAATTTCTCTAGGAGGAGAGCACAGCATTACAACTGGCGTTGTGGAAGCTTATCGGCAGGCGAATGTCGAGCCGTTTACAGTCGTCCAAATCGATGCTCACGGCGACCTGCGGCATGAGTATGAAGGCTCAATTTATAACCACGCCTGCGTGATGCGGCGGATTGTGGATATGGGTTTGCCAACCGTGCAGATTGGGATTCGTAGCATTTGTCGAGAAGAAGCTGACCTAATTAAGTCCAAAAATCTGGCAGTCTTCCGAGCAAGGGAAATTGCCAGCCAGCCAGATTGGCAGGAGCGAGCACTGGCAGCTATTCAAACCGAGCGGGTGTTTCTGACCATTGATCTAGATGGCATCGATCCCACCTTAATCCCTGGGGTTGGCACTCCCGAACCCGGCGGACTCAACTGGTATGCGCTGATGACCTTTTTGCATCAGGTCTTTGCAAATCACGATGTCATTGGTGCCGATGTGATGGAGCTGGCACCGATCGCGGATTCTGTCGTCTCAGAGTTCACGGCTGCTAAATTAGTGTATAAGCTGATAGGGTATCAGGCACAGGCAAAAAACTGGCTTGGTTCTTAGCGTTTTGCTTTAAATTTTTTGTTGCACGACGCATCTATCCCTCCTCAGAGTGTGCATCCCACATCTCTACTCTACAATTTCATCGATCTGATTAAGGATTGCTCAATAAGCGGGCATATTAAACCCACAATCGCTCTAGTGTTGTCTGTCAAGACTGTTTTGAGGGTTGTCAACCCCTCAAAACACCTCAAAAATGGTTTTTGTAGATTTGAGCGACTCCTCAAATCTATCCTGATGGACTACTAGGCAAGAGCGCGATAATCAGCCCCTCTCGTTGTTCGCAAACTCATACACAGCTACACTCAGCGCTATGGAAAAGCTTGGAACCCAAATCGGTAGTTATGCACCAGATTTTGAACTACCTGGAAACGATGATGCAGTTCATCATTTAGCCCGTTATTTGGAACAGTACCAGGCGATCGGCGTGGTCTTTATGTGTAACCACTGCCCCTATGTCCGACTTTATTTGGAACGACTCAAGCAAATTCAGGCAGATTTTCGAGTCCAGGGGTTTACCCTAATCGGAATCAATGCGAACGATGCAACTCGTTTCCCAGAAGATAGTTTCGACAACATGAAGAGCTTTGCTGCTAGCAACCAACTCAATTTTCCTTACCTTTGGGATGCAACCCAGGATGTGGCTCATAGTTTTGGGGCAGAGCGCACTCCAGAGGTCTTTCTGATCGACCAGAGAGGGGTTTTACGCTATACCGGCTGTATTGATGACAATGCGAATGATGCAGCTGCGGTGAAATCTCCTTATTTACGGGCTGCGATCGCTCAAGTTTTAGCTGGGCAATCCGTCACTCCGACTGCGACGAGTGCGATCGGATGTTCTGTCAAATGGCGCGCGTAAAATAAGAAATTGTTAAAAATCGTAATAATTGAAGGGGCGCTCGTTGAGAGTCTCTCCCCTGCCAATCTAGCAAGTGACAAAATCTGGAGAGGGTAGACATACAGCTTGTTAGAGAACTGAGGAATCCAACAAAGCTTTCCGGAATTGACAGTACCTGAATCGTAATGACTGGTGATTCGTTAACCCTCAAAGGGTCAGCCTATTAACTGAGTGGTGATGGTTTTTTAGACCGGATTGCTGAGATTGTTAAATCAGTCTTTGCAAACCAGTTGGGGCTTGGAATCAAAGTGTCTGAAGGTAGAGGGTTTCTCTAGTTTTCTCTAGTTTCTTGAGACACTAGTGTTATCTTAGTTGGCAAGTCATTTGAGTTCAGAAAATAGTCACTTCATGGGGAAAACTTACAAACGGGTTTTACTAAAACTGAGCGGAGAAGCCCTAATGGGGAGTCTCACTTACGGAATTGACCCTGAGGTTGTTCATGAAATCGCTCAGCAAGTATCAGATGTCACCGCTGCCGGTGTTCAAGTCGCGATCGTGGTTGGCGGGGGCAACATCTTCCGAGGTGTCAAAGGTGCCGCTGCTGGGATGGATCGAGCAACTGCTGACTATATCGGCATGATTGCGACTGTGATGAATGCGATGACGCTCCAGGATTCACTGGAACAAATTGGTGTTCCAACGCGCGTCCAAACGGCTATCTCGATGCAGGAAGTTGCCGAGCCTTATATTCGCCGTCGGGCGATTCGGCACCTCGAAAAAGGGCGAGTGGTCATTTTTGGGGGTGGTTCTGGCAATCCTTTCTTTACAACAGATACAACGGCTGCACTTAGAGCCGCTGAAATCAACGCTGAAGTTCTCTTTAAGGCAACCAAGGTCGATGGGATCTATGACTCTGATCCCCGTATCAACCCTCAAGCAAAACGCTATCAAAGCCTGACCTACGGACATGTTTTGAGCCAAGATTTGCGCGTTATGGATAGTACAGCAATTTCTCTTTGTAAAGATAATGATATTCCCATTATTGTGTTTGACCTCTCAGTGAAGGGCAACATTCGGCGCGCAGTCATGGGAGAATCGATCGGAACCATTGTGGGAGGTTTCTGTGAAGTTAGCTGATGCTGAAGACCACATGCAAAAAGCGGTTGACGCTACGCAACGGTCTTTTAACACCATTCGTACTGGACGGGCAAACGCTGCGCTGCTCGATCGCGTAATGGTTGAATATTATGGTGCACCGACCCCTCTCAAATCGCTTGCCAATATCAGCACCCCTGATGCCAGCACCATTAACATTCAGCCGTTCGATCGCAGTTCGCTCAACCTGGTTGAGAAAGCGATTTCGATGTCCGATGTGGGCTTGACCCCAAATAATGACGGTTCAACGATTCGGTTGAATATTCCACCATTAACCAGCGATCGCCGAAAAGAGCTGGTCAAGGTCGCTGCAAAATTTGCGGAAGAGGGAAAAGTTGCAATTCGTAATATTCGTCGAGATGCGGTCGATTCTATCCGTAAGCAAGAAAAAGCAAGCGAAATTTCAGAAGACGAATCGCGTGACTTACAAGACAAAGTACAAAAGCTGACTGACAAGTACGTGACTAAAATCGATACTTTACTAGCGGAAAAAGAAAAAGATATCACGACGGTCTAATCGATCGTTGAGGCGAGAGAACCTTTTCTCTCTGAAGGTTGAGTTGAGGTTGCAAACCCTCAAGCCTGTGCTTGCCTGGTTTGAGGACCCTCAGCTCAACCTTACTTTTTGTTTGAGGCTTCTCTGTGTCTATTTTCCGCTGACCTGGCTTGCAGTGCGAGCATTGTCCTTGCCAAAAACAGCCTCACGCGGGTTTGCCACAGGCAAGGATTGCCCAAGGTAGGTGTTTTGGCTTAATTGCGTGAATGCATACACCAATCCGCTTAAAAAAACACGATCGTGATCACAGAAAGATCAGAATGAGTAATAATACGGAAAATTTGGGAATTCTGGAACTAATTAAGCTCGCTGCCGCACTGCTGAATTTCCAGATCACATGAACGCAAAGTTTTTCTAATCAGGCGTTTTGCATTAGACCATCGTTTCTATCATCAGGGAAAATTGCTGCAGCTTAGCACAGGTGACATGGGTGCCTAACCCAAAATCGTGATCCTTCATTTATTTCCGGAATCATGTACCGACTGCTCTGTATATCAATCACATCTTTAGGAGGAATTTAAGCCAAAGTTACTTACAGTTTTGCTGCGAAACGATCTGACTGGCATCTACTAAAGGCGTATTCGTTAATTTTGGGTTCTCACAGGAGTGCCCCTATTTCCTGGTTGCGATTCTTTGATCAAACCGTCTACTTGACCCATTTTTTGCATAAGGCAAACCTCCACCTTACTCATCGGAGACCCGCTGTGAGAAAAAAGCTGTTTAAGCAATTTGCTGGACATGCAACTCTGGTCGGTCTGTTACTAGTTTTCACGCTACCGTTTGGAACCGTAGTCAACCAGTTGGTAGCTGAGATACAGAACCAGATCGAGTTTACCCAAAAAGAACGCCAGGGGCTTGAGTACAGTAATGCCCTGCGTCAACTTTTGGAACAAGTGATTCAGCATCAACGAATTGCCAGTGAATATCTCAATGGGGATACTTCTTTGAGTGCAAAATTATTGGCCAAACAGGAGGAAACTGGAGCCGTTATTCAACAGGTCGATGGGGTTGACCAGCAGTTGGGGAAAACGTTGCAAACAACTGCACAGTGGGATGCCTGGAAGCAGTCCTGGTATCAGCTCAAAAATGAAGAGCGATCGCTGTCTCCTGAAACTGCTTTAGCCAAACAAACCGCCCTGACCCACAAACTGATTGCCCTCATGACCCATGTGGGCGATACTTCAAACCTAATTTTGGACCCTGAACTGGATAGCTACTACTTGATGGATGTCCTGATTCATCACTTGCCTAGCATGATAGAAGGCACAGCACGATCGCGGGATTTAGGCATCCGAATGGCAAAGCAAAAACAAGCCAGCCTGGACGAAAGGGTAAAAATGATCGTTTTGGCAAGCGCGATTACAGATCTTTTAGATGCCAATTGGCGGGGCAAACAAATTGCTTTTTTAGCGAACACGACGTTCCAACAACGGTTAGAACCGGCTTTTCAAGAAAACGATGCGAAAACTCGCCTGGTTTTACAAGCCATACGATCAGCAAAGCCGGAAGATGGAAAATATCGACCCGAACAATCCCTGAAGACAAGCGAACAGGCTCTGGTCAGCCAATTTCAGCTATATGACACAGTTTTACCTGTTTTAGACCAGTTGCTCTATGCGCGTGTCTCAAAATTTAGCCAAAAGAGGCTGTGGCTCAGGGTCTTTGCCCTACTGGTTCTGATTTTTGTGCTTTACCTATTTTTGATTTTGAACCGCAACCTCTCTCAACAGCGACGGGCAAAAAGGCGGTTGGCAAGCCAATATGCGGCAACCCTGGCGCTGGCAGAATCAACAACGCTGCAAGACGCAGCACCTAAAATCTTGCAGGGTATGTGTGAGGGGTTGAATTGGGATTTGGGCGAACTTTGGATTGTGGACCCCAATCTAAACGTGTTGCGGTACGTGGAAAGTTGGGCCAATTCCTTCGCCCAGAGAACAGAATTTGAGCAGGATAGTCGAGAAATTACCTTTGCCAAAGGGCAAGGATTAGCTGGACGGGTATGGGGATTAAAAGAAGCGATCTGGATGGCAAATGTTCTCGATGATGAACAATTTTTGCGGGTAGGAATTGCGGCTCAAGCCGGATTGCGGGCTGCGTTTGGGGTGCCGATTCTCAGCGGTGACACTGTGGTTGGCGTCATGTCCTTTTTTAGCCGCAAGCGCCGCCGTCCCGATAATGATGTCCTCAGAATGATGAACACGCTGGGTTCTCAGATGGGGCTGTTTATTAAACGCCAGGAGATCGAATCAGCGCTTCAGGCGGTTGCCCAGGGGGTTTCAGCAGCAACAGGAGATAAGTTTTTCCAATCTTTGGTGCAATATCTGGCAGAAGCGCTCGACATGGAGTATGTCCTGGTTGCCAAATTAAAGGACCAAGAGACCGATCGCGCTTCTACCGTCATTGTTTTTTCTCAGGGGCATATCGTTGAGAATTTTGAATATGAGATCACGAATACTCCTTGCCAGGTGCATACAGGCAAAGATCTCATTTACTATGCAGCCAATGTGGCGGAGCAGTTTCCTCACGATCGTCGCTTGGTTGAGATGAGTGTGGAGAGTTATTTGGCAGCCCCCTTGCTGGATAGTGATGAAAATCCGTTGGGCTGGCTAGTGGTGATGGGGCGCAAACCCTTAACCGATGAGCAACTGGCAAAGACATTGCTCCAAATTTTTGCCATTCGAGCGGCAGCAGAGTTGGAACGGCAACAATCAGAAGCGGCGCTGCGCCAAAATGAGGAGCTGTTACGGCTGTCGCTAGGGGCTGCTCGGATGGGCGCCTGGGACTGGAATATTATTACTGGCGAAGAAAAATGGTCGAATGAACTCGAGTCCCTATTTGGATTGGAACCGGGTTCTTTTCAAGGTAAGTTTGAAGAGTTTTTAGAATTGGTGCACCCAGACGATCGCCCCATTATTCAAGAAGCCCAGCGACTGACGCTGGAAGAAGGACAAGACTATCGAGCCGAATATCGGATTGTTCTCAAAGATGGCACCCCTCGCTGGTTAACCAGTCGAGGCAATGTGCTCCGCGATCCAGATGGTAAACCGCTTTTGCTGACGGGTGTTTGTCTGGATATTACTGATCGCAAACAAGCAGAAATTGCTTTACAAGAAAGCGAACGGCAACTACGTCGCCAAAGTCAGGCGCTGGCAGAACTGGCAAACCACAAGACGATCGCAGAAGGCGATTTGGAAGAATCATTTAAGGTAATCACCGAAGTTGCTGCCAATGCGCTGGAAGTAGAACAGGTTGCTATTTGGCTTTACAATCGCGATCGCACCCAATTGCAATGTATTGATCTTTATCGGCGAAGTACCTGTCGCCATACTGATGGATTTGAACATGCTTTAGCCGATCACCCTACCTACTTCCAGGCACTGGAAACCACTCGTACAATAACGGTGACTGATACTCGCACCGACGCCCGCACCCGTGAGTTTTGGGAGGATTTGCTAGAACCTGAAGGGATTTTGTCCCTGATTGATGCACCCATCTGGGTGCGTGGGGAAGTGGTGGGAGTGGTCTGTCATGAACATGTGGGTACACATCGGCAGTGGCAATTGAATGAACAAAATTTTGCTGGATCGATCGCCGATTTGGTCGCACTTACCATTGAAGTGGGCGATCGCAAACGAGCAGAAGCCGCCTTACGCCAAGCCGAAGAAAAATATCGCAGCATCTTTGAAAATGCGGTGACTGGCATTTTCCAAACCACTCCCGATGGACATTATCTGAGTGCCAACCCTGCACTGGCACGCATTTATGGCTACCCATCTCCTCAAGATCTGATCGCAGCTCTGACGGATATCGAACATCAGCTTTATCTTGAGCCGCAACGACGGCACGAGTTCATTGCCCTGATGCAGAAACAGGGGAGAGTTTCGGAGTTTGAATCACAAATTTATCGCCGAGACGGTAGCATCATCTGGATTTCTGAGAATGCTGTGGCAGTGAACGATCCAGAAGGCAATTTGCTCTGCTACGAAGGCACGGTAGAAGATATTACTGAACGGAAACAAACCCAGGTTGAACTCTATAAAGCTAAGGAGTCAGCTGAAGATGCCAATCGTGCTAAGAGCCAATTCCTGGCAAATATGAGTCACGAATTGCGAACCCCGCTGAATGCCATCATTGGCTATAGCGAGATGCTCCAGGAAGATGCTGAGGATCTGGGCTACGAAGACATGACGCCAGATTTGGAAAAAATTCGGGGTGCAGGTAAACATTTGCTTGGTCTCATTAACGACATCCTCGACATCTCAAAGATTGAAGCCGGAAAAATGGATCTTTTCTTGGAAACCTTTGATATCAGCAGTCTGATTGATGAAGTGGCCAATACAATTCGACCGCTAGTCGAAAAAAATAAAAATACCTTGGTTCTCAACTGTGCTGAGCCTTTGGGGACGATGCACGCGGATTTGACCAAAGTTCGGCAGGCGCTTTTTAACCTGCTGAGCAATGCTAGTAAGTTTACCGAGCAAGGCACTATTACCTTAACGGTAGAAAAGCGAGAAGTAGCGGAGAGAACGATGGCTACCATGGATGCTTTAGCGCCTAATTCTCAGCCTACCTTACGGAAATCTGCGGCTCAACCGACCTCCACTATCCAGTTTCAAGTCCAGGATACGGGAATCGGGATGACGGAAAGTCAGAAGAGTCGTCTGTTTCAGGCATTTACTCAAGCAGATGCCTCGACCACGCGCAAGTATGGTGGCACGGGGCTAGGGCTGGCGATTACACAAAGATTTTGTCAGATGATGGGGGGAGATATCCAAGTTGTGAGTGCAGTCGGTCAGGGTTCAACTTTTACGATCGAATTGCCGATCGAAGTGATCGATTTCAAACCTGAGCCTCTTCAAGAATCGTCTGTGCAAACAACCTCCTCTTTTGCTTCCTCTGTAACAGCCAATATCGGTACGATTTTGGTGATTGATGACGATGCCACTACACGCGATCTCATGGTGCGCTATCTGGCTAAAGATGGGTTTCAGGTCGAAACGGCAACCAGTGGACAGGATGGCTTGCAACGAGCGAGAGAGCTGCACCCCGATGCTATCACGTTGGATGTGATGATGCCGGGAATGGATGGCTGGCGGGTGTTATCTGAGCTAAAAGCCGATCCGGAACTGGCAGAAATCCCGGTAGTGGTAGTGACGATCGTCGATAACAAAAATTTGGGCTTTGCGCTGGGTGCATCCGATTATTTAACCAAACCCGTTAACTATAAGCGGTTGGCTGGATTGCTGGAAAAATATTGTCCGGATATCCATTCGGGCGAATTGAAGGGACAGGTTCTCATTGCTGAAGATGATTTAGCGACCCGTGAGATGTTCCATCGCTTGCTGCTGCGGGAAGGTTGGCAAGTGACAGAAGCCGAAAACGGACGGGCGGCGATCGCTGCAGTGGTTCAAAAACAACCTGATTTAATTCTTTTAGATTTGATGATGCCTGAAATGGATGGTTTTCAATTTATTCAAGCACTGCGCCGCCAACCCGAATGGCGGCAGATCCCTGTCATTGTCATCACAGCAATGGATCTCTCCCCCGCCGATCATCTGCGTCTGAATGGGTACGTTGAGCAGATCCTGCAAAAAGGTGCTTACAGCCGTGATGATTTACTCCGTGAAGTTCGAGATCTTGTACTCACCTGCCTGAGAGTTTCTCAATCTTAAGCAGTCTACCCGGTTTAAACCGTCTTGTTTGTTGGTGTGCGTCTTGGCATTGCGCCAGTTCCTATGAGTTTTAACCGAGCCACCTATGTTGACATCAATCCGTTTTAATTGACATTTAATCTTCGCACTTCAGCCCAGTTCAAAGCATCTACAGTGTCCACACAAATTTCAGATTCAAGGCGAAACCCCTGGAGATTCCCCCAACCCCCTTAAAAAAGGGGCTTCAGATTTCAAAGTCCCACTTTTTTCTAGCGAAGCGGCGCGCCAGCATGGCGATCTAGGGGGGGATCAACCCACTCAATGACATCACTGATCACTTGTGTACACCGTAGGTTCAAAGCATGGGGATAACAGGGGCTGCCTGGGAAGCGGATTCCAACTCACACGCCAAAATCGCAAATCTAAACTTCAAAAAGGTCTCAGTTGGTTGGAGGTTATGAATGGCAAAGATTCTGCTCGTCGAAGATAACGAAATGAACCGGGACATGTTATCCCGACGACTGGAACGCAAAGGTCACCAGATCTTGATTGCGATCGATGGGGATCAGGGGGTAGCCATTGCTCAGGCAGAATTGCCTGACTTAATCCTGATGGATATGAGTCTACCAATTTTGGATGGCTGGGAAGCAACCCGCAAGATCAAAGCATTGCCTGCAACCGAAAAAATTCCAGTCATCGCATTGACCGCTCATGCCATGTCTGGCGATCGCGAAAAATGCATTGAAGCAGGCTGTGACGACTATGACACCAAACCGATAGAGTTTCCCCGACTCTTGAGCAAAATTCAAGCCTTGCTGGTAAAAGAGGTCAGCCATGAAACTTGACCAGAGACACATCTTAGTCGTTGATGATGACGAAATGATTCGTCTCTATTTTTCGCGTCAACTTCAGCGAGAAAATCACATGGTCACCCTGGCGGCATCTGGAGAGCAAGCCATCCAGGCACTACATAACCAGCCTTTTGATCTGGTGCTACTGGATATTTTGATGCCTGGCGTGAGTGGATATCAACTGCTGGCACAACTCAAAGCTGATACCATCCTCCGCCATATTCCTATCATCATGGTTTCCGGTGTCGATGAGTTGGATAGCCTGGTGAAGTGTATCGAATTAGGTGCAGAAGACTATCTGTTTAAACCGCTCAATCCAGTTTTGTTCATTGCGCGAGTTAATGCTTGTCTAGAACGCAAATGGTTGCGAGATCAGGAACATGCTTATCTAAAACGATTGGAACATGAAAAAGCAGCAGCAGAGGCGGCAAATCGGGCAAAAAGTGCATTTTTGGCAAATATGAGCCATGAACTCCGAACCCCACTCAATGCCATCATCGGCTACACCGAAATTTTGGAAGAAGATATCCAATTGGAGGGAGATAGTAGTCTAATTCCCGACCTGGAGAAAATTCGCAATTCGGGCAGACATTTGCTGGAGCTGATTAACGATATTTTGGATATCTCCAAAATTGAAGCAGGCAAAATGGAGTTGCATCTGGAGTATTTTAGTATTCCTTTGCTGATCGAAGATTTGGTCAATACGGTGCAGCCGTTGGTGCTGCAAAATGGCAATACCTTACAAGTCCACTGTCCTCAAAACTTAAGGACCATGCACGCCGATTCGGCTAAGGTGCGGCAAATTTTGCTCAATTTGTTGAGTAATGCAGCCAAATTTACCGCTCAGGGCACGATTACGCTGACGATCGAACCAGCGGATGAGGTAGTGGGCAAGCGACGCAGTGGGCAGGCAAGAGAGCATACGGCTTTGATTCCGCCCTCGCCCGCGGTAGTCGTCTTTCGGGTCATGGATACAGGGGTTGGCATTCCGCTAGAGCAACAAGATAAGATCTTTCAGGCATTTACCCAGGGGGATGAGTCAACCACTCGCCGCTATGGAGGAACGGGGTTAGGGTTAGCGATTAGTCAGCACTTTTGTCGCATGATGGGAGGCTCGATCGCGGTCGAAAGTGATGTAGACCAGGGTTCAACTTTCACGGTTTGGTTACCCATGGAAGTGGCAAACTATCGTCTGGCAACTGCACTTGCCGCCGATCCTGCCGATTTGGTGACGACTGCTTCGTCCGGAACTACACCTTTACCCGATGATGCCAGTTTGGTGCTGGTGATTGATGACGATCGGGCGATCCGGGACCTCATGGTTCGCAACCTCAATCAGGAAGGGTTTCGAGTGGTAACGACCTGGTGTGGTGAAGAAGGGTTACGTCTAGCCAGAGAGTTATGCCCAGATATCATCATTTTGGAGATGATCATGCCATCTCTAGATAGCTGGGGCACTTTGGCAGCGCTTAAAGCGGATTCTCGTCTGGCAGATATCCCCGTTATCATGATTGCCATGCACGACCATCGCAATGTGGGGTTTGTTTTGGGTTTATCAGATTCTCTCAACCAATCTAACGATTTCAAGCGACTGACCCGGTTTTTGCAAAACTACCAACCTACGTCTGAGCAATTGGGCAGCACAACCCGCAAGATTTTGGTGGTGACAGGCGATAACCCGACGCGCGCCATGTTATGTCGTCTACTCGAAAAAGAGCATTGGTCCGTGGTCGAAGCGGATACAGTTCAGATTGCCCTCGATCAGATGTTTCAAGTTCCCCCGGAACTGATTTTGTTAGATTTAGTACTGCCTGAGATGAATAGTCTAGAACTCATTGCCGAACTGCATGCTCACGATCGCTGGCAAACCATCCCCGTTATCGTCATTACGGTCAAAGATATGACTCGTGAAGATTGCTTGCGGCTCAATGGCTATGCGGAGCAAATCTTTCAGCAAGGTGCGTACAGTCGTGAAAAAGTAATTGCAGAGACTTGTCAGTTGGTCACTGCTTATGCTCGTCCGACCTGCCGTTTAAGCTAGAGATTTGATTGGGAGAAGGCTGCATGACACTGCGTAGACGAACCTTATTTGTAATTAGTGTGACTCTGCTAGGTCTCAATGCAGCACTCTACATCATTTCGTATGTGCTGTTGTTAGGGAACTCCACGCGAGCCGAAGAGCAAGATACCCGTCAAGTGGTGCGAGGCACACTGAGCATTTTCAATCAAAATGTGCATCAGTTTAATAACCGCTTTGCCGACTGGTCTTCCTGGGATGATGCTTATGCGTTTGTGCAAGACCGAAACTCACGTTTTTTGGAGACGAACCTGAACGATGCGAGTTTGATCGCAATTCGAGCGAATGTTATTGCGTTTGTGCAGACTTCGGGTAAGGTCACGTTCAGTACTGGCTTTGATCTTATCCGGGGAAAGAAAGTGCCGACGCCTGAAGCCATCCAAAAGCACTTGGTTTTGGGCGATCGGCTTTTGCAACACGACTCTCCCGAAAGCAGTCTGGCAGGCATCCTCATGCTCCCTGAAGGGCCGATGATAGTTGCCTCTCGCCCCATTCTCACCAGTGATGCTCAAGGCCCCATTCGAGGCACTCTGATTGTAGGGCGCTACCTCAATACTGACGAAATATCGCGACTGGAAACCATCACCCGTTTACCCCTGAAAATCCAAAATCTGAACGAAGCACAAATTCCCCCTGGCCTCAAAATCGTCAACCAAACTGTTGAACATCAAAATAAACCCATCTCAGTCCACGCAGAACCCGCTATTGCAGTTCATCCCCTCAATAAGCAAACGATCGCGGGATATACCCTTCTTAACGACCTCTACGGTAAACCTGCCCTCCTGGTTGAAGTTAAAAATCCTAGAGTCATCTATCAACAAGGACTCAAAGCCATCTATTACTTAACCCTGGCAATTTTAGTCGTGGGGCTGGTCTTCTGTCTGGTTACTCTACTGCTGTTGGAAAAACTCGTACTTTCCAGGGTTTCGCGCCTGAGTACCGAGGTCAACTGCATCGGTACAGAAGGAGATTTGAGCAAACGAGTGGCAGAAATTGGAGACGATGAGCTTTCTTGGCTAGCAACGGCTATCAATCAGATGCTTTTCGCGCTGGAGCAATATAAGCAGCAACAACAAGAAGCAGCCAAAGAATTACAGTTTGCCAAGGATGCAGCCGAAGCTGCCAATCGTGCTAAGAGTCAATTTTTGGCAAACATGAGCCACGAGTTGCGGACTCCCATGAATGCCATCATTGGTTACAGTGAAATGCTACAAGAAGAAGCCAACGAGTTGGGCGAAGAAATGTTCATCACCGATCTGGCAAAAATTCATGGGGCAGGAAAACATTTGCTAGGTCTCATCAACGATATTCTCGATCTGTCCAAAATCGAAGCTGGAAGGATGGAGCTTTACTTGGAGACGTTTCATGTTCCCAGCATGATTCAGGAAACAGTCAGCACCCTCTATCCCTTGATCGAACAAAACCAAAACACGCTCGTCGTTCATTGTCCAGTTGAGGTTGGCAATATGCATGCTGACCTGACTAAAGTTCGCCAAAATTTATTTAACCTGTTGAGCAATGCCGCCAAATTTACTCAGGCAGGCACCATTACGCTGACTGTGGCACACACGGATAAGGGCGAACAGCAGAGCATAGAAGGCAGGCTAGAAAAGCCTGAAAAAGATGTGTTGGAGCTTTCAACCCTTGCCCCGCAATCTTTCATTCTTTTTCAAGTCAGCGATACGGGTATTGGCATCGCCCCCGACCAGATTAGCAAGCTGTTTCAGGCATTTACTCAGGCAGATTCTTCGACCACACGCAAATACGGAGGTACGGGATTGGGGCTGGCAATTACGCAACGGTTTGCTCAGATGATGGGGGGAGATCTTCAGGTAGAAAGTGAGGTTGGCAAAGGTGCCACGTTCAAAATGTGGCTCCCGGTTCAAGTCGCCGATCGCCGCACGGACGTCCCTTCGGCTAACCCGCCTCAAACAATCTTGCCTCGGCCGGGAGATGCAATTGTTTTAGTCATTGATGATGATTCAACCGTTCATACCCTAATGCAGCGCTATCTCAGCAAAGAAGGGCTAAAGATGGTCAGTGCCTTTAGTGGTGATGAGGGATTGCAACTTGCCAGAAAATTCCATCCTCAGTTAATTACCCTCGATGTCATGATGCCCCACACCGATGGGTGGTCGGTACTTGCCAAACTCAAAGCTGATCCTGATCTGGTCAGCATCCCAGTCGTGATGATGACCATGGTCGAGGAAAAAAATCTGGGATTTTCGTTGGGTGCGGCTGACTACTTAGTGAAACCGATTCAGCAGAAATCGCTGACGAATCTGCTGAGTAAATATACAGGGAGGGTTTGAGGCAGCCATGACTCTGCGAAATCAAATCCTATTGATGGTGACCTGTTTGCTGGCAGTTGCAGTACTGGCGACAACCGGGGTGTTGACTTTGGCGGCGCGTCAGTCGCTGTTTAAGCAAACAGAGCGAGATGGTATTTTACTAGCGCAGGCAGTGTCGCGAATGACTGCTTTTACGCAAGAAATACCGAAAAATGCAGAGAAGGCACTGAGTGACCAAATGGTGGCTCAGGCAACGCTGGCTGCCCATTTAGTTGCGATCGCAGAACAAGCAGGTCTAAAACCCAAGGAGATTAACGCCCATCTCAAAGCGGTAACCGATCACACAGTTTTGAATGAATTTTGGATTACTGACGAAAAAGGACATGCCTATTTGCGGGTCATTCCTGAAATCGATTTCACCTTTAGCCCTGATCCTAAAAAACAACCTCAGGCATATATTTTTTGGGATCTGATTTCGGGTAAGCAAAAAACTGTCGTTCAAGAAGCACGGCGGCGAGAGGTGGATACGCAGGTATTTAAATACGTTGGCGTTGCAGGCGTCGATCGTCCCCGTATTGTTCAGGTGGGCTACCATGCCAAGTTTTTGGAGGAATTGCAGGAGCAGATTGGCTTAGGGCAGTTGGTCAACGAATTGGTTCTGAACAATAACATCTTAGGCATTTGGATTCTGAACAAAAACCTGAAAACTCAGGCTTATAGTGGGCTCCAGAAACTGGATAACACCCAGGGACTAACACCGAACGACATTACTCATTTACAAACTGCGATCGCCCGAGGCGAAACCCTGAGCTATCTGGAAAACCAAAAGCTGAAAGTGATTGCGCCCATTACGCAGGGCGATAGTCTGAATATTACGGGCGCAACGCTGATTCAGTTACGGACTGATCATCTTTGGGCTGCCATGCAGCAAAACCTGGAACAAGCAACCATTGTGGCGCTTTTTGTTTTGGCAAGCGGCTTTTTAGCTTCTTTGATTCTGGCGCGTCTGATTACAGAACCCGTAGCACAACTGACTGCGGCAACCGCGGCAATTCAAACTGAAACCTTTGGCATGGAAGGGCTGAAGGCGTTGGTCAAACGAAAAGATGAATTAGGGCAATTGGCGCGCAGCTTTCGTCATATGGCAGAGGAGATATTTGCACGTGAACAAAACCTGAAACAAGCCCGCGCCGAACTACAACAAAGTGAAGCCTATTTTCGATCGTTGATTGAAAACGCCTCTGATGTAATCCTGGTGCTCAATGCAGAAGGGGTGATTCGTTATGGGAGTCCCTCTTTGCAACGGATCTTAGGGCTGAACCCCCATCGCATGGTAGGGCGATCAGCACTCAGTTTTGCCCATCCTGATGAGCGACAGCCACTCATGGAGGCTTTTGCCGAAATTGTGCAAATCCCTGGAGTCGCCGCCGCGATCGAACTGCGCTTTCGCCACCACAACGGTTCCTGGCGAACTCTAGAAGCCATCTGCACCAATCTCTTGCAAGAAACCGCCATCAGTGGCGTAATTGTAAACTTACGGGATATTACCGAGCGCAAACAAGCCGAAGAATTGAAAAAAGCGAAAGAAACTGCAGAAGAAGCCAATCGTGCCAAAAGTCAGTTCCTCGCTAACATGAGCCATGAGTTGCGGACTCCCCTCAACGCCATCATCGGTTACAGCGAAATGCTGCAAGAAGAAGCCGAAGATCTGGAACAAGCAGACTTTATCCCTGACCTTAAGAAAATTCACCGGGCAGGTAAACACCTGCTGGGGTTGATCAATGACATCCTTGACCTATCCAAAATTGAAGCGGGCAAGATGGATCTTTACCTGGAAACATTTGACCTTGCTGCTTTGATCCAGGATGTGGTTATGACCATGCGTCCCCTATTGGAAAAAAGACAGAACACCTTAGTCGTAAACTGTCCCTACGATTTGGGCATGATGCATGCTGACGTAACCAAAATTCGCCAAAATCTGTTCAATCTACTCAGCAATGCCAGTAAATTTACTGAACAGGGAACGATCACCCTCACGGTTGAGAAGATTGAAGCAGCAATCCTTAGATCGAGTGAGTTACCTGCGGCTAAGCCAGCCTCAGCCCATTCCACATCCCAGATCAGATTTTGCGTCAGCGATACCGGCATTGGTATGACTGCCGAACAAATCAGTCAATTGTTTCGGGCATTTACGCAAGCAGATGCTTCCACCACGCGCAAATATGGAGGAACGGGTTTGGGATTAACTATTACCCGACACTTTTGCCAGATGATGGGGGGAGATATCAGCGTCAGTAGTGAGCTAGGAGTAGGGTCTTGTTTCACGATGGAGCTACCCGTTTGGGTGGCTGACCCAAAGGCGGCAGAGACTGAAATCGTCTATCACTCTGCAAAGGATCTTCCCTTGCCTAAAGGGGCAAGTCTAGTTCTGGTGATTGATGATGACCCTGCTGTTCATGAATTGATGCAGCACTTTTTGGCGAAAGAAGGGTTTCAAGTTAAAAGCGCGCTGGATGCCCAACAAGGGCTAGAGCTTGCCAAGCAGCTCAAACCGGATGCCATCACGCTAGATGTGATGATGCCAGGAATTGATGGCTGGACGCTTTTATCCATCCTGAAAGGTGATCCAGCATTGGCACATATTCCTGTCATTATGCTGACGATGATGGACGACAAGCGAAAAGGTTATGCTTTAGGCGCGTTGGACTATCTCACCAAGCCGATCGAACGAGACCTTTTGGCAGTTGTCCTCAAAAAATACTGCCGCGATCAATCGCCTGACCCTATCTTGCTCGTCGAAGATGATAATTCCAGTCGGCAAATTTTGCATGAACTTTTGGAAGGCGAGGGCTGGGTAGTGATTGATGCAGAGAATGGTCGCGCTGCATTAGAAAAATTAGCAACCATTCAACCCATGTTGATTTTATTGGATTTGATGATGCCGGAAATGGATGGCTTTGAAGTGATTGCAGAATTGCAAAAACGAGAAGATTGGCGATCGATTCCTATCGTTGCCATAACAGCAAAAAACATCAGTCCGCAAGATCAAATCAGATTAAATGGGTTAGTTGAACAAGTTCTTCAAAAAGGAGCCTATAGTTGTGAAGAACTGCTTACAAAGGTACGGGATTTAGTGACAAAGCAATCAGATAAGGCATGATCAAGCTAACTGTCATGCTGATTTTAGACGCAGCAATTCACCTAGACAGTAAAGTCGTTTGTGGCAAAAACTTTTTCACAAAGCTTTCTATTTCAATGCCGATTGGTCGTAATCCTCCTAGCAACTAGAGCAGGGAGCGGTGGAGAATCTCTGGGTGGAGACAGTAGCCCACGCGCTTTCCCCACGTCTTGAGGTCAGTCATGTTTACCAAGGTATTACTGATATTTTCAGATCGATCAACCATGCGCAACCACAACCTTAGATCCTCACCCAGGTTCTAGATAATTGCGGTGGCAAACAATTAGGGACATTCCGTGTTTTTAAGTCTTTACCTTAAATCCCTTTCCCTATTGAGGAGAGGAGCTTTTCGGTGAGGGGTAAGTCGCTCAAAATTACCCATTTATGTCAATGAAAGAGTATGCCATCAGGACAGGCTTACCCTCTCTCTCATTTACTCGGAAAAAGCTGCCTTTAAGGCATACTGCTTCAACACTGAAACTCGATTTGGGAGGTATTTGCCAATGGGAACCTGTGCAGGGGTTGGAATGAGTCATCATCGCAATCCTACCGTTGCGGGACAAGAGGCAACCGAAAAAGCCTTAAAGCAGGCAGGGATTCATCATCCGGATTTTGTTCTTTTGTTTGCTGCGGTTGGCTACAATCAACAAGTCGTGGTGGATACGGTGCGGCAGGAAACCGGAAATGCGCCCCTTTTTGGCTGTTCGGGGGCAGGTATTATTGCGATCGACGAAGCGGATGAGTCCAATTTTTCGGTTGGGGTGATGGTGATCCAATCGGATGAATTGCACTTTAGTCATGGCGTGGCGACAGGATTAAAGCAAGATCCCGATCGGGTGGGGCGCGAAGTCGGCAAAGAGATCGAGGCACAACAACAACCTGATACGCTGGCAATGATTTTGCTGGCAGATGGCATCACCTTCAATTTCGATCGCTTTATCACCGCCCTCGAAACCATCTTCCATCCGACCCAGTTTCTGCCCATTTTTGGTGGAGCAGCAGGGGGGAACCTGGCAATGCAACACACTTATCAGTACTGCAACGACCAGGTGATTACCGATGGTGTCGTCTGGGCATTGCTTTCGGGCAAGGGCAAGGTTGCCTGGGCGCTCAACCATGGCTGCATCCCGATCGGGTGTGAACGTAAGGTGACACGTTGTGAAGCTAATGTCATCTACGAAATTGACCATCAGCCTGTGCTAGAAGTCCTGAAAGAATACTTGCTTGCCGAAGAAATTGATGGCAACTGGCAAAAAGTGGTCAATAGTCTTTGCCTGGGCTTCAAGGCACCGGGACATCTGCAAAACTACGATGAATACCTGATTCGCTTTATGCTCACCAAAGATGAAGCTACAGGTGCGATTACGCTCCCTTCTGAAGTCACTGTGGGTACCAGCATCTGGATGACCCGTCGTGATTACGAAAAAATTGCCAAGGGGGTCACCACGATTGCGCAAGAAATCAAAGATCAAATTGGCAATTGCATCCCCAAATTTGTGCTCCAGTTCGACTGTACAGGTCGAGGAAAGTCGGCATTTCGTGATCAACAAAAACTTCAGCTTTTACAGACCTTACAACAATCGGTTGGTACAGAGATTCCCTGGCTTGGATTTTATACCTATGGAGAAATTGGTCCTGTGAGTGGGCATAATTGCTTTCACAATTACACGGCTGTTCTCATGACAGTTTACTAGCGTCAGGCAGTGCGTTGCCTGTTGCAAGCCGCATCCCAATTTTTCGGTTCGTTTTTCCCATCCCTTTGTTGTTCTCAGTGATATGGAAGCAAACCCCTCTCAGGAGAAATCGCTCCAGATAGAACTAGCGCGGTTACAGCGCGAGAATCAACAGTTATCGGGTCAAGTGAAGCGCTTGGTCAGAATTGAGAGTGACTTGTGTACCATTCAAGAAAAACTGGATCGGCAAATCAAAATTTATCGTCGTCTCTATGAAATTGGGAAGCAAGTAAACGCTACGTTTGACTTGTCCGAAATTGTGGCACTGATGATACAGTTCGTCATTTACGAACTCAATTTTGAGCGATGCCTCATTTTGCTACAATCCCCTGAAGTCTTGCAGACGGAGGTTCCCCGGTTTCAGGTGCATTCGCTGGATGGTTACTATGACCTGGAATCACGACAACAGGTTGAAGCGTTGACCCTGGTTTTGGATGAACCTGCCCTACTGGGATTGCAACAGGGGGAGGAATTTATTCTCTGTTCGGATTTTTGTGAAGCTCGATCGCTCCGTGAGTTAGGCAATCGCTTGGGCTTGGATGAGTACGTGATTTTTCCACTGGCTAGAGATTCGCGATCGCCGTTTGGATTACTCATCGTTGGCAACACAGCGACGATGGCACCCTACCAAACACGCATTCAAACCAATGATGAATCTATTCTGGGATTAGCAAACTTGACCAGTCAGGCATCCACTGCCATTAATACGGTTCACTTCTACCAGCAATTGGAAAGTGAGCGGCAACTTCTGGAAGCCAAGGTGGAAGAGCGAACGAACGAACTATTGTCTGCCAAAGAAACCTCAGAAGCCGCAAATCGTGCCAAAAGCCAATTTTTGGCAAACATGAGTCATGAACTGCGCACTCCCCTCAATGCCATCTTGGGTTACAGCGAAATGCTTCAGGAAGAATTAGAAGACCTGAGGCAGTCCAGTTGTATCTCCGATGTCCAAAAGATTCATGCGGCAGGCAAACATCTGTTGGGACTCATTAACGACATTCTTGACCTGTCCAAAATTGAGGCAGGCAAAATGGAGCTATACCCTGAAACCTTTGATCTCAGTACATTGATTTATGAAGTCACCAATACAATTCGTCCGTTGGTGCAAAAAAATAAAAATACCCTAATTTCGCATTGTCCCGAAGATATCGGCACGATGTACGCCGATCAAACCAAATTGCGGCAGAATCTTTTTAATCTTCTGAGCAATGCCAGTAAATTTACAGACCAAGGGACGATTACTCTCACTGTCGAGCGCCAGAGTGGAAGGCTGACACAACAGACAAAAAATGGCACTCCTTTTTGGGGTTCTGATGCAGTTTCCTACGTCCTCTTTCAAGTCAGCGATACGGGCATTGGCATGACTCCCAAACAAGTGGATCGGTTGTTTCAAGCCTTTACTCAAGCTGATACTTCTACAACACGCAAGTACGGGGGGACAGGACTAGGACTGGTCATTACCAAAAAATTTTGCCAGCTAATGGGGGGAGATGTGCTGGTAGAAAGTGAACCCGGTCAAGGCTCAACCTTTACAATTTATTTACCTGCGAACGCTTTGCCCCCTGCATCCGATTTGATGATTCCATCTGCCCCGTCGATAAACTATCTACCTTCTAGCAATACGATCTTAGTCATCGATGATGATATCGCTGTTCATGATTTGCTCAGCCGCTTTCTCAAAAAGGAAGGATTTTGGGTAGAAAGTGCGGAAACGGGCGAGGAAGGTTTGCAAAAAGCCAGAAACTTGCATCCCAATGCCATTATTTTAGACGTCACGATGCCGGGGTTAGATGGATGGGGGGTACTCTCAACCTTAAAGAATGATCCAAAGCTTGCAAAGATTCCCGTCATAATGCTAAGCATGGTCGATGATAAGCATAGAGGTTACGCTTTAGGTGCCTCGGATTACCTAACGAAGCCCATCGATCGCGATCGTCTTACTGTGTTGCTCAAAAAATATCGCTGCGAGTCTCCACCTTGCCCCATCTTGCTCGTCGAAGATGATCCGATTATTCGCAATGCGCTTCAGCGTATGCTGCACAAAGAAGGCTGGGAAGTCATTGAAGCTGAGAATGGGTGTACTGCGCTCGAAAAGTTGAAATTTCACCATCCCGAACTCATCCTGCTCGATTTGATGATGCCAGAAATGGATGGATTTGCTTTAATCGCAGAACTACAAAAACGAGTTGAGTGGCGCTCTATCCCAGTCATCGTAATCACTGCCAAAGAGATTACCCCCAATGACTATCAAGAACTTACTGGTTATGTTGAAAGAATCCTCCAGAAAGGAGCATATAACCGCGAAGAATTACTTAGTGAGGTGCGTAACTTGATTTCCGTGTACACAGAGCAGCTAGCCTAAACAAGGCAATGTCACAGAATTCGCCGGAGTGCGCCAGGCTTTGATGGAAAAACCGACTGGTTTTATCCATCAATATTTCTCCAATCACTTGATTCATTCCCCCTTTTCCAAGCAAGGCTTTTGCTGCTTATCATGAGTTTATTTAGCCGGAATTTTAAAATGCCCTTAAAACCAATTAAAAAAAGCAATGAGATAAGTTGGCTCACACTTCTCTGGGGCGGGAAAATTGATTTCCAAAGCTCGTTGCAACTGAAAATCGACAGACAATTACGCTGTCGCAAGGGCAAGCAAGAGGGATTGGGCTATGAATGCTGAGCAAGGCAGTGTATTGATTGTGGATGATGTAGAAGCCAATCGTGACTTGCTGGCACGCCGCCTGAAACGACAAGGGCATGTTGTGGTGATGGCAGAACATGGCAGGCAGGCGATCGAGTTAATGCGACAGCAAACCTTTGATCTAGTGTTGCTGGACATCATGATGCCCGAAATGAATGGCTACCAGGTTTTGGAATATCTTAAGGCAGATGCGGAACTTCGCCATATCCCCGTCATCATGATTTCGGCGTTGGATGATGTGGATAGCGTGGTGCGCTGTATTGAGTTAGGAGCAGAAGATTACCTATTCAAACCATTTAACCCCACGATTTTAAAAGCCCGAATTGGTGCATGTCTGGAGAAAAAACGGTTACGAGATCAAGAACAAGCTTATTTACAAGAGCTACAGGCTGAAAAAGAAAAATCAGAACAGTTGCTGCTGAGTATTTTGCCAAAGCCTGTTGCAGAACAACTGAAACAAAATAAAAGCACGATCGCCGATAGTTTTGCTGAAGCGACGGTGTTGTTTGCCGATATTGTGGATTTTACTCAATTTGCCAGCAATCGCTCTCCCATTGAGCTAGTCAGCTTGCTCAACCAAATTTTTTCTGCATTTGACCAACTGGCAGAACAGCATGGCTTAGAGAAAATTAAAACGATCGGGGATGCTTATATGGCGGTGGGGGGCATCCCAACGGTGCGATCGGATCATGCAGAGGCGATCGCAGAAATGGCATTGGATATGCAAAAAGAAATTATTCAGTTCAATGCTAATACTGGCGAATCATTCAGCATCCGCATTGGTGTGAGTACAGGGCCTGTTGTTGCAGGGGTCATCGGCACCAAAAAGTTTATCTATGACCTCTGGGGTGATACCGTCAACATCGCTAGCCGAATGGAATCCCAAGGGATTCCCAGTTGTATTCAGGTCTCTGAAACAACGTTTAATTGCTTGGATGGGAAATACCACTTTGAGGAGCGAGGCTTCATCCAGGTGAAGGGTAAGGGAGAGATGAGAACCTATTTGCTGAAAGGAAGAATGTAGCTTTTCGCGAAAGATCCAGGGATTAAGACATCAACATCTGTGTAAATAGATTTGTGCTGACAGGTATATTCTACCCCTGACAAATCGTTACGATCGCGCCTTCTGGTTACCCAATTTCTCTGGATAACCAGTATGGATTATAACTGCCAGTCTCGCCTTTTCTACCCAGCTACTGATAGTTCACAATTCGGGCAAAACTGTCGGGTTGCAGGCTGGCTCCACCCACCAGAGCGCCATCAATTTCTGGCTGCGCCATAATCTCATCGATATTGTCTGGCTTAACCGATCCGCCATACTGAATCGGTGTATGAGGATTGGTAAGCTGACTGCGAATGAGTCCAATCACCCGATTTGCCTCAGAAGATTCGCAGGTATCGCCGGTTCCGATCGCCCAGATTGGCTCGTAGGCAATCACCAAATTCTCTTGGTCAACTCCGACTAATCCCTTCTCTAGCTGACGAATAATCAGCGCCTCTGTTTCATTGGCGTCACGTTGTTGTTTACTTTCGCCTACGCAGAGAATGGGAATGAGTCCAGCTTTTTGAGCTGCTTTGAGCCGTAGGTTCACTGTCTCATCGGTTTCACCAAAAAATTGTCTGCGTTCGCTGTGCCCAACTACGACATAGCGGACACTCAGCTCAACCAGCATCGGTGCAGCAATTTCGCCTGTAAAGGCACCCGCTTCCTCCCAATGAACATTTTGGGCACCTAACCTGACGCGACCACCGTGCAAGCTTTTGGATAAAATCCCCAGCGCAGTGAAGGGAACACAAAGCACAATTTCTCGTTCTTCAGGGGTTTCATCCAGTTGAGAAACAAATCCTTGCAAGAACTCCAGCGCTTCTGCCTGGGTTTTGAACATTTTCCAGTTGCCAGCAATAACAATCTTCCGCACGGGTATTCAGTAAGTTGAGGACATAAATTGCATCCTCCAGTTTAAGGCTTTGCGGGAACAAATTGTCTACCCCTCAACGAGATTGCTGATCAACCGGATAGAAAACCCATCGAAACCCACTATCCGCCAATTTGCGACATAGTGCGGCTGTATCCGCTCACCGTGCCAGATTCGCGTTGTTTGTAATTAATTTCTGGTTTGAGGGTTAAGAGTTCCTGCACTTGCTGGCGCAGGGATGCGATAGAAGTGCCGCTACGCAGGGCAGTACGAAGATCGATTTGTCCAGTTTCATTGAGCAGGCAAGGGCGCAGCCACCCATCCGCAGAAAGGCGCATGCGGTTACAGCGATCGCAAAAACACTCTGACATCTGACTAATGAATCCCAGCGTGCCCTTTGCCCCTGGAATCTGAAAGACATCAGCGGGACCATTGCCCCGACATTGGGCTTCGGTTAGGCCCCAGCGATCGCGAATGCGTTGGCGTAATTCTTCTGAGCTAACCCAACCGCGATCGTGAAATAAATCCCCGTTGCCGATCGGCATAAATTCGATAAAACGCACATGCCAGGCTCGCTCAATGCTCAGAGCTGCCAAATCCAAAACTTCGTGGTCATTTACACCCGGAATCACTACGACATTGAGCTTAAGGGGATCAAACCCAACTTGGTACGCCGCTTGAATCCCTTCCCAAACTTGCTGCCAACGAGATAACCCCCGCAGTCCTGCAATTTTGCCAAAGGTTTCTGGTTCTAGCGAATCCAAACTAATGTTAATCCGGCGTAAGCCAGCGTTGTAAAGCTTTTGCGCCAAATTTGCCAGCAAAAAGCCATTGGTTGTGATTGCCAGATCTTGCGTTTCCGGCAACGCCACGATTGCCTGGACAATCTCGACAATCGATGGATGAAGCAATGGCTCGCCTCCTGTTAGGCGAAATCGGGTAAACCCAACTGGGATAAACACTTCTTGCAACAGGGTCAACAGTTCAGCCTGCGTCAACAGATTTTGCTGCAAGATGTAATCTATCTCGTCCCCCTCGGGCATACAGTACTGACAACGGAAATTGCAGCGATCGACAAGGCTAATACGAAGATAATCTACCTGGTTCATGTTCTTATTGTAGACACCTCACCCCTTTCCCCCCTTCACTCTTTCACCTTCACCTGCAACAACCCGTACATCATGTGCCGCAACGATCGACTGCGATGTTCGTGGATAAACAAAAGCGGCAGCAATGCCACCAGACGCACCATACTGGATAGGGCAAAAAGTCCAGGTAAGCCGCCATAGTCAGCGAATTGAGCGACAAACCCGCCGACGGTGGTTCCCAGGGCGCCACTGACTCCTGTCACAGCCGCTGCAATAGCAAAGTAAGTGGAATGATGGCGGGCAGGCGCGATCGCCAATTGAATATTGTTATTGCACAGGTCGATTGCCGCCCAGGCACCACTCATCAGCACATGCAAAAGCGGCAGCCAAAGCCACACTGAAATTGGGCGATCGCTCACCCCCAACCAGAGGAGTGGCATCATGGCAACGGCTAGTCCAACCAAAATCAAAATGGGACGATTGCCCAGACGATCGGCAAGCTGCCCCCACGCCATGAGCATCAACAGCGTTGCGCCAGCAGAGAGACTATTGTAGAGGGTCACCCAACTGACATCTAGCGAGAGATTATCCAGTAAGTACAAATTAAAAAAGGGATTGCTGAGGTTGGTGGCAAATCCCCAACTTGCGAAATATAGCAAGAAAATTAAAAAATTGCTGTCTCGAAACCAGGCTATTCCGGTTGCTTGCTCGTCTGTTGGAGACATTGCCTCCTGGTGCTTGGGTTGCTTTACCGTTGTATCAGTTAAAAGATGCTGTTTTTGGGGATTCACATCCACCATAAAGTTCTGAAAACCCAGACTGATGAGTCCTGCGACAATGCCCACCGCCAACACGACACCGTAGCCCTGTAAGGAGCCACCCGGGTACCAGGACACCGCTAAACCTGCTAGAGGTAGGCAAATGAGACTGGTTAGGCTAGCCGCACTGCTACGTACACCAAAGTAGCGCCCCCGAAGTTGGGCAGGGACCAGGGCTGCCAACCAACTTAGCCAGGAAGCCCCCCCCAGTGCCCCCAGAATGTGGCTAATGAGCACGATCGCCAATGCCAGTTTTACCAGCAGTTGAGGTGCCATCGTCCCCCAGTCCACCAGGACAATCCCAAAAACGAGTGCCAGCCAGAGTAACCGGGATGGGGTAAAAATCCAGAGACAGTACAAATGGCGGCTGGAAGTCCGGTTCGACAAATATGCCCCTAGCGGCTGAATCAAGTTCACCAGCATGGGGATCGATGAAAGCAGCCCAATTTCGATCGGGCTGGCATCCAGTTCAACCAGAAAGTTGCTCAGCAGTACCCCCCCGGCAATATTGGAGAAAATCGCCGCGAATACGCCGTCCAGTGTGGATGCACGCAGACTTGAACGAATGCTTGCCCGCGCGATCGCGGCGGAGAGTGGAGTTGCTATCAGCGGCGAAGCGACCTTTAAGTCCTCTAACCGTTCGGATGGCTCCAGTTTTTTGGGCAATTCTTGCTCTGAGAGAATGGGAGGCTTTTCAACAGAAAAATCAACAGCGACAAGGTCAACGACTGGTCTCAGCATTCCGCTCTCAATCCCGGTTATGGTCTAGACGTATTGCAAGCAGCGCAGCCTAGCTGACGAAACAACTTGCAACACCTTGGAAACCTTACCCAATTCTTGGGTTGCTAGAAAGCATAATGGTTGGAGAAATTTAAACTTCAAACGACCAAACCTCAAACTGGTTTCGTTGGAGCTTGATCCATTGAAGACGACCTCCAGACGAGTCTCAACTGCACCTAGGCAGATTTCTATTTTCCAAACTCATTCGCAAGACACAGGAACTTGCTTGATACAACATTCTCTGACTAAAGAATTCAAGGCTGATATCCGTTCATTCAAATGATGCTTCTGATCCCTTGATCTTGGAACAAAAATTAGCACAAGTTGACCAAATTTATTTAATAAATTTTTGTCACCCACTGAACGCACTTTGTATCTGGTTGGGTAAATGGAGCGAATCTCCAACCATCGGGGATCATGCAGGTTTAGGCGTCTGTGGTTTAGCTTGTAAGATTGTTCTTTCTGTGTCTGCGGGAAAGTAGCGTGAGGGTTTCGTGATCTCTTCCGCAACGTTGAGTGAGTTGGCATACCCATCCAAAAATTGCTCTAACTCACCTGCAAAAGAACTATTCCAGGTGCCTAAAAATAAGCTGCGGTGATGGTGCCATTCTCTTTGTAGGGCTTGGCGAGTGGCACTGTTCATCGATTGGAAAGAAAGGGCTTTACCTAGCAATAGGGCTTTCTTAATTCCAGCAGAAAGAACTGCGATCGCCTGGTTGCTTAAACCATCAGTCCATAATAAATCGACCACCACTGCATCAGTGGCATCATCCAGCGCCCGATACAATTCGGCTTGAAATTCGTAACTTTCAACGCGGTTTGTTGAGCTACCGGGTTGCAAAACAATCGTATACGGCTGTGGTTCAAAAATCGACTGAACCTCTGTCAATGGGCGATCGCAATCAAGGTCAAGATTGGCTGGAGTAGACGCGGAATGCTGCATAAGAAACCTCCAGAGATCACCGGAGTTTAGCAAAGAGACTGAGAATGGAAAGAGATGCAAGCCTTTGGACGGACGATTTCAGGATAATTTGCCCACAGTTCCAAGATGAATCTAAATTTCCCGCTCTTAGCTGCGCTCGGTCACAAAACATTGTGTTAAACATCACCCCATACTGTGCTAAGTGTCACTGCATGTTGTGCTGAATATCACTGAAAATTCTATTGTTGTGTGCAGGATAACATTTTCTCTGGGTTAAAAGCGCACTCTGTAGCAATCCTACGTGGATTGAGCGTGTACACCACTCAAAGTTTTTCTTATGTCGGTGGAATGCGTTTGGTCTAAAACGATTGCGATCATGCAATTACTTAAAATTGCAGCAAAGACCCCGGTTATAGAACGCTAGACATTAAGAATTGAGACAGTTTGAGCTTGCTTACTGAAGGCTCAAATCCCGTGTATTTCATCCACCTGTAGTGATAAGTCAAAGTCCGAAATTTGAGCAAAAGCGAAAAAGGGGCGGTACTCTTCCAACAACTTTGTTGAAAATGTAGTTAAAATACCCAAAATATTCCTCTAGTTTTTTCGGTTTAGATACCCTCTATTCAAGTTTTTCCCTTTAAAGCTTGTCATCTACTCACTTCGCCACATCAGGACATCACGGTGACTCTTCAGACTGAAACGCTAATTCCCACTTCCGCGGCGGTAGAGACAGATGATTTCGGGTCTCTCCAACGTCAAATGATTATTATTCTAGATTTTGGTTCTCAATATTCTGAGCTAATTGCCCGACGGATCCGGGAAACTCAAGTCTACTCAGAAGTGTTGTCTTATCGAACCACCGTGGAGCAAATCCGCCAGCTCAACCCAAAGGGAATTATCCTCTCTGGTGGACCCAGTTCAGTGTATGACCCAGGTGCTCCCCACTGTGATGCTCAGATTTGGGATCTCGGCATTCCCATTCTAGGGGTGTGCTATGGCATGCAACTCATGGTGCAGCAGTTGGGGGGCGGGGTTGAACGATCGGATCGGGGCGAATATGGCAAAGCCTCACTCAGAATCGATGATCCCACCGATTTGCTGACCAATGTAGAAGACCAGACCATTATGTGGATGAGCCACGGGGACTCGGTCACCCACTTACCCGAGGGATTTGAGATTCTGGCGCACACAGAAAATACATCTTGTGCAGCGATCGCCCATCATCAACGCAAGCTGTATGGGGTACAGTTTCATCCCGAAGTGGTGCATTCGGTGGGTGGGCTAGCGCTGATTCGCAACTTTGTCTATCACATTTGTCACTGTGAACCGACTTGGACAACGGCTGCATTTGTCGAAGAAGCGGTACGTGAGATTCGTGCCAAGATTGGCGACAAACGAGTGTTGCTAGCGTTATCGGGGGGGGTGGATTCTTCTACGCTAGCGTTTTTGTTGCATCGGGCGATCGGTGACCAACTCACCTGCATGTTTATTGACCAGGGTTTTATGCGAAAGCTGGAGCCAGAACGGTTATTAAAACTATTTAATGAGCAATTTCATATTCCGGTCGAATATGTCGATGCAGAAGAACGGTTTCTTGCCGCGATTGCCGGAATCACTGATCCCGAAGAGAAACGCAAACGCATCGGTCACGAATTTATTCGAGTTTTCGAAACAGAATCTCGCCGCCTGGGACCTTTCGATTACTTAGCGCAAGGTACCTTGTATCCAGACGTGATTGAGTCTGCTGATACGAACGTTGATCCCCAAACGGGTGAACGAGTTGCCGTTAAGATCAAAAGTCATCATAACGTAGGGGGACTGCCTAAAGACTTACGCTTTAAGCTGGTAGAACCGCTGCGTAAGCTGTTTAAGGATGAGGTACGCAAGGTGGGTCGGTCGATCGGCTTGCCCGAAGAAATCGTTCAACGCCATCCTTTCCCCGGTCCAGGACTGGCGATTCGGATTCTGGGCGAAGTGACTCAAGACAAACTCGAAATCCTGCGGGAAGCAGATTTTATTGTTCGCCAAGAAATTAACCGTCGAGAGATTTACCACGACTTCTGGCAAGCATTTGCAGTGTTATTGCCAATTCGCAGCGTGGGTGTAATGGGTGACCAGAGAACCTATGCTTACCCGATTGTTCTGAGATTTGTTTCCAGTGAAGATGGGATGACGGCGGATTGGTCACGGGCTCCCTATGATCTCTTGGAGACGATTTCTAACCGGATTGTGAATGAAGTACGCGGTGTCAATCGCGTGGTCTATGACATTACGTCTAAGCCCCCTGGCACCATCGAATGGGAGTAAGGGTGCAATTTTTTGACGCATGAAGTGGGATACAAATTCACTCAATTGCAGCGATTGGTGATGGCACCTTCGCAACTTTACGATCGCCAGATTGTGCTGACACTAGAACAACACCATTACCTGAACCGGGTGTTGCGGCTACAGGGTGGGGATCGGTTTGTGGTAATGGATGGGCAAGGACGATGGTGGTTGGCAGAACTGCTACCTATACAGGACGCTAATCCCTTTCAGGCAAAGCTGTTAGAAGAGATCGCCATTGATACAGAATTGCCGGTTCAGCTCACGTTGGTTGCAGCCTTGCCCAAGGGAAATGCTTTTGATGAGGTGGTGCGTCAAGCGACGGAATTGGGTGTTAGTTGCATTATTCCGGTGATCAGCGATCGCACATTGCTTCAGCCCAGTCCTCAGAGGCTCGATCGCTGGCGACGGATTGTCCAAGAAGCTGCGGAACAATCGGAACGACAAATAGTTCCTGCCATGTTAGAGCCGACTACCTTTGCAGCTTATCTGCGCAGTCTGAATCAACAGGTAGTGGTTGAAAATTCGACCAGACGTTATCTTGGGGTAACTCGTTGCGTTGCGCCTGCTTTATTGAGTTGTCTGACTCCCACTCAATTAACAGAGCTGAATGCGATTGAGATCGCGATCGGTCCTGAAGGGGGATGGTCAGACTGCGAAATCGAACAGGCGATCGCCGCAGGCTTTCAGGCGGTTTCTTTCGGCAAACGAATTTTTCGTACGGTGACTGCACCGCTTGTGGCGTTGGCATTGATCGCGTCTGTTTTGGAGCAGGAAAAGTCAATCTAAGGTTTTATCATTTGGTTCAATTGTCTGGAATACATCCCTCTCTTGGAGCCTACCGTGTACACACAAGTGATCAATGATGTTATTGAGTTCGGTTGATTCCCCTAAATCCCCCTTCAAAAGGGGGACTTTGAAATCTGAAGCCCCCTTTTTGAAGGGGAGTGAGGGGGAACGCCGTGGTTGCGCCTTGAATTTGAGATTTGTGTGTACACCGTAGCTCTTGGAGCATGAAGCTTGACTCTGATCGATCGAACCCAAGTCATACCACTTTGGACCGGCGATTTTAGATTTGCGATTTTGAATTGTAGTTTGTTGAAACCATATACCCCAACACCTCTTTACTCCATCACTTCCTCATCTTTCACCCTTTTTCATCATGTTTGATCAAGTTATCGCGGCTTTTGACCGTAAGGATTATCGCACTGCGGCTCGGTTGGTCAAGGAACTGTTGCAGACTTCGCCCAAAGATCCCTGGGTGCAGTTTTATGTGGGGCGGTTGCATGAAGTATCGGGGAAGTTGGACTTAGCAGAGAAAATCTATCGGCAGTTGTTGCGAGAAGTGACGAATCCGAAGTTGGCAGCGCAGACCAGACAGGGAATTCAACGACTAGAAACATTGATGCAAGAACGGCGAAAACAGGCGATCGCTCAAGCGGCAAATGCTCCGGATAGCCATGAGCCAGGTTTTTTGATTTTGGAATCAGCGAAGCCTGAAGCGAAAGCGGCGATCGCGCAAGGGTTGGCAAAGGTTACCAAATTAGATGCTTATACAGCACGATTGCAAATTCCCAGTCGGGGATGGCGGCTGTATCGCTCCAGTAATATGGGGGAGCTACAGGTCTATACGCAAGAATTGCAGGATGCAGGCGTTCCGGTTTTTAACGTTTCTCTGGCAGACATCCAGAAAATTCAAGTTTTTCGAGTGCAGTATTTTCAGGCGATCGAACCGCAGGCACATGTGGTTTGCTACAACGAAGCCGACCAACTAGGAACCATCAGTTTTCGTTGGGCAGAAGTGAACCAGCGAGTGGAAGGACTTTTGCCCATTTTTGAACAGGTGGTTGATTTGGATGTGCGAAATCGGCTGCAACGCAAAGAGCAAACTCAAGACTATGCTCGTTTTTGTGATTTGCACTTGTTCAGTCGCGGTTGCATTCTCCGTTTTTATGATGGAGCGTACCAGTTCAATCAGGGAGTCGATTTTTCATCCGCTGAAGTCGCACAAAAAGACGTGACAACTCGCGGCTATTGGAATCGTTTGATCGAGTTTTTAACCATGCAGTTGCCTAAGGTGCCGATCTGGTCAGATTTCACGCCATTTGCTGAGACAGCGATCGATCAGACAGAAAACTTGCAGCGATTGAAGCCCCATATCAACCTTTTTCGTCAAGTGGCGAGCGACTGGGACCCGGCTTTTCAACTTTACAGTAGTGCTATTTTTCTCAAAAATCGAACTTCCTAAACAAAAGCCCTACCTCCCAACAGGAGACAGAGCTTTGAGGTTGGTCATTACAACAGCCGATGGCTAATTGCCCACTCAGAGGTGGTTTGAAAAGGTGTTAGCTGAGTATTGAGTACTTAAAAATCCCCCCGTAATCCCTCTTAAAAAGGCTACGGTGTACACACAAATCTGAGATTCAAGGCAAAACCCCTAGAGATTCCCCCCCTTGAAAAGGAGGCTTCAGCACTCAAACTTCCCCTTTTTCCTAGCGCAGCGGTGCGTATAGCCTGTCGGCATGGCTTCGCTAAAGCAGGGAGATTTAGAGGGATTGTGTCTATTACTACTTGAGAAAGGACTTTTAAAACATCCGCTCAGACGATTTCCCTGAAGAAATCTATCCGATTTCGGGTGGATGTATTGCCTACACCCTTAGCGAGAGGGGTTAACCTGACGCGCCATACCCAAGAAGTAGTTCATATTGGCACCTGGACGACGACGACCGTTGCGATCGCCTTGAACCAAATAGTTTGTCGCGAAATTGGTAACAGTCGGAACTGGCAAATTCAAAGGATCTGCCTTAGCAGGTGCAGGCTTTGGATCTGCCTTAGCAGGTGCAGGGCTAGCAACGGCTGTAACGGGTTCAGCAGATGCCTTTTCGGCAGGTGCCGCAACTGTGGTCGAAACACTGCGAGCGTCATCTAGCTCCAGGAAATAGCCAGAATTCTTTTTCTTAGCTTGCTTAGAATCTGCTGTTGAATCTTCTTTCGCTTTCTTTGAACCAAAGATTCCACCGATAAAACCAAAGATTCCACCGAAAAGACTTTTGATAAAACCAAAGATACTTCCCATTACGATCGCTCCTGAAATTTAGCCTGACACACTGGTTGGGGATGTAAAGAAACGAAGCAGAGTGCAGTATCACAACCCAGCTTCAAAGATAAAACTGACCTTACCAAAGCCCTAGGGTCGATGCTGTGGTAACTCTCTGGTCAGGGGATGCAAATTAGACGAAAAGGCGATGACTTTTGTAGAGTCACCTCACCATTGAATAGAATACTTAAAAAGATCCTGTATTGATGCTATCAGGACTTGTCCACACCTGAGATTGATTATAAATTTTTTTGCCGTTGAATTTTTGGCTAAATGATTGGACGATCGCCCAATCGAGCGATCTCGTCCATTAGTCTGTCAGGATAGATTTGAGTGACCCTCAAATCTACACAAACTATTTTGAGATGTTTTGAGGGTTTTCAACCCCTTAAAACAGTTTTGATGACCACTAGGACATTTAACAATCTGTCCTAGCGCGATCTCGACGAACAGCAATTCTTTCTATGCTGGAGGCATATCCAGCCGATTGAAATCAATGAATCGCTCTAAGCCTCGCAACCCCATTCTCTTGCTTCACGGTATTAATGACACGACCACTGTTTTTAGCCAGATGTCTACCTATCTGACGCAGTTAGGCTGGTCGGTTTATAGCCTGGATCTAGTCCCATGTAACGGTTCCATGGGGATTGATTGTCTGGCGCAACAAGTGGCGGATTATATTGCCGTGACTTTCCCAGCAGAACAAGCGCTGGATCTGTTTGGCTTCAGCATGGGGGGAATTGTGGGTCGCTATTACGTGCAGCGTTTAGGTGGCATCGATCGCGTCCAACGCTTGGTAACACTAGTTTCTCCCCATCGGGGTACCTGGGTTGCCTATGGTTCTCGACTCACGGCAGCGGTGCAAATGCGTCCTGATAGCCCCTTTCTACGAGACCTGAATCAAGATGCCGCCATGCTAGAGCAAATCAACTTTACCTCGCTTTGGGTACCGCTAGATTTGATGATGATTGTGCCAGGGAGTACTGCCTGTATGCCGATCGGCAGGAATGTCAAACTGGGTGATTGGGCGTTTCATGGACCTGCAATACGAGACTCTCGCAGTCTGAAAGCGGTGGCAGAAGCACTGGCTGAGCCGCTAAGACCCCAGGTTGCCCAAAGATGGCAGGCGATCTCGACGAAAGAGCACCGGGACGGAGTTGGGGTTTAGATTTCGCTCAAGGTTTGGATTTTGCCCAAGCACAGAGTCTGGTGCACTTATTGCTAGCGCTTGCGTCCAAAGTCGAAGGTGCTCAATTCGGGGTGGAATGTTGCGGGACTGCTTCGTGAGGATCTCCGATCTGGGCATATTCGCGATCGCCAAAAATCGCTGAAGCATGGCGGTAGAACTTGAACTCCAGCAAGTTATAGAAAGGATCTTCTAGAAAGAAGGTGTAGTGTTCTAAGGGCAAACCCACAAAGCGTTGCTTCGGTTTCTGATAAAAGCGTAGATCTTGCTGTTGTGCACGTTCTAACAAGTCTTTCCAGTTAGTCTGATCAGCGAAAATGATGCCAAAGTGCCGAGGATAAATGCCTTTTTGAGGGGTTAACGGTTCGTGGGCAACGTGGGCAACGAGTTGATTGCCATACAGGTTCAAAATCACCGAATCGATCGTTTCGCGCCCAATCTGGCAGCCCAATCCTTGAGCGTAAAATTCCTTGGTCTGGGGGATGTTGGTGACTGGGAAGGCAAGGTGAAAGTAGGTCTGAGGCATGGGAGTGAAGGGAGGATGGGGAAATGGGGGATGGGAAGATAGGGGGATGGGAAGATGGGGGGATGGGATGTATGGTTTCAACAAACTACAATCCAAAATCCGATTCGCCGGGGTAAAACGAGTTTTCTGGACTGATCCGGTCAAAATGGAGGAGGTGATTTTTCTATCCTACTGAAGCTCATGGTTTCTTTTGTTGCCTGGCTATCAACTCCTGCTCTCTTTTCTGCTGTTTTTGCACCTAGCCTGCTGCCCTGGGGCAGCGCGATCGCCCTGAATACAGTTTTGGCAATCGTTGCCTGGTTTGCGCCAAAGCAACTCCTGACTCCTGCTGGGTTACTCCATGCCTGGGCATTGGGTGTGCTGATTTGGGGAAGTTTGGGCTGGCGAGGTTATCTGGTGGTGATGTTCTATTTTTTGGTGGGGTCGGCGGTCACTCGGATTGGCATGGCAGAGAAGGAATCTGCGGGGATTGCAGAGAAACGATCGGGTGCAAGAGGACCCGAAAATGTATGGGGTTCAGCGCTGGTGGGAGCGTTGTGTGCCGTTGGCGTGTTTCTTTTGCCTTGGATCATGGCTGATCCGGTGAAAAGGGGCAGCGTTGCAGCACTTTTGGGGTTGGGCTATGTTGCCAGCTTTAGTACCAAGTTGTCGGATACCTGTGCCAGTGAAGTGGGTAAGGCGTATGGCAAAAGCACATTTTTGATTACCACACTGAGATCGGTGCCTCGTGGAACCGAGGGCGCAGTGAGTTTGGAAGGCACACTGGCAGGAATGCTGGCGTCGATCGCGATCGCTTTGGTGGGCTGGGCGGTCGGACTGATTGATGTGGCGGGCATCGGAATTTGTGTGTTGGCTGCATTTGTAGCAACAAATATTGAAAGTGTCATTGGAGCAACCTTGCAAACTCGCTTGCCCTGGTTGACCAATGAATGGGTGAATGTTCTGAATACGCTGATTGGAGCGATCGTGGCGATAGGAATGGCAAGCCTGTTTTAGAAAAGGTACCCTTGCAGGCAATATCCATTTATTCAATTTTTTTGCAGAATTTTGAATAAACGAACTGATAAGTGGAGGTTGTCGCTAAACGGCGCAATCGCTTCTGATTTTCTCCTACTCTCAAGCGTTTTTGGTACGATGTCCATCCTTCGCCCCCTGGTAAAAAAGTATGCCTCGAACTACTTTTTATGCTTCTTCGGATGTTAGACAATTCTGGGCTACCAGCTCAACTTTCAGCACAACTTTAGATAGCTCCGCTAAGTTTGTTTCTGATTTAACCGAACCCCTTCTCCCCAGCCGCGAATCTGGTGGTCGATCGAGTTTCGATCCGCGACTGACTAACGACCCAGGTAGTTCGTTTGATTCCGCTTACAAAATTGGGACTTTGATTGGAACGGGTCATTTTAGCGATTCTGTGAGTGTTACTGACACGATCGATATGTATCGCTTCCGTCTCCAAAATGATGGCAGTTTCAATTTGACATTGACAGGTTTAAGTGCCGATGCAGATGTGGCATTGTTCGATCGGCGAGGGCAATTGATTGCCTTTTCAAACCGTAATGGTAATGCGGATGAAACAATTAACTTGCAGTTTCTGGAAGCGGGTGCTTATTCGATCGTCGTCAATCAATTTTCAGGCAATACCTCTTATGATCTCAGCCTGTCTTCGGATAGAGTGAGTAACTTATTAGCAACTGAAGTGAATGCAGGTTTGTTGGATGCCACTCAAACATTTAATGGGGTGATCCAAAGTAACAACACCTCGGATTTGTACAGTTTTAGCCTGGATACTACCAGTTGCTTTAACCTGTCTCTGAGTGGATTGAGTAGCGATATTGATGTGCGTTTGATTCAAGATAGCAATGGTAATGGGGTCATCGATCCAGATGAGACGATCGCCTTTTCTAACCAAGGCAATAATCGCAATGAAACCATCAACCTGCAAGCATTAGCGGCTGGCAACTACTTTGTCCAGGTTTATCAGTTTTTGGGAGAGGGGAGCTACACGCTGAATCTTTCTACCGCCGTTCCGAGCGATTTGCTGGCAGCAGAGTCGGATCTCGGTGCATTCAGCGGCACTCAAAACGTCTCCGGCACGATTGGGGCTCTGAATACGGCAGATGTTTATGAGTTCAATTTGGAGGTTGAAAGTAGCCTGAGTGTGACGTTGGCAGGATTGTCTGCCGATGTAGATATTCGTTTAGTTCGCGATTTTAACGCGAATGGCATGGTTGATAACAACGAAGAAATTGCTTTTTCAGACAATGCTGGAACCCTGGATGAATTTATCAATCTCAACCCGTTGGTAGCCGGGAATTATTTGCTTCAGGTCTACCAATATTCGGGGGAGACGTCTTATAACCTGAATCTGACAGCAACACCGCTAAATGCGGATGGGGCAGGCAATACGCTGGGCACAGCTTTTAATATTGGCGTGCTCAACTCTTCTCTCACGTTTAATGACTTTGTGGGGACTGCTGATCCGCTTGATTTCTACAGCTTTTCGATCGATACGACTAGTACCTTTAACTTGAGTCTGACTGGGTTAAGTGCCGATGCCGATGCTTTCTTGATTCACGATGCCAACAACAATGGTGTGGTGGACACAGGTGAAGTCGTTGCCGCTTCAACGTTGGGAGGCACTGCGGCTGAGTCCATCGGTCAGGGCTTATCGGCGGGTACGTACTACATTGAGATCGCCCAGTTTTCGGGAGATACCACCTATACGCTGGATGTTTCGGCATCTGCGGTCAATTTGCCTCCTGGATTCAACGTGAACTATGGCTATGGGTTGGTTGATGCTGCCGCTGCCGTCGCCGCTGCCTTGGGGTTACCTACCTTTGCTGATGTACCCGATCGGGGCGGCAATGACTGGGGACTGGATCAAGTACGGGCGCCCGAAGTTTGGAACCAGGGCTACACCGGACAGGGAGTGATTGTGGCAGTGGTTGATACGGGCGTGGACTATAACCACGTAGACCTGAGTGGCAACATTTGGGTGAATGCGGGTGAAATTGCTGGAGATGGCATTGACAATGACAACAATGGCTTCATTGATGATGTCCGGGGCTGGGATTTTGTGGATGCCGACAATGACCCTATGGATACGGAAGGGCATGGCACCCATGTTTCCGGAACGATCGCAGGAATGAACAACGGCTTTGGGGTGACAGGCGTTGCCTACAATTCCACGATTATGCCCGTGCGGGTTTTGGGTCCCAATGGGGGTTCCTCAACCGGGGTTGCAGCAGGCATTATCTATGCAGTGAACAATGGCGCGGATGTGATTAACCTGAGTTTGGGCGGTGGGTTCTCGACTGAAATTCGCGATGCGATCGAGTATGCCTTTAATCAAGGCGTAGTCGTGGTGATGGCAGCGGGCAATGAAGGACAAAGCCAGCCAGGGTTCCCGGCTCGTCATGCGACTGATTGGGGCATTGCTGTGGGCGCAGTTGATATTACCAATACCCTGGCAAATTTCTCGAATCGGGCAGGCACAACCCCGCTAGATTACATCGTTGCACCTGGTGTAGATGTTCTCTCTACCACACCGAATAACACCTATAGCTCTTTCAGTGGTACTTCTATGGCGACGCCTCATGTAGCTGGAGTCGCTGCCCTGATTTTGAGCGCTAATCCGGGGTTGACCCCGGCTCAAGTGGAGGCATTGCTGACGGGCACTGCCAATCCCAATGGCATTACGGTCTAAGTAGCTGGGCTAAATTAAATTGAGATGTTTTAAGGGGTAAACCCCCCTGCTTGGGGGCTGCGCCCCCAAACCCCTTTCTTACAATTAATTAGGGCTACCTACTTAATCACCAAAGCTCAAGATTTTCCACGTTTACTCTGACACTCCAGATCTCCAGTTTGTCAAAAACTCGGAGGTTTGGAGTGATACCCTTGAGTTGCCTGCTTTCCCCATCTCCCTCACTCGAGCCAACACTGCCGTTGTAACGCCGATCGCAGTAGGTCTTTGTACTCACTATTCCGCACCCCATAGGCACCAAATCGCTCCAAATGGGGGTTCATCATCTGGGCATCAAACAAGACAAACTGACGTTCTCGCAATCGCTCCACCAATTTGACCATTGCCACCTTAGATCCCTCAGGGATTCGGTAGAACATTGATTCGCCAATAAAGGCTCCGCCAATCACAATCCCCAAAATACCACCCGCCAGTTCATCGCCCTGCCAGGTTTCAAAACTACATGCCCAGCCAGCCTGATACAGTTCCCAGTAAATTGCTTTCAGTTCGTCCGAAATCCAGGTGGTTTCGCGATCGGCACATCCTTCCACCACGGCAGTAAAATCCTGGCTAATGGCGATGGTAAACCGATCTTGGTTGAGCACCCGACGCAGAGATTTAGGATAGCGGAATCGATCGTCCAGGGGAATGAGGGTTCTTTCACGGCTAGAGTACCAGTCCAATCCGTCGCCCGAATCGTTTGCCATCAAAAAATAGCCCTGGGCGTAACCCTGGATAATTGCTGGGATATTGAACCGATTGCTAACCAAGTGCCAAGTGCCTCGTCCCAATAATTTTGGATTGTAGAGTTTAGAGCTTAAATTGGGAAGCGCTTTTCTATGAGCAACTGGGTGTTTCTGAATATAGCCCTTTTCAAGGGTGTGAAGTACTTCACTCAGGTGAAAGCTGCTATAGCAGCATGAATTGGGACGAAGTTTCAATTCATACAACTCTAGGAGTCATACCTTGATGCAGCAACGCCAGCGTCTTCTGCATAAACGATTTATGCAGAAGTGTTGCCAGTCCTGAATGAGGCAACCCTGACCGCTTTACACTGGTTAGCAACAAACTTGCACCGAACGCTGAACTCGAAATTGATGGCTGATCCGATTCCCCCCATTACGCTGCCCCCTGCCCAAAACCCTCAGCAAGAGGGGGAATGGCTCCGGCGAGCGTTGCTCAATTGGCTGAACCAGGAGTTTATCCCAGAGCAGGTTAACCATACCATTGCCGATCGCGCAGCTCAGATTTTTGTCCGTCAACGCATGGAGGGAGAGAATGATTTGGGTTCTCTAGTGATTGCGATCGTGACCGAAATGCAAGCCTTCGATTTCTCTCAGAGCTTTTATAGCGAGTTTGCGGTTGCCAATGCAGTCAGTGATTTGTTGCTCGATAGTTTAGGGATCGATCGCTGCTGTGGGCAATAGACGATCGCTCTTCCGCCTGGATTGCACTTTTAGCGAGAGTTCCAAGCGCATCAAGTACGCTGCATCAAAACTGCCATGCCTTTATGCAACTTTCTCTGCACGCCCCAGGGCAAGGATTCAGTAAACCCTTCAATTTGCTCAACCCAGGGACGGGGCATCACCTTCAGCGCATTCTCTAATTTGATGTGCCCATTGGTCAATGGATTGACAAATAATCGGGTTTCGACGATCGACAATCCAGCATGGTTGGCTAATTGATCCACCTCATCTAAATGCAGGAGGAAAATGTGTCCATCCGAATTGGGAGCAAACTGAATGCTTTCAAATTGAGAGGGATCAGCACAATCGGAAAATTTGGGTAAGGTATTGCGGAAATATTCGCCATTGGGTGTAGTCATGACAATATATCCACCCGGTTTCACCAGTTGAGAAATCTTCTTCAAAAACTCATCCGGGTGAGCCACGTGTTCAATAATTTCAGCAATTAAAACCAAATCAAAACACCCGTCAAACCCTAGTGAAAAGACATCTCCGGGTACGTAATGGACGGTGCCTGATTCGTACTTAAGTTTGACATAATCAATCAACTCTGCCCGCAAATCGTTCCAGGTGACTTCATAGCCCATTTCAGCTAACGGTAAGGCAAAATTTCCTTGCGCTGCTGCCACATCCAAAATTTTTGCCCCTGGCTTGACCACGTTTTGGATGAGTTCAAAGACATTTCTGCGGCGAATGTCGTAGGCATAGGCATGTCCCAGCCATTTGACTTGACCATAAACTTCCATCAAATCGTAGCTATGGACATCTTTCCAGGTGTCGATCCAGTCAGTTTGTTGCTCAACTCTTTTCATAGGAATCAATGAGGGGAAAATTAGGAGAAAGAACGATTGATTATTCGACCTGTCAGAATGTCTTAAAAATCACAATTGCTAGTTTGAATTGTCGCGATCGATCGCGAATCAGTCATCTTTGGAAGGTTGCAAATAGGGAGGGAGCCAATACAAAAATAAATCGCCAGGTTGCGATGCTCCTTCGACTCAAAGTTCAGATACACCATAACATTGCGATCGCGAATTTTGCGATCGCAGAAACCTCTTTCAAGGATAAAACGGGTTTTACATGAAGCCTTTTGAGTGATTGCACTGGCTTAGGTATTTTTTTTGTTTTGGACAGGATTGCGTATAGATAGACGCTTTTAGAGTGGGTTATAGTTTTGTCTGTACTCTCTAAAACTTACACGATCTCCATCCTGGATTCCTGACTGTTCAAGTGCCCTCCGATGAATTTTTGACTAATTTTCCATGAATATTCTCATGATCTCGTCCACATTTCCTTACCCTCCTACGCTGACGGGGACTGAGGTGCGGACATTTAATCTACTGAAATATTTACATCAACGTCATACGGTTACTTTAGTGACTCAATGCTACCCAGAAGTTCCAGAACAAGACGTGGCAGCATTGCGCGAATTTGTCAGTGATTTAGTCATCTTTCCTTATGGCGAAGCAGCAGAACCGACCCAGGTATTGGCACGAGTGGCAGGCAAGGTTGAGCAATTCGTCCGATCGTGGTGGCAAAGCACTCCTCCCAATGTGCTCCACCGCTATTCGCCTGAGATCCAGTCTTGGGTCGATGAGCGTGTCCAAGCTCAAAAATTTGATGTCATCACCTGTGAGCACAGTGCCAATGCCATCTACGTCCGACCCGAATATCAGCAGTCCGTCACGACAGTGGTCAATGTGCACAGTTCGGTGTACTGGGCAGCGCGCAATCAGTTGGAAAAGGGAGCTTCGACCTATCAGTTGCGCGATCGCCTCTATCTACCCGTGCTGTACGCCTACGAAAAGCGCTATTGCAACCATTTCTCCGATATTGTCGTCACCACTGAAGACGATCTTCAGCAAATGCGACCTTTTAATCCGCGTGCTCGGATGCATGTGATCCCAAATGGGGTGGATTTGGAATTGTTTCCTTATCGCACCACTGATCCGGGCGGACATCAGCTTGTGTTTGTGGGTGCAATGGACTTAGCCCCCAATATTGGCGCGGCACGTTTTTTTGCGTTAGAGGTTTTTCCAGAAGTGCAGAAGCGCTATCCTGATGCCACCTTTTATATTGTGGGTGGGCGACCGACACCAGAAGTGGAAGTGTTGGCGAACGGTCCAGGCGTGGTTGTAACCGGGCGCGTGCCTTCGGTGTTGGAGTATATGCACCAGTCAGCGGTGTGTGTGGTGCCCCTGTTGACAGGCTTTGGCATTAAAAACAAAACCCTGGAAGCGATGGCGACGGGGGTGCCGATCGTCGGTAGCGATCGCGGATTAGAAGGCTTGTCAGTAGATGGATCGGATACGCCCCTACGGGCACTGCGAGCCAACCGTGTAGAAGAGTATGTCAGTGCAATTAGTCATCTGTTTGAAGATGCTGATTTGCGATCGCAACTTGCCCAAGCTGGACGAGAATTGGTTGAGCGTGCATTTACCTGGGAGCAAGCCGGACGAGCCTATGAACAGGTGTTGAGCCATCACAAGGGCTAATGGTTCTGTTTGTCGATGGCATTCACTTACCCTGCAATCAATCCCTTTGCCTGCCATGCTCAGTAGATTGAATTTTCGCCCAAAGCCCTATTTCATCAGCCTTTTGCTGGTTGTTATTGCCGGCATCCTCACGAAGCTTTTCCACCCCATTTTGGGTCACTGGGATTATTTGCCGTTTTTTGCCGCGATCTTGCTCAGTGGTGGGTTCAGCCCTCATGCAGGCTGGCTTGCTGTGATTCTATCAATGTTGGCAATCGACTTTCTGGTTATCCCGCCCCTCAACACGCTTCAGATTGAAAAAATAAATGACGGCATCGAATTAATCTTTTTTTCTCTAATTGCGATACTTGCCAACTTACCCAGTCTGCGACTGGCACGAGCACAGCGCAAAATTCAGGCCTTACTAAATCTCGAACTCCAGGAAAGCGAACAACGGCTCAAAATGGCTTTGCAAGCTGCCCAAATGGGCATTTGGGATTGCGATTTTTTGACAGGCAAAGCCATCTGGTCGCCTGAAACTGAGCGATTGTTCGGGCTAGCACCAGGCAGTTTCGATGAAAACCCGGAAACTTTTTATAGCGCCGTGCATCCAGACGATCGCGCAGCCTTAATCCAGGCAATGCAGCAATCCATTGAGAGTGGATGTAGCTATCAACATCAGTATCGCGGCGTGTTGCCGGATGGGAGCATTCGCTGGATTGAGAGCACGGGACAGACGTTCTACGACGCAGATGGCAAACCCATCCGCATGATGGGCACCGCTGCGAACATTGACGCTCGCCAACGGATCGAATCTGCCTTGCGTAAGTACGAAGGGATCGTGTCTTCCACTTCAGATGGCATTGCCTTGCTCGATCGCCACTACACCTATCAAATAGTGAACCAGACCTATCTCGAACGATCGAACAAATCTCGCCACGAAATTGTGGGACATACCATTGCCGAACTGTTTGGGGCTGAAGTGTTTGCCAACATCATCAAATCCCGGGTCGATCGCTGCTTGGCAGGTGAAACCATCAGCTACGAAGAATGGTTTGACTACCCCCATTTGGGTCGCCAGTTTCTTAGTGTCACTTACTCGCCTTACCTGGAAGCCGATGGCGCAATTACTGGAGTTGTGGTCAACACTCGCAACCTGACTGACCTGAAACAAGCGGAACTAGCGTTACAAGAAAAAGAAACCTTTCTTCGGAGTATTTATGAAGGCACTGGGGAAAGCATTTTTGTCATGGATGTATTGGCAGAGGGTGATTTTCGTTTTGCAGGACTCAATCCTACCCACTCTCGCCTGACCGGAATTGCAAACGAAGATTTGTTGGGTAAAGCGCCAGAAGACGTGATGCCGCCCAAAGATGCTGCCTTGGTGCGGCGAAATTATCAAAGCTGTGTTGAGACGGGTAGCAGTACCACCCATGTTGAAAAAATCTGCTTTGGTGGGCAAGATCTCTGGTGGATTACTAATCTGACGCCTCTCAGAAATGAACAAAATCAAATTTATCGCCTAATTGGCACGAGCACTAATATTACCGAACTAAAACAGACAGAAACCGCTTTGCGAGACAGTGAGGAACGGCTGCGATCGCTGGTGCAAGATGTGGCGGTAGGGATCTTCATCGTTGCTCCGGATACAGAAATCTTGATGCTGAACCAGATGGCAGTGGAACTGCTGGGGCGAAGTGCCAGCGAATTACTGGGCAAAAAGTCTCAGGATATTGAGTGGTATGACATTCGAGAGGATGGGTCACCCTTACCCAAGGAACAATGTCCCATTAGCCTGGCGATCGTGACCCGACAACCGATTCGCAACCACGTAGTGGGCATGTATCGTCCTGCCTATGGCGATCGCATCTGGGCACTGATCAATTCGATTCCCCAATTGGACGCTGAAGGCGAAGTTCGGTCCGTCATTTCTAGCTTTAGTGATATCACTGCGCTCAAAGCAGCGGAATCAGCACTGCACCAACAAGCCGCTCAGGAACAGGCTTTTAACCGGGTAGTGCAAACAATCCGCAACTCGCTGGATCTGGCAACTATCTTCTCCACTGCTACGCGCGAATTTGCTGAACTGCTTCAACTTGATAGCGCCACGATTTATCAGTATGTGCCAGAGCGACAAGTTTGGGTGCGTAGCGAAAACTATCTGGCAGATTCTACCACCCTTTTGCCCTCAGTAATAGAGATTCCTGACCAGGATAATCCTATCGCAAAGCGCTTAAGACAAGGGGAAATTGTGGTCATTGAGGATGTGAAAACCCTAGATGATCCCATCAACCAGCAAGTAGCTCAACAGATCCCCGGTGCCTGGCTGATTGTTCCGCTGGAGGTGGATGGCAAGGTTTGGGGATGCTTGGGGAGCCAAAAAATCTCGCCCACTAAGCCATTTACCCATGATGAAATTCAGTTGGCGCGGCGGTTTGTAGATCAACTGGCGATCGCCATTCAACAAGCCCATCTCTATCAGCAGGTCCATCAACTCAACCAACAGTTAGAGCAGCAAGTTCAAGAAAGAACTACTGCCTTCCGGCAGAGTCGAGACTTGTTTGAAGCGGTGTTTCAAGAATCGGCAGATGCCATTTTTCTGGTTGAGACAGATTCCTCCAAAATTTTAGACTGCAACCAACGAGCCATAGAACTCTTCGAGGCAGACAGTAAATCTGACCTGATTGGCATTCCGGGCTTTACGCTGCACAAAGAACCCTTTTTAGCAGAGGCGCTGGCAGAGGCACGCAGCAGAATTGAAGCTCAAGGGATCTGGAGCCAAGAAATTGAATATGCCACCTGTCAGGGACGCAACTTTTGGGGCAGTCTAGCTTCAAAGCGGATTGAAGTCGCAGGTCAACAGATGGCACTGGTGCGAGTTACGGATATCAGCGATCGCAAACAAACCGAGTTGCATCTGCAACGTCAAGCAGAAGCTGATCACCTATTGGCAACGATCGCTCAAACGATTAATCAATCGGTTCAGTTAGATGAAGTCTTAATGCCCTGTTTGGAGCAGGTTCGGCACTTTTTGCACTGCGATCGGATTCTGGTTTGCCACTTCGATGCCAGCTATAACGTGATGATTGAGCTAGAGTCAGTCGCTCAACCTGCCCTATCCCTAGTAGGCAATACCATCCAAGACCCCTGCTTTGGGCAAGCCTGGGCTGAAAGGTATCGATGCGGCTATACAACTACGCTAGCGGACACCCAAACTGATGAGATCGCAGCCTGTCATCAGGATTTTTTGGCACAACTCCAGGTTCGCGCCAATTTAGTTGTAGGAATTTTGCAAGCAGATAAAATTTGGGGTGTGTTAATTGCTCATCACTGCACCACTACCCACCAGTGGCAACCAGCGGAAATCGATCTCTTTAAGCAATTGGGGTTCCAGATTGGCATTGCGACCCAAAAAGCCAACCTCTACAAGCAATTGGAACATCAGTTAGCTCAAAAAGAAATCTTACTCAAAGAGATCCACCATCGGGTCAAAAACAACCTGCAAGTCATCTCTTCCATGCTTTGGTTGCAAATCAAAGCAATTCAACACCCAACCGTTTCTACGGTCTTAGCCGATACCCGTAGCCGCCTTCAGGCAATGGCACTGATTCACGAAACCTTGCACCAATCCGGCGACTTGGGTCAACTTAACTTTTCTGAATATATTCAGCGCTTAGGTAACAGCATTCTGTCAGCGCATAGCAATCGTTCTACCCGCATTCATTTAACTTATCGCCTCCAACCCATCGCCTTGAATTTGGAAACTGCCATCCCCTGTGGACTGCTGCTGAATGAACTGATCACCAATGCCATTAAACATGCGTTTCCTCATCAGCCCCACGGAGAAATTTATATTACACTGGAGCAAAAATTACCTGCTTTGGCTGCATCTCCGCCCGATAGTTCGTATAACTCTCAAGAGAGTGTTTTGATAACTGAAAGATCGGGTATTCTCGCCTCCCCCTACTATGTATTGAGTATTCAAGACAATGGAGTTGGGATTGCTGAAACCGTTGACCTGAAGCATCTAAAATCGCTGGGTCTGAAAATTGCCTACGATTTAGCCTTGCAACTACGGGGACATCTCGCCCTCGATCGCACGCATGGCACGCGCTTTGAACTCACCTTCTCCGCCCTCAACTACCGTCAGCGGTTTTAACAGTGGCCCGCGATCGGGCAAAGTGACTTAGCCCTCTGTCTACTCAAGGGCGGATTTAGAGGGATCGGGTCTGTTGCTACTTGCAAAAGGATTCTCAAAACATCCCCTTAAACAAGTGACTGGAAATCCAGGGTCAATTTACCCTGATCTTTAATCCAAATCATTGTAGATCTAGCGATAACTCGAATGGGAACTCTCTGGTTACTTCAGGGACAGGTTATCTTTACCTAACAAATCGCTGGTTACGCCCCCCCTTCATTGTGTTGTCACACTTTTGAGTTATTTTTTATACGACGATCCGAAGTTAATTTAGTGACAACCCAACCATTTTTTCCGCATGATACCCACCAAGGTTTTAATTGCAGAAGATGAAATTCTAATCGCTCGCGAAATTGAGGACATTCTTCGAGATCTCGGCTATGAGGTGGTCGCCATTGTGCAGGATGGTGAGGCGGCACTTCAGAAAATCTTAGAAACCCCACCAGACGTAGTCTTAATGGATATCGTGATGCCGGGCACGAAAGATGGCATCGAGACCGCTAACCAGATTCACAAAGAATTCCACATCCCGGTAGTCTACCTGACTGCCCATGCCGATACAGATACGCTAGAACGAGCAAAAATTAGTGAACCCTTTGGCTATATTCTGAAACCCTTCCAGGCTTCTGAACTGAATACCACTATCCAAATTGCCCTCAACCGCCATCGGATTGAACAGCTCAAGCTCAGTAATCTGCGGAGCAACATCAATGCTTATCTGCCCCATGAGATCAATACACCTTTGTGTATTATTTTGGGTAGTCTGAATTTGCTCATGAACCACTACGATACGCTTTCGGGTACAGAGGTGTCGGAAATGCTGAAAAGCACCTACACAGCTGCCACCCAATTGGACAAAATGTGCCAAAACTTTTTGCTTCATGCAGAAATGGAAACCTTGTCAGCAGACCCTCAACAACTTCAAGAGCTGAGGAAAGATATTACCTACGCAACCGCTTCCTATATCCAAGGCTGGATAGAAGAAAAAGCACATGAATTCAACCGATATGCGGATATCCAGTTAGAAATTCAAGAAAGTTCTGCTTCGATTTGCAAAGTCTATCTTAGACGCATTGTTCAAGAATTGCTAGAGAACGCGCTCAAAAATTCTGAATTTGGAACCCCCATTTGGGTGATTAGTGAGCCGATCGGGCCCTATTTTTGCCTCACGATTCGAGATCGGGGCAAAGGACTTAGCCTCGACCAAATTGCGAATCTAGGAGAATATATCCAGTTCAACCGAGAAATCTACGAGCGCAAAGGCTTAGGTTTGGGCTTAGCCTTAATCAAGCGCTTGGTGGAACTGCATCACGGGACGCTAACAATTCACAGCGGAACCGGAACCGGAACCACTATCGTCGTCAAACTTGACTTACATGCGATCGAGGATTAAGTATGTTTCTGTAATTCATCTCACCCTTGATGTATCAATCAGTAATCGTCAATCGGGAAAGCCAGGAGATTGAGAAAACAATTTTGAGGGGAGGGAATAAGGTGCATCTTGTCCTCTTCGTCTCTCGTTATGCAGCTCTCTCCAGCCACCAAAGCACGTTCGCGATTATACACAGTGGGAACCGTCATCATGTATTTAACCAAGCCCCGAACTCTGCAAGGTTTTTATTCCGTCACTCGGCTCAGTCGGCGAATTTATTTTTGGGTTGTCTGGAGGGCGATCAACAACATCAACGACGCTGCCGAACCCGATGTCTTTGGGGTTGCCACTTCCAGCGACGAAGCGCTGCAACAAGTGCAAATTTGCCTAAAACATGCTGCTGCCATTGACTTGGGAAGTACCTTCGCCCAACACTGGCACAAAGTTTTGAGTATACGCACCCGCAATGAAGTCGTTAGTGTAGAAGGATAACCCCTATCACCCCGCCGGCGTCTTCGTCCCCGTGGGAGTGGGCAAAGGCTTTACGGGTGTTTTCGTCGCTTTAGGCGTTGGTGAGCTGACCGCAGGCGGTTTCGATGGATTCACGGGTGTTTTGGGTGCATTCAAGGGCGCAGCTTTGGCGGAAGCCGTGGGGGAGGGCTGAGGGGCTGTGCTTGCTTGCGGCGAAGGGCTTGCCGTTGGAGACCCAGCAGGACTAGGAGAAGCGGCTGGAACCGTAGGCGATGCGGTAGGCGACACAGTCGGGCTGGGGCTAGCCAACCCTGGGATGGGTAAAGTGGGGCTCGGCGCTGGCGATATGGCGGGGTTGGGCGCTTGCTTGATACCCAAAATGCTGGGATCGCCGTTGTCGAAAACGCCTGCGACGCTGGCAATCATCATGGTTGCCAGCGTACCGACAAAGAGCGCTTTCCAACCCAGATCGGTAATGTCTTTACGACGGGAAGGAATCAGGGCGATCGTCCCTCCCACAAAAATCCCCACCGATGCCAGGTGGGCAAAGCCCGATAGCGCATAGCTAATAACCAAAATAGCTCGCGGCGAGAAAGCACCTTTCAAGGCTTCTTGTCCCAGGGTTTGGTAGGGCGGAATGGCAGTCTCAAACAGTCGTCGTCCAATGATGACGGACGATCGCCACAGTTCATCCCAGTTGTCGGAAACTGCAGTTAGAAAGGTGAGGGGCAAGAACAATGCCCCCAAAATATTCTGAAGCGTCACCACACTAAAGAACTGCCCGATCGACTGTAAGACTAGATTGTCTGAGCCTTTGAAGCTTGCCAGCACACCAAAGATTTGGTTAATTAATGAGACCAATCCCAGGATGAAGATCAAGACGGCAGCAATCGTGACCGCCATCTTCATGCCGTCGATCGCTCCCAAAATAGCAGCGTCCATGGGGCTAACCCGTTCCACTGGCTCTCCTGCCACTGTTTCTTGGGGAGGATAAGAGTTGGGGGGGGCGTCAACTTCGTCTTTGAGCGGGAATTTGCCTGGTGGGGGTGGAGGTGGGGGAACTGGACGCGCATCTCCATCGTTCTGATTGCGTGGGCGGGGTGGAGGCGTTAGCGTCTCGGTTTCTTCGTCATCGCTTTGAATGCGAGTTCTGGGACTGTCGGGGATGGCACCCAGAGCGCGGGTTTCCGGCGCAGCCGGGGGAGTGCCATTGGGTTCTCCACTGGGTAGCTTTTTACTTTTTCTCTGCTTGTTTTCTTGGGGAATGCCTCCGGCAGTCACTGGCACGCCAGTTTCAGGCACTACAATTTTGGACAACACGAAGCAAGCCGGAATCGCGATAATGGAAGCGGAGACCAGATGCACCAAAATGTTGGGGAACACGCCTTCCAAGGCTCGGACGTAAATTGCCAGGGTAGAGGAGGCAGCAGTCCCGAAGCAGCACGCCAGAATGGCACACAACTCGCTCCGGGTCATTTTGGCGAGGAAGGGTTTGACGACGATCGCAGCTTCAATGCCGACAAAGATATTGGCAGCACCGCTCATGGCTTCTGCTCCACTCAGGCGCATGGTGGCGTAAAACACTTTGGCGAAGAAGTTGACGATCGGTTGAATGACACCAATGTTGTAGAGCAACGCCATCAAGCCGCCAAAGAAGATTACGGTGGGCAAAACTCGAAAGGCAAAGATGGTGCCAATCCCGAAAATGGGCGCTTCGCCAATTTTGGGAATCAGGAGGGGGCCAAATACAAACCGTGCTCCATCATCGGCGGCGATGAACACACCATTGAGCAAGTTGCTAAAGGCATTGAGGGCAAATTTGGTAAGGGGAAACCGAAACACCAAAAAACCCATAATGAGTTGTAGACCGATGCCCCAGATGATGACGCGCCACGGAATAATTTTGCGGTTTTCGGAAAATAACCACGCGATCGCGCAGAGTCCGAAGATGCCAGCTAAGGAAAGAAAGTTTAGCAAACCCATGGGTTTAGTCCCCGCTCCAACAACATGCTCTAAAACTCATCATCGTGATAGCTTTGGTTAAGCGACTGGTCTGGACGAACCGCCTGATCGGTAAAAACGCTACCGTTAAAAACAATAGATCAAAGCTGAACCATTGCATCACTTCTGAAGCCCTAGAATGAAGCAGAAACGGAGAATTGGCGAAAAACTTTAGAAATCTTTAGTGAGATAGAGAATTTTGAATCCTTTTAGGTTCCGGAAATTTCTCGCCCTTTGAAACGAGACCGTTGATAATCAGGTCATTCGTCTTTCCCTTTACGTCACTTCTTGATTGCATGGATGCTTTTGCTCCCACTCCGCCTGACTGGACTGATTCGGCAGTTCACGCGCATGAGTTTTGTTGCCCTGCTTGCCGGTTCAGTTCGATGGAAGCTAAACAGGTTTGGCTCAATCGCCGATCGCCTGTATTTACGGAAGACCATCGCCGCAAGTGGCAAGAGTTTTATCATTGCCAGTGTGGGTGCGTTTGGTGGGTGTGGAGTAGCGATCGTCCGCCTTCGTCGCTGGGTAAACGTGACCCGGAGAATTTTGATTTGCGGTTGGAGGATTGAGGGGTGGTGGGGTAGAGGATAACCCAACCTCTTGCTCATCGCCAGCAGCGGTATTAGCTTCTGCTTGATCACAATGTCTTTCTCAGTTGGTTCATCAGCCTGGGATGAGGTGCTGTTCAGTCTTTTGCTTGAGTGGCGATCGTTAAGATCTGCGGTGGGGTTGAATCGGGCGGATAAAAGAAATCCAGACGCACAAACCGTTTTTCGCCCGGTTTCATCTGCAAGGTCACCAGGGGGTCTGTCAATTGTCCCGTGCGCTGCCAGAGGTGGAGATAGCGAGTCACGGGATGTCCGAGATCGTCGGCATATCGCAACCGCACAGTGCCTCGAAAGTAGGGAAAGCTGGGTGGGGGACGACGGAAGAGCACACCAGACTTGGCGAGTTTGTCTTCCTTAATGGGTGTTGCCAGCGTAAGGGTAAAAGTCTGGGATTGGTTGGTCGGATTGAGCAAGGGTAGTCTCAGGTCATAGAGGGTGGCGTAGTTGGCGTGGGATTCGTATGCAGTGTCGGGATAGCGCACCAGCAACTTGGCAGCTTGGGTTTGCTCCGTACCGAGTCGTCCCCCTCGCAAAGTACTGATGGCATAGGAAACGGGTTGTCCTGGTGCGGGCAACGCCAGATGAGATTTGCCGGGATCGACCAATTGAGCTTGCCAGGTCGAACCTTGCTGCACCCCAGCCACTCGACTGTAAATCAGCGCACCACCCACCTGATTGGGGGGCGTGGGCGTTTTGTCGCGAGGTCCCGCCAGGTTGCCTGTAAGCAGTAATTGTTGCCACTCTTGTAACGTGGGAGGACGATCGCTGCCATCCACCATTTTGGGCGCAAACATTGCCAGGTCTGCCACATACACTGTGCCACTACTCTGAAGCCGCATAAAGGTCGATCGACCATTTATCGGACGTTCTAGTCCTTTCACGGGAATAGGTTGGTTCATGAGCAAGCGATATTCCCCCGGCGGAATCACCACCTTGGCAGGAAAATCTTTTTGGCGCTGCCCCCGCAGCACTGTATCCACAGCGCGGATGCCAGGTCCCGAAAACACTTCCCCGTTGGGATTTTCCAGGATAGGCGGCTTGTTTTTGAATGGCGCATCTGGCTCCATTAAATAGCTGGCTGCTTGCAGAATGTCGATCGTCACAGCTTGTTTGCCCGGATTCTGCACAATTACCCCTAAATACAGGGTTTGCAGGTCTTTGGGCGTGTGGGTGAAGTGATGGGTGAACAGGTTGAATTTGCCCTGCAACGGCAAGTTGAGATGTGCCGCTGCAACGGTTTTGCCTTGGGGCGGAAAGGAGGAGAGTAAAATCCCCCCGGTTTTGATCCATTCTGGACTGTTGCTGCTGACCAATGGCACCTGATCCAGACGACCAGGGAGTGCCCGCACAGGTCCTGGTATGACAACGTCCTGAATAGTGGCATCTTCGCCAGCCATGCGGGAGGGCGGCAGGGTGACTGAACCAGTCTTGGGCAGAAACGCGGGATCAGCAGCATTGCTGCTCAACAGGATGCCAGCCAAACTAGCCAGCAACAAAAACAGTTTCAGACGCACAGGCATAAACAACGATAGAGCAAAGCGTAAATTGAAGGGGTGATCAGGCGGGCGATAGCAGTGATAATCGATGGGTGAGATGCGGCAGATCGAAACAGGGGAGAAAGCCCAGCGATCGATATAGATCGATATAAGCGATCGGTGATCGGATGATCGGTCCGCACATGCAATTGGGTAAAACTCAACCGTGCTTCAGCAATCACCCGTTCTACCAGGGCATGACCGATGCCGTTGCAACGGTGTTCCATCATGACATAGAGTCGCCGAACTCGTCCGCAATCGAGCTGGTCGGTGTAAGGATCAATCGTTAACCCACAGATCCCGATCGTCTGACGGTTAATCGTTGCTACAAACCGGGCTTCACCAGGACGATCGAAGCGATGGGTGCCAGTTTCCCACTCGTCTAGCAATCGTTGAACTGCACGAAATCCTGTACTTTGACTTTCGGTCAACATTTCGGTCAACGATGCCAAAAACAGCTTTTGGACCGTGTGAATCGTAAACATTGGCATCAAGAATTCAGATAAATCACAACCAGCACTCCACTGGATTCATCTCAACCCACTATGATTACGGAGAAAGATGCCTGCCACTGAGCAAGGTAGAGATTCATCCTCATCCTGCTGGCAAAGAACCAATTTTGACCAACTTGATTCCAGCAATTTCTCCCTCCCTAACCTTTCCATTACTCCAGGATTCGGCTTTATGGCTTCCGATGAGGCAACCACGATCGCATTTCATCACGTCACCTATCGGGTTGGGCAGCATGAACTGGTCTCCGATTTAAATTTTGCGATTCCACCAGGAGAAGTGCTGGTGTTGTTGGGGCGCAGTGGTTCTGGCAAAACCACCACCATGAAGCTGATCAACGCTTTATTGATTCCCACCCAGGGTGAGATACAAGTTCAGGGACGATCCACTCAAGATTGGGACCCAATCCAATTACGCCGACAAATTGGCTATGTGATTCAGGAAACAGGACTCTTTCCTCACTTCACGATCGCCCGCAATATTGGTGTAGTGCCCACACTTCAGGGCTGGAAACCATTGCAGATCAAGGCGCGCGTACATGAACTATTGCATTTAGTAGGGTTAGAACCTGACCAGTTTGCCGATCGCTACCCCTATCAGCTTTCCGGTGGGCAGCGGCAACGAGTTGGCGTGGCACGTGCCCTGGCAGCCGATCCTCCCATTCTGTTAATGGATGAACCCTTTGGTGCTCTCGATCCGATCACACGCCTGGACCTACAGCAAGAATTTCGTCGCCTGCAACAAAACCTGGGTAAAACCGTGGTTTTTGTCACCCACGACATTCAAGAAGCCTTTGTCCTGGGATCCCAAATTGGTTTAATGCAAGCGGGACGGTTGGTGGAACTGGCAACTCCAAGCGAGTTTTTGCGATCGTCCCATCCAGAAGCCCAAACGTTTTTAGCCTGTCTGAAGCCTTTTCAAGCATTGGAATAGGGAGCATTATCTTCCTCATCCCTATCACCTCATCCCCCCATCACTTCCCCATTCCCACCTTACTCCCAAGAAAACGCCACAAACTCCGCCTGGGTATGAGGCATGGCGAGATCGATGGCAGAAAAAATCTTGTGATTGGTGCGATCGTTCGATAGGCAACGACACACCAACTGCGCCACATCTGCCCGATGGATAGTGCCTGAAATTTTGGGATCTTCGGTCAGAACTCCATTGCCAGTCGCAGGTTCGGACTTTAGCCCGCCCGGACGGACGATCGTATAGGTTAAGCCGCTATTCATCAGGTGTTGTTCCGCTTTCTCTTTTTCGGCGAGAACAGATCCCAACACTTCTAATACCTGGGGAGATAGGGCAACAATGCTATTCCCCGCTCCGATCGAGGATACCAGAATGAACTTTTGCACGCCTGCCTTCACGGCTGCATCAATCAAGTTTTTGTTGCCCAGGTAATCCACTCGTTCGCTCCCCTGAGGCATTCCCCCCATCGTGCTGATCACAGTGCGGATTGGTTTTTCTAACACCGCTGCTTCGACACCGGCTGCATCCAGGGCATCGACTATCACAGCTTCAATGCCCATCGCTTCCAAATCAAAGCGACTTGCCTCAGACCGCAACAGCGCTCTCACTTGCAACGATTGAGCGGTCAGAATCTGGGCAATTTCTCGCCCGACTCCTCGGCTGGCTCCGGCTAAAAACACATCAAATCTTGGAGTAGTCATTTTTTCTCCAGAAAGCACCACGCTCGGATGTTCCCCTTCACTATTACCCCTTTTTCCTCACTTTCTGCAACTTTTGGTACGCTTCCACCTGTTGCCACGCCTGGGGTAAATGACCTTGCATCAGGTCAGCCACGCCGCTTAACAAGTGCAGTTCGGGCGATCGGGGGTCGATTGCCAGGGCAGATTTGAGGGCAGCTTGAGCCGCTTGAGGATGAAAAGCATAGAGATGGACAAAGGCAAGATAGGCATAGGCATTAGGGTTTTGGGCGTCCAGTTGGATGACTCGTTGCAGTGTGCCGATCGCCGGATTGATTTGTCGGCGCAACACCTCCGTGAGCGCTACAGCATAAGCAAACTCGCGATTCTGGGGGTCTTGTTGCCAGCGATAACTCAGCGATTGCTTTGCCTGCACCAGATAGTCCTGAATGGGATCGTACTGATTAATGCGCCCAATGGTGTCAAATAACGCAGCTAATCCTGTTATGCCCTGAGGCAATGCCCGTGCCGCCATACGAAATTGAGTAACCCAATCGGGATCGGGGGCGGTGACCACTGGCGCAGTTGGGGTGATTTGCAGACGAATGGGCGGTGTCGCGATCGCGTAGGTTTCACCAGTGGCTCGATTCAGGTAAGTTGCCGTCAGGGTGTAAGTCCCTGGCGCGATTGTGGCAGGCGGCACCATGGCAGTGCGCTCAATCACTTGAAAGGTAGACGAGGGTTCAACATTCGCTGCACCACTCTCCAGATTTCCCATGCCAATGCCATGATCGTGTAGCCAGAAGGGACGAGAGGTTCGAGGTTTAGAGGCTAAGGGGGTTGACGGTTGGTTGCGCTCCATCGCTTGCCAGGTCAGTAAAACAATCCCTGTTCGCAACTGTTGCCAGGGACCCGACCACTGATAGGTAATGGCGATCGGCTGACCGGGTGGCGCCTGCTGCGCCAGGGTAATTTGATCGAGTTTGATTTGGGCTAGCGACGGTTGCCCCAGCAGTGGTTCGACTTCAACCCAGGGCACTCGTCGATGAAATAACTTGAGCTGGCTAAAATCTGGCAATGCCCAACTTCTTTGCAGGATAAAATTTCCTTCGTCTTCGACCTGTTTCACGATCGCCTGAAGCGCTTCCGGATGGCGGATTGATCCCTGATTGCCCGATTTGGTAACAAACCAGGAGAGGGCGTTGGTATCTTGTTTCACCTGGGACAAACGGGTGCCGACCTGTCTGCCATAGACCTGAAAGTCTCGTAATGCCCCATAAAAATTCAGGTTATGTTGATTGATCTCAGCGGTGGAAGGCAACACGCCTAAGGTCGATCGCAAGAATGGTTCGGTTTCAATCATCTCTGCAATCACCTGGGCATGGGGAAATCCTTGCCCCGATAGAAATGGATGACGCGCACGTTGATTTTGCAGAAACGGCGTCGCCCAAGCTTGAACTGGCAACAGATTTAGTCCCATCAATAGGGTGGCAACCCCCACGGTGCCCCAGCGAATCCCCCGTCCCGGCAGCAGTAACAAACCATAGGCTAGAAACACTGCCACGATCGGCAAATAGGGCATAACATAGCGCGGATCTTTGTTGATGTTGAGCGAACAGAGCAAGTAGGCTCCCACCCAAAAGATTGCCAGCCAACTCAGCGATCGCCCCATCTGGCGATACAGCGTTTGGCGATAGTGTTTGGGTTGGGGCAGGGCTTCGGCGATCGAGTCCCACAGCAAAATGCGGCTGCGTCGCCAATAGAACAGCCACCCCACCAGTGACACCAGCAACAACAAGCCAGAAATCTCCTGGGGAAGATCCTTTAAATAAAAAATCCAGGCATTCAGGCTATTCAGCGGGGGATCGCCTTCGGCGATCGCTGAATCTACCACTGCCCGTTTACTCGCGGTGAGCATTAGCAACCAATTGATGCGATACCAGGGCAACCAGATCACGGTTGAGAGCAGCCCTGCACCTAGCAGTAACCCAATCTGGTTCCAGGCACACCACCAGAGCATCTCACCTGCAAACCAAAGCATCGGGATCAACAAGAAAAATAGTGCTGTCTGTTTGGTTAAAAATGCCAATCCCAGAGAGATCCCAAAGGCGATCGCCCAGATGGACGAAGACCGAGAGGGCAGCAGTGCAAGCAACAGTTTTGGCAAAGGGAGGCGATCAGGCAACCAGGCAGGATGCCGAGCCAGACGCTCAACTTGAACGGTGTTGCGCCATATCGTCAGGCAGCAAAAACTGAGCATTACCATTGCCGTGAGGGGATAGTCCAGCAGAAAATCCAGCCGAACCCCATAGAGCGAGGGGAATAAAACACATAGCCCCGCTGCCCATAGCCCCACTTGGGCAGTAAACAAGCAGGTGCCCAGACTGTAAACTGAACCCAATAGAATGGCACTAAACCCCAGGTTGATCACGGTTGCCTGATCCATGCCTCTGCCGATGCAATTGAAGACTGGCGTAGTGACGAGGTAGGTGAGCGGCGGAATTTTGGAAGAGAGTAGCCACAACCGAGTCCACCATTCGGTGGAAAACCACTGGGGATGTTGCAGGGCTTGCCAGTAGTTGAGGGTGCCAGTCAAATAGTCTGCTTGATCCCAGGCAGGAATTCCATGATCCAACGTGAACCAGAGGCGATCGCCGATCGCCACGAATAGCCAGATCAAGCCCAGTTTCGGCAACCCTTTAATCCATTCTTGTTGACCTTGACGAATCACTCAATTCAACCCAACGTTTACTTTGCTCACGTAGAGCTTTGACGCAAAATCCAAAACGACATCAATCCAGCGGGATGAGTTGCTTTTTCATCTTCACATGGGGAATCCCCGCTTCTGAAAAAACCTCACCCTCTGGAGTAAAACCGAGCTTTTTATAAAAATCCCGCACTTGCATTTGGGCATGGATCTGGATTTCAGGCACCTTTTGCTTACTCAAAAGCTCCAGTGCTTTTGCCATAAGTGCTTTGCCAATCCCCAATCCTCTGGCTTCTAACAAAACGGCAACTCGCTCAACTTTGGCAGACTGATTTTCCAGAGTTCGGATGCGGGTCGTGCCGACAGGGCGGTTATCCCAAAATGCCAGAAGATGCTGGGACTGCTCATCTCGTCCATCAAATTCCAGCTCTGGAGCAACCCCTTGTTCGATCTGGAACACAGCCTGCCGCACCGATCTCACTAGAGGAAATTCTTGCGGCATTTCAGCCAGTCTGACAATCAGGTGAGTCACAAGTTTCCTGAAGAACAAAGGTTTTAGTTTGCCATATTCTTTGTAACTTGCAAAGCCTGGCGGTTTCTGAGGGGAGTGATTGGGGGGGGATGAGGTGACGAGGAAATTCTGGATTGTCTGAATCCGATTTGCTGCAATGTCTCTCAGGCTTCGGCAAAAAGAAAGACACGAAATAAAAAGAACACCGCATAATGGAACAGGCTGCAACGACCGCAGTCTTTCATTACTGTGAAGCAATGTTGGAAGCGAACCTGAGAGATGAGCTTGCAACCATTGCAACGATAGATGCAGTGAATTATCTACTGGTAGATAATTCACTGATGGCCTGTGAACCCTTTAGAAAAGAATGAAGCTATGGGTTGATTTTGATTGTAGAATCCAAAGTCCACAGTCTAGAGTCTAAAGTTTCAGGGTTTGTGTTCAATGTCTGAAGTCTAGATGCCAACGCTAAAGTTCAACGTCTAGAGTCCCATGTTCCAGTTCCATCTTGGCGGAGAAAGGTCATGCTGAAGCGAAGAGCAACCCAGGTTTCGATCGCAGTGGGGACAGGGCTATGTGTGGTCACGATCGCCGCCTTCTCTCCTTTTGGTTTGCGCAACCTGTTCCAGATGGGGGTGCCAGGTGGGCAAAATGCCTTGAATTCATTGAAATCAGAGGGTAGTCAGGATAGTCTGGCAGCAGTGTTAGAGCTTGAGCCAGAACAACGGGCGGTGACACTGGAAACGATCGCCAACAGTCTGGGTTCTCCCGATCGCTTCCGGGCGCGGTATCTACTGGCTAGCGACCTGATCCTTCAGGCACAGGGACGGCATGCGCTCACCTGGCTCAAAGATCTAGAAAAAGACTATCCCGCTCTCGCCCCCTACATTTTGGTTAAACGGGCAACCGCCTATGAAATCGCTGGGGATTCAGCCAAAGCAGAGGCAAGCTGGAAAGAAGTGTTGAGTCGCTACCCTCAAGATCCAGCCGCCGCTGAAGCCTTGTATGCGTTGGGACGCAATCTGCCGCAGTATTGGGATCAGGCGATCGCCCAGTTTCCGACCCATCCTCGTGCGGTGGACATTGCCCAGACCCGCTTAAAGAAAAACCCGAAACAGTTGCCCTTGCTTTTGATCGTGGCAAAATCGGGTCTCTACGAAACCAACTATCTGGCTGTGCTCGATCGCTTGACCAGCAATTATGCCCAACAATTAACCCCACAAGATTGGGCAGCGATCGCTTTTGGCTATTGGGAAAAGCAAGACTATGGCAAAGCTGGTGCTGCCTATGCCCATGCGCCTCGTACGCCTTTGAATGCTTACCGAATGGCACGGGGCTTGCAACTGGGTGAGCGAGGGGGTGCCTATGAGGCATACCAGCGCATGGTAAAAGAATTTCCTAAAGCGAGAGAAACTTCCCTGGCGCTGATTCGCCTATCTCGTCTGGCAGAACCTAACACCGCGATCGGCTATCTCAACCAAATCGTTCAGCATTTCCCCGATCGGGCAGCCGAAGCGTTGTTGGCAAAAGCCAAACTACTGGATGGACAAAGTAGTCAGAAAACAGCAGCAAAAATTCGTCAACAGTTGCTGCAAAAGTATGCTGATGCGGATGCCACTGCCGAATTGCGCTGGAATGTTGCCTGGCAAAAGGCCAAATCGGGCGATCTCAAGACGGCAGTGCAATGGGCGCAACCGATTCCCACAGCCAACCCCAATAGCCCCCTGGCAGCAGAAGCAGGATTTTGGGTGGGCAAGTGGTCACAACAACTCCAGCAAGAAAACGATGCCCGCAAAGCTTATACGCAGGTGATTCGTCAATATCCCAACTCTTACTACGCCTGGCGATCGGCAGTTTACCTGGGCTGGGAAGTGGGGGATTTCCACAATCTGCGGCAACTGAACCCGCAGGTGAATCGAGCGGTGATCCGTCAGCCATTGCCCGTGGGATCGGCCGCTTTGCAAGAACTCTACAAGTTGGGGCAAGGGCGTGATGCCTGGCGGCTCTGGCAAACAGAATTTCAAAACCGGGTGCAGCCCACGGTGGCAGAGCAGTATACGGATGGGTTGATGCGGTTGGGAATTGGGGATAATTTGGATGGCATTTTTATGCTGGACTTTTTAAGCCAGCGTGAAATTCCCCAAGAGCGCACGGAGTATCAAGCGCTGAAGCGGCAATTGTCGTATTGGTATGCACTTTACCCCTTCCCGTTCTTAAATCCGATCGAAACCTGGTCGCAACAGCGGCAACTTAACCCGATTTTGGTGACTGCCTTGATTCGGCAAGAGTCTCGCTTTATGCCGGGAATTCGATCGGCAGTGGGAGCAACAGGTCTGATGCAAGTGATGCCTGATACTGCTGCCGAAATTGCCAGCAAAATTAACCTGAAGCAATACAAGCTCAATGATCCGGAGGACAATATCAAACTGGGCACCTGGTATCTGGATCATACGCATCAGGAATATAGCAACAACTCGTTGTTAGCAGTTGCCAGCTACAATGCGGGACCCGGTGCGGTGGCAGATTGGTTGCAAAAAGGAGTGCGGGACCCGGATGAGTTTGTGGAAGCGATTCCCTATGACGAGACGAAAGGCTATGTGAAAGCAGTATTTGAGAATTATTGGAATTATCTGCGGCTCTATAATCCCCAAATTTCTCAGCAAGTTGCTGGTTATGCAGCAGATCATCCAACTGCATTTAAGTGGGGATTGTGATCACCCATTCTGGCGGCGATGAAGCTCCAGAACAGACTGTTTGATGCGGATTTCGTAAGCTCCAAAGAAGTTTTGCCCCAGCAGCCCGATCGACAAATTTTCAGCGATCGCCACTTCCACATTTTGGACCACGGCTCCATCAATGGAGACAGAGCGGATGTAGCCGATCGGCAACAACACTGCTGCCCCATCGCCCATCACGAACTTGCCCATTTTGACCGGCTTGACTTGGAGGGCTTGCGCCATGCGGGGATTGATGACGGTGATGCTGGCTCCCGTGTCGAAGATCATCTCAAACTTGCGGTTGCCGTTGAAAGTGACATCAATCACAGGTGAACCGCCATCGCGGCGTTTGATCGGAGCAATGGAGTAGCTGCGGCTGGCTTTGACAGGGGTGGCAGTACCACAGAGCTTGCTGGTATCAACATTTCTGCCACCAATCACGATTTCGCATCCCTCAGTATCCTGGGCGATCGCTGCCTGGTTTTGCCAGGGCACAGTTGCCAAGGGAGTAACAACAGTCGCGATTAAACTAGAGCACACAAGCAATCGGAAAGAAGCGTAGTTCATAAATTTTTGAGGATTGGGTTGTCGTTTTAAAAAATAGAGAATCCGTAAACTTGATGGGTACCCTGGTTTGTGCCCTAAAAAGCCAAAAAATAATACCAATCTAAATAAAAGCCTTGCACTATGTGATGAATCCTCTTAATTCCCGCAGGGGATTTCAACCTGTCGCATCAGCCGATGAAATCGTTATCAGAATGGTTATGTTGTTATTTTGCCCAGAATACGGATGTTCACGATCGTCGTCGAGAACACACAAATTTCAAAGAAGCGGCGCCCCCTTCACTCACAATGCTGCTGTCTCCAAGCCTGCCGTTTTCTCCCGGTTCATATTCGGATACAGTCTGGTTTTTTTGATCGAGAAAACGGACGTATCGCACTCTCCATAACTGTTTGGGACAATCGACAGATAGGTAGTAAGCGGCACTATAAGCTAAGCCGTTGTCGTGTGAGACGGGGGTTTGATAAAGCACGTAGGACCAGAAGTACCGATAAGCATTCCGCCCTTCGATCGATCCCGCATCAACATACCAGGTATCCCCGTAACTATCGGTGAGGATTCGTACCCACTGCCCTGGTGTAGCGATCGCTGGCAAGGCGAGGGAGACGAGCGTGAAAACACTGGTCAACGCCGAACGGAGAACGAACCGAGTCAATGGTTGCATCACTTTTACATTAGAAATCTGGAGCAGGGGTGTGCCTGAGCGAGTGTCTGGTATGCTCCAGACTTAAGCTGGCTGACTCCACGATCGGAGTTCTTTCATTTTTAGCCTAAATAATGCTTTTTCGTCATCTTGGCGCTGAAACGGCTCAATCAGGATCGGTTTTGAGGGAACCAACTCAAATTTGGTTCAAGTCTGGTTGCAAAGCCAGAGCTTGGTAACGAGGAATTACAGGGTTGTAAAAATGCGACCAAAGCGCGTGTCTAGCAATACTCGATGCCGCCTTATGGAAAAAGGGTGGGAATATCTTGTGCTACTTGACGCGAAGCGGGGGCGGGGCGATCTTAGGGACGCCGATAGGTTATAAGGGGTTCCTGGTGAACAGAATTCCTCGTTAAATTCCTAGTAAATTCCTAGAGAATAATCTCAAAACTCTCAGTAAGTAACTCTTGGGGATAGTTCAGGCTATCCCCATTTTTTGTGTAAATTCGTACATCGCTATAGCTGGAGCGTAGTCTGCCAACAACGATGTGACCAAAGTTTAGGCTTGTTCTGGCGGCGATCGGTTGTCAAATCATCGCGGCGCAAAATCTGGTTATCTGTGCCAATCACTCGCAATTCACAGATACGGCTAGCACCTGGAGCCAGCAGCGCAAAAGCCCCGTTTTGGGGGCTGACGTTAATCAGTTTGCCATTGTCAAAGGTTGCTTCTACGGCAACCACTTTGCTGGTTAGGGTTTGTCCGTATACGATCGTATAAGGTTCTCTAGCTTTGTGTTTGGGTTGGCCAATGCCATATTCCACCAGTTTTTTAGCCTCTGGAAAGGGGGTGATGCTACCAAAACTACCTTTGCCATTCAATTGCCAGTGCATGCCCTGACGCTGGGCAAGTCTGTAACCAAAAATTCGCTGCATAACAGGGTGTTCTTCTTTCGTCGTTGGGCAAAGTGCTCTAAAAAGAACGATCGTTCCTTTTTGCCACTTCACCCGCCCCAGAACCTGAAAGCTACTGACTGGCAATTGTTTGTTTGGGCATGCGAAGTTTTGACGAACCATCTCTTCGGGCGGTTGGGTTGCCATGAGAGAAAGGGCATAGCCTGAGGACATCAACCCTAAGAATCCAACCAGCATCGTTACCAGGAGTCTTCTCATGATTTATTACGATTGCGATTTCGTTACAAAATCACTCAATTCGGTTTCAATTCTTTCTAGAGTATGACCAGCCACTCCGGTTGCTTTTGCTTTCAGCAACCAATCTTTAACGTTTGACTCATTACCCAAAAAATATTCTGCTTTGGCGAGATAGCAGCTACTGATTGCCTGATCAAGGGCTTCATTCTCTGGGGTTGTAAGAGGTAAAAGTAATTGCTTTCCCTCCGCGTATCTGCCCGCCTCAATCAGCACTGCGCCTCGGGTGCCTTGCAAGGTTTTGGAAGAACTCGCCAAGCGGATTGCCTCTGCCGACCATTTTTCTGCTTCTTTCAAATACCGTTTGCAGCCATGGATGACGACAACACAAGATAAATAATCCAAAATAAATGCTTTTTCAGGCGATGACAATTTAGCATCTTGAAGAATTTCTAGAAAGAGGGGAACAGCTTCATCAAAATGTCCTAATGAAAGCTCCGCTTCTGCCTGGCTTAATTTCATTAAAAGCTCTAAATCATTGTTCAGAAATTTTTTAGCAGCGATGTTGTCTTGGTGTTCATATCTTAAGAGTGATTTTTGATAGGCTGCAAACAACATTTTGAATACTTGCTCGTAGTCTGTCTTTAAGGCTGAAAGAATATTTTTCCCATCACTGGTATAGGCTCTACCATCAATTTTGAGCGTTCTTGGCGTCAAGTTAGAGACTAATAGAATTAATTCAATTCCTATAAAAATAAGGATAAAAAACTGACGAGTCGTGAAATAGAGACTGACCAATATCGTTAGGAATAAGAAATTAACTGAACAGCCCCCGATAAAAAATAGAATTAATTTGGTTTTCAGACCTTCGAGATGGGAATAGGCAGTATAAGTAACGCCTCCTGAAGGGAAGAGCCTCAATTCAAAAATGGCATCGAACCATCGTCCTCGAAATAGCTGAGGACCCGATCCAACCTTGACTCGATACGGTTTAATTCCTGAAATTTTGGCAAAGATAAAATGCCCCATTTCATGACAAAAAACTGACCAATATAACCAGAGGTTAATGCTGATATAAATAAGGAGAGCAGTTGCAGGCAAGGAAATAAAAGTCATGCAGTAAAACCACTATCGATGATCAAGAATCAGTCACGCGAATGAGGTAGGTAGAACTTCATGAGTTGGTGATGACTTTCCTGATGTGATAGATGGCATCTGGGTGACAAGGGTGATATCGATGAGACATGGTAACTCGATCGTGAGGGTGTAGGGGGATGTTTGTCTGGGTGCTGAGGCAATACTTTGGGCTTGGGGAAAGTCGCTGGCGATTTGGGCTGATCTTTGGGGTTGTTTTAGCGATCGTCTGGATTTGGCTACTGACCATACTGCCCGTTCAGGCGGCGGAAACAACCTTTCGCCATATCCTACCCATTACAACCACGAGAGAGACCGGCGCAGGCTCTTTGCGATCGGCCATTGAACAGGCGAATCACCAGTCTGAGTTGACCTTGTTGGATTTGCGCGGTCTCAACGGTACGATTACGCTTACCCAGTCTTTACCCAAAATCCGGAGTAATCTGGTTTTGCTTGGGAATGGAAATGTCACGATTAGTGGCAATGATACGGTGCGGGTTCTGTATCTCGATCGCGGCAACGTGACGCTCGAAAACCTCATTATTGCTCATGGGCTAGCAAAGGGAGAAGCAGGCAGGCAGGGCAGCGGCGGCGCAGCGGGCATGGGAGGGGGCGTGTTTATCAACGATGGTACAGTGACGATGAAAGGGGTGATGTTTGTTGCTAACCAGGCGATTGGGGGAGATGGCAGTCGTCGGGAGTTGCCGCTGCGCAGCCAAGTCACCACAGATCGCAATCATCTGGAAGTCAATCGAGGGGCGATCGTCGGTCTCAATGGCATCAGTTTGGCAGATTTTGAGGAGGCTGCTCTGCCAGAAACCGTTCAGATTACCAGCCAGAAAGGTCAATTGAAGGCAAATCGGGGGGCGATCGCGGGAGTGAATGGCATTGGCATCCATGGTATTGGCAGCATTGCCTTTGGGGGAGGCGGTGGATTTGGTGGCTTCGGTAATGCGGGCAATGGCGGTAATGGGGGAAATGGGGGAGCCGATGGTGGCAATGGCGGTAACGGGGGAGATGGCGGTAATGGCGGGATTGGGATCTTTGGCGGCTTTAGTAACCTGGAGCATTTGGCAAATCCCACAAGTATGGGGACGATCGCTTTTGGCGGTGGCGGTGGCTTTGGCGGTTTTGGCAATGCTGGCAATGGCGGCAACGGCGGCAATGCTCAATTAACCACCAAACCGAATGAGCCTCCGGTCTATCATGATGCGGGGAATGGTGGCAATGGCGGAAATGGCGGAAGGGGCGGTTTTGGGGGAGGGGGTGGCAGTGGCGGTACGGGTGGCAATGGCGGTAGGATTGGCATTGCTGGGTTGCCTGGTTTGGGAGGCTTTGGCGGGGGCAATGGCAGTTTGGGCAGTAGCGGCGGCGGCGGCGGATTTGGCGGTGCAGTGTTTGTCCGAGCCGGAACTGTGACGCTGCAAGGTGTGACGTTTCGCCAGAATGCCGCGATCGCTGGACAGGGCACCAATCCTGGTCAAGGCAAAGGGGGGGCACTTTTCATGGTGACGGAAGCGCTCAAGACCCAAGCCGGTGTGGCGATCGTGCCCAAGGTTCGGTCATTGGGCAATCTTACGTTTCATGAGAATATGGCAACCCAGGCGGGTGAAAGTGCGATCGATAACCCAGATGTTTATGGGGTGATTGAGATCGATCGCGATCGCTCCTGAATTCCAACTCCTGAATTCCGACAGCGAGAACTGTGTCAATCTCACAATCAGCAGAGATTACTCTCCAAATACCAGCCTTAAGCTTGCTTAACCACCAGGTCTTTCAATGCATCAATATAATTTTGGATTTGATGGTCTTTAAAGCGGCGCGTTAGAAAATTGAGGCTGAACCGAGGTCCCAATCTGTATTCTTTATCGACATGGCTGTATCCTTGCCAGGGACGGGGTAAGGCAGGCACGATATCCATACCATAGACAAACCGATAGCTGTCAGGGACGCGACGGTTGAATGAATCTCTAAATCCGCCATTGCCAACTCTGGGTGCACCAAACGTATAAACCTCAATCTTAAACTTGCTAGCGAAGTTGTACTGCACATCTACCGCAGCCAGTGTAGCTAAGGCTCCCCCCAAGCTATGACCTGTGACAATGACCGTTGCAGCCGTATAGTTTTTCAGATAAGTATGGATTTGCTCTCGCACGGACATATAAGCAGAAACGAAGCCCCGATGCATCTTTGCACCCGATTTACTTTCCCCAGCATAGGGATAAATCGGTTCCCGATTGTCAACAATTTGTTCTTGAATCACTGCTTCCTGGAAATCAGCCACTTCTTCTTGAATGTCAAAGTTGGTGTTCCAGTCGGCGCGTTTCTCGCTGCCCCGGAAAACAATGTAGAGATTGGCTCCAGGGGCATCTAGCAAAACAGCACATTGGGTGTCGGTAGCGGATTGATCAATGCAGTCGGGAGTAATGTTCGGAAACCCGCTAAATTGGATGCCTGAAAAATCGCGATAGACTTCCTGTGAAAGCTGGGCACATTTGAGGGCTTTAGCATAATCCATTGCGAGTATCTCCTTCGCTTTTTATACAGCGGACATTCGATAGATACCGATTGCACCGATAAAATTCTGGATTTTAGACATTTATTCGAGTTCTTGTACCAGAACGTAAGGTTGTACTATTAGGGCTGTAAATCGTTGGTTAAGATGGTCGTTCCAATTTGCCAACTGGTCAGGAGATGGCTTGGCAATCAGGCTTTCGGCGATCCAATGCTGTACCGAAGTCGTGTTGTCGCTAGCGATCGCCACTCCCACATCCAACAAATCCAATTCTGGACTTACTACAATCACAGAGTCTCGTTTGGCATGGGGCATCAACCAATCCCAAGTGGCTTCGTCTAGAGATTCTGTAAGTTCGGTGCGTAAGTCTTGCATAGGAGTCGGGGGGTAGGGGATAGGGGGACAGAAGGCACGAGTGGAGACAGGAGTCAGAATTCAGGGGTCAAGAGCCAGGAGTCAGGGAAAATCACCTTACCCCTTTACCTCTTCACTGCTTCACGACTTCACGACTTCACGACTTCACCTGCCCAAATCATGCATTTCATTGATTCTATCGGCACAGTGTTGAGTAATGGCTTCCAGATCGGTGCGATCGCCCGCTTGCGGTGGGTCGATGGGTTGTCCAATCCGGACGGTAATCGGTACAGGATGGGGAAAGGCAGAGCCTTTATGGAGAATGGCATGAGTGCCCCACAGAGAAACGGGTAACAGGGGAGCCTGTACTTTGGCGGCAATCATGGCGGCACCGAGTTTGGGAGCGGTGATGCGTCCGTCGGGAGTACGGGTGCCCTGCAAAAAGACGCCTGCTGCCCAACCCGATTCCAGAGAGGCGATCGCGGCACGGATGGCGCTGCGATCGGCAGAACCGCGTTTCACTGGATAGGCACCATAGAGTTGAATGGCTTGACTCAACACAGGTACACGAAACAATTCTTCCTTTGCCATGTATGCAACTGGGCGACGCACACAAGCAGAAAGAATGGGGGGGTCAAAATCGCTGGCATGGTTACTCACGACCACAAGGCGCCCCTGCAGAGGGACGTTTTCTGCTCCGTAGACCCGCCCCCGAAAATAAGTATGGAGCATTGGGCTAACCACTGACCATTTGAACAGATGGTACAGGGCAAGGCTGATCAGGGGTTCGCGATCGCGGTTCATACAAACGGGAGTAGATGGGAAATGGGGTAGCTGCGAAAAGGATTAACCTGGAATCACTGATACAACTCTCATTGAGGTAACTCGGCAACCGTGCTAATGTTTTCCAGTAATAGATTAGGACAGGTGCGCTTGATGATACCTGTCAGCACTTTTCCGGGACCGACTTCCACAACTCGCTCAATTCCCACTTCAGTCAGTTTGAGGGAAATTTCGCGCCAACGCACGGAACCCGTCATCTGCTGGACCAGGCGTTCCCTAAGCGTGGCTGAGTCGGTGGAGGGTTCAGGATCTACGTTGGAGGAAACCGGAATTTTGGCAGTGTTGAAGGACACGATGTCCAGAACGAGTTGAAATTCGGCAGCAGCCTCTGCCATCAAAGGCGAGTGAAAAGCACCGCTGACATTCAATTTCACCGCACGCTTTGATTTGACCGTTGCCATAATGGTTTCAACGGCTGCGGGGGTGCCGGAGATGACAACCTGTCCAGCGTTGTTGTCATTTGCCAACACTACATCAGGGGTCTGGGCAATTTGCTGTTCCAACTGGTCGCGATCGAACCCCAACAGAGCTGCCATCATGCCATCCGAAGCGTTATCCATTAGTTCGGCGCGGCGTTTGACTAGTCGTAAACCCGACTCAAAATCGAACACGCCTGCGGTGTAAAGAGCAACGTATTCTCCCAGGCTATGCCCAGCCAGCAGGTCGGGATGGTGTCCACGTTCTTTCAGCAGGTCTGCCAAGATGCTTTCGACAACATAGAGACAGGGTTGAGTATAGAGGGTACGAGAAAGTTTGTCCTCTTTGCTCTGGCAAATCTCCACAATCGACCAGCCTAGAATATCGGCTGCCTGCTCGTATCGGGCTTTGCCAAGAGGTGAGTTTTGTAAATCTATCCCCATTCCGATCGCCTGGGAACCCTGCCCAGGAAATACCCATGCTGTTTTAGTCATGCGCTTTCAACCCAAAGACTCAGTAAACCACTCGGTAGCGGCTTTGTTATTTTACAGTTTTGGGTGATCCCCTGAGCCATTTCACATTGACAGAGTCAATTGAGAGCCTTGGTCGGTTTTGCAAACTTCAATCCGTGCCTGAAAAGCTTCTTTGAAATGGGGCATGTGGGTGATAGTAAGAATGCAGGCAAAGTCGGGCGCGATTGCATTAATGGCAGAAATCAGGCGATCGCAACCTTCTTGATCCTGAGTGCCAAAGCCTTCATCGACAATCAGCATCTGGAGGGCGGTTCCAGAGCGTTGTGCCAGCAAGCGTGCCAGTGCCAACCGAATGGAAAAATTGACCCGAAAAGCCTCACCCCCCGAATAGGTTTCGTAAGGACGAGTACCTTGAGCGTCGGCAATTTCAATATCCAGGGTATCAATGAGTTTGGCAGACGCTTGCAGGGTAGGAATGGCAGACGCTTTGCCATCTGTTCTGATCAATTTCGTTTTTGTTTTGCTTGCCCGTTGGGTTAGGAACTGCACATGGAGTTGGTTACCACTGAGGCGCGACAAAATCCGATTGGTTTCAGCTTCCAATTGCGGGAGCACATTTTCGATCATCAATGCCTGGATGCCATTTTTGCCGAAGGCTTGCGCTAGTTCTTGGTAGATACGGTACTGATGTTGGGTGGTTTGAAATTCTGTACTAAGTGCTGAGTGTTGAGTACTGAGTGTCGAGTGCTGCTGTAATTGTTGCTCTAGACGCCCCAGTTGTGCAAGTTGATTATCTAGTTGTTGGCGTCGAGATTGGATTTGCTGTTCCAATCGCTCGATTTCAGCAGCGCTATCGGGTGTCTTTTCAATTTGCTCAACCAGTGCACCTACTTCCATATTGAGGATATGCAGGTTTTGCCAGCGTGTCTCCAGGGTTTGGGACAGGGTGATGACTCGTTGTTGCAACAGGGGATATTGTTGCTGCGCTTGTACTAGCTCTTGATAGCGCAGTTGCCAGGATTGCATTCGCCGAAGATTAGTGCGGAGGGTGGCGTGGTGGTCGAGGTCATAACCCAGGTGCATCAAACGCCGATCATAGTCCGCTAGCCCGATCTGAGTGTCAGCTTTTAACGCGGTCAGTTGTTGCTCTAGGCATGCGATTTGGGTGGCAAGATGGGGCTGTTGTTCAGCGAGCTGTGCCTGCTTTCGCTGAGCTTGTTTAATCTCGGCTTGTTTAATTTCTGCCCAACGCCAGCGATCGAGTTCTCCTCTTGCCAAAGCATGATTTTTTTCGTCGTAATTGAGGTGTTGCAGGGTTTGGTTGAGCGATCGCAATTCTTCCTGTAGCTCAGTGGCATAGTTGCCCGTGTGGAGCGTTTGTTCAATTTTGGCGGCTTCGTGTGTCAGTTGTTGTAGCGCTTTTTGAAAGCTTTCCGTGATTTGTAGTTGCTCTTGCAATTGTCCCCGCCGCTCCAGAGTCGAACCATAATGCCCCAGGGCTGCTTCTAACTCGCGGTATTCTCGCCGCAAGACTTGGATTTCTCGCTCAGAGGTGGTGAGTTGATCGCGAATCAGCCACAGTTGATCAAGAATTTCTTGCTGTTGAGTTTGATGTTTTTCTAGCACCAAGTGCCAGTGCTGCTCATCCAGGGGACGATCGCAGAGGGGGCAAGGGGGATACAAATGATCAGGAACCAGGGTTGAGGCATGAGCTGCTGCTTCCTGCTTCAACATGGAAATTTTGTGATCCAGTTCTGCCAGTTGCTTTTCGTATTCTCGCTGGTTTTCTTGCAGCCGTTCCATGAAGTTACGACGCTCGACGCCTTTTTCGCGCACTTGTTGTTGGTAGAGGCGTTGTTGTTCCAGGACTTCGATACGATCGGCAACGGCGATCGCAGCTTGTCGTAACTTGGGCTGCTGCTCTTGTTGGGTTCGCAGTTGATTCGCAGAGATTTGTAGTTCTTCCAGGCGGGCGCTGAGTCGAGCCGATTGGCGATCGATTTGGGTCTGGAGTTGCTGACGCCGTTGCAGCAAAGGAGAGACTTGCGCTTGTAACTGATCAAGATGATTGAGCTGTAACCGTGCTTGTTTCAAGTTTTCCAACGCTGCTTCGACATCCGGTCCTTTACTGAGGGTATGCTGCACCTCTAGCATTTGCTGAGTTAGTGCCGCCAACTGTGCCTGAAACTGTTGCTGTTGCCGTTCTAAATTGGTAACTTGTTCTGATTGTTGTTGCTGAAACTGCTGCCGTTGGGTTTGCAACTGTTGGTAGGACTGGAACTTCGCAGTTTGCGCTTCTTCTTCTATTTGCAAGGATTGAAATTGTTGATAGCCTGCGACAATCGCCTCACCTTGATGTAGTAAAGTTTCCACTTCTTGCAATTGTTGTTGTGCCAGTACCAGATCTTGTTGCAGGTGTTGGCAGTCTTGGCCGAGGGTGCGTTGCTGTTGTTGTTGCCAGGTGAGTTGGGTTTGCCAGGTTTGGCGTTGGCGCTGATCGTGTTGGGATACCTGAAGTTGCGCGGTGTCGATCGCCTGTTGTTGTTGCAGATTGATGAGGATTGATTCTAACGTCGCTTTTTCTTGGGCGATTACTTCCCCCGTTTGTAACTGCACCTGTACGCTTGCCAAGTTGCGTTCCAACAACTCCATCTGAGCTTTGAATTGGCGCGATCGTTCCCGCGCCCGTTCTGCTAATTCGTCATATTGTCCCAATTTCAGCAAATCTGCCAAAATTTGCTTGCGCTCTACCGGGCGACGCAGCATAAACTCATCGGCTCGCCCCTGCCGGAGATATGCTGAATTGACAAAGGTGTCATAGTCCAGCTTCAAGTGCTGCAAAATTCGTTGTTGGGTTGCCCGGATAGTCTTTTCGGTGAGTGAGCGAAAGGGCAGAAGTGATAAAGGAGGGGCGGAGTAGCAAGGGAAAGCCTCTGCCTCCTGCTCCACTTCTTGCCCAATCTGAAATTCCAGCGAAGTTCCCTGGACCCGATGCCGAATCCGAATAATCCGATACAGATGTTGGTTACTGCTAAAAATGAAATCGACCTTAGCTTCTTCGGCACCTAAATGAATGATGTTTTCTTCGCTGTTGACACGACTTTGCCCCCACACAACCCAAGCGATCGCTTCCAATAGCGAAGATTTGCCTGCACCATTGGCACCACAGATACAAGCTGTGTGTAGACCGCGAAAATCGAGGGTGGCTTCGCGATAGCTCAGAAAGTTTTTGAGGTTTAACTGAATTGGGATCATGCAGAACCCACACACTGCGGGACATCTACGTCTATTCTCAAGAGTAGCAGTACGATCGCACTTCAGTACACCTGCACTCAACTTTTGGGGCAAAATTTGGCAAAAATTTGAATTTTTTTTCTAAAATTGCCGAATCGTGTTTCAAACACAAAAAAAGGGAGGGGTAAATCCCTCCCTTCCACCAACTTGACAGAACAGACTTAAAAGTTCATTTCAGCCGCTTGAACTTTCTCAACTTGCTTTTTCTTCAAAACCAGCATGATTTGAGAAAGGGTGACCGCTGCCAAAAATGCAATCAGCCCTTTGATGCGATCGGGATTTTGTAACACAATTTCCGTATCAGCTTGACCAAAGCCACCCACATTGGGGTTCGAAGTCAACGCTTCAGCCGCAGCAACAGTTTGACCTTCTGAAACGATCAACTCAGGACCTGCAGGAACTGTATCCACAACCGACTTGCCATCAGCAGATTGAATGGTGACCTGATAAGCGCCATCTTCATCCTTAGCAATTTGGGTAATCGTGCCGGCAATGGAAGCATTAAACACGGCATTGTTGCTCTTTTCCCCAGTGGGATAGATCTGACCGCGTCCCCGGTTGCCACCCACATGGACAGAGTACTTCCCAAACTGGATGGATTTGTTGGCTGTTGGATCGGGAGAAAGTACTGGGAAGGTAATTTCCTGATACTGTTCCCCGGGCAGAGGACCGACCACCAACCAGTTAGGTTTGCTTTCGCTATAAGGTTGAATATAGAGATCGGAAGACTTCTCTTTCAACTCTTCTGTCAATCTATCTTCGGGCGCGAGTTGGAACCCTTCGGGCAGCATCAACAGAGCACCGACGTTCAGAGGACCTTTGTCACCGCCGCCAACCACTTGTTGGGCGCTGGTGTCGTAAGGGATTTTGACCACTGCTTCAAATACGGTGTCAGGTAATACCGCCTGAGGCACTTCTACCTCGGTGGGTTTTGCACCCAGGTGGCAGTTGGCGCAAACAATGCGTCCAGTTGCCTCACGGGGATTTTCGTAGTTGGTTTGGGCAAAGATGGGGTATGCCGCAGCGGGTTGAGACAACAGCAACCCACTGGAGAAGAAAATCGCGATCGTCACCAGCCCGATCGTTAGGCTTTTTGTCATTGCGCCAGCTTTGGTTATGGCTCTCGCCGCATGGCGCAAGATCACGAGTGGAAAATTGTCTCTCATTTTCAATAATTTGTAATGAAGTTTCGATAACGAGAATGGGGCGGCGAGCAGCGATTCTTCGCTTCGCTACTCACCATGACCATTGGATGTGCATTCGTTAAGACCACCAGGGATCTTCGCCCGTCCGAAAATCCGTTTCAGTCCAGGTCGTGAAGGTTACTTTATCGTCTGTAACTGAAGCATGAGCGAGGGCGAGAGACAGCGGCGCTGGACCTCGGACGACCTTGCCAGTGTTGTCATACTGGGAGCCATGACAGGGGCACATAAACTTGTTCTCGCTGGCGTTCCAGGGCACAACACAACCCAGGTGAGTGCAGACCGCATTGATGCCATAGCTACCAATTTCTTTCTCTTCTGTCACCACCAGATAGGTTGGATCACCCTTGAGACCTTGTGCCAGGACGCGATCGCCCGCACTATGGGTGGCAATAAACTCACCGACTTTGACATCATTTCCTAACGCATCTTTCGCAGTGACCCCACCGCTACCACCCCCACTCGAGGGTGGGATGAAGTATTTAATGACGGGATACAGAGCGCCCAGTGCTGTCCCTGTCACTGCACCAAAGGTGAGCAGATTCATAAATTGGCGACGCCCCATATCGGGCACGTCTGATGATCCAGAAATTTGAGCCATGACCTACGCTTACAATATGAGTTTGCGGTGACCTGCCTGGACAGACACCTGCGAAGCACTCAACATCTTACCAGTTCAGTGCTCCAGACTTCAGAACTGCAGCAAAAACTACCTTCTGAACGATGTCTACCGAAGTAAATCGTATCTTAAGCAGTGCATCAGAAACCTATTTCAAGGTTCTTTATGAGTATTATTACATTCTCTGTACTTCCTGAGTAACAGGTTTGCAACAAACTACCTAGGGTGAAAACTCCGTGTTGACATCGTTCAAAGGACGACGTTTGAGTTCTGCGGACTGCGATCGCGGCAGCAAGTCAAAGACGGTTCGAAAGGCATCATCTAATTGCTCAAACGACAAAATGCCCTGAGTATTCAACACCACCTTGCCAGCAGGGTCGAGAACGACGGTCTGAGGCACTAGCCCTTTGTAGTAGTAACCCGATTCCGCAGGGGTGTAGGACGATTGGGGCGGAATGGCATCTGCTCGAATCATTAGGAAGTCGGTGGCACGACCATAAAATCCCTGCAACCGCGAAACAACGGGAGCATAGAGTTTGCAATCGCGACTGTCATCCACATAAAACACCATCAGGGTGGCTTTGTCCCGTTTCAACGAATCTGCCAGGGTCACTTTGGGGGGGACCAGGGAACCATTGCCTCCATACAGGGCAAAAATATTGCCATCGTAGTGGTCATCTTCTAAAGCAGCCAGAGCAGGCTGAGCCGGGAACCAACCGAATAGGACGATCGCCCCAACCAGTAAACAACAGACGACGCTTCGCCATATCTGACAACTAGTCCTTATCATCAACGCTCTGAATTTGGCAAAAAACATAGGTCTGAACTACTCATGACGATCGGTGAAAAACCTGGGAAGTCAGTCTTTCCTCTACACCATTCTCAGGCATGGAGGTCTCTACCGAACGAGTCGCTGGGAAATCAACTGCCACAGAATGAGGTGGAGGGGTGGAAAGTGAAGAAAGGACGCAAGTAAAAAAGCACTGGTTTCATGCTCTACTTGGGAACCCACCCCGGAGTCTCTACCTCCACGATCGCTGCCAATCCCGCTGACCTACGAAAGTGTGGATCTCATGAAAAAGCTGGCGACCGATTCCGCAATCACGTTTTAATGAAGAATCTCACACATCATGAATCATCAGGGCATGTTACAGCGCTCCTCTTCTCTCCCCGATCGTCTGGATCACTACTACCAACAGATCAAAACCATCATCCTCTCTCGCCAGAACCCCATCACCGGGCTATTACCTGCCAGCACCGCTGTCAACGCTCATGGTGATTACACCGACGCCTGGGTACGAGACAACGTTTACAGCATTTTGGCGGTTTGGGGGTTAGCGCTGGCATATCGTAAGTTGGACGACGATCGAGGACGCGCCTACGAACTGGAGCAAAGCGTCGTCAAACTCATGCGGGGCTTGTTGTTTGCCATGATGCGGCAGGCAAGCAAGGTGGAACAGTTTAAAGACACGCAGTCTTTGCTGAATGCACTCCATGCTAAGTATGACACCCACACGGGGGGAACCGTGGTGGGCGATACGGAATGGGGGCATTTGCAATTGGATGCCACATCAGTTTTTCTGCTGATGCTGGCGCAGATGACCACTTCTGGCTTGAACATCGTCTTTACGCTGGATGAGGTCAACTTCATTCAAAATCTGGTCTACTACATCGGGCGGACTTACCGCACACCAGACTATGGCATCTGGGAGCGCGGCAACAAAATTAACCACGGCAACCCAGAACTGAATGCCAGTTCTGTCGGGATGGCAAAAGCGGCCCTGGAAGCGATGAATGGGCTAAACCTGTTTGGGGTGCGAGGGGGGCAGGCTTCGGTGGTGCATGTGCTAGCAGATGAAATTGCCCGTGCCCGCACCACACTGCGATCGTTGTTGCCAAGAGAATCCAGTTCCAAAGAGGTGGATGCGGCGCTCCTGAGTGTAATTGGCTATCCGGCGTTTGCGATCGAAGACCCTGCTTTGGTGGAACGCACACGCAAAGACATTATCACCAAACTCCAGGGACGATACGGCTGCAAACGGTTTCTGCGAGATGGGCACCAGACCGTACTGGAAAACACAACTCGTTTACACTACGAACCCTGGGAACTGAAACAGTTTGAACATATTGAATGCGAATGGCCGTTGTTTTTCACCTACCTGGCGCTGGATGGACTGTTTCGCAAAGATGAACAACAGGCGCAGGCGTATTTAGAAAAGCTCGAAAAAGTAGCGATCGTTCGCGATGGTCAACCACTTTTACCTGAACTCTACTATGTGCCAAGCGATCTCATTGAGGCAGAACGGCAAAATCCCTCCAGCCAACACCGCTTGCCTAACGAGAATGTGCCACTGGTCTGGGCGCAGAGCCTATACCTGCTAGCGCAAATGTTAAATGAAAAGTTGCTGTCGATCGGCGATATTGATCCGCTGGGACGACACCTGCGATTGGGGCACCAACGCGATCCACTGATCCAAATTGCCCTCTTGTCCGAGGATCAGATCCTTCAGACAAAGCTCGAAGCTTACGGCATTAAAACCCAAACCCCCGCGCAAGTGGAACCGATTCAGGTGCGTCACGCCAGAGATCTATCCCTGGTATTTGCTCAGATTGGGCGCAATGATGCGCTAGGTTTGACGGGTCGCCCCACTCGTCGTCTCCGCAGCCTGATCACCTGCAATATTTTTCGCATTCGCGGTGAGACGATCGTCTTCCTCCCCTCCTTTCTGGATGCCCAGGAGTTTTATCTGACGCTGGACTATCACTTTTTGGTGTCCCATATTCAAAGTGAACTGGCGTATATTCATCGCCACTGGCAACAATTGGGCAGACCCACGATGACGCTACTGTTAACCAAAACCATGCTGGAAACGGGCAGTGAAGCCTTGCTGGAATTGATGCGATCGTTCCAGGAAGGAACTTGTAACGGCATTCGGGTACAGCTAGGCAGCCTGAACCAGTTTTTGCTGACCGCAGGCATCGAGCGGATCGATTTCTTGCATGATCTAGAATTTTCGCAAGACTCGGTTAAAGATGCTCGATTGCAACAGTTCTATCTGACCTATCGCCCCGACCACAGCGGCGCCCTGGGACATACCCAGGAATTCATTCTGGAATGTGAAACCAATATTAATCTGCTACTCAGAAGTCTGCGCGAATCGGAAAACCTCTACGAACAAATTGAATTGTTGCATACCCTAACCCGCTTACGGGGATTGAATTTCGATACTGGTTGGGGGCAGGGGCATCCCGTCAAAGTCAGCGATTTACTCAATGAGGTTTACATTCGAGCTGGCAAGCACGAGCTATGGGCAGTGGTACGGCGCGCGGCAGGGTTGCTGAACAAAGGCGATATTGGTCTATCTGATGCAGTGACCGATATTTTAGTGCGACAAAAGCAAATAACTGTGGGCAGAGCTTACAGCGAAGATTCGGTAATTACGCGCCCTAAACCCTATATCGAGATTATTGACAAGATCAATCACTTCTGCCGAGAAGATATTCGCGATCGGGTACTCACGCAAGAAATCTTGATTTATCTGAGTTTGTTGATTAAATCAGATCCCCAGTTGTTTGACGGTTTGTTGACGCTAAAAGTGGGTTACCTCATTTTGCTGATCACCAGCGAACTGGCGCGCGAGTTGCAAGTGACTCAAGACGAAGCCTATGAGCAATTGATGCACCTCAGCCCCTTTGCCATCAAAAAACGGTTGCGTCAGGCAATGGCAGGCTATGAAGGCCTAAACCAGGCACTTTTCAAGCAAGAATCCCTGCATGTCAATCAACGCAATATCGATTGGGTGGTGCTGCCCGAACAACCTACCGAAGAAGCCGATTGGCGGCGCAAACGGCAGTCAGAAGGCGCACTCAACCGTATACCCAAAGGGTTTTATCCGAAGGTCTGGGGCGTGTTGCGCCACTGCCGCGGACTGGTCATTGGCGATAAACTGGAGCGCCGCAATCGCCTGGATAGTGATCCGATTCTGGCAGAAATGACACCAGGTGAAAAAAACTTTGCCCTGCGCGTCGAGCATTTGCTAAATAAGATCGAAGCGCCGGAATATCGTCAGGTTAATCTCGAAGCCCTGATGGAGTTAGCAGCGATCGCTGAACGCAACCCCAGTCTCCGCATTGAAGACTACATTGTGCTAGATGTGCTGATTGGTCATGCCGTGCGGATTGCCTGGTTAGAAAAAAATCCCGAAAAAGGCGATCGTTACGATGAACACAAAGCCAACGCCTGGCGATCGTTCTACGGCAGTTCCCCCTATGTTTGTGCGGGTGCGATCGCCAAAGCCCTCAAGTTCCTCAGCGAACTGGGTCAAACCAGTTCAGCCCGCTAGTCATGAGCTACGACAACGCTTGCAAATTCCTGGCTGAACAATACCCCAACGAGTTTGTCCGCTGGCTATTGCTCGATGAAACGGGAGACGTTCAGCTTTTGAAAACGGAGTTGAGTCAAGAACCTATTCGAGCCGATGCCCTGACTTTTCTAAAAACCACTAACCAGATCCTGCACCTAGAATTTCAAACACGACCCGATTCAGCCCCTCCTCTGTCCTTCCGGATGTTGGATTATTCAGTCCGACTAAAGCGACAGTACAATTGCGATATAGAACAGGTTGTTCTATTTCTAAAAGAAACAACCTCAGATACCGCCTTCATAGAACAATACGAAGATCGCACGACTGTACATCGCTACCGCATCATTCGCTTATGGGAGCAGGACTCCAGCATCTTCCTCAATACCCCAGCGCTACTCCCTTTTGCGACGTTGGCCACAGGGAAATCCCAGAACGATCTGTTGCGGGCGGTGGCTGAGCAAGTCACTAAAATTGAAAATAAACAACAGCGTAGTAATTTAGTCAGCTGTATTGAAATTTTGGCAGGATTACGCTTTGAAAAAGACTTAATTCGACAGGTATTTCGGGAGGAGGTTATGCGCGAATCTGTAATTTACCAAGATATCTTACAGCAAGGGCTAGAAGAAGGACGACAACAGGGTTTACAACAGGGTTTACAGCAGGGTTTACAGCAGGGTTTACAGCAGGGTTTACAGCAGGGTTTACAGCAGGGTTTACAGCAGGGTTTACAGCAGGGTTTACAGCAGGGACAGCAGGCTGAAGCTTTCTCACTGGTGATGCGTCTGTTGATACGGCAATTGGGCGAAGTTGAGCTAGCTCTACAAGAACAAGTTCGAGAACTATCGCGGGTTCAACTGGAAAACCTGGCAGAAGCTTTGCTGGGTTTCTCCCAGACTACTGATCTGGTTGCCTGGTTGGGGCAAGAACAACCAAAAGCTTGATTGCCTAAGCTTGTCCAATGCTTGGGATTGGGAGAGAGCAATTCAGTGAAGATAAAAAACGAGTATTCACCTGATAGCGCATTTTATAGGGTATTAGGATACAAAAAAATTTATATTTTGAGGTCCTGAAATCTCTGAATACCGGAACCTACTGGGGATTGCTTGATGTCTACTGTAGGAAAAGAAGTCATTCTTAAAAGCGATCGAATAAAAGTTGCGTATGATTAAGTAGGCAATTTTTCTTCGGTAAAATTTTCGATGCTTTTACTAATACAAGTTACTTCTTTAAATTGTTCCAGCCTCGCATCTGCCGCTCTTAACCATTTCTTGTGCCGTTAAAATGAAGCGAAGCATCATTCTTGCCACGGTGCTGTTGTCAGCCATTTCTTGGATAAAAATGGCTGTGCAGGCAGAAGCATTTAACCCCTCGCCGATCGAACCTACACCAGTTGACGATCACCCTACTCCTCTTTTCACTGATTTCTCCGCACTGTCCCACTTGCAGCGATCTCTGCTTGCCCAGGCTTCCCGTAAACCCGATGGACGGGTTCCCGCCCGATACGTTCCGCCCAAACGCGGGTTACCGGGTCGGCGAGAAGGCGGTGGTACTCGGGGAAATTGTCAATCACCGATCTTACTGGCACCCAACGATCATATTGGCGTCACCACCTCCGAGCATCCCAGTTTCTTCTGGTATGTCGCCAATCCAACCCCCGTTGAGTTCATGTTAATGGAAGAAGGTTTAGACGGGACTGACGAAGCTGTCTTCCAGACAAAGATTCAGGCATCTGAAGCAGGGATTATGCAGCTGCAACTGCCTGCCAATTCACCGCCATTGAAACTCAACCGATCTTATACCTGGATTGTGACGATCTACTGCGACCCGCAGAGCCTGGTTCAGGAACCCTTCTTTATGCAGGCAATGATTCAGCGGGTGCTTCCTGACATCAACTTGGTCGCCCAATTGCGAACAGCATCGCCCGAAAACTATCCTGCAACTTATGCCGCAGCAGGCATCTGGTACGATACACTCACAACCTTGGCAAATCTGCGACATAGCCGTCCAGCAGATACCCAACTCAAAGCAGAATGGGCGGATTTACTCAGAGCTATCAAACTACCCAACCCTGTGGTCAATGCGCCGCTGGTCAATATACCAGGCTTAGTTCCTTTAACTGTTGCCCCATCGAGTCGATCGCCTGCCACTCCCGCCAACGTCTCGACTCAAAATGCTCCAGGCAAGTTTCATCCACCTGATGCCAAACTTCCTCCTAGAAGGGATGCAGGGGGAGGGGCGCGCTAGCATTTTAATAACTCATTCTTGGGCATTGCTCAACGACGGGATGAAAACGATACTGAATGATTTGAAACTTCGTTCCAAATCATCCTGCTTTTCAGCAACGCCCATTCTTGCATCTTCCCGCCCAGATTGGATCGCTATGTATCCCTGCCGCCTTTATTGCTGGTTTGTTGCATTCTGTCTGCTGTTTTTTCCCTGGGTTGAACCGGGCATTGTGTTCAAACAGGTGGCTCTGGCGCGGTCTCTCCATGCCCAAAATCACGATCACCCGAATCGCGAGCTGGAGGCAAATCGATTGTTTGAAATGGCCGATCGCCAGTTCTTACAGGGACAATGGCAGCAAGCATTGGCTACTTTTCAACAAACATTGGCAATACGGCAAGCATTAGGCGATCGCTTAAACGAAGGGCGTACTCTTACTGCGATTGGTCGGATGTACCATAGCTTGGGTGACTATCCTCAGGCACTGACCGTGCTTCAAAAAGCACTGGCGATCAATCGCTCCCTTCACGATCACCAAGGAGAAGGTGCGACCTTGAATGAATTGGGGGTGGTGCATCGCAAACTTTCTCGCTATGACGAGGCGATCGCGTTTCACCAGCAGGCGCTGGCAGTTAGCCAGCAAGTGGGCGATCGGCTGACCGAAGGGCGTATTCTGAATGAATTGGGTGCAGCTTACGGCAGTCAGGGAAAATATGGCAAAGCGCTAGAGATTCAACAGCAAGCCCTGACCCTGACCCGTGCGGTCAGAGATCGGGTAGGTGAAGGGCGAGTTCTGAGTGCACTCGGTTATGTATACAGCAGTTCGGGTGACTATACTCAGGCGCTCAAGTTTTATCAACAATCGCTCGATCTACGACGGGAACTGGGCGATCGGGCAGGTGAAGCTCGAACTTTAGGAAGTATTGGTGCAGTTTATGACGGGCAAGGTAATTACGAAAAGGCACTGGCACTCTATCAACCCGCTTTGAGCATTCAGCAGGAAATTGGCGATCGGGCAGGGGCAGAACTCAGTCTTGGTAATATTGGCTTGGCTTATTCCAATTTGGGGCAATTTAACAAAGCGTTGGAATTTTACCCACGAGCACTTGCCATTGCCAGTCAGATCGGCGATCGCGCTGGACAGGCATACCTGCTGACCAGCATCGGCACTGCCTATGCTAACCAGGGAGCCTATGCCAAAGCGCTCACTGCTTACCAGCAAGGGTTAGCAATTCAGCAAGCGATTGGCGATCGGGCTGCCGAAGGACATACCCTGAACAGCATCGGTGCTGCTTATAACAACCTGGGACAAACTGACAAAGCCCTTACCTTTTACCAGCAAGCCTTGACGATTCGGCGAGAAATTGGCGATCGGGCAGGCGAGGCACGCACGCTCAGTAACCTGGGTGGTATCTACGACAGCCTTAAGCAAGCTGATCAGGCATTAGGGTTCTACCAGCAAGCTTTGACGATTCGGCGAGAAATTGGCGATCGGGCAGGCGAGGGAATTACGCTCAACAGTCTAGGCTCGATTTACAGTGAATTGGGAGAGTCTCAGCGGGCGTTGGTCTTGTACCAACAGGCGCTGACGATTCACCAGGCAACAGGCGATCGTGCCAGAGAGGGAGAAACCCTGAACAACCTGGCACTGATTTATGATCAATTGAACCAAAAGTCCCAAGCGAAAGCGTTGTATCAACAGGCATTGGGGATTTTGCGGGAAATTGGCGATCGTGCCGGTGAACGCTTAGTTCTCAGTAATCTAGGTCTACTTCTGGAAAAACAAAATCAGCCTCAACTGGCCATCGCCTTCTATAAACAATCCGTTAATGTCACCGAATCAATTCGTCGCGATCTCAAAACTCTCTCTCGCCAAGAACAAGAAACCTATACCCAAACGGTTGCCACGACCTATCGCGCTCTGGCAGATTTGCTGTTAGCACAGGGCAGAATTTTGGAAGCCCAACAGGTACTGGAACTCCTAAAAGTCCAGGAACTGCAAAACTTTACGCGAGAGAGTAACTTAGGAGCACGCCTTGCCGGCGTTGTGCTAAACCCGATCGAAGAAAAAATCCTCCAACAACATGGCACCTTGATTGCTTTCGGGCAACAAATAGAAACTTGCAAACAAACCCGATGCGATCGATTAAGTCAACTGAATGACCAGCTTCAGGCATTGACTCAAGAATATAATCAGACGGTTGAAACCCTCGAAAAAGAAATTCGTCAGCGTCGAGCTGAAGATGATGCTTTTCTTGATCCGGTGAAGTTGCTGCCCAGAGCGAGAAGAATTATCGAAGCAGAACCCGGCACCGTGCTGATTTATCCACTGGTATTGAAGGATAAGATCTGGCTGATTTTGGCAGCTCAGGGAGGCGTGGTGAAAAGTGCTGAGGTGCTCGTCAGTGAACGACAATTAGGAGAAACAGTGCTTAAGTTTCGGGAACAGTTGCAAGACCCGACTGCTTCGGTACAAGCCTTACAGGAAACGAGTCAACAACTCTATACCTGGTTGATTCACCCGATTGAGGCAGAGCTACGAGCCAACCAGATCCACAATCTTGTCTTTTCCCTCGATCGCGTCACTCGCTACATTCCCATGAGTACGCTCTTTGATGGCAAACAATATCTGATCGAAAACTATGCTGTCTCAACAATTTTGGCAGCGGATTTGACCGACATGCGCGATCGTCTGCCAACGGGCACCCAAAACACGACGGTTTTAGCAGTTGGTGCGTCTACCTTCTCTGACCTTTCGCCCTTGCCCAATGTCCCCGCTGAATTGGCGGCGATTGTTCGCAAACATCCCACTGATTCTCAGGGCATCTACCCCGGTTTAGAATTTCTCGACCGAGCTTTTGACTTTCGTGCCTTGCGAGACAATCTCTCTGGACGAAAAATTCTCCATATTGCGACTCACGGGGCGTTTGTGCCTGGTCGTCCGGAAGATTCTTATCTCATCTTGGGCAATGGCAGTAAGCTCACGACCGATGATATCAAAACCTTGACTGACCTGAGCGATGTTCATCTGGTGGTGCTCTCTGCCTGCGAAACAGCACTAGGAGGTCCCGACCAGGATGGGGTTGAAATTTCGGGCATCAGTTCTTATTTTCTCAACGCTGGGGCTTCGGCAGTGCTGGCATCGCTCTGGTCGGTCAACGATGCCAGCACCAGCAACCTGATGCAACAGTTCTATCGCAACCTGGCGCAGACAACCCCCCAAACCCGAATTACCAAAGCCGAAGCCCTCCGTCAGGCGCAGTTAAGCCTGCTTTATGGCAAGGCAGATTGGGAATTTGCCCATCCCTACTACTGGGCACCTTTTATTTTGATTGGCAATGGATTTTGAGGCAACTGCTTGATCGCCAGAACGGGTGAATGGGGTGCAACCGATACACTCCTAAGAGTGATTCATCATCGGTTGCCAGGGCAGCTTAATCCTGGATATCCTTGCGATCAGCAAACTCTATGCGAAACTGGATAGGCGTTGTGCCTGTGCCAAAGTCCAAAATCCATTATCTAAACCATCCGATCGTCGAGGCTGTAATGGTGAATTTAAAAGCACTGAGTAATGGCAGTTATGAAGGTTTGGCGGAAATGCTGGCAATTGTTCGCCCGATCGGATGGGAAGTCAGTGCCATTCTGCGTGCTTACTATCGCGGCAAGCAAACCAGTCAGGCACTTGAATCGGCAGATCCTAGTGATGGTCCCGTGACCGCTGCTGATCTGGCAGTCAATCATCACATCCTGGAGCGCTTGCAGATGAATCTGGGCACGCAGGAATTTGGCTATCTGACTGAAGAAACCTATAAAACGCAGACTTCGCGCGCAGCTTTTCCTCAACCCTGGGTGTGGATCATTGACCCCCTGGATGGTACCCGCGATTTCATTGAAAAAACAGGAGAGTATGCGGTTCACATTGCATTGACTCATCAAAATCGCCCCATCCTTTCGGTAGTTGCCTTGCCCGAACAGGAAAAGGTTTACTATGCCACATTGGGGGGAGGGGCGTTTGTGGAAACATCGGATGGAGCGACGCGGGTGTTGCAGGTTTCTAAACGCGATCGACCCGAAGATTTGACTGCAGTGGTCAGCAGGACTCACCGCGATCAACGATTTGATCAACTACTGAGTCAGTTGCCTTTAGAAAAACGCTTGTTTGTGGGCAGTGTAGGTTGCAAAGTGGTGGCAATCATTGAGCATTTGGCGGATGTCTACATTTCGCTGTCGGGTAAGTCTGCACCCAAAGATTGGGACATGGCGGCGCCAGAACTGATTTTGACCGAAGCCGGTGGCAAATTTACCCATTTTGATGGCAGTCCGCTGCGCTACAACACGGGGGATGTCAGCCAATGGGGCGGATTGATGGCGAGTAATGGTGCCTGTCATCCATTGTTATGTACTGAAGCAGAAAAAATTCTGGCAGACATTGATGCGGCAAAGGTGTAATGACCGGGTGTATCTCACTTTCGTAGCCCTCACCCTAAATCCCTCTCCCGCTCTGGGAGAAGGACTTTGCTCTGGCTACCCTTCTCCCGTTTTGGGAGAAGGGCTGGAGGATAAGGGCAAATTTACAAAACTGGGATGCACCTCTTCCGCCTGCTGTGCTTTATCCCCTCTCCCAATCCCTTTCCTACAACAATTTTCGGGCGAGTAAGCCAAAGTTTGGTAGAGGAGTCGATGAGCCGATGGGGCTGAGTGTGGCTCATGTAAAAAAAATGGCTATAAGCTCTGCTGGAAATTCCCTCATACTTTTGGGTGAAACTTTTAAAGATTTTTAGTACAATCGTACCGATATATAGTACATTTGTACGATAGGAGCCTAAACTGGCAAACGCGAACCGACCTTAGCCCCCTAGACGCATATGATAGAGCCACAAGCAGATTTTATGTCTGTCCGGGCAAGCCGGGCGGCGCAAAGCTTAAATAGGCAAGGATTGACTCCTGCTACCAATGATGAGGGTGCAGAAGCCAGCAGTGCTCGTGAGAAAGTTGTAGAACTATACAGCCGAAAACCCCTCGGCGATCGCCCCGAATCAGATCGTCCTGAATCTGAGTATCCAGATTATCCTGAACCGCTTGCTCAGCCTGCCGAAAAGAAACCTCGGCGACGAGCTGCTACGAAACAAAAGCAGATGGACTCTGTTACTGAAGCAAAACCATCCGCTGCTCCTGAAAAGCCTGCCGCAGAAAAATTGCCATCCGCTCCTGGGACAACACCTAAAAAACGATCGCGCTCAATTAAGGCGGCTCAACCGTCCACTGCGGCTCAATCTGCTCTGCCAGAAGTGCTGCCCCCAGGAGGAACTGAACAATTCGATCAGATTCAGTCGCGGGTCAAGTTTTTGCAGCAAATTACGACCGAGTTGGCGACCGAGATGGATCGCCTGAAAGAGATTGCGGTCGAAATTGATCGAGGCAGTCAGGCGATCGGAAACCCCGATGCGCGTTCTTCAATGCCAGATGCGATAGGATTCAGCAACCCATATTCATCCAATTGGCCACCACAGACTGTCTCGCCATCCCCCTCTGCACACCCCCAACGAACCGATGAATATTATGCTGGGGCACCCAGAGTCGATCATCGACGCTCAGAGCAAGATGCCTTGAGAATGGCGCAGATTTTGCGAGATCGCACCCATCGAGAGGGGGGAATACCGGAAGAGCGCTGGGAACCTCACACGCCCACTGCATCTGAAACCTCGTATGCTCCCACTCGACGTCGCACGTTGAAGTCTTACCTGAGACAAATCCGGCAAGTATTGCCCTTATCCCATCCTGTTGCGGGACGGATCGTCGATGCTGGTTTGTGGGTGGTCAGTGCAACCCTATTGCGAATGGGGTTGAAATTTTTGGTGGTAACTTTCTCCCTTCCACAGTTGCCAATGACTCTTCTCATGGCTGCGATCGCAGTTTATCTGGCAATCTTCGTCCCCCGCTCCACAGCAGTTTCCATCTATCGCCTCCTGCTGATTGTGCTGGGTTTCTGGTTAGGGGGTCACTAGCCAACCTAGTCTGTCAGTCTGTTATCTGAGGCGATCGAGCGTTAGACCAGCCATTCTAAGTTTGTTCTGTTGATGAGGGAAATATGTCGTACTCCAAATTCAATCCACTGAGTTCTAAAGTACTGATGTCTGCTGGAGCGATGTTTGTGGCTCTCGCAGTACTCGGCGAGTTACCTGGTTTGCCCTTAACCGGAAACAAAAGCGGGGACAATCGCTGCCAGAGCACCCCCAAAGCAGAAATTGCCCTTTCGCGACAACAGTTAGCGAAACTCTTGACCATTCCAGAAGGCGATCAGCGAATCAAGGTTCAGGCAATTCTAGGTGAATCGTATTGCAAATTGCCAACGTTGGAAGTGCGCGCTGGAACGAAGGCAGAGCGTGAAGCCTACCCTTTGGAGTTCGATCGCTCGACTCGGTTAGTGGTGCTCTACGAAGGAGACCAGTATGCCGGATACCGCTTCGATGTCCGCTAAGGGAACTCTAGCAGGGGCTTTGGTGGTAGTGTTACTGACGGGCTGTTCCTCACAAGCAAGTAACCCCCCTATCGTTGACATCCAACTTTACCAACAGTGGCAACTGCAACCGGGTGACACGATCGCGGGACGCTCCGTTACAGGCGGCTTGGGCGACATCTCCATCGAACTCGACGGCAATGCGGTCTATGCCCCTTTTGATGGCAAAGTAGACCCCACCAAAGCCAACTGCGTACTCTTCTCCAGCCCGGATGTGCCCGGTTACTTGTTCCGCTTCTGTGGTCTCACTGCCCCCAAACTCGGCGATGTCCTCCAGGGTGACCCAATCGGGACTGGCAATCACCTGGAATTCGCTGCCCTGCGCAAGCAATCCGATGGGCGTTGGGCAATGGTTGAACCTGCTAAATCTATCCTCGAACGCACCCTCCGCAAACCATGAAGCCCACTGCTCCCCTTACTACCCTCAGCCTGATTGCTCTCACCCTCAGTACGGCCCAATCTGCCCAGGCAGACGAGATTCTCAACTTTTCGCCCCCCAGCCATTCGCCAGCAGCGATCGCATCTGCACCCTCCAGTTCAGCATCGACGGTTCCTGATCACAGTATTCTCAGCTTTAATCCACCGGAGCAGGAGACGCGAGTCAGGAGTCAGGAGTTAGGAGGCGGGAGTCAGGAGTCAGGAGTTAGAAATCAGTCACTTAACCCCGCTCCCTCTTTACCCCTTCACTCCGCTGCCTCCTCATCTCCCCATCCCCTCACCTCTCCTTCTTCCACTGATCCCTTCTTGGGGGGGGCCGATTCTCTCGTTGCTCATGCGGTTGGGGCGGCTGAAGGTACTCGCACACCTACAGGTGACAAAACGCCAGCTTACTATGGGCACAAAGATCCTGGGAATGGTGCCTGGAATCAGGGCAGTTTTTCTTATCAACATGCGGCCAAAACGCCAGAAGAGGCGGATCAGAAGCAATTGCAGCGCTTGGCTCGGCAAGATGCGCTGTTACAGCAAAAGGCAGCTGAGTTGGGGATTGCTTATCTTGAGGATCTGGAGGTGCGCCTGAATGGCATTGACCTGGCAAACCAGGCGCCTTTAGCAGCGATCGCGCAGGATGGGGGAGGCTATATTGATCGGCTCAAGCAGGCGCAGGAAATGGGGTTAGCAGGGTCGGATGCGGTGTTGTGGGCGCGAGTGCGATCTTATCTTGACCCGGATACGGGCAAGTGGAATGCACCGGGATTGGGCAATACGGTTGATCGCATTGCCCATGACCAGGAGCGGCGCATGAGCCGGATTGCCCAAACGCTGGCGGTACAACCACCTCAGGTGGCAATGGCCGAACCCAGCTCAACCCAGCCCTCTGTGAAATCAGACGAGATCGCCGATGCTCTGATTTCCCAAGACTTGTCGCAGCCGCCCATTGCCCCGGTGGAACCGCAAACTCAACCCAAAACAGATCCCGTAACGGAGCGAATCATCGCGCAGGATGGGGGGCGATCGGCACAACCAATGGGGGACAGTCCCACTGCTCAAACCTCAGCAGTGCCTTTGGGGTTTGATTTCAAGTGATCTTGAATCAGAATCGATCAGCCTTTAGAGTCCCTCTGGGTTTTCTCCCAGCTCTCGTAGACGGGCCACCAGACGATCGGCTTTTTGTTGAGCCGCCGCCTCTGGCAAAGGCATAGCACGTTCATGGCAATGCGGTGACGGTTCGTTGCCAACGGTTCTGCATCATCAAAAATCAGGTCAGTAGAGGGTTGAGGCGTATCCCAATCCAGAATGACTTGATTCACCATTTTGTCTGACTCTGCGTCAATACTGGAAACTTTCCCCTTCAGGGTATCTTAGTCCTGCACTGAGCAGGATTGACTGAAGCAACGGTAGACCAATATTCAGCAAAAACTGATGGGACCTCTGTATGCAGACCAGATAAAATGCTTGTTTACAAAGATAATCTCAACCGTGAAAAGCCTGTAGAGTCAAACGCTGATCAACCACAACCAGAAACTCCATCTAAGGGTTCTAGCACTGTCTCTTCAAGCTGATTTTTGAGGAATTTGAGCTTGCTCCAGTTCCGCGAGCTTTGCTGCTCCTTCGGCTAACCGTCTTGCCAAGTTTGCCTTCACCTCAGGCTCAGTTTCACGCCGCAAACGCAGGCTTAATGCCTGTACGTGGTAGTGGTATTCTTCAACTGATCCAGGCTCAACAACTCGCATAATTACGGCTCAATGTAGCTGCGGATGGTCGTCAATGTTCTTTCTGGCTCCAAGTATACAAACAAAACAACCACCAGCTCATCCCCCGTAATTATCTCAAAATTTTAGACAGATTTGTAAAAAACCAATCACAGTAAAGTCGATAGTCCAAAGTTTGATTGGGGATCACGAAACGACTTGAAATCAGACAAGACAGGCTTCTAAAGCAGCCCGATCGGGTAAAGATGACTGTGCTCCAGTTTTGGTGACTGTCAATGCTCCGGCAGCCGATCCCCAGGTGAGGGATTCTCGTAACGATCGTCCTTCTGCCAATGCCACCGCCATGCCTGCATTAAACGCATCACCGGCTGCCACCGTATCGATCGCCTGAACCGAAAAGGCAGGCACCCAAAAAGCCTCGGACGCTGTGGCACAAAATGCCCCCGTCTCTCCGAGTTTAATCACCACCTGCTTCACCCCCCGTTGCAGCAACGCTTTTGCAGCTCGTTCGATCTCAGCAGGAGTATCCACCGCAAAGCCTACCAACTGAGCTGCCTCCACCGCATTCGGCGTCAGAATATCCACCAGCGTATAAAGCTCAGACGGCACCGTCGCGATCGCTGGAGCGGGGTCGAGAATCACCCGTACCCCTGCTGCCCGTGCTGCTGCTGCCGCCATCTGCACCGCTGGCAACGGGATTTCAAACTGCAATAGCAAGCTAGAAGCGCCTTCTAGTAGAGGCTGCAACCGCTCAACGTCTGTGAGATTGACCTGTCCGTTCGCACCCGGAATCACGATGATGTGGTTCTCGCCATCATCCGCCACCGCGATAATTGCCACCCCCGAATGGGTCGAGGTATCCACCTGTACCCCTTCACATTGCACCTGCGATCGCTGCAAACTCGCCAACAACTCCTGTCCAAACCCATCGCTGCCCACTCGACCCACCATCATCGTTGGCACCCCCAACCGCGCCGCCGCCACCGCCTGATTCGCCCCCTTGCCGCCCGGCACTCGTGCCAAATCGTGTCCCAATAGCGTTTCACCTGGCACTGGCAAACGCGGCGAGCGGGCGACTAGATCCAGATTGATGCTGCCAAAGACGACAATAGGTTGAAGCATCGGGGGAAAAGTGTTGAGGTTAGGGGTTAGGGATTAGGAGTTAGGAGTCAGGAAATTCTGTTTCTTCGCTTCTTCCCTCCTTTACGCCTTCCCCCTCCATTTTCCTATCTTCTCATTCCCTCATCCCCACTTCCAATTTCCGGTCAGAGCGGTTTTTAGTTGAAGAATGAAGTACAGAGTAACGGGGCAGCCTGCGTTTGGAGGAATGGATGGCAAAAATTTTGGACGATCGTTATGAAGTCCAGCAGCGTTTGAGTCGGGGTGAAGGGAAGGGCACAGTCTTAGCGCGGGATTTAATCACTCAAGAATTGGTCGTCATTAAGCTGCTAGTGTATCGCAGTAGCTTTGAATCTAAGGAATTAAAACTTTTTCAACGAGAAGCTGAAACGCTCAAAGCATTAAACCATCCGCTCATTCCTCGCTATCTCGATTATTTTGAACTCAATTTTCAGGATGGCAAGGGCTTGGGGCTGGTGCAAACCTATATTGAAGGGAAGTCTTTGCGAGATCTGCTCAAAGCAGGGCAAACGTTGACAGAAGCAGAAGCTAAGCAAATTGCTACATCAGTTTTGGACTTACTGATTTATCTACATAATCAACAGCCCCCCATTATTCATCGGGATATTAAACCGAGTAATCTTTTGATTCGTCCCCAGGGTGAAAAGACGATCGGGCAAGTGTATCTCATTGACTTCAGTTCAGCCCAAAATTTCCTTGCCTCAGCCAAAGGGTCTTTCACAGTTGTCGGCACTTATGGATACACCGCACCAGAACAGGTCAGCGGTCGTCCTATTACCGCCTCCGATCTCTACAGTCTGGGGGCCACCCTGCTCAACGCGATGACCAATCAAGACCCCGCAAGGCTACCGCGCAAAGGTCGCCGGATTGAGTTTGAGCACTTGACCCAATGCAGTCCTGCCTTTGCAGATTGGCTAGGACAAATGATTGCCCCCGCTTTAGATCAGCGATTTAGCTCAGCACGAGAGGCACTGCAAGTCCTCGAAAGCCCTCCCAGCCAAGGAGTGCCCCCTTTACTGCAAAAACCGATCGAGAGCAAAATTGTGCTGACCAAAGGCAAAGATTCGTTGACGCTGGTCATTCCCACTGGAATGGGAAAGCTGCGACTCCACATTGACGATCGTCAACTGATCCTATCCAACGAATTATTGGGTTGGAAGTACAAACAGACGGAACCTCTACGCCGAAAAGATTTAAGAAGGCTAGAAGTCAGCCCTTCACAAATTCTTATCTGGGGAGTCATCCAAAAACACGAACTTGGCAATGGTCTGTTGACCGAAGCCGAAACCCATTGGCTTGCACATGAGTTAAGCCAATATTTGCACCTGCCCATTACTCAAGTGCAAGATGAGGAGTAAGTTGGGGAATTCAATCTAGGAAGAGGTGTGAGGAAAACAGGAAAGATGGGAAAAGTTGAGTACCCTTTCCCATCCACTCCTTCACCCATCTACCCCTTCACTCCTCACTTTTGCCGCTCAGTCAACCCCCGCATTGCAGCAAAGAAGATCCGAAAATCTTCGCGCATGGGAGAGCTTTCAATGTCTTCACGCCAGAGGTCAAGGGCTGCTTTCAGATCTTCAACCCGGTGCTCCAGGGGAGCGGGGTCAAAGGGTGGGGGTAACTGAGCAATCTGTTGATTGATTTGGTTAATTTGTGCTTGGATTGGTGTGAGGTCAATAGGTGGGGGAGCGGCATGCTGCACTCGTGCTTGAAGTTCAGTGACCTCAGCTTGCAGTTGCATTAGCCCCTCATTAAATTGTTCCTGGATGGGTGTGAGGTCGATCGGCATATTTGCCAGCTCATAAATTTGGTTTTGCAAGCGGCTAATTTCACTTTGCAGTTGGGTCAGGCGATCGCTAACTTGCGCTTGCATGGGCGAAAAATCGATAATGGGCGGGGCAATATCCCGCAAGGATTGCTGTAACTGGCTCAAATCTGCCCGCAATTGGGTCACTCCCATTTGAATCGCACTGGTATCGGGCGCAGGCAGAGTCGCGAGTTGCTGTTGAATTTCCGATCGCACCCGGGTAATGAAATCTTGTTCCATCGTGTTTTGGCGATCGTACAAACTCCGCATTGCCGAGAAGATAAACTCAGAGTCTTCATTCGGTGAGTCTTGAGTTTCACGATGCCAGTCACTAACAACTACATTTAAGTCTGCAATTTGTTGTTCTAAAGCAGTGGAATCAAATGGAGCAGAAAGTTCTTCAATCTGACGACTCAGTTGATGAATTTGAATCTGTAAAGGCGTAATATCAATAGGTGCTGATGAAGGGCTTTGCAGATTTTTTTGTACATCTTGCAAATTGGTTTGCATTTCTTGCAAATTCATTTTTAGTCGAGCAATTTCTGTTTGCAACTGAATTAAACTGGCATGAATGGGTGCGTGGGCTGACTCAAGATCGGTGGCAGGTGACGCCAGATCCCGCATCTGTCGTTGCAGTTGGATCAGTTCATCCCGCAGTTGCGCCATTCCATCATTCATTTGGGCTTGTAGCAGGGCAACATCTACCATCGGCGGTTGAGCCGATTCCCTCAGTTTTTGCTGAAGTTGGACAATTTCTGCGCGCAATCCAGTCATGCCCTGGTGCATTTTGGCTTCCAGTGGCAGGAGGTCGATCGGGGTTGGTTTGCCAATTTCTTGCAACTGGGTTTGCATCCGCGCTAGTTCTGCCTGCAACTGGCTGATTGACAGGGTCATCTGGTTTTGTAGAGGCATCAGGTCAATCGCAGGCGCAGACTTCGCTTCCTGCATTTTTTGCTGGATTTGCACCATTTCTGCCTGAAGTTGCGTAAAGGCAATATCGAACTGGGTTTGCAAAGCCCCTAGATCGGTTGTGGAGTGTTGTACCCCTGCCTGAAGCTGGTTGCGGAGTTGAGCCATTTCGGATTGCAGCTGAGTCACTTCCGTCCGAATTGCTCCAAAGTCAGGTAAGGTCAGGGAGGTCAGGCTGCTCTGGATTTCTTCTCGCATCGCACTAATGAAGTCTTGCTCCATGGCATTCTGCCGCTCGTAGAGGCTACGCATGGCAGAAAATACGAGTGCCGTATCTTCGTTGGCAGGATTGGCTTTGACATCTTCGACCAGTTGAACAATCGTGGTTTGCAATTCGTCAAATCGAGCCTCCAGACGAGACGAATCCGCCGATAGGGGCAGTTGATCCAATCGCTGGGCAAGTTGCTCAATTTGTCCTTGCAAAGGCACCAGATTGGCAACAGTTGGAGTCGCAGTTTCTCGCAACCGATCTTGTAGATGAACGGCTTCCGCTTGGAGTTGCTGGATACCATGCTGAATTGCGGTCGAGCTGGCATTGGTGAGCGAAGCCAGGCTATTTTGTACTTCCAATCGCACAGCACTGATCACCTCTTGGGTGATGGCATCTTGCCACTCTTGCAAATGCTTAATTTCCAGATCACTGAGCGTCATCGCTTGCGATCGGTTGGGATATTCCCGATCGGCATAGGGATCGATACCGCTCATGCCCACGACTTCCTTATCTAATGAGTTGATATCAAACATTTCGGCTGGATTGAATTCTTCGCTTTGATCGGTGGAATCGGCCGGTAAAACTGCTAGATTTGGCAATGCACCCTCGGTGAGTCCTTGAAGTTGGGTCTGAAACTGCTCAATTTCGGCTCGCAATTGGGTTAATCCCAGGTGCACAGAATCGACATCCAAATGTTCGAGTTCTTGCAAGCGACTTTCTAGCTCTGTGCGAACGGTTTCAATTACTCCCTGCATCGGGCTAAAGTCAATTTGTTCGGGAACACTAGGCAGCGCTAATAATTGTTGGCGTAAGCTCTCAATACTGCCCGACACTAAATCGTTGAGTTCCAAAAAGTCGTGGTTGACTTGTTGAATCCCTTCACCTACATTTCTTTGGATCAGCAGATCTGCTCGACGCCGGTTCACCAGGTTCAACATCAAGGCGATCGACAAGGGTGTTGTTGCCATGAACGCCTGTCCCGAAACCTTGGATGCAACTGTGCCAACGACAGCCGCCGAGACTGACAAATATTCCGCAGTTTTTAACCAATTGTTATTTTGGCTGTTCATACCTTCCCAGCACCCACTTTATTAATATCCCGGTTCGCTGCATTGACTCAGACCCTCTACAAGCATTGGTTGCTCGATCGTGATATCCGACAGTGAACCTTTCATTCCGACCGTGGAACAAAGAAACTTTGTCTCCAAACCCTTGTGTGATGCTAATTGTCATCTTGATTAGAACGAAGCAATGGACGATTAACCCTGGCTGAGGATTGCCTTTATCCTCTCTTGGATGCGCTTGTCCTAAGCTGCCTGACAGCTGCGATACATGCGGTACAGCCGCCTGATCGGTTCATCTTAAAATTACGGATCTTCAAGGATGAGATCCGGAGAGTTCAAAATTGGGGAAAGGCAAGCTGACGTCTTCCCGACTTCTTCCCACTTCTTCCCTACATTCAAAACTACGCTCCTCGGAAAGAGCCGTGCGTGTCCACTGCCCAAAGCCGATTGGCTCGATCGGCATCTTGGGCTTCTTCAGATTTTTTCCTGCCCCCGTTTCGCTGTCCTAGCTACCGGAGCACTTGATATGAGAACCCGATTGAACACTCGATCTCTGATGTACGAAACGCTGGATCTCACCCCACCTGCACAAACAAGGGGACAAATGGCGGATAATCCGCCCCAGTCTTGGCTGGGCAAAGTCTGGCACTTTTTAGTGGATGCGCTGACCCCCCGCTATGAACCCATGATTCGGTTGATGACCGATCGCGCAGGCAATACCTGGTGGTTAGTCCACGACCCCATTTCAGGCAAAACCCGATGCATGAACTCTGAACACGAGGTGCGGATTTGGCTTGATCGCGATCGGCTTCACCGTCCCCATTGAAAAAGGGTTGCCCCCCAAGATAATCCTGCACCAAACCCGGAGGCAGCGATCGTATCTCCGGGTCGGATTTTCCCCTGCCGCACCGCTTCATCCAGCGCCAGGGGAATCGATGCGGCAGAAGTATTGCCGTAATTTGCCAGGTTACTAATCACTTTCTCAGTGGGAATTTTGAGCCGTTGAGCGATCGCATCCAAAATCCGTTGATTTGCCTGGTGCAGCAACAACCAATCCACCTGTCCAATGCTGTACCCAGCCCGATGTAAGGCTTTTTCAATCACTTCGGGCACTCGCTGCACCGCAAACCGATACACTTCTCGTCCATCCATGACGATGGGTTGATAGCTGCCTTGCGCCGCTATCACGTCCGCTGTCAGAACTTTAGGCTGCGGTTGGGCTGACAACGTCAGACTTCGGTTCAAGCTGCCATCACTGCGCAGTTCAAACCCCAGCAGCCGATCGGGTTCATTTGCCTGCAACACCACGGCACCAGCCCCATCCCCAAACAATACACAGGTGCGACGATCGTCCCAATCAACCCAGCGAGACAGCATGTCCGCCCCGATCAGCAGCACGGTTTCGTAAGCACCTGTGCGAATAAATTGCGCCGCATTCACCAGCCCAAACACAAACCCTGAACAGGCTGCCGTTAGATCAAAGGCAGCAGCACGGGTAGCACCCAACTCCGCCTGCACTTTTGCAGCCGTGCCAAACAAATCATCGGGGCTAGAGGTTGCCAAAATGATCAGGTCAATGTCGATCGGCTGAATCCCTGCCATAGTGATCGCAGACTGAGCTGCGGTCACAGCCAGTTGGCTGAGAGAAGTGGTTGGATCTGCCAGTCGTCGCTGTCGAATTCCCGTTCGGTCAGCAATCCACTCATCTGAAGTGTCTACCACTTGGCTCAAGTCGTGATTGCTGAGGACCTGAGCGGGAATGGCTGAACCGCAGCCTGTCAGGGCAACCCCCGTTCCACTCTGTTGCACCATCTTCTTCACCCGCGATTTGTAAGGATTGACGATCGCCTAAATCATTCTGCAAACATTGCTTTCCAGCACGTCAATCGTGCGCCCCCCGGCTTCATCAGCTTTTCGAGTTTAACTCTAAACTGTTTACAGAGTTTTTATATGGCAGCGCTTAGAATCTGTAGAACAGGTTAGCGAATTTTTCGTACCAGGGTGTTCCCATGTCCAATCGTTTAGCGTTTTATCAAGGATGGTAATGGCAACATGGAATTAATGCATCCAGGTCTTAAAGAATTGCTTTCGATCGAGCAATATGTTCCCAACCGCAAAATTGGGTTTTTATCGATCGAAACTCCACTACCAGAATTCTTCAAAAAACTCACCCAGTCAATTCCTAATTACTCGATCGCTCTGAATGTTCGGCGAGAATATCGCCATATCGCCACAGCCCTTAGAGCTTTTCAACTGAAAGATGTCGATTGTATTTTTTTATTTGAAATCTACTTACAACATGTATTTATAACACTGCCATTATTGGCATTAACTGGCAAAGAAATCTTGATTTGTTTGCATGGGGAACAACAATTTGCTGAAAAAAATATTATCAAATATATTGGATTACTTTACCTAAAGCTTTTTTTGAAATTATTTAAATCCAAAATTGTTTTATTTGAAATTGACGACAAAATTTTACCTGAAAAAGTTAGAATTCATTCAAAATCAAAAATTATCATTCCCCACCCGATCAGAAGTGATGTAGAGCCAACGCTGCCGCTAGGTAGCCACAAACCTGACAACGAACCCATTAAAATCGGCATTGTCGGCATGATTCGGGAAGACAAACCCATTTTTGAACTGGCAAAACGATTAGCAGCTTATACCAAACAAGCCGATTCTGGTTGCGAACTCATTATCGGTCTACCCTTCTATCAAAAAACTGAAAAAATTGAACAACTAGAAGTTCAGCTATATGACACCACCCAAGAAAGTGAATACTTCAACTTGCTAAAAAAACTAGATATTTTGGTGGCATTTTATAAGGGCGATCGCTACTACTATCGTGCCAGTGGTGTGGTAAATGATGCGGTCAGCTGTGGTTGTTATATTCTCGCTTCCGATTACCCCGTAATTCAGCATCAATTGCTCTCTCCCGTCGAAGTGGGCAAAACCTTTCAAACCTTCGATGAGCTGGAGTCCCGCATTAGCGAAGTGATTCCCCACATCCGTAGTCATGGCAAAGACAATCAGTGGCTCTGGCGCGAGGGACGCACTGCCAAAACGATCGCGAAACAGTTGTTTAGTGCAGAATTGGACGGCAAACAGGAGACCCTGGACTGAAGTCTTGATCGATCAGTCCAGAGTCCAGAGATCCCCCAACTCATTCAGCAAAATATTGCAACCGCTGTATCTTCCCTGTCACCACCAGTGCCGCGACAAAGCCTGGTGCAGGCACGAAGCAATGCAGTGCCCACTGGTTTAAGTTCGGCACCAGGTCTGGTTTGCCTTGCGCCCAATGAACTTCAATTTGCTGTAAAGAATGCGCCAACCCCGTGCCGATCGCCTTCACATACGCCTCTTTGCAAGTCCAGTACTGAAAAAAAGCACCCGGTTGAGCCAGCGGAGAAAGGCTTTGTAGCCTCGTGACTTCTGCCGCTGAAAAGTAGCGTATTGCCAGTTTTTTCGCTTTTGGCATGGGACGAATTTGCTCTAAATCGATCCCCACTTCATAGTCGCGCATCACCGCACACAACGCCAACCCCTGAGAATGCGCCAGATTGAACCGAAAAGGAGAAGCAGAAGGAGTTGCCAGTGAGGGTTTACCGCGCTCACCATAGCAAAACTGCACCTGCTCCGGTGCTTCTTCCAAGTAGTAACTCAAAATTTCTCGCAACCGCCCCCGACCGACAATAAACCGGGCGCGATCGGACTCAAAATGAAATCGATTTGCCCGTACTTGTTCGTCATGCGACAGCAAGTCAAACCAGGATGCCAGTCGCTCTGGAGCTTGATCTAAAAACACGCGCCAAACATGAACCTCTTGTGGTGAAAGACTCAAGGGTGGTTCAGGCAGTTGCCAGATTTCTTCTTCCGGCACAAAGATAGACTCCATTTCTGAGCACACGGGTATCTTTTGAGACTTGCTTGAAAGACATGATCTAAGCAACAATTTTCCCACTCAAATGGGTGAATTCTGATGAATCCTAAAACTTCATTAATGCAGAGATTTATCAATGCTTAAAAAGTGCCTTGACTCATCCCCAAGAGTACCGGGAGCAATTCCTGAAAGGATGGCGATTGCTTCATTAATCAGACCGGAATTTGTTTTTTTGATGAAACCGCTGATGAATCCTGCTCTGGACTCGATTGGGTATGTAAATATTCCCTGGTAACGGCACTCAAGTTTGTTCAAAACTTTCCGCATCGAGCCAATCCGTTTAACCTTACTCCTTGAGAGTTGTGCAAATGACTCAATGCCTTGACACTCCCACTGCTCCCCCTATCGGGACTTCCACTCTGGTCGAACTCTTACGTTGGCGCGCCACTCAGCAGCCAAATAAACACGCTTACACCTTTTTGGTCGATGGTAAATCCGAAGGTTCCTCGCTCACCTACGCTGAATTGGATCAGCAAGTACGGGCGATCGGAGCAAAATTGCAACAGCACAATGCCAAAGGTGAAAGAGCATTGTTGCTCTATCCCCAGGGATTGGAAGTAATCGCCGCGTTTCTGGGATGTCTTTATGGCGGAGTCATTGCAATTCCGGTGCCGCCTCCGGATGCCAGTCGCCTCAAGCGCTCTTTACCCCGCCTGCGGGCGATCGTTCAGGATGCTAAAGCTTCCTTTGCCCTCACCACCGGGCGCATTCTAGAGACTCTGGAAAGTGCCGGACTGGACTTCCCCGAATTTGCCGACATGACCTGGATCGCCACGGAAGAAGTCGATCTGGGCTTGGCAGACCAATGGCAAGATCCCGCAGCACATGGCGATACCCTGGCATATCTGCAATACACCTCTGGCTCCACCTCCACTCCAAAAGGGGTGATGATTAGCCACCAGGACATTCTGCATCACTCTTCTTACCTGCAACGGGCTTGTGGCTACACGGAAGACAGCGTCACCATCACCTGGATGCCCTATTTCCACGACTATGGCTTGGTGGAAGGGCTGACTCAACCCTTGTACAACGGGCACCCTTGCTATGTGATGGCACCCTTTGCCTTTATCAAAAAGCCCATTCACTGGCTTCAGGCAATGTCGCGCTATGGCGGCACTCACAGCCAAGCGCCCAACTTTGCCTACGACCAGTGTAATCGCCGCATCAAGGAAGCCCAAATTGCCGATCTGGATTTGAGCCGTTGGGTCGGCGCAGGCAATGCAGCTGAGCCGATCAACCCCAAGGTAATGAAGGAGTTTGCTAAAAAGTTTGCGCCGGCAGGGTTCCGTTGGGAAGCGTTTGCACCTGCCTACGGCTTGGCAGAAGCAACTCTGTTGGTTACCACCAGCCCTCGCCTACAAACGCCAGTTTTGCGAGCATTTGATACCAGCGCCTTAGAAAAGAACAAGGTATTGGAATCGGCTCCCGATCGCGACAGTGCTCGCATCATGGCAGGTTGTGGTCAACTAGTCTGCGAAACCAAAGTGGCGATCGTCAACCCAGACACGAAAACACAATGTGCTGCTGATGAAATCGGCGAAATTTGGGTTTCTGATCCTGGTGTGGCTGGCGGTTACTGGAATCGTCCCGAAGAGTCGGAAGAAACCTTTCGGGCACACACCGCTGAAGGCGAAGGTCCCTTCTTACGTACGGGTGACCTAGGCTTTATGCATCAAGGTGAATTGTTCGTCACCGGACGGATCAAAGACCTGATCATCATTCGAGGCACTAACCACTATCCTCAAGACATTGAGTGGACCGTGCAGCAAATCCACCCGGCCCTGCGTCCTGACTATGGTGCCGCCTTCTCCATTGATGTGGATAACGAAGAAAAGCTGGTCGTAGTGCAAGAGGTGGAACGGCAACAACAGGAATTTGATACTGAGGAAGTGATTACCTCCATTAGACAGGCGATCGCTGAAATCCACGAACTCCAAGTCTATGCAGTGGTACTGGTGAAACCCGGCAACATTCTCAAGACCTCCAGTGGCAAAATTCAGCGTCGTGCCTGTAAAGCCAGCTTCCTCGCAGACGAATTGGGTGTGCTGGCAGATTGGAGCGAAAATCCCAAAATCAAATCCAACTACAAGAATCTGCAATCGGAAGTCGATTCGCTGCTGGAAAAAATCCAGACTGCTCACTAATCACCCACATCTAGCCACTGGTACTGGATTGCTATGCATCCTCTCAAACACTACTGGGTCGCTGAAGCACTCGAACGAGATCTGGGCGATCCCCTCAATCCCGACAGCATGATGTCGTTCAAACAGGTGGTTGACCTGGATGAAAAGGAAGAATTTCCCCATGACATCGTCAACTGGCTCTATAACTGGAATCTTCACCATCACTACATTCCCGCCGAATGCGGTGGCGAATTCACCAACTTTGAAGAGTTCGTTGCCTTCGTGCGCGTGTTGTCTCGCCGCGACTTGACCGCAGGCATCGCCTTCACCACCATGTTCTGGTCTTTTCTGGTCTGGATGGCGGGCACCGACGAACAAAAGCGTCGTCTGGCTTCGTTCATGAAAGACCAACACGGTGCCATGTGTCTTTCCTATTCCGAAAAAGCGCATGGGAGTGACCTGTTGGGTGGCGATGTCACCGCAACCCAGGTGCCTGGTGGCTACTTGCTGAATGGCGAGAAGTGGCCCATCAACCGGGCAACTATCTCTGGTGTCACCTTTGTGTTGGCAAGAACCGATGACGCAGGTGGTGCGCGGAGTCTGTCGCTGTTCATGGTGGAAAAGAGCAAGCTGGATGAGAAAACCTACACCCACTTGCCCAAGATTCTCACCCATGGCATTCGTGGCTCTGATATGAGTGGCATTCGCTTTGAGGATGCGTTTGTTGCCGAAGATGCCCGCCTGGGTGCCGAGGGAGCTGGACTGGAACTGGCGCTGAAGGGCTTTCAGATTACTCGTGCCCTCTGTGCTGCCTTTTCCCAAGGCGCAGCCGATACCGCACTCCGCACAACGCTCAAATTTGCGATGAAGCGCAAGCTTTACGGCAAAACGGTTTTCGACATGCCCCAACCCCGCCGGGTGCTGACCGATGCCTTCCTGGATGTGCTGATTGGCGATTGCGCGACGATCGGGGCTGCTAGAGGCTTCAGTGTGGCACCGGAACAGTTCTCCGTCTGGTCTGCGGTGGTGAAATATTTTGTCACCGTCAAACTAGAAGCCATGGTGACAGACGTTTCGGCGGTTCTGGGCGCTCGCTTCTACATGCGGGAAGAGTTTGAATTCGGTATTTTCCAGAAGACACTCCGCGATGTTGCCATTATCAGCATGTTCGATGGCAGCACAGTGGTGAACTTGCATGCGCTGCTGCTGCAAATGCGACAACTGGCAAAATATCGCGCCCGCAACAAGGAACGTAACCCAGAAGTGCTAAATGCCCGTCTGGAAACCAGCTTTGGTCTAGACAAACCGTTGCCTCCGTTTGATGGTCGCAAATTAGAACTGGTCAGCCGAGGTGCCGATGATGTTCTCCAGGGATTGCCTTTGGCATTGACCCAACTCGCCAGCCTGAAAGCAGACAAGAGCTTGACTCCAGAAGTTCTGCATCAGGTCACCACTTTCACCGAAATGATTCAGGCAGAACTCGATAGCCTGGATGCCCACGTGACCGCATCCAGCTTTGAGTACGGACATGACCAGTCGCCTGAATCGTTTGAAATGGCGAAACAGTATTGCACGCTCCACACGGCAGCCGCTTGCGTGCATATGTGGCTGTACAACCGTCACCACTTGGGCGACTTTTTCGCCAAAGGGGAATGGCTGGCGCTGTCTCTGCGTCGGCTGATGTTGACCTTCCGTCGGGAAAAAGATTTGCCGCCTCGTTTGGATGATGCGGCGATCGCCCAGGAACTCATTCGGCTCTATAGCGAAGACCGGATGTTCTCTATTGTCCCCTTCCAGCTTGCTCCAGCACAGCCGGAAACTGCTTCTGAACCCTCTCAAACCCTCCAATTACAGGCTAAGTAAAACCATGACTCAAGCAACTGCAACCACCGAAATCTTCGCGATCGAAGCAATCCAAACCTGGATGGTGAACCAAATTGCCACCCAATTGTCGATTCCGGCTGCCAATATCAAAGTGAGCGAACCTCTCACCCGCTATGGTCTGGACTCGATCGACTCAGTCACGATCGTAGGCGATTTGGAAGATTGGTTGGGCGAAGACCTGCCCTCCACCTTGTTGTGGGACTACCCCACGATCGCAAAAGCTGCCAGCTACTTGGTCGAAGAAATCGGCGTATCGCCTGCTGCAGAAGCAGCTTGATCCTAAACAGAATGATGGATGGCAATTGTCCATCATTTTGTGAGACAAGTAAATCTTCTGTAGAGACGCGATGAATCTTCGTGAGAAACGTGATTCATCGCGTTTTTACGGAATAGGATGCAATTATTGATTGATTGATCTTAGATAGAGTTTAGACAACTGATCTTGGACACAAGACTGGAAGCTGTTTTAGTCCGGGTATCTCAGGCTGAACCCTCTTTCAGTTCACACATCCAAAGTCGATCGTCTCCAAGTCCAATCTCGGTTCATCACTGCGTTTTGGTCACGCCAAAAGTCCTGAATACCCCGATTGCCTGGGAGGGCGCATTCCTTGAACTTTTCAGATTTTTCTTTCTGGTGGGTTTTATTACTGTTTAGCATTCCCTTTTTTACCCTGCGCTATGTGGGGAAGTCTCTGAACCTGTGGCGAGACCCTTTCGACGGCATCGGTCTAGCCATCATGTCGTTGACTTTGTTTCTGAATGCGTCTCCCACCAGCTTTATTATTTTTATCTTTGAAATTATTTTCAATTATTTGATGGTGACACTGATGTTGCGGCGTCAGGGATGGCAAGCTAAAGCGATCGCCACCGTCGTCATCATTATTGATGTTGCCATTTTGGCGTATTTCAAATATGTCAATTTTTTCGTCGAAGGCGTGGTGGGATTAGCGTTTCCCAGCCTTGCGGCAGACTGGCAAGCTCATGCCGAAATCCATAGCGCCATCCCCCCCGGTTTGTCTTTCTACACCTTTGAAATGGTGTCATTTGTGGTGGACTCTTACACGAGTCGTAAGAAGCGCCCGGTGAAAGCCCTCGATTATTTGAATTTTGTTTCCTTCTTTCCTCATGTGGTAGCAGGACCGATTGAGCGAAAATCCACGCTGTTTTCTCAGATGGAATCTTTCCGCTTCAAATTCACCTTGGATAACTTTAATGAAGGCTTTCGATGGTTGTCACTCGGCTTGTTCATGAAGTTTGTTCTGGCAGACAACCTGACTCCCTTTATTGATGTCAAAGTCGCAACTAATGCCTGGCTGGTCTGGTTTCATGCCTTTCTGTTTACCTTGCGAATTTACTTTGACTTTGCTGGGTATAGTTTCGTTGCATTGGGATTAGCCAAGTTTTTCGGGGTCAAGCTAACGTTGAATTTTCTCGCTCCTTATACCTCCCAAAGCATCAATGAGTTCTGGCGACGGTGGCACGTCACCCTGAGTACCTGGTTCCGGGACTATGTTTTTATCCCGCTAATGGGTAAAAGAAGTCAGTGGGCAGCCTTTTATCTGTTTATCACTTTTACTCTGTCGGGCTTCTGGCATGGAGCCGCCTGGAATTTTATCCTGTGGGGTGCGTATCACGGGGCTTTATTGCTGGTGCTGCGATACGCAGGACGCCCTTTCTATCGGTTTGTGGGTGAGCGATTGTTCATGCCTCAATTCATCTCCTGGGCATTGACCTTTCTTTCAGTCATTCTGGGTTGCGTGTTCTTCATGGAGACGGATTCACGTCGCCTGTTGACCAAGCTGCTTACACTGGTCTCTCCGTTGGCTTATTCACCTGGCAAGCTGGTTGAAGCCTGGGGTAGCTTTAGTTTTAATGAAGGAATTTTATTGAGTGTAACGCTGGCGCTGGCAATTGGCGTATTGCTCCTGGAACACTTGGCAATTTGGTTAAAGCGAGAAGGAGAGTATGACTTGTTGACTTCTCCCTGGGTGGCTCGAATTTTGTTTGCCTCAACCGTTCTGTTTGGTGCAACCGCACCTTCCCCATTCATTTACTTTAGTTTCTGATGCGAAAGATTCTAAGATTTGCCAGTTGGTTTGCAGTTGCTGGATTAGCCTGGACAGCGGGCTATTTCTACAATGCTCGCTATGGGGGAGAACTGAGTTGGCTCCGCATCATGTACGAGCAGAAAATGGCGATCGCCAGTCAGGTGCAAGCGCCCCACCGAGTTTTGATTGTGGGAGGATCGGGTGCCCACTACAGTGTGGATGCAGGGCAGATGCAAAAGACGCTGGGCATGCCCGTACTGAACATGGCAACCGATGGTCCGGTCGGTCTGGATGTGATTCTGCCAGCAGTTTCTCCTGTAATTCGACCGGGAGATATCGTGTTATTGATTCCCGAATATTTGCTGCTGCTGGATGAGGATGGCTTTGGCGATCGTTCCGGGCAGTTTGGCATGGCGATCGGCAAGCCAGGCTTGGGCAACATTCCTGCCAAGCAATTGGCACAAGACCTGCTGCTGTTGGGTGTGCCCACCTTGAGAGCCGCCACCAAATCTACGTTGGATCTGGTGGAAAAAGGGCGCTTGACCGGCTACTACTCCGATCCCATCACCGCCAATGGTGATCCCATCGTCATCAACCCTCGAATTGGCAAATGGTGGCAACTCAAGATCGACGGGTCAATCTCTCCTCATGCGGCGCAACGGATTCAAAAATTCAAGCAAGAAGTGGAAGCGAAGGGTGCAACTCTGGTGCTGGGTCTGTCCTGGATCTACGGCAGCACAGATGAAGCTACGGTGAAAAACGTTCGCACCACTGCCGAAACCCTGGAAAAAATTGCTCCTACGCTGTATGACAAAACATCTTTGAATATCAAAACTGACGCCAGTCTATTTGCGGATACGCATTACCATCTCAACCCCAATGGTCGAAAACTTCGATCGGCTGAATTAGCTCAGAAGCTCCAGGAAGTCCTGGACAAAACGACTATTCCCCCAATTCCTCAACCTTCTCCCACTCCTACTCCTTAACGTGGTCAGCGCTTATGTACTGCAAAAAAGACCCGGATGAAATCCTGAGCCTACCTGCCCAGTTGGGGCAGACGCGACCGACCCGTATTTGTATTTTGGGAGGGGGTTTTGGTGGACTGTATACAGCGCTGTACTTACAAAAATTTGCCCAATTACGATCGCCCCACTACGAAATCACCCTGGTGGAACAGCGGGACAACTTTTTGTTTACTCCGTTGCTCTATGAAGTCGTAACGGGCGAACTGCAACCCTGGCACATTGCCCCCCCTTATCAAAAATTGCTGACTGGCAAGAATGTTCACTTCTGCCAGGATAGTGTCCAGGATGTGGATCTGAACAGACGATCGGTGCATCTGCAAAGTGGCAAAACTCTCCATTACGATTATCTGGTTTTGGCAGTGGGTAGCTCACCCCAACTGAACTGGGTGCCGGGTGCCGCCACTCATGCCCAAACCTTTCGTTCATTAGCAGATGCCGAGCATTTAAGAGAACGACTCCGGTTTTTAGAAGCATCCGATCGTCCGATTATTCGAGTGGCGATCGCGGGCGGCGGTCCCAATGGGGTTGAAATTGCTTGCAAGATCGCCGATCGGCTCAAGCATCGGGTTGAAGTACGCTTGATCGAACGCGGCGACCAAATTCTCAAAACTTTTACTCCCGGTAGCCGCAAATTCGCCTATCGCGCTCTAAAAGAACGGGGCATTCAACTCCATCTCGATACCAGCATCACTGCGATCGAAGCGGATCAGATCACCCTCAGCCACCAGGGAGACGTGAAAACCTTACCCACCGACTTGGTGCTATGGACGGCTGGTACTCAAATAGTGGATTGGGTCAAACAACTCCCCTGCCAACACAACCCCCAAGGACAGCTTTTCTCTCTCCCCACGCTGCAACTGACAAACTATCCCGAAGTCTTTGCTCTCGGCGATTTAGCAGAAATCCAAAACCCTGGCAAGCCGAAAGTGCCAGCAACTGCTCAAGCAGCCTATCAACAAGCAGACTGCGCAGCGCAAAACCTGTGGCGAGCAATCAAACAACGCCCCCTGCTGCAGTTTCGCTATCTTCACCTGGGTGAAATGATGACCCTGGGACAAGGAGAGTCAGTGGTCTCCAGCTTTGGTATAACGTTGGGGGGTGCCCTCGCTCAAGTGATTCGTCAGTGGGTTTATGCTCAACGCCTTCCAACTCTGCACCATCGCTGCCAAGTCATGCTGCACTGGATTGGACAAGGCATCCTGAAATGCTTTCCCCGACAATGGCAACCCCATTTACGCCAAACGAGCAAGAAATTAGCTACTCGCCCACGCTTTACATCCGGACATGCCGATCGTCGCGCGCCTTATTAGAAGTAAATAGGTGAAGCAGTGAAGAAATGCTGGCGCTTAAAACTCACAACTTCGGCAACCGGCACTCTGTGCGTTGGCAACCCGGTTCATAGGACTGACAAAAATTCTCCCTCTTCCTATCTCTTTCTATCACTCATTCTCCTGATCCCTATCCCCTACCCCCATTCTTGATCCCCTATGGTTACGAGTGAGCCAAAACCAAAAACCCTCTTTGGTGCAAAGCTCGATGAGATATTCGGGTTAGATTTGCGATCGCTGGCGCTGTTCCGTATCGGTCTGGCGCTCGTCATCCTCACAGATTTATGTTTGCGGACTGCGGATGCCTCGGCGCTCTATAGCGATGAAGGAGTGTTGCCTCGAACAGAACTCTTTAAAATACTCAACCCTTGGTATTGGTCGCTGAATTTAATCAGTGGACAACCGTTGATTCAAGGGTTGATTTTTGGCACGGGGATATTCTTTGTCCTGCTGATGCTGGTGGGCTATCGCACGCGATTTGCCACGATTGCCACTTGGGCGCTGGTCATTTCCATCCATAACCGCAACCCAGCATTGATTTTTGCAGCCGATGATGTGCTGCGAGCAATTTTGTTTTGGGCAATGTTTTTGCCGTTGGGGGGACATTACTCCATAGATCGGGCGCTGAATACCCAACGAGATCGCCTACCCCAAAGAGTAGTTTCAGGCGCAACCCTGGCGTTTGCCGTCCAGCTTTGCTTTATCTATATTTTTTCGGCAGGGTTCAAATCCACCAGCCCTAACTGGACAACCGAAGGATCTGCAGTCTACTATGCACTGAGCTATGACCAATACGTCACTTCGATCGGCAAGCTGTTGCTCAACTTCCCCTGGTTGATGAAGATTTCGACCTACTTCACCATGGCGCTGGAATGGGTCGGTCCGCTGTTCATTTTCATTCCCTGGCGTAACAGCTTCTTCAAATTTTGGACTGTGGTGACCTTCATTCTGCTGCACGCAGGTTTTGGGCTAACCCTGAATCTAGGCATTTTCCCCTTTCTCAGCATTGCCTGCTGGCTGGCGTTTCTACCCAGTGATTTTTGGGAAAAGCGAGCAAAACGGGTCTATGGCGATCCCCAGTATGGACTGCGGATTTACTATGATGCTGATTGCGGATTCTGCAAAAAGGTCGTTCACTTAATCCGGACGTTTTTAGTACTGCCACCCGATACCCCCCTACTGATGGCACAGGACGATCCCAGCATTTACGCTGATATGGAAGCGTATAACTCCTGGGTGGTAGTGGACTGGCAAGGCAACCGCCACTTCAAATGGGAAGGGATTGCCTATGTTGGTAGTATTTCGCCCTTGTTGCACCCCATTGCCGCTTTACTGCGACGTGAACCGGTAATGACAATGGGAACTCGGTTTTATGAGACGATCGCCACCCATCGACGAACCGCAGGTGCCTTCACTCGACCCTTCCAATTTAAGGATCTGGAAGTTCGACCCACCCGAATGTTTAATATCGTGACCTGGCTGCTGTTAGCCTACGTCACGCTCTGGAACTTCAAAGCCCTGATGCCCGACAAACTCAACCGCAAAGTGTTGAACTCGATCGATTGGATTAGTCGTGTGCTGCGAGTCGATCAAAAGTGGAGCATTTTTTCACCAGGACCGCCCAAAGACGATGGTTGGTTCGTTATCCCTGGCAAATTAGCAGACGGCTCAGAGGTCGATATCCTTCGCAATGGTGCACCCATTGCCTGGGAAAAACCCACGGTTGCTACCCGCAATGCTATTTACCACAATATGCAATGGCGTACTCTGTTTATTAATATGAACCGGGGTAATAAGCGCGTACTTTATCCCAACTATGCCAACTACCTTTGCCGCAGCTGGAATGCTCGTCACAGTAGCAAACAACGGCTGGTCAGTTTTGAAATCTATTTCATGAGTGAGCGAACCGTACCGCAGGGTCAATCCCAAACCGTAGATCGGCAAAACAATTGGCAGCAATCTTGCTCTAATTCATCTAATTAATTGCAAAGAACCATAGGCATTACAAACAATAACATTTAGACAAAAAGGCTCTGGGTTGTGCCAATCAATCTTTGGATCAAGCATGTGACAGAGAGAATCAACCTAAGCTTGGTCTTGATTCTTGTACTCGCTACATTTTTGAGGGTATTTTTACTCTCAAGTATTCCCAACGGCTTCACCCAAGATGAGGCAATTAATGGCTATGATGCCTATTCCATTCTCAAAACTGGTAGAGATGGATTTGGCGTATTTTTGCCTATGTTTGTGAGATCGCTTAATGATTATCGAGAATCTCCTCACATCTTTCTACTCGTCCCATTCATCCAACTTTTTGGGTTAACTGAATTGGCAACCCGATTGCCATCAGCCTTAATTGGAGTGCTGACAGTATGGGTTGTTTATTACCTCGCCAAAGAACTCTTCAACCAACGGATTGGTTTATTTGCATCCCTGTTTCTTGCCATCAGCCCCTGGCACATTCAGTTCAGCCGTATCGGCTTTGGCGCAATTTTGGTTCCCTTTTGCTTTTGTTTGGGCTTACTTTTTCTCTTCAAAAGCTTCAAGCAACCTTTCTATCTCTATCTCAGTGCCCTGGGATTTGGTTTGACACTCTATACCTACGCCGCTGCTCGCGTATTCACTTCTCTTTTCTTAGTCGGAGTTTTGATTTTATTTGGTCGACACTTCTGGCGATTTAAAAAGCAAACTGCGATCGCCAGCGTCATTTTTTTGACAATTTTCTTGATTCTGCTGCAATTCTGGATTTCACCAGAAGGAATGGCTCGGGCAAAATTTGTGGGCTTGGTCAAAGATCCGATCCTACTGCTCCAAAACTATCTATCCTACTTCAGCCCCGATTTTCTCTTTTTAAATGGGGATGCTAACCTACGCCATAGTCCAAGAGGCATTGGCGAGTTGTACTGGATTGAGATGATTACCGTGCCGGTTGGTCTATTTTTCCTATTTAAGCACGGTGGTAAACCTCGAAATGCTTTATTGTTGTGGTTCTTCCTTTATCCCATTCCCGCCATTTTGACCGAACCAGGACATGCCTTGAGGGCGATCGTCGGCTCCCCCTTATTTGCCATTCTTTCAGGATACGGGTTTGTCCAGATAATCGAGCGTCTAAAATTTACATCTAAGCAAATAATTTGGAGCATTGTCTTTTTAGCTACACTTAACATTTCCATATTTTGGAAATTCTATTTTATAGACTATCCGAAAGATGCATCCTATAAAGTTTGGCGATATGGAATGAAAGAAACAATTAATTACATAGAAAAAAATTCAAACTGTGTCGTAATTAGTAATCTCTTTCATCACACTCATACATTTATCCTGTTCTATACACAATACGATCCCAGTCTGTATCAAAAGTCTCCATTGGACTCAAGCATCACATTTCAGGGGCAGGGTGGTTATTCATTAGGAAAATATCGCATCATGCCAATTTCAAAAGACTTAAAGCTTGACCAAACTTGTTTGCTCGTTCTGATGCCCGGTGAAAACAAGATATTAGAGCAAGCCGGCTATCGTTTAAGCAAAGTCAAACTGATTAAAAATCCACACAATAAACCAGAAATTCAGATTTTTCGAATAGATTAGGTGACTGCATCTAGCTAACTAAAAACATCTACTTCAGCAAAATCAGGTGCATTTTCCGGAAGTTTGAAACTGTGTCCGAAAAGGATTAATTATCAGACGAGGACATATTTATCATGGGCTTTTTAGATAGATTAAAACAGGCATTGCCGCAACTTAGCTTTCTTCTTGCCCTATTTTTCGGAACTCGATTGATGCTGACATTAATCGCAGTCTTTACGCGAAGTATTTTGGGGCATAAAAGCCCTATCAAATTTGGTGTAACTCAGTATCCTTGGTTAAATATATGGGGAGAAGCTGATACTTTTTGGTATATCGATATTGCTAAAAATGGCTACTCATCGCATACAAACCTACTTGGACAAGGAAACTATGCCTTTTTTCCACTTTATCCTATGTTAATCAAGTTTTTAGGAGCTGCTACTGGTAATAAGTACTATCTAGCCGGCTTACTCATCTCCAATTTTTCTTTAATTTTTGCCTGTATTTTTCTTTACAAATTAGTGAATCAAACATCTAATCAAAGAATAGCGCTAAACACAATTAAATATTTATTTTTATCTCCAACTGCTTTTATATTATCAGGAGTCTTTACCGAATCGCTTTACTTATTCTTGACAGTTGTGATATTTTATTTTACCTATAAGCGTAATTGGATTTTAGTCGGAGTAGTGGGATTTTTTGTGGCACTAACTCGAAATCTGGGAGTCTTACTGATCATTCCCTTACTCTTTGAATATTTAAAGGAAATTCATTTTGATGTAAAAAAAATAAGACTAGATATTATCTTTCTATTTTTGATCCCACTAGGATTAATACTCTATTCATTTTATAATTACCATCTAACTGGAGATTTTCTAGCTTTTAAAACGGTACAAACAGCCTGGGGTCGGAGCTTTAGTAATCCTTTTCACGTTGTAGTTCATGGATTATACAAGGCTTTTTACCAATCTAATATTCGCAATTATCTAGATGCCTCAATCGCATTAATTTCCTTGGCAATTCTTTGTATTTTCTATAAAAAGATTGGATTTTCTTACTGGCTATTTGGAATGTACTCAATTTTGATTCCTCTCTCAACTGAATTAGAATCAATGCCAAGATACATTTTGCCAATCTTTCCAATTTATATTATTTTAGCTAAATTAGGTGAAGATCATTCTTTTGATCAAGTCACAACAATATTTTTGGGATTGCTACAAGGTTTCTTAATGGTTTTTTGGAGTAGTGGCTATCCATTAATTGTTTAATATACTGAGATAGAGGCTGCTTTTAAAACTTTCAACACTCATGACTCAAATTTGAGTAGATGAATCCAAAATTTACTGATATGGGGTATCTTAAGTCATCAGAGAATTTTTTTTAAAAAGTAGCAAATGGAGTCGGGGCAAACCCAGATGAAGAATTCTGGACATCATTGTTCTATAAAAATGTTGATTTTGATGAGTCTACTAGATTAACGCCGCACAAAAGGTTATTAAGTGAATAAGGAATCAATTCCTTATTCACCAGTACTTGACTCTAATATTACTTTTAAAAAATAAAGAAGCGATTCACTCAAAAATACCAAAGCCACCCTGTCAAATATGTGACACTAAGAACAAACAACATTTTCATTCTGATACGAGGAGAATAAGTATTAGTAAATCCAGCTTACTTTCTCAGTTAACTGTAAAGAATTAACAATCCTAGATAATCATAGAAATTTAGATTTTCAAGATTGGAACTCAATGCAAGTTATTAAAATCTTTATGCTGAAAAATCAAACAATGCAAGACTGGCTAAAAATTCCTCTTTGGTTAAAAACCTTGATCGTCCTATCTATTCTTCTGGGAATTTTTTTTAGATTCTATAATCTGGAATTAAAGGTCTATTCTTTTGATGAGACTTTTACGTCCACTTATATGTATGGTCAACATACCAAGGCTTTTAACAATTTTGATGGCGCCGTTCTCAGTGTTAGTGATATCCAGAAATACTTGTTTATTGATCCAGATAAAAGCTTGATTCAATCGATTCAGCAAGTTTTATCAAAAATCTATGTTTTCCCTCCACTTTATCCAGTACTCGGATTAATTTGGTCTTATCTATTTAGTTTTTTTTCCCATGATTCACTGACAATTCAAAGAAGCTTTTCAGCCTTTTTGAGCTTGCTTTCACTTGTTGGAATTTATTGGTTAGGAATTGAGTTATTTGAATCTAAAATCTCGGCTTCTGTTGCCGTTGCCATTGCGGCTATCTCTCCGTTTCATCTACAATATGCTCAAGTCATACGTCCTTACAGTATTCTCATTGCTGCAACAGCTTTTTCTAGCGCTTGTTTACTCAGAGCCATTCATAAAAAAATTAAGATCTGGTGGATATTCTATGCCTTGAGCGTCGCCTTGGGGCTCTATGCTAATGTGCTATTTGGATTTGTTCTGGTGGCTCATACAGGATATCTATTCATCACTGAAAAATTTAGAATTACTGAGAGATTAATTGCTTATTTGACATCGGTTGGTATTGGAACGTTAGTTTTTATGCCCTGGTTTGTCACATTTCTGACTGCTAATGCGCTGGAATATTCTGTCGATCAGGTGAGTGAACGTGAATCATGGATGGGATTGATCAAAGCCTGGAGTAGAGCAATTCAAGGAGTATTCGTTGATGTCTATAATCCCTGGTTTTCTTCCAACCTTTTTCGAGTATTCCAGGCAGCACTCGCCCCGATCGTACTGACCATCGTTGCAGTTTCAATTTATCGGTTATGTCGTGAAACTTCTGGAAAAATCCGCACTTTTTTGTTGGCACTCGCGATCGCTTCAGGTGTCAGCCTAATGCTCAAAGACTTAATCATGGGAAGCGCCATTACCACTCGTCTACGATATCTGATTCCTTTTGTCCTAAGTACCGAATTGATGGTTGCTTACTATATTGGCAGGTTGTTAAGTACCAAACAAACCTTTTCAAGAAAAGTAGGGCAATTTGCATTATCCATCCTGATTATAGGTGGTATGGCTTCATGTCTAATCATTTCTCAAGCACGCTCCTGGACTGCTTTCGGTAGTCCTCATTTTCCTAAAACAGCTGATATTATTCGCCAAGCAAATCACCCTTTAGTGGTTGTGACCCATCTAGATCGGGCATTTTCGATGAGCTATTTGGTAGATAAAGATACATCTTTCAAGCTGTTGCAAAAAACTACTACGATTCCAGAGAGCTTTAGCACAATCTTTTTACTTGAACCCTCAACCGATATATTTGATAAATTGAAGGAAAAATACAAAATTAAGACCATTGATGAAAAGGGAGAACTCTTTCAAGTCAAACCTTTAAACCGTATTTAACTATATTTAATTTATATTCAGGCTGCCCTTTACCCTAGCCCATGAAAAAGATTGTTGCTCAAGTCCTAAACCGAAAGTTTTCTGTTCTCTTTTTATTTATCATTTCGAGTATTCTAATTGGATATGCTTACAAAGCCCTTCCCATTCGGCAAGGAGATGGTTATGAATACGCTTTGATCTTGCAAAGCTTTTTTAATCATTTGAGTCCAGATATTCGACAAGTTGATATCAATAGTCTCTTAAAAATTATCCAGACTCAGCCAAGTTCTTATGATGCCACCGTTTTACAAAAGGTACTAAAAGCATTCAATCAGCACAAAAATGAAATTTATTTAGGCATTCTTCGATCGAATCATGGAGAATATTTTGGCTATCATTTTTGGCTTTATTCATTCATAAGTTTGCCAGCTAAATGGTTGCTAGCAATTTTGAGATTGAATGAACTCAAAGCATTTCAATTAACCAATACACTATGGATGATTTTGACCTTAAAATATGTCTTGCTATTCTCTAAACAATCACCCTTTTTTCGTTGGTCGATCGCACTTTTATATGTACTGGGATGTAGTTTTTTCTATCTCAAATGGCCCCATCCAGAAGTTTTCCTCGCTGCTTGTATTTTAATTGCAAGCTGCGCTTTTCTTGATTGTCGGTTTCATTTGGCAGTCGGGGCAGCTACTCTGGCAACGTTGCAAAATCCATCTGTTATTTTTTTAGTTGCTTCAGTTCTGTTATTTTTTATTGCAAAAGATTTTCGACTCAGTGCATTTAAAAATTTAGTTCAATGGCTTAAACCTTACCTCTGGATGGTGCTTATTGCTGCCACTTCTTTTATTCCTTACTTTTTTTATTATTATCACTACAAAAAGCTCAATCTTATTACTGTACGGGGTTTTGTCAATCCCAGTTTAATCAGTAGCGATCGATTTTTTTCGACTTTGTTTGACTGGAATCAAGGACTCATTGTCGGCTTTCCAGGCATTTTAATCGGTGTTGCAATCGTCTTGTTCTATCGACTAATCCAAATCTTTTTACATAGAAACCAACCTGTTTTGCGTTCAGTAGATGCCTTGTTGCCTGCATTTTTCTTGATGCTGCTGCCAACGCTCAGCCAGACCAACTGGAATCATGGTCAAGAAATTTTTAGTCGATATGCTTTCTGGACCACGATGGTATTAATTGTTTGGTTTGTTGCCAACCTGGAAACTTTTAGAGGGTTCATCCAATTTTCAGTTTTGGCAGTCGCCCTGGGTCTCCAGCTTTTACCCAACGAAATATTTTTCAGACACGCCGAGGATGGCCATTATTTGAAAATGAAGCCTCAGGCAACCTGGTTTTTGACTCACTTGCCGGGATGGTACAATCCTGATCCCGAAATTTTTGCCGAACGAACCCGAGGCTACGAGCGATTTGGCGAAACAATCGCCCCTAATCCGATCGATGCTCCCTTCATCTTCCTAGACCGAACGGGAAAAATTCGCAAAATTCTGCTCTATCAAGCTCAGGCATTACAAACAGAATCCCGCCTTTGTGGAATCAATGGGAAATTGGCCAGCAATGACGGAGATAATCCAGTCGCCACCTTATTAGCAAAAGCAAGATTCAACCCTCAAGGTTGGGGCTATCTTAACGGCAGTTTCCAATGTGCCTTGCCTTTGAGTCTGCGCTTTTCGGACGGTGGCAATGCACGTAACTTTACCATTCAGGGTTGGTCAAAACCAGATGCTGAGGGCAGTTGGATCAAATCTCGTGAGAGCAGCCTTGTTTTGCCGATCGTGCCTCCAAATCTCAGGCAAGTAAGATTGCGCCTGAAATTGCGCGTCGATGCCAAACTCGTCAAAGATACGCCACAACTCGCTGTAGTAGTCAATGGTCAACAAGTCAGCCAGTGGCAGTTAGAAAACCCAGGGCAAGTGTCTGAGTACGAGGCAGTCATCCCTAGCCAGGGGTTATCTGCCCGATCGCCCCTAGCACTAAACTTTCACCTACTCCCTTCTTCCCAGTCAATCCCAATTTCTGATGCTCCAGGGCAAGTCAAGGTGATGGAATTTGAAATTACCACATCTCGCCTTTAGTAGCTAGAAAGTGGGGAAAATCAAGAAATTCAAGAAATTTTGCCAAACGCGATCGCAAAAATTGCTGCGATCATCAGACCAATCCCAGTCCACTGCACGGGAGAAACCTTTTCACGCAGAATTAAACTTCCCACGATCGTCGTAGCCACCACAGTCAACCCAATGACCACCGGATAAGCAACCGAGAGATTAAATTTTCCTAAAACTAAAATATAAACGATCGTACTCAGTCCGTAGATCACAATACCACCGAGCAGGTAGAGGTTCAGTAACCCTTGCCCTGAACCCATTTTGAGAAACAACTGGGCAGCAGTGTTCAATGCTACTGTGAGCACAATCAAAAAACCAAACAGGATCGACGTTGCTGAAAAAGATATCATCGCGCGTTCCACGCTATTTCAATTGGTTTGGATGAAAAGCTGGTTGTCCATTCATATCCCAAAGTTCTTGTTCTACGGGATAGGGAATCTGAACCAGGCGACCACAGAGTTTTTCCCACCATCGGGGAGGGTGGGGTAGCGTTGTAACCTGAATGCAGAAACAACCAACCAACCAGGCTCCCAGGACATCGGTATGGCAACTATCTCCAATCACCACCACCTGATGGGGTGCTAGCTCCATCTGAAGCAGAGCCCGACGAAACGATTTGGGAAACGGCTTTTTGGCAGGACTCAGAATCGGCACTTCTAACCGTTGCCTCCAGGCATCGACCCGATATTGCCGTTTGCCATTCGAGAGCACAAAGAAACGGAATCCTTTTTGCTTCGCCTGTTGGATCCAGATTTCAGCACCAGGAGAAAGATAGCGATCGTCTTCAGAAACGATCGTGTTATCCAAATCCAAAATTACCCCCTTGATACCTGCCAAACTGAGTTGACCGAGATCAACACAGGCAAGGGTAATTGCTTGCTTGGGGAGCTGGTGCTGCTTGAGAGCAGCATTGCTACTCTCTGTAGACTGACGATTGGGCAGCAGAAAGCTAATAGAGGACAAAACTCGTTTCGCTAGCATCGAATTTACTCGACAATTTCTGGTTTTTGCAGATGGCTGAAGTTTATTTATGACGGAATTAGTCCATGGCGCTTGAGTAGCAAAATCGCCACGGTCAGAACAAGCCAAGCAATGACCGTTAACAGGATGGGAAAATCTGTTAATAAAATTTCTTCAGGTCGTTCAGTTTTGCCGCCCTTTTCCTGCCCCAAGTCGCTCCGACGAGCAATTTCATTCGGGTCACTGAGCAGCTGATAGCGAAAAACGCCGTACATGACAAAAGGAATCGTCAACATCATCCATGATGTTGTTGCACCTTGAAGTTTGGGTCCAGAGCTCCACAGGGCATAGGTCATAATCGTTCCAGTCGTGACGGTATTCTCCATGCGACTTAACAACATGGGAGAGTAACGTTTCAAAACAGAACGGGTTCTTTTTCCCTGAATTTCAGCAAGCCGTAACTCAGCTTTGCGTTTCTCGATGCCCAAAAATAGCGCCAACATGGCAGTACAGAGCAAGAACCAGGGGGATACATGAACATCTGTTGCAGCAGCGCCAGCACAGGCTCTCAGTACAAACCCTAGCGAGATTGCTACCACATCCAAAATAACCGTGCGCTTGAGTCTCAGGTTATAAGCAACTTGCAGCACACTATAGCCAATAATGGTAATTCCCAATGCAGGCGCACGCAGCCAACCAAAGCCGATCGCACTTGTCAGAAGGACGATCGCCATTGCCGTTGCCACCGGAATACTGATGAGTCCAGCCGCAATGGGACGCTTGCACTTGACTGGGTGAACCCGATCAGACTCAACATCTGCAATATCGTTCAATAAATAAAAGCTACTTGATGCACAGCAAAACAGGGCAAACGCCAGAATGCCACCTAAGAGCGATTGAATCGTAAACTGAAATGCAAATAGGGGGGCTGCAAAAACGATAAGATTCTTCGTCCACTGGCGAGGGCGCAGGGCAGCTACATAAGGAATTTTGAGAATGTTAATTCCTTTTTTGTCAGAAGTTGTGTCGGACATCAGGTTGGTGTAGCCATCCTTGTTTTTTTATCTTTCCATTGTAAAGAGGGATTTACAGGAAAATCGCCTGCCGAACTTATATTAATAAGTCTTTTGAACGATGCGCACTGATTCACAGAATATCTTCACTGAGACTTTAACTACTCTCATGGTTTTACTGCCACCTCCCGTTGAATATTTGTTTTGATAGTAAAGGCAGGTTGACAGACCGTTTACCGTTTGTCCCGATCGTTCCAGCGTCGGTCTCTGCTTTGACCCCTTATTTTGCACCTGTTATGAAAGCTGACCCCCTGCAAAAATTAGCATTACCGGGAGGCTGGTGGCGGGTAGTGCTCCTACTACTGTTGCTACTGGGCATTATTTTTCGGTTTGTAAATTTGGATCAAAAGCCCTACGACACCGATGAAGTGCGAGGGGTAATGCGGGCGTCAGGATATACCAGCGATGAATTCACCGATCGCAACTTCACAGGGCAAATTACGAGCGTTGCTGAAATTCAAAAGTATCAAAAGCCCAATTCAGAACGGAATCTGGGCGATGCTTTAAAAGTGCTGACGGGCAATCCGGAGCACCCGCCGCTCTACTACCTATCAGCACGGTTTTGGATGCAGGCGTTCAATGCCACAGTGGGGGCGCGCTATTTGTCAGCGGTGATGGGGGTCTTGCTCCTGCCTTGTGCCTACTGGTTATGTCTGGAGCTATTTGAATCACCTCTAGTGGGCTGGGTGGCAGCCGCGTTGTTTGCAGTGTCGCCGTTTCAGATGTTGTATGCTCAGCAAGCACGACAGTATAGTTTGTGGGTGCTGGCAATTTTATTATCCAGTGCCGTGTTATTGAGATCGTTGCGCTCCAGCACCATACGCAATTGGACCCTTTACGCTGGCTCGCTCGCCTTGGGATTGTATACCCATTTATTCTTTGTTTGGGTTTTTATTAGTCATGCGCTCTACGTGATGCTGATGGAGGGGTTGCCTTTAGGCAAACGGCTGAGCCAAAAGCTAATCGCATATGGGTTGGCTTCGCTGGCAGCGATCGTCACGTTTGTTCCCTGGATTTGGGTGTTTGTTACCAGTACCGATCGCACCGAAAGCACCACCAAATGGGTCAGTTCGTTCAAAGTCAGCATTTTCCATCGGATTGAGTATTGGTTACACAATCTCAGCGTCGTCTTTTGGGACTTTAACCAAGACAACCCAGATTTTCGCAATCTAGTTCCCTATCTGATCGCAGCTTTAGTCGGGTATGCCGTCTATCATCTCTGTCGCCATACCCCCCGGCGGGTCTGGGTATTTGTATTACTGCTGATTGGAGTAACAGCAGTTTCTCAGATAGTGCCCGATTTGCTTTCGTCAGCCGGAGGGCGGAGATCGTTGCTGTCTCGATATTTGATCCCAACTTATGTGGGCATTCAAATTGCCGTTGCTTACCTCCTGGCAACCCAAGTTGCCAACCCTTCACTCAAGCAATGGCAGCAGCGCTGCTGGCAAGGCATTTTCGCTATTGTGATGACGGCTGGGGTTCTGTCTTGTGCGGTCAGTGTACAGTCACCCTCCTGGTGGACCAAGGGATCGAGTTCCATTAATCCACAGGTAGCTCCCTTCGTGAATCAGGCAAGTCGTCCGTTGCTGATCAGCGATGCCTCCCATACATTTATCCTATCTTTGAGCCACTTTCTCAAGCCAGATGTGAGGGTGCAATTGTTCACCCCAGAAAGCCTGGAACGATCGGCAGATAAGCTGGCTCTGGCAAAAACTGCGCCTAGCCCACCGGAGCAAGTGTTTTTATACTTCCCAACCAAAGATTTACTGCAAAAACTTACAGAGATGTCTCTTGGAGACCTGCAAGTGCGGGTGGGCGAATCCAAGTGGTTTGCGAAGCGGAACTGGCTCTATGAGGTTACGAAACCTCACTGATGCCATCAGGTAGACGAAGCCGGGTGAGTGGCGTAAAGCTGATGAAGATCGGCGCGATTCCTATCAGGTTGTACCCGTGTAGGGTATTCTAATGTCTGCCATTGTGAATCGATACATCTTGCATCGATTCGATCGTCCAGCTTTTTTAGGTGAACTGTGCGCCCGAAGTATTCCTTAATCGTGCCAGTCTATAACGAAGAAGCAACCTTGCCTGAGCTATATCGGCGGGTAAGCAGTGTGATGGGTCAACTCGATGCACCTGCGGAACTGGTGCTAGTGAATGATGGGAGCCACGATCGCTCTCTGGAAATCATTCGGGACTTGAACCACAAAGATCCGCGCGTCTGCTACATCAGCCTGGCACGAAATTTTGGGCACCAAGTCGCCGTCACTGCGGGGTTAAACTTTGTGCGGGGACGAGTTGTCATCGTTCTGGATGCCGATTTGCAAGACCCCCCCGAACTGATTTTGGACATGGTCGAGCAATGGCAGCAGGGTTACCAGATCGTGTATGCCCAGCGTACCCAACGCCATCAGGAAAGCTGGTTTAAGCGCTTTACCGCTTATGCCTTCTATCGTTTGCTAAAACGGTTGGCAGATGTCGATATTCCCACCGACACAGGAGATTTTTGCTTGATGGATCGGCGGGTAGTGGATGTACTGAATGGAATGCCAGAGCGCAATCGTTATATCCGGGGGTTACGTGCCTGGATTGGCTTCCGTCAAACTGCTATCCGATTTGAGCGTGATCCTCGCTTTGCCGGAGAAGTAAAGTATACCTTTAGCAAGTCTTTTGGCTTAGCCATTAGTGGATTGGTTTCATTCTCCAAAGTACCCTTGAGAATTTCGACCTATGTCGGCTTATTTTCGGCACTAGTTGCGGTTTTGATGGCGCTGTTGGTGTTGTATTGGCGTTTTGTGACTCCTAACTCGCCGCTAACGGGTTCAGCAGCGATTATCATTGCCATATTCTTTTTGGGTGCCGTGCAACTGGTGAGCATCGGTATTTTAGGCGAATATGTCGGGCGCATCTACGAAGAAGTCAAAGGGAGGCCCCTCTACACGCTGGCAGAAGTGAGCGATTTTATGGAGTTTCCTTCGGAAGAGGCTGATAAGAATCGTGCTTATTCGCACCGTTCCGAAGGGTAGTTGTCAATACAGGAAGTCAGAGTTCAAGGATTTCTTTGAATCGCATCTACAAGGGCAAAAAACAACGCCATATTGGGAAAATAGTCACGATTTTTGGCAAACCATTCCTTTTTGTCAGGATTTTGCAACACCCTCACAAATACTGAAGTCTGTTTGTAAATGTCCACGGAGTTCACTTCTGCCCAAGGTAACGTTTTTTTGCCAAAGACCAGCCCTGATTGAGTCAGCTGAAGTTCTGCAAATTCAATCGGGGTACCCTGTTGATAGGCTGCGATCGCGCCAGGAAACCGATACTCAACAAATTGTTGCTCCAAGAGCGTTCTCAATTGATCGACATTAGCAATATGTTCATCAATTTTGATTTTTCCCTGTTTATCAGTCTCCAGTCTCACGACATAGTTGATCACACCACCTGCACTTTTGACCGAGAGATAGATATTTTTGATGTCTTGGTAAGCAATGGTTCGGGGTGGGTCTTTACGACAATCGACTAGCCCTTGTTGATAGAGCAGAATGACCGACTGTTTGGAAAACAACCGAGTGAGCGTTTGATACAAATTGTAAAGGGAATAGATCAGTATCGGTATCCCAATTAGAAAAATTGAAAGCACTAATGATGCCAGCACTAGGAAAATCCATGCGCCAAGTAATGAATTTGCCTTTTTCTTGCTCCAACCAAACTCGCCAATGAGATGCCCTAAGGGATGATCAACTGTCATATGCATTAATGGGAAAGATGTTCTGAAGCCATTCAATTCGGTAATGCCTTGGAGCACATTTCAGCCATGGAAAATCAAAAAATTTTTGCCATCGTCATGTCTTTTTCCAGAAATGACGATGGCATGGATAATCTACATCAGCCGGCCATTTAATTCCTGAGAAACAGCAAACAAGATAGAATATGACTCCCAGTAATAATTTTTATTCAACAAGAAATATCTGAAGACAATGGGTGCCATCAGAGTAACCGCAATTTATTTTTGTCCTATCTATAGCAGTCCTAAATCATTTGTGAATGAGAAAGGCTGTGTGAAAAAGAGTTCCACAGGAACTCTTTTTCACAATCCAGATAGGATCGCTATAGAAGTTGCTTCAGGTTTTACAGTGGAAAAGAATCCGTCTGATTAAAATCCCTCAAAAAGCTCGAAGCAAGTCTCTTCTAAATTACAAAAAGCTTCTGGCTATACTGAGCGCGTAAGGTATTTTATTGTTTTACAAAGATGCCACCACCAGCTAAGTGCTCCTCGTCTTCCATCAAGAGGTTCGTATTTTTCCATCGCTTTTGCGAAATGAAGAAAATTCTTGTAATTGAGGATGGCCCAGTTCTTCGCGGTCTCATTCTGGATTTGCTTGAAAGAGAAGGGTTTGAGATTTTGCTGGCTGAGGATGGACTCACAGGGGCGAACTTGCCAAACAAGCGATCCCAGATTTAATTGTGTGCGATGTGATGTTGCCTGCACTGGATGGCTACAGTGTCCTGACAGCCATACGCCAGCATTCGATTTCAGAAACCATTCCTTTTATTTTCCTGACTTCTAAAGCGAATCGAGCTGATATACGGCGCGGGATAGGTTTGGGCGCAGATGATTATCTCCCGAAGCCCTTTGAGATTGAGGAATTACTGGAGGCAATTTCCATTTGGTTGGCAAAACAGGTAGCCTTTCAGAGGTTTTATATGCAGGCACCCCCAGCTAATTCTTTAGAACAAAAGGCACTGACTGCTGATTTAGAAAGCGCGATCGAACGCTCCGAATTATCTATCCACTACCAACCTCAAATCGACTCACAGACTCAACAAATTATTGGCGCAGAATCGCTATTGCGGTGGTAGCATCCAGAGCGCGGCTTTATCTCTCCAAGGGAATTTATTCCTCTAGCCGAATAAACAGGATTGATTATTCCCATTGGCGAGTGGGTGCTACGAACGGCTTGTCAGCAAGCCAAAACCTGGCAGGACAATAACTGTGGTGAGTTACAGGTTGCGATTAACTTCTCTGCTCGTCAGTTTAGTCAGCCAACTTTACACGATACCGTGGCTCAAGTTTTGGCGGAAACAGAATTGGAGCCACAGTGCCTAGATTTGGAGCTAACTGAAAGCACACTGGTTGAGAATACGGACGCTGCCATCTCGACCCTTAATACCCTAAGAGAATTGGGGGTACGAATCTCTATCGATAATTTTGGCACGGGCTACTCGTCGTTGATTTATTTACAACGCTTTCCAATTGATGCATTGAAAATCGATCGCAGCTTTATCCAAAACGCTGCGAATAACTCTAAAAATGCCGCCATTGCGATCGCAGTCATCCAAATGACTCATCAGTTACAGATACAGGTCATTGCTGAAGGGGTTGAAACACTAGAAGAACTCAATTTTTGAATCGATATAACTGCAATGCAGCACAGGGCTACTGGTTTAGCCCACCCTTGCCTGCCACAGAGTTCACTCAGTTTTTATTCACGCTTTGTTCGTAGAAAAATAGCGCTTAATTCACAGTCAATGAATACGTGACAGTTGCGGCTCAAACAGAAACTCAACAAATTTTTTGGCGCGCTTCAGTGTGCTGTCCAGACTGCGATCGCACGTGCTTCCTACCAATCGCTGCTGTCCATCTCTAATTTCAGACTGCCACAAACCCAAGGAAGCCGCTGAAACGTAAATTGTGTAATTTTTAAAGGCAATGGTCATGTAAGAACACCCTTTACTTCATGATTCCTATATAAAGAGTTTGCTCAATCTTCATCTTTCTGCCTTCAGTAGGACTTCTTAAATTGTGGGAGAGACTTTCAGCGATCTTGTCGCGCTCAGTAAAAACCGACATCCAGCCGTTACAACCACCCCATCAAGTATCTAGTAGAACTTAGCGGAAATCCGCCTACCATTCTGATTCCTGGCTCCTGACTCCTGACCCCTCAGAAGGTGGACTAACTTACGCCCCAAAGTACTAGTCAGCATCGCTCTACTTCATCTGTTCCACCAAATTGACGATCGCTTGTATCAAGACCTCAGGCTCAACTGGCTTTGAAATATGGCGCTGAAAGCCTGCGGAAATCGCCTGCTGATAGTCAATTTCTCCCGCATAAGCCGTTAGGGCGATCGCCGGAATTTGACCACCCTGTTCAGGGGGCAAGGCTCTCACTTGTTGCATTAGCGCATAGCCATCTACCTCTGGCATGCCAATGTCACTGAGCAATACATCTGGCTGGAAGTGGGTTAAAACAACCAGTGCCTCGTCCGCTGAGGCGGCAGAGAGCACCCGCGCACCGTACTGCTCAACCAGAAAAAGAACAAACTCGCGAGAATCGACATCATCATCTACAACCAAAATCTGGAGACCCGTCAAATCCAGCGCTGGCTCAGACAGGCTACCTGGCTGATGGCTCATTGGCAAAGTTGGCATAAGTGGCAATTTTAGGGTAAAGGTTGCCCCCTGCCCTTCCCCTGGGCTTTCTGCCTGGACAGTGCCACCATGCAGCTCTACTAGATGATGCACGATCGTCAGTCCCAGTCCCAACCCTCCAAATTTTCGTGTGGTCGCGCTATCTTCTTGACGGAAATAGTCAAACACATGCGGTAGAAAACTGGGGTGTATACCTTTCCCCGTATCGGTGACCGTAATTTGGGCATAGGAACAAAGGGGGGGACGGAGTGGTGCGTTTTCGTTGACTCGCCCATTTGTCCAGGCATCCGCTTGTCCAGGCTCGATTCGCTCCAACCTCACCGCAACCCGTCCGCCTTCGGGCGTGAACTTGATCGCATTGGAGAGCAGATTCCAAACCACTTGCTGTAATCGGCTGGAATCTCCCGATACTTGCCCAATGTTGGGTTCAAACTGGGTCTGAATTTGAATGGACTTGGCTTCAGCCGCTAACTGGACCGTCTCCATTGCCGATTGAATGGTCAATGCCAGATCAACTGAATCCACGTTTAGGCTCAGCTTGCCCCGCAGAATGCGGGAGATATCTAGCAAGTCTTCAATCAGTTCAGCTTGAAGCTTGGCATTGCGTCCAATAGTGCTGAGGGCGTGCGCGGTTTTGGCAGGATCTAACTGCTTGGTTTGGAGGAGCTTTGACCAGCCCAAAATGGGATTGAGCGGTGTTCGCAATTCATGGGAAACGATCGCGAGAAACTCATCTTTAATCCGGTTTGCCTGGATTAACTGTTCCTTTTGTTGCTGGAGAGAGTTGACCAGGGTGGCTCGATCCAGAGCAACGGCAACTTGATCGGAGATCGCTTGCAGGAGGTCAATTTCTGCGGCAGTGAATTCAGTACGGGTGTAGCTGAGAAAAGACAGCGTACCCAATAAGCGTCCTTGCACGATTAAGGGCTGACCAGCATAAGCAGTGAACCCCATTGAACAAACGCCTTGAGCATTGGGATGCGTTAACAGTTGAGCTTGATTCAACACAAGTTGACGACGATCTCGCGCAACTAGCCCACACAGCGCTTGACCAAACTCAATCCATGCCAAATCTTCTGCTTGCTCTGTCGGAATCCCCCCGTGGTGCAGCAAATGCAACATGGGTCGATGGTTGCGTTCTACCATAGTGAAATGGTAATAGCAGTGCAGTTCCATCTGAGCAGAAAGCTTACGGAATAAGGTATCCATCAAGGTCATCGGTTGTTCGTTAGACAGCAGATCACTGACGGTTTCATACAGCAATCTGAGGCGATCGCTACCTTCCTGTAAAGCTTGTGCTGCCTGTCGCTCTGCCGTTTTGTCCTGCAAGATTTTGAGAAATCCGTGAGTTCGTTTAGCTTCATCTTGCAAGGGCATCATCAAACCACTACCCCAAAAGCAACTACCATCCTGCCGCATATACCAGCGTTCATTCTCTGCCCGTCCTTGAGATAGAGCAAGACGCATCTTTCGTTCCACTTGCCATTGATGACGATCGTCGGGGGTAAAAATAATATATTCTGGCTGTCCGATAATCTCCGCTTCGGTATAACCGAGCAATCGCTGCGCCCCAGAATTCCAAATTGTGACGTTACCGTTCAAATCCAGGGTAAAAATAGCGTAGTCTTTAGCACTCTCGACAATTAAGCGGAAGCGGTTTTCACTGTCCCGCAAGGCTTGCTCCATACGCTTGCGATCGCTGATATCGGTAATTAATGCCACAAAGCCTTGAATTACACCCCGTTCATTTGAGCGAGGCACATAGGTAATATTCACATCGCGGAGTTCGCCATTCTTGAGCATGACCTGATTCTCAAAATTAACGGGTTGCCCCGTCAAAACCTGCTCCACATAAGGACGAATTTTGGCATAGCCAGCCTCCCCTAGCACTTCTTGAAGGTGTTTGCCATAGACTGCTGTTCCACTTCGTCCAAACCATTCTTCATAGCCTCGATTGTTGAAGCGGTAGCGCTGGTCTACATCGACAAAAGATATCAAGGCAGGAACGGCATTGGTGACTAAGCGAAGCTCTGTCTCTCGTTGTCGGAGGGTTTCTTCGATTTGCCTGCGATCGCTAATGTCCATGACGGAGCCGATATAGCCCTTGAACTGACCATCCACCCCAAACCAGGGAGCCGCTGCATCGATCGCCCAACGATATTCGCCATCCTTACGCCGCAAGCGGTACTCTATCTGAAATGGCTCATAGTGTTCATTCGCGACCTGAAAAAGGCTAGAGACAAAATTCCGATCGTCTGGATGCACCGCTTCTATCCATCCCGATCCCTGTCCCGCTGTTTCAGTCTGACCCGTGAACTCACACCAGCTTTTGCTTAAGTAGGTGCAGTCACCCATTGGGTCAGTTACCCAAACCATCATGGGAGCGTTATCAGCCATGTTGCGGAAGCGTTCCTCACTCTCAAGCAAGGCTTCCTCTGCCCGTTTGCGATCGGTAATCTCGGTGATTAAAAAGGTCAGTCCATCTGATGCAGGATAGGCATGAATCTCAAACCAGCGATTCCAGGTTGGATAAAAGTACTCAAAATGAACGGGGGTTTGCTCTGCGATCGCTCGCCGCACTTGCGTATCAAACTCACTGCCCACAATTCCTGGAAAGATCTCCCAAATAGTTCTACCGATTAGGGCTTCCCTGGACAGTCCCAGCGTTTCAATCACGCGATCGTTAACGTAAACATACCGCCACTCTTGATCTAGAACCAAAAATTGATCGCTAATACTTGATAAAACAGACTCCAGTTGCTGCTTCGCTAACTCCACTTCTCGTCGCTGCACCTGCTCATGCCGAGTCACTTCTTGCCGCAACTGAGCTAGTTTCAGATTTGCTTCCACCCGTGCCAACAGTTCACGCGCAGAGAAGGGCTTGATCAGATAATCATCGGCTCCCGCTTCCAGTCCTTCAATGCAAGACTCTTCACCAGCTCGAGCGGAAAGCAGGATAATGGGCAACTCCTGGGTCTGCGGATCAGTCCTCAATTGCCGCAGCAACTCGAATCCATCGAGTTCTGGCATCATCACATCCGTCAATACCAGATCAGGAAGGCGCTGACGCACAGCAGCCAATGCCGCCATCCCATTACTCACCGCCTCCACTTCGTACCGTTGGCTCAACAGACGCTGCACATAATGCCGCATGTCAGCATTGTCATCCGCTAAGAGAATCCGCACAGTAGCGCGGGGAGGGATAGAAGGGTGAAGCGGTGGCAGAGAGGAGGGGGGAGGCTCCTCTTCCTTCATCCACTCCTCCACACTCGGACTCTCTTGCGGTAGCCACCGCAACGCTTCTGCAACGAAAGGGATGGCTCCTGTGGCAGTTGAGTTCAGGGTGGGCGTTGCGTTGATCTGCTCAGACGGCAGATGGGCACATCCCGTCGGCAGGGAGATGGTTAAACTCGTTCCTTGGTTGATGACACTGCTGACTTGAATAGTGCCGCCATGCAAGCGCACCAATTCTTGCACGAACGATAGCCCAATCCCTGACCCTTCGTAAGTCCGTCCTTTTGCACCCTGCACCCGATGGAAGCGTTCAAAGATGTGAGGGAGTTCATCCGCGGGAATGCCTATCCCTGTGTCCCTGACTTCCAAGACAACGCAAGGAGACACGCTACGGAGGGCATTCCCTGTGTCCCCGTGTCCTTGTGTCCCGGTGTCACTTTCTAGACACCGCAAGATAACGGCAATCTCTCCCTCAAAGGTGAATTTGAAAGCATTGGAAAGCAAGTTCAGCACAATCTTTTCCCACATTTCCCGATCGACGTACACGGGTTCGGGCAATGGTGGACAATCCACGCGCAAGCGGACGCCGGCACGCTCAATCGCGGAGCGAAACATGCCTGCCAGATCTGCAGTGAGCATTGCCAGGTCAGTCGGCTCATAAACAGCCTGAACCCGACCTGCCTCAATCCGGGAGAAATCTAGAAGGGTATTGACCAGTTTGAGCAAGCGTAGAGAATTCCGATGCACGGTTTCTAATTGTTCACGATCGACTGGATCAAGCCCCTTAGAACTGTTCAGCGTATCTTCCAAGGGTCCCAGTATCAATGTAAGGGGCGTGCGAAACTCATGACTAACGTTGCTGAAGAATACTGTCTTCGCCCGATCGATTTCTGCCAGAGCTTCTGCCCGCTTCCGTTCCTCCTCATAAGCCTGGGCATTGGCAATACTGGCTGCGATTTGAGCCGCAACGAGATCGATAAATCTCCGGTAGTTGTCGTCAAACAACCGGAAGGGATTTAACCCAGCGACCAAGATACCTGCTTTCCCCGTTTGCCCGGAGGGTGAGATTGGGACAGCTACCGCTTGATAGGGCGATCTCTGCCAGCCTCCCAGGGGCAACAGATCGAACTGTCTGTCTAAATCAGAGATGAGACAGACCTGATGCGATGTGAGCACCGCTGCAAAGGGCCAAACCGAGTCATCCTCAAATGCGACTGTTTCAGGCGCCAGACTATGCCCTCGCTCAACGCCACTGGTTCCCGCTAAAACAGCACACTGGTGCTCTGGATCAACCAAATAAATCATCGCGAAAGGCAGGTCATAAAGATTGGTACCCAGACAGTTCGCGCTCAGCATGCAAGCTTCATCAAAGGTGCGAGCATCGACTGTCTTAGCTGCCAATTCCCGCAGCAGCGTCAACTGACGCTCACCTACAATGCGTTGGGTATCGTCGCTGTTAGCACAAATAATGCCACTGGTCTGTCCTTGATCATTCGGAACTGGGCTATAGGAGAACGTGTAATAAGTCTCCTCTGGGTAGCCATTGCGTTCCATGATCAACAGCAGGGCTTCGTCGTAGGTGCCCTCATTCTTGAGCAGCGCCGATTCTGCCCGCGGACCCACCTGATCCCAGATTTCGCGCCAGACGTAGGAAGCGGGTTGTCCGAGTGCTTCCGGGTGTTTGCCACCGAGAATGGCTTTGTAAGCGTCGTTGTAGAGGTTAATCAGGTCTTTCCCCCACCAAACAAACATCGGTTGGCGGGAGGTCAACATAATCCGCACAGCAGTTTTCAGGCTTTGTGACCAGTTTTCGACTAACCCAAGCGATGTTTGCGACCAGTCATAGGAGCGCATCAGTGCCCCTAGCTCTCCACCTCCCGTAAAAAGTTTTTCAGCAATTGTCGATGTCGCCACATCCTGAGTCACCGTCTATACTCCTCATCTTTGAAAATATTGGGCTAAGAGCGTTTTGCCGCATTCGCGAACTGTTGCTTGTGGTGAATGAATCATCTGGTGCAGCAAGCCCTCCACCTGCTTCAAAGCCAGCGAGGAAGGCACCGCATGCCCATTTTCCCAACGATTGACGGTGCGGAACGAAACTCCCAATTTAGCAGCCAACTTTTCCTGAGAAAGACCGAGCTGTTGCCGAAGCTCACGGATTAAATCGGCGATATCTAACGGCATCGTTAATGACATGGCAAGATCCAATGCTTGTTCTTAGCACACTCTACTTCGATCGACATAGAACACAAGATAGGACAAATGGCATACCACTCGTCCCTATCCTTAGACAGAGATTGAAGCGGAGTTGCCCATTTCTCAGGAGAACGGGCAAGATCTCAAAATTGAGGCAGATCGCCTGCCGCTGCTATGGCCTGATTTTCAAACCTGGAAGGAAAAGCTGGCTGTGAGTGATCCAAGTCGGGTCGTGGCGTTATCTCAATCACTTCATCAATTGACCTGCCTCATCGAGGTCATTGCTGAAACTCACACAGTTTCTGAGTTTTCATCACTTCATTTATCAGAAAAACACGGGATTATCAATATGTAAGTCACAAAACCAAAACGCTCAGGAAACGCCATGCAACTCATCTATCGCGGTCAAACTCTTCCCTACACACCTGCTGAACCCAGCCTCTACCGCAAACCTCAAGCCTTAAACTGGCGTTTTCAGGCTCCCGGCGAGACCTATGGTGAAGCATCGACTCCCGTCACTGCCTATCGCAAGCCTCAAGCGATTAACTGGCGCTGGCAATAACTCATTTTCTACTCCTACGCTCCGCTTCATTCTTCTCTCTCTCCTAATGGATTTCCCCCAGCGATACCGATCGTTGGGGGTTTTGTTTGCTCCAATCCTGGCAACAAACGATCACTGCCATTACCAGAGGGCTAACTGAAACAAAATTATTTATTCCTCAGTAAAATAATGATCTAGGAAGTTCAAAATATGGTTGCGCAGGTCAAAATATTCTGAACTGTGGCGTATGGCTTGACGATCACGAGGATGGGGAAACGGCACTTTGAGATCCTCGCCAATGCGGGCAGACGGTCCATTCGTCATCATAATGATGCGATCGGACATATACAACGCCTCGTCTACATCATGGGTAATCATCATCACCGCCTGCCGATGGTTCTCCCAAATATTCAACACCTGACGCTGCAACTTACCGCGCGTCAGTGCATCTAGTGCCCCAAACGGTTCATCCATTAGCAGCATCTTAGGGCGAATTGCCAGCGCCCGCGCAATCCCTACTCGCTGCTTCATGCCGCCCGAAATTTCATCCGGGTATTTGTCCGCTGCATCCGTCAAATTCACCATTGCCAGATGCTCATTGACAATACCGATTTTCTCTGAACGGGTCGCGCTTCCCAACACTTCATCCACCGCCAGCCGAATATTTTCGCGCACGGTTAGCCAGGGCAAGAGGGAATAGTGTTGAAACACCATCATTCGCTCTGCGCCTGGCTTGCGAACTTCTTTGCCCTCCAGCCAAACCGAGCCAGTGGTTGCCCGTTCCAATCCCGCCACAATTTTGAGGAGGGTGGATTTCCCGCAACCCGAATGCCCAATCACGGAAACAAATTCATTGGCACCAACCGTTAAATTGATATCCTCTAGAATGATCGATCGGCTGCCATCCGCTTTGGCATAGGATTTGACCAGATTTTCGATTACGAGAAAGTCCGATTCCCCAGATGCCAGCGCAGCATCCATAAATTGAGCATTTGATTTCACCATGGTTCAGCCTCCGCGTCTGGATTGGAAAAGTGTGATAAGCAGCAGAACAACAATTTTGAGTTTTCTGAAAGACAAAACAAAACCAGATTTCGTAGGGGCTTAGCATTTGGACAAAATAGCGGCGATCAAGGCACAATACTCGGCACGAAATGCTAAAAGCCCCTACAGCTAAATCAGCGAGGTTATTGAATTTGCAAGATCCTAAGAGGAGGTTTTAAAAGTCCTTTTGCAAGTCGTAACCAATACCTTTTCAAACAACCTCTAAGACATGAAAATCGGAGTCGGACGATCGGCTCGGATCTCAAAACTGTTTAAGTAACCGACTGGATCACTAGGATCAAACGGTTTTTTGTCGATAAACACTTCTGCCGGTTCGACTTTGTAATCGTCTTGGGGGCAAGAAATGCCCATCTCAGCCGCAATGCTGCGGTAAAGATCCGTTTTCCAGGCTTTGCTTGCCAGTGCTTCCGCATTTTTGGGAAAGGTTTTGATTTGTCCCCATCGGGCTGCTTGGGTCATGAGCCAAATGCTTTGCGACTTCCACAGAAAGGTGGAGTGTGCCCCAGTTGGTTCGGGAATGTCGGAGGGAATGTCGAAAAAGAGGGTGGTATCAATCGAGGAGACAACGCGCGACTTGCCATCGAAGCCGCCATAATTGTAGTCGCCCACAATCGCTGGACGGGTAAATTTGGGTTTTGCCCCTGTAAACGATCGCTGCGAAATGATTTTTGCCACCTCTTCCCGATTTTGCGGTTTGCTGCAATATTGACAGGCTTCAATCATTGCCTTGACCAACGATCGATAGGTCTTGGGATTTTCTTGAATAAACGACTCCATGACTCCCAATAGGCGATCGGGGTGTCCGCTCCAGATCTCCCGCCCCTGAGCAAAGGTAAACCCTACTCCTTCGTTCCCTGTAATTGCCCGTGTATTCCAGGGTTCCGCTACCATATAGGCTTGCATTGCTCCAATCCGCACATTCGTGACCATCTGTGGTGGTGGGATAATGATGATACGAAACTCCCTGGCAGGGTCAACCCCCGTCGCCGCAATCAGATAGCGTACAAAGTACTCATAAATGGCAGAACTCAGCACAACTGCCAAAACCCGTTTTTCGGCAGGTAAATGGTCAAAATAGCGGCGAAAATCTTGCCCAAACCGCGCCAGATCCCCGTTGTATTCGTGCCAGGGACGCAGTCCCGCTTCCCACATTGCCCGATTCATGGTTAGGGCATTGCCATGTCGATGAATGGTCATCGCTGCACACAGAGGGGCATGACGAGCACCCTCTGCCCCAATTCGCGCATTGGTCACCGCCCCCGATACCACCGGCGAAGCATCCAACCGACCAAAAATGATGCCATCGCGTGAGGTTGCCCAACTGGCCTCTCGACTTAGCTTGACATTCAACCCATATTTGCGGAAAAGGCCTTTCTCCCAGGCGATCGCAAACGGAGCACAGTCATTTACCGGCACATAGCCGATCGTCAGATTCGGCTTCTCCAAGCTCTCCGGTTTCACCACAGGCTCGATCGCCGGCGCTGCCGCCGAAAATTGTTTCGGTGCCCGATTCGCATCGATCGCACAAGCCGAAAGCACCGCGCCCGTAGCCGATGCACTGGCGCTAATGAGAAAATCACGTCGATTCATTTTCTCTACCCCACCGCTCTCGCCGTTTTCCGATGTGTGACCCAAGCTTGAATCTGGCTGACGCCATAGTCCAACACTAATCCAGTCACGCCAATCACCAGAATGCCAAGAAAGACCGAGCTGAGATTGAGACGGCTCCATTCATCCCACAAAAAGAAGCCAATGCCCACACCACCCGTCAACATTTCTACAGCAACGATGACGAGCCAAGCAATGCCCAGGCTGATTCTTAGCCCGGTGAAAATATAGGGCAAACTGGCAGGCAAAATGATTTTGGTAATGCGTCGCCATTGGGGCATTTCCAGCACTCGTGCCACGTCAATATAGTCTTGCGAGACACTGGACACCCCCAGAGCTGTATTGATAATGGTGGGCCACAGCGACGTGATGAAGATAACAAAAATCGCGGAAGGATCTGCCAGGTTAAAGATGGCAAGAGCGATGGGGAGCCATGCCAGGGGAGAGACAGGCTTGAAGACCTGAATAATAGGATTAAGCGCCAGCATGGCGGATCTGGACATCCCAACCAGGAAGCCGACTGGGATGGCAACGATCGCACCCAACCCAAACCCTAACAAGACACGCCGCAGACTTGCCAGCAGCAACCAACCGATCCCCAGATCACCGGGACCCCTTTGATAGAAGGGGTGCAGAATGTAATCCCAATTGGCAGCCAATGCCTGAGGTGGTGTGGGAATGAGCTCAGATCGAGCGCTGGCGATTACCCACCAGAGCAGGAGAACCCCAATAAAGCCAAAAGCAGGCAACAAAACCACATCCCGAACCACAATGGGTTTTGCTTTTCGCCATACAGCCTGTCCCGCGATGGCGATCGCGGCAAAGTTTAATTGAATTGCCATAGTGTCAACGAAAGGTACTAAACGCTGAAACCGTACCAACCCAGGACACTGATGGAAACCAACATTGATAAATGCTGCTCCTTCAGTCTCCTCCCAATGCTGACGAGGTTAGCTGACGGGCTAGAGCTGAGAGATGCTCTTTCTGGAACCAGCAGAGGCGAAACAAAAACTGTTTTGCTCTTCTGCAACTGATCCCCAAATACGCCCCAAAAGTTGGTTCCCCCGTTTTAGGCAAACTGTGCCACTCACACCCAAAAGTTTTGAGGCTAGCACAATTGAACCCAAATTAAGCGTGACTTACTTGAATAAGTTTTTAGCAATGTAGCATAACTTGACAAAAGAAGTAATCCATCCAAGCAAAAATCTAATTTAAGAAGCAAAAAAAAGATTTGAACAACGCTGAGCGCTATTCAAATCATTCTGCTTGTTGTGGTTGGGGTTAAGCTGGCTAAAATTGTTCCATCGTTTTGTGCTGCCATCTCGATCGTAGCGAGTCATCGAAATGGCGAACTGGGGAGATTCCTAACCGAATAGCTTCGCCTTTACTGCGATTGAGGTGGAAAAACTAAATTTTTTGGAGTTGAGAGAGTGACGATATTAGCGTGTACTACATGAATCGCGAATCTGTTGTAATCTGTGACGATCAAACAAATTGAAAAGAAAGACAAACCTAAAGCAAGATAATCAATAAAAGGAAGGCGAGGATAGACAGACCAGATTCAACAAATAGAGTGCGATCAAGATTGGTAGTAGTCATAATGAAGCTCCAGGAAGTGACGATTAACAGGATTGGTTCTCTTGGTTCTCTATAGCATCATTCTAAACCCCCCTTCTGCAAAGCCGTGTGATCACTGAAGTTTGGTTTAAGTGATATCCAGCTACGGATGCGGTGATCATTGTCATACGTATCCATCTTCTACCCAAACGGAGACCGATCCGCCACGACACCGAAATTCGCCCCACCCATATTCATTAGTCTGTACAGAGGTTTTGAAGTGGTCGGTCAAATCACAAAAAGTTGCATTGGGTTTTCCTACTTCCATCCATTTACTTCCCTCCGGACCATCGCTCAGGATCACAGCCATAGCTTTTGGATGTTCTGCATCACCTAGGCGAGTCCAGCCGATCGTATTCCAGTGATCAAAATAGTCATACTGAGGTCCATAAGCGTAATGGCGACGTGCATAGAGTAATTTATCAATCATCCATTGGTGAGGAAGGAGATTGATCGGAATGTTGCGATCGACATAGTGAGCCCCATAATAGTCGCCATAAAAGACACAGGGATACCCCTCCCGTCGCAGCAAGATCAGAGCATAGGCAAGCGGCTTAAACCAGCCTTCTACCCACGATTCCAATGCCTGGAGCGGCTGAGAATCATGATTATCAACAAAGGTCACGGCTAGTAATGGATTTTGCTGCATCAAAGTTCCATCCAAAATACGCCGCATATCATAATTACCCCCGCTCCGACTAGCAATATGAAAATTTTGATGCAGCGGCACATCAAAAAGCGACATGCGCCCACCCGTTGCCTCTAAATAACAGTGTAATGATGTAATATTATTTGACCAATATTCACCCACACAAAATAGATTTTGTTTTGCATAAGCTCGAATAAAGTCTAGCCATTGAACAAAAAACCAACTTGGAATATGTTTAACAGCATCTAAACGGAATCCATTCACTCCTGTTATTTTCAAAATCCACTCACCCCAATACTTAAGTTCTCCCTGAACCTGTAGATTATCCATATCCAGATCGCACCCTAACAAAAAATCATAATTTCCCTTTTCTAAATCAACAAATTTTTCAAAACTTTGTCCTTCAAATAAATACACAATGTCATCGCCTGGATTCAACATATTGTGATTCACCGAGTCAAAGTGAAAGTGATTCCACTCCATGCTGGAATACTTCGTACCTCGACCCGGAAACGTAAAGTGAGTATAGGCTTCAATCTCTTGAACTCCACCGATCGGCATGTCTCGATTCTCGCGTGCAAAGGGAATGGCTCGAATGCGTTCTACCTCATCTCCACCATCGCGATGATTAAACACCACATCTGCATACACATCCATGCCAGCCGATTGGATCGCGCTAATCGCTGCCAAATATTGCGCTTTGGTGCCATATTTCGTTCGTACCTGTCCCGGTAGCTTATTTTTCTGGTGAAATTCTCCTAGATCAAATAGGTCGTAAACACCATAGCCAACATCGGTTTCACCTGCACTGGCTTTGACGGCAGGAGGTAACCACAGTGCCGTAAATCCCGCTTTTGCAAGTTCATTGGCATGCTGCTTTAACTTCTCCCAATGAGTCCCATCACTGGGGATATACCAATGAAACGCTTGCATCATAGTGCCATTGATGTCTGACATGCATTCACCCGGAAAAGTACAGCTTCATCATCGACGATCGGATACAAAATTCCAAAGGAGGAAAGGAAAAATTTGGTATCGGCTATTCTCCTCATTTCTCCGGATTCCAACCTCCCATGTTGTAAACAGTAGTGGTTGAGTCAAACCTTGCATAGATTCTTTCCTTCAGAAGTCATTACTGTTGGTTTGAAGGAGGCTTGGTTGACTCGTGTCTTGCCCCCGGATATTTCTTTTTTTTGGGACTTCTCGGTCACGATCGAGCACCCGTTTTGGTGTAGCAGAACGGATGCTCGTAGGAAGTCCCTTTTTGGCGATCGCCCCCAATGCCCAAACTGAACTGGTTTGGGATGCATCTACATGCGTATGTCAACCCTGATGCAACGGTAAATGAGGCGATTTGTGAAGCAATTTTCTTTGGAAGATGTGAGTTGGAAACTGGTTCAAATCATTAAGACCAAAGATTTGGATAAGGTTAAATACTGGATTAACGTGCTGGAGCGGCAAAAAGACCCCATGGTCACTGCAAAGGTTTTTGCATTGATTAATCGCCATCTTGCGAGAGTTGATGCAGATCTGCATCAATGGTTTCACGAAATTTACTTTGAAGAATTCGAGCCAGAGGTGAAGCAGATGTGGCTGGAGTTCACGGATCTATGTAGCTGGAGTCTTTGAGCCAATCTTTGGCGGCGATCGTTCTCTATTTCCGGATAATGAAAAACCTAACCGAAAGATAGAGCATCGTCAGGGAACACCCCATCGCTCCCGTTGCTCTGTTTGGTTGACGTATGAAGCTTAGACATTTAACCTTTCTCCTGTTTTTGATTCCGTTATCGTTCGCATCGCCAACCCTGGCAGAAAATGCCGCCCAGCTCAGCCAATTGATGGCAACTCGACAATGTCATGCCTGCAACCTCAGTGGCATCCAGTTAACGGGGGCAAGTTTGGCAGGCGCTTTTCTCAGACGTGCCAACTTTAGAAATGCCATTCTCACCAGTGCCGTATTGAAAAGCGCCGATCTGGCTTATGCCGACCTCAGGGAAGCAGATTTGCGTAAAGCAGATTTGCGTCAGGCTGATCTTTGGGGAGCCAACCTGATTAATGCCAATCTCGAAGGCGCAAACCTCGAAGGCACAAATCTTTGGCATGCGGATTTACGCGGTGCTAATCTCCGTGGTGCCAATTTGCGAGGAGCGAATCTGGGCAGAACGAACCTGAAAAGTGCCGATCTGGCAGGTGCAGATTTACCCAATGCCAGTTTACTCAACGCGAATCTCAGCAATGCCACTTTGAAAAATGCTGGGCTGGATGATGATGTACTGAGAGGAACATTATTGTGCAATACCATTTTGCCGGATGGCAGTATCTCGAATGAATATTGCGCTTCTGGGCAGAAGCAAAAAGCCGATCTCGCCGATCGTCCCTTAGGCACGAGTGGTCCCCGTCAGAGCAACTAAGCTGACTCCATTCTTTTATTGGATATTTAGACCCTCGGTAGTGAGCCATAGGCTGAAAAGCATGTGGCTCACTACTGAGGGTCTAAAGTCCTTGCTTAAACTTTGATCCGCTTCCCAGACTTTACTCTAGGGTTCTTTTACAGCTTATGTCTCAATCTGTCAGCGAAAGGACAGTGGATTTTCCCCGCGTAGCCAACCCTCCGGTCAATCAGGTTCTGTTTGGCATCTGCTGCGTTTCTGTGGCGATCAATGGCTTTTTGTTGACAGAGAACCGAGGAGAAATACCCGCTGCGATCGCTCACTCAACCGCAACTGAGCCAGACTTTGTCCACGCCCAGCAACACCTTGCTACATCTACAAAGTTGACAAGTCCAGCCGCAAACCTCACCCCAGAAACCCACGACCTGGTCGAGTTTTCGCCCAGCCAGAGTTTGGTAGATAATTTGGCATTGCTATCACCGATGCCCCAACCAACTCAGTTGAGAGAAGCACCTTTTTCGAATACGTTCGATCTCAATTCTGTGAGTCAGAACCGCTCTACATTTTCGACCACAGAAATCCCAGAAAGTACAGCCAAGCCCTGGTTTCGATCGGGCACCCAGGGGACTAAATCACTCTACATTGCGGTGTACCAAAAGAACGGATCTGTCCCTGATCGAGATACCCAACTCGCATCCGATCGCGCTGAAATTGCCCAGGCTTCTGACAACCGTTCCATTGCGCGACTGCGAGCGGTTCGTGATACCCCTTTTCCACCAACTGGAACCGCCACCCAACCCGCCACACCCAAATTCTCCCCCGTAAAACCGTCTGAGGCCCAGCAAGATTCAGCAGGGGTTTCCTATAAGCTGGTTGGTGCGCTAGAGCTGGGCGATCGCTCCGCTGCCTTGTTTGAACTCAACGGTGTGACTCAGCGCTATCGCTTGGGCGAAAGCATCGGTTCCAGCGGCTGGATTTTGGCAGAGATTGCCCAAGGACAAATCGTGCTGCGTCGTAACCGTGAAGTGAGATCGCTGGCATTGGGTGAGCAAATTCGGTGATAGGGAGTGGTCCAAGTCCAAAGTCCCAATCGAGCGCCTCAGGACGAGCGACGCCACAGATATTTACAAAACGCAACATTCACCTGTAACTCCGGCGTACGATTTTGAGGGTCTTACCTGTAACTCCGGCGTATGGTTTCACCTGTAACTCCCGCGTATGAGTTCGACGATCGCCTGTAACTCCGGCGTATAGTTTCACCTGTAACTCCCGCGTATAGGTTTGCTGCGATCAATTTTTCCAGGGCTGATTTTGCTGCCCTTCGCAAGCTTGACCTGTAACTCCGGCGTATAGTTTCACCTGTAACTCCCGCGTATGAGTTCAGCGATCGCCTGTAACTCCCGCGTATGATTTTGCCTGTAACTCCCGCGTATAGACTGCCTGTAACTCCCGCGTATGGGCAATTTCAGCCTCTTGAAACGATCGCGGTTCGGTGTTAGCCTCTCATCATCCAATTAAAAACCTCTGGCGAACTTTCCACGGCTTACCAGAGGTTGGTTGATATCGTAGCCCCCTTGTGCGAGGGGACAGGATTTCTATGTGCAAAAATTCTAGCAACTCCGACGGCTCAACGCTAGAGCCTCGTCAATTTTATTCTGGGTACTGGCTCCCCATCTTCTTCCCAAGCAAGTGGGGTCAGTCCAGATGAGCTATCTCTTCAGTTCGATTCGGACGATCGCCCCAACCCATTTTCAGGAGTGGCAAGCGAGCGCGATCGATCCTGCCATTATTCAATTGAATCTGGAAAGTCTGGACGATGCCACAGAAATCGATAGCTTTCTGAACTGGCACACCCATCACCGTTGGCAACGGGGACCGTTTCAAAGTGGGTGGCGCTGTCGAGGACTCGACCCTCTGGCAAATTGGGAGCACATGGGGTGGGGCTGTTTCAAACCCGACACACCCCGGCAAGACTCTGAAGGCAAAACACTTAAGTACGAACATCCCAAAGGAGATGTCACGCGAGCGTTTTTCCTGGCAATGCCCGATGCTCAGTTTTGGCAGCGGGTGCAGGCAGATGTGCAGGTGCCGATCGTCCTGGTTGAAGGGGCGAAGAAGGCAGGGGCTTTGTTGTCTTTGGGGTATGCCGCGATCGCCCTGCCCGGTATTTTCAACGGACGCCGCAAACACCCAGAACGGTTGATTCCCGAACTGTTACCGTTTGCCCAAACCGATCGTCCCATCTACTTCTGTTTTGACTACGAAACCAAACCTGCCACACTTCGCAACGTCAATCTGGCAATTCTCAAAACCGGCAGATTGTTTGAGGAAGCAGGCTGTACGGTGCAGGTCATCCATCTGCCCGGACCCGAAAAGGGCGTAGATGATTTCATTTTGGCGCAAGGGTCGGCGGCGTTTCAGGCGCAATACGAGTCTGCACAGGCGTTCAGCAGTTTTCGTGCCCAACTCAAAAACTCACTGACCCACGAACCCGCCCTAGTGCTGAACCAACGTTACTTAGGCGAATATCCTCCTTTGCCCGAAACCCTGATTGGCATTCGCTCTGCCAAGGGCACAGGCAAAACCGAATCGCTGAAGCGATTGGTTAGTCAAGCACCGCGAGTGCTGCTGATTGGACATCGGGTGGCATTGTTACGCAACCTGGCTGAACGGTTGGGACTCTGGCTCTATTCGGCAGAAGGAGTTCATATCGAGCGGGTCTCCAAGCTGGCGATTACCCTGGATAGCCTCTACAAACTCAATACGATCGGCAATCGTTACGACCTGGTGATTATTGACGAAGTGGAGCAGGCGTTAGAACATTTGGCTGCCAGTGATACCTGCAAAGCCTTTCGAGATAAGGTGCTGGCAGTGTTCGAGTACTTTATTCGATCGGGCAACCGAGTCGTCGTTGCCGATGCCGATCTGTCCGACGTGGCATTGGACTATCTCAGCACCATTCGCAATCATGGTGTGGCGCTCGACACTGCCCCCTCTTGCACACACTTAGAACAGCCTTTTGTACTAGTCAATGAATACCAGAACGGCGGACGTACCATTCGCTGGTTTGAAGGCACGGATGCCAGTGCGCTGATTGCCCAGTTAAAAGAACAGATTGCAGCCGGCGATCGTCCTTATCTATTTACTGATTCCAAACACGAAGCCAAACGGCTCTACCTACAACTGTCGGAAGCCTTTCCCGACAAGCACATTCACGTCATTCATGGGGACAATTCCGGCGAAGAAACCAACGTTCGCTTCGTACAACAAATCAACCAACAAGTGCTCGATGTGGATGTGCTGATTACGACTCCCACACTGGGTACAGGCGTTTCCATTGATGTCGATCATTTCACCTGCGTTTACGGCATTATCCATGGCGGTAATCTGTCTGCCACAGAACTGTCTCAGGGCTTGTTTCGGGTACGTCCAACAGTGCCAATGGCGGTTTGGGTTTGCAACCATCGGCGCGGCGGTTATCGCGAAAGCAACCCCAAACGCTTACAGCAAGCCCTGTTGGATTGCAATGAAGCGACGGGATTGTTGTTACAGATTGATCCGCAAACGGGCGATCGCTATGCCCTCAACGACCATTTCCTTAAACTCTGGTGCGAACAACGCGCCCGCAAAAATGCCTCCCTCAACAGTCTGCGCGAGTCGTTGGCAGAGCTATTGCAGGAAGAGGGGCATGTGCTGGTACGGCTGGGCGACCGGGTCGATCTCACTCTACGCGAAGAAATTAAGACCACTTCCCAGCGAGTTCGAGAAACCGAAGCCCAAGCGATCGCCCAGGCAGCAGATCTTTCCAGCTTTGAAGCCGAATTGTTGGAGTTTAAAGATCGCCTGACTGAAGCTGAACGTCAACAACTAGAAAAACGCCGTATTCAGCAAAGCTATGGCATGAGTGTGACCCCAGACCTGGTGAAACAGGACAATCGGGGACGATTGATCCGAGCGATCGCGGCACTGGATGACCTGCTAGCCAACCCCGAAGTCGCTAAACTGCGCGACCTCAAAGAACGAGAGAACTATCCACTCTTGACAGACTGGCGACACTATTCCCTTAAACGAGCAGTGCGCGAACGGTTGGGACTCTTGCGCTATCTCGATCCCGATCGAGAATTCTCCAACGAAGACCTGGAACCCTTGGGTGAACTGTGCCGCGTCTGCCGTTACGACATCAAAGCCATTCTCAATCTCACCATTCCTGCAAATGCTTCCAACCGTTGGATTCTCGGCGTTTTATTAGACCAATTGGGACTCAAACTTCTGACCCGTTGGCAGGGGGCACGCGGACAACAACGCAAACTGTGTCGCATTGATCCAGATACCTGGGCGTTTGCCAAACAAGTCATCACTTACCGCCAAAACCACCGTACTCAAGCCCATTCATCAGTCTCTCCCCTTTCCCCAAACCCACCCGTCCGTCCGTCGGTACTCACCCCCTTGTTTAAACCTGATCTCGATCGGGGTGGGGACGGGCAATCCCATTCCTCTATAGCCCACAGTACCCCAGAGACTTTGTTTGAAGACGACAAACTCCTTACCGCAAAAATAATTGAATTGGATCAAGCATTGATGAAGTTGAGTGAATCCACGGATTGGACTGATCAGCAAGCCCAAGAAATTTGGGATTCGCTTCCTATTCCGATACAGCAACGAATCCAGCAGCTTTTACAGTCCCAATCTGCAAGTAAATAGCCAGTAGCTTCATCGAAAGTTTATGAAAATTCTGCTTTTTTTCGGGAAACCTTCACATTCTTATCTCGTCAGCGTAATAGCGTAGTGGTACGGTCCTCGCAATCACAGAGCCTTATGAAAACTCCCGTCATTGCAATTGGTTTAGATGCAGCTGACCCCACCCTAATTGAACGGTGGATGGCAGCGGGGCATTTACCAACCTTGAGTCGGTTGCGCCAGCAGGGCGTTTACACTCGCCTGAACAACATTGAGTACTACAAGGCAGAAACTCCCTGGACGACGTTCTTGACGGGTTGTTCTCCTAGCAAAACTGGACATTGGACAACTGTTCAGTTTAATGAGCAGGACTACACCGTTTGGGATAACGGAGCGTCTGAGCGGTCTTATGATTTTTCCGAGTATGCACCTTTCTACGCACTCGGGGATGACTATCGGGTGGCAGTGTTTGATATGCCCCACTCGAAACTATCCGATCGCGTCAATGGTCTTCAGGTGCTTGCCTGGGGTACCCACTCTGCGCTCAGCCCCAGCCATTCTCGTCCCGCCGCGCTCTATCAAGAACTTGTAGACAAGCATGGGGCACACCCCTTGCTCAACAATGACCATGCCGATACGCGCAACATGCCTCGTTTAAGAGAGTTGCGAGATGCTGCTTTGACGGGCATTTCCCGCCGCTTATCCGTTTGTTTAGATCTTTTGCAGCGAGAGCAATGGGATTTATTTTTGACCATTTTTGGCGAAACTCATTCCGTGGGTCATGTGTTTTGGCATCTCAGCCAGCCCGACCATCCTCTGCACAAAACGCTCTCGGCAGGCTTTGAGACCGATCCACTTTTGGAAGTCTTTATGGCGATCGACCAGGCGATCGGAAAAATCATCGACCAAGCCCCCCAACATGCGCGTTTTGTCGTCTTCTCTGGACATGGCATGGGGCACAACGTCATGGATCTGCCCAGTATGGTGTTTTTGCCAGAGCTACTCTATCGCTACAGTTTCCCCGGCAAATATGGTTTGGCGAAAGGCACCCCAGTCGGGACCCCACCGGGTGCACCCCTGACCGACTTCACTTGGGATTGGCTCGGTCATCTGTGGCGGCTCAAATACGACCCTAACCCTATTCTGCGTGCCCTCCGTACCAGGTTGCCGGTCAAAGCCTTCAACCTGGTGCAAAAGCTGTTGGGCGGAGCCCCCAAGCCTGATTTGGTCTCGCCATTCCAACTGCGTGCCGAAGGTAGTAGCGTGTTTTATCAAACCGCTGCTTGGTATCAGCCTTTTTGGTCGCAGATGAAGGCGTTTGCTTTGCCCAGCTTTGCCGACGGCTATATTCGCATTAATTTGAAAGGACGCGAGGCACAAGGCATTGTCTTGCCTGAAGAATACGATGCAGTTTGTGAAGAACTAACCCAGTTACTCTATCAGATGACCGATGCCCGGACAGGGAAACCCATGGTCAAGAAAATTACCCGTACCCGGCAAAATCTGCTTGATCGCGATCCCAAACTCCCCAATGCTGATTTGGTGATTAACTGGCAGGAAGACGATTCTACGGATGTGGTTGATACTCTCAACCAGGGACGTATTGGTCCGATTCCACACAATCGCACGGGTAGCCATTTACCGAGGGGCTTTTTGATTGCCCAGGGAGAGGGCATTAAAGCGGCTCCATCGATTCCAATTGGACATTCCCTCGATCTTGCGCCCACTATTTTGACGCTGATGGGTGCAACTCCACCCGCTTACATGGAAGGGAAGCCAATTTTGGAGCCAGCTACGCCAGAACTGGTTGTCTAGAGGTTTGAGCGATCGCCAAATGGACAGGCACCTGAGGATGCCGCAGAATTTCGATCCCTGCCAATTAATCGGTCGCATGGGTGCAATTTAAGGTTGACTTAGTGCGATCGCCTTCGTCATCCAGGTCTGGATCAGGAGCTTAAGCCCCTGGTTAGATTTTCGGCTTTGAAGTCCTAACGACTGGGCGATCTCGCGCTTTTTGATAGAACCCAAACAAACCCATCAGAAAGAGTTCATACTCATCAGAAAAAAGCGCTGACGTTTAGCTTAAAACAGTCCATAAAAGATCAATCTTAGGGCTGAAAATAAGGGAATTGAGTCCTGAGTTAGGATAGCTATGCTCCATAAAAGGTGAATAAAAAATTTTCGGTAATAAGGGGGCTTAAGCTACTCACCTGTTCATAACCTAATGAGAATTGTGATAGGTATTCTCTAAATATTTACTGATAAACTTTTAATGAGTCAATTCATGACCCATTACGTCAATATTCCAACTTAAATTGAAGGGAGTTAATACAAGATACAAAAGTTTGACATCTAAGATTCATAGCATTCCTCGATAATCAGCGCCATCCCGGGATGGGCTAGTCTTAGAGAAGACGTATTGAGGTTGTTTCCTCATTATTATTCTGACTTGGGTGAATGGTTTCATCTTTGTCCATTTCACCATTCAATGGAAACTCAAAAGGGCAAAAATTCGTCTATAAACTCAACTTTTTTTCTAGGTATCGCCTCGCCGAAGACACTGATAGACTAAGTCCATTGTTGAAAAAATGCGGTATGATAACATACTTAAGTCTTAAGGAGAAGACCTATTCATGTACTGACTAAAAAATTGATTTGCTGTATGGACTACCAGCAGGTTTGATATTTTTGTTAGATGTTATTTTTGCTAGATGTTTTTTTAAATTCGGTTTGCTATGTTTTCGATCCGATCTGTAACAGCGGCACTGATAACACTCTTGGCAACGAGCCTCTTATCGTCACCCGGTTGGGCGTTACCCCTTTCTCCCGGCGATCGACTCCGCATCTTCGTTCCCATGGATGATGCATTGCCAGAGCCAGAGCGACTGAGGCTGAGCGGGGTCTACGAAATTAACCTGGATGGCAATCTGCTCTTTCCCTTTTTAGATCCCATTGCAGCGCAAGGGCTAGAAACGCCGGAAGTGGAGAAAAGGCTTGCCAATGCGTTGATTAGCAAAGGTTTTTTTCGGACTGACCAACTTCAAATCAGTGTCCAAGTGCTTCAATGGGCACCGGTTCAAGTTACTGTGGCTGGAGAAGTCTTCAATCCAGGTCGAGTGCTGGTTAATGCGCTGCCTGATTCAGACAAAGATTCTCGCCCTCGTCCTCGTTCCGAGCAGCTGTTAAATACGACCGGTGAAGCACCTTCAGAGCGATTTCTGGCTGCTGCAATTCGGGGAGCCGGTGGGCTAAAGCCTAATGCTGATGTTCAGCACATTCGCCTGGTTCGAGGTGGACAAGAGCAAGTAATTGATCTGTCTGGGGTGTTTACCGGGGAGCCAGTTCAGGAGGTTCCCCTGATTGCAGAAGATCAAGTGATTGTGCCCCAATTAGACAGTCCCACCAATGCCTTGGTTCGTCCCTCGCAATTGACCCCTCAAGAAGTGCCGGTTATTCTCTCAAATCTAACTGAACCCTCGCGTCGGGGTTCAGAGGTTTTGACCTTTCCTTATGGCACGCGATTATCTCAAGCAGTAGTCGCAGCCAACTGCGCTGGAGGTAACAATATTACCAATAGCAAGCGGCGGGTTACGCTGGTACAAACCGATCGCCTGACTGGGCAAACCCGGGTTTCGGATCGTAAAGTAGAAAGCTTGCTGAGAAGTTCTGCGAGTAGTGGAGACAATCCTTTTCTGATGCCCCAAGATGGGGTAGTTTGCTACGATTCAAAAGTTTCAACTGCATCGGGGGTATTGCGCTTTGTCAGTGATGTTTTTGCACCCTTCTTCCTCATTCAAAGGTTGTTTCAAAATAATAATTAGAGCTTCTAAAAAATTTTTCTAGCACTCTAGCGTCTCATCTGGGGGATTGCGCTTTCGCAATAAGAGTGTCGCTCTTTTTCTATCCAATGTTTGCCTCAAAACAATGACTGAGTATCCCACAGCCCTAAAATCTGAGCCAAAATCATCCATTGATTCGGGGCGCATCTTGCGTTACGTCGTTTTGGGCGTTGCTGCAAATGTGCTGGTTTGGGCATTTGCTTTGATTTTCTTGAAAGCAAAAACTCCCATTTATACGAGTGAATGGACGCTCACGATTCCAACCGGAGGCAACACAACGAACGTCAATTTACCGGGTCTCGGTTCGGCGACAGAACAATCGCGCGCACCCTTTGCCAACAGCAATTCGTTTGATCCCCGCGAAATTTATAAGATGATTATTTCTAGCGATTCGGTGCAGGCAGCGGCAACGGCGCGGCTGAATGAGCCAAACCTGAAAGTTGGCAAGCCACGCGTTGAAATTGTAGACAATTCAACCGTGATGTCGCTCTCAATCACGGGTGAAACCGGTGAACTCGCCCGCAAAAAGGCGATCGCTGTGACCGATGCGTTTCAAGCTCGCTTGAATGATCTGCGGCTTCAGGAAGCGAACCGACGAGAATCCGCTATGCAAACTGTGATAGAGAGTGCCAAGAAAAAATTAGATCTGGCTCAAGCTCGATTATCAGATTACAAAGCGCGATCGGGGCTAGTTGCCAATGATCAAATCGTGCAACTTTCCAACAATATTGAAGGGCTACGCCGAACCCAAATTGAAACTCTGGCGGCTCAGAGTCAATCCAATGCCCGCTTCTCTCAATTGTCTTCTAGCCTGGATGTGTCTCCTAACCAGGCATCTGAAGCGTTTATCTTAAAAGCCGATCCATTATTTCAACAATATTTAGCTAGCTTTAGTGATTCGAGTAACCGTCTAGTCGAACTCAACTCCAAATTTGGACCCAATCACCCTCTGGTGGTTCGAGAAAAAGCAACGCGCGAGGCGGCAGAATCTGCCCTGTTACGTAGAAGCCAAACCTTGATCGGGCGTCCTGTGAGCCAAGTGGTACTTGCCCGCCTCAATCTGGGGGGTGGCGCAGTCGCCTCAGCGAGAGAAGATTTGTTTAAGACCCTGGTACGCGAACAGGTCGATCGACAAGGTTTCAGTGCCCAAGCCCAAGAGCTAGAACACCAAATCAATCAACTACAAGCTCGGCTGGCTGTATTGGCAAAACAAGGGGCAACGCTAGATGCCCTGACACGAGATATGCAAGTCGCCGAGACGGTCTTTTCTTCAACCATTGCTCGATTTGATGTGGGTAAGTTGGATGCTTTTGGTTCCTATCCCGCCATTCAGATTTTAGAAGAACCGACTCAACCCGATAGCCCCAGCGACCCAAACAAAAAACTGATTCTACTAGGCGCAACGCTTTGCTCTTTCTTTATCACCAGCGCATTAATTTCAGCCTGGACCCGAAAACAATGGATGTCTAAGTTGACTCGCATGACTTCGCCCCAGCCCGCCCCAGAAGTGGCACCCACTTACGTTTCTGACGCGCCAGCCTTGCCTAGCGAAACGAAACCAGAACTGCTTGACTTGAGTAGCCAACAACACTAAAAACACCGGATTTATGCACGATTAATCGTTTATTGGCAAGGTGAGTAGTCGGTGACTCCATTCGAGACTTTGTAAGGGTTCTCTGTCAAGGTTTATTGCAAAAACAAAATGGTTGCAATCTGGGGATATTTCTGACCCAAAGAGGTGGTTTGTATCATCTTGGTAAAAAATCTTTTCTGCCAATAGGTCGTCAAGATGGATAGGGAAGCAACTCCCACAAAAAACACAACAAAGTGATTTGCCCAAGGTACATAATGAGCAGGCACAAGTCCCCAAAAAATCACCCAAAAGCTTTGCCATAGATAAATCCAAAGGGACGACTGGCTAATAAACACAATCATGTGAATCCAACGCTCGAATTTTGCTAAAAAATGATTCCCATATTTCTCTAAAACGTGATCAACGATGAGATAGGTTAGGGTTGAGACAAAGATTGCATAGGAGAGGTAATAAAGAGTGGGCGGATACTTGGCAATTTGAGTTGTGAGAAGCTTTCCCGATGTTTGCAAGAAATATCCCATGCAGGCTAGGAAGATGCCTAGAGAAAATAGGGCAATCTTAACTAAAAATTCTTTTTTAGCCTGAGTAAAAACAATACCTAAACCAATCAAACATCCATAGGGAATTGAGAGAAGCAAATAGTTTTTTAGCAGATTTTCTAAACCAGGCAAGCTGAATTGAATTGTATCGATGAACTTGAGGAGCAATTCATAAAAAATATAGAAAATAGTGAGTAAAGCGAGAAACAGGGTCTCATGATTGAGCTTTTTGTAAAGACTCAGAATGTAGGGTGAAACGAGTGCAGTTAAAACAAAAACACGAATGATGTAAACAAAGCCTGCCGAGCCATTCGCAGACTCAACGCCTCCACTCAGCAGAAAAGTTTCAAAAATTGTGGAGCAAGCGAATGGATAGGGTTCCTTTACTGCTGCAAATAAAACACCGATGAGGACAAAGAACATGATTAAAAAGATCCAGACTGGTGCAACCAATCTAATGACTCTTTTTTGGAAATAACGCCTGAATGGAAGATCTTTTTTACGAAAAGATAAATAAAAGACGGAGCCAGAAATGATCACCATCAAAGGGACATCAAAATTGCGAAGCTGAAAAATAATAGAAGGGGGATGGACATGAGCCAGAATAATACAAAACAATCCCAAAACTTTGAGGATGTCAAATCGCAGATCTCTAGATTGAATGGAGTTTTGAGAATCAGCAGGAGGCATAAGACGATCCAAAATTTTTCTAAGGCTCGATTTTTTAGTAAAGGGATTTTTTTAGAAATTATCTGAAGCGATCGCAGGTCGTTTATCTTAGCAAATCTGGTCAGGATGCATTCTCTAATTAAAAATCTATCAGATAAATTATCAAGGATTGAATACTAATTTAAGAATCTGCTAATCACTACGGGGTCTCAGGGCTTAACCGTTGTTTCACATAGATGAAGCTTCAAATCAGGAACTTGACGAACTGGCAGTGTTCTTCCTTGACCGAGCATCTACTGACCCACGAATAATCCATGCGATGATTGCAGTGAGCCAAAACTCCTTATGTCAATTTTGAGGCGTGCTAAGCACAGTGTATTCATGCTTCACGTCGTTAAAAGATGTCGCCCTCGCCGGGCATGCCTCTTTCCATCAAACCCCAATATATTTCTTTCTCGATCTCGTAAACACTCAGACACCCTAAGGAGGATTCAGAATGCTATTAAAGCGCATCACCAAACTTGCAGATGAGCGTGAATCAGATTCTCTTTCGGTTCAGTTGCGAAAAAAACGGTTTGGGTTATTTACGTCATTAATGGCATCTGTGCCAACTCCGATTAATCTGATTGACGTGGGAGGAACGGTTGGAATTTGGGAAAGAGAATGGTTTTCTCAGGGACAAACAAGCGAAATCAATATTTTGATCTTGAATCAAAAAAAGATTCAAACCACTCATCCCCAGGTCAAAAGCATGGTGGGGGATGCGACGAATATGCAAGAATTTCAGGATCGCGAATTTGATGTAGTTTTTTCCAATTCGGTCATTGAGCATGTGGGAGATTACGAAGCTCAGAGGCGGATGGCGAATGAAGTTTGCAGAATTGGTAAGCGCTATTTCTTGCAAACCCCAAATCGTTATTTCCCGATCGAACCTCATCTCCTCTTTCCATTTTTTCAATTCTTACCACTGGCAATTCAGGTTTGGTTGGTCATGAATTTTGATTTGGGTTGGTGTAAGAAAATAGCGGATAAGCAAGAAGCAATTTCCTTTGTTCAATCCATCCAACTTTTGAGTAAACAAGAACTGACCGATCTCTTTCCAAATGCAAAACTTTTTGAAGAAAAAGTTTTTGGATTCACTAAATCTTTCATTGTCTATGACGGCTGGGAAAATCTGGATGAAACCACAAAACTTTGAGGAAACCATCATTTGGTACGCGATTATAGGTACCTATCTTGTTTACTTTTTAGGAATTCAATATATTGCTTATCCTGTGCTCGGTTGGTGCCTGGCAGTCTATGTTTTTCGCCGAATTTGGCAACAGACGGATGATACACCTGCCGCAGAGCAAATCTTCATTCCTTGGGGGGTTTGGGTCTGGATTTTTAGCATGACAGTCACATTGATTGCTCTCATCATCGGGCACCTCGATTTTGAATTAGGGACTCGACAACTGCTCAAATCGAGCTTTGACCAATTTCCAAGAACCTGGGGATTATTTGCTATATTTCCTTTAGTTGGATGTCTTCGGATTCGGTCTCAACTAATTTATCGAGCAGCCTGTATTCTCTGTTTACAAAGCCTGATTTACGTCATTGTTGGCAATCTTGCGTATCATTTGGGAATCAATGGGCACCTCTACAATACGCCCTTTGCCAAATTTGCCGGGGGAAGCAGTGCATCGGATGTTTTGCTATATGCTTTCGATGAATACGATCGCGAATTTCGCCTACAATTATTCACGCCGTTTGCTCCTTCCCTAGGGGTGGTTGGCAATGTTTATTTCTGGTTAACTTGTTACGAAAAACAGACTAAGTGGCGGTGGATTGGCATTATTGCTTCGATATTGATGATTTGGTATTCCTTTTCACGAACGGGTAAAATCTGCATGTTTGTGGTGCCTGCTCTGATCTGGTTTCTAGCAAATGTTCGTCGTCCACTCGTGCAATTGACTGCGGCTGCGACTAGCTTTATTACTAGTGTTTTTAGTTATCAAATAATTTATTGGATACAAGATTACTCCATTAGTCAGCAGAAGGCACGAGCCGCTTCAACTAAGATAAGAGGTCGAATTCGGCGCGAATCGCTACGTCGTTGGTGGGATGAAGCGCCGATCTGGGGACATGGGATGGGCGATCGTACCGTGGGTCGATTTTTTGCAGGGAAATCGATTGGCTCTCATGGCATGTGGCATGGGGTTTTGTTTGTCCACGGGCTGGTTGGTTTGTTGGCAATTGTGATTCCAATGATTTGCACGGCGATCGACTGTTTGCTGAAATTGCACCACAATCCAACGGCGCGGATTGGGTTAGCGCTGATGGTGATTTTTGCCATCTATGGGTTCAGTGAAAATTTGGAAGGACAAATCTATCTTTTTTGGCCCGGTATGGTAATGGTTGGAATTGCTCTGAAAGAAACTATTCCTAGTGTGTTACCCCAACCTGCCCTACTGCACGCTGACGCAGTGCTCAATCAACATGCCTCGCCTACTGAGTCTTCTTTGTAAGATTCACCAAAAACGATCGCTTGAATTTTTTGAACCGTGCGATCTATTAACTCATGCTGAGGTCGAATTTCCTGCCGTTTTTCGACTGCCTGATTGAAGGCATCAATACATCGATTCATCCGCTCTAGGTATTCATCAGGCGTCATATTCTGGATGTAATCAAACAGAGCCTCTGCGTTTTGAAAGTCGCAATAGTCTAAAAAGCTATGACTTGGGAAATTGTCATAAATGGTGGAACCTTTGCCGTAGTAGATAGGCAGGCATCCTTCCTGGATTGCATCCCAAATTTTTTCGGTGCAATAGTAGGGCCAAAGGGTGTTTTCAAAGGCAAGATTGAAATGATATTGGTGTAAAATTGCGGGCTTCGATAAACGCCAATCCTTATCCCTCGATTCGCTAATAGCGATATCATTGGGCCAATTTCTGCCATAGATATCGACCAATCCTCTTTGATGACCGGCTAAGGCAATTTCGGTACGGAGTCGGGCAAGGTCTAAATTGACTCCTTGATGTTCAAATTGCCAGCGATCAGCACCTTTATATGTCATTAAAGCAACAATTTTTTTATGCTCAAATTTTGAAAATTCTTGTAATGATTCTAGGGGTTTATCGGGTACCCAAATGTAGTTATTGGTATAGGTGCCCGTATACACATTCATGATGTGTATTTGGGGCAAGAAAAGATATTTAGGTTGGCTGGTAAAGTGGGTGTCGTAGCGGGGTTCTGCGGTCCAAATCAGGTATTTTTTGCGGTTACCGTATCTGAATACGAACGGCAGAACTCTTTTGAAAGTGCCAGAGATGATTAAGTCTGCCTCAGAAGCATTTGTAATTTCGATGCCTTGTCGCTCGAGCTCCTCGATCTGCCACCGGATTGTGAATGGCGTATATTCTAAGGCTTTTCCTACAAAAACTTTGATCATGAAGTCCAGCATTCCATTTTTTATCAGGCTTAATCATATCCGATTCGCACTGGGCTTCAGATGGGTTAATTACAGAAAAAAAAATGGCTCTATGATAATGTCTAAGGTAGGTTGCTCAGGTCCTTGATGAAGTGGCGAGCTAGACGGGAAAATTGAGTCGTCCCGGTAGATTAAGCTCAAAGATCAAAGAGAAATTGTCTTAGCGTCAGGGGTAGGTTCCATGCCAAGCGTATCTATCGTTGTTCCTGCGTATAATGCTGAGCGCACAATTTTAGAAACGATTCGATCGATTCAGGCTCAAACGTTTTCAGATTTTGAACTGATCGTCATTAACGACGGCTCGACTGATCAGACCCTCCAACGCCTGGATACAGTCGAAGATACCCGGCTCAAGGTTTTTTCTTATGAAAATGGTGGTTTGCCAGTTGCGCGCAATCGGGGTATTCAGCGATCGACAGGCGAGTTTATCAGTTTCATTGATGCAGATGATTTGTGGACCCCTGACAAGCTGGAACTGCAATTAAAGGCGTTGCAGGAGCATCCCGATGCAGGAGTTGCTTATAGTTGGACGGCATTTATCGATGAACAGAGCACCGTCTTTCACTATAACGATCCGATTTGGTATGAAGGAAATGTTTATCATGATTTGTTGCTCAAGTGCTTTATTGCAAATGGTTCCAACATTTTGGTACGGCAGGAATGCGTTAAGGCGGTTGGGGAATTCGATCCAAGCTTACGATCAACGGAAGATTGGGAATACTACTTACGCCTAGCATCTCAGTATCCATTCGTTCTAGTTCCCAAGCACCAAATTCTTTATCGTCGATCTGCGAGTTCGATGACTTCTAAGGTGACAGTTATGGAAAAATATAACCTGCTTGTAGCTGAAAGAGCCTTCCAATCGGCGCCTCAGGAGTTTCAATACTTAAAGAATCAGAGCTTATCGAATATCTACATTTTTATTACTAAAATTTGTTTGGAACACGAGTGCAATAAAGACGGAGTCAAACAAGCCCGGAGTAAACTGGCAAAAGCGATTCAGCTTTATCCGAAAGCTTTATTAGATCAAAAAAATCAGTACTTGTTATTAAAATTAGTTTTACTGAGTCTTTTGAGCTATAAAACAGTGCGCTATATGGCAGATATGTTTCGAAAAGGAGTTTCGGTTATCCGAGCAAATTGAATGAAATCAATCAAAAAAAGTTGAAGGAGATCGAAATTTTTGCTAATTTTGAGCTGGATTTTCAAAATTTTTAAAGTTTTGAGGAAAAAATTGAAAATTGATTCCATTCCTGCCGTATCCATTATCATTCCTGCCTATAATGCTGAAGCTTTCATTAAAGAGACCATTCATTCAGTCTTAGACCAGAGTTTTTCAAACTTTGAAGTCATTGTCGTTGATGATGGTTCGAAGGATCAAACGATCGAAATTTTGGAACAGATCCAAGATCCTCGGTTAAGGGTATATTCCTATGCCAATGGGGGTGTTGCGGTCGCTCGAAATCGAGGGATTTCTCATTCTACAGGGGAATTGATCAGTTTTCTGGATGCGGATGATTTGTGGACTACCGATAAATTGGAAAAACAACTCAACGCCCTAGAAACTCATCCCGAAGCAGGCGTTGCCTACAGTTGGACGCAGTTCATTGATCTTGAAGCTCGTCCCCTTTATGCTCAAGAGCCGGTTTTTTTCGAAGATAATGTTTACGCTCAGATTTTAGTCAGTAACTTTACGGCGAACGGATCAAATATGCTGATTCGTCGTCAGTTTGTTGAAGCGATCGGGGGCTTTGATCACGATGTGAGGCCCGCAGAAGATTGGGATTATGCGATTCGCTTGGCAGCCGTTTGTCCGTTTGTACTAGTTCCTCAATATCAAATTCTTTATAGACAAACGTTTCAATCACAATCTTCCAAGATTGATGTCATGGAAAAAAGCTCGCTTGCGATTATTGAAAAGGCTTATCAGGCTGCACCTGTAGAATTAAGACCTTTGAAGAGCAAGAGCTTGGGTAATACTTATCGGTATTTAACCAAGACCTGTTTACTGCATACTCATAACGACCGTGATATTGAATATGCTTCTGAAAAGCTTTGGAAAGCGATTCAATGCTATCCAAAATTTCTGTTCAGTTTAGAGATGCAGCGGATTATCTTTGAAGTGCTATTAGCCCGTATTTTTTCTTATAAGATTTCCATTAAATTAATGCAATTACTCAGTCGTTCGCTCCCAATTTTTTCTAATAAATTTTTGTTGTTGATGAATCATGATTGAGGGGCTGATTGGGACATTAGCATGTTTTTAGCAAAGCAAATAGATTGGGTTAAAACTAAGCTAGATAGCACTTTTGTTCGCAATCTGGGTTGGTTAGGAATTTCAAAACTCATTATCCGAGTTTCTCGATTGGCAGCAACGATCGCCCTAGCTCGTTATCTGAGCCGTTATGATTTTGGTTTAGCAGCATTGGTGCTAACTGTTTACGATTTTACTCAAATCTTTACCCGATTTGGTATTGGCTCCAAACTGATTCAAGCAGATGAAGCAGATTTAGATGAACTGTGTGAAGGCGCTTATTCATTGAACTGGGTGATTTTTTCAGGTTTATTTATTGCTCAATGTATTGCTGCCTTTCCAGTTTCTCATTTCTACCATGATCCTCATTTGGTTTTGCCGATTTGTGTATTGGCAATTGTTTATTTAATTAGCCCTTGGGGCAGAATTCAGGAGACGCTCATTCAGAGAGAGAATCGACTTAAAGTTACAGCGCTGGCAAATGCCCTCCAACTTTCGATTGCCAATATTTTGACCGTTGTGCTGGCTTATTTTCTGGCAATTCGGGGTTTTGGTTTATGGGCGATCGTCCTGCCTAAAGTGCTTTCTACGCCAGTCAGTGCCATTATTGCCCTGCGCTATCATAGCTGGCGACCTTCGGGCAAATTCACGACTAAACGTTGGGGAGAAATTTTTAACTTTGGTTGGAATATTTTATTAATTAGTGTTTTAGGGACGCTGAGAAATAATTTGGATTATCTCTTAGTGGGTCGATTCCTGGGCTTAAAAGCGCTGGGTTTGTACTACTTTGCCTTTAACTCAGGCTTGGGGATCAGTCTGGAAATTGTTCAGATGATCAGTACCGCGCTTTATCCCTATATTTGTGAAGCGAGAGAAGAATGGTCTAGGTTCAGAAAACGCTATTTCAAAAGTCTGGCAGTGGTTGGGCTGATCATGACTCCAATTATTCTGTTACAAACTACATTAGCCCCTTTTTATGTTCCTCTTGTTTTTGGTCGAGAATGGGTTCCTGGTATTCCCGTTCTGATTTTGATCTGCTCTTGTGCCATTCCATCTGCCCTGGTGATGGTGGTTTCATCCCTTTTAACCGCAGTGGATAAGCCTCATTTAGCGATGTATTGGAATATGGGATTTACGGCATTATTTGCAAGCGGTCTCTTTATTGGCATTCATTGGGGGATCGTAGGGGTGGCAGCTTCTGTACTGATCAGCAATCTCGTTTTTGCGCCGACTTTCACGCTCTGGGCAACCTGGTATGTCTTTGGCAAGAATAAATCTATTGCTCAAATTGGGGGATGACAATCGATGAAAAAAGTTTCAGTCATCATCCCGGTTTATGGCGTTGAATTGTATATTGCTGAGGCGATTCAATCAGTTTTGGCTCAAACGTATCAAAATTTTGAATTATTGATTGTAGATGATGAATCTCCCGATCGAAGTATCGAAATCTGTCGTCAATTTACTGATCCACGTATTAAAATCTTAAACCAAAAAAATCGTGGGTTAGCGGGTGCGAGAAATGCTGGTATCCGGCAGGCAACGGGCGCATATCTGGCGTTTTTGGATGGGGATGATCTGTGGCGACCCGAAAAGCTGGAAAAGCATGTGGCGCATCTGGAGCAGTATCCGCAGGTAGGGGTCAGTTTTAGTCGATCGGCATTCATTGACAGCCATGGAGCTTTGTTGGGCACTTACCTGATGCCTCAGTTGACTGATATTACGGTTCAGTCGTTATTTCGTTCCAATCCAGTGGGGAATGGCTCTGCGGCGGTAGTACGACGAGAAACTCTAGATGCAATCCGGTTTCGAGACAATGTATATGGGCAGGTGGAAGATTTTTATTTTGACGATCGGTTCCGTCGTGCAGAAGACATTGAATGCTGGCTCCGTATTGCCATTCAAACCTCCTGGCAAATTGCAGGGATTCCAGAAGCCCTTACTCTCTATCGAGTCAACGCAGGAGGCTTATCTGCTAGTTTGCTCAAGCAGTTTGCTGCCTGGGAGCAGGTCTTAGAAAAAACCCGTTCCTACGCCCCTGACCTCATTGTTCAGTGGGAGGGGGTGTCGAAAGCCTATCGGTTGCGCTATTTGGCTCGAAGTGCGGTTCGTCTCCAGGAAGGTGAGATGGCAGTTGACCTCTGGCATCGTTCCCTCAAAACCCATTGGCAGATTTTATTGGAGGAACCCAAGCGAACCTTGCGCGTTGGATTAGCGGCTTATTTGCTCAAGCTCTTGCCGCTTGCTTTCTACCAGCAAGTGGAAGCCATGACAACGAAGGTGATAGGGTCTGCCCAAAAGCGGCAAATTATGCAAAACTAAACCTTTTAGAACTTTTAAAATATTTGAACTATGGGCGATGCCGAATAAGGTTGTAAAACTAAGGCAGTCTCTTTCTCAAAATGCATCCTCAAAATGGATCGGTTTAGCCACTTGTATCGACTGGCTCATCTGATTCACCCATGGCTGGTTAATCCATGACCTACGCAAAAGAGTCTATCAATTGGCGTATAGCGGTTCTTTGTAAGGTGTGATATGTCAAATTCTCTGGATTCTGTGAATTTTGTGATTGAGTTGTTGCCAGGTACAGGGGCGAAACATTAAAGAAGACTCTCTGGAAACCCAAAGTGTTGCCATGACGCAGAATGCGGAATCTTGCTATCTACCTTTTTCACTGATTTTGCCTGTTTACAATGAAGAACAGGCAATTGCACAAACCTTGGATCAGTTGCATCAAACCCTGAAGGCGGAAGGCTGTGTTTATGAAATTATCGCGGTCAATGATGGCTCTACCGATGGAACGGGGAAAATTTTGCGAACCCGAGTGGATACAGTTTTGGTAGAGCATGATGTCAATCGGGGCTATGGGGCTGCACTGAAGACGGGAATTCGACGTGCTCGCCATCCCCTGATTGTCATTACAGATGCAGATGGGACGTATCCCAATGAGCGAATTCCTGAATTGGTGAGTTTGGCGGCGAGTGCTGATATGGTAGTTGGGGCGCGGGTTGGAGCCACTGTGCGGTATCCCACCTTGCGTCGCATTCCTAAATGGTTTTTGGTGCGGTTTGCTGAGTGGATTTCTCATAGTCGCATTCCTGATCTCAACAGTGGGATGCGAGTCTTTCGTAAGGATGTGGTTGAGCGATTTCTCAATATTTTGCCCGATACGTTTAGTTTTACGACGACGATTACGCTGGCAATGTTGATTAATCATTACAAGGTTCGTTATGAACCGATCGACTTTCACCATCGGGTTGGACAAAGCAAAATTAAGCCGATTCGCGATACCTTGCGCTTCATTCAACTGATTTTGCGGGTAGGAGTTTATTTTTCACCATTAAGAGTGTTTTTACCCATTTCAATGGTATTCTTTGTGGGTTTCTTAATTACGCTGTCTCAGGATGTCTTTATTCGACGTGACTTAACCGAACGAACATTGATTTTGCTAGTTACAGCGACTCAGATTGGCATGTTTGCGTTGCTGGCAGACATGATTGATAAGCGAACTTGATATAAATATGTCTGGTCATCCTTCCCTGGTAGCCTTTTTTTTGCCGCAGTCGTCGCGTAGCTGGATGCGGTTTTGTTTAATTTTAAGCCTGGTGGTTTGTCTGGTTTGTGGCATCTTGCAGCTTCGGCAGGCGTTCTCGGGTGAGTATGTGGTGCAGGATGATGCTCGGCAGCATGTTTTTTGGATGCGGCGATTTCTGGACGCGCAGCTCTTTCAGCATGATTGGATTGCGGATTATTATCAGTCAGCAGCCCCCTGGGGGTATACGGCGATTTATCGCCTGACAGCAATGGTAGGCATTGATCCGATTTTTTTGAGTAAGTTATTGCCGATCGGGTTGGGGTTGCTGTCAACGGTTTATTGCTTTGGCATTTGTATAGAGTTGGTGCCTGTGCCCTGGGTAGGGTTTTGGGGCGCTTTATTTTTGAACCAAAGTCTATGGAGTTATGAAGATTTAGTTTCCAGTACGGCTCGATCGTTTGTGTATCCGCTGTTTCTGGCGTTTCTCTATTATTTATTGCGGGGGGCATTGTTGCCTTGTCTGGTGGCGATCGCCCTGCAAGGCTTGATCTATCCGCCTGGTTTGCTCACATCCGCAGGAATTTTAGTCATCCGGTTGCTGTGTTGGCAGGAGGGCAAGCTCCAGTTTTCTCGGCAGCGCCGGGATTATCTCTTTTGTTTGAGCGGTCTACTGGTCACAATTTTGGTTCTGTTGCCCACACTGCTAGAGTCTTCGACCTTTGGTCCCACAGTCAGTGTGGCAGAGGCACGCACCATGCCAGAGTTTTTGCCTGCGGGACGAGCAGAATTTTTTGTGACCAGCAAGATTCAATACTGGCTGACGGGGCAGCGCGGCGGGCTGCTGCCCTATGACTGGGTGCGGTTTTTGCCCTATTGGCTCAAGCCCCCCCAACTTTGGTTGAGCTTGCTGTTGCCAGTGTTGTTAGGGTTTCCTCGGCAATTTCCGCTGATGCGATCGCTCCGCGAGCGAGGCAGCCTGCTATTGCAAGTTTTGCTCGTCTCCCTAGGACTCTTTTTTCTTGCCCATGGTGTGTTGTTTAAGCTTTATCTGCCCAGTCGCTATACTCAATACAATTTGCGAATTTTGGCGGCGATCGCCGGCGCGATCGTCCTAGTCGCGTTGATCAATGTGAGCATGACCTGGATACGGCAGCGATCGTCCGTTCTACCTCGGACTATGGCTGTGGCTGGGCTGGTGCTGGTGGTGTCTTGGGTGATTGCCTATCCTGCCTTTCGCCCTCTGATTGGTAGATCTTTTCCTGACCTCAACTACAAGGTGGGACAGTTCCCAGCCCTCTATCAATTCCTGGCACAACAGCCCAAAGATATGGTGATTGCGTCGCTGGATAACGAAGCCAACAACCTGCCGACTTTTGCCCAACGATCGGTGCTGGTCGCACAGGAATATGCGATTCCGTATCATAAGGGATACTATCGCGAAATTCGTCAGCGTGTCCTTGATTTATTGGAAGCGCAGTACAATCCTGATCAACGGCTGGTCAATCAGGTGATTCAAAAATATCAGATCGATTTTTGGTTGCTCTCTACCCATGCTTTTCAACCTCAGTACATCGAAAAAAATGGCTGGTTGATGCAATATCAACCCACAGCGACGCAGAGTATTGTCCGCCTGCAACAAGGGATACATCCGGCACTAGCCAGCAGCGTCGATCGCTGCACCGTTTTTCATGAGCAAACACTGGTCGTTTTGTCTGCGCCCTGTCTGGTGAGTAAGCCTGTTTCACTGCATCATCCCTAAGGCTGATGAGATTACCCATTGATTCAAAATTGAGAATCCAACATCCAGTCACTTGGCATGGTAGGGAGGAGCTACATTTTGAAAAAAGTTTCGGTCATTGTTCCGGTTTATCGGGTTGAGCAGTATATTGCTGCGACGGTTCAGTCGGTGCTGGACCAAACTTACGACAATTTTGAGCTATTGCTGGTGGATGATGGCTCACCCGATCGCAGCGTCGAAATTTGTCAGCAGTTTAGCGATCCACGCATTCGGCTAATCCGGCAAGCCAACCGGGGCGCTTGTGCCGCTCGGAACCAGGGGATGCGTGCCGCCACAGGCGATTACTACGCTTTTTTGGATGGGGATGATCTGTGGCGACCTGAAAAGCTGGAAAAGCATGTCGAACATCTGGCTCGTTCTCCCCAGGTGGGGATCAGCTTTAGCCGATCGGCGTTTATTGATGAAGACAGCCAACCCCTGGGCATCTACCAAATGCCTCGGTTGACTGGAATCACCCCTGAAAATTTGCTCTGCCGCAACCCGATCGGCAATGGTTCTGCCCCTGTGATCCGACGAGAAGCCTTTGAAGCGGTCAAATTCCAAGACAATCTCCATGGCTCAGTGGAAGATTTTTACTGGGATGAACGGCTGCAAGGGGCACAAGATGTAGATTGCTGGCTGCGAATTGGCTTGCAGACTGATTGGCAAATTGAAGGTATTCCCGAAGCGTTAACCCTCTATCGCGTCAATGCCAGCGGCATTTCTGCCAACCTGGCAAAGCATTCTGCTTCCTGGTTTGCGGTAATTGAAAAAGCCCATACCTATGCCCCCGCCGTGGTCGATCGTTGGGGCAAAACTGCCAAAGCTTACTACTTGCGCTACCTGGCGCGGCGGGCAGTCACCTTGCGAGATGGGGGCACTGCCGTCCAGTTTTTCCATCGCGCTTTGGCGTTGGACTGGCGCATTCTGCTGCAAGAGCCACGCCGGACGGCGTTAACTGGAGCCGCTGCTTACTTGCTCTGTTTCTTGCCGCGATCGTTGTACCAGCAAACCGAAGCCATGGCACTCAAAGTCACAGGCGCAACCCAACGTCGGAAGATCGCGGGCGCAGGGGGTAAATAGCGCGCATGATTTCCTTACTAGAACTCGCTCAACGCTTGCTCCCTTCAGTGCTGTGGCTGGCTGGGAGCTGGGGGCTGGTTTATTGGGTTGCTGGCATCGTGATGCGGTCTCAGTTACCGCAGGGGCGCGGGATTGGACGGTTGCTCCGATGGGGGACGATCGTCCTGGTACTGGTGCTGGCGCTCCAGCAGGTGTACAAAGTTGCCAATTCTGACGCTGGACAATGGGTGGCGCCAGCAGTGAAGCCAACGGCACAGCACTGGCGGCGCGGGGCAAAAGATTGGGCAACGGTAGCGATCGGCGGCGGTGGATATGTCACGGGAATTTATCTTCACCCACATCAAAAAGACCTGGTTTATATGAGAACTGATGTGGGAGGAGCGTATCGCTGGAATCCAACGGATGAAAGCTGGATACCCCTGACGGAGCGCTTCACCATCGATCAGAAAAACTATTACGGGACAGAATCGCTGGCGCTCGATCCCAACGATCCCGATGTGGTCTATATGGCGGCAGGCAAATATCTATGGGAAAAAGGGCGATTGTTTAAGTCCAGCGATCGGGGTAATACCTGGACTCCACTTGATTTAGAATTGCCGATCGGGGGTGCGGAGGAAAAGCGCTGGGCAGGAGAACGGTTGGCAGTGAACCCGTTTGACTCGCAAATTGTTTTATTTGGCTCTCGACAAAAAGAGTTATGGCGATCGGCTGATGCGGGCAAAACCTGGAAATCAGTTAAATCATTTGTCGCCCACTCCCGTCAAGACATTGGCATTCTTGCCATTGCCTTTGATCCCAAAACCGCAGGGGTGGTCTATGCCAGCGCTTATGAGGATGCCGTTTATCAATCGTTGGATGCAGGGGTGACCTGGCACAAGCTAAAAGAGAGTCCCAGTCAGGTGCACCGACTGACTGTTGCCAGCAATGGGGTGCTGTATGCGACCGCCAGCGACAATCCCCAGGTAAGTTGCTATTCGGCAGGCAAGTGGCGTGACATTACCCCGCAAAAATTTAAAACAGGCTATGACGGACTGGCGGTGAATCCTGCCAATCCCGACCAGATTTGGGTCAGCTTGGCAGAAACGCCCAAAAGCAAAATTTACCAATCGCTGGACGGGGGAGCGATCTGGCAAGCCCAAAACCGAAAGCTCAACGACACAGTTCCCTGGTGGAATCGACCACCGCTGTTTACGCAACCCTGGATTGCGGCAATGGCGTTTGATCCGCAGGTGCCGGAACGGGTCTGGTTGACCGAATGGACGGGCGTTTGGCGCACAGATCGCGCTTCGGCAACCCCAGTGGTCTGGACAAACTATGCCAAGGGGCACGAAGAAGTGGTGGTAGGTGCCCTGGCTTCTCCGCCGCAAGGGGCGCTACTGATTAGTGGTCTCTATGATGTGGAAGGGTTCTACCATGGGCAGGGTTTAGATGTATTTCCCGAACACAAATTGGGGTTGCAAGGTGCTCAGCGCGGCTATCAATTGACCAAGGGCATGGACTATAGCCAGCAGCAATCGCAAAATATGGTGCGGATTGGTGTTCGCAGTCAGGGCGATTACAAATTTGCTGCCACATCTCAAGATGGTGGGCGTAGCTGGCGGCAAGTGCCAACGTTTCCTAAAGATGCTGAGCCTACCCGGGTGGCAATGTCAGCAACTGAGCCTAATCGCATCGTGGTGACGCTGCGCGATCGACAGGCAATCTCGACCTTGAATCGGGGTAAAACCTGGCAGCCAGTGGTCGGGTTACCCAAACCTGGCAAGGAGCCGCGCTATGTCTCGCCTGTGCTGGCAGCCGATCGTGTCGATGGCAAGACTTTTTATTTCTATGAAAATGAGAAATTCTATCGCAGTGAGGATCACGGCGCTTCTTTTCGGGTGGTCAACGATTCCCTGCCCCAGGCAAATTGGGCGGTGGTCAAAGCATCGCCGGGAGTGGAGCATGAAGTCTGGATTGGCATGAACGAAGAAGGCTTTTTTCACTCTACCGATGCTGGGAAAACCTTTGCTCCGGTGAAGACGGTGGAACATGCCTTTTTGTTTGCGTTGGGCAAGCCTCCTGCTGAGAGCACTATCCCTGCGCTTTACCTATATGGCAGGATTACGGGGAAAGGAGACGGAATCTTTCGATCGCTCGATCGGGGCAAAACCTGGATCAAAATCAATGATGCCAAGACCCCGATTGGCGACCGTCCTCTGGTGATGGAAGCCAGCCAACAAGAATATGGGTTGGTGTTTGTGGGGACGGGGGGCAGAGGCGTTTATTATCGGCACACAGGGAATCTCTGACTCCCGGCGCTTGCCTGGGTCAACATTGGATGAGAGGGCAACTATGGAATTGAAATCACCATCCAAAGCCTTTGGCACTGCTTTCTGGCTAGGGTTTGCGCTGGTCGCACTGGTGGGAGTGACGATCGCTGCCCTCTTCTGGATTTTTGACCATCCCTTTGGCACCAATTGGGATGAAGCCCGCTATATCAATAACGCCTATAAAGATGTCTGGAGTTTTCGCCAGGAGGGTTTGTTCGGTTTAGCAAAAAGCATCCTGGGGTCTGATCGCTCGCGTCCTTCCGCCTTCCGTATTTTGGTATTGCCCTTCACCTTGCCCTTGGGAGTGAGCCCCCAACGATTACGAATCATTTCTTTCGCTTGCTTGTGGCTCACGGTGGGGCTGACCTTTCTCGCTGCTCGTTGCATTGCGGGATCGGCGGCGGGAGCGTTTGCTGCCCTGTTTCTCATCACTTGCCCAATTATTGTTGCGCCCAACCTGCGATTTTATGTCGATTACCCCCTATACTTGGCGATCGCGGGCTTAATGTATTTTCTCCTAGCAGATTGGCAACGCGAGCAACCTTCGCGCTGGGGATGGGTGGGCATTGGTTTGGCGCTGGGGTTGGGAGCCTGGTCAAAACCCCCGATCGTTTTAATTGCGACCCCCATCCTCTTACTGACTTGGGCATTGAGCTACTACCAAATCACAACCGGACACACGCTGAAATCCTTGCTCAAAGCGGTGGGATTGGCGATCGTCGTCATGTCGCCCTGGTGGGTGCTTAACTTTAGTCAAAGTTTTGCCAAAGCCTTTCGTTCTGGCGGTTACACGCCCCATTCGCTGGGTCCCAAAGGCTCGATCGAGACGCTTTGGAAATGGTGCGGTGTCTTCGTGCAAACGATGTTGGGGCAAACCTTGGCGTTGCTCACCCTGGCAATTTTGCTGGGGGTAATCGTGCAAAGCCTTCGCCATCGGGTCAATCTGACCTCCAATCAATGGGCTGCGATCGCCCTGGGCTTTGCCGGATCACTACCCATGTTAATTTTGGGCGCGTTTGGCACCAATCATAATCCCCGCTTGCTTGCGCCTGCCCTTTTACCACTGGCAGTGGCGATCGGGATTTTGGCAGCCCTCACCGGTTGGACGACCTCTCGCTGGCTGTCCGCTGCCGCCGTTGCGCTCCTGGGCTTCCAACTGACGGTAATGGTTAGTCCGTCCGCCAGTGATGGCACTTACCAAAAAGGCGACGCAGCGTCACAAAATTGGCTGTGGGGTGACCCAAGCGTGACAATGCAGCGCATTGAGCAATGGGATTGGTCGCAACTCAAAGCCCTGTGCGACCAAAGGCAGCTCAAAGACCCCGTCATTTCCTATTTGGGTAGCCATCTCATGCTAAATGTGCCCCAAATTGCTCGCCCCTGGGTGCAAGCCAACGAACCCGTCCGAATCCATTGGCTCTGGCAAGAGCATAAAGGTGAAATTGATTGGGCGCAGGTGATGCGGTTTGTGGATGCCAGTAATGTGGTGCTCGTTGCCCCTACCTACATCGGGACTGTGCTCGATCGCCAATCTATCAACAATCGGCACAATCCGGAGTTTGTGCAGCGCTTAGAAGCCAATCCCCGGTTTGATAAGCCCATCCTTTTTACCGTAGGTCGGTTTGAACGGTTGCCGCTGCTCGTATTTCTACAAAAACCTGGACAAATGCCCAATCCGGTTCCTGCCGATATGGCAACCAATCCTTTTCAGTAGTCAGTGAGATTTGTTGGTAGATCTGAGCAACCTATCGACTGATGAGAGAGTCTAATCAATATTAATAACTTCCTCAAACTCATACATCACTGTCGGTGGCTGGTAGAAGTTGTACTTTTGTTTCAACACCAACCAGAAAAAATGGGTGTCATCCACCAGATATCGTTTCCAGAGCCGTCTAGGTTCAGAAAGCAGTCTAAAAAACCACTCCAACCCCAACTCACTGATCCATTTAGGTGCTCTGGGTTTGTGTCCGGCTTCAAAATCGATTGTTGCCCCGATCGCCAAAAAAATATTGATATTGGGTAATCGATCTTTGTACTTACAAATCCACTTTTCTTGCTTGGGTGCGCCAACGCCCACTGCCAGAACTGTTGCGCCCGATTGATTGATTAGGGCAACAATCTTACGACATTCGGCTTCATCATTTTCAAACCCCAGAGAAGGTGAATAGGTGCCCACCACCATCTTTCGACCCACTTTGGCATTAATGATCTCTTGTGCCCTCGCGGCAACACCTTCTTGAGCACCGAGCAAAAAAATCCGGATATGCTCACTATTTTTGTGATGCTCATAAAATGCCGGAAAAAGATCCGAGCCTGAAATTTTTTCTTTTAAAGGTGAACCTAAAAACTTAGAAATGTAAAAGAGAATTTTGCTATCGCAAACCCGGTAATCAGCGATCGAATAGGCTTGAATAAACTCTCGATCAGTTTGCAATTTCACCAAATGATCGACATTTGGCGTAAAGATAACACCACGATCAACTTGCCCTAACAACTCGGTTGCTGTGCAATCGTCGATAGTGATATTGAGTATTTTGACTCTGTTCATCAGACCAGAAACCTAACCAACAACTGAATCAGGACTCGCAAAAGATTGCCTTTGCACTCAGAGAAGGTAACCGCAAAACCTTCTTGAAAGCCGACTGAACCTCCACCTCGAATGAGAGCAACTCTATCCACTCGAAGCAATACACCAGAGAGCGTTCCATACAAATCGATGAGGAAATCCTATCCAGTGCAACCTGAACCCATCTAATCTGGAACGAACGGACTCTATGACCAATCCAAGCCAGGCAGAAGGTGAATTTTCGAATCGAGATCATCCGTTTTCCTAGCCCAGTACTCCCCAAAAGTAACTATTCAGGAATGAATCAGCTGAGTAGAAGTACGAATCGAAGTCCTGGAGGATGCTCAGGATGGTAAAAACCCAACCTTTCTCATTTTGCTTTCTGGCTAGAAATTTGTACGGAGTTTAACTGTCTGCGTATTCCGATTTGAACAAAGCAATCGGGGGGCTTATGAGAGTCTGAAACAGAATCTTAGTTTGTCCCAGTATTCACTGTTTTACTTCATAGTGAACTGTCGCATAACTGCGAAGATCTCTTCCAGTATTTTGCCGAGTCTTTATAGAAATTACACAGAAACTTCATAGAAAAATCATAATGAAGTGCGAAATCCTCGGTGTTTCTTAATATATAGGTAGTTGACAAAAAAAGCAAATTGCACACCTTAAAATTTCGTCTCTAAATTATAATTTAATTCAATTGAGACCGGACAATTTTTTACTCATTAAAAAGTTTTGAAATGCTTGCAAAGCAGGACTTAATCAACAACTAAAAATTTATTTATCAAAATTAATTTTGCAATTGACTAAAAAGCGGATCAATTTCAAAAATCGTCTATTGGGCTACGAATCGCCGTCTTTATGAAGAAACGGCAAACCCTTCAGAGCATCCGGATTTTACTTAAATTCGTAGATCTTTGAGAATGTCCCCCCTTAATTCAGTTGCAACATGCCTGCTCGTCCTTTCCAAAGCCATCCTGCTGTTGGATACGAAGTGCGCCTCTTGCCAGAAAATACTCATCCTTTAATTGGGCAAAATCTTGCTGCAGAGGGTGTGATTGCGCAAGTGTGGCAGTTCTCAGCGGGCTTGATGGTTTCTGTGCAGTTGGATAGTGGTGTCATTGTGGATGGTCTCCTGTTTCGGGAATTGACCGATCGCGATGGGACACCGCTCCGATGGCGCTGAAACTGAGTGGTCTATCAAAATTTTGGTGTAAAGGCGATCAATGGGTCGCCTTTATGTCTGTTGGGGCGATCTCGATGGACGAATGTCTTGAGGTTTCCTGATGTACAAGCAAAGCCAATGAAGAAGTTAGTGCTGATCGAAAGATGGCTGTTTCTAGCCTTGTTGAAAGCGCTATTTGCCACCATTGGAATTGCGCCTCAATCCGAATCTATCGTCTTTTTGAATGGTGTGAAATCCATCAGACTGGGGCGGCTTCATGCTTTGCCCCCTCACAGATAGACTGCACCCAAACGAGAATTGCGATAGAAAGCAAGAAATTTTCTTTCTTCAGTAAAATTATCCAATTTGATAGGTTAGAGGGGCTGTGAAAAACCGTAACTGGTTAGATATTGCAGAGTATCTGATGCTTTTTGGGTCGGGGGTTGGATCAGTGGCTTCTGCGGCATCCCAGCAGGTTTTATATTCTGCGGCTCCCTTGTCGTTTTTGATGGTGCTGAATCTGGCAAATCGTCGCCGCCTGCAGCAGCGAATTGAACAAGACATTCCCCCCGCGATCGCCCAACTCGATCAACGCATTGCCAACGAAGTTGAAATTCTCAACCATAAACTTGAACTTTTACCTACGGATAAAGCACTAGATACCCTGAAAATTACGCTGATTCAGGCGAATCAAGGAATAATTACGCAACTCACGGAAAGGGTAAACCACCTGCGGCGAGAAATTGCTGCACAAACGGCTCCGCTTAAAGAGTACAACCTGGCAGCGCTGCAAGATGGTATCCAGGGACTTCAGGAACGCAACAATAAACTGGAAGCCTTGTTTGCCCAACTGCATAGTGATTTGCGGCGACAGATCAGTCCCAGCCGAGTAGAAGCGCTAGAAGCGTTATTTGCCCAAGTTTCGGAAGATGTTTTTAACTTGCAAGTGACGGTCAGTGAGGTTCAAGAAAGCCTTCAAGATTTGGAAGATGAACAAAAACTGATCAATCCTAGAACCCTACAAGACCAAATTGATCATCTTAATCGAAGGCTGAGCAATTTACCTCAGGCTTTTGATGCGAGTTCGCTCAGGAAGGATGTCGAATCTTTGTTGAGTATCGTGACCGATCTGGTTCCCCGACGAGAACTGGCACGTCTGTTGGCTGACTTGGAAAAAATCCACCAGCAGCAAACATCTCTAGAGCAAGCCGTGACTGTGGTCAGGTTGGCAAGCACTGTCTTTCGGAAACAGCTCGATAGTTTGTCGGTCAAACTCAATGTTAAAGAAGAAGCGCTCAATTGGCTAACGGGCGCGGTGGCTTTCCAGTCTGAACCGCAGGTCAATGAAGAGGTAAAAAGCTCTCTGGCGAAGCTAGCCAAGGGACTAGCGACTCTGCAACAACAAATGAAGCAGCTTCCCCCTGCCACGGATATGGCAACGTTGCATCGTGCGGTTGAGCAAGCGGTTGCTGTGCAGGTTGGGGTCATCGAGCAACAATTGGTGGATATCCGCCAGGTAACCCAAAGTCTGGCAACTGAACAGGGTCACCTGCAAAGCAGGCTGGAATATCTGCCGGAGGTTACCGCTGCGCCCCTTTGGCAGCAACCAATCGAGACGTTTGCAGTCCGACTGGAACAAACCACGGATGAATTGAGCCGATTACAGACTCAAATTGAAGCGAAGGTTGAACAACGGCTTGAGGAACTGAGTCAACAATCGGTGAGTGATTTGGTGGTGCAACGGCTGCAATCACTGAGCCAGCAGGTCGCTCTAGAAACGGTACAGCAATACTTGGCTGAGTGGGGACAGCAACCGATCGGTGAAACGGTGCTGCAACAGTTGCAAGCGTTGAGCCAGCAAGTGGCAGAAGAGACGGTGCAACGGCGTTTAGCAGAATGGAGCCAGCAATCGTTCACTGGGTTGGAACTGCAACCTCCCGCAGAGTGGAGCGCGCGATCGTCTCAGATGGTTGACGTGGTTGATCTTTCAGGGATTGCTACGATCGAAGACCTGGTGGCTGAAACGGATATGACCCAGAGTGGGACAAACGCCTTTGTCATGCCCGATCTGGCAACGCTGATGAATGAGTTTGAGCAAGTGGTTGCGGCGCAATTGGATGAGGTGCGCCAACAGGTTGTAAATGTTCAACAAACCACCCAAATTCTGGAGCAAGAACAAAACACATTGCGAAGCTTGGTTAACCAAAGCGCGACAGACACGTTGGAACAGCAACTTAATGCTTTGGCAACCCGAGTGGAATGGGCAGAGAGCAATTTGGGGGTATCGCAGTCTCAGCAGCAGGCTCCCGATCGGGCTGTTCCAGATACTTTGCCTGTTTGGGTAGACAGAATTCCCTTTGCCACAGAAGAAGTTCCTTCCCCCTTTGCAGAAGAAGAGTCTCCAGCGGCTTCGGAATTTTCTCACGCAGAGGTTGCACCAGAACCAGAATTGGCGGCTCCCTCCTTGTTTGGTGAATGGAGTGTGCTTGCTCCTGCAATCGAGGTGCCGTTGTTTGAGGCATCAGCGCCTATGAGTGAAGCAGTGCTGGTGTCTGAAGTGTCTCCTGGTGAGACTTTTGAGGTTGTGTCGGAATTGCCTGCGACTGCTGCTGAGACAGAACGTTCTGACGAAGGCGCTGTGCCTGCGCTGGAACCAGCGTTGGAGACTTCCGCTTTGTTTGGTGAGTGGAGTGCGCTGGACACCGTGATCGAAGTTCCGTTTCCTGATGCAACGGAGTTTATGAGTGAAGCGGAGCCTACGCCTGAGGTTAGTTCTGAGACTGTCTCTGAGGCTGAGGTGGAGTTACAGCCCTTGGTTGAGACTTCAACCACACTCTTTTTGGAGGAGTCAACCGTTGTCCCCGAACGAGAGTCAGAGTCAGAACGAGAGCCACAGTCAGAACCTGAACTAGTGAGCTTTGGGATCGACAAAGCAACCGTAGTACAACAAGAGTCAGAATTAGTAGAGTCGGAACAAGTGTCTGAGTCAGAACCAGACTCAGAACCCGAACGAACGTTGGCGTCAGAACGAGAGTCTCTGGTGTTTCCGGATGAGGATGCCTTTGTGTCCTCTCAATCTTCGTCAGAAATGACGGGCAACACTCTAGCCGACTTTACTGAAGAGCTAGCTGAACTAGAGAATCGGTTTCAAGCTACGACCGCGATCGCCGCTGAAGATTTATCCGACGAAGTACAATTCGTGACTGCTTTAGCTGACGATGTCCCAGATTTGGAGGCTGTATCAAGTGACGCTCCCGTAGATATTAATGGTCGGTGCGTGTTGGAGGAAGCGCTGGAGAATAGCCAGGAACGGGTTATTATCGTGAGTCCCTATCCCACCCCTGACACGATCGATGATGCCTTAATCCAAAAATTTAGCGAAGTCCTCGATCGCGGTGTGCGTATTGACATTGGCTGGGGGCATTTAGCCGATGCCAGCCGCATTCGCGTCCCTCGCTGTTTATATCAACCCCGATTGGATAGTGGGATCGAAAGAGGATTTTTGCAAAGTTTGCTGAGACAGTTGGCACATCTCAAAAAGCGGCATCCTCAGCAGTTTCGGTTCAAAATTTTGGGCACTCATGAAAACTTTGTGGTCTGCGATCGCTCCTTTGCTGGCTTGGGCGTTCATCCCATGCCGATCGCGAGTCATGTTTTTCCACAAAACCTGGCTGGATTAAAAACCGATGAGCTTGAAGTGATTCACAGCTTAATTACACGGTTTGATGATGCCACGCCCGATCCCAACAATGCCGATATTTACTTCAATCGAGGCACTACTCGCTACGATCTAGGCGATAAACAAGGGGCGATCGCAGACTATACTCAAGTTCTCCGGCTTGATTCTGATGATGATGTGGCATTCAATAATCGGGGGCTATCGCGCTATGAACTTGGTGATCAAAACGGTGCCATTGTAGATTTCAACAATGCTCTGCAAATCAATCCTGAAAACGCGATCGCCTACTTTAACCGTGCGGCGGCTCGTACCGACCTGGGCGATAAGCTGGGTTGCATTTCCGACTTCAGCCAGGCGATTCGCCATCAGCCCAACTTTGCCCTAGCATATTTTTATCGTGGGATGGCACGCATGCAAGTTGGCAATCGAGTCGGCGCGATCGAAGATTACACCGAAGCTATCGGGCTTAATGATCAAGATGCCATGTCCCATTTTTACCGAGGGCTCGCCTACTTCCGCAGTGGTGATAAGGTCAGAGCCGCTGCCGATCTCAAGCAAGCAGAAAGACTTTTTACCGATCAGAAAGATAAAGTGAACCGCCAACGAGTGTTGCAAGCCCTGAAAGAGCTAGAATCCGCCCTTGCTGAAGCCAGGAATGCCAGTACTAATAAGCAAACGAATCTTTGGCCCCTTTGACCTTGCACCCCTCTCGCTCTCTCAGGCGCGTGTGTCCAGCCCATCCCGTAAGCCATCGCCCAACAGGTTAAACGCCAACACAATCAAGGTAATCAGTAAACCGGGAAAGATCGTCGTCCAGGGTGAGGTGAGGGCATAACCGCCCTTAAAGGCATCTGCCAGCATAGTGCCCAGTTCTGGAGTTGGGGGTTGGGTGCCCAGACCCAGAAAACCCAAACCTGCGGCTTCTAAGGTGGCAATGCCGATCGATAAAGTTGCTTGCACTACCAACGGCGCAAGGCTCCCTGGCAGAATGTGTTGAAAAATAATTCGCCGATCGCTTGCGCCTAACGCTCGTGCGGCTTGAACAAATTCTTGCTCTCGTAGCGACAACACCATCCCGCGTGTTAGACGGATGAAGATGGGAATCTGCACCACACCCACTGCGACCATCACGCTTTGCAGAGTGGGTCCTGTCACGGTGACAATGGCGATCGCCAACAAAATTGACGGAAACGCCAGCAGAATATTGGTCAACCAACCGATCAGAGCTTCCCAATACCCTCGAAAGTATCCTGCCATCAAGCCCAATATGGCTCCGATCACCAATCCCACTAATACTGAAACAAAGCCCACACTCAGCGATGTGCGGATGCCATACCAGACCAGTGTAAACACATCTCGCCCTAGGCTATCAGTCCCAAACCAGTGCTTAAGGCTGGGGGAACTGAGCCGTGCTAAATAGTCGCGATCGGTGGCTGGATCGTAAGGATGCAAAACGGGAGCCAGTAATGCCAGGAGGAGCAAGGTAAGGGTCAAAAATAGCCCGACTTTGCCAGACAGCGATCGCCAAAAACGCTGCAAAGCTCGATTTTGCCCAATCTGGCGTAAAATTACCCACGGTTCAAACCGAAAATTACGATCGTTTGCTGAAAACATACTGCTGCCCATCGGTTGACTTGAGTGTACGGCAAATCACCGATACTTAATCTCCACTGTTGCTGGGCATGGTTGATCATAGTTCTCCGTATTGCAGAGATTATTAATGTATTAAAAATACAAAACTTATCCGATAAATCTCAGTCGCCAAATAACAAATTCATTGGTGATTGATTCCAATTTAAAGCCAAGATAAGTCCTCAAACCTCTTTACAGAAGCTTTTTCAGAGATTGGGCAAACTTTGCCAAACCGTCATCATTCCCTGAATACCGCCGCTTAGGATAGGGAAAGATTGGTGTATCACTCACGACTCCTTCCTCACTTAGTAGGTACATCCGATGAAATTCTCGAAACTTGCTCTATGTCTCAGTGGCGCACTGATCTTAGGTTTCGCTCCAGTCTTTACCTCCAAAGCAAATGCGACCTCGCTCAATTCGGGCTGGACTTATAGCATTGACGCCGCAAATGATGGGTCTGGTGGGAATGGCTTTGAAATCAAAGGCATTGCTATGAGCATTCAAAACGATCAGATCGTGGTGGCGCTGACGGGTGGAATGCCGGTGACTGGTACTGCTTATAGTCATGCATTAGATGGCATCATCAGTTGGGGAGATTTGTTCTTAAACTTCACTGGCAACAGCTTTAACGCAGCTCAAGGAAGTCTATTTGGGATTCACTTCGGGTCTAATACCAATTCTTCTCTCGCGGCTGGCGTCTATTCCAATGTCAAAACAACCAGTGTTGCGACCATCAACTCTGGATACAGCAGCTTACAACAATACTACAACGCTGGCTATGGTAAAGCTAATAGTGTTGGCGCTGCTCTACCTACGCAAACAGCTGCTCTGAACTATTTCGGTGGCGGGAGCATCCAAACTTCGATAGCCTCTGGCACCAAAATTGGTAATATCACACCGCTTCTCGCCAGCAATCTGACCGCAGCCGGTCTTAACTTTGGTTCTGCTCAAGGCACTCAAACCTTTGGATTTAGCTTTAGCAAATCTTTGTTGCCTCAGGGTTCCTTCCTTTCCAATCTCTTCCTGGAGTGTGGCAATGACGGGGTCGCGATCGCAGCCTCCACCCAATCTGTTCCCGAACCGACCACTATGGCGGGCTTGGCACTGGTGGGTCTAGGTATGACTGCGGTACGCCGTAAGCGCAAAGCTGCTAGCGAAAGCGCAGCCTAGCCTGCTGGTCGTATTACCTTTCTCGTCTTAAAAACCAAATTCACTCCCAACCTGCCCCCAGTCGCCATGCTGGGGGTTTCTTTTAGATGACATGGTGCGTGTGTGTGGATAGCTCCACGGACTGATTTTCTTAGCAATCCCTCCCTAATATTGGATTCTGGGATCAAGAAGCGCATAGGAAAGATCAACGAGCAAATTGATCAGTACAAAGGCGATCGACACAAAAATCACACCACCTTGCACAACTGGATAATCGCGCGCCAGAATGCCATCGTATATCCAGGAACCAATACCGGGCCAAGCAAAGATAGTCTCGGTAAGAATGGCACTGCCCAACAAAGAACCAAACTGTAACCCTGTTACCGTGCTGACGGGCAACAGAGCATTCTTCAACGCATGTTGAAAAAACACCCGAAATTCTGGCACTCCTTTGGCTCTGGCGGTACGGATATAGTCTTGAGACAGCACTTCTAGCATGGCACTACGAGTGATGCGAGCAATGATTGCCAAGGGAATAGTGCCCAGGGTCAGCGCTGGCAAAACCAGATGCACTAGAACATCTGCTAAAGTCCGCCAATCCAACCGTAGCAAGGCATCGAGGACATAAAAACCAGTGATTGGCTGAAAGTTAAACCCAGCTTCCACACTGAGTCTGCCACTGGGCGGCAACCAATGTAGATTCACAGCAAATAAATATACCAGCAACAATCCCAGCCAATACACAGGCAACGAAACTCCAATCAATGAGCTACTCATGGTGAGATTATCGAGCCAGCGATTTTTTTGTACAGCGGCTAACACTCCCGCCGGAATACCCAACACCAGCGCCACCAGCATGGCACTCACCGTTAACTCAAACGAAGCGGGCAATCGAGTCTGGATTTCATGGGCGATCGGAATACCGCTAATAATGCTATTACCCAAATTGAATCGGAGTAGATTTCCTAAAAAAGCCAAATATTGCAAAGGCAGCGGTTGGTCTAATCCCAATTGGGTTCGCAAACTTGCCAACTGTTCTGGCGTTGCCCGCTCTCCCGACAATACCACTGCCGGATCACCCGGTATCAGATGCAAAAAGGCAAAAACTAAAAGGGTAATACCTAAAAGCACAGGCAGCAGGCTGAGCAAACGTTTAGTGAGGTAGATCCACATGAAAGATTTTTGATTTTTGATTTTTCTTGTTCCCAGGCTTTGCTTGGGAATGGTTGCGGAGGTTTGCCTCTTTTCAAACTACTATTGATTCAGCTAGGGTAGCTTATTTTTTCTCAACGGATTCAAACGGTTCTGTGCCTAGCGGGCTGGGCACCCATCCGGTAATGTTCTTGCGTTTGGCACCGAGGGGTTGGGCATGGACGATCGGCAATCGCAAAGCCTGTTGATGCAGAAGCTCATCGACTTCAGCGTAGAGCTTTCCTCGAGCCGTCTGGTCGCTGGTTGCTCTCGCCTGATTAAGCAGTTGGAAGACCCGATCGTTTTTCCAGTTACCAATGTCGCTGGTGCCACCGGGGCCAAAGTGAGCATAAAGGAAACTGTCAGGATCGCCAAAGTCGCCTGTCCAGCCCATCATAAAGGCTTGATAGCCGGGGGCTTTGCGACGATCTTCCAGGTAGGCTGCCCAGTCTTTGGTTTTGAGGGTAACGCGGATGCCGATCGCACTCAGATCTGCGGCAAAGGACTCGGCAATGGGTTTGGGGGTGGGGTAGTAGGGGCGAGAAACGGGCATGTACCAGAGTTCTAGAGGGAAGCCGTTGGGATAGCCTGCTTTTGCCAGCAGTTGTTTTGCCTGAGGGGGATTGAAGCTGTAGGGTTGCAGACTGAGGGTGGTTGCCCAACTCAGAGAGGGTGGGAGAAAGTGAGCGTCATTTTGCCCTAGGTTGCCCCAAAAAGCTTTGACAATGGCTTGCTGGTTAAGTGCCTGGGCGATCGCCTGTCGCACTTCCGGTTTCGCTAGGGGCGCATAGCTGGGATTGAGCGCTAGATAACCCACGTTGAAAGAAGGACGGGGCACAGACTCTAGATTAGGGTCTGCCTGCAATTCTTTGATCTGGTCGGGCGCCAGGTCTACCGTGAAGTCGATTTGTCCAGCTCGCAGTTGTGCCAGTCGGGCAGCAGGATCGGTGATGAAGCGGATCACGAGTTGGTTGGTTTTGGGCAGTCCAGTTCGCCAGTAGTGGGGGTTCTTTTCCAGGACGACCCGATCGCCGGTGCGCCATTCTTTGAACACAAAAGCTCCGGTTCCGATTGCCAGAGAACCCGGTTTGCCGTAGTTAGCTCCGGCTTTTTTGATCGCCGTTGGACTGGCGATGCCGTAGAAACCAGAGGCGATCGCGGCAGGAAAGGCAGCAAAGGGTTGCTTTAGCCTCAACTGAATCGTTGAGGTATCCACTACTTTCACATCTTGCAACAGGGAATTGGGGTCGCCTTTGTAGCCGCCAAACATCTGTTGCCAGATTTCATAAATCTTGCCCTCGTTGCGATAGCCCTGGGGCTGGTTAGGGTCCCACCAACGTTCAATGTTGAACTTAACAGCTTCGGCATTGAAGTCGGTGCCATCGTGAAACTTTACCCCCTGCCGCAGTTTAAACGTCCAGGTTTTGCCATCCGTAGAAACAGACCACTCGGCTGCCAGTCCCGGTACTAAATCGGTGGTACCCGGTTTGATTTCAATCAGGCGGTTGTAGATCTGGTCTTGCACAATGATGGAATTGCCATCGGTGATGTTGCCCGGTTCCAGATTGACAGGCGACCCGCCAGAACCGTAGACCAGCACGCCGGATTGGTTGGGAGCAAGGCTGCTGGGGCTGGAGGATGTACCTAGATTGGTCGCTGGAGTGCAGCCAAAGGGGACGATCGCGCAGATGGCAGATATCCCAAATAAACGGAAGGGCGATTTACCCAGCTTTTTTTCAATACCCATTCCCATCACAACCCCTCGTAAACCAACAAACACCAGAATACGCTCTGTCGGTTCTTCAGCGCAGTATCAGGCAAAGCTTCAGGGTTAGCTCGATCGTCAAGATGCAGGTAAAGAACTCGACTCTGCTGAAAAGACAGGATAGGTTGAAATAGGGGCATTGAAGATTCTGTGAGGGTTATGCAAGCGATTGGGCAACTGACAGAAGAACTTCTTGCTCCTCCTAGCGCCTCTAGAGCGTTTTTGGCGGAAAAGCTAAGCGAAAGCCTGAAATTCGATATCGATAGCGTCCACTTCTATCAAGCAAACGCACCTTATGATTGGATAGACATTTATGCTACGAATACTTTTGAGAAAGCACGATCGCTAATCTCATCAGTGCGGTTACGTTTCATCTAGACTGCGATGGTTGAACCGTGTGGGTCGAATTTGTAGACGGTGAGATAAACTGTCCACAACCAATCATGAACAGTTTAATCCCCAGGATAATGAGAAAAAAAATCCCCAGGTTTGCCACAAAGTTACTGGGTCTGCTACTCTCAGGGCGAAGGTAATAGCTCGCTTTAGGTGATGTGCCACCACTACCAACCCCACCGCCGCTACCGCCACAACCGCCGCTACCGCCACATCCACCACTCATGCGTGACTCCTTGAGTCTTCTTTTAAGGTCTTGATGCGATCGCTCATTCCACAGCATGTATTGCTGCCAATGGTCGGGTCGTTATAATAGTAGCCCGTAGGGGTTGCGTTGCATCCAAGCTGCCAATTGGTTGAGTGCCTTGAAGACAGATTTTACGATTCCGAATCAGGTTTGAGCGTATGGTGTGGAATAAAGTAGAAACTCGTTTTTCGATCGTGATGATGAGTGTTCTAACCAGTTTAGTGGGGCTAATCAGTTCGGGAATGACCAGTCTAGCGATCGAGGGTAGACAGCAGTCTGTTCAAAGTCAGAATGGCTTCATGAGCAACGCTCCCAATAACACTCTACTCGGCAATCAAAGTAAAAGACCATCAACTCACATTATTCACAAGGAAGTGGTGGTTGCCGGCGTACCTGGAAGATTACCTTTGCGAAACGGGATGGCATACAGAGAAGCAAGGCAACGGTTACTTCGACAAGGGTGGCAGCCCAATTTACAAGGTGACCCGCCAAACCTCCGAGACCGTTCAGTCAGAGAGCTATTTGACTTAGGCTATCGGGAGATTAAAGATTGTGCTGGCACCGGAGAAGGACCCTGTCTATTTGAGTTTGTTGATGCAAAAGGAACCTTGCTGTCCGTCGTTGCAACCACCGGAGGTTCTGCAAACATCAACCGTTTTGTTCGGAATTGGTGGGTCGAGAAAAAAACAGGTACAACTCAACCAGACTCAACAAACAAAATTGTCGATGGTTTTTATTCTCTGGGAGGCACCGATCAGGGGTTAGAAGTTCGGGGACAACGGTATCGATATTATGATGAACTGGGCAATAAACCCTGGCGATCGATTTCTGAGTTGCAATACATTACCAGCGGTGTCGTCTTTGATGGCAAAAATTACTGGTGTTTATCGACGCTGACACCTCAAATTCGTCACTCAGCCTGTTCTGCAAATGGCTGGACGTAAGAAAGGTTGCCCTTTGTCGGAACCCGATTCTTTAACTTGCTTGAGCTAAAATACTACGGGTGCATCCAGCCTTCGATCGTGTAAAAGTTCCAGGGAATTGGCAAAATTTTAGTCCTGTTTCGCTGCTACAGCCCTTAACGATTCGTATATTTGTGTTTATGCGTTAGCAAATGAAGCCTGCTTCTGATGGATTTTGTGTTGGAGCTGTCCAACCCTGTAGGGGCGTGCATTTAGACAACGATTTTCAGGCTAAGCAAAGATTTCGCACCAGATGCCGCGCCCCTACGCCAACACAAATTGAGTTAGAACCAGAACTAAGCTGGAGTTTTACCGCGCTGGTATTCATCAACAAATGACTAGTTGTATGGTCAAGCTAACCTCGCTACGATTACCACTCACAGGCTTACTCACCATTTTTGGCATTACAGGATTTTTGTATTTAGTTGCAGCAAAGATTCTTCTACACAATTTTGCTCAAGCGGAACGTCAACTGGTGCAACTCAATCTTCAACGAGTAGAAGGTACGATAACCAACGATTTAAATCAACTTCAATCCAAAATCTATGAGTATGCTCATTGGGATGATACTTACAATTTCATAAAAACGCAGAATGCAAATTATATTAAATTGACCTGGACTGATATTCCTTTGACTAATTTGCAACTTAATATCGTGGCACTCGTCAATGCATCGTCTCAGGTTGTCTTCAAAAAAAACTTTGATTTTCAGACTCAGCAAGAGAAGCCCTTTCCTGAAGCGCTCAATCATGGTGGAAAGCTGGATCAAGCATTCGTTCGATATTTTGTGAATGATAACGGTAGTCATGGGCTACTCATGTTACCTGAAGGTGCCTTATTAATTGCTTCCAGCCCGATCTTAACTAGCGAAATCAAGGGTCCTAGTCGTGGCACCCTGTTCCTGGGGCGTTACTTGGATCAGATGGCGATCAAGCGGCTAGAACAGCTTACGCAGTCATCGATCGCCCTTTATCCGATTCAAAAAGCATCGTTACCTGAAGATGTGCAAAGGGCAGCGATCTCTTTACGCGATCTCCCCAGCGAACATTTTATTCAGCCCCTTTCCGCCAATCGGGTTGCAGGCTATCTTTTGTTACGCGATGTGTTCAATCAGCCAGCTCTAATTGTGCGAGTGGATACAGCCAGAACGGTTTACCAGCAAGGGCTGTTTAGCCTGCGTTATTTAGGGGCATCACTTTTGTTGGTTGGTCTAGTTTGTGGAATTGCCATCTATGTGCTGTTGAGACGGTTGGTACAGTCCATGGTGATCGAGCGAGATCGTCAACAACTGAGTGAGCTAAATGAGAAATTAGAACACTTAGTGGAGCAACGTACAGCTGAGTTACGTGAACAAACGATTGTATTGCAGGCTAGTAAAGAAGCCGCAGAGGTCGCGAATCAGGCGAAGAGCGAATTTCTTGCCAATATGAGTCATGAACTTCGTACTCCCATGACTGCTGTTTTAGGTTATGCAGACATTCTCACCTGTACGGAGCTTTCAGATGAGCAAGAAGAATATGTTGAGAAGATTAGCCGCAATGGCAATAGTTTGCTGACGATTATTAACGACATTTTAGATTTATCTAAATTAGAAGTTGGAATTCTCAAAATTACTGCCCAACCCTTTGCTTTAGAAGATTTGACTGGTAGCCTCATCTACCTTTTTCAACAACAAGCTGCCGACAAAGGGTTATTGTTTACCGCTGCGATCGACCCAACCCTTCCTGCTTCCTTTATCGGATCTTTTGACCGACTCCAACAAGTTCTGACCAATCTCATCAGCAATGCCATCAAATTTACAGAGATTGGGAAAATATCCCTTTGGATCGATTCGCCGGAGGCAGGCGACGAGCTGGGCATCAAACTACGGTTTACAGTTCAAGACACGGGGATTGGCATTGCCCCTCCAGATCAAGCGCGCATTTTTGAATCTTTTACTCAAGTAGATTCATCTTTTACCCGCCTCTATCAGGGCACAGGGTTGGGTCTTTCAATTTGTCGAAAAATTGTGCATTTGATGAAAGGCGAAATTGGGGTTGAAAGTGCTTTGGGGCAGGGATCTACTTTTTGGTTTACCGTCGTGCTCGAACCGTTTCGGTCACTAGCGTCTAGCGCTGCTGACGACACGCATACGCCGGTTCCTACTGCGCCTGTATCACCTCAAATTTTGGTAGTTGAGGATGTTGAAGATAACCAAATTTTGATGGAACAAATGCTACAGCGCTTGGGCTATCAGTGTGACTTGGTTAGCAATGGGCAGGAAGCCCTCGATCGACTGGCTCAAAAAACCTATGAGCTGGTGATTATGGATTGCCAGATGCCAGTTTTAGATGGCTATGAGACTACCCGTCGCTTACGGCAACAGCAAGACCCGAAGCATCGAACGATTGTCATTGGTATCACGGCTCATGCGATGTCGGGAGATCGAGAAAAGTGCTTAGCGGTTGGGATGGATGACTATCTCAGTAAGCCATTCCGCATGGAAGATTTGGGCGATCTTTTGCAACAGTGGTTATTGCTGCATCGATACACCTAAAGAGTCCCTATAGGTGCACGTCCTTCAGCCATTCTTCATACGATGTAGGAGATGAGCGCAAATCACGAGTTAGATGCGTTGGTCAGACTGCACAGCCACAGCTTTTTGGAGCCGTTGCTTCAGTGCTGCGAGACTGTGGAATTCGTGTAATAGCAACCTGCTGTCCGAGTACGGGTGAGTTTGACAGTACATCACTAACGGAATGAGGAATTCGATAAGCCCACCCATACCGAATGCCCGAACTGATTTGATTCTCGTTCCTTAGAGGAATACAACAAGAGCTTGGTTTCGCCTGCGCTATGCCTAACCGCAGCAGCTAGTTGATATCAATTTGCAGATTCGGTTGCATCGGAGTCTGTTTTATGGACTGGATGGCTCTGCGCCGGATTTCTAGAATTTGACTAATCTCGCGAGCAAAGCTGGGCTGTCGTTCAATCATTTGATTGACCACGTTAGAAGCAATCATCATCACTTCCAGATCGTTCGCCGCCGTGACCGATACGGGACTCAGTTCTCCCGAAAAGAGTGCCATTTCGCCAAAAAACTCCCCCGCCTTGAGGGGCAGCACTTCATGTTCGCGGAGCAATTCATCGGTCACCGAAAGGATAGCTTGCCCCGAAACGATGATATACAAAGCCTTACCAGCATCGCCCTGATGCACGACCTTCTCTCCTGCCCCAAAATGCTGAAGTACGATTCCCTGAGAAAAACTTTGCCCGTTTTCCTGTTCCTTATCCAAAGGGACGAAGGCTGGAATCGATTGCAGGCTTTCGGCAACTTTTTTGGAAATGTCCTGGGCTTGAGAGGTAGGACCGTGAAAATGGTAGAGCGTGCGAATGGGAAAGGGAATTGACAGGTTGTTGCGTTGGGCGGCATACCAGACGCGCGTCATGAAACGATCGCGGATTTCTTCCAGATCCCCATAATCCTGGATAAAAAATTTCACCTCGTAAGTGACTGCAGAATCATCGTAAGACAGCGTAAAAATCTGCGGTTCTGGATGGGTCAAAATGCCTTGAGTGGCGATCGCCGTATTTTTCAACACTTGCTTTGCCAAGTTAGGCGGATCGTTATAAGAAAAGCCCAGTCGAATTCGTTCGGCATGGAGCCGTTGCGGTTGACTGAAATTACGGATGGTTTCGCCACCAATTACCTTATGGGGAATCACCACCATTTCCCGTTCCAAGGTTTGTAGACGCACGGCTCGCCAGTTGATATCTGTCACTTGACCTACGGTTTCGCCAATCCGGAGCCAATCGCCTACCGAAAAGGGGCGCTCAAACAACAGCGCAATTCCAGAGGTGACGCTACCCAATGTGTCTTGCAGGGCCAAACCAATGACAATGGAACTGACGCCCAAAGCTGTTGCCAATCCTGCTAAATCGGCATTCCACACAGTCGCGAGCACGATCGCCGTTCCCAGCAGAATCAAAAACAACCGAGCCAGATCAATCAGCAATTTAGGCACTCTGGAACGCCAGGTGTCTGCTTTTGCCTGCTCAAACAAAATGACATTAAACAGGGAAAGGGCAGCATGGATGAGGCAAACCCACAACAAGGTCTCAACACTCTTAATCCATCGACCATCGGTATCCAGCTTGAGGACATGCTGCATGAATAGCAGAAAGACCAGAACAGGCAAAATCAGGTTGCGTACCAGGCGCAAGGTCGCTGCCAGGGGTTTACCACGTCGTTTCAGGTAGTGAATAGATTCACCCAACACAATCACCAGAAACGGAAATCCGATGACTAATACGATCGCCCAACCCAATAAGCTGTTTTGCACCATGGCACTACTCATGAAATCCCTAATCCCTCAGCCTGTACCGTTAACTGAGTACTTTTTAGTCGCCATGCGTTTAACTTCGTTTTACCATTTGCCAGCATTTCTCCCATTGCCTCAAACTCGTAGAGGTCTTGCAGACGATGGTGAATCGTTTGGGCTACTAGAATGGAGCCGGGTGGACAAACCGATCGCAACGCATTGGCAACATTAATCGTATCGCCCCAGACATCGTAGATAAACTTGTTTCGACCGACGATTCCGGCAACCACATCACCCGAATTAATCCCAATCCGAATATTCAGTTGAAAATCGCGTTCATGATTGAAGCGACGAATAATGGTCAGCATCTCTAGGGCAAAATCGATCGCCCGTTTGTCGTGATCCAGATAGGGCACTGATAGCCCGCAGACCGCTAGATAGCTGTCTCCGATCGTTTTAATTTTTTCCATGCCATAGCGTTCGGTGGCTTCATCAAACGCCGTAACTAAATCATTCAAAATTGCCACAATTTCATAGGCAGTAAGCGATGCAGAGAGTTTGGAAAATCCAGTTAGTTCCGAAAAAAGCACTGCTACATTCGATACATCTTCGGCGATGTCTTTCTCGCCTCGTTTCAAGCGTTTGGCGATCGCGGCTGGAAACACGCTCAATAACAATTGCTCGTTTTCTCGATTTTTCTCTTCTACAAGATTTGTTTGCGTCCGTAAGCTGCGCACCATTGCATTAAAGGATTTTGCCAGATCGCCAAACTCATCTTCCGCTTCCAGGGGAACGATCGCCGTTAGTTCTCCAGCTGCGACTTTCCGTGCGCTGTCAATGAGCTGATTAATCGGTTTCACAAACAAATACGCCATTGCCATTGCCAACAGGGTCACCAGGAGCATGAGCAAGGTGGCATAAACCAGAATCTGATGCTGGAACGAATAAATCGGGGCATACGCCTCCGAGAGATCCATTTCGGACAAAATCACCCAATCCAGTCCGTCAATTTGGAGGGGCGCGTAGGAACTGAGTACCGGAATCCCTCGGTAATCTTGAATGATTCGAGTGCCTTGTTGCCCTGCCAGAGACTCTTCCACGGCTCTAGTTCGCACATGCTGTTGCAGAATGGAGGTCTTGTATTGGTTAATCCGGTTGATGTCGGTTTCTTTCACGCCCAGCGATCGCAACGCTTCCATATAGCCTTTGGGATCTTGCACCAAAAATCGAGAGACCGATCGCATGAGCGAATCTCGACCCACCAGATAGCTTTCGCCCGTTTTACCCAGACCATCGCTTTCCCAATTGCGATTGCCCGTCATCACATTGTTGATTTCATCCACTGGCAATTGAAACGCCAACACCCCAATCAGTTCAGATTGTTTGAAGATCGGTGCGGCAATAAACGCAGCAGGTGCACCATAAGATGGCGCATAGGCAGCAAAATCAACAACTTGGGAAAAATCTTTTTCCTTTGATTCTTTGACAAGATTGCTGAGTCTTGCCAGATTGCTGTCTTTGTAGGGACCGCTGTCGAGGTTGCTGGCAAAGTCGGTTTCCTTAAATACCGTATAGACGATCGTTCCTTGTGGATCGATCAAAAACATGTCATAGTAGCCAAATTTTTCAATAATTTTGCGGAAAATTGGATGGTAGTGGGCGTGTAGGCGACTATATTCGCTATTGTCTGGGGCGGTGTTTAAGAGATGCTTTTTGCCGACCAGATTGGGATTATCTGCGATGTAGTGATATTGCAAATAGCGCGAAGCCGTGGCTTTAGGCGTATAGGATTGCAGGATGGGGGAACCCTCTTCGACCTTTGCCAATCGAGGCAAGAATTCGTTGTGGTAGTAGGCGGCAATCTTTTTGTCAAACGAGTTAGGGACTTCCGCAGATTGAAGCTGGTGGTAAGCGGCTGCAAATTCTTGCATTGCAGCAACAACCGACGGATCTTCACTCAAGGTTTGGGTGTGGTTTTGAATGTTCTTGAAGTAAGATTCAATTTGATAGGCTTTAGAGGCGCGGACGCTGGTGAGCTGGCTGAAAACTCGATTGGTGAGGTTCAACTGCCCACTGCGATAGCCTAGATAAGCAGTCACCAAAATGGAACAACTGCTGACTGCCAGCAGCATGACAATGAGCTTTGATTTGATACTGAGATGGTTGAGCGATCGCATAACAACATCCCTGCCAAGGGTTTAGCAGTTCCCTGAGAATGTCCGTAGGCGATCGTAGAACACGGTAATCTACAATACTGTATTGATTCAGGCAGATTAGAAAATTCTGTCCTGAGCGAGTGTGAAATTGCCCTCCTAGAAGCTTGTAAGGAAGATATGCAGGATGAAGCGAGCAGACAGTTCACCTAGCTAAGCCGTCAACCAAGAGTGAATTAATCAGTCAATCTGGAGTGGTCAGTTCAAAAAGTGACACAGTTTTGCAACATTGAGAATGGTTTGAACATTACGCTTCTAATAAGCAAAAACCCCTCCACCAAGCGCGGAAGGGAGAAGGAACCTAGGAACGCTCAGCGATGGGCGTTCTTTGTTTATTGTGTCAAAAATATATTGTAGATGCCAGAGAACTTGATGAAGAACTGATAAAGAATCCCGTAAAATTTCGGATGTTTCAAAAACAGTTCCACTGAACAAAAAAGGCGATCGCCCCTGCGATCGCCTGAGCCGTGCATGTAGGAGAGGGTTGCACCAGGAGTCGCAAATGCTACCCTGTGATATCGAATGGCAACTTGTCTAAAAGTTATCCATTCTTTATCTGACTCTCTTGCGTCGCAAACCTCATACAGAGTTCTCAGAGAGAACGATCGCAGTTATGCAATGCATTACAGAACTTAATATTTGATTGTCTGTCCCTGAATGAAAAGCTTATCTTTTTCCCTGGCTCCCTACTCTTTCACGCCTCTACCCCTTCCCTTCTCCTCCATCTCAAACTGCAACGTAAACTCCGTCTGTCCTGCCTGACTCTCGACCTGAATTGTGCAACCCAAGAGATCGGACAGTTTTTTGACCAGTGCCAATCCTAGTCCCGTCCCGCTATGCTTCCAGGGATCGCTGCTGACAACCCGGTGGAATTTGTCGAAAATGCGGGGGAGTTCCTGAGCTGGGATTTCGATACCTGTGTTGAGAATGCGGAGTGTGAGTGCAGAGTAGGGACTTGCGCTGGGATGTCTTTGAGGGTTGATGAGTTGCGCGGAGAGGGTGATAGTTTCTCCAGTTGGGGTGTATTTACAAGCATTGGTTAAAAGCTCGGAGAGGATGCGTTCGAGATAGGTTGGATCGGTAGTGAGATCGGGTAACCGCTTAGGCAATTGCAGGCGGAGGTGCTGTCCCTGGTTGCGTGCTTGTTCAACAAAGGGTTGAATGATTTCGGGTAGCCAGATCAGTAAGTTGATTTTGCAGGGTTTGAGGGGTTCTACTTCGGTATCTAAGCGAGAAAGATCGAGCAGGTTGGTGATCAGTTCGATTTCGCGATCGCATTCTTTCTGCAAAATGTTGAAGTAGCGATCGAGCCGTTGGTAGGTTTCAGGCGTTAGCACTTTTGGATCATTCACCTGAGTGTTGTTGGCATTGCTTTGGCGCAAAATAATGCCCAGCATTTCTGTTGCCATTTTGATGCTAGACATGGGAGTGCGTAATTCGTGAGAGACCGTACTGAGAAAGTGGTCTTTCATGTGGTTGAGTTTGCCCAATTCTTCGACTTGGGCTTGGGCTGCTTGATACAAACGCGACTGACGTAGGGCGATCGCGCATTGATTTGCCACCTGTTGGATTAAACGCATTTCCGCCGGACTAAAGGTATCTTGCCGCTGACGAAATAGCCATAAAGTGCCCAGGAAATCATGCTCGCTCTTGATTGGACAGGTCAGAATCGCATATTTGCGGTGAGCACTGCGGATGGGGTCCGGTGCAATGAAACAGAACTGAGCAGAAATGCCTTGAGAGAGTTGGGTAAAGAGATCGGCGGTGGCGGTGGTCGCAGAGATTTGCCCCTGTCCGGATAGCAAATTGCGATCGCACAAATATTCGTAGCGAATGACAAAAGTATGGCGACTGGGTTCATAAATAGCAACATCACAGCCGCTTAGCTCCAGTCCAAGTGCGAGTTCACGCACCACCGTTTGCAAAATTTGGTTTTCGTCCAGGCTGTCTCTTACGTTATCCGTGATGCGTTTGAGCAGTTCTTCAAAATCTAAGACTTGACGCAATTGGGCGGTGCGATCTTCGACTTGGCGCTCCAAATCATTATTGAGTCGTTGCACCGCTTGATACAGTTCTGATTGCTGGATGGCGATCGAGAGTTGATTGGTTACCGCTTGCGCCAGTTCCACTTCCCAATCTTGCCACTGCCAGAAGCGCTCACTGTGGCTGAGACTCAAGCTGCCCCAAACCCCGTCTCCCATTTGGATAGGAATAAGCAACCAGGCACTGGCAGGGGTTTGAGGAAACGGGGCAAGCATCGTTGTGGATGGGGGCTGACCATTCACCCGCACAACTTCCAAGCGCTTGAGCTGTTTAGTAAAGGGCATGCCGGTGGCAGGAACGGTCAATCCCAAGGTGTCGGGCAGATCGGGGGTTTGGCGATAGCTGGCAATGTTGAGCCAACGGTTTTGTTCGGGCAGAAATTGTAAAATTTCGGCGCGATCGATCTGTAATAGCTGACCCAGTTCCGAAGTGACCGCAGAAAAAATGGTGGTGAGATCCAACGAATTGCGGATCACCTGAATCATCTGGTTCAAAGCATATTCTTTTTGAGCTTGTTGCTGGGTTTGCTGGTATAGCTCAGCTTGGTGAATGCCGATCGCCAATTGAGTGCTCAGCTGGAGCAAAATTTGCCAGTTTCCCTCTTGCCATTGTCTGGGAGAAATACACTGATGAGCGATCATCAACCCCCACAAGTTTTGTCGGATCAGAATGGGGATCATGAGCGAGGCCCGGACTCGCAACCGCGACAGCAACGTTAGATAACAAGGGGACAATTCAGCAGTCTGGACATCATTGATAGTGTGGATGCGCCCCTGGCGATAGGCAGGCAGCATCGTTTCGTAGAAACAAGGGTCATGAATTTCTCGATTGAGAATCGAGAATTCTTCTTCTTCAACGGCTTCTGCAATGATTTTTCCAGTCCAATCTGGATTAAAACGGTAGATCACAACCCGATCGACTTGAAGAAACTGCTGCACCTCTTCCACGGTGGTGGTGAGAATGTAGTCTAGATCGAGTGACTGACGAATATTTTGAGTAATGGCGGAAATGAGTCGCTCACGTTGAAACATTTGTTGCTCAGAAAGAGCAGTTTGTTGAGCTTTCAGCTCTGCTTGTTTGCGATCGGTAATATCAAAGCCAATCACCGTCACAATCCAACAATTCTTTGCGGTATCTCGATAAGAGGTAAAAGTGTCTGAAATCCAACGAATCCTGCCATCTTTATGGCGAAAGCGGTATTCAACCGTACTAGTTTGTTCGGCAAAAATCAATTCATACAAGGGCAAAATGACAGTTTCCCAATCTTCTGGGAGCACACGGCTCTGCCAAAGCTGTTTGTCGGCTTTAAATTCTTCGGCGGTGAATCCAAAGATCACTTCATGTCCGGGAGACAAGTAATCTTGCTCCGATCTCCCATCATCAAATACGTGAAAGCAAGCAACAGTGCCGTGAATGTGGCTCAAGACGCTGTTTAGCTTGACTTCGGACTTGAGTACCTGAGTTTCTAGAGGCTTGCGATCGGTCACATCGCGCAAAATCAAGAGGTGGCAACCGGGAGAAAAATTTGCTGTTGCAGAAAATTCGACTGTACGCAGACAACCATCTACTCGCCGCAGATGAAATTCCCCCCGCATTTGCTCAGTTTGTAAAAAATGTTGCCAGGATTGATTAAATTCCAATTCTGATACGACAAAATCTGCGATTTTCTGCTGGAGTAATTTTGCTTTGGGCAAGCCGAATAACTCACAAGCTGCCACATTGATGTCTCGATAGTTGCCGCAATCATCGACCACCAGCATGGCATCCAGGGCTGCTTCGAAAAGTGCCCGAAACGAAGATTCATGCACCAATGGCGTTGTACACTCAATCGCACTGTCCATATCAGATTTAGAAGTGGAGTCTCGGGGGTTCATACCAGTCCCCTGGGGGAGATATCATTGTGCGATCTCGGGTCAAGTGCTCCATAAGCGTCTGGCAAGCATCCAGCAAAAAGTTCTTACAGTCATCAGCCTTCGGATTGGGCAGTGTTACCTATCAATCTAGCGATGTTCTCACATGCCGATCTCCTATCACCAGCCCCGTTGGGGGGAATTTTGCTGCGATGTTTTGAACAGTGAATCAACGGGGGCAGGGGTGAGTTTTGCAATTCAAATAGAAGATGGCAAGCCCATTGAATTAAGCTTGCCGAATGTCTATGACGCATTTGCAAACCTACCAGGATGAGATGGATTGGGGCGAGGAGGTCAAGAAAAATCTAGCTTAGCGCGTGCGCATCTCCAAATGCCAGTAGGCAGGCAGCGTTGGGTGAAAATCCTCACAATTTGCCTTCAAAGGCGCTGCACTCTCTTTCGGTGTAAAGATGTGAATATGAGTAGAAACGGGTGATGGACAACTGCGATGATCGAAGATCGATAACCCGTGCCTCATCACCCAACACACATCTCTATTACGATATTCATCAGATCTTGGAAGTTTACGCAAGTTTCTCCAACTTTTTTAAAGTCTTGCATTATGAAACAATCATCTACAATCTCCTGATACGAGGTGTTATAAATTACCGTGCTTTTTTTATTTCAGCAGATTTTCGGAGCTAATCTTGAATTTTGTCTGAGTATCAAAATTGAAAATTTGACTCTACTTCATCCTCGATCGATTGCATCTGATCCGGATAAATGGCTGCATCCCCTTGGAATATCTACCAAATGAGGGAGTCACGGTGCGAGTAGAATCGCGGTATGAGTCACCACGAAGTACAGGATACGACTTGTTTTATTGTTTGCGGACTGGGGAGCCTGGGACAGTATTGTGTCTCGGTGTTGAAAGAGTTTGGTGTGACTGTGAATGCGATCGAAGCAGAAGAGCGATCTCATTGGGAAATACCAGACCTACCAGACTTGCTAGATGATTTGCTGATTGGGGATTGTCGTCAGCCCAAAATTTTGGTGCAGGCGATGATTCACCAATGCCGCGCGATTTTGTTGGTAACCAGTAATGAGCGGATTAATATTGAAGCTGCCTTTGCGGCACGATCGCTCAATCCACACGTACGGTTGATTGTGCGTTCTGCCCAAGACACGTTGAATGAGGTGCTCAGCGAACACCTGGGCAATTTTGTCGCCTTTGAAGCCACCCAATTGCCAGTACCCAGCTTTGCGTTGGCAGCCCTGGGAGGGGAAACCAGAGCCTTTTTTACGCTTAAAAAGCAGCTTCTGCGGGTTGCCAGAGTCCAAATCGATGCTGAGCATCCCTGGAGTCATCGCCGTCAGTTGCACGAATTGAATTCACCCAATCGCCGCATTCTCAGTCATGTCCGCGCCACAGGACATGCCCCGATCGGTCTCTATCGCTGGAACCCAGATACGCTCGTCCAACCGGGGGATGTCATCAGTTATGTTGAAGCCACTGAGCGGTTAATCACCCGCATCAATACACCTATCCCCCCAGTTCGACCTGCCAAACGAACGATCGTCAAGCAAATTCTGGCAACGATTACCCAAGAGCAAGCGTGGCAAATCTTACAACACAAGCTGCAACAAATCTGGCAAGAAGGCAGCCAAACCCAGCGAGTGGCGATCGTCAGCAGCTTTGTCATGCTCAGCCTGTTCCTCATTGGCGGGACCCTGTTCAAACTGCAATATCCCACGCTCAATTGGCAAGATGCGCTGAACGTTGCCCTAGTTTTGCTCATTGGTGGCTACGATAACCTGTTTGGGCAATTGCAACTGACTTTTCGTATTCCCTGGTGGCTGCATCTGTTTAGTTTGGGCTTGACCATTACTGGCACTGTGTTCATCGGGATCTTATACGCCGCCCTTACGGAACGCGTCGTGGCAGCCCGGTTTCAGTTCATCCGTCGACCTCCTATTCCCAAAGCCAACCATGTCGTCCTACTGGGATTAGGACGGGTTGGGCAACGCATTGCCACACTGCTCCAGGATTTGAACCAGCCCCTGGTCGGCATTCATGCCACCGCGCTCGATCCTGGTATTTTGCCGCGGATGCCCCTGATTGTGGGCAATATCCGCAATGCTTTGACCAAAGTCAATCTCGCCACTGCCAAAAGCATTATTGCCGTGACTGAGGATGAAGTGGCAAATTTGGAACTCGCGTTGCGGGCTTATGCTGCCAACCCCGACGCTACTCTGGTGATTCGCACCTTTGAGCCGCGCTTTAGTGAAAATGTGGCAAAATTACTGCCCCATGCCAGAGTATTGGGAGCCTATGCCCTGGCGGCTGAAGCCTATGCTGCTGCTGCTTTTGGCGAAAATGTTTTGAGTCTGTTTCGGCTGAACAACCAGACGATGCTGGTGACGGAGTATCAAATTGAAGCTGATGACACCTTAAACGGACAATTACTGTCTGAAACCGCTTATGGGTATGGAGTCGTACCGATTTTGCATCAGCGTATTGGGCAAGATCCGATCAAGTTTATGCCTTCAGAGGATGTCCGGCTCCAGGTTGGCGATCGGCTCACTGTTCTCGCCACGATCGAAGGGTTGCAACGCATCGAACGCGGCACCACCAACGCCCGCATCTGGCAAGTCCAAATTGAAAAAGCCCTCACCTCCGAATCCGCTTTTGAAGGTGCCATGGCGATCGCCCGCATCTCCGGTTGCGAAATCGGACTCGCCCGCACGCTCATGAACCATCTCCCTAGAATCATCCCCATTGGGCTCTATCTCCATCAAGCTCATCGCCTGGTTCGCGAACTTGGGAAGGTACAGGTATCGGCTCGGTTGGTGAGACGGTGATGGGATCGGATTTCTGGCTCCTGACTCCTCCCCACCTCCCCTTTAAAAAACCTTAGAAACCCCGCTTCTTGCTTAGAGTGGCTTCAAGATAAACGTGGATTTGAGTAATCTACTCAGGATGAAAGTGAGTGCTTGCTGCTGAGAAGCCTCGCCTTTATCGATTCACCCACACGCTAGAGAAAGGAGTTTGTCCTATGCCCACTGTCAAGGTTGGCATCAATGGTTTTGGTCGCATTGGGAGATTAGTTTTCCGGGCTGGCTTGAATTATCCGGAGATTGAATTTGTGGGAATTAACGATCTGGTGCCACCAGAATCGATCGCCTATTTGCTCAAATATGACTCTACTCACGGGCGCTTCAAAGGCACGGTCGAGGCACAAGCTGATGGCATTGTGGTCAACGGCAAATTCATTCCCTGTGTTTCGATTCGGAACCCAGAAGAGTTGCCCTGGGGCAAGCTGGGTGCAGACTATGTGGTCGAATCTACCGGGTTGTTTACTGATTCTGCGGGTGCGTCCAAGCACCTCACCGCAGGTGCAAAACGGGTGGTCATTTCTGCGCCGACTAAAGATCCTGAAAGAGTTCGTACGTTATTGATGGGGGTCAATCACCACACTTATGACTCCGGCAAAGATACGATCGTCTCCAACGCTAGCTGCACGACCAATTGTCTGGCACCGATCGCTAAAGTCATCCACGAAAACTTTGGTATGGTCGAAGGCTTAATGACTACTGTTCACGCCATGACTGCTACCCAGCCCACTGTGGATGGTCCCAGCAAAAAAGACTTTCGCGGTGGACGTGGTGCAGCCCAAAACATCATCCCCGCTTCTACGGGCGCTGCCAAAGCTGTCACCCTGGTGTTACCCGAATTAAAGGGTAAACTGACGGGCATGGCATTTCGCGTGCCGACTCCCGATGTTTCAGCAGTTGATTTAACCTTCCGGACTGAAAAAGCCACCAGTTACCAAGAGATTTGTGCGGCAATGAAAGCTGCCTCCGAAGGGGATTTGAAAGGAGTTCTCGCCTATACCGAAGATGATGTCGTCTCCAGCGACTTTACAGGCGATCCTCATTCCAGTATTTTCGATGCAGGCGCTGGTATTGAGCTAAACGCCAACTTCTTCAAGGTTGTTGCCTGGTATGACAACGAATGGGGCTACTCCAACCGCATGGTGGATTTGATCCTAGCGATGTCTGCACAGGATGCCAAAGCGTTGCAACCAGTTTAAGCAGGGCTGTAAGGCAAGACTTTAGACAAAGGACTGAAGGTTTCAGTCCTTTGTCTAAAGTCTGTCGTTTACGCTAATTCGTAAATGGTTCAGCTGCAATATCCGACAGGTCCACTTCTGTCAGTAGTTTTTGCCAATCCCCCAGCAAGGCTTCATCCTTGGGTTTTGCCCGCCGGGCATCTGCCAGCGTGGTCAGGGCATCAAACCAGAGATTGTTTTTGTCGTAGATTTGTGCGCGTTCTCTGAGGGTGGTAGCTGTGGTCAGCTGTTTTTTCAGATCTGCACTCAAACCGATGCGCTGTACCCACCCATTCACAAAAATCGGGCGCGATGTTTTGTTAGGAGCACAATAGTACTGAAAGAACCATTGATAGAGCTTGCCAGACTCTAGGGCTGGTTTGTCTTGGGGGATACGCACAGCCATGACGCCTGGGTTTTGAGGCAGTGTGATCGGTGTTTTGTAGATCTCTTTCCCCGTGGCATCTTGCAAAACAAACTCGGTCAAGTTTGCCACTTGGTTGGTGTAGGGTACATAAAACCAAAAGACAGGACGATCGGCAACCGTTTGTCCGAAAACGTTGACGGTTGTGTGAGTTCTACCATTGGCACGCTGGGTACTGACTTCTGCGGTTGGGATGAGTGCGGTTAACTTGGTGGTGACAGCGGGACAGGTTGAGCGACTCGCGCCGCCACGCGCGTGACCGGGAGCTTCCATCCCTTGCGGGAGGGGTGGGACAAACCGAGTTCCTCCCCCCCGGCGAGTGGGTGGTTTTTCCAGGCGAGTGCCGCCGCCACTACTTCGGGGGGGAGGGTCTGATGCATCCAGTTGGGCAAGCCAGAGTGGATGGTCACTTGACCCGAAGCTGGGTGCTGAAATCGGAGTCAAATTGTTTGCCAGGGCAGCGGTTTGAGTCAATACCAGGCAGCCCAAAGCGGTTATCGCCGATGCAAGATTCGGAAAATGAATAGGCGATTTCATATTATTTCTCCTGTGGTGTCAATGCCGAATGGGTTTGATGAGCTTGAGCGACCTCATAAAGTACCACCACTCCACTTGTGGTGACTAGTATCAATGCAGCGGGGATAAAAGGAACCCAGCCGCTTAAAAGTAATAGCCCTAAACAAACGCCAAAAAGAATGGCAATGGTCAGCACGATCGTCAACATCAAAAGTGCGATCGTTCTCACCCGCCACACCAACACTGCACTGACTAAAGACCATCCCAAAAGCCAGACGACCTCCACTCCAGGATGCCATACCCACAACAAGGGACGATTATCCAGCACCACACCTAAAAGATTACTCACCATTTGTGCCTGTAGAAAGACCCCCGCTGTTTTCGGAGTGGCACCCACAGTATAAGGGGTTGCCCAATGATCCTCAGTAAAGCGGTGGGTTGAGCCAATTAATACGATCCGATCTTTGATCAGGTTTGGGGTGAGTTGTCCGGCCAAAACGGTTCGCAGCGGTACCTGAACCACAACCTCTGGATCGGCGCGGTAGTTGAGCAAAATCTGGGTTCCCCCCGTGTGCACCCTTTGATAGCCACTGGTGCGCCCTTGTATCCGGTGCACCACTTTTTTACCAACCTGTAAATCTTGATCGGGGTTGAGGCTAAGGGAAATATTCTCTTTTTCCAGGTAACGCTTGGCAATTTCAACACTAAATGCGTGGGTAGCAGGACAAATCGAATCGCTTTCCTGTTGATAAGACAGCAACACTCGCCGCACCACGCCATCCGGCTCATCAACAAAATCGCTGAAACCTAGATGATTGGGCGGTAAGTTGGGTGGGGGAGCGGTTCCATAAAGTCCACTATGGGAAGCATCGTTGCCTTTGCAGATGCCAATCAGGTTGGGAGTTTGCTGCCATTGGTTGACTAGTTGGGATTGGTGGGAAGCAACCTGAAAATCTCGATACAGATCTAACCCAATCACTCGCGGATGGTGCTGTTGCAATATGCTCAATAGCTGAGAGAGCGATCGATCAGAAAGAGACTTTTTCTTCACCACTTCATCGGCATTGTACTTTTGCTCCGTCTGATAATCATCATCGTCAATGGTGATCACGACCAATCGAGGGTCTGGGCGTTCTTGCGGACGCAACCGCACCATTTGATCAAACGCCTTCAGCTCCAGGGGTTGCAAGAGACCCAACTGGCGCGTACCCATGACAACGCACCCCACTGCCAGACTCACCAACAACGCCCTCCGAAACCTTAACCTGAGCACTTTGCGAACTGGAACCGGAGTCCTGTTTGCTTCTAGAATTGTTGTTGATATCGCTGGCAGGTTAACCGTATGACCACACAAGCCTTTCCAAGTTGGCGGAATCTCCGCCGGATTTTGGCAAATGATGGGTAGCCAGGTGGCACAGGGAAATTGATCTTCTAGCCCTTGCAAACGTTCGCGTGCTTCTCGCACGGCGCGGTAAAAGGGTTCATTTTGAGAAAAGCTTGCCAGAAAGTACTTGAGAAATTCTTGGGCGACCCGATCGGGGACAGGTTCCCGCATCACAATCATCTCTGGAATTTGTAAATCTGCCAGATCCCAAGCCAGACCTAAACCATCACAGGAGTTGAAAATTGCCAGATTTAGCCCCCGTTCTACAGCTTTTCGCAGGGCAAATTTGAGTTGGCTAATGGTGAGACTATCGGTCTGATTGATGAAGATCTGTCCGGTTGCATTAGTAGACTGACTAGAACTGTGCCCCGCAAAAAACAAAATATGCCAGGATTGTTCCCACAAGGCATCCGTCAATTCTTTGCGTTGTGGCTCGACCAAAAAGGTGACTTCGGCTTCTGGCAACTGTTCCAACAATGCTCGATCTGCCTGTATGTCAATCCCTTCACCATTGCCTAAAATCGCCAGAATTTTAACCTTTTGTGCCATACCACTGCTGGAATGGTGAACCTGCTCAAAATTGGGCGCGCTGATAGCCAATTCAGCTTTGGGATAGCGCTCAAACCAATCGAGTAGATGCCATGGCAGTCGCTGGAGTAACCGATCTTCAGTTTGTAAAATAACTCGAATTTCATCAGTCGGTAATAGCTTTTCCAGCAATCTTTCTCGCACTGGACGGAATGGCTCGGACTGAATCCAGAGATTGAGCGCCTGGTGAAATTCTCGCGCGACTTGCTGACAATCTTCCAGCAAGGAAACGTTGGTCACTTGCACTGCTGCGGCTTGCAACCGCGATCGCAATCCCAAACTGCGATAAGTTTCTTGCCAATTGGCATAGTAGCGAGCCAGCAAAGGATTGGGCGGTAGCTTGCCGCTGGTTTCTACCGATGGACGATCGCCATCATTGCCAATCTGGACTGAGACTGGAAACCCTTGCTCAAAACTGCCTTCCCCAAGTTTCAGAACCACTAACTTACGCACACCGATCGCTCCGAGCACCTAAATCACAAATGACTCAACCACGCTGACCTCATTCAGAGAAATCTGGACGGTGAAGCGTTCGTCAGATTCACCACTAATTTCTAGTTGAAGGTAGTTGTCGGCAGAGCGGGATACCGCTTCCAAGAAAGTTGCACCGGTTGCATCCAAAATAGTCAAGTGCAAATCGGGGGGCAGAAACTGGGTTGCGGCAGGATAAATGCGTAAAAAGATCCGAGTTGAGTGATTGGACTGCGGCTCCAATTCCACAGACAGGATGAGCGGACGATCGTCCATCTGAATGCCCAAATAGACTTGCTTTGCCCGCTGGATATTCGTTTCCGATCTCTGGGTGGGCAGTTCCACTAAGCCACGACCCCGAAACGCAAAAGCAGGAGACCATTCAGGAGGATTCAACAGCGAATCGAGCGTTTGCCATCCAGCTTCAAACGTATTTTGGAGCCACTGCCCCAAGTTGACCTGTGGTGCCTCAGGCGTTGACACTGAATCAGGAGTACGCAGAGCTTCTAGGCGATCGAGGAGTGCTTCCGGTGCTTGGAGCCGATTGAGCGGCAATTCGAGTTCACTCACCGTTGAGGTAAATCCGAGCACGATCGCCTGCCCATCGGCTTCATTGATCTGGACTGCCACATAACCAATCCGATCTTGCCAGACTTCTGGTGGGACATAACAAGTTGGCGTTTGCTGAACGGGGCGACACTCCAACCGACCTAACCCCACCACTTGCAAATCAGACACATCTGCACAGAGCTGAATCACTGGATTCCAGCTATCGCTAGCGGTCAGATCGGTGGCAATTTCCATCAATTGCAAATAATCATTCACGACACAAACCGCCAATGTATTTAGGCGCACCTGTTCAGCTTTTTCGGCGGTTGGCTGTTGACTGGCAAATTGCTGAGCGATCTGTCGAGCTTGTTGAGTAATGGGCAGTGGCAGCGCAAAGGCTTCCGGATTATGAATGCTGTAAGTCATAGCTGTGAATCCTCCTTTATAGATATCCTTGGGACTCACCAAATTTACGCAAGCGCGGCAAACATTGTCGTTGATAAAAACTGCTTAGGGTTGAAACGGATAACCCAAATTCTTGAGATAGCTCTTTCCAACCTGTTTCTGGCGGCAGGCGACGTAAGATCAACGTCTGACAATTGACTTGGGGATGTCCTTCAATATGAATCTGACGCAACGAGCCCTGCGGATCAGACTCTGCCCAGAGTTTAACTTCATCCAAAATGGGTGGAACATCGGGCGAAGCAGGCAAATTATCGACTGGATCGATTAAGTCACCGATCTCACCCGATCGCGATCGCTGCACTAACCCATCAGCTCGCTTGACTTGTTGTTTTTGTTCGGCAATATAAAAATCTTGTAATCGCCGTTTCAAATAGTAATTCAGCCAGGTTGCAATGCTTCCCCGGCTTGGGTTATAACATTCTCCGGTTTTCCCTTCGCAAACATTTTGGCAAAAGAAAACCCAGGTTTGCTGCAACGCATCTTGATAATAAGCCGTGTTTTCTCGCCAAAGCCTACTCGAAGTGAGCCGAATAATCTGAGTCAGCTTTCGTTGCCGCAATAAACTCCCCGGTGGATGCTTGCAAGCCTCCTCCACCAGATGGCGCAACTGTTCATCCGGTTCACTCATTCCAGTTTTTTTTCGTAACAAGAAACTGTGTTTAGTATTGCTCGAAATCCAGACAGAAAAATACCTCTTTTCGGTGATTCCGCCTTTTTTTAGCATGATCAATCTGTACTGTCCACCAGTTTAGCGACAACCACCTCCAACACGACGCATCGGCAAACCACTTTTGGTTGGGACAAATGCCTGAATCGTATGGACTTCGGTCGTTTGCTTGAAGCTAGGTTGAATGGGTTTCTGAGAAGGTTGGAGCAAAATCTGACTGAGGGCGATCGCGAGTACGATCAAAACTGCGTTTAGGCTTAAGCCAGTGCTGAATTTTTCTTCTGTAGATTGCTTGTCTAACATTGCTACATCCTCCAACTCAGCCTGGGTTACAAAATCTAAAACTAGGTGCTTAAAACTTAGTCAGTGAAACCCTGTTATAGAATCATCGGATGCGATCGTGAATTTTATGCAAACCAGGCGAAGCAGATGCTTCTGCCTACCAGGGGTTAACTTTTAGCACACCGGTGGGTGTAAAGACTACACGAAATCTGGCGAGAGGAAGATTGAAACGTCTTTGCCCAGTAGAATAATTTTCAAGCTCAATCAGTCTGGCTAAAGGAGTTTCGTGGTCATGATCGATCGCGGCTTGATTGACGGGGCGATAGGTTGCAATCTCTCCTTGTTCGGTGACGCCCACCAGGTAAATCAAGTCTTGATCACAAGTCACTTCCGACTGCCAGTGACGATCGATCGTGTCATAGAGAATTTGGGACAATCTGTAAACTTGTTGCGTATCTGTAATCCTAGGTGCAGCTACCAACGGTGATTTTTGTCGAATTGGCACCGTAATTGTCCCTTGCTGGCGTCGAAGAGTACAAAATCCCGCCGCTTGCAGCAACCCCAACCCCAAGATCCGAATGATTTCTGGTAAGGAAAACAAAATGAACTGCCAGACAGGTGATGTAGCAACCTCCACCCCAATCGATCTCACACCCAGCGTCATGATTTGAAACAGCCCAACCACTAATACACTAGGCAAAACTGGAATTAGCACCCACCATCCGGCATCTCGGACAAAGCGTCGCAGTACAAACCACTGAATTGCTCCCAGCCAGATAAATGCTGCGGTTGCCATCAAGGGGGAAACCCAATTCGACCAACCCAGCGCAACCATTGTGGAAAGTCCCCAACCTATACAGGTTGCGGATACCCAGGTCAGGGTTGGAATATAGGCACGCAAGATCAACCATTGCGTCACCCCTACGATCGCTCCGGTCCATAGTCCGATCTCCAGCGGCTTTAACCCAGGCTGCGCCAAAATCATCTGCAATGGCACCGCATCCGGCAACACCATTACCCAATTCTGCTGGATTGTCGCACTTGCCACCCCTGCGACCAGCCACCCTACGATCGTTGCCAAAGTGAAAAAAGTGACAAACCACACCTGCTCTGCCGCAGGCACTAAAAACCGTTGCCACTCTAAATCCTGAGACCGTGCAGGTTCAGATGGAAAATCTGTAGGAGGTCGCATTATCGCAAATCTCAGCTTTCATCCTTCAGATTTTACGGGGAATGGGGAGATGGAGCGATGGGAGATAAGGATCTAAGACTTGGCATTCAACATTCAGAACTTTTCCTCACACTTCTGCATTAACGCAACGGTTCTTCGCATTAATCCAGCGCGTTTGCGTTGAGCTAAGCGGACTTTGGCATTTTCGAGCGCTTCATCAAGCAGCTCAGGGTGATCTTGAAGCAAGATAAATGCCGCTTCAAAGAAAATCTCTGGGGTAATATCTTGTCGATCGCAGATCTGCATCAGCTTTTCTCTTACACTCTCTTCTAAATGCACGGCTAACCGTTTTCCCATTTTGGGTAAGTTGGCTAGCTCTGCTTGCAGGGGGAGGGATTCAGGCGTTGACTCAGAAATAGGTTCTGTGGTAGAGCGCTGCTGCTGAGGGGGAGTGGTGCTGACGGCTTCATCTGCTGCCAGAGATCGCTTACCACTCAGTGAAGAATCGCGCGGAGCAACCTTTGCCCGTGATTTGGCAGTGAGGAGACTGCGAATATCGTTAACTTCTGCCATAAAACTACTCCAATTGCTCGATCTTTTTCACTAATACTTCGATCGGATATGCCAACTCGCCCTGTCCCATTTCGTGGAGTGTTTGCCCCCGATTAATCGCTTGCTTGAACTTTTCCGACTCCCGAATCGACGGCAACACCAGATCCTGGTTAAACCACTCTTGGGTAATCTGCTGCATTGACTCAATATTGCTTTCGCTCTCGGTTGTGCGCCTCAACCCAACCCAGCGATCGCGAAACGGCACAACACCCAAAATATCTCCATCAAAAGCTTCTTGATCATCCCGCAATTCGCCAATTAGCTCCAAGGTGCGAATCAAGGATTGCAGTCCCTTTACTGACGTCTCTACGGGAATGACCAACGCATCTGACGCCCCGATGACCGTCAAGCAAATTTGGCTCCGCTGGGGTGGCGCATCGATAATACAGTAATCAAATAAATGAGCCACTGTGGCTAACCGCCGTTTGAGCGTAAAAGCTCCTGTCCCACTCCCTGCCAAATAATCTTGCACTGTGTCGAGCGCATCATCTGAAGGAATGAGAAATAGGTTATTGTATCGAGTCTTGTAGATGCCGTCTTCGGTACCAACTTGTTTTTTCAACACTTCCAGCAAGGTGGGGCTTTCTGGCTCAACCTGATGCCCTAAAAAAGTAGTCAGGCTACTTTGCGGATCAGCATCCACCACCAAAACGGTGCGCCCTTGCTCTGCCAGCAACCGAGCGACAAACAGCACCACTGTTGTTTTTCCTTGCCCCCCTGCCAAAGAGACAGAACTGACAGCTTGCATTAATGGCATATTTCACTGATACCTTTTGGTAAATTTGCCTTTTGCTTATTGGCAATAAAGCGCAAGTTGAACTTTTTCTATCTTATAAGATTGAATATTTATAGATCAGGTTTTTTACAAAATTACACTTTTTCAACTAATCAAATTTGTAAAAGTGCACTTTTACAAATTTGAACTTTTATAAAAATAGTTAATTACATAAATATTATTTTATGAATCTGAAAAATTTTAGATTAGTAAAATAGTAAAAATTTAATATTGTTTATTTAGTAATATATAAATTTGATAATATGTAAATGTAGTAATATACAAGTATAAGAAAAGTCTAAAATAAAAAAATATAGAAAAATATAAATATAAATAATTTTTCCAAAAAACAAAATTAGCTTGGTTCATGAATGCAGAATTTTGACGACACTGCTAGCCGCTGAGACTGAGGAGATCGCCGCCAACGAGATTTTGCAAGAGTCGATTACAAGAGTAGAGTAAGCAGATAGGGCTGAAACCCTACCCGGATAAACCATGATAATGAGCTTAGATCGCCGCGCAGGCACCCTTCACACCCACAAAAACGACTACTACCTAGAAGTCGATGGGCTGAAGTACCGAATTTTTGAGTTTGACTATGGAAAAGTAAAGCCAGGTGACAAATACGGTTCCGGTCAACTTTTTCAATATCAGAAAAATATTGATGGATTTGATGGTTCTGTCTACACAGGCAGTTTTCAAATCGAAACCAAGCTGTAAAATCAGAGGGTTTTCGGCTGAGTCGAAAGGTTGCCGCTCGATCCAATGGCACGCTGGGGCTAAGCCTTGATCTCAGTCGCGATTGATTGCTCAGGCTTCAGTCCCATTTTTAGAACTTTCGGGCGAGTTGTATCCCACATTGACCAGAAATCGGCAGCGCCTGGATGTCCCGCTGCCGGACTTCTGGTCATCTGATTACTTTTTGTCAATTAGGGCTGACGGGCATCGCGGTTCATTGCAAAGTTATAGACTGCGACTGCGATCGCCAGCACTAACAAGATGTGAATCAAACTTCCAGCAATATGGAAGGAGAAGCCTAGCAACCAGAAGGCAAACAGTACAACTACCAAGCCCCAGAGTAGACTGAACATACATTCACCATACAAGACGATAACAGCATCGTACTTGGGGGGATGTTTTCAAAAAAACTTCCAAAAGCTAGAGATATTTCATACTAGATTTTGGCACTACACCAATGTGATCATATTTTCCCGATCGCACTGAGATCTGAGCAATTCAGCTCAACGGAGTGTAGCCTGACTCATGCTGTCCAACCTTCTGGCAGCTTAGTGGAAAGCTTTATGTAGATCCATTCTTATCTAGTCGAGTATGTAGATGCTGAAACTCTTGACTGAACTTTTCGATTTCTTCATCCGAACTATCTTCCACATCGACTAACTTGTCCCGCGCCTCGTTGAGGGCGTGGATCAGTTCGTCCAATTTGAGATGCATGGCTTTAGCATCTCGGTTCTGGGTGTTTTGAATTAAGAACACCATCAGGAAGGTGACGATCGTGGTGCTCGTGTTAATCACGAGCTGCCAAGTATCAGAAAAATGGAATAAGGGACCCGACGCTGCCCACATAACCACAATGGAAGCGGCTATGAAAAAGGCAGCCGGCGTCCCTACAAGATGCGAAGTCTTCTGAGAAAACTTCCGAAAAAAACCACTCTGCTTAGATTGCGGCATATTCAGTAGAGATTAAAAAAGATTCGCTAACTGATTGAAGCGATCGGTGGAGCACTACAGCCTTCCAACTGGTTATAACTAAAAAAGTATAGAGGGCCCATTACCAGACCGGATCGAAGAGTGCCTAATATACCCTTTCTCGCATCGTTGGTGTACCTATCTCAGGTAATAAATCAAAGCATGCGCTTTTCCTAATCAGCAAAAAACTTCTTGAAGAGTGCTAATTTTAATATTTTCCGAAAAATTTTTAATTGCACAACAAACTAAAAATGTTGCAGTTTGAGAGCCTCTTAGGTGATCCAAGTTCTGTCATCCTGCAATCTCAATCACTTTAAAAACGGACATCGCTCATCGATATACCTGCTAAAACTCACACTGTTTCTCAGCCTGTATCACTTCACAAACAAGAGAAACAGAAGATTATAAGCATATAAGCCCACAAGAAAACCCCACCGAGAAAACGATCATGCAACTCATCTATCGCGGTCAGACTCTTCCCTACACGCCTGCTGAACCCAGTCTCTACCGCAAACCCCAAGCCTTAAATTGGCGCTTTCAGGCTCCTGGTGAAACCTACGATCAAACACCAATTCTCGTCACTGCTTATCGCAAGCCGCAAGCGATTAATTGGCGCTGGCAATAGCTGATTTTCTGTTCACGCTCCTCTCTCCTTTCCTCCGAATAGATGTGTACCCATCTTTCCCCAGTGAAGCCTACCACTGGGGATTTTGTTTTGCAGCCCGTTTTCTGCGCTTAGTGGAGCATGATCGATCGCTGCCAAGTCTTTTTCCTACTCCCTTTCTGCCGTTCATCATGACAATTTATCGTCAATACATTATCAATGTATGAGTAAGCCAGTACCCAATCAAGATTGGGTAGATCACTCACTATGCGATGCGACATTATCCCAGCATACTGAAGGAGTTAGTAAAACGTCTTGCCACAGAATGATGGCTGGCATTTAATATTCAGAAGCCCCGATCGAACGATCGAGGGCTTTATTTTTGGATTTTCGCATTCCTCAATAACAACTCATCCATCTAAGAGCAGCCAGATCGATGGGAACGCTGCTCAAAGTGTTCGATAGCACTCTGTACGCAATAAAACTGGGTGATAAGCTAGCGACGACCAAACGATCGTTGTTAGTAACCCAACGCTATGAAAGCAGACCATGCCCTCGAAAAGCTCATTGCTGGTAACCAGCGCTATGTTACTCATCAATTAGTGCATCATCACCAGTCCAGTAGCCGAATGCGGGCAATTGCCACAGGGCAACACCCTTTTGCCGTAATCTTGGGCTGTGCCGATTCTCGGGTTCCCCCGGAGATTATCTTCGATCAGGGCTTGGGGGATCTATTCGTGATTCGGGTTGCGGGCAATATTTTGGATGATGCCATCCTGGGTAGTATTGAGTATGCAGCAGAAGAGTTGGGTACATCGCTGGTGTTGGTATTGGGACACGAGCGCTGTGGTGCAGTAGCGGCAACAGTAAAACATGCAGATATTCCAGGTCACATTAGCACCCTGTTGAATGCCATTCAACCTGCCGTGGATCGAGCCAAAGATGAACCAGGTGATCTGCTGGATAATGCTGTCCGAGCAAACATTCAGCTGGTGGTGGAACAGTTGAAATCCTCGATGCCAGTTGCCGAATTGGTACAACACAGCAGACTCAAGATTGTTGGAGCGCAATACAAACTTGATTGTGGAACAGTTGAAGTTCTGTTTTAGAGAGAAACTTGAGCCGTATTCTACTTGGCAAATCGCCTCCAGTTTTGGACAAACCCAACAGCCCAAAAAACTATCAGTTCTGCTTTGACGAACAACCCAGCGACCTGACGCGGATAGGGGGTTGAGTAGAGCGGTCTCTGCTGTCAAAGTTCAATTCGAAAATCAAGATTCCATGAGAGGCACAGAAAATTTTTCTGATAAATAATATAAACTTATTTGATTAGTTGTGTCGGAAGCAACTATCTAAGAAGTCCAAAAAATAAAGAGATATAAAGAAATTTAAGCAAACCGATTAGTCCAAAATCTAGATTTTGGACTAATCGGTCCAAAAAGATTTTGATTCTTTCAAGACTAGAATCACGATAGTTACGATGAACTTCAAATAGTTTGTGTATAAAGAATATGTAAAGGCTTTGCGCCTTCAATCGTTTACCCACAAGGCATCAGCAATAATGGTGAAAATCTGTAGCATTCATCAGGGGCTAACCGCGCATCACATCATGTCATTTTTATCAAAACGATGCAGTAAGTAGCTGGGCTAGATTAAATTGAAGATGTTTTTGGGGGTGGAGGGGTAAAAACCCCCTGCCTGGGGGGCAGCCCCAAACCCCTTTCTTGTAATTAATTAGGGCCGCCTACTTAGCTCTCAGTGATGCGGATGAAAAAATACTTTGCGAGAAAAATTTTAAGAAATTCTTTCTGACTATCCAGATTGACTTGCCTGCCTTTAGAAGAGTCATAAGGCTTCTTGAAATCGGGACAATTGCTCTTTCATCGAACAGAATTAGAGATCAACTGAGTAGCAAGTGTTAAAGTTTTTCCATTCGAGCATTCATAAAGATCATCATTTAACTAATTTGGATGCGCTTATTGATTTAGCTGAGATTCCCTCACACAACCGTTAAGTGAATCAATTGAATGTAATTGATCACCCGTCGTTTTACCCTTTTAGATACATTCTCTATTTGCCATGCTAATTGCCCTGATTGATCTCTCTAAAGTTATGATTGCTGATTGGCAACTGTATGTTTTCTATTTTTCATTACTCATTGTTACTTCCAGTCTCAGCTATGTAGGATTTCGGTTTACCCAAAAATGGAATAGTAATTGGCAAAGTCAGGTACTGATGGTTTTGCCAGTGATCGGAATGATGATAGGTTTATTTAGTTTGGCAAAAAGCCTTAATCATTTAGGGGACTTTACCAAGGCTTACTATCCAGCAGGAAAGTTAGTCGTTGAAAATCCACAAATGTTATACGGTAGCAATATTGAGGGAAGATTAGGTGGGTTTGTCAATATCCCGATCGTTGCTTATCTGCTCACCCCATTTTCTGCTTTAGATCCGTTCAATTCCCAGTTAGTTTTTACAGTCTTTAGCATTATTATTGCCTTTGCAAGTTATTTTTTATTTGTTGATTGGTTAAAAGTTTCTGGCTTCAACCAGTGGCTAATTCTTCAGCTATTTGTGATCAATGGCCCCTTGTATTATTCCATTGCCATCGGTAATACGACCCATTTTCTCTTTCCAATTTTTATATTAATACTTTCTTTAATGGCAAAAAACAAAAATTTTTGGGTGGGCTTTTGGCTCGCGATCGCAGCCTTGATTAAGGTGCCACTTGTATTATTTGGAGCCTATTTTTTCTTGCGGCAACAATGGCGATCTCTACTTGGTTTTCTGGTGCCTGCGATTGTAGTTCCTTTGCTGTCAATCATGATATTTGGGTTTGGCTTACATGTAGAGTGGTATGAAAAATGTATCAAACCTTTCTCGGGCAAAGCTTTGTCTGCTTTTAATAACCAATCTGTCAGCGCTTTTGTGATTCGGTTATTCACCACCAATGCCCCTGATTGGTATCCTCTGGAAATGGATTTGGATGCTCGGATCGCCAAATATTTATTTTTTATGGTACTGATTGGAGGCAGTATTTGGGTTTGCTGGCGTGCTAAAGCACCAAAGGCCCTGGAAATGAAGAATTTGGAACTTTGTATTGTGTTAACGCTGGCGTTGTTAATCAGTCCTATTTCATGGACCCACTATTATTTATTGCTGCTTATTCCCTATAGCTTGTATATTGCGGGTCAATTCGGTTCCTTTAGAAAGGGCAAAATTGTGATTCCGATCGCTCTGAGTGCCTTGTTAATTTCTCCTCCTGCCATCAAAATTACCCTGGCAAATCCATTGATTAATCTCCTGATTTCTAAGGTATTGATTTCCTACTACTTTTTTGGTGGAATCATGCTACTAGGTGCGCTCTTGTGGATGCGTTATCAACTACGAAATAATCCGGATCAATCGAATTCAATTCTTACTCCATTTCAATCCTAATTTTCTGAGGGAAATGAAGAACTTCATTAAAGACTGGGATCAACTAAAGCCACTAACCAAAAATTTGGTTCTCTTTGCGGTTGTCAATATTGTTCTAATTAATATCATTTTCATTGCTGGCTTACTGATGTTCCTATTTTCGACAGTCTGGCAAGAGGTTCGACTCTATAAGACTTGGGAGGATGTAGGAATTTTTCATACGATCGGTAAATTTTTTATTTTTCATCAAGGTCCAGATTCCTGGCTTCCTATGAAAAATGCCCTTAGACTCCATCAGAAAGGAGTACCGATATACGACATCTTTTTTAAGAATAATATTAAATTTCAATATCCACCTTCCTCGTTGCTAATCAGTATGGTTTTGCGACGATTGTGGTATCTCAATATTCTTTCCTGGCTCTCAGTTGTCGTCAGTCTTGTTTTTTCATTCAAAATTTTTGAGTTCGTTTTGAAAGATAATCAGTCAGACAACGCCAACAATTATTCCCGAAAAGATCGAAGAATCATTGCTGTGGCATTAATTGCTTTAGGCTTAACCTTTTATCCAATCATGAAAGGGTATAGCTTAGGACAGGTACAAACACTCTTAAATGGACTTTTCGCGGTAACCCTCTGGCTTTGGATTACTGGAAAGAAGCAGCTTGCCGGGATTTGTCTGGGAATTATGTGTCTGATTAAACCACAGTACGCTTTAATCCTGATTTGGGGAATTGTTCGTAGACAATGGAAGTTCGTAGTTCCCTTTCTTCTCACTTTCGGTCTAGGAATGCTGCTTTCGATCGGAATTTTTGGTCTTGCCAATCATTTGGATTACCTAAAAGTTTTATCTTTTATTTCCAAACGGGGAGAAGCGCTCTATGCCAATCAATCCGTGAATGGGCTTTTGCATCGATTACTCTTCAATGGCAATAACCTGGCGTGGGAGTCCAAAAAATTTCCGCCTTACAACCCCTGGGTGTACTTCGGCACATTGATGACTTCGCTAACATTTTTAGTCACCGCTTTACTGCCGGTTAAGAAGAAAGACCCAGCAGCCTTTATCGATTTTTCTTTGATTGTATTGACGGCAACGATCGCCTCTCCCATCGCTTGGGAACATCATTATGGAATTCTGTTACCCATCTACGCGGCTTTGTTGCCACACTTGCTTGAAAATCCAATTTTTGGCAAATTTACATTGCCTTATTTAGCTATTAGCTATGTATTATGCAGCAACTTTTTCAAGTTCACGAACCTCCTAGCCTTTGTGCCAGTTCTGAACATCCTGCAATCTTATCTATTGATTGGAAGTCTCATGGTGTTGATATGTCTGCATTGGCTAAAAAATAAACCTTGGGTTCCACCTCTAAATCGCGAATTCCTTTGACAAATTGCTGTAAGTAGAGGGCTACGATTAAACGTAGGATGGACAAGGAGCGTCACCTGTGCCCACCGACCAACTCAATAATGGACAAATGATACCTTTCCCCATCCTACGCAGGTTGTATGTTTAATCGTCCCGTTCTACTGACCAGAAGCTGAGAATTCTAGAACTGGAGTTGTTAGAAGCCATCAATATCGCGATGAAAAAGTTCCGTTAGATAAATCTGCAGAAGGTCTTATCGAATGCGCAGTTGCTGGAGAGATTCCACCTCTGTCACCTGCCAACACCGACTTCTGACTTGACTGATCGTGTAGACTGGCAGCAATATATTGCTGAATCTGCTGAATTCGGTTTTCCCAAGTAAATTGCCGGACAAACTCGACACTGTTGCAGTAGCCTTCCGACTTTCTGGGATGGGTTTGTAGAACTTGCTGCAAGCAGCGCGCATAAGCAATTGGGTTATCGGGCTCGCACCATCCCGCTACCACGCCCGCGGATTTGAATTCCATCAGAGGGGAGATTTCGGTTGCAACGATCGGAGTGCCCGTACCCATATAATCAAAGAATTTCATCGGAGAAGTGAAATTGGCAGCTTCTCCCGATAAATGGGGATGTGCCAGTATGTCGGCGGCTTGCATCAGAGCAGGTAGTTGATCTTGGGGCAGGTGTCCCAAAAAACTTGTATTACTCAGTTGCTGTTCCCGTGCCAAGTGGCGATAAGCTTCAACATGTTCTGTTTTACCACCCAAGAAAACAAAGTGAGTCTGAGGCATTTCACGGGCAACTTCCAGCAGTAAATCGACTCCTTTGAAGCGATATAGTCCGCCTGAGTAAACCACTACATTTTGATATTGAGGAGCTAATAGTTTTTTGCGCCATTCTGCGGCTTGTTCAGGTCGTCTGGAGAGAAATAACTGGTTGATCCCGTTGTGCAAACGAATCACCTTTTCGGGTGGCATCCCATTCCGAATCATGTTTTGCCGTACGCTTTCAACCACCGTTACCCCGACTCGAAACAAGGGATGGTTCACAATCTCGGGTTCGTAAGGTTTTTCTTCGTAATGATCCCGTTCATAAATGGCAGGAATGCCATGTTGAATCGCAACTTTGACAAAATTCCACTCACGGGTGTGAACGATTTTGGTTTGTTGGCGCAAATGAAAAGGGAAGTAATAGCGAGAGATGATCGTGTTGGAATGGGTCAATTTGGTTTTCCAAGCATCGATCGGATAGGGCATTGCCAGTGGCAATACTTTGAGTCGTTCCTGCAAATTGTAGAACTGAGCCAGTTTGGCATCAGGCTGTTTGAATTGCATTGGAAACGCCCACTCGATCGGGTTCATGGCGCCCCAATCCCGACGGAGATAGGCCAGAACAGCGGGATAACCGAGATTGGCAGCAGCATTCGCACATTGAATAATCTGCACTAGGTGGGGATCAGCCTGCGGTAGAACCCTGCGGGTAAAAAAGACGTAATGTTTTGTCATGACTTGGGCGGCTATGAGGATAGTTTTGGGGGGGTGCCAAAAACCCAGACGGCTATTTGCATAGCAGTGTTCAGATAGCGATGGAGAAGGATTGCAAATAAAATGAGCCAAGGAAAAGAAATTTCTTCTCACAGATTGTGCTTAGGAAGTTAAGCACTTTAGCGGATATGGGAGACTACAAAGAGATGAAGAAGCTTTCCGATGGTTTTTTTAAGTTTTAATATTCTGTCTGGTCTTTCGGATCGGAATTGTGTTGCCCAATACCTCCTTTCACATCCGCAAGCATCGTAAAAGCGTAGCATTTGGACGACATTTTGGCATCGTGCTAGCGATTTTGCAATTTATGCTCTAAGTGCCTCGACGGCACAACGACTTCTCAGACATCCTCCGACCTCTGTATAAAGCTATGCTTCAGTTCAAGCAAGAGCTGTTAACGTAGATATCGTCTTTGTCCGGTGCTGACTGTGGAAAACCAGGAAGACTCAACATTTCCAGTTGATGGGCAGCTGTTGATGGTATTGCCCAGAGCCGGGGCATCCCTCAACAACCCGGATGTTCGCTTGCCCGTATTGCATTCTGATGCGGATGGCTACTATCTGGAAATGCGGGTAAACGCCGATGCGAAAGACAGTAGCGAAATTGCGGTCACTCGTCGGGTGCCACTGGATAATATTTCCACCGAAGAGTGGGAAGAACTGAAGCAACAATATTCGCAGTTGGATCTCCAAGCCTGCGTCGATCAGGGGATTACTAAAGGGCTAGAAAAAATTCAAGATCGTCGATTGCAGCGGTTGTTTATGACACTGCTGACTTTTCTCAATCCCCGTCAGGTGGCGATCGTCCTCTATTTTTACCGAGAAGCGGCGAAGCAGGGCAATAATCCCGTAATTTCCTTCCGTTCCAATGATTTACTAGAAAGCTTGGGCTACACACGTACGCCCGATGGTGGCTTTGCTTCCAAGGTGCGATCTCAACTCAATCGCGACCTCGTTGCTCTGCACCGGACCGAACTCGTCCTTGCCCAATCACTCCGCAAGGGCGATAGCATTGGTGCCAAAGTTACCGTCAAAAACGTTTTGCGGATTAAAGGTTACGAAATTGACAACGTGCCCCGCGACTTTGACTTGACCCGCGCTGCTGACTATACCTACGAACTCGCCGATGCCTACACTATTTCTCTCGAGTTCTTTGAGGGTGTCGGGCGAACGGGTGACTCCGTGCGTTTTAGCAACGATGTTGACCTGACTCAAAAATTAGGCAGCAACGCCAAACACGATTACAAGATGAAACTCTTGTTGTATCTTGCCAGCCGATTGAAATGGGACACGCCTGAAGATGGGCAATATCTGGTAATTTCCAAACAATATTTATTCAAAAATCTTGATCTATTGGGGAGTAATTCTTCTCGCAACAATCAAATCTTCTGGCGCACTGTTGAAGAACTCAAGCAAGAAGGCTATATTCTGGAAGCACAAGAATTGCCAGGCGGCAAGAAAAAAGCCAAGGTGCAGTTTCAGATTGATCCCGATCGGTTGAGGATGACGTAGGTAGGAGTCAAGGGTCAGAATTCAGGAGTCAGAAGGTAGAACTTCTTTACCCCATCACTCCATCCCCCCATTCCCCATCCCTTACGGCATATGCCGATCGAGCAAAGCATTTCCCGGATCGTAAACTTCGACGGGTAAGTGCAATTGACTGGCAAGTTTTTCTAATGCAGAGCGGAGAGCGAGTTGGTGATCTGCCACGATCGCCTGTAAATTGGTATCTCCCGTATCTCTAGCTGTATTAATTGCTTCGACATAAGTCGATGCCAGTTGCACTTTAACGACTGTGCCAACTGAGAGGAGATTGCAAATTCGTAGTTGCCCTACACAGAGTTTGTCTACCTCTGTTTGAATTTGTTGGGTAGACTGAACTTTTTGCTCTGCCTGGTTCAAACCATTAGTGTAGGCAGTGACTAAAGAATCGACAGAGGCTTGGTAAGCAGAACCAACAGGCACTTTGCGAACGGATGAGATCGCTTGGTTCCAATTCTCAACGGCTTGCTGCCAATTGCTGTTTTGTTCGGCTTCTTGCGCTTTGAGTGCCTGTTGATTGGCTTCTTCCAGAATCTGTGCAGACGATCGTTCCTTTTGGATGCGTTGATCAATTTGATTCAATTTTGCCCGGTAGGCTTCCAATAAAGGAAATGATTCTTTGGCTGATGCAGTGCCGCTGGGAACTTGTTGTAGGCGATCGATCACTGCCTGCCAGGAGCCGCGCACCAGTTGCCAATTGGCCGGGGTTTGCGCCACTCCTTCGCGTGCCTTTGCCAGCTTGACCGCTTCTTTGGCGGTGTTGAGGATTTGTTCTGCCTGCTGTTCCTGCTGCATCTGTTGCTCAGCATCTGCCAGCTTTGCTCGATAGAGATCGAGCTTGCGTTGCACAAAGGGAGCCAGATCACTGCTAACGGGAGTTTTTTCAAGTTGCCGAATGGTCGATTGCCATAGCGTTTGTACCGATCGCCAATCGGACACGGACAAAGGTGCATTCTGGCTTTTCTGCAAGGCGATCTCCGCCAGATCTTCCACACCTGTAACCTGCGCCAACTGTTCGCCTTGCTGGCGGCAGTTTTTGAGCAATGTCTGCGCTTCTGAGTGGCGCACCGACCAGAGGGGGATGGTCTCCAGCATTGCTACAGCTTTGCCAATTTGTTGCTGAGCAGATTGCAAGTCTTGGGGAGTGTTTGCCTGTTGTAGGGTTTGAGTCAGTTGTTGACTGAGCGATCGAGCGGTTTGGATCTCAGTGCAACTTCCCAGCACACAAGGGCGTGTGATGCCATATACCCCAGCTGTGAAGCCAAGCATCGCCACGCCCAACATTGCCATTGCCTGGCGATCGCGCCATACACCAGGCAACAAAGCAGGCTCCACCCGCTCGATCGCAGATTGCAACAGTGCCAAAGACGCTGGCGTAAACGTCCCCATTTCACTGGATTCTGAACCAGCCGCTGCCAAGGCAGTGCTCTGTTCAGGAGTTGGCGAGACAGCGACCAACTGATGCATCAGATCACTCAATTCTTCATCCGCAGGAATCCAGGCTTCTTCTACCTCTGCTGATTTAGCAGACCCTTGGCACAGTTTTGGGTTGGGTGGCGGGGGCGGTGGCTGAATCAGGAACTGCCTCTGAGCATAGGGTTCCTGTTGCCCAGCCCTTTGCAGATATAACTGGACACGATGAGTAAACCCAATTTGGAGCGACTGAATTTTGCGCTCTAGCGACTGAAGTACTTGTTTCGGTTCGAGCGATAAGTCCGATTGGTGCTGTCCTAGCACAATCAAACTATCATCTTTGAACATACAACGGATACCCAGTGGCATCTCAGCAAAGAGTAACTGCAACTGTTGACCCAGCGTTTGTAAATCTGGTTGATAAACCGTCGTTTGCATAACTACCTATTTTCCTGTCTTCACCGATCGTGATCGGCAAATGCACACTCCTTCCCACTGCTTCCCAAAGGGATGCTTCCTCTTTTCGAGGAGAATACAGGCTTTCCGGATGGTGGCAGATCTTCTTTTCAGTTCAGAAATTGTTGGAGAGAATCAGCAATCGTCGTCGGATTACGAGACGCAACGGCAGATGCAATTTGGGCTAACCCTTGAATTTTTTTGGTAATAAGATCGATTTTGGCTCTTGCCTGATCAACTTGTTGAATATCGTGCTGGAGTTGATCAATCGATTGGTTAATTTTCCCGATCGGATTGACAAGACTGTGCAGATCCAAATCGATCGCTGCCGCCGTTAATGCATAAACTTGCTTCCGAAACTGTTTTAATGACTGATCATAGGATTTACTTTCAGCCTCGCTCAATTGAGTAAGATTTTGAATATAAAAATCCGATAATTGACGATGGAGTTCTTGATAATGATCGGCTAATTGACGAATTTCCATCGAGGTCATCACTGTCATAAACTGTCCCCCTTAAACATTAAAAAGCTTTACGAACATCCTCAAGCAAAGGAATCAATGTATGTGCATATCGAGCCAAAATTTGCAATACTGCTGGCGAATCCAGCGCTTCTCCTTCAGCATAGAGTTGAGCGAGTTGGTCATGCGCCTGAGCAATTTGAATCAAAATTTCTGTATAGCTTTGAACTGCCTCTTTTCGAGTTCTTAGCGCAGCTTTGATTTCTCTCCATTCGCGATCGACCGCCAGAGCCAATGCCGGATCATTCTTCGCTTGAGCCAGCTTTTTAGAATAATACAGATTAATTACATCTTCTTCTGTTCGTAGCAAACGAGCATAATCAGAATTGACGAATATTTTGAGCGTTTCAATCACAATCTTGAGATCGCCATTCGTCGTTTCAATCGCGATCTTGAGCTTTTTTTGTTGATAGCGCTCTGTCCCAGCTCGAAAAAGAAACTTAAGTAGACCATTGGCTGCTTTAATTTGCTCTGGTGTCGTGGGAATTCGACTTTGTGCTAACCCGCTATTGACTGCGAAGGTCAGATCGTTTAATTGCGGATCGAAATTAGCAGTTTCGCCAGTTGCTAGTTTGGAGAGTAGTTGGAGATAGCTCACCAAAACATCATGTAATGTGTTGAGTTTGTTTTCATATTCCTGATCAAACAATCGATCGCACTCTCTCTCTTCTTCTACGCGATCTGCAAGCGCATCAGAGAACTGGGAAGCACGCACACAGGAATCATGAAAATCCGCAGCAATTTTGGGAAATTGCCCTGCTGCTTGATTAGAAAGAATGGCGAAATTTTGAATCGTTGACAAGTCTACAGATCTACCACACCCACCCACTAGCAAAACGATCGGCAAACTTAGAATTAACGCTGATTTCCCAGGATAGATAGGCTTTTTCACTAAATTCACAAAATATAGCGCAGGATAATCTTTTTTTCAGAGCATTGAAAGTTTTCCTTACTCTATCATTCTCGTCATACAAAAAAGAGTTTATCGTCAATCCTGCATTAGGGGGAGATTAGAGAGCTTTATCCACTCAAAAGTTTTTGATGAAACAGTATGTGATTTGCATCAAACTATGCAGAGATCTAAATCACAATCAGGTGTGAAATGGGACATCTTTCTGGCGGCTTTCCGTCACTCAATTACCCGTTAAATCTCACAGGTTTGCAGATGATTTCATCACCTCCGAACAACGGTAAAAAGCGCATGATGAGTTTCATAAGCCCAAAGGAGATTCCTGATGTTTACCACTCGTCTACCTGCCATCCGCCCTGAATTTAGCGCCGAAATTCCCTACTGCCAACCTCAGCGCCCCAGATTGTTTGCCAAATGGGAAAAAGTGGATGGAAAGCTGAGCTGCAAATGGCTGAGCCAACCAGATTAACCCTCTTGAAGAAGACAGACTAATAGGAAGACAGACTAAACGCACTCAATCCCCCTAGTTTTAGTCGAGGCGATCTAACTGAATCGCCTCGATATTTTGTTACACAGATTGGCGTTGTTGCATAAATAAATCGAGCTCTGTAAGGGTTTCAGCAATTGAGATCTAAGAAAAACGGTATTTCCATAGGAATTCATAGCCTCAAATCCTTACTGTGTAAGGATTGAATAATGCAACAAAGCCACACAGATTTCAAAAAATTCTGAGATCGATTTAAAGAAGTGTACTTTCTTGTAGAGTTTCTTAAGCAACTTTGGGGCAAACAACCTTGGGTTCAGTAGAAGGATGGTAAACCATTGCCAAGTAAGCATTGGGGCGGAATATCTAGAACGATTACTCCAGCCAAGTTGAAGCTAACCTGTTGCTGTAAGGGCAACAGCCATACACCTTCAACTTTACTAAAGACGTGGAGGTGGGTTTTGCCCATCTCTATTTCTGCGGTCAACAAATATCACGGCGGTTGAGCAATAACTGAACCTGGTCAAGCCAGGACTGAATCTCCTCATTTGTCATGTCTTCAAAGTGAGGAGGATTGCTATAAGACGGGGGATTCACAAGTCCTTCACGCTGAACTAGCTGTTCAGCTTTCTTAACCAATTGAGCATGAGAGTTCGAAACGTCCTGATTAGAATGATCTTCCAAGAATCTCTTTACTTCTTGTTGCTCCTGCTCTATAGCTTGAATTCGTTGTTCTAGAGAACAGTTTTGACGAATCAGAATTTGGATTTGTTGATGTAGAGCAATCACCTGATCAAGAATTGAAGGCGTGTTGAAAGCTTGCATCAGCGGCACCTCCAATAAGCTTGAACTCTTAAGTAGAGACCAGTAGAGGTTGAAATGGTATCAATGCTCGAACTGAGAATTGATATTGTCTGCTTTGTCTGCCAAGCTTTCTTGCTAATGTCGTGACATTCAGCGCTAGTCATGGTTAAATCGACTTGAATATTAACTAGTCCCTAGCCTCAAAATGATGGTATTGATAGCCCATCAGAGCAGTGCTGATATCACTACTCAACGGGCTAGGGGTTTTTCATTGCACAGGTAGTACTACAGCAATCTTAGAGACGTACTATACAGTTCCTATCAAGGCAGCAAGTCTAGGGATAGGTAATCAGTCCTGTACAAGAGCCATAAAACACTAGATATAATTTTGCGTCAATAGCAAACAAAGAATTGGTACTATTTTTCTCAGCCTACGCTCTGTTTAGGTATGCCGTTTCAATACTCTCCTTCCTATCGCGTTCCTAGGCTTCATTTGAAGGTGGGGCTTCAGATTGAACGATGGTACCCAGATAGAGACGGACAAACTCTCTGGCGGCATTAGGATTGAGGGTTTGTAGGGCTTTGGTGATTTCTGTAATGGTGTCTCCAGTGGGGTCAGTACGATCGCTCACCCATCGCCACACAACCGTGCGCTCAATGCCCATGGTTACAGCCAGCTTATTCTGGCTAATCCCGTAAATTTCTAAAACCTGTTTCAGTGCGCTGCCTGCTTTTCCCATGCCCCAATCGTGTCAGAGGATGATCAGTCAGTAAATGTGAACTTATTTATTCACATTGCGCAAATTTGAATGTAGACTAATTTGTATACATTTAAGTTCACATCGAGTAGTATATGGCTAAAGAGTTTTTGCCGGACTCTGAATCCTTATTTTGTACCGCCCAATTCAGATCGGGTTGCCCAACCAGAACCCGTGCGGGTTGTGCTCATTGGTTCTCGTTAGAGCGTCGCTCAGATCGTTCATCGCCTTCATATCCTGAAATTCGCTCAGGTCAATGAATGGAGTCATCTGCAACCTGCCCCTAACATGGGGAAATCGATGCGCGTTTGCACAAAGTTTGTCCGGTTGTAACGCCTGGATTTCGCCGACTGCCCTACTCTTGCGAAATTGGGGTGTTTAAGGCTTGCTTCGCGTCCTCTAGATTCTTATAGATCTCAAAAGCTGTGTCCATGTTGGTCATTTCCAGCAACATGCGAGCTTGCCCATTGAGCGAACAGAGCGCCAATCGTCCTTCATTACTCCGCAGGCGTTTGAGGGCTGTTACCAAGGCTGCAAGCCCGGCGCTATCCATAAAATTAACGTTTTTCAAGTCTACTACGATCGTGTAGATATCTGACTTAATACACCGATTGACGAACTCAAGAAATTCTTGCCCGTTGGCTGCGCTAAACATTCTAAGTGGTTGAAAGACTTCAAACATAGAGGAAGGGGGTGCTTGGGTAAATACCTTAGAAGTTCATATTCTAGAATGCCCAGATTGAGAAGATTTGATGCGAGGGGTAAGAAGTTGGAGAAAAGCCCATTGCAGATGATTTACTTTAAAGCACATACCTGTAAAATTATGGTTTCTAGTCCTTGATAGGGGCTTTGTCAAGATGTTGTAGCAGAAATAAATCTTGACAAAACACCGCATAAGAATTTAGTGGGCGGCTGAGAAATCCGGTACGCAACGATTCAGCGAGTTCTTCCATGAATGGTTCAACAGGATGGCAGGGTCGGATAATGGTCACGCTCGGGATGCTGGGGACGATCTCGGTCTCGGCTCAAGCAGGAGCGCTGGCACAAGGCATCACACCCGATCAGACATTGGGGGCAGAAAGCTCGATCGTGACTCCCAATGTGCGTGTACGCGGGCTACCCGCTAGTTTGATTCAAGGCGGGGCAACGCGGGGTAGCAGCCTGTTCCATAGTTTTCAGGACTTTAATGTGGGAATTGGCGATCGGGTTTATTTTGCTAATCCTGCCGGAATTGAGACAATCCTCGGTCGGGTAACGGGCGCAGACCTCACTCGTATCTTTGGCATGCTAGGGGTTGATGGCAATGCCAGCCTGTTTTTAATCAACCCCAACGGTATTTTGTTTGGAGCCGATGCCCGGTTGGATATCGCCGGGTCGTTTGTTGCTAGCACCGCCAGTCGTCTGACCTTTGGCAACAATCTGGAATTTAGTGCTACCACCCCTCAACCTGCACCTCTGCTCACAATGAATGTGCAGCCAGGGTTGCAATATGGTTCCACTCCGACTGCGACGATTACCAATCGAGGGCATCTGGCAACCGGGCAAGATTTGACTTTGGCGGCGGGCAATCTGGATCTACAGGGGCGGTTACTGGCAGGTAGAGATCTGAGTCTGCAAGCGCTGGATACGCTGAAGGTGCGCGATAGTGCGACGAGTGCCTTTGTGGCGTCGGCAGGGGGAGCGCTGACGGTACAGGGCGATCGCCAGGTTGACATTTTTGCCCTGAGTCACCCAGCAAGTGGATTTTTTGCGGGTGGGAATCTGGTGCTGCGATCGGCAAACCCGATCAGCATCGATGCCCACTTTAGGGGGGGAGGCAATTTTCGGGCTGAACAATTGGATGGGAGTCCGGTCGGATTACTCAGTTTGTATGACCCCGTTGTTGAAGTGGCGGGCGATTTTGTAGCACTGGGACCTTACAACGGAGCATCTCTGCAAATTTTGGCGGGTGGCAGTGTGTTTTTGGGCGATGTCACAATTACCGCTCCCAGTGCCTTGTTTAATGACAGTACCGTCACGCTATCGGATGGCACATCGCTCAGCATTACCGGGACGGCTGTACCCATTTTGGATGTACGAGCTGGGCAAACTGCTTTCTTTGGGACACTAACCCCAGGCGTAATTACCGGATCGGATGTGGTCGTTGCCGGAACGATTACGATCTCGCCCGGCGGGGGTGTTTTCCTGACCAATTTCAATCCGACAGTCCCGTCACAAGGGCGGATTCTGACCCAGGCAATTCATTCTCCTGGCGGAGAAGTGGTGCTTGATTCGACGCATGGGATTACGGTGGCAGGTGTGATCGATCTTAGCAATGTGAATGGTTTGGGGGGCGATGTCACCCTATTGGGTGGAACAGGGGATATTACCTTTACGACGGGTTCAGGTATTGATTCGACCGGAGTTTTAGGGGGCAACATTCGGATTGCCACCGCAGGAATATTTTCTGCTACTGAGGGAGGCATTGCGAGTTTTAGTCTTGGACCTGCCCCCGGAGTTCGCGGTGGAGATATCCAAATTGATGTGGGGTCGATGTTTTTGGATCGCTCGATCGTCGAAACCAGTACGATTCCACTGGCATTACTCGTGCCTGGTTCGCCTCAGGTGTCCGCGGCGGCAGATGCGGGAAATATTTCGATTCGAGCCAGGGATGAAATTAGGCTGTCTGATACAAGCTTGGTTAGAGGATTGATTCGATCGGGTGGGATTGGCAAAGCAGCAGATGTGGAGATTCAAACCCGATCGCTCTTTTTGACCGGGGGTTCGCAGATTGGCAGTAGCTTTTTTCGAGAAATCCGGGATGCTGCCGGTAATCTACTTTTCCCAGGCGGACAGGGAAGTAAGGGCAAGATCGAGATTCATGCAACCGATCAAATCGTCCTTTCTGGGATCAATCAGGATGGGTTTCCCAGTGGGATCATTGCCCTGACAGAACGGGGGGCAACCGGTGATGCCAGCGATGTGTTTGTGGACATCCCCAATGGGCTGCTCCGACTCGAAGGGGCAGCTGCAATCACAACCAATACGCTTAACTCAGGAGCGGGAGGCAATGTCTTCATCAATGCTGGTCGGTTTGAGTTGTTGTCGGGCAGTAAGGTACTAGCAAACAGCTTCCAGAGTGGTGCAGGGGGCATCATCAGTATCACGGCAAGCGATCGCATTCTGATTGATGGGGTTGATCCAAATTTTGCCAATCGTGTGCAGCAGGTGCTCCAGTATGTGCAGAACAATCCTAGCGACACTGTCCCAGATGTATTTGGTGGCGTCGTTCAACCCAATAGTGGTTTATATGCCAATACCCAGACCAGTGGCGCCTCAGGTAATATTCTGCTGAACGCCCCTGATATTACCCTTGCCAATGTCGGAGTCATTGTGACTGACACGGATGGCAATGCAGATAGCGGTATTATTAGCATCAATGCAGGCACCCTCTCAGTCCTCAGTGGCGCAGAAATTCTTGCCCGTACTTTTAGTGCAGGCAAGGGGGGTGGCATTGTGGTGAATGCAGATACCATCCTTCTTTCTGGAGTTGCCCCGTTTCCTTTTTTACCGGATGGCAGCAATCTCAATGTAGGCGGCTTTTCTAGCGGTTTTTTGGTCAATGCAGAGGATGGGTCTACTGGACAAGGCGGAACGCTGAGTCTGACTGCTAATCACCTCCAAATTGCCAATGGTGCAGTGTTGAGTGCCAGAACGCGAGGGTCGGGCATTGGCGGCAATATTGTGGTGGATGTGAACACGCTGGATATTACTGGAGGAGGGCAGATTATTGCTTCAGCATTTGACAGTGGACTCCCAGGAAATATCCTGATCAATGCCACGGGAGATATCAATATTTCTGGTTTTGATCCAACGTATGACGATCGCTTCGATCAGGTACAACAAGCCTGGCAGTTTCGCATTGATAATGGCACTGCCCCCTCAGGATTTACGGCGAATGAATTGGCGCGGTTTACGATCGATCCGGTGAATGCTGCCAGTGCCATTCAAGCACGGATTGAACCAGGTGCGAGGATTACGCCATCCATTGATCCCAATGCACTGGGTGGGTTTATTTTTCTAACAGGCAATGGCTCCCTCCTGGTGAATCAGGGCGGTCTCATCTCAACGAGTACCTTTGGACAGGGAGATGCAGGCAATGTAGTCATTACTCTGGATGGGGATGCTGTGATGGATGCGGGCACGATCGCCAGTGCTGTGCGGGGGGGCGCGATCGGGCAAGGGGGCACGGTGTTGCTCAATGCTCGTTCCCTCAGCATGACCGGAGCAAGTGAACTCTCGACCAGCACATCTGGCTTAGGAGCGGGGGGCAATATTCTGATTCAGACGGCTGAGGATATTGTCCTGAGCGACTCCAGTAATATTCGCGGAACGGTAGAACAAGGGGGCATTGGTCAAGGAGGAACCCTTGTTTTAACTGGCAGATCGCTCACTTTGACCGGAGGCGCTCAAATCCAGGCGGGAGTTTTTCGAGCAGGTCCCAATATCGCGGGGGGGATCGGCAATGCTGGAGATATCCAGATCACCATGACGGACTTTGTAGATATTGCTGGATTTGCCGTACAACCAGACGGACGATTTTCGAGCGGATTATTTGTCAGCACCGAGCGCGGTGCTACTGGACAGGCAGGCAATATCAGTATCACCACCGATCGTTTTCGGATTGCTAACTCCGCCATCATTAATGCAACCACTGAAAATGAGTTTAACGCGGGCACCATTACAATTAACGCCAATCGTTTTGAAGCCTCCAATTTTGGTGAAATTCGCAGCGAGAGCCAGAGCAGTGGCACTGCTGGAAACATTATTCTCAACATCGATGGCGATCTCAACTTGCAGAATGCAGGGCGCATTTCCGTTGACGGGCAAGGGACTGGGAATCCCGGCAATATCGTGATTCATGCCAACTCCATCTTTTTTAAAAATGGCAGCAGCATTGATGCAGAAACTGCTTCTGGCAGCAATGCCAACATCAATCTGCAATTGCAAGGGGGCGTCTTCATGTTTCCCCGTGACAACCAGATTTCTGCCCTGGCGCTGAACAATGGCAATGGTGGCAACATTACTCTCAATGCACTCATTGTTTTAGCAAACTTGACAGACAACAATGATGTAGTTGCCAATGCCTTTTCGGGACGGGGAGGAAACATTGTTGGCACGATCGGCACCGTGCGACAGTTTCGCCAGTTTAATAAAACCATTGGACGAACCCCCGATAGCGACTTTATCGCCAGTTCTGTTTTGGGAATTGATGGCACGGTGAATATACAAACCCAGAACCTGACCGAATTTCCAGCGTTACCTGCCAACCTGGTCGATCGCTCCGGTCTCATTTCTCAAGGCTGCAAACCCGGTGCCCGCGAAATTGCTGGCAACTTTACCGTCACTGGACGCGGCGGACTGTCCAGCGATCCCACCCAGGCACTGGATAGCGAAACTATTTTGGCAGCCTGGGTTGCCCTGCCAGAAAATAATCAGCCGATCGCCAATCATGCCCAAACACCTGTTAAAATCTCTCCAAATGAAATTGTTGAAGCCCAAAGCTGGATAAGAGATGAACAAGGCAATATTACCCTGGTTGCCCAGGCTGTCGATGCAGTGCCTCAGAGTGCTCCGATCGGGGTAGCTCCAGTTTGTGGCAGGAAGTAACGGATCGGTGATCAGGCGCGTCTTAAGTTTCTCAATCGGCAGAGTCTCCTGAGATCTTCCTAAGCAAAGCATAGAAACGGGCGTTGCTGAAAAGCTGAATGATTTGGAACGAATCAAATCATTCAGCATCATTTTCATCCCGTTGTTGAGCTGTGCCTAGAAATGAGGCAATAAATAGTCGGTGTACAAAAGTGTGAAGGGGTGATAGCAGCAGGGGGGCAAAGGGGTAACCTTCCCTCGTTCCACAGCGTTGCCTCCAGCCATCTTTTCGCTAGAGCCTGGAGCGATGGGTCAGAGGTCAGGAGTCAGAAGTCAGGAGTCAGAAGTCAGGAGTCAGAAGTCAGGAGTCAGACCCGATCACTTTTCTAGTTTCCCAATTGTCGCTTGCCCCCTCCCCCTCTGCCAATTTCCCATCTTGTTGTCGTTTGTCATGGTTTTTCGATGCCCCTGAAAGTTTCTTCTCCTTCCTGTTTTTGTTTGGGATTCATTGCTTTGCCGTTGTTTTCGATGTCCGCCGTGCAGGCATCTGCGGTGATGCCAGAGAAAGGCACGATCACGCCTTTGCCGCTTCATTCATCCTTGCCACCAACAGCCTCATGGGTCGCGATGCGGATGACACCAATACCAACATCTTCTGTGGAGCAGGATTCTACTCAAATTGCCCAGACGCCGCTTCCTCCCCCGCCCAGACAGCCTTTTCCCGTACAAGATCCTTTGCCTCGACCAGAAAATCCTCCATCGACGCAACCGTTACCGGAACAACAACCGACCGAACCCTTGCCATCTCTGGATGATCTGTTGAAACCTGCGCCAGGACAAACGCCGATCGAAGAAGGCACAGATACGCCGCAAACCATTACGGTAAAGCGGTTTGTGGTAACTGGGAGTACGGTGTTTAGTCAGCAGCAGTTTGACGAAAAGCTCAAGGATTTTGTTAACAAACCGATTACACTAACGGATTTGTTTCAGGCGCGGACAGTTGTGACCCAAATGTATCTGGAGAAGGGCTATGTGACCTCCGGTGCCTACATTCCCCCCCAAAAGTTGCAGGCAGGCGTGGTAGAAATCCGGGTGGTGGAAGGATCGCTAGAAGACATCAAAGTGACGGGGACACGCAGACTGAATCCAAATTATGTGCGGAGTCGGTTGCGAATTGCCTCGCGCCCCCCCCTGAACCGAGATCGCCTGCTGGAAGCCTTGCAATTATTACAACTTGATCCTTTGATTGGCACGATTTCGGCAGAGCTTTCGGCGGGAACTCGCCCAGGGGTGAGCCTGTTGGAAGTAAAGGTAACCGAAGCAAAAACTTTTGGTGCTCAAGTGTTGTTGGACAATGGTCGATCGCCCAGTGTTGGCACCGATCGTCGCCAGATTCAGCTCAATGAGGCAAATCTCTTGGGTTTGGGAGATGGCATCAGCGCTTCTTATACCAACACCGATGGCAGTGATTCTTTTGATTTGAGCTATAGCATTCCTGTTAACCCGCACAATGGCAAACTGAGTTTCTACTTCAGTTCCTCCAACAGCACTGTAATTGAAAAACCCTTTGATGTGTTGGATATCGAATCGAAGTCTCGTACTTATGAACTTACCTTTCGCCAGCCGATCAAACAAACCCTTGCCGAAGATCTGGCGCTAGGGATTACCTTCAGCCGGCGAGAGAGTGCAGCCACATTACTGGGGGGAGAAATTCCTTTCCCTTCAGCCGGATCAGATGACGACGGGAAAACGCGCCTCTCGGTTTTACGCTTCTTTCAGGAGTGGACTCAGCGCAGCAGTCAACAGGTCTTAGCATTGCGATCTCAGTTCAGCCTGGGACTCAATATTTTAGGTGCCACAGAAACCGACTTTGAACCCGACAGTCGCTTCCTTGCCTGGCGAGGACAGGCGCAATATGTGCGCTTGCTAGCTCCCGATACCCTTTTGCTGTTGCGTGGGGATGTGCAACTGGCAGGGGGTCCCATTGTCTCATTGGAGCAATTTAGTCTAGGTGGAATGGAAAGTGTGCGGGGCTATCGACAGGATTTACTATTAGCAGATAGCGGTATTTTTGCTTCGGCTGAGGCTCGTATTCCAGTTCTCCGCATTCCAGAATGGCAGGCGTTGTTGCAAGTGACTCCTTTTGTGGACTTCGGCACTGGATGGAACCGAGGCGATCGCGAAAATCCCACGCCTAACGAGTTGCTTTCCTTTGGGCTAGGTCTGCGGCTGCAAGTCAGCGATAAGCTAACTGCCCGCTTTGAATGGGGCATTCCGTTAATCGATGCCAATTCTAATGGCAGTACATTACAAGAGGATGGGCTGTATTTTTCAGTGATTTATAATCCGTTTTGAATGCGTGCGGTTGAGGCTTGAGATTGAGGCTTGAGGTGGACGTTTTGAGTTTATCGGGGGAGATGAGATGAAGGGAAAATCAAAAATCTACTACCTGATTTTGGCATTTGCCACAGCCATTCTCTGCATGTTTTTGTCAGGAGCACCTTGGAGAAAGGTAGTTCAAGCTTCAGCCATCGCCCAATCGGTTAATGCAGTTGCACCAGAAGACAAGGGCAAGGATCTCTACAATCAGGGTCACTATGCGGCAGCGATTACCCTCTTACAGCAGGCATTGCAAACTTATCGACAACAAGGCGATCGTTTGCGGCAGGCAATGACCCTGAGCAATCTGTCGCTCACCTATCAACAAACGGGTCAGTGGCGAGAGGCAGAGCAGACGATCGACGAAAGCTTGCAATTGATCAGGAGTCAGGAGTCGGGAGTTAAGAGTCAGGAGTCAGAGAATGCGGCGGCGTTGAGTGTGCTGGCTCAAAGTTTAGATATTCAGGGCAAGTTGCAACTCGCGTTGGGAAGATCGGAGCAGGCACTGGAAACCTGGCAACAAGCAGCAACACTCTATGCCCAACTGAAAGCGCCCGATCGAGAAGCCCGCAGTCGCATCAATCAGGCACAGGCATTGCGCTCACTGGGGTTATATCAACGCTCCCTCAAAACGCTGACCGATTTACAGCAATCCCTCCAAACGCAACCCGATTCATTGACCCAAGCCATCAGCTTACGGGCGTTGGGAGATGCCCTGCAACGGGTAGGCGATTTTGATCAAGCAACCCAGGCATTAGAAAAAAGCTTAGCGATCGCCCGTCAGTTCAACTCAGCTCCAGATCTTTATCAGGCAAAATTTAGCTTGGGCAATACAGCGCGTGCCCGTGCCGCCGTTTTGGTCAACAGCCAGGAAAGCGATGATCAAGCAACCGCCACCACATCTACCCAAACTGCCCTGGCACTTTACCAAGAAGTAGCAGCTAATGCACCTTCCACTTTACTTAAGGTGCAAGCAACCCTGAATCACATTAGCCTGTTACTCGATCTCGATCGCGACTCAGACGCTAAGGATTTGCTGCCCCCCGTGCGATCGCAGATCGAAAACCTACCCCCCAGTCGCTCCAGTATTTATGCGCGTATCAACTTTGCCCAAAGCCTGATGAAGCTGGAAAAGCGATCGTCAGGACTGAAAAGCCAGAAATCAGGAACCAAAAACCAGAAGCCCCCAAATTTCCCTATCTCCCTATCTCCCTATCCCCATCTTTCCCCCCTGTTCACCGAAGCCAGCCAACTGCTCATCCTTGCCACGCAACAGGCAGAGCAATTAGGCGATCAGCAAGCCGCTTCTTATGCTTTCGGTATTTTGGGAGAACTGTATGAATTTCAGGAACCTGAAAAAGCACAACAATTGACCGAACGAGCGCTGATACTGGCACAGACGGTGAATGCCAGCGATATTGCCTATCGCTGGCAGTGGCAATTGGGGCGGTTGTATAAAGCAGAAGGGCAAACCCAAAAAGCGATCGTAGCTTACGATGCAGCGATCTCAACCCTGCAATCGATTCGCGGCGATCTGGTGGCAAACAAAGACGTGCAAGCGTCTTTTCGTGAAGGCGTAGAACCCGTCTATCGTCAATCGGTAGAGCTGCTCCTCACATCTACCCTAAACCCAAGTAAGGAAACGTTGGAAAAAGCCCGCCAGCGCATCGATTCTCTCCAATTGGCGGAACTGGACAACTTTTTTCGAGAAGCCTGTCTCAATGCTCAAACTGTTCTGTTAGATAAAGTGGTTGATCAAGATAACCCTACCACTGCCATCATTTACCCCATCATTCTGTCTAACAAGTTGCAGGTCATCGTCAAAATTCCCCAGCAAGATTTGCGATACTACACGGCTCACTTATCAAGTGATGAAAATGCACCGATGGGGAAACAAGTCAATCTAATCCCCAAAATAAAGGGTCAAGCCTCAGAGGCAATTGATGAACAAAATGTAGAAGAAGTAGTTCAAGAATTACGCGAAAAAATTATTCAACCTAGTGAAGAAATTAGGGTAAAAGCCCTTTCGCAACAGATTTATCACTGGCTTATTCAACCGATCGCAGCCGATCTGGAAAAAAGTGGCGTTAAAACCTTAGTATTTGTCCCGGATGGCGCACTGCGAAGTGTCCCCATGGCAGTTCTCTATGATGGCGAGCAATATCTTGTCGAAAAATACGCCGTCGCACTCAATATTGGCTTGCACCTTTTTGACCCCAAACCTTTGACACGGGGACAACTCAAAGTCCTGGCAGCAGGCGTTGTGAATCCGCCGGCTGGCTACGATTTCCAACCTTTGCCAGCTATTCCAACCGAGTTCAATTTGATTCGAGCCGCCGGAGTAAACACTACAGAATTATTGGGCTTTACCCGCCAGTCTCTAGAACAAGAATTTAACGCAGCACCTTTTAATGTCGTGCATCTTGCAACCCACGGGAAGTTTAGCTCTCAAGCAAAAAACACTTTTATCTTGGCAGCAGATGGACCCATCAATGTGACGGAATTCGACAAATTACTGCGCAGTCGAGGCGAGGTCCGCACTGAAGCAGTGGAACTCTTGGTATTGAGTGCCTGCCAGACTGCCACAGGTGACAACCGCGCCACTCTGGGGCTGGCTGGCGTTGCAACTCGGGCTGGAGCACGCAGTACGATCGCCTCTCTGTGGCAAGTGGATGATCAAGCAACGGCTGAGTTAATTGGCGCATTCTATCGAGAATTGAAGAATCCCAAAGTTACCAAAGCAGAAGCCCTACGAAATGCTCAGTTAAGCCTGATTGATGGGACTGATTATCAAGATCCAGGCTTTTGGGCACCTTTTGTTTTGGTGGGGAACTGGCTCTAGCGGCAATCCCACTGCTCTCTCAGGGGATCTCCCTCTAACGATCGACGTGCTTCCTATCTTTGGGTAGGGAGGATTTGCCCGATCGTCTTGATAAGCTAAGGTCACCGAAAGCGTATTGCCAGAGCCTAACAATGACTAAACTCTCCGATACGCACAGCTGTTTAAAATCTATTGGTAAAGGAGCAAGACAATGGGTATTCTCGCATGGATCGTATTAGGTTTGATTGCAGGTGCGATCGCTAAGGCAATTTATCCCGGTGCCCAAGGCGGTAGCATTCTCGGCACCATGCTGCTGGGAATTGTCGGCGCATTCATCGGTGGAACACTTTACACATTGCTAACCACGGGAACTTTCACACTCGCATCGGTGGGTTTTAGTATTGGTGGAATCGTTGTTGCTGTCCTTGGTGCCATTATTGGTTTGTTCCTCTACTATGCTTTCATGAGTCGTCGCGCTTACTAAGGGCTGCTCACTGAACGTACCTTCTGACAAGCTGCTCCTCCCCTCCAGCAAAACTAGGAATCGCTCATAGGCTAAATCCCCGGAATCTGACGAGATTCCGGGGATTTAGTCGATTATGCCACGTCAATTTCTGACCTTCTTGAGTTCCTCTTTCACAAATGCTGTAGGAATGCGAGCAGACTATTGACGCTAGAGTAACGCTCCAAAACGTGATTCAGGATAGGTTACTGATCTGTTTTGAAAAAGACTTCGTAAGGCACCAAAAAGCGTCTTAAAAAGCCTTTCGGCAAAATGGTGTGGTTGGAATCGGCGATCGGTTGGCATTGAGAACGATAGGCGGCGATCGCCCGTTGTTTCTGCTTCTGCACCGAATTGATGGGCAAACGAACTGCACCCGCCAACTCACTCAACTTCAAATCACGGAACAGGATAGGTCGCCACAAAATCCAAATCGGATACTGTAAAAGTTCAATGTTTAAACCCGATTGGACGATCGCTGCCTTGATCAGATCATAAGAAACCTCATGGTCTGAATGCCGATCTTTACGATGGGTCACATAGATTTCACCCGGCTGAAATGCCCGAATGAGTTCAGTCAACTCGTCGATCGTTTGTTGCCGATCCCGATCAGGCATTTGTCGGAGTTTGCCATCTAGCTTATCGAGAAAATGGATGCTTGCAGGCTCCACACCCAAAATCCCCAAAGCCGTCCGAGCCTCTTCTTTACGAACTGGTACAATTTCGCCCAATCGAAAATCGGGATGAAATTTGTGAGACGCTGACCCATCCGTAATAAAGACCACCTGCACTGGGATTTTTTGCTCCCGCTTAAGGGCAATCAATCCACCGCACCCGAGTACCTCATCATCTTCATGGGGGGAAACCACCATCACAGGCTTTTGGCTAACCGCCACAGGTTGACTCAGTCCATACAACAGCCAATAGAACTGCAACAATGCTCTCCATTCCGGCAACTTGTACTTATAAATTCGCCAAAACGGTAGCTTGTATTTGTAAATCCACCAAAGTTTACCCTGAATCCGATGAAGCAACGGTGCATTACTCATCATGCAAAACTCTCCACCCATTGCGGATACAATCTAGCTGTGCTGGGCTTAGCAAAGCCTGGTTGCTTCGGTTCAGCAAAGCCTGCAGTCTTAAACAGATTTAACACCAATGAGCGCTCCAGGAAAATATTTTTCTGCTCAGGCTGTTTAGGTGCGTTACTTGGCGCATCATCCAAAACTTTATCAGCATACTGATTCAGTTCTTTCAACAGCTGCTTATCTCCTCGGGCATCCTTAGTCGCTGCAAACACGCGAATCGCCGTGTTGCCAGTTCGACCAATATAAGGCGCTTGCAAATTAACGATTTTCAGTCCCTGGGCTGCTTGAACCTTTTCGTAGGCTTTCCACAAAGTGAGCTGATCGATATATTTGCTATCCTGCGGCTCTTCTAGCAAATTCCAAAGCTGAGTAATCCATTCCTGGGTTAGGGCTTTTGCCGCAGGCGTATTTGACAAACCCAAAATACCTGCCATGAGCCGTAGCGCTTCATGCTTCATTTTGAGTCGCGCAGTAAGGCACATATCGCCTTGTTCAAACAAACGCCCAAAGCGATTTAGATCGTGTCTGACGATAAGATCGGCATCTAGCTGAAGCAGATTCTCTACCGTTGGATCATGCCGTAATTCGTGAATCAGGAAGATTCTTCTGACAATGGAGTACAAGCGTTGCTCGTAGGGATGCTCAAATTGTTTATTTTCGTGGATGATTTCAATATTGTCATATCCAGAAAACTCATCAAAGCTACTTTCTGGAACATTAATTGCTAAGGCTTTGACTCTGATGTTGGGGGAATTCTTCTGAATCGATCGCAGCAAGATCTTCCCATAGTCAAGGTACTTATTATCAAACCCAAAGCTGACTGTCAGATGGGCATCCTTTGTACTAAATAGGTTTGAAAGCTGATAAAAGTCGAACATCTCCGTACCTCAAAAAAATGGGTTGTTTAGGCTAGAGACTCTACCAATCAAGAGTTCCAGCTCTGCCGTTAGTGTGCTCTACTTGCGAATCTATTTTTCTAACCTTGAAGGATAGAGTTTTCTCTTGGCACCCAAACAGCTACAATCGAACTTCGACACAATGAAAAATTTTGTGCTTTGACCCTCTGTTTGAATCAAACAAATACCTCTTATCGAGTAGATGATATAAATTCAACCAGTCGAAAAGTTGGGTCGATCTCTTAAGTCCTGTCGTAATTAGTCATCCGATCATCCATGATTAAACAAATATTTCGATAATGTATCGTCGAAGGATCGTCAGACAAAGCAGAACCCTGAGATAACATCGAACATGAGCAGAGATCAGAGAACGATCTCGATTCATCACTGATTAATTGCTTCAGTCCCTCCAATATATTTTTTCAGGAGGCACACTGCTACTCAATTTTGTTTCTAATAGGACACTCTTAATCTAAAGGCACTTTGAATTAAGGGACTGTGAAGCGAATAATCAAATGACAATGGGGCTCAGCCTAGACTGGGAAACGCCTCATGAAGGGCTAAAGCGTTTTTTTAACCGAGTAATTGATTGTGTAGAATAGTATTTAGCAGTTGGATTAGCTAACACAATTAGGATTATAAAAGTCTCATAAAAATATCATTTCACCTTTGTAAATCGTGCCCAAAACTCAGTAACTACGAGTTTCTACTGAACCGATCGTTGGAAAACAAAAGGCTACCCCTTAAAGCACTCAGTAATTACCCTAGACTACTTCAAGTCTCAAGTTTTGATAGGAGAAAATAGGCGCAATCAATCGCAATGTATCGCACCTTCTGTTATATCCCAGCCATTTTCTTCTTTACCTAAGACCCTTAAAATAAGCATTCATACTCTAGCGATAACAACGGTCTAACCTGTGAGTATCCCTTTTTCTGAAGGACATCATCCTGATTTAGCGTTGCGTGGAGATCCTAAATTGCAACGACTAATCACCCACCTCTCAACAACACTTGAGCGAGATCAGGTCGTTAGACAAGTTACGCACGATCTGAAACACAAGATTGGGGTCGATCGAGTGCTCTTGTATTACTTTTATCGCCAATGGAAAGGGCAAGTGACCTTCGAAGCCTTGAGTGACCCACAGTTTTCTATTTTTGGTTCAACCGGACCGGACGACTGTTTTAATGAAGATTATGCTGCGCTGTACTTAGCGGGACGGGTGCGGGCGATCGCGGATATCGAAACCGAGCCGATCGCCCCCTGTCACCGTGACTTTCTCCGCTCACTACGAGTGCAGGCAAATTTGGTCGTACCTGTGCTGACATCACAAGGGCTATGGGGTTTACTGGTGGCTCATCATTGTCAATCTACCTGCATATGGACAGACTTGCAGATTTCAACAATGCAACAAGGCGCTCAGACGCTGGCGAAATCGCCAGCGATTGATACAAGGGGAGAAGGGTTGATTTAACGTTCTTCCCAATGTCCCGCAACCCATTTGCGTCCGATTCCCAGGAACCCTGCCTCATAATGACCGGGAATCCAGACTCTTTGGTTTGACTGGCGCCGGTCTTGTTCGCGTCGGATTTGTTCCCGACGGGCTGCTTCACGCTGTGCCGCCTCACGCTGTGCTGATTCCCGACGGGTTGCTTCACCGCGATCGTTGTTACGAGGGTCACGATCGCGACGATCATCATATCGTTGCGCCACGACCGCTGGAGACTGGCTCACAACCGGAGAGAAATTGCTCTCTGCGGCTGAAACAGGTCTAGCGAGTGAGGAAGCCAACCCCATGGGAATGACCCAGACGGCTGCCGCGATTTTATAATTCATAACGAAATCCCTTTTGCCTGTGCATTTGATTGGTTAGACCCACTCAATGAGTGCGAGTGTTCAATCAATGCAGGATTTAAGCCCTTAGATAGACTTGCATGTGCCTAGCAAAACCCAAACAGCCGCAAGCGTGCTTGGGTCAAGCTCACCGAAAGTGATCCAAATCTAAAAATGGCGTTATCTCAATCACTTAAGCTTTGTGAGCCTCACAAGATCCTTCTGTCGAAACTCACAAACTTGCCGATTTTTTATCACTTCCATAGAGAAACAAACAGGAGATGATTAGACATGTAAGCCACACACCCCCAAAGGACACAATTATGCAACTCATCTATCGCGGTCAGACCCTCCCCTACACGCCTGCTGAACCCAGTCTCTACCGCAAGCCCCAAGCCTTAAACTGGCGCTTTCAGGCTCCTGGTGAAACCTATGGCGAAAGCCCTGCTCCGGTTCAAGCCTATCGAAAGCCTCAAGCAATCAACTGGCGCTGGCAGTAATTCGATTGTCTGTGCCAACATCAGTTTTTTCCTCCTCATAAATGCACCCTCAGTATTCGTCATTGCTGAGGGTTTCATGTTTGATAGTTGATATTTTTATATAAACCGGTGTATATCCTCAATCGTAGATTACAAATCACATAGAATAATGAATTTACTTTCCTACTCAATTGAGAAAATGATGTAATAGTCATCTTCAATTTCGATGGTTTGTTTGGAATTTAGCAAGAAATTGGGGTGTTAATAAGCGAAAATGGCGATACCAAACACCCCAATATTAATTAGCAGCGATTGCTTTAGAGTCTTGATCCATCTCAATTTAGAGTTCCAGCCAACGAGCGATCGTCAGCACGAGGTTAACAACTACTTAGTCTTTGTGCATCCCTGCGATTAGCAAATAAGCTGTGCAACCAATGGGAATCAGCGCCCTGAGAGAAGCTGATCCCATCCATCTCAATCAATAGAGGAAACAAATTTAGAGAGAAGAGGATGCTTCTTGAATCCGCCGTTCCAGGTATTGACCGATCATCTGCTCCTCACCCGCACGGGAAATAATCGTTTGGCGAGTGCGATATTTGGTACCAATCAGTTTAATTTCTTCCTCAAAAACCGAACCACTATACTCCGTACGTAACCGCATCGTCGTCGGTTCAGGTAGATAAAACTCTGCCGTTACAGGTTTAGATGTTGCAAAGCCCCGATCGCGATATAACGTTGTTCCCTGTACACCAAAGATCGTAGAACCCGTTACCTGCTTAAAATTCGGTTCAGAATAATGACTTTCCCAGGTGGTCTTTGCACCACAAATCAGCATAGTTGCATCGGCTAACTCATGGAGCTTTGCCAATTCAACTAACTCTGCACTACCTTGCTCAAGAAAATGCACCGTCAGGAAGCTCACTACTTCTTGAGTTTCACCATCCTTAAGAGTGTAGTATCGTCGCTCCGATCGCCAGTTGCCATGAGAACGACAGAAAAATTCTTCAACTAGTGATTCTTGAGATAACTGAGTGTTTTGTACAGAAAAAGTCATTCAGCTTCAACCTCATTCGAGATGGTTTAATTCACAAAATGGTCAACGAGTCAAGATTTGAGTGTCATTATTTGCGTTTTGTTACATCGCTATATCCTAGCGAATTCTTCAGAGCGTGGGCGAGCAGGTAAAGTCTCCGGAAGCATCGACAAAACGTCCTAAGATTTTTTTTGAACGTAACAAAACGGTTGGAATGCTTCAGATTTTGGCAGAACGTTGATATGAAACGGTACATTTTGTTACCAAACGATCGCCTCTATCGCAAGAGCAAAGTCGAGCAACCCCACTGTGCCGACTTTTGCAGCCATACGACTCGCATTCTAAAAATTTTCCTTACATCGTGTAACAAATGACAGTTTGGCTCGAGACTGCCACAAGCCGCCCTAAGCTATCAATTTAGGTAAATACCGAATATAAGTAAGACTAATGCTAAAAAAGTCAAGCTTTGTTGCGAAATTGTAATAAATCTGTTACATTAATTTACATAGAGTTACAAAAGGAACCAAGCAATGTATACCACCAACGAAGAAGGCATCTTAAACAACTACGCCATCGAACCCGCAATGTACTTCGCTGAATACCCCACCGTATACGAGCAACAACGCTACATGCTCCAGGGTGCAGTTGCGATTCTCCTGGTTACCTTTATCTCTCTGATTGCATTCGCTGCTAGCTAATCGTTTTTTCCTCCCTAGACAACCGAACGTCGTGTGAACGTGTTTTCCCAGCCCTGGCGTCATTGCCAGGGTTTTTTGTAGGGAAAATAGGGCGATGGGGGATACCTCGTTCCGATACTCTGGTTGGAAAATGGCAGGAGGCAAAACCTTGCAGTGCAAAAGTGATGTTTTCCGATTTCTGGCTCCTGACTCCTCATCTCCAACCCACCCCCATCCATGTCTCCACTCACCTTGCCCAACAATTACGATCGCTTCTTCCATGAAATCAAAGAGCAGATTCGCCAGACTCAGGTGCGAGCTGCACTATCGGTCAACCGGGAGTTGGTGTTGCTGTACTGGTCTATTGGTCGCAACATTTTGCTGCAGCAGCAACAATTTGGCTGGGGCGCAAAAGTAATTACTCGCCTATCCAAAGATTTGAGTCAATCTTTCCCAGAGGTGAAAGGATTTTCTAGCCGCAATCTCAAATACATGCGAGCATTTGCAGATGCCTATCCCGATCGAGAAATTGTGCAGCAGCTTGCTGCACAAATCCCCTGGTTCCATAACTGCATTTTGCTGGACAAAGTCAAAGATGACACTGAACGGGCTTGGTATATCCAGAAAACGCTGGAAAATGGCTGGAGTCGCACCGTGCTGAGTTATCAGATTGAAAGTGGGTTGTATCAGCGGCAAGGGGAAGCCATTACCAATTTCGATCGCACCTTGCCCCAGAGCCAATCTGACCTGGCACACCAACTGCTCAAAGATCCCTACACCTTCGATTTTCTCAATTTGGGCGAAGCAGTACAAGAGCGCGATCTGGAATCTGCGCTAGTCAACCATATGCGAGATTTTTTGCTGGAGTTGGGAGTGGGGTTTGCCTTTGTCGGCAGTCAATATCACCTGGAAGTTGGGGAAGAGGATTTCTATATCGACCTATTGTTCTATCACTTGCGGTTGCGGTGTTTTGTGGTGATTGACCTGAAGATGAAACCGTTTAAGCCGGAGTTTTCTGGCAAGATGAATTTCTACGTTTCGGCTGTGGATGACCTGTTGCGCCACCCCGACGACAATCCCACGATCGGGATCATTCTCTGCAAATCCAAAAATAAGACTGTGGTGGAATATGCCCTGCGCGATGTCAACAAACCGATCGGCGTTGCCACGCATCAATTCAGTAAGCAACTACCAGAGGCGTTACAAGGACAATTGCCGACGATCGAGCAGTTGGAAACAGAGTTGAATACAGCGATGGAGAAGAGGGAGGGGGAGGGGAAGTAGAGTAGAAAGTCAGGAAACTTCATCCTATTACTCCATCCCTTCCCTACTTTCCCTCCCTCGCCATTTGCCCTTCTCACCCTACATGCCTCAAAATAAAGGCACAGAAAGAACGTTACACACTGCTTTTGCCACAGAGATAGAGCTATCGCAGAGAGGAGTCAGGTGGATTCGATGAATGCAATGGATGCAATGGAGTTTTTTCGCCGAAGTGCCGGTACGTGGAAATCGCAGCGTACAACGCACCATCTTGCTTTTAAACGGGCGGAAGTTGGGGAGTCTGAGATCAAAGTTGAGGCGCTGTCGGCGGATCATCCTGATGTCATCGCCCTTTGCCAGGTACATGAAGTCGATCCTAGTTTGACGATCGGTGGTGCTCATGTCACCTGGTACGGCACTATGAGTTGGGATCGAGAGGATGAAGAGAAGCACGCGGGCGAGACGGTGTTTGCTTTGGTGCCCGATGCAGATGATCCCAGTCAAGGCAAAATTTTGCGCGAGCGGGGCTATGCCGAGGTGATGACCGTCGTGGGTCGTTACTTTATGGATGAAGAGGGGGGGCTGGTCATGCTCACCGAGTACGAAACGATGAGTTCTAAAGAACGGTTTTGGTTTGCCAGTCCTGACTTACGGGTTCGCACCAGCATCGTGAAGCGGTTTGGTGGATTCAGTACGGCTTCTTTTTGCACAGAGACCCGATCGGAAACCGCCCATACCGAAATTGCCTCTGCTCAAGAGGCAGTTGCTGGGGGCAATCCATCCATTTTGGGTTGGTAAATGGGAACAATGTCTCAGGTTTCTTGTTGCTCTTGGCAACGTTAGCCAAGAGTACGGATGTTCAATAATGTGTAACCCAACCTCACTGGTTCCCTTTGAGTGAACGTGGGTAGAGTCGTGTGCTTTTGCGTCTCTACTCTTTTTTTATCACAATGGTTTTGTAGGAATGGGCGAACCAATTGATTTTGAGATTGAGATTGAGACTTTGGACTGTAGACATTGGACTTTCCCGATCGCCTGAAACCAATCACTAGCGAATCTTCTGCAAACATGCCTGGATTTGCTGTTGAATCTGCATTGTGTCAAAACGTTCTCTGGCATCAATTTGAGCTTGATGCGCGATCGCAGCCGCCTTCTCCGGCATCTTCTGGCAATCTTGGATGACGCTGGCAAGTTTGAGGACATCACCCGGTGGAGTCAACCAACCTGTTTTTCCAGGCGACACCAGTTCAACTGCGCCTCCGGCATCGGCAGCTACAACCGGAGTACCACAGAGCATTGCTTCTACAATCACCCGTCCAAAGGGTTCTGGTGCGGTAGAAGTATGGGCAACCAGATCGCAAGCTGCAATCAGGGAGATCACCTCTTTGCGAAATCCTAGAAACTGAACGCGATCGCTTAACCCCAATGCTTTCACCTGCTGGTGAAGTTGTTTAACATAGTCCTGTTCACCAAATAAGGCATCACCGACCAATATTGCTACTACATTGTCTGGACAATGCGCCAACGCTTCAATCAAAATATGCTGCCCCTTCCAGGGAGAAAGACGGCTAAAATGCCCAACCACAAAGCGATCGTTCAGTTCCAACTGCCGTCTAGTAATTTCTGGCGCAGGGTCGGGAGTGTCGTACAGGCTGAGTTCAAAACCGTTGTAGATTACCTGCACCAGATCTGCCCGTCCCCCTGCTTCAATAAAAGCCGCACGGGTGGCTTCGGAATTGGCAATAACGCGCACCGCAAACCGATTTGCCAGGGAGATTGCCAAACCTCGATTAGTACGACTGAAATGCTCGACCGAAAGAATATCTCGCAAATGGTAAACCATTGGACAACGACTGATGGCACTCGCCAGCGCACCTACTACCAAGGCTTTTTGGGTATTCGTGTAAATTAGATCATACGAACGGCTAAGCTGGGCCACCCGATACACCAAAGGCAAGAGTTGTCCCAAACTGCCCAGACTTTGCCACAAGCCACTATCTTTTCGGACTTGAATCGATCGATTTGCCAACACGTTGACAGGCACTTGCTGTTGCTCCAGCGCCTGGCGAAAAAGTCCGTCCTCAAATAACCCAACCAGGCTAGTCTCACGGTACTGGCGGGCAATCTCCAGTAAAGAAAGTTCTGCCCCTCCCAATTTGCCTGTCTGATCGAGGAAAAGAATTTTCATGCCCATGGAGACTTTAGATTTTAGATTGCAGATTTTAGATTGGGATGGAGAGAGCTTGAGAATTTCATCTCCGCCTTCCTCCTTCACCCTTCTCCTTTTTCATCCCCTAAGCATAAGCCTTTACAAGAGTTGCATAACCCGATCGGACGCTCTATCCTTTGCAGAAACAACTTGTTCAATGCTGTGAACAAAGCGTTGAGTCAAAGTAGCGTTGGTGTAGTCTTGCAAGACTCGCTGTTTACCATGAGCTGCTAACGTCTGCCGCAATTGGGAATTGAGAATGATCTGTCGCAATTGCTCTGCCAGTGCAGTAGGGTTCGCCTCCGGAAAAGTCAGCCCGCCCCCGGTGGATTGGATTAAATGGGGAATTTCGCCTGAAGTAGACCCAATCACAGGGGTTCCACATGCCATCGCTTCAATGATGACGCGCCCAAATTGTTCTTTCCAGTTGGGGCGAGTTTCCGAAGGCAACACCAGTGCATCAAATGCCGCCAGGTAGAGAGGCGCTTCGGCATGAGAGATATAGCCCAAACGACGAATGCGATCGCTCAGGTGCAGTTTTTGGGCGATCGCATCAAATTCGGCTTCGTAGGCACCTGCCCCCAGCATCACTAAACGCCAAGGCAAATCGGGCAGTTGTTGTAAAGCATAGAGTAGCGTTTTTAACCCTTTTTCTTCCACGATGCGTCCAACATAACCAATCAGAATTTCCTGGTCATGAGTTTGTAACTTTTGTTTCAGAGCATCTGCGACTGGGTAATGGCTATACAATTGCGGATCAACACTACCCGGCAACAAAACTGCATTGCCCTGATATCCTTTCTGTCGTAAAACTGCTTCGGCACTGACAGAGCCTGGAAAAGCAACATCCGTTGCTTGTAATACCCAGGACTCGGTTTTGCGAATAGGCAAGGGATAGTGTTTGAAGATATTTTGCCAGGTAAAAAAGCCGATCGGTCGTCTAACACTGAGGCGATTTGCTAGATAAACCTGAGCTGTTGCGACAGCATACGGTTCATGCTGAACATAAATGAAATCGGGTTGGATCTCATTCAACAAGGGGATAAACGTCGATCGATACGTATGTAGAGGAATATTTCCAGGCTTCCACACCGGTAAGCTGAGCAAGTTACCCCGATATTCAGCCCATCGTTCGGGATATAAGCGCTGACCGTAGTCATTCTGCCAATTAGAGGGAGTGACAATTGTCAAATCCCAACCCGTTTGCCGCTCCACCTCAGCATAGAATTGCTGATTAATCGCCGTAACACAAGGGTGACTGACAATGAGGACTTTCACAGTTCTGAGCTTTAGCGTAGATGTGGATAAATCATTCACTCTTTTAATCCTTCACCCTTGATTTTATCAATTCCTGATAAACTGCCAGGGTTTCCTGACTCACTCTTTCAGTAGATAGCCACCCCACATTTTGCCGTGCTCGGTCTCTCCAAAGATTGAGGGTCGATGTATCTCGCAGTAATCTAGCGAGTTCAGTTGCTAATGTAACACTATCTAAAGGAGGAATTAATAGCCCTGCCTTCCCGCCATCGAGCGCTTCGGGAATTCCATCCACATCGCTAGCGATAATGGCACATCCAGCCTCTCTCGCTTCTGAAAGTACCAGTCCAAAAGGCTCTCGATGAGATGCTAGCACAAAAATATCAGTTGCTAGCAAATAGCGCTGGGGCTCAGGCTGAAAACCCTCAAAATGAATGCGATCGGCAACTCCTGTCTCGTTCGCCCTGAGTTTGAAAGGTTCTACCTCTCCCTGTCCAACCAGATAGAGGTGAGCATTGGAAAAATCCGGCGCAATTTGAGCAAACGCGTCAATCAATTCTGCAATCCCTTTGCGCTTCCACATCCCCGCTACCGTGGTGATCGCCGGACGGTGAAGCGGCATTGGTGTATATTCTTGGAGCGATCGCGTTCGAGGACTACCCAACGTCCCATTGAACACCAATCGCAGCTTTTTCGCAGGAATGCCTCGCTTTTCCATCGCCTGGGCAACCGCCGTACTGATAGCAATCACCCGATCTGCCAACCCCATCAATATGGCATTGCTTTGGAATTCACTATGCACCGTCGAGACCAACTGATAAGAAAAACCAACGCGTAACGTCCACGCCAACACGATGCCAATGATCATGTGGGCATGGACAATGTCGGGTTGAAATTGCTGGATGATAGTTCGATAGCGCCCCGCCAAAGCCAACAAAACCGGCAACCGCTTACGCTGATCCAGCGTGAAATGCTTCACTCCATAGCTTGCCAGCAACGTTTCATATTCTCCACCTTCAGAAGCCACTGCCACTTCATAACCCGCTTTGGCTTGCAGACAAGCCAGATCAACTGCCACGTTCGTCGTACCATTACCACTATTTCGGACATGTTTGAGGACATGTAGGATTCGCATGGAGTAGGGCGATGGGGGGATGGGGAAATTTTGATTGCTCAATTTCTTGACCTCTTTACTTCTCTACTCTCTATCCCGGCAGCAACTCAACAACAACAGGATGATCAGGCACCTTTAGCTTGAGACTTTTCGGACGATCGACTGATTGCATGGCAGTTGCAGATTTCAGGGGATTGTAGAGCTTGGCTTGGCGAATCGGGGTTTGCAGCGTTAGCGTAAGGGCACGATCGGGAATTGTTTTTATTTTTTGAGTCCGTTGATCGAAGCTGGGCAGTTCTTGCCAGAGCACTAGATAAAATCTGCCATCGTGTTTTTGGAATAGGCTGTGATGGAGAGCCTGGCCGCGATCGCTCAGAGAATAACTCAATGCGCGCGTTTTGAATTGAGTGGACGTGTCTTTTAACAGAGCAATTAGGTTTTTCAATGCGGTAAACGATGGTTTGGGCGCACCGTTGCTATACAACAGCCCAAAGTTATCTTCGGAATTGCTGGCGTTTTTTCGTTCATCAATCAACTCGTAGATGAAAGCGCGTTGAATTCCTCGTCTAAAGTATTCCAAATACAAACGCGAGACGTATTTACCCGCCACCTGAATGGGAATGCCTGCCTGTGCGTTCCCAGAGAGTGCATTGTGCCAACCACATTCTGTCGCAACGATCGGGCGAGATCGGCACACCTGTTTGGCTTTGGGAATATATTTATCATCCAAACCAGCGGTGGGTCCATTACCACCCGCGTAGCTGTGCATATTGCCCAGATCACAGAGAATGTTTGCAATTTTTGCGGCGTTGTTGGGACGCGCAAGGGACGGGCTGATGACAGGCAATGGATTCGTTACGAGATCGCGCTTTAAGGCAACATACAATGCGGTTTGAAATTGCTTCACGCCCGATGGAAAGCCTTTTCCGGCATAAGTCAGCTTGGGGTTAACATCCCATTCGTTGGGTCCCTCGATCGCTTCAACCGATGAAGTCACAGATTTCGCGATTGCCACCGCCTCCGAGGGGGTCATGCCATTGCGGGGGTCCATCACCAGGGTGGAGTGAATCCCCAGGGTTGCCAGATCGCGCAGCTTTTGGCGAGTACCGCCATCGCCCAAACCAAAGCCATCTCGAATATGCTGAACCCCTAATTCTTTTAAGCGAGGCTTAATTAGGTCGTCATAATGTTGGTACGCCGTGTCGAGGTAGCGCAGATGAGTGGCAACCCCAATCGAGTCCACAAACGCCTGAGATCGCTGTGCCCGTTCAGAAATCGTCTCTGCCTGGGGTGGATGCAACCAGCCGACGATAGCTAAAAATAACCCCAGTCCTAACGCCAGAAACCCGATCTGCCGACGGTTCATGCGGTTCCTCCAGCGAGTGCCGTTTGGTAAACCGCTTTAATTTGTTGTGCCACGCCCTGCCAGGAATAGTTTTGCCGCACATAGTCTTGACAGACAACCTGATCGGGTAAGGAGCGATCGCCAATCAACGCCTCGTGAATCCCATCGGATAAATCTTCAGCCGTGCTCCCTGCTAACACCAGATCTTCGGATAGGGGACGCAAAATTTCGGGAATGCCACCCACCGGCGTGCCCAAAACAGGCGTGCCAGCCGCCAGCGATTCCAGCACCGTCAGCCCAAACCCTTCCAACGCCACCGTAGGGACGATCGAGCAATTTGCCGCCCGATATGCCAGTCCCAACTCATGATCGGGCACGAAGCCTAGCAATTTCACATAATCCTGGATATCCAATTCATCAATCAATTTTTGCAAAACAGGCATCAGCAACCCTTTGCCCCCAATCAGCAACAAAATGTCGGGATGAAATAAACGCACCTCAGCGATCGAGCGAATCAGATTTTCCAACCCCATGCGATGGGCTAAACGCCTGACCGCAAAGACAATCGTTCGGTCTTGTGCCCAACCCAATTTCTCCCGCGCTTGCGCACGTGTTGGCTGATCAACCGGCATCGCGATATCAATGCCCGAAGGAATGATGTGGATCTGTTGCAAAGGGACTTGGTATACCTGATGCAGAATCTCCCGAAATGCCTGAGAAAGTACGATAAAGTGAGTCGCCCGCCGATAGGTAATCTGTTCCAAAACTTTTTTGAGGCGGGTAGTAAACAGCAGATTGCCTTCAACACACCCTTCAAGTGCCCAAGGTCCATGAAAATGCATCACTAGCGGACGATCGCCCAATTGATCCAATACGGGAAAAGTATACAAAGCAAAATGGGATGCCACTAACGCAGGATCATCCACCTGCAACGTTTGCCGAACCGATCGTCGTAATCCTCGCCAGCGAGTCAACAGCGAACTCTCACGCGGTGCAAACACTTGAACATACCCATGGGAATCCATCCGTACAGCATTTGACCCTGCCACCAACCCATACATTTCAATCCCAACCTGGGGTAGATGATGAGTGCAGTTATAGTAAAACCGATTCAGCCCTCCTGGCTGTTCGGGGAACCAACCCATACCAAGTTGCAGTGTTTTCATCTGGATTTATCTCGCTGTTGGTAAAACTGATTCGCTGCCATGCCGATGCCCAAAAAGCTCCAGAGCACCATGCCGATCGCTCCTGCCGTGGCAACATTTAAACCAATTTGTGAGAAAGCGCCGAGTGCGATCGCCCGAGATGCCCCTGCAAATACATCAAACCGACTTTCCGTGCCTTGAAACAATCGGAAAAAAATCAACCCCATCCCCGCCAAGTAAGGAATTCCTCCAAACCACCCCAACGACAAAAAGAGAGCCAAAATGCCACTATCGCGTGCGCCGATTTCACCACTCTCCGTCGTCGCCCCAAACCCTTCACCGATCGGGTTAACTAAAATCTCACCCAATAACTGGTTGTAACCATTGCTACGAGCATTGTAGCTGCCATCTGCTTCTACATTGGAAAGCGATTGCAGACGTGGCGCAATCACTGTAGAAAAGGGTTCTAGATTGATTAGAGGAATTACTACGATCGCCAACACGAATAAACTGCCAATTAACCGCATTTGCAAACTGGCTTTTAGCGATGGGAGAAAGCTCAACAGTGCCAAGAGCCAGCTCAACCAGGCAGACCGAGCCGACGATAGCAAAAACGCCAGATAGCCCACTCCCCCTGCAGCAAATCGTAGGGATGCACGATCGCAAAATAGCAACAGTAGTCCCGCCATCAACACTCCTGCAAATGGCTGCGGCGCATTCATCGTACTAAATACCCGAATCCCCAACGGCTCCGGCGTCCCAATGCTACTCAATCCCGCATTCACCATCCAAAACCGATCCCACTCTGGAGCGATCAGATATTGCGCCACTCCGTATCCTCCCATCAGCAACGTTCCCCAAAGAAAGACTCTCTGAAGATTTTGACGATAGTCCGGATAATGTCGCCAAAACATAAAAAGATGAAACCCAAACAAAACTGGCGCAATCCAGCCCAAACAATTCAAAATTGCTGAGGTCGGCGAATTCTGAATCAGCCCAACGAGCCCACCATAAATCACCGCCAAAATGCAAAGCAGAAAGGGCAATCCACCCTGTTTCAAACTTTTGGGCAACCAGCGCAGCAACGTCACCAACGTTATGAGCGTCACTAACAATGGAGCCAGCAAAATGGGACTCGGATCAACCCACCCCCCCTGCTGATCCACAACCCGACGCACCCAAGGCGAAAGAAACCAGATCCACCAGGTAAACCCCACATACAACAAGGGATAACGCCAATATAGCCATCCTCCTACAACAAAAGTCCCTGCCGGAAACAGCAGCCGCAATACCCCGCCCACATGTGCCACCAGACAAAGCGCCGACAGCCCCACTAAGGCAAAAATTGCCAACCAGCCCAACGCTGGATGCGGTAGCCGCAACCACAAGCGAGGGGTAAGAGAAGCCGTAGGGAGGGAAGGGGAAGGCATGAGGAAACGAGAGAGATGCGGCAAGGGAGAGACACGGAGATGCGGAGATTAGGAAGTTGAGAAAGCGGGACAAGCGAGAGAAGTTTTGAGGGCTAAGTTTTGAGTGTCCTGATTCATCTATCCACTCATCCCCAGCCCTACCTCCTAGCCCTTTTTTCCTAAGGTCGATCGAATCAAAGCGTAATCTTGGCGAGTCATGATCAGACTGGGGGGCGGAACTTTCAACACCATGGGGAAGTTGACAAAGACAAATAATAATCGAGCAAGCGTGGAAAGCAACAAGGCAAGACTGGCACCCTCCAGCCCATAGGGAGGAATGAGAATCAGCATGAGAGGGACGCTTAAGCCTAGCCCTACCCCCTGTAAGAGGGTGACCACGCCGGGGCGTCCAGCTGCCATGAAAGCTTGCGCTAGCACCCAAACCGTGCTACTGAGGACGACTTCTATCACTAAAATTCTTAGGGCTTGTACAGCTCCAGCAAATTCAGTGCCATAGAGCAAATGTAGGAGAAAGGGTCCCAGCAGCATCACTGCCAAGGCAATCATCAAGGTAAAAGTCATGCTGACTCTGGCAGCCCGCCCGGTCAAAGTGATCACTTCTGGGATGGGTCGAGCCGCCGCTTTGGGCAGGAGAACCGTCACGATCGAACTCTGAAACACGTTCAACATTCGAGACAGACTCAGCGCCACGGTATACATCCCCATTGAGGTGGGGCTGAGTAATCCCACCACCAAGACCTGCCCAATTTGCTGCGACAACGTCCCCATCAAATCCACCCCATAGGAGCGAATTCCATAACTCAGTAGCCGACGGCAAGATTGCCCGATCGTTTGCCAGGTGGGGTGGAGTCGCTGCCACAAGCAATACATGAGATAAAAAGTCACAGGAAGGCTGGGCAGTATATAGGCTAAGCCCGCACTGAGCGGTGTCAACCAGTGAACCGCCGCCAACCCAACCAAAACTAAAAGGGTGCTGAGAGGAAGCAAATAGCGGCTATGGTTGGCGATCGTAAACTCTCCCTGTGCCTCCAACGTGGCAGTCAAAGTCAACGATAACAGCGCCAGCGGAGCCGTTACCATGAACCCCTGAGCAATCTGGATCACTGCGGGCGAATACTGCGATAGCCACTGCGGTATAAATACAACCCCAACCAAGGCTGCCACCACGCCCAATCCACTGCTCAATAGCAGCGTGGCAGAAAATAGACTAGATTCTTCCTCTGGATGACGCTTGAAATTATAAATAATGGCGGAGGGGAGTCCCAAAGTCAGCATGTAAGCTAGAAACTGCGGCCAGAGTGTCATCGCTGCCAGTTCACCTCGTCCTCCCGCCCCCAAACTGCGTGCGGTAATCACACCCGTCGCCACATTTAGCCCAATGATGAACAGCCGTGCCACCAGTGTTTGTAGCATGGCAGCCGTGCCACTTTTACCCTTTAAGACCCAACGAATACTGGAAGCAACAGAATTCATAAATATCATTAATATTGAGGGAAAAATCGCCGGGAAGAGTAAAGCCTTGAGACATCTGTTTAGGTAAATTGCAAAACTTGTTCAGCCGATGCTTCGTCCCTACAAACAGCAAATTCTTAAAGAATAAGTTTAAGACGCATAAATCGTTAACGAAAAAACGGTGGAGATGGCAACCATACTCCACCAAAAAAGTTGAGGAATTGCCAGGAGCAAAATTTCTAAATCCTTCAGCAGCGACCAGTGATGGAGATACTCCAAATCACCATGAATCTCTGTGGTCAATCCCATTTCTTGATGAGGAGTTAGCAATCCTGGTAATGCTCGCAGCCGTTTTCGTTCAGCCACACCCAGCCGTGCCGATTCTGCCAAACTCAACGATCGAGGTCCAACTAGACTCATTTCACCCCGCACTACCTGCAACAATTCGGGTGACCGAGCCAAGCCGAACTTGGTAAACCAAAACTTAAGCAGCGTCAGACGATCGCCCTGACTTCTCGCCAGTTCAGCCATTTCCAGCGTCACCCTCCTCACCTGAAATCGCTGCACCTGAAACAACCGACCCCGCGCACCCACTCGCCATTGAGTCGTGAACAGCGATGGAGTCGGACTCAACCGCCGTAGCCCCATAATGGCAAGCCAAAGCGGACTCAACAGCAACAACAGCAATGCAGCACCGACACGATCGAGTAGCCGTTTCACCATCCAAGCCAACCCATCCCGACTCTGCAGAAAACCACTACTGCCATTCGCCCGTAGATAGACAGGCTTGTCAGTTTTTTGTCCTACTTCTGCCCAAAACCTGAGCGCCACTTCTCCCAAAAGGGGATCGACCACAATTTGCTCAACCGTAGAACGAGAGAGGCAATCAATTAACCAGGATGAGTTGAACAACGGGGCAAGTGGCATCTGTTTTTCCGGTTCTGCCACTCCGACCCACAACTTTCCTTGCCGCCATTGCAATTGACAATTTGGGGCAGCAGGAATCACTTTATCCCGGCTGAGCGCAGCAGCTTCGTCCAAATTGAGTAGCGTAACCTTAGTCATGGAAACCTCACGCACTTCGTACATAAGATGCATAGTTGTAAACTGGGTTATCAGCTCCGTTCGCAATAACTCCGATAACGTTGAGCTGGTGCAGTGCAGCGATCGCATGAGTTAACTCGGTACGGGTTACCCGCCCGATGCGCCCAACCAGCACGACACCACTACAGGCAGAAGCGGTTAAAATCGTGTCCACAATGCCTAAGACGGGCGGGGCATCCAGCAAGACGAGATCGTAGTGTTGTTCAAAGGTGTTCAACACTTCTTGCATCCGATGGGAACTCAGCAACTTGGCCGGATCGGTGGGAGTGGGGCCGGCGGATAAGACAGAGAGATTACCGTAGGGGTTGGAGAGTTGCAAGTCGTTGGTATCGAGGATGGGCGTGTCACTTGCCAGCAAGGTGGAAAGCCCCCGATCGTTCGGCAGTTCCAGCAGCTTGTGTAAACTGGGACGACGCAGATCCGCATCAATCAACAACACCCGTTGATGTAAGCGGGCAGCACTAATCGCCAATCCCAACGCGAGTGTCGTTTTGCCCTCCCCTGCGAGTGCCGAGGTCACCACCAAAGACTTGAGTTGGCTGCTGGCATTGAGTAATTGCAAATTTTGGTAGAGCAAATCCAGCGATTCACGGAAGGGGAGTCCCTGCACCACTTCTAGCGTTGGGACAGCCAATTCCTGAGATTTTCGGAAAGATAAGGTGGGTGACTGATTGGCTTCGGTGGGGGTGGCTTCGGGTACCATACCCAGCAGGGGCAAGGCAACTTGTTTCTTCAATTCGTCAGAAGAATGAACCGAATCATCGATCGCCTCTCTCACAAAAGCAGCAACCCCTCCCAACATCAATCCAGCAACCATCCCTAGCAACAAGTTTTTGGGCAAGCTTGGCGCAATTTTCTCGCCTTCCAGAGGCTCTTCGACCACTTGCCAGTCAAATCCTCCACGCGCAATTTCTAGTCCAATGTCTTGCTCTGCCTTCAACAACTCTTCCAGCGTTTCTCGGTTTGCCTGCACTTCTGGTTGTAAGCGTCCGTATTCAGTCAACAGGGCAGGAAACCGACGTAAATCGTCCCGAATTCGTTGCTCTGCCTGTGCCAGACTTTGAGCACGCGATTGAGCCGCTTGCAAGTTAACCTGAGCATCAATCAACTGCCCTACCAGAGTAAGGTCGATCGTGCCCAACTGACCCTCGGAGCGCAGACGATCGGGATCTGCTGACACATCTGCCTGCAGCACCCGCCGCACTTCGCCCTGCAACAATGCGAGTTGCCGTTGTCGTTGATCTACCAGCTTTTGTACAAACGGTGAAACATCTTCAAATCGAGTGCGTTCTTGTTCAAGCGCCAACTCGGTTTTCTGAATCTCGTTCAACAAATTTTGATAACGCGCCGATTGACTCAATCGGGAAGCCACCAGCGCCTGCGGTGGCGACATGGCGAGCTGTTGCTGCAAGGTCACATACCGCGCCGCTAGATCTCGCATTTGGGCATTATTCGCCTGTTGGTCTTGCCGGATACGACTGAGCGAATCGACCAATGCCTTAGACTGCAACTCTGGATCAACCAGATTTTGGCTTTTACGAAACTGCTCCAGATTAGATTCAGCAACTTTTACCTTATCTCGTACCACTGGCAGTTGCTTTTTGATAAACGATAGTCCTTTAGTCAGACGTAACTCTTGTTGTTCCAGATTGTAGTCTTGATAGACTTTCTGAAGTGCCTCTAAAACCTTTTGTGTTTTGATGGGATCACTATCGGTGTAAGCAATTTGAAAGATTTTAGTATTAACTTTCTTATTGGTACTTGGATCATTTGCCACAACCTGACTTACTGATAAAGCTTCTCTCACTTCATCGATCTTGATATCGGGATACTCTGGTTGGAGCAGCGTCACAGCTCTTTGCAATAAACCAGAACTCCGCATTAAATTAATCTGGGTAGCACTATCAATTTCAACGTTGGTGTCAGTAAATTCGCTTTCTGCCGTGCGTTTTTCTCCCGGTTCTCGCTTGCTCTGGTAGTTTGGCTCAACCAAGAGCTGCATCGAGCTACGATGCGTTGGCTTTTGCAAAAGAGTGAAAAGCAATGCTAGAACCGTCACACCCAAGAATGTGCCCAGCAGCCAGAGACGGCGACGCATCAAAATCGCAAACAACTGCCCATAGCCTGGGTCGTTATCTGCCATTGGGATGAGGTTACTTTGAGTCACTTCAACCTTCCTTTCGTGGGTCAGAAGTCGGGGCGATGGTAATGCCCGATCGCCGGATTGAGCATTTAATGAGTATTTTGGAGTAAATGACAAGAGTTTTCTACCAGATGCAGTACCCCGATCGATGCAGCAACGCTGATTTCGTCGAAATCAAACAAAAGCGATCGCTTCAGTCAATGATTAAACCGTTGTCCTAAAAGGGCAGGATGACGCGCGAATTTTAAAGGGGCGAACCGCTTGTGAAAACATTATTTCATGATTGTTTCCTAGATCTTTACCTTTTCCAATGAATCCCTCCGCATCAGACCTTCCTCATCCTACAAAGAAAACGGGTCTTTAACGGATGGTTGAGATCACATCGCCCATGCCTTTTCAATCACTCGCTCTACCCGATTAAAGAATACAGGCTCAGAGAACTGACTCAAAGCGTGCTCACGGATTTTAGAGTAGTCCCAAGACATTTTGCTGGACTTCAGAAGTGCCGCTAATAAAGAGTCGGGCGCTTGTCGTTGAAACAGTAGCCCTGTTTGTCCAGGGATTTGCGTGTCCAAAACGCCACCGGCACCGTAGGCAATCACTGGCGTCCCACTCGCATTCGCTTCAACGGGCACTAAACCATAATCTTCAAGTGCTGCAACTATGACAGATTGCGCTTTCGACATCAAATAAGTCCGTTCTGCATCACTGACATGCCCCAAAAACTGGATATTGGGCATCGCTTGTGCTTCTAGCCGCTTACGTTCGGGACCATCACCTAGCACCAACAACTTCCATCCCAGCCAATTGAAGGCTTCAATGATGACATCAATGCGTTTGTAACTCAGCAAGCGAGCGGCGGCTAAATAGAAATCATCCTTTTGCTGAGAAAACTGGAATTTGCCGCTGTCGATCGGATAGTTGACGACGATCGCCTGTTTTCCATAGATTTGCTCAATCCGTTGTGCCACCACACTGGAGTTGGCAATGTACAAATCTGGCTCTTGGGAGTAGGTCAAATCTACCTGACGCATAATGCGGAAGATGCGCTCAATTACCGGATAAAACAATCGGTAATCAGCATATTCCTTCAAGTAGGTGTGCGTATCCCACAAAAAGCGGGTGACGTTGTGGCAAAAACAAATATGCCGCGCATCAGGACGCTTACGAACCGCTTTAGCAAAACTGGTACTACTACTAATCACCAGGTCATAATCTTGCAGATCTAACGCACGGAAAGCTGGAAAATAAAGTGGGGCCATGAGTCGGAAATGCTTGGCAGCCCCTGGAATATTCTGAAGAAAAGTGGTTTTCACCACGCGATCGCTTAAATCAATTGTACGATCGGGGTCGTAGAGTGAGGTATAGATATCTGCGTCAGGATAACGCTTGCAGAGCAGCTCGAAAACTCTCTCCGCTCCACCTCTTTGAGTTAAATAATCGTGGACTAATGCTACTTTCACAGGTTAAGGCGTAGTTATTGGCTCAAGAAGAGTATAGTTCAAGCTCAGAAAATCTTCACCGATGCACTCAAATTGTCCTTATCAATGGACTTTTCCAGCTTTTGAAACACATAGTATGCAGCATGCCTTTCCTTGGAAAAACAACATTGGTTATCTGCGATACGGAATAGCTGTTATTGACATTTAGGACAATGCACCACGCTTCGGAAGAAGTCTAAACGTTTCAATCAGGGAACAACCTCTGCCTTGTGACAGATTGTTAAACGTCACTTACCTCGCTGCACGACGAAGTAGAAAATAAAATGTTTCCTAAAACAACATCAAATATTTTGCAATCATTATCATCATCATTAATTTCACCATTAATCAGAATCGAATTTCTCTTTTAGAGAAATCGATATTTGCAGTTACATCAGAAAGTTATCAGAAGTTACCCATAGGTTCTACGCAAAAACCTCGGTCAATCACGGAAAAAAGTGGTCGGAACCTGACAGAAAAATCATCGTTTCTCATAAATGCAATTTATCTGGATCAATGCATCCAGCAGGGGATCATACTGAATTTAAGGATAATTCTAGATCCGTAATTGTCATAAAAGATACTTAACTGTACGCTTTTCTCTCATCGCAATTAGACTTCTGTAAGTCTTGGTGACCAACTCTAACCTCAGCCGATAAGCGAAGCGCGACAAATAGTATAAATACACACCTGCTTATTCTCAATCACTGTATTTTTCTTATAGGTTCCAGCCATTTTTGAGGGCGACTTTTTAAGAGGCAAGATTGCGGGGATCAATTAGAGAGATCAGCCGATCACAGTCGATCGCTTGAAACCCATACTGTTTAATCGCGATCGCCGCTTCAGTTGCCAATCCTCTTCCCCAATAAGCTTTTGCCAGCATGCAGCCAATTTCGATTTCGGGTGCCCGTTCACAATTTGCAGAATTAAGCCACACCGCCCAATAAATTGATTGTCGGCTTTATGAATCGTTGCTCAGAGACCAAAATCGTAGCGATCTTAGCCACTCAGAAGGTGTGCAAGACGTTGTCGAGTTTCTTCGCGATTTCGAGTACTTGGGAAAAACCTCATCACTGCCGGATCGGCATAAAGTTCAGCCAGATTCTCCTAATCGTCCCAGGTCATGTGCCGCAGAAGTAACCAGGGAGTCTCAATCACTATTATGGTCAGTACCCATTCTTCCAGAAGAGAAGAAGCTAGCAGATTCCAATGGAATTTCGCTTCATCCCATTGATTAACCTGATTGGGGGAAAGGATCAACTACTCTAAGGTCGAGATTTCTAACAAATTTTGGGTCGGATGTCTCCATTTTCTAAAAGACGGTATATTCTATATTCTTAGAACGTTTGTACTATTTGATTATTTGTAGTATGTTTGTGTTACGCCACTTTTATTCCAACGCTCTCTAAATCCCTCAGCTTCTTAACTCGCACTCAACGATTGAAGGGTGAACTTGGGTCACTCTGCCTTTCATTTCAGGGCTTGAACCCGCATTCATTTACCCGAACCAAAACCTAAAAGCTCGCTCTGTGCTGCCCTCTGTCCCAATTGCCAATGGATTGCGAACCCTGCTCCCAGACACCCGCTGGTGCTTTGTGGACAATTTTGATCTTGAGTACGGTTGGGCGAACTGTTTTGGTGACCGTCATTTTCACCGCACACCAATTTTTGCTCAACCAGAACCATGACTTCAGACCCAAACACCAAATATTGGCGATCGATCATTGCCCCCCCTGTAACACCCCCTGAGCAACGTGATCCCTGGGCAATCCGCCCTTATACCCCTGCTTTTTCAGCATCCTCCCCAACTCAGCTCAGCACCAGAAAACAACCCGCACGGCGGCGCAAAGCGCAGCTTTTGCCGTCCTATCTGGCGATTGGGGGCACTCTGTTGGTATTGATGGGACTCATCCTTAACCCTCGCGACTTGCTCAGCGCCAGGGCCCCGAGCGAACCCTGTCAGGAGATCGTGCAACCCCAAAGCAAGCTAACTCGCGAACAAATTTCTCAACTGCTCACCATTCCAGAACGCAGCACCAAAACCAAAGTCAAAGCAATCATCCAAGCGCCCTACTGCAAATTTCCCCAGTTAGAAGTTCGGGCAGGGGTCATGGCTGAACGCGAAGCTTACCCCCTAGCTTTTGACCCCCAAACCTGGCTCGTCATTCTCTATGAAGGCAACGAATATGCAGGCTATGCCTTTAGCTTCCGTCACTAAGACGAGAGACGATCCGGTGAAGGCTTGCCAGAATCCACAAACTCCAAAATGCATTAATTCAAAAGTGCATAAATGCACAAATGCATCAATAAAAAATGTGTTTTGCCGATTTCCATCCAATTCACCTATTGCTGCATTGCTACAGTTACTTACCCGCCGTTCCCAGCTTTTTTGCGGCTGGAGCCTGTTGTTCACCCTTGCTGCTTGTAGCCCTTCGATCAATCGTCCTCCTGTAGATTTGCAACTTTACCAACAGTGGCAACTGCAACCGGGTGACACGATCGCGGGACGCTCCGTTACAGGCGGCTTGGGCGATATCTCCATCGAACTCGACGGCAATGCGGTCTATGCCCCCTTTGATGGCAAAGTAGACCCCACCAAAGCCAACTGTGTACTCTTCTCCAGCCCGGATGTGCCCGGTTACTTGTTCCGCTTCTGTGGTCTCACTGCCCCCAAACTCGGCGATGTCCTCCAGGGTGACCCAATCGGGACTGGCAATCACCTGGAATTCGCTGCCC